>Ga0080006_1117682_pt1 | contig 185799 bp, 146 predicted proteins | sample RS3BMetagenome_FD_69209 | JGI IMG/M metagenome (GOLD analysis project Ga0080006, IMG submission 69209) | Ferric oxide microbial mat and aquatic microbial communities from Rainbow Spring, Yellowstone National Park, USA - RS3B (SPADES... ...
GGGCCGGTTGAGCGCCAGGGCGCCGGTCGACCCGAAGAATCCGGCGTCGCCGAAGGCGAAGATGCCTCCGTCGGAGGCCACCAGCCAGTAGCCCTTGCCGTCGGCGGTGGCCGCCTTCCCCACGATGGGCCGGTTGAGGGCCGGGCCGGCCGCCGCCGCCGCTCCCGCCGCGGTGAAGGTCACCACGACCGACTGGGAGAGCGCGACGTGGTCGGTGGTGTCCGAGGCGGTGTAGGTCACCGCCTCCGGTGAGGCGTCGGTCACCGAGAACGTCACCTTCCCGCTCGAGTCGGTGGCGGGTGCGGACGGGGACACCTTGGACGAGCCGCCCGATGCGGTGAGCGCAACGGTGCGGCCGGCGACCGGGAAGCCGCTGCCGTCGTTGAGGAGCACCGTGACGGTCGCAGCGGTCTGCCCGTCGGCGGGGACGGTGGGACGGTCGACCACCACGGCGCAGTCCGCCGCAACGGGGAGGATCGGGGGCGGGGTCCCGAACGTGACCCGGGCAGAGTCGGACACCAGCAGGTTCCCATCACTGGAGTCGGCGGCCCCGTAGGTCACGTACTCGGCGGTCGTGTCGGTCACGTGGAACGTGGCGACGCCGGTGCTGTCGGTGACGGACGTCGCCGGGCTGATGACCGAGTGCCCGCCCCCTTGGGACAGCGTCACGGTCTTGCCGGGGACCGCATTGCCGAAGTGGTCGTCGAGGGTGACGGCGATCGTGGACGGGGTGCTCCCGTCGGCGGCCACGGACGTCGGAGTGGCCGCCATCGTCGACTGGTTCCCGTCGACCGGGCCATGGACGAAGGTCACCGTCAGCGGTGGGTTGGAGATGATCGTCATGCTGTCGGTGGTGTCGGCGGCCGTGAGCGTGACCGTCCCCACCGTCGTCGCCCGCACCGCGAACTCGGCGAACCCGGTGCTCCCGGTGGTGCCGGCCACGCCCGATCCCCCGTACTGGATCGGGGTCACGGTGACGCCGAAGTTGGCGGGCGTGGGCGCAACCGACACCGCCTTGCCCGACAGGGGCGACCCCGCCGAGTCGCGCACGGTCACGATCACGTTGGCCGACGTCGTGCCGTCGGCGGGCACCCCCGTGCTCGGGTTGACGGTGACGCTGGAGAGCGTCGGCGACGGGGTCGGCGCTGCCTGGACCTGGAAGATCACCGAGACCTGGCCGATGGCCACGTTCTGCGTCGTGTCCCGGGCGGCAACGGCCACGGTCTCCGCCGTGGCGTCGGTCACCGTGAACACCACCTGTCCGTTGGCGTCGGTGGTCACCGCTCCCGTGGGGGCGACCTGGCCCCCGGTGCCGGACGCGGCGGTCAGGGTTACGGTGTGACCGGCCACCGGATGGGTGCCGCCCGCCGTCCGGAGGGTGACGGTCACCGCGGTGCCGACCGAACCGGTCGGGGCGGGCGAGGCGGCAGCGGCCACGGTCGAGTCGACCGGCGACACCGTCAGGTTCCCGAACGTCACCGAGGCGGTGGCGGTCAGCGGCGTGCCGGCGGCGGTCGCCGTGAACGTGACCGGCTCGATCGTGGTGTCACTGACGGTGAAGGTGGCCTGCCCGGACGCGTTGGTGTTGGCCGAGGCCGGGGCGATCTGCGCATGGCCGCTGCCCTGTCCCAGGGTGACGGCCAGGCCGGCGATCGGGGCCGGGTTGGTCGCCTGGTCGCGGACCGTCACCGTCACCGTCGAGGTCGTCGAGCCGTCGGCCGGCACGGACGGCGGCGCGGCGGTGACCGTCGAATGTGCCGTGTTGACCGTCGGCGCCTGGAACGTCACCGTCGCCTGCTGGGTGACGGTGACGGCCCCGCTGGTGGCGGTGTACGTGACGGCCTCGGCCGTGGGGTCGGTCATGGTGAAGGTGGCCTGTCCCGAGGCGTTGGTGGTGGACGTGGCCGGCGAGATCAGTGAGTGACCGGCTCCCTGGCCGACTGCTTGGGTGAGGGACACCGGGGTGCCGGTGGCGACGGGCTGGGACACCCCGTGCGAGTTCGCCCCGAGGAGGGTGACGGTCACCGAGGCGGCGTCGGTGCCGTCGGCCACGGCGGTGGAGGCTCCGGCCACCACCGTCGACAGCGCCGGCGACGGCGTGGTGACCACCGGTGGAGGACTGCCGTCCCCGGGATTGGCGGCCAGGTCGTTGGCGTTCGGGGCGATGAAGAACCCCTGGGACCAGAAGTGGGGCTGCGTGAAGTCGTTGTAGCTGTTGCCGATGTAGAGCACGCACTCGTCCGAGAGGTCGCACTTCGGGTTGCCGGTCGGACTCTCGGCCAACGAGACGAGGTCGGGCAGGGCGTAGACCTGGTAGCCGGTGAAGTTGAGCGAGCCGTCCTTGGCGGGCAGGAGGGTCGGTCCCTGGACGGTGCTGGTGTCGCACGCCGACGTCAGCGTGGGCAGGACGCCGTTGGGAGCCGCGCACTCCACGATGGAGACGTTCAGGTTCGGGTTGAACACGGTGTTGGCCGGAACCGCCACGCCGATCGTCTGGCCGCTCGAGAAGGGCGTGCCCGGGGTGACCGCCTGGCCCGAGGTCGGGTCGGGGCTGACCGCCACGGCGGCGCTCGGCAGCTGGCTCCCGTTGGACGGAGCGGCGCCGGCCGGGGATGTCACCAGGGCCGTCAGGGACAGCGGCACCACGGCGAGGAGCAGCCCACCCGTCGCGGCCAGGAGCGCCGCAACCCTGCGTGGCCGCCCGCGGCCATCAGCGGGCCGGTCGGGTACTGACCTGTCTGTCGTTGCGTTCACTGCGTCCGTGTCTCCTCTACCGCCACCGCTCGTTCCAAACGTTCCTTCCGCTGACACCCAAACGCCCGGGGGGCCGGCGATCGCTCGCCGTCCCCCCCGGGCGGGGTGCTTCCTAGGTGCCGGCACCGGGCCGGCACGTCGGTCGGGGTGCTGCTAGTGCTGCGGGTTCGCCACCGACTGGATCGCCGGGACCCCGTTGCCCAGCGTGCCAGCGGCGTTGAGGCCGGTGGCGCACGTGGTGTTGGGGGCGGACAGGCCGTCCGTCGGCGTGGCGATGGCGGGCACCGGGCTGGTGTCCGTCAGGCGGGAGAAGCCGAAGGAGCCGATGATGTTGGACACCTCGGCGTCGTAGTTCAACCCGGTGTTCAGGTCGACCTGCTTCTGGATGCCGGACTGCGAGTCGCAGATCCAGTTCATGAAGCCGGCCGTGGACGCCTTGACGGTGTTCGGGTTGTAGATGTTCCACAGGGTGCGGGCCGTGGGCAGCTGGTTCGAGAGCTCGGTGGGCGCCTTGGCGAACACGTTGTTCATCGAGAGCTTGCTGGCGGCGAACACGGTGCCGTTGATGCTGACCTGCCCGGCGTGGGTGTTGGAGTTGTAGACGCCGTTGGACTCGTAGTCCAGCGTGGTCGCCACCTCGACAGCCTGGCTGGCCGCATCGCCGGGGAAGTCAGCGGCGGCGAAGGTGCCGACCTGCGACCCGTTGTTCTCCAGGGAGATGTGGGGTGCGTTGGGCGTCGGAGCCGTCGCCGGGTTGGGGTCGACCGCAGCGTTGGTGTTGGTGTTGGAGGCACATCCTCCACCGCTCACACCGCTCTCGCTGAAGGCCGCCATCGTGGCCATGGTGCCCGAGGCCGGGTTCATGCCCATGATGCGGACCGGCACGCCGATCGGCGCACCGGAGCCGACCGTCAGCTTCGACGGGATGACGACGGTCAGGGTGGCCGTCGTGGACGAGGCGGTCGCCGCAGCGGACAGGACGAGCGTGCCGCCGCTGACCGACGAGACCGTCGTGCCCGAGGCGATGCCCGGACCGCTGATTGCCTCACCCGCTGCCACGGCGGACGGGAAGCTCCCGGTGACGGTGGCCGTCGTGGAGCCGCTCGTCGTGGTCACGTCGACCACCTCGAGGTTCGGGCCGAGGTTGGTCAGCTGACCCCAGTCGGTGATCTTCGTGGTGTCCGTGGCGCACCAGAGCCGGTAGGCGGTGCTGCCTGCGCCGCCGCCGCCGTCGGTGCTGTTCAGGTTGCCGAACGCCGTGCCGTTGTTGGCGGAGCCGTCGACCGGGTCACCGGGGAGCCAGCCACTGGCCACCGGGCCGATGTTGCCCCCGTTGACGGCGGCATACGGGCTGGTCGACGCGGCGGTCCCGAAGGCCGACGGGTTGAGGGTGAAGTCGATGGCGGCCACGCCGTCCTTGGCGTAGCCCAGGCCGACCATGGAGTTGCCTCCGCCGTTGGAGCAGGTGCCGGCCGGCTTGGAGGACCGTGCGAAGTCCACCGTCAGCGGCGAGTTCAGCTGGCCGCAGACCATGTTCTGACCTGCGCCCGAGCCCACGGCGTCGACGCCCTGGTACACCTCGGTGCGGTTCCAGTTGTCGGCGGTGTCGGTGGTGTCGACGTTCTGGCCCTGCTGGCAGTAGTCGTTGGCGTTCGCGCTCGACGACGCCGGGTTGAGGGCGTTGTACAGGGTCTGGCCGCTGCCGGTGTTGAGCGTGCAGCCGTAGAGGCCGGCGGCGGTGTACAGGTCGCCGATCTTCTGCATCATGAAGAAGGTGGTGTCCGAGCCGGCGCCGCGGATGGCCTCCACGTTGCCGTTGTTGAAGCTGGGTGCGACCGGGGTCGCGCCGCCTGCGGGGTCTGCGGGGGCGGCCGAGGCGGTCCCGACGCCGACACCGAGGGTGGCGACGAGGGCCGAGGCTCCGGCCACTCCGGCGACCGCCAGGCGGTGCCTGAAACTGGTGGTTCTCATGGTTCTGACTGTCTCCTTGGTTTTGGTGCCCGTGCGGGCGTTCCTGGGGGAAGGTCGAGGGTGTGCGGGTGTGCGTACCGGCGGATCGTCGGCCCCGTCGGTCGGCTCGTGCGCCGACGGGGCCGGTCCACCGGCATCGGTCAGGCGACGGTCGCCCGGGCCTTGCGACGACGGTTGACCACGAAGCCACCGGCGACTGCGGCGGCGGCCAGGGGCAGACCGATGGCCAGCGGGGCTTCGGGGGTGCCGTCACCAGGATTGACCGGGAAGGCCGCGTCGGTGGCCGTCGGGGTCACCTGGAAGGGCTGCGACCAGAAGTGGGGCGTCGTGAAGTCGCCGTAGCTGTTGCCGATGAGGAGCACGCACTCGTTGGCGACCCCGGTGCCGCACACCGGCGTGTTGGACGGGCTCTCGGCCAGCGAGATGGCATCGGGCAGGGCGTAGACCTGGTAGCCGTTGTAGTTGAGCGAGCCGTTCGCATTGGGCAGGAGGGTCGGTCCCTGGACGGTGTTGGGGTCGCACTCGGACGGCAACGTCGGCAGGACGCCGTTGGGAGCGGCGCACTCGACGACGACCACGTTCAGGTTCGGGTTCAGCACCTTGTTGGCCGGCACCGACACGTCGATCTGCTGGCCGCTCTGGAACGGGGTGCCGGTCACGAAGCTGCCGATGGGTGCGGCAACACCCACCTGGTCCCCGCTGGCGGGGGCGGCACCGGCCGTTCCGGACAGGGCGACCAGTGCGGCCGGGGCGCTGACGGCTACGGCCGCTGCGCCCATCGAGGTGAGAAGGGTTCGTCGTAGGTGCATCGATGTCTCCATCTGGGTCGTCGGGACCGGTGGTGGCCGGTGGGCAGGTGACTCGTCGGCGGACGCCAACTCGTGTCCGCACGCCCGTTGTCCCATGGGCACCAGTGCGAGTCAATCGAAAACGACCCATGACACAAAGAGATCATCGGGGGGTTACCCGACCGTTACGGTGCGGCCCCGGACCGGTCACTCAGCGTGCCGATCGGCTTCCGGGCGCCGCTCGGGAGCGTTGGTCGACAGGCCGCGATCGGCCGGACCGAATCGCCGCGGAGCGTGTCTCGATGACTACGCTGCGGAGTCAGCGCGCGGGCGTGAGGTGTCCGCTCGCGGCAGGCGCGTGGTCGTCGCTCAGCCGCCGGGTGCCGCCCCGGGCCCCGCGGCGCGGATGGGGCCGACGACCGAGTTGAGCGCCGCATTGGCCGCGTTCAGCTTCGTGAGGTCGGACTCCCACCTCGTGAGGTCCGCACTGGAGTGTGACCTGGAGACGGTGATGCAGTCGTCGGCGTAGGTCGACGTGGCCTGCACCATGGCGGCCCACGCGGCGTTCAGCCCGGTCGACGGCGACGGGGCGACCGACCGGGCGTGGGCGACCGCGGACTGCAGGCTCGTGCACTCGGCGCCGAGCTTGGTGAAGAACGTTCCCGCCGACTCGGTGGCGGACGGCTTCGACGCGATGACCACGGCGTCCTGGGCGGCGTTGAGCCGCCGGTTCTCGGGGACGGCGACCGACGCCAGCCACCCGTAGACGGTGCCGGGAGCGGTGGTGGCGGTGGTCCCGGCCGACGTCGTCGCCGGGGCCGACGTCGAGCCACCGCAGGCGGCTGCGGTAGCGCCCCCGGTGGCCATGGCCCCGACCAGAACCGCGAGGCGCACCGTCGCCGCGGAGCGGGTCCAGCGGTCTTCGGATCGGGGCCGATGGGATCCGCCCACGCGGGTACGGCGTCGACCGTCGTCGGTTGCACGCATGGTGACCTGCTCTCTCGGCGTACCCGGTCTGCCGGGCCCGCCGACGCTCGATGGTGGGGAGGGCTGCTCGATGGTGGGGAGAACGGGGTCGGCCGGAGCCTGGTGACGACCCCGTCGCGGTCCGGACCACGGTTCGGTCCGGACGGCCTCGGTCCGGAGGACCGGCGGGCCGCCCACGGGCGACGACGCCGGTCCGGCGGCTGACGGTAGTTCGTCGGCGGCGTCGGCGTCGATCGGTCCGGCCACCGACGACCCCACCCGCGCCTGGCCCGCCGTCCGCACGGGCGCTGCACCCGTCGTTCAAGTTGCCTCCCGAGCAGGTCGATGACCTCCAAATGGTCGAGGTGCGTCCTGGCAGGGGACGGTTCAGGAGCGGTGGTCGGGGCGTCCCCACCCGACGGGCCGCCGACGCGGCCGGCCGCAGCGGCCCGCCCCTCGACCTGATCGCCAAGACGTTGGTCGTCGCCGTCGTCGCCGTCGTGGGCGTAGCCGTGTCGGGAGTGGCTCCGGCGCTCTCGCTCGCGGATGGCCAGGCCCGTCCCACCGCACGCCCGGCGGCCGGCAGCGCGGCGACCCCGCCGGTGTCCCCGGCCGTGCGCCTCTCGCCGGGTCAGCCGGGTACCGCGGCCACCCCCCCGGTCACCACGGCGGCCACCGGGTCCTCGTCACCGGTCGCCACGACGGGACCGGGCCCGTCGACGGGCTCGTCCGCCAACCCCCACCCGGCCCCGGCAGCACCGTCGCCGGTGGTCACGACCACGTCACCCCCGCAGTACGTCCCCGGTGTGATCCAGGCCTCGGGTACCCACCTGATGCTCAACGGAAGCACCTACCACTTCACCGGCGTGAACGCCTACGAGGCCGCGACGATGTGGGGTACCAACGCCGGGTGCGGCGCCGAGCTCAGCGACGCCCAGCTGAACCAGCTGTTCGCGTCGCTGCCACCGAATTCGCTGGTGCGATTCTGGGCCTTCCAGGGCACCATGGCCACCGACGTCACCACCCACCAGCTCAACTGGGGCCCGCTGGACCGGGTCTTTGCCGCCGCCGCGGCCCACGGGCAGCGACTCATCGTGGCGGTGACGGACCAGGGGGGCACGTGCGACGGAGGACACTGGCAGGACCCGTCCTGGTACCAGGGCGGGTTCATGAACGTGTACGACGACCCGTCGACGACCGATGGCCGGGGACTCACACCGCTCTCCTACTGGACCTACCTCCAGGACATCGTCGCCCGGTACCGGAGCTCCCCCGCCCTCGGCATGTGGGAGCCGATCTCGGAGGCGGAGGCTTCGACCTGCCCCTCGTGGGCGCAGCCCCTCAACTGCAGCGGCCACCAGACCTGCCCTGATGAGGCGGTGGCCGCCTCCGCCCTGCGTCACTTCTTCGACGTGGTCGGGGGGGAGATCCATACGCTCGACCCGGCCCACCTGGTCGAGAGCGGGCTGCTCGCCGGGAGCCAGTGCAGCAGCCAGGGCCAGGACTACCCGTACGTGTCCGCCAGCCCCGGGATCGACGTCCTGTCGTACCACGACTACTACGGCACGCCGGCGGTCGGCGGCGACTACCTGTACGGCATCGGCGCCCGGTTGGCCCAGGCGGCCGCGCTGAACAAGCCGATCATCGGGGGCGAGGTGGGGATCCAGGCCGGGAACGCACCCGGGTGCGTCAGCATCGCCGACCGGAACGTCGTCATGGCGGCGAAGGCCCAGGCGCAACAGGCGGGTGGGAGCAGTGGCCTGCTGACCTGGAACTGGGTGCCGATCCCGGCCGCTCCCTGCACCTACGACGTGGCCCCGAACGATCCCCTGGTCTCGCCCGGGGGTGCCATCGGGTGACCACCACGGCCATGGCGACCGGGCCGCCGGTCGGTTGGACCGGCAGGATCATGCCTCGTCGCTGAGCCTCCGCCACCGGGCGCGTTCCCGGGCGGTGCGGATGCCGACGACCACTGTGACCACCAGGAATCCACCGGCCAGCGCCCCGAACACCACCCGGTGGTGGGCATCTCCCCAGGCCAGTACCACCAGCACCACCGTCGCCGCCGCCACGTAGCGGGTCAGGTGGACGACGCCCTTCGGCCCGATCCGCGTGCCCAGGCGGGCCGCACGGTTGGCCCGCAGGCCGCCGACGCCCCCACCACCGTCGTAGGCCGGCTCGCCGGCCCGCGGGACGGCCACGTCCCACACCGGTCGGGAGCTCTCCCGGGTGTCGGCCCGGCGCCCGTCGCCAGTGCGCCCGTCCCACCGCTCCTCGACGATCCGGTCGGGCCGGGGCCCGTCGGCGGCCACGGCATGGGTGGTCCACTCCGTGCCGTCGAACCAGCGGACCCAGCCGGTCCGGTACGGGTCGTCATACCATCCGGGCCCGGCGGTCACCGGACGTCCGTCCATGTCGCCACCCCCTCGGGTGCCGTGCCCCGTCCGGCCCGGCGTCCGCTCCCCCGCCGTCAGGACTCGACGGAGTGGACGTCGACGATACCCAGGGAGGACTGCAGCTGGGCCAGCGACTCGGCCGGGACCTTGCCCAGGGTGGAGAGCACCATGAGCGCCGTGTCGCCGGTGGCCGAGGGACCCACGGCCATCGACGAGATCGACACGTCGGCGTCGCCCAGGATCGTCCCCACCACGCCGATCATCCCCGGGCGGTCGTCGTTGCGCACGACGAGCATGTGGGGGGCCGGCGGCACCTCGACCGTGTGGTCGTCCATCATCACCAGGCGGGGCTCGGCCCGGGGGCCGGCCAGCGTGCCGGCCACGGCGTGGTCACCGCTCCGCACGGTGATCAGGTTCACGAAGTCGTGGGCGGTGACCGACGAGGTCTCCCGGACCTCGAGGCCGCGTTCGGCGGCCAGCTGGGGGGCGTTGACGTACGACACCGGCTCCTCGGTGCCCGCCGCGAACAGGCCCTTCAGGACCGACAGGGTGAGGATGCCGGTGCCGGCGCCGGCCAGGCCGCCCTCGTACCCGATCTCGAGGGTGGCCGGCAGGCCGTCGTTCAGGCACGACAGGATCCGGCCGAGCTGCTCGGCCAGGCCCATGTACGGCCGGACCGTCTCGGACACGTCGGTGGCGGCCACGTTGACGGCGAACGGCACGAAGTCGCCGGCCAGCGCCAGGATGACCTGCTCGGCGATGGTCACACCCGCCTTGTCCTGGGCCTCGGCGGTGGAGGCACCGAGGTGGGGGGCGACGATCACCGAGGGCAGCTCGAACAGCGGTGACTCGGTGGTCGGCTCCTTGGCGAACACGTCGAGTCCGGCGCCCTGCACCCGGCCCGATCGCACGGCGTCGGCCAGGGCCTCCTCGTCGACGATGCCGCCGCGGGCGGTGTTGATGATGCGGATCCCCGGCTTGGCCTTGGCCAGCAGGTCCTTGCCGAACAGGCCGAGGGTCTCGGCGTTCTTCGGCAGGTGGATGGTGACGAAGTCCGAGGTGGCGACCAGCTCGTCGAGGCCCATGAGCTCGACGCCCATGTGCCTGGCCCGGTCGGCCGACACGAACGGGTCGTAGGCGACGAGGTGCATGCCGAAGGCGAGGGCCCGCTGGGCCACCAGCGCCCCGACCCGGCCGAGGCCGACGATGCCCAGGGTCTTGCCGTGGAGCTCGACGCCCTCCCACTTCGACCGCTCCCACTTGCCGGCCACCAGGGCGGCGTGGGCCTGGGGGATGTTGCGGGCCTGGGCCAGGAGCAGGGCCATGGCCTGCTCGGCGGCCGACAGGATGTTCGACTGCGGGGCGTTGACCACCATCACCCCGCGCTCGGTGGCGGCGGTCACGTCCACGTTGTCGAGCCCGATGCCGGCCCGGCCGACCACGACCAGGTCGGTACCTGCGGCCAGGACCTCGGCCGTGACCGTGGTTGCCGAACGGATCACCAGGGCGTTCGCCCCGACGATGGCCTCGACCAGCTGCTCCGGCGTGAGGTCGAGGCGGACGTCCACCTCGTGGCCGGCCTCGGCCATCAGGTCGAGGCCCGGCTGGGCCAGCTTCTCGGTGACCAGCACCCTACCCATGGTGTTCCTTTCGATTGCAGATCGCGTGGAGACCGCTCGCAAGATGACGCCGGACGGTACCCGGACCGTCGCTGCCGGCCGCTCCGTCCCTCCCTACAGCATGACCGTCCGGGCACCGGTCGGCCAACCGGGCCCTGATCGACCGGGAGGCGGGGCGGCGGCCAGCCACGGTGGCCTGCCGGTCAGTCGCCGGCGACCAGTGCGGCCAACCGGGAGACGCCCTCGACCAGGTCGTCGTCGCCCAGCGCGTAGGACATGCGGAAGTAGCCGGGCGACCCGAACGCCTCGCCCGGCACCACGGCCACCTTGGCCTCGACGATGGCCAGCTCGGCCAGCTCGGCACTCGTGTGGCACGTGGTGCCCCGCAGCTCGCGGCCGTAGAGGCCGGTGACCGAGGGGAAGGCGTAGAAGGCGCCCTCGGGCAGCAGGCACTCGATGCCGTCGATCTCGTTGAGCATCCGGTGCATGATGAGCCGCCGTCGGTCGAAGGCGGCCCGCATCATCTCCACGGCGGACAGGTCGCCCGAAACGGCGGCCAGTGCGGCCCGCTGCGACACGTTGGCCACGTTGGAGGTCTCGTGGGACTGGAGGTTGGTGGCGGCAGCGACGACGTCGGCGGGGCCGAGCATCCAGCCCACCCGCCAGCCGGTCATGGCGTACGTCTTGGCCACCCCGTTGACCACGATGCAGGTGTCGGCCAGCTCGGGCACCACCACCGGCATGGAGTGGTGCTCGGCGCCGCCGTACACGAGGTGCTCGTAGATCTCGTCGGTCACGACCCAGATGCCGTGGTCGACGGCCCACCGGCCGATTGCCTCCATCTCCTCGCGGGGGTAGACCGCGCCCGTCGGGTTGGAGGGCGACACGAACAGCAGGACCTTGGTGGCCGGGGTACGGGCCGCCTCGAGCTGGTCGACGCGCACCCGGAACCCGGTGGTGGCGTCGGTCGGGACGACCACCGGGACGCCGCCGGCCAGGGCGATCGACTCGGGGTAGGTGGTCCAGTACGGGGCGGGCACCAGCACCTCGTCGCCCGGGTCGCACAGGACGGCGAAGGCGTTGGCCACCGCCTGCTTGCCGCCGTTGGTGACCAGCACCTGGGAGGCGGCCACCTCGAGACCCGAGTCGCGCCGGGTCTTGGCGGCGATGGCCTCGCGCAGCTCGGGCAGGCCGGCGGTCGGCGTGTAGCGGTGGTTCCGCGGGTCGTGGCAGGCCGCCGCCGCCGCCTCCACGATGGCGTCGGGGGTGGGGAAGTCGGGCTCGCCGGCGCCGAAGCCGATGACGCTCTCCCCCTGGGCCTGGAGCGCCTTGGCCTTGGCGTCCACGGCCAGGGTGGCCGACGGCGACACCGCGGCGATGCGGGCCGAGATCCGGTTGCCGGTCGTGCCCGCCGTCGCCTTCGTCCCCGGGGCGGTTTCTGCGTGGTGCGCCATGAGTGCCATGATTCCATACGTGACCGACACCCCCGACATCCGCATCCCCGCACATCTCCTGCCCGCCGACGGGCGGTTCGGGGCCGGGCCCTCGAAGGTCCGACCCGAGGCCGTCGGCGCCCTCGCTTCGGCCTCCGGCACGTTCCTCGGCACCAGCCACCGCCAGAAGACGGTGAAGTCCGTCGTGGGCAGCCTGCGGGCCGGACTGGCCGAGCTCTTCTCCCTTCCCGACGGCTACGAGGTCGTCCTGGGCAACGGCGGGACCACCTGCTTCTGGGACGCCGCCACCTTCGGGCTCATCGAGACGAAGAGCCAGCACCTCACCTTCGGCGAGTTCTCGTCCAAGTTCGCCACCGCGGCGGCCGCCGCCCCGCACCTGGGCGAGCCCGAGGTCATCTCCTCCGAGGTCGGCACCCACCCGCTGCCCATGGCGCGCGACGACGTCGACCTCTACGCCCTCACCCACAACGAGACCTCCACCGGGGTCATGATGCCCATCCTGCGGCCCGGGAGCGCAGCGCTGCCGGCCGACGGCGGCGGGCTGGTGGCGGTCGACGCCACGTCCGGCGCCGGCGGCCTGGCCGTCGACCCGGCCGAATTCGACGCCTACTACTTCGCCCCGCAGAAGTGCTTCGGGTCCGACGGCGGGCTGTGGGTGGCCCTGCTCTCCCCCGCCGCCACCGACCGCATCGGCGCCATCGCCGCCACCGGACGGTGGGTGCCGGCGTCGATGGACCTGACCATCGCCCTCGACAACTCGCGGCTCGACCAGACCTACAACACGCCCGCCCTGGCCACCCTCTTCCTCTTCGAGGACCAGGTGCGGTGGTTCAACGACAACGGGGGCCTGGCCTTCTCCACGGGGCGCAGCGACCGCTCGGCCGAGATCCTCTACACCTGGGCCGACAACGCCGAGTTCGCCACGCCCTTCGTCACCCGGGAGCAGGACCGGAGCCACGTGATCGGCACCATCGACCTCGACGACTCGATCGACGCCGCCGCGGTGGCCACGATCCTGCGGGCCAACGGCATCGTCGACACCGAGCCCTACCGCAAGCTCGGCCGGAACCAGCTGCGGATCGCCATGTTCCCGGCCATCGACCCCGAGGACATCGCCTCGCTGTGCGCCTGCATCACCTACGTGGTGGGCGCACTGGCCGCCTGAGGCACGCAGAGGTGGGTGCCCCGAACGGGGCGCTCCCCCATCACGGCTGTGGCCGGTCCGCGCTCAGGCGGCCCGGCGCCGGCGGCGGCGGGCCAGCAGGGCGACGCCTCCGAACATCCCCACCGAGGTGGCCGGCAGGAGCAACGGCAGCGGTGCCTCCGGCGTGCTCACGCCGGGCTGCACGGGCAGCCACGTGGGCGCCACGTCGGTGGCGAAGTTGGGCGTCAGGTCGGTGGGCGTGCCGGAGGCGGCCCCGTGGGAGAACGTCACGTCGTAGGCCGCGAAGATGTCCTGGGTGGTGCCTCCGGACCCGTTCGTGCCGGACTGGTCGAACGCCACCTGGGTACCGTCGGGCGAGAAGACCGGGTTGAGGTCGGCGACCAGCGCGGTGCCGTTGGTGGCGCACTTCTGGATGCCCGTGGGCATGCCGCCCGACCACGTCTGGAGCACCGGGACGATGGTGCTCGCCGTGGGCTGGGACGTCACCGTGTAGAGCTGCGAACCGACGCACGGGCCGTTGGTCGAGCCCGAACCGGCGGCGGGCGTGGCCCGGTCCGACTGGAACATGATGATCTGGTGGCCCGATCCGTCGGGGAACGGGGCGAAGTCGGGCTTCGAGTCGTTGGAGTTGGTGTCACCGTTGATCGTCGACAGGTCGGTGAGGGTGTGCGTGGAGAACCGGTAGGTGAAGATCCGGCTCGTCTGACCGGCATAGGTCCGGGTGAAGGCGATGATGTCGGCGTCCGACGGGTCGTACACGGGCTGGCTGTCGCTGAAGCCCGTCGTGTCGGCGAACACCGGCGTGACGGAGCCGGGCACGTTGATGTTCTCGGTGTAGATCTCCGGCTGGCCGAGGGGCAGCGTGCGCTGGAAGATGATCCCGGACTGATGGCCCGGCGCGGCCGGCGCCCAGGACGCGTAGTCGTCACTGGCTCCGTTGGGCAGGTTCTGGGACACGCCCGTCGCACCGCCACCCGACACGGGCTCGGTGAACAGGCTGAAGCTCGAGCCGTCGATGCGGTTGCTGGCGAAGATCACCTCGCTGCCGTCAGGCGATCCGAAGGCGTGCTGATCGGTGTGGCCGTCGCAGTCGATCTGGCTCTGGGCCCCGCCGGTCGACGGGATCGAGAACAGCTCCGACGAGGTGAACGGCGAGCAGGGTGCGATCCCCGGCTGGGTGCTCTGGTACACGAGCGAGCCGTTGCCACCGGGGAATGCCGCCCCCGCCACCGCGGGAGTCGCGAGTGCCAGGCCCAGGGCCGCCGCCGCCACGCCTACCGCCTGCCGTGTCCGTCTACCGGAGAAAGGGTGCATGGAATCGAGTATCGGGTAGGCGATGGACGATTGCCAGGGTGGGCGGGTTGTCTTCCGGTGAACAGTTGCTCACAGAAACGTGAACTTCGCCGGATGCTGCAGATTCCGCACTGAACGCGCCTTGTTCGCCACGAAGGGTGAGCGGTCGGCGTCGCTCCGACCGGTCGGCGTGGCGCGCTGAACGGTCGCCCGGTCCCGGCGTCAGGGCGCGCTCCCCTCTCGGATCAGCGCGCGATCCGGTGCCGCGGGCCCGCACGCGGCCGCCTGCGGTTGCGCACCACCAGCACCCCTCCGCCGACCGCGAGTCCGGCCGCGGGCAGCAGCACCACCGACGGCGTCTCGGGGGTGTTCGCAGCGGGCAGGGCCGGCTGCCAGTCGGGCTGGCTGTTGGCCCCGGAACCCGACCCGAGGCTGAGGTCGACGGCCCGGGACCGCGGCTGGTCGATCCCGACCTCGAACACCTGCCCCTGGCCACCCACCGGCCCGCCGTCGCCCTCGCCGACCGGTCGGGCATCCGCGGTCCTGGTGTCGTCACCCTGGCTGCCGTCACCCTGGCCGACCGACTGGGTGTAGGCGATCCGGGTGCCGTCGGGTGAGAAGACCGGCTGGGTGGCCGCGGCCGTCGTCGTCGAGGTGGGCCACACCGACGCGACGGTCGGTGCCATCGAGGTCGGGTTGTCGAGGAACCAGAGTGTGCGGCCGTGGACCCGGTTCCCGTCGTCGGGACCGTGCGCACCGGCCGCGACGCGGGTCGAGTCGAACACGATCCTCGTCCCGTCCGGGCTCCAGTCCGGGTTCGCGTCGGCGTAGGGGGTCGCCGTGGATCCGGTGGCCTCGGCCGACAGGTCGGTATCGGTCAGGTGCGACTGGGCGGGGCAGGGCCGGGAGGCCGTCGGTGGCACCACACCGGTCAGCAGGTGGATGTGGCCGTCGCGCCCGACGTAGGCCAGGGTGGACGGGTCGACCGGGTCGACGACGATCCGACTGCCCGACCCGTCGCGGGACGAGGCAGGGGCCAGGCCGGACGGCGGAACGTCCATCGTGCAGGCCGAGGACGGCCCGGAGGCCACCACCACGGTCTCGATCCACCGGTTGTCGCGGTTGAAGACCACGGCACGTCCGTCGTCGGTGAACGAGGGCGCGAAGTCGTCATGGGTGGCGGAACCGGCAGCCTGGGTGATGGGCGTGGCCGGTGTCGACTCGCCGGTGTCGGCCCGGGCGCCCACGTACACCGACCAGGTGGATCCCGACCGGTCGGAGGAGAACGCGACGCGGGTCCCGTCAGGTGAGTAGTAGGGCTCGGCATCCACCGGTCCGGCGGTCAGTCCGGAGGTGGCCGTGTGGTCGCCGCTCGCGGTCCCGTCGGCCAGAGCCGGGTCGACCTGGTGGATCGCAACCGTGTGGTGCGTGACGGCGACGAAGGCGACGGTCCCGTTGAACCCGCTGAACGCGGCACCGGCCACACCCGGGACCATCAGGACCGTGCCGAGCGCAGTGGCCATCACCCCGATCAACTCGCCGGACCGCCGCCGGCCGTTCGTGTGCATCCGTTCACTATGGATGGCCCGACATGTGATGACAACGTCGATCGGGTGCAATCGGGTGCATCCCGGACCGGTTCGGTGAACGCACGGTGTCCTCTGTGTCAACTGTCACACGGAGTACATCTCGTGGCGCCGACGCACCGCCGCGTTCGCGCACCGTCGGCACGCAAGGTGAGGTCCCGCGGGCCCGGGACCTCACCTCCGGCGCGGCCTCAGCCGCCCGAGATGTCCTGGACCTTCTGCTTGCCGGCGGTGACGAACGGCATCATGGCCCGCAGCTCGGCACCGACCTTCTCGATCTGGTGCTCCTGGCCCGCCTTCTTCAGTGCCTGGTAGTTCGGACGGCCGTTCTTGTTCTCCGCCACCCACTCGGCGGCGAACCGGCCGTCCTGGATCTCGTCCAGGATGGCCCGCATCTCGTCCTTCACGGCCTGGTTGATCACCCGGGGGCCGCGGGTCAGGTCGCCGTACTCGGCGGTGTCCGAGATCGAGTACCGCATGCCGGCGATGCCCTGCTCGTACATGAGGTCGACGATGAGCTTGAGCTCGTGCAGGCACTCGAAGTAGGCGGACTCGGGCTGGTAGCCCGCGTCGACGAGGGTCTCGAAGCCGGCCTGCACCAGGGCGGTCATGCCGCCGCACAGGACGACCTGCTCACCGAACAGGTCGGTCTCGGTCTCCTCGGCGAACGTGGTGTCGAGCACGCCGGCCCGGGTACCCCCGATGCCGTGCGCATACGACAGCGCCAGGGCGTGGGCGGTGCCGGTGGCGTCCTGGGACACGGCGATGAGCGACGGCACGCCACCCCCCTCGGAGTACGTGCGCCGCACCAGGTGGCCCGGGCCCTTGGGTGCCACCATGGCGACGTCCACGTCGGCCGGCGGCTTGATGAGGTCGAAGCGGATGTTGAACCCGTGGGCGAAGAAGAGCGCGTCCCCGGCGTGCAGGTGCGGGGCGATCTCGGCCTCGTACACCGCGGCCTGCTCGGTGTCGGGCAGGAGGACCATGATCAGGTCGGCCTCGGCGGCGGCATCGGCCACCGACAGGACCCGCAGACCCGCCTCGGCGGCCTTGGCCCGCGAGGCGGAGCCCTCACGCAGGCCGACGCGCACGTCGACCCCCGACTCGGACAGGTTGAGGGCGTGGGCGTGGCCCTGGGACCCGTAGCCGATGACGGCCACCTTGCGGTTGCCGATGAGACCGGGGTCCGCATCCTTCTCGTAGTACAGCGTGGCCATCGTCGGTCAACCTGCCTTTTCTGTGGTGGGTGCCGTTCCGGCGGCCTCCTGGCCCCGGTGATCGGCTCGGTCAAGCATAGGCAACGCCACCCGGCCGGTCCGCTGCATCTCCACGATGCCGTAGGCACGGATGAGGTCCTCGAAGTCGTCGAGCTTGGACGGGGCACCGGCCAGCATGACCGTGAGCTGCTCCGGCCCGACGTCGACGATCCTTCCCTCGAACACCCCGACCAGCTGGATGACCTGGCCCCGCGAGTCGGGGCCGGCCTCCACGGTGGCGAGCAGCAGCTCGCGCTCCCGGGCGTGGGACGGGTCGAGCTCGCGGATGGAGACCACCGGGATCAGCTTGTCCAGCTGCTTCATGATCTGGTCCAGCGGGGCCGACTCCACGTCGACCACGATGGTGATGCGACTGAACCGCGGGTTGTCCGACGGCGCGACCGCCAGGCTGAAGATGTTGTAGCCGCGCCGGCTGAACAGGCTGGCGACGCGGGCCAGGACCCCGGACTTGTTCTCCACCAGCACGGTCAGCGTGTGGTGGCGCTTGTCGGTGCCGTACATGCTCACGACGGGCCACCGCCCAGCAGCGACGGGTCGACCATGATGTCGTCGTTCGAGGCCCCGGCCGCCACCATCGGGAAGACCTTCTCGAAGGCGTCGGTGCGGAAGTCGACCACGACCGGGCGGTCGTCGATCGAGTTGGCCTTGTCGATCGCCGTGGCGACGTCGTCCGGCGACTCCACCTTGATGCCGACGCACCCCATGGCCTCGGCCCAGCCGACGTAGTCGGGCAGGTCGGGCGAGAGGTAGACCTCGGAGTAGCGCTCCTCGTAGAACATCTCCTGCCACTGGCGGACCATGCCGAGGTAGGCGTTGTTGAGGATGGCGATCTTGACCGGGATGCGCTCCGAGCTGGCGGTCACCAGCTCCTGGGCGGTCATCTGGAAGCAGCCGTCGCCGTCGACCGCCCAGACCATCTTGTCCGGACGGCCGACCTTGGCCCCGATGGACGAGGGGACGGCGAACCCCATCGTCCCGAGCCCGCCCGAGTTGACCCAGGTGTAGGGGTGGTCGAACTGCCACCACTGCGAGGCGAACATCTGGTGCTGGCCGACGCCGGACGCCACGATGGTGTCGTCCGGGGTCAGGTCCCGCAGCTGCTCGACCACGAACTGCGGCTTGAGCGGGCCGGCCCCGGGCTGCTGGTCGTAGACCAGGGGGAACCGGACCTGCCACTCCCCCAGCTGGGACCGCCACGGGGCCAGGCGCTCGCGGGGGAATCCGTCCGCGAACGAGCCGGGATCGGCCGGGGCGCCGGGGACCGCGTCCGACGGGGCGCCGCCCCTGCCGCCCCGGGTCGACTCCGCGTGCGGGAGCCCGAGTGTCCCCAGCGCCAGCAGCAGCTCCTCGATGACCAGGCGGCAGTCGCCGGCGATGGCCACGTCGGCGTGCCGGACCTTGTCGTGCTCGGCCGGGTCGATGTCGACGTGGATGACCTTGGCCCCGGGGGCGAACGCGTTCACCCGACCGGTCACCCGGTCGTCGAACCGGCTGCCGAGGGCGATCAGGAGGTCCGACTTCTGCATGGCCGTGACCGCCGTGTAGTTGCCGTGCATGCCGGGCATACCGAGGCACAGCGGGTGCGAGTCGGGGAAGCAGCCACGGGCCATCAGCGTGGTGACGACCGGGATCCCGGTCCGCTCGGCCAGCTCGCGGAGGGCATCGGCGGCGCGGGCCTTCAGGATGCCGCCGCCGGCGTAGATGACCGGCCGCTCGGCGGCCAGCAGCAGTTCGGCCGCCTCGCGGATCAGGGCGGGGTCGCCCTCGGTCACCGGGTGGTAGCCGGGCAGGTCGAGGTCGTCCGGCGTCGGCCAGTACCACTCCATCGTCGACTGGGCGATGTCCTTCGGGATGTCGATGAGCACCGGGCCGGGGCGTCCGGTGGTGGCGACGTGGAACGCCTCGGCCACGATCCGGGGGATGTCGTCGACATCGGTGATCAGCCAGTTGTGCTTGGTGATCCCCATGGTGATGCCGGTGATGTCGCTCTCCTGGAACGCGTCCGTGCCGATCGAGGTGGTCGCCACCTGGCCGGTCACCACGACGAGCGGCGTCGAGTCCATGTAGGCGTCGGCCAGCGGGGTCACCACGTTGGTGGCACCGGGGCCCGAGGTGGCGATGGCCACGCCCGGGCGGCCGGTGACCTGGGCGTAGCCCTGGGCCATGTGGCCAGCGCCCTGCTCGTGGCGGACCAGGATGTGGCGGATCGACGAGTCGAGGATCGGGTCGTAGACGGGCAGGATGGCGCCGCCGGGAAGGCCGAACATGACCTCCACGTGCTGCATCTCGAGGCTCTTGATCAGGGCCTGTGCTCCGGTGAGTTCCATCGGGTGCTCCCTTGTCGGCGATGGTCGGTGGGTGACGGTTCGGCTGCGGTCGGTGGTGCGGTGCCCCCGGCCGGTCGCCGGTGGGCGGACATGAAAACGACCTCCCGTTCGGGAGGTCGGAAAGCGCACGGCGAGGATGACGTCGCGTGCGCTACGAGACGGGTACCAGGAGGCCGGCGGTCAGGGGGGTGGCGTTCATGGTCCCTACATTCTTGCACGCCGACGGGCCCAGGACAAGCCCGCCGTGCACCGGCCGGCCGGCGCCCGCCCCTCCCCTACGGCTCGGTGACCGCGCCGCGCTCGGCCCCGGTGACCAGCCGGGCGTACTTGGCCAGCACCCCCGTCGTGTAGCGGGGGGCCGGGTGCTTGAGACCGGCCCGCCGGCGCTCGAGCTCGGCCTCGTCGACATCGAGGTCGATGGTGTGCCGCTCCACGTCGACCACGATCCGGTCACCGTCGGCCACCAGCGCGATCGGGCCCCCGTCGACCGCCTCGGGGGCGACGTGGCCGATGCAGAAGCCGTGGGTGCCCCCCGAGAACCGGCCGTCGGTCACCAGGGCGCAGTCCGCCCCCCGGCCGACGCCCTTCATGGCACCGGTGATGGCGAGCATCTCGCGCATCCCGGGCCCGCCCTTGGGGCCCTCGTAGCGGATGACCACCATGGTGTTCGGCTCGATGGAGCCGGCCAGGATCGCCTCCATCGCCTTGTCCTCGCCGTCGAACACGCGGGCGGTCCCGTCGAAGGTCAGCTTGTCGATTCCGGCCACCTTGACCACGGCGCCCTTCGGTGCCAGCGATCCCTGCAGCACGGCGATGCCGCCCTGGGCGTGGATCGGGTCGGAGAGCTCGTGGACGACGTCGCCGTCGGGCCGGGGCGGGTCGAGGTCGGCCAGGTTCTCGGCCATCGTCCGTCCGGTCACCGTCATGCAGTCACCGTGGAGGAGACCGGCCTCCAGGAGCTGGGCCAGGACGACCGGGACGCCGCCGATCCGGTCCAGGTCGGACATGTGGTACTTCCCGTGCGGCTTGGTGTCGGCCAGGTGGGGGACCCGGGCGGCCACCTTGTTGAAGTCGTCGAGGGTCAGGTCGACCCGGGCCTCGTTGGCGATGGCCAGCAGGTGGAGCACGGCGTTGGTCGATCCCCCGAGCGCCATGACCACCGCGATGGCGTTCTCGAACGCCTGCTTGGTCAGGATCTGGCGGGGCCGGATGCCGGCCCGCAGGAGCTCCACCACGGCCCGGCCCGACGCCTCGGCGGCGTCGTCCCGCCGGCGGTCCACGGCCGGCGCCGACGAGCTGCCCGGCAACGACATGCCCAGCGCCTCGGCCACCGACGCCATGGTGTTGGCGGTGAACATCCCGGCGCACGAGCCCTCGGTGGGGCAGGCGTTGTGCTCGATGAGCGACAGCTCCTCGTCGGAGAGGGCGTCGACGGCGTTGGCGCCCACGGCCTCGAACACCGACGTGATGTCGATGGCCCGGTCGCGGACCCGGCCGGGGAGGATCGACCCGCCGTAGACGAAGACGCTGGGCAGGTTCAGCCGGGCGGCGGCCATCAGCATGCCCGGCAGCGACTTGTCGCACCCCGCCAGGGTGACCATGCCGTCGAACCGCTCGGCGTGCATGACGGTCTCGACCGAGTCGGCAATGACCTCGCGGCTCACCAGCGAGGCCCGCATCCCCTCGTGCCCCATGGAGATGCCGTCGGACACGGCGATGGTGACGAACTCGAGCGGGAACCCGCCCGCCCCGCGCACGCCGTGCTTGGCCTGCTGGGCCAGGCGGGCGAGCGGCATGTTGCAGGGGGTGACCTCGTTCCACGACGACGCCACCCCGATCTGGGGCTTGCCCCAGTCGTCGTCGCCCATCCCGACGGCCCGCAGCATGGCCCGGGCCGGCGCCCGGGTCGGGCCGTCGGTGACCGCGAAGCTGCGGGGCTTCATGCCCTCGAGGGGCTGCTCGGACGGATCGCCAACATTGGTGCTGTCGCTCATCGAACCATCGTACGGCGCGCGCCGCACCTGTGGATGCAGACATCCGGCGGCGGCCGCCGCTGGTCCGGCCGGAATACAGTCGAGGGATGACTCCCGATGCCCACCACCGCCCCGGGCCGGGCCCGCGGTGACCGGCCCCCACGACGGGGCCTTCGGGCCCGACGACCTGGACGCGCTGTGCGCGTTCTTCGAGGTCCACGGCTTCGCCACGCTGCGGGGCGCCGTCGGGGAGGACGAGCTTGCCGCCGTCGCCGCCGAGCTGGCCGAGGCCCAGGAGCTGCTGGTGGCCGGCGCGCTGGACACCCGGCACGCCACCGGCATCCTCGACGCGCCCGACGCCGTCATCGACGGTCACCCGTTCGCCCACTACGTCTGCTTCGCCACCCGGGCCTCGGCCCTGGCCGACCGTCTGGTCCACCTCCCCCCGCTGGTCGAGGTGGGCCGGCGGCTGCTCGGCCCGGATGCCTGGCTCCTCGACTACGAGCAGTTCGGCATCGTCTACCAGGACGCACGCCCGGGACCGGGATCGGCCTACTCGCGCATCGGCTGGCACACCGACCACCAGTCCGGCCCCCACCTCGACGTGTGGCCGGCGGTGGCCTTCACCGTCCACGTCGACCCCACCTCGCCGGCCAACGGCTTCCTGCGCGTGCTGCCCGGCAGCCACCGGGGCGGCACCGACGGGATCCCGCCCGGCTTCGAGCGGGTCCCCGGCGAGATCGCCGTCTACCAGGAGCGGGGTGACGTGCTCTTCCACCACGCCGACCTGTGGCACGCGGCGGCCCGGGCGACCGACGACGGGGCGGGGGCCGTCCGGCGCCACCTGCGCGGCAGCTGGCACGGCGGCAGCCGGCTGCCGGTCGGCCACGGCACCGACGACTTCGTCAAGAACGCCCGGCGCTGACGGCGTCCGGCTCCGCTCCGCTCGTCGCGGCGACGGTACAGTCGGCGCCATGCACCTCTACACCGCGTACCTGGGCGGCCCGCTCGACGAGGGGCGGATGGGCGAAGGGCACGAGGTGGTCCTGGTGGTCGCCGCCGACCGGCGCGACGCCGCCGCCCGGGCCCTGGCCAAGTGGCGGGGGGCGCCGCCCGGCCACCTCGACGCGCTGGTGCGGGTCGAGCGTGTCGATGGGCACGAGGTGGTCCTGTCCGAGGTCGGCGGCGACGACGTGCTCGACGGCGAGACCTTCAATTGAGCCGGTCGGGCGCGCAATCGAGCCGGTCGGGCGCGGGCGGATGAGCGCGGGTGAGTCGGGCGGGGAGGCGGCGGTCGGCGGGACGGCCGAGCGCAACGTCCTGGGCGGGCCCCTCGAGCCGTGCAGCACCGACCCGATGACCGGCTTCTACCGCGACGGCTGCTGCTCGACCGGGCCGGAGGACCTCGGCAGCCACACCATCTGCGCCGTGGTGACCCCGGAGTTCCTCGCCCACCAGCGGTCGATCGGCAACGACCTGACGACCGCGGTGCCCGCCTACCGGTTCCCGGGGCTGCGGCCGGGCGACCGCTGGTGCGTCACGGCCGCCAACTGGCTGCGGGCCCACCACGACGGCGCCGCCGCCTTCGTGGTGCTGGCCTCCACCCACGGGCGTGCCCTGGAGATCGTGCCGCTCGACGTGCTCCAGCGCTACGCCGTGGACGTGCCGGCCGGCCCCGGCGGGCTGTAGGGACCCAAGTCGGCGGCCGGAGGTCGCCCTCGGCCCTCGGCCCCGGCCCCACCGGGCGGGCTCTCTAGGATGTGCGGCCGGGGGCGGTACGTCCGGTGCCGAATCCCCGTCGTGGCGGGGTGCCCCTCCACGAGGAGGAGGAGGACCATGCGCACACGACTGACCGAGCTCCTGGGGATCGAGCATCCGGTGATGCTGGCCGGCATGGGTGGGGTGAGCTACCACCAGCTGGCCGCCGCCGTGTCCGAGGCCGGCGGCATCGGCACGCTCGGGGCGGCGACGATGGACGGGGCGACCATGGACGCCGAGATGGCGGCCATGCGCCACCTCACCGACAAGCCGTGGGGCGTGGACCTGCTCACCGCCATGCCCGGGGACATGGCGGCCCAGGTCCAACGCATCGTCGACGCCGGCGCCCGGATCTTCGTGGGCGCCCTCGGCGTGCCACGCGAGGTGATCGAGCTCTGCCACGACGCCGACGTGCTCGTGGTGAACATGTGCGGCCGCGTCCACCACGCGGTGGCCGCCGTCGAGGCCGGCTGCGACCTGGTGGTCGCCCAGGGGACCGAGGCCGGGGGCCACACCGGCCGGGTGGCCACCCTGCCGCTCGTCCCCCAGATCGTCGACGCGGTGGGCGACCGGGTGCCGGTGGTGGCGGCCGGCGGGATCGTCGACGGCAGGGGGCTTGCCGCCGCCCTCGCCCTCGGCGCCGACGGCGTGTGGCTCGGCACCCGGTTCATCGCCACCCCCGAAGCCCGGGTCTCCCTCGGCTACCACGACGCCCTGCTGGCCGCCGACGAGAGCCGGACGACCGTCAGCCGGGCCTACAGCGGCAAGCCCATGCGCGTGCTCGCCAACGCGTACACCGAGCACTTCGACCGCCACCCCGACGAGCTGGTGCCCTTCCCCGAGCAGCTGCTGCGGTCGATCACCGGCGGGGTGCTCCACCTGCCCACCGGCCCGGACGACCCCGACGTCGACCCGGCGCGGGAGTGCTACCCGACCGGCCAGGGCGTGGGCGCCATCGAGGAGCTGGTGCCCGCCGGCGAGCTGGTGGGGCGCATCGTGGCCGGGGCCGAGGAGGCGCTCCGGCGGGTGGACCGCCTGCGCTGACCCGGCACCCCGGTCGTCAGGCCTGGTTGCCCTCGGCCTGGTAGGCGCGGCACGGCTCGCCCCGCAGGGTGCCGCAGGCGGGCAGGGTGGCCGGGGCGGTCACACCGGGGACCACGTTCACGACCAGGGCCGAGGCCGCCGACCTCCCGAGCCCGACCGTCGCCGTCTGGCCGTGGTCGAGGGTGGCGAACTCCCACGACGGACGGTCGCCCCCCGGGGCGGACAGGACGACCCGGAGCTCGGTGCCGGCCCGGAAGGTGTGGACGATCGGGTCGATCGGGACCTTGACCAGCGTGTAGTGGGTCGCCGACAGGTTCCGGGCGTTCGAGCCGAGGTAGGTCGGCGCCGTGGAGAGCCGGGTCGACGACTTGAGGTCGACCTGGTTGGAGCTGCGCAGGAACCCCGACGTCACGTACTCCTCCTGCGAGGCCGACGGCCGGACCTCGGTGACGGTGGCCTGGAGGTCCACCACGGGGGCGGGCGACGACGTCCACAGGTCGAGGGTGGCCGGGCCGACGATCGTGGTGTCGGTGGCGAACGGGGTGGTCTGGAAGGCGATCCCGTCCGCCGCCGGCACCGTCGTCCAGTTCCAGGGCGGTGCCGCCGCCCAGGCGTTGGCGCTCGAGGCCAGGCTGGTTGCCGGCCGGACGCCCGGGTCGAGCGTCACCGATGCGCTGCCGGCAGTCGTCGGGGCCTTCGGCTCCAGCGAGCCGCCGGCACCGAGAAAGTACGTCCTCGTGGTGCCGGCCGCCGGCCACTGGCCGAACCCGGCCGAGTAGGTGGCCTGGGGGTCGCCGGCGCCGACCGGCCCGGCCCCGCTGTCGAAGAGCACCCGCACCCGGGGTGTCTGCTGGGCGAACTGGGCGCGGGCGCTGTGCAGGTTCGCCGCCTTGGTGAAGCGGACCGCCGGCAGCGGCGCCTGGGCCGTGGTCTTCGCCGCGAAGCTGGTGAACGAGTCGAGGATCAGGTTGGCGAGCGGGCCCGGTGTCGTCGGCACCTTGTCGGCCACGTACAGGTCGAGGAACTCGAGCCACCGGCTGATGGTCTGCGGGTCGGTCGAGTCGATGTGCCCACCGTTGACCATGTTGGCGTAGACCGGCGTCGAGGCGGGCAGCGCCCGCAGCAGGGCCGGCCACTGCGGGCCGGTCTGCTCGTCCTGCAGCGCCCCGGACACGAACACGGGGACGGTGATGTGGGTCGCCCACATGCTCATCGAGCGGCGGTCGAGCAGCGCGGGATCGCGCCCCGGACCGGTGCCCGGCGCCACCAGCTGCGGCCCGACCAGGGACGACAGTGACTCCGACTGACCGTGGAGGGCCTGGTTGGCCAGGCACGTCGACGAGGTCCCGCCGTCGGCGGCCAGCTCCGCGTCGATCTGGTAGTAGGTCCAGGGCTGGCCCACCTTGGCCACCGGGGTGGTCGCCAGCGGGGCCAGCGTCGCACCGGCCAGGACGGCGGCGGGCTTGGCGTCGTCGATGCGTTCGCCGATCCATCCGGCGGCGAAGCCGTCGTTGAAGATGCCCCCGGGATAGCCGGTGGAGAAGAGGTCGTCGGTCGGGCTCATCGGGGCGATGGAGGCCAGGCCCGGTGGGTCGGTCCCCGCCGCCGGGAGCTGGGACAGGCCGGAGTAGCTGATCCCCACCATCCCCACCTTGTGGTGCGCGACCCAGTCCTGGTGGGCCACGATCTCGATGGCGTCGTAGGCGTCGTAGTCGGACGGGTAGCCGAGGAGGTCGTAGGCGCCTCCCGAGCAGCCGGTCCCCCGCATCTGCAGGCTGACGGTGGCGAACCCGGCCACCCGTGCGACGAGTGCGCCGACGTCGGTCGCCCCGTCGGGCGCCAGGTTCGGGTCACCGCACGTGGTGCAGTTGGTGTGCGTGGCCTGGGCCAGCAGCGCGGGGATCGGGTCGGTCGGCCCGGCCGTGCCGTAGCCGGAGTACTCGATCACCGTGGGGCACGGGGCCGCCGAGCTGCACGTCGAGCCGTAGGGGTAGCGCACCGTGGCCGCCAGCCGGGTGCCGTCGCGCATGGTGAGGTAGTTGAGGCCCTGGTGCATCGCTTGTCCGGTGTACAGCGTCGAGTTGGTCGCCGGGTCGGCGCCGGGCGCCAGGACCGCGAAGGTCCCCGTCCTCGCTCCGCTCGTGGTGTCGTGCCAGGCGTAGCCGGAGCCCGGGGCCAGGTTGCGGACGATCAGCGAGCCGAGCGCGTCCGCCCGTCCCGGGTTGGTGGCGTTGGCCACCGGCGAGCCGTTGCGGACCAGGGTGACCGAGTCACCCGGTGCGGCGCCGGTCAGCCACGCCTCGTCCACCGAACCGTTGCCGTGCAGCCCCGAGCCGGCGGAGGACGACGAGGCGCCGGCCGGCGGGGCGGCCACCGCCAGGGCCGGACCGAGGAAGGCCAAGGCGGCCACGGCGGTGGCCAGCCCCCGGTACGTGCGGCGATTCCGACTGCGCATGCTGCTCCCCCTGTGTCCCTCGCGGGCGTCCTGTGGCCCCCCGGGAGATGGACCTCCCGGCGCCGTGCCTGCAGATCTTGCCATCACCGGCGGCGGTGCGGGTGCGCGCCGGCGTCGGCGGGTGTCGGACGGCGCCGGTCGGGCGCAGCCGGGACCGGTCCGCCGGGGCCGCCCCGGGGTCACGCCCACGGGGACAGGGCCTGCGCCCCGCCCCCGTGGGCCCCGGGTCCGGTCAGCTGGCGGCGATCCCGACGATCGGTGCGTTCAGCGGGCTCCCGCCCTGGGAACCGGCGTAGGTGGCGTCACCGTAGGTGAACACTCCCCCGTCCGAGGCGGCCAGCCAGTAGCCACCGCCGTCGGGGCTCGGGGCGATCCCCACGACCGGCTTGTTCAGATGGGTGCCGCCGGCCGAGCCGGCGAAGGTGGCCCCGCCGAAGGCGAAGACGCCACCGTCCGCTCCGGCCAGCCAGTAGCCGGTACCACCCGGGGTCGTGGCGATGCCCACGATGGAGCCGCCCAGTGTCGAGCCGCCGAGCGACCCGTGGAACACGGCGTCGCCGTAGGCGAAGACCCCGCCGTCGGCGGCCACCATCCAGTAGCCCCCACCGTCAGGTGTCGACGCCAGTCCCACGATGGGCTTGTTGAGCGGCGTGCCCCCGTGGGAGCCGTGGAACACGGCGTCGCCGAAGGCGAAGACCCCGCCGTCGGCGGCCACCAGCCAGTAGCCGAACCCGTCGGAGGTGGAGGCCATGCCCACGATGGGCCGGTTGAGCGTCGTCCCCCCCATGGAGCCGAAGAAGGTGGCGTCGCCGAAGGCGAAGACGCCGCCGTCGGACGCCACCAGCCAGTAGCCCCCGCTGTCGGGGGTGGTGGCCATGCCCACGACGGGCCGGTTGAGGTGGAGCGCACCGGCCGAGCCGACGAACGGCGCGTTGGGATAGGAGAACACGCCCCCGTCACCGGCCGCCAGCCGGTAGCCGGCGCGGTAGTTGAACTGGTCGAGCTGACTGGTGACCGACGTACCGGTCGGGTTGGTCACCTGGACGTCGACCACCCCGGTGCCGGCAGGCGCCGTGGCGGTGATCGAGGTGTCCGAGTTGACGTGGAAGCTCGCTGCCGGCACTGCGCCGAAGGTCACGGAGGTGGCTCCGGTGAGCTGCAGGCCGCTGACGCCGACCACGGTGCCGCCGCCCGGGACGCCCGTTCGGGGGGTCACCGAACTGACGATGGGCCCGGCGGTATAGGTGAACTGGTCTGCCGCGACCACGGACGAGGTGCCGGCCGGGTTGGTCACCCGGACGTCCACGGTTCCCGCCCCCGGGGGCGCCACCGCCTGGATCGAAGTGGCGGTCAGGCTCGAGAAGCTGAGCGCCGGGGTGGCGCCGAAGGTCACCGCCGAGGGGCTGATCAGCTGCGTCCCCATGATCCGCACCACTGATCCTCCGGCCAGCGGGCCGGAGTTGGGCAGGACGGCGCTGATCGACCCCGAGCCCAGGATCGACGTGGAGGTCAGGACGGGAGGCGGCGAGTAGGCGATGAACGGCGCCGTGGTGACCGGGAGCGTGCCGGCGTAGGGCGCTGACGGGTAGCTGACGATCGCTGCCGTGATGTTCTGTCCGAGCACGTGGACGTTGGCCTGGGTGTCGAACTCGAACTGGCTCCAGTTGAGCACCGTCCCCGGCCCACCGGTCGCGGTGAGCGTCACCACGACCGACGGCAGGGTGAGGGTCGATCCGGCGGGGATCAGGGTCGACCCGGTGGACACCTGGAGGTAGGGGAAGGTCGGGTTCGGACCACCGAAGCCGGAGTAGACGCCGGCGTTCACGGCGAGGGGGCTGTTCGGTGCGGCGGTGCACCCGGCCTGGCCGCTGGTGGTGCACTCGGTGATGGTGACCGGCGCGCTACCGGACGACGGGATGTTGAAGGGGGCGCTGGGAGCAGGGCCACCCGTCCAGGTGAGCGGACCGGAGGTCGTTGCGCTCACGTACGTCGCCCCGGCCGGGATCTCGTAGTACTGGACGTTGCCGCTGATGTAGTTGACGGGCACCCCGGAATTCGTGGTCGGCACAGGCTGGCTGCCTCCGGGGGTCGTGACGGCGAAGTTGGCACCGGACAGCACGAGGGAGGGGGAGCTGGCGGCCCCGACCGTGGTCAGCTGGGCGAAGCCGGTGGGACCGGGGAAGGCGAAGGTCTGGTTGGTGGCAGTCGGGGTGGTGCCTGCGGACGCCGGACCGGCGGTGGCCAGCGCCGCGGCACTCAGCCCGGTGAGGGCGAGAAGCGCCACCACCCCTGCAGATACGACTCGGTTGGTCAGTGATGTGTTCGTTCGCATGGAACGCTCTCTCCCTGTTGGATGGTCGCTGATGGACCACTTATGGTCGGTTCGGTTCGAAGCGGTCGACCGTCGGCCCCGCCCTCGGGCGGTGGGTCCGGGTGCGCCCGACCACTGCAGAGCACGCGCGGACTCCGGACACGACGTCGAGCCCCGGGCAGTGCGGCGATTCCGGCTGCGCACCATTCGTACCCCGTTCCCTCTAGGCCCCCGCCATGTGCGGCGACTCCGGGACGGTAGCCCCGGCCATCGCCACCCCACGATCATGCCACCCCGCGGGTCGCACTGCTCGATGGTCGCTGGTCGGCCTCCGGTGCGAACCCGACGCAGGAGGGAGTTGGTGCCTCGGCGGGCGTGGCGTCGGGGCGGCCGCCTCCGGCTCCGACGTCACGCCCGCCGAGGCGTCAGGCCGTGCGGCGGCGCCGACGGAGCATCAGCAGCCCACCGAGCACCATGGCCGCGCTGCCCATCACGAGCAGCTTGCCCAGATCGGCACCGGTGAAGGGAAGGCTGGAGGACCCGCCGGAGGTGGCTGCCGTGGTCACCGGATGTGCCGCCGCGGCGGCCACGACGGGTGTCGCCGACGGTGTCACCGCCTGGAGCGCGGCGGACGGTGGGCCGGTGCCGGCCGAGTTGATCGCCGCCACCGTGAACGTGTACGGCGTCCCGTTGGTGAGCCCGGTGACCGTGTAGGTGGTCACGTTGCCGACGGTCACCGGTGACCCGGTCGAGGGCGTGATGACGTACCCGGTGATCGGCCCACCGCCGTTGCTGGCCGGGGGCGTCCACACGAGCGTGGCGCTGGCGTTACCCGCCGTCACCGAGTCGAGCGTGGGAGCACCCGGCACCGCGACGACCGCCGGAGGGGTCACCACGATGCTGGCCAGGGTGGGCGGCGGGTTGAGCAGGGCCGGCGCAGGGCCGGCGGTGGCCACCGTGGTGGCCGCCGTCGGGTAGCCCTTGAGCGGGCCGATCGTGAGGTTGGTGGCATGCAGCGACGGGATGTCGACGTTCGCCGTGGTCTGGAACTCACTCTCCACCCAGGTCACCGTCTCGGTGCTGGTGCCGGTCAGCGTCACGGTGACCGCCGGCAGGTTGAGCGTCGCCCCGCCCGGGATCTGGGCGGAGCCCAGGCCGATCTCCACATACGGCCCGGGCGTGGAGCCCAGGAAGTTCGTCGACGACGACGTCGAGGCGGTGCAGTTGGCCGACGGCGCCGTGCAGTAGGTCACCGCCAGTGGGAACGAGCCCGTCGGGTTCGAGGCCGGGCCGCCCGTGTAGGTGCCCGGTCCGGCGGCGACCGCCTTCACGAACGTGGTCCCTGCGGGCAGTGGGTAGATCTGCTGCGTCTGGGTGATGAAGTTGACGTTGGCGATCGACTGCTGGGTAGGGATGACCTGGGTGGACGCAGCGCTCACGAAGTCGAAGTTGCTCCCGTAGGCCACCGATTGGCCTGAAGCTCCCCAGTTCGCCTTCGTCGACGTGATGCTCCAACCCACGCCGGTCGCGAACGTGGCGAAGTTGAGGGTCACCGGGTTGTTCGGCCCGGTCGCCGAGATGGTGACGGTGATCGGGCCGCTGACCGCATCAGGTGCCGTGGCGTTGTGGGCACTGACCGTGAACGTCGACGCACCGGAGTTGGTCGGCTTGCCCGACAGGACGCCGGTGGTGGAGTCCAGGGTGAGACCGGCCGGCAGGGTGCCACTGGCCACCGCGAACGTCGGGGCCGGGGTGCCGGAGGCCGCGAACGTGTAGGTGTAGTCGGTGCCCACGGTGCCCGTGGCCGGCGGGGTGTCGGCCGTGAAGGTCGGTGCCGCCGCGGTTGCAGCGGCCACGGTGATGGTGATCGAGCCGCTGACCGCATCAGGTGCCGTGGTGTTGTGGGCGCTGACCGTGAACGTGGACGGTCCGGCCGTGGTCGGCGTCCCCGACAGCACCCCGCTGGTGGCGTTCAGGGTGAGGCCGGCGGGCAGGGTGCCGGTCGCCACCGCGAACGTCGGGGCCGGGGCGCCGGTGGCCGCGAAGGTGTAGGTGTAGGCCGTGCCCACGGTGCCCGTGGTCGGCGGGGTGTCGGCCGTAAAGGTCGGTGCGGTGGCAGTGACGGTGCCGATCGTCGTACTGGTGAGCACGGGAGGTGCGGCGTACGGAATGCCAGCGGTGGTCACCGGCAGGGTGCCGGAGTAGAGCGCCGACGGGTAGCCGACGACCGCAGCCGTGATGGCACTGCCGAACAGCGTCACGTTGGCGTTGGTGTCGAACTCGAACTGGCTCCACTTGAGCGTCGTCCCGTTCACGCCGGATGCGGTCAGGACGACATCGACCTCGGGAAGCGTGAGCGTGGAGCCGGCCGGGATCTTGGTGGTCCCGGTCGACACCTCGAGGTAGGGGTAGGTCGGGTTCGGGCCGGCGAAGCCCGAGAATGTGGCCGTGGTCGAGTCTGCGACCAGCGGACTGTTCTGGGCGGCGGTGCAACCAGTCTGACCCGCTGCAGTGCACAAGGTGATCGTCACCGGTGCGCTACCGGCGGCCGGGATGCCGCCCGTGCCCGGTCCACCGGTCCACGTCAGTGGGCCGGTTGCCGACGAGCTCACGTAGGTCGCCCCGGTGGGGATCTCGTAGTACTGCGCGTTTCCGCTGATGTAGTTGACCGGCACGCCCGAGTTGGTCGTCGGGACCGCCTGGCTCCCACCCGGATTGGCGATGGTGAAGTTCGCACCCGAGGTGACCGACGCCGGCGAGTTGGCCTGGCCGACGGTCGTCACCTGTGCGAAGCCGGTGGGCCCGGGAAAGGCGAAGTACTGGGTGGTCGGCGCGCCGGGAACGATCGGGGCGGCCGCGGGTGTCACGGAATTGGAAGCCGCCGAGGCCGGGCTGGTGCCGATGAGATTGGTGGCGGTCACCGTGAACGTGTAGGCGGTGCCGTTGGTGAGTCCGGTGACCGTCGCCGTCGTGACCCCGGGCAGGGCCGTCGCCGTCTTGCTACCGGGCGCCGAGGTCACCGTGTACGAGGTGATCGGCGAGCCGCCGGTGCTGGCCGGGGCCGTCCAGGTGACGGTGGCCTGGGCGTCGCCGCCGGTGGCCGTGCCGATGGTCGGCGCGCCGGGAGCGACCAGTGTGCCCCCGGAGCCTGCGGCCACGGTGATGGTGATCGAGGCACTGACCGCATCAGGTGCCGTGGTGTTGTGGGCGCTGACCGTGAACGTGGACGGTCCGGCCGTGGTCGGCGTCCCCGACAGCACCCCGCTGGTGGCGTTCAGGGTGAGGCCGGCGGGCAGGGTGCCGGTCGCCACCGCGAACGTCGGGGCCGGGGCGCCGGTGGCCGCGAAGGTGTAGGTGTAGGCCGTGCCCACGGTGCCCGTGGTCGGCGGGGTGTCGGCCGTAAAGGTCGGTGCGGTGGCAGTGACGGTGCCGATCGTCGTACTGGTGAGCACGGGAGGTGCGGCGTACGGAATGCCAGCGGTGGTCACCGGCAGGGTGCCGGAGTAGAGCGCCGACGGGTAGCCGACGACCGCAGCCGTGATGGCACTGCCGAACAGCGTCACGTTGGCGTTGGTGTCGAACTCGAACTGGCTCCACTTGAGCGTCGTCCCGTTCACGCCGGATGCGGTCAGGACGACATCGACCTCGGGAAGCGTGAGCGTGGAGCCGGCCGGGATCTTGGTGGTCCCGGTCGACACCTCGAGGTAGGGGTAGGTCGGGTTCGGGCCGGCGAAGCCCGAGAATGTGGCCGTGGTCGAGTCTGCGACCAGCGGACTGTTCTGGGCGGCGGTGCAACCAGTCTGACCCGCTGCAGTGCACAAGGTGATCGTCACCGGTGCGCTACCGGCGGCCGGGATGCCGCCCGTGCCCGGTCCACCGGTCCACGTCAGTGGGCCGGTTGCCGACGAGCTCACGTAGGTCGCCCCGGTGGGGATCTCGTAGTACTGCGCGTTTCCGCTGATGTAGTTGACCGGCACGCCCGAGTTGGTCGTCGGGACCGCCTGGCTCCCACCCGGATTGGCGATGGTGAAGTTCGCACCCGAGGTGACCGACGCCGGCGAGTTGGCCTGGCCGACGGTCGTCACCTGTGCGAAGCCGGTGGGCCCGGGAAAGGCGAAGTACTGGGTGGTCGGCGCGCCGGGAACGATCGGGGCGGCCGCGGGTGTCACGGAATTGGAAGCCGCCGAGGCCGGGCTGGTGCCGATGAGATTGGTGGCGGTCACCGTGAACGTGTAGGCGGTGCCGTTGGTGAGTCCGGTGACCGTCGCCGTCGTGACCCCGGGCAGGGCCGTCGCCGTCTTGCTACCGGGCGCCGAGGTCACCGTGTACGAGGTGATCGGCGAGCCGCCGGTGCTGGCCGGGGCCGTCCAGGTGACGGTGGCCTGGGCGTCGCCGCCGGTGGCCGTGCCGATGGTCGGCGCGCCGGGAGCGACCGGGGCAGACGCGGGCGTCACCGAGTTGGAGGCGGCCGAGGGAGCGCCGGTGCCGATGGCGTTGGTGGCGGTCACTGCGAACGTGTAGGCGGTGCCGTTGGTGAGTCCGGTGACCGTCGCCGTGGTGGCTCCGGCGCCGGCGGACGCCGTCTTGCCGCCGGGCGTGGAGGTCACCGTGTAGCCGGTGATGGCCGAGCCACCGGTACTGGCCGGGGCCGTCCAGGTGACAGTGGCCTGGGCGTTGCCGGCGGTGGCCGTGCCGATGGTCGGCGCGCCGGGCGCGGTCGACGACGCGGCAGGAGTCACCGAGTTGGAGGCGGCCGAGGGAGCGCCGGTGCCGATGGCGTTGGTCGCGGTCACCGCGAACGTGTAGGCGGTGCCGTTGGTGAGTCCGGTGACCGTCGCCGTGGTGGCTCCGGCGCCGGCGGACGCCGTCTTGCCGCCGGGCGTGGAGGTCACCGTGTAGCCGGTGATGGCCGAGCCACCGGTACTGGCCGGGGCCGTCCAGGTGACAGTGGCCTGGGCGTTGCCGGCGGTGGCCGTGCCGATGGTCGGCGCGCCGGGCGCGGTCGACGACGCGGCGATCGTCGTGCTGGTGAGGACCGGCGGGGCGGCGTAGGGAATGGTGGTTCCCACAGGTGCCGGGAGCGTGCCCGAGTACAGCGCCGACGGGTAACCAACCACGGCGGCATTCAGGTGAGAACCGAAGAGCGTCACGTTGGCAACGGTGTCGAACTCGAACTGGCTCCAGTTGAGGACGGTCCCAGCCGTGCCGGAGGCCGTCAGGGTGACGGTCACCGTCGGAAGGGTGAGGGTCGATCCGGCTGGGATCTGGGTGGTTCCGGTCGAGACCTCGAGATACGGGAATGTGGGGTTGGGTCCACCGAAGCCCGTGAACGTCCCAGCGGTCGAAGAAAGCGGGATGTTCGGGGACGCGGTGCAGCCGGTCTGACTCGAACTCGTGCACTCCGTGATGACGACGGGTGCCGTTCCCGATGCAGGGATCCCACCGGCGCCGGACCCGCCGGTCCACGACAGTGGGCCTCCGGCGACGGCGCTCACGTAGGTCGCCCCGGTGGGGATCTCGTAGTACTGCGCGTTGCCGCTGATGTAGTTGACCGCGACACCGGAGTTGAGGGTCGGGACGACCTGGCTCCCACCCGGGTTGGCGATGGTGAAGTTGGCCCCTGGAGCGACCGACGTCGGAGAGCCGGCCTGTCCGACGGTCGTCAGCTGCGCGAAGCCGGTCGGGCCGGGGAAAGCGAAGTACTGGGTGATGGGTGACGGTGTCGGGCCCGCCGAGGCGAGTCCGGCGATCTCGAGCCCCGACGCGCCGAGGCCGACGGTTGCGACCAGTGCCGCTGCGCCAATCGTGGCGATGCGGCGGAACTTCCCTCTGGTTGCACTCACGACTGGTTCCCCCTGATTGCTTGATCTGACGAGTTCATGGTGGCCGCATGCGCACGGCGACGAGTCGAAAGGGTGTGGTGGTCCACGTCGGGTCCCCGGTGGACGGCGGCACCTGCTCGGTGCGCACGCGAACGGAACGGTTGCATTGCCACTTCCCCCCCGAGGGATCCCCACCCTCAACCTGTGTGCGGCTCCCATTTCACCCGGGAAACACACATCACCCCACTGGCGTGGTGTGGCTGAAGCTAAGTGAATCGTCCCCGAAAAGCAAGGTGTTCCACGGACAGTGACAGGCCTCCCACGCCCAGCGATGGCCCCACGCACGAGCAGTCCCCGATCGCAGGATCGGCCACCGGCCGGACGCCCGCGGTGGACCCGTCAGCGCGTCGACTCGGGCGCTGCCGCCGTGCGCTCGACCGTGTCGGTTGATCCCGACGCGTCGGCCCTCCGGCGCCTCCGCCACACGACCAATGCGACGAGGACGCAGAGCACGACCACGATCGCCCCGACGATCAGCGCCCAGGGCACCACCACGAATGCGGCCTGGCCGTGGAGGGCGGGGCCCGACCAGGACACCTGCACGTGCACGTGCTGTGACCCGGCGAGCGGCAGGGGCTGCCAGAGCGGCTCCACGACCGACAGTTTCGACCCGGGCAGCAGCCCCGGGACCACACGGGGCGGAAACCGCTTGACGGTGCGGCCCCAGCCGTCGACCACCGTGACGGTGGCCGTCAGGGCGACCGTCGTGTTGCCCGTGTTGACCAGACCGAACCCGATCCGGGCCCGGCTCGAACCGGTGACGCCGGCCAGGAAGGGCACGTCGGCCCGCACGCTCACCGGCCCGAGCGCAAGTCCCGGATGGAGCGCACCGGGCACGTGCACGTAGACGCGCACTCCCACCCCGTTCAGGACGTTGATGTGGACCTGCCCGTTTCCCACGTTCTGGTTGGCGGTGTCGAGGGCCACCACCCCGCCTGCGTAGTCGCCGGGCGTGGCGTCGGCGGGGAGGCTGACCGTGAAGGGGACGGAGGCGAGTTGCTGGCCCGGAACCGTCAGCGTGGTCACCGCCGGGGTCGTCCACTTGCCCACCCCCCGGGTCGGCCGGTCGGGCAGCGTCAGGGCGAAGGCACCGCTACCGGCGACGTTGACGGCGTCGGCCGCGTAGATGCGGAACGTCAGTGGGGCAGCGGTGCCGTTGGCCAGCAGGATCCGGTCCGATGCGCTCTGTCCCGGCCCGAGCGTCAGGTGGAACGCCGTCCGCCCGGTTCCGTCCGGAGTCGGCGCCACGGTCCAGCCCTGCCCGGACGATGTGGCGGAGGCAGGCGGCGCCGGCAGGACCGCCGAGGCCGCGAGCGCCACCAGCAGGGCCCCTGCCAGGACCCTTCCCCGTGGGGACCGGTGGGGACGCGGCGAACACGTCCGGGCGCACTCGTCCACCCCCCCTGCACGCCGGAGCCGGATCAATGGATGGCGCTGATCCCCAGGTCGTGGTTGACCGTGGTGTTGGCCGTCACCTCGGTCTTCTGGTCGGTGGACAGCTTGGTGAACACCAGGTTGAACTCCGACGTGTCCACCGACTGGGCCCCCTGGGTGGCGTCCGCACTGAGGGCCTCGAGCGCGGTGACCATTGCCGCCACGTCACCGCGCATGGCCGCCGGGAACGGCAGGGCCCGCACCGACGCGGCGACTTCCCGGTACGTAGCCGAGACGGATCGGAAGCCGGACTGGATGGCCGTGATGTTGCCGTTCGCGCCGCTCAACTGGCTCGACAGCGCCTGCAACCGGTGGTCCCCGGCCGACACGACCGACGTGTACCTCTGGGCGAGGGTCTGTGACGATGTGGTCGTGGTGGTCGAGGGGTGCACGGCGACCGAAGCCGTGCCGCAGGCGGACAGGCCGGCTGCGCCGAGCGCCACCAGCACGCCGAGGACCGCACGTGCATGGCGACGTCGCGGGCCGAGGGCGGTCACGAGACCTCCACGGGGTCCGCTCCGGAGGGCACCGTCTCCGAGGGGGCTGGGTCGGTGGGGTCGGTGGGGGCGGAGCTGGCGCTGCCCGTGGGCCCGGCACCCTCGGTCGGGGCCGGCGGGCCGCCCTCGGCCGCAGCGGGTGGCACTGCCCCCGCCGCCCGACCCTGGCGGTGACGCCGCACGATGCCGGCGACCACCTTCCAGAGGATGGCGAACAGGAGCAGGCCCACCACCACGATGATGCCCCACGGCACGAACGTCGCAGGCGCCGAGAACGTCACGGCCTGGCCGGTGCTGCCCAGCGTGCCGAACACCACGTAGTGGCCGAGGGCCAACGCGGGGAAGGTGACCGGGACCTGGTACGACTCGACCTGTCCGGGCCGGAGGGGAGGTACCACCGGTGCCGCCACCACCTGGTCGGGGCTACCGCTCGGACCCGATCGCAGCACGACCGGCGTCGACGGGATCGGGTTCACCCCGCCGTCGCGCACCACCAGCACGAGCGTCCGGTGGGGTGTGCCGCCGAACCACTCCGCCCAGGACGTCGTCCCGACCAGATCGGCCTGGTCCACCACGAGCCCGCTCGGGGCCACGGTGATCGGGACCACCCGGGGTGTGGCCGTAGGTGCGCCGACGATGGTGATGGGGGTCGAGACCTGCTCCTCGAACGTGCCGCCCTGCCCGATCAGGGGCACCGCCTTGATGACGCAGGGGCACGGGATGGGGGGCGTCACGACCAGAAGTTGCACCACGAAGTGCCCGGTCTCCGAAGTGGCCGCGGTGGTCGTCGCGGCCAGGTCGCACCCGGCCGACGTTCCGAACCCGGCGTTGCCGCACACCTGGAGCTGGTAGTTGGTGAGGGGGGTGAGGCTGTCGGCGCTGACGGTGACCCGGGTCCCCGACCGCACCGAGGACGGCGTGGCCCCGAGGCGTGGCTGCAGGACGCTCGGCGGGGTGTCCGCCCCGGTCACTCCGACTCCGAGCGCCGAGGAACCGGCGGCCCCGCACACCACGAGGCCCACGGCCAGCACCGTCCTCGTGACCAGGCGGCGGCCGGTGCCGGCCACCGTTCCTCCGGGCCGTCCGGCCGCGCCCCTTCGCCGGATCAACGGATCAGGACCCTGCAGGAACCGACGGCTCGGGCGTCGCCTTGGCGCCGGCGTCGGCCGCGCTTGGGTCCGTCGACCCTTCGGGTGGCGAACCGTCCGCCCCGTCCGGCTCCCCGGCGGCGGACGCACGGTTCTGGCGACGGACCCACAGGCGCCAGACAACCAGTCCGATCACCGCCAGGACGATCAGGACCAGCAGCCACGGGAAGATCCAGAACGTCGACTGCCCCGTCGCCGTGGGCATCTTGGGCGAGACGAATTTCACGTGCACCGTTTCGGGGCCGATGAGCGGGAGGTTGTTCCACTGGGGCTCGATGACGGTGAAGCGGGCACCCGGCACGAAGTCCTGGACGCCCACGGGCGGGAAGGCCTTGACCGTCCGGCCGAAGATGTCGGTCACCGTGGCCACCGCCGAACCGGACAGCAGGGTGTTGCCGGTGTTCTCCAGCTGGTAGCTGACCACCGCGTGCCGGTTGCCGAAACCGAGGGCCGGCACCGAGCTCTTGACCGAGATGTTGCTGACCGCGGCGGTGGCATGGGCGGGCCCGGCCACCCGGATGAACATGGCGGTGGCGATCCCCCGGTGGATGGTGAAGTGGGCCGGACCACCGCTCGGTTGGGGGATGGGGGTGACGTTGAGTGCTTCGATGCCACCCGCGTGGTCGCCCGGGGTGGCATTGGCCGGCACCGTCACCGAGAAGTTGACGGTGACCGACGTATTGGCGTTCAGGCCATAGACCCCGGTGCCCAGGTGGGTGTTGACCCAGGTGCCCACCCCGATCATCGGGTAACCGAGCGGCCGAAGGGCGAACGCCCCGCCCACCGGGGTGTTCAGCCCGTCGGTGGCCCAGACCTGGAAGTCCTGGAGCTGGCTGGTCTCGTTGGTGAGCACCACCGAGTCGTTGATGGTCTGGCCCGGCAGCATGTCGTAGTGGAAGCTGCCCCGGGGGGCGATGGCGCCCGGGGCCGACACGGGCGTCAGGGAGAACGTCGGGACGGCGATGGCACCCGCCTGGGGTGCCAACGCGACCGTCAACCCGGTGGCCGACAGCACGGCGGTCACGGCCAGCACCGGCAACCGCTTCCATGTCAACGAGCCGAACATGTGATGTATCCCCCCTCGATCGGTGCGGTACGTCCGCTGCCGGACCCGTGTGACTTGTGCCCGGTCCGCCCGGACCTGCCCTTCAAATTCCCGGCAACAGATTCCCTGTAGCTCGGATCCCCGCTGACCCCTGGCCGACGGGCCGCACGTGCGGACTGTCGGCCACAGGTCGGACTCGGCGGGGTGGAACATTACTGCAAACGAGAAGGAGGGTGGGGGCGGCACTGCCGCCCCCACCCTCGCTTCCACCGGTGGGGACCCGCAACTTCCGGGTCCCCACCGTTCACTACCGACTACCGGCTCAGAGGCCGATCACCACGATGTTCATGGTGGCCGAGTACGTCCCGGCAGCCACGTACGGCGGGATGGCCAGCGAGAGACCTGCCTCGCAGAGAACCCCACCGCCACCACCGGGCGCAGCCCCGGTCGCCGTGGCGCACAGCTCAGCGGGGCTACCGGCGCCGTTGTTGAGGACTGCCGGGTGACCGGCGGTGACCTCAGCGGGCATGGTGGCGACGCCACCCGTCCCGGCACCCGTGCCATTCACACCAGCGGAACCGGCTGCGGCACCCGCCACTGCAGGAAGGGCCGAGGGGCCCGTGCAGGAGGGGAACCCAGTCGGCGCCGGCGTCTGGTCCGGGCAGCCGATGGTGTTGGCGTTGTTGGCCGGCAGGGTGCCCGCCGTCTCCAGCGCCACCGCGGGCTGCCAGGTGAGGAAGTCCGCGGGGATGACGTTGTCCGCGGTCGGTCCCACCGGGGTTCCGTTGGTGAAGTCGCCACCCATCTGACCGGTGACCGACCACCCACCGAGGGTGCCACGGTCATCGCTCACGACAACCGTGTTCAGCAGACCCTGAGACTGGTCGAACTGCTGGTTGTTGGTGCCGGCGCCGAGGCCCAGGGTCACCGGGGACAGGGTCACTGCCTCGTTGGTGCCGTTGGGAGCCGTCGTGACCTCACTGATGGTGAGGGCGGTGCCGGACACCGTGGCCGAGATGGTCTGGTTGATGGAGCAGGTGGCTCCACTGGCCTTACCGATCGAGCACGTCGCGGCGAACGCCTGGTACGGGTTGACGGTCACCGGGGTGGTGGCCGACTCCGTACCCGCCGTGGCCGTGATGGTCACGGTGATGGGGCTCTGGCTGGTGGCCAGCTGCTCGTTGGCACCGAAGGTGATGGTGCCGGTGACCGCACCCGACGCGTTCGTCGTGAACGTGCCGGTGTCAGCGCAGGTGGCTCCCGCGGGGCAACCACTGAATGCCAGGGTGCCCGAGGTCGACGCCGTCCAGTTGGCACCGGTCACGTTGAGGACCACACCGGTGGCCGACGAGTTGATCGGCGTGGCGTTGGACACGTTGATGTACGGAGCCGGGGCGCCGATCGTGGTGCTGGTCAGCACCACCGGCGCGGCGTAGGCGAGGCCGGTCGGAAGCGGAAGCGCTCCGGTGTAGGCCGCGCCCGTGTACAACGGTCCACTGGACCAGCCGACGACCGCAGCGGTCACCGCGTGGCCGAACAGCGTCACGTTGGCGTTGGTGTCGAACTCGAACTGGCTCCAGTTGATGGTCGAACCGACCGCACCCGTGGCCTGCAGGGTGACGTCGACCGTGGGGAGCGTCAGCGTCGAGCCGGCCGGGATCTGCGTGGTCCCGGTCGACACCTCGAGGTAGGGCAGGGTCGGGGCCGGCCCGGCGTAACCCGAGTACGTGGCCGTGGCCGAGTCGGACACCAATGTGGCGGGCTGGGCTGCGGTGCAACCTGCCTGCGTCGCCGTGGTGCACTCGGTGATGCTGATCGGGGCACTACCCGAAGCCGGGATACCACCCGTGCCCGGACCACCGGTCCAGGTCAGGGGCCCACTGGCCGCCGAGCTCACGTACGCGGTCCCCGCGGGGATCTCGTAGTACTGGGCGTTGCCGCTGATGTAGTTGACCGGCACACCCGAGTTGGTCGTCGGCACCGCCTGGCTACCGCCAGGGTTGGAGATGACGAAGTTGGAGCCCTGGCTGGCCGACGTCGGCGAGCTGGCGGCACCAACGGTGGCCACCTGGGCGAAGCCGGTCGGCCCGGCGAACGAGTAGTACTCGTTGGTCGGTACCGGCGTGGTGCCGGCGTAGGCCGGCGTGGCCACTGCGGCCACTCCCAGACCGGTGACGCCGAGAAGCGCCGCTGCTCCGATGGCACCCATTCGGGTGGCCTTACTCTTGAACATTCGCATGAATCCTTCTTTCACTTATGGATAATTCATGGGTGGCGGAGCGCCCTGGGGCTGTCCGCCGGAGCGGTCGGTGCGTGGCACCGCCCACCTGTTCGTCGGCGAGCCGACGGCCGGCTGCAGTTCCCTCATCGGTTCCGGGCGGTGGTTCCGGTGGCGATTCGTCGCCGCCGGAGATCCGTCCGCCCGACCCCCCGAAATCGGTGTCACGCAGACCGGTGATGCACGGTTTCCCCCCTGTCCAGCGGCAACCTCCCCGTAGCTGTCGTTCCGCCGGGGCGACGACGCTGTGCACGTCCCACTCCGGACCCCCGTTTGTGCACGTATGTCCGGTCATGAGGCCCCCCGGTCCGACGTGTCCACGGCGCAACTTAAGACCGGCACTAGGGGGTGTCAACGTGTTACCGCAGGTAGGAATTGCCCATAACGCAGCCCGTGATCGGGCCCTCACGGGCTGTGGGCAATCGGGCCCTGCGGCAGCGTCAACGGGCCAATTCGCGGGGGCACATCACCCCTCGCGGAGGCGCGCGTCTGCCGGTGCGCAGGCCGGGACCGCCGTCGCGGATCACATCGGCGGATGACCGGTGACTGGGTCGCCGGCACCCGGTGCGACGGCGCCCCTCGACGGGACGGTCGTCCGGCGGACCTAGGGGTGGGCCGGGACGGGAGCCGCTGCGAGGAGCAAGGTCACGGAGCCCTCGACCGCGTCACCCACGGCGGGCAGCCCGACGGTGGCTTCGACGCGGAAGGTTCCCCCGCCACCACCCCGGGGGGCCGACATCAGCACGGCCCCGTCGGGGCCCAGGAGATGCGGCCCTGCGGCGCGCACCTCGGACGGGCGACCCGTGACGGCGGTCGGATCACCGGGCACCACCTGCACCGTGGGTCCACTGCGCAGACCGGTGTCGGCCGCCAGGCGGACCACCAGTTCCCACCCGTCCAGGGTTCCGCGTGGGTCGGTCAGCTCGACGGGGCCGAGCGATCCGACGAGCAGGTTGCCCGACCGGTGCAGGGTCACCGTCACGCGGTCCGGGGAGATCCGGATCGGCCCACCCGGCCGAACGGACACGGTGAGTGTCTGCTGGACGGATCCGACGGCACCGGTCGCTGTGGACCCGGCCGGGCCCACGGACGCCGAGACCTGCTGCAGGATGCCTGCACCCGTCGGCTCCGGCGCACCGGTGGGAGTCACGGCCGTGGTGGACACCGTCGAAGGCACCGACATCGACGTCTGCGCCTGTTGGCCACGCCCGGCGTCCACGGTCGACCTCGCCTGGGCCATCCCACTCGCCACGGCCACCCCGAGTGAGACGGTGAGGGCAACCACCACGGAGTCGAGGCCGAGCCGGACGAACCGGGTGCTTCGGGTACTGCCTGCCCTGCCCTTCGTTCGCCCCCGCATGTGGGGGGATATCGACCAGGATCCGGGTCACCCTGAGCGGTTTCTTCCTCCGGTCTTGTTCAGTCCGGGTGGACGAGACGGGGCCAGGACGTGATGATGATCATCATGGCACCGTCTAGTTCAGTCTAGGTGGACAAGCCGGGATCAGGACGTGATGATGATCATGGTGGCACCGTAGGATCCGGCGGCGACATAGGGAGGCACGGCAAGTGAGAGGGACGCACCGCACGCGTAGCTCCCCCCACCCGACCCCGCTGCCGCCTGACACAGGACGGTCGGTGTCGTCGTCGACAGCGTTGCTGCCGGACCGGCCGCCACCCCGCCCAGGCTCACGCCCTCGGCACCGCTGACCGGGCTCGGGAGCAGGGTGAGGAAGTCGGCCGGGATCACGTTCTCGGCGGGCGGACCGACGGGCTGGCTGTTGGCGAAGTCCGTCGCCAGCTGCGCGCTCACTGTCCACCCGGGCTGCGTGCCCCGCCCGTCGACCACCGACACGGTGTTGAGCGTCCCCACCGACTGGGCGAACTGATCACCGCTGAAGGTGACGGGCACGGCGGACGGGCTGGCCGGGGGAAGTCCGAGCGTGATCGGCGACAGAATCACCCCCGAGGCCGACAGGTTGGGTGCGGCCTGGACGTTCTGGATGGTCAGGGCGCTGGCCTGTACGACCTCGGAGAGCGCGGCCGACACGCTGCCGGCGAACACGGCGGAGCCGTCGTAGGTTGCCGTGATGGCGAACGTGCCCGACAGCGGCATGTTGGTCAGGCAGAATGCGACGCCGTACGTGAGCGGTTGGCCGCTGCAGCCGGCGATGGGCGTGCCGTTGTCGAAGAAGCTCAGCGTCCCGGTCGGCACGCCGGTGGCCGGGGCCACCGGGGCGACCGTGGCGCCGTAGACGAGCGTCTGGCCGGCCGGCGACGGGTTGGCCGTCGAGATGACGGTGGTGGTGGTCGATGCCGTCGACACCGTCAGCACATACGGGGGAGCGGTGCTCGTGGCGTAGTCGGTGGTGCCGCCGTAGACGGCGTTCAGCGTGTGGGCGCCGGTGGTGTTCGGGGTGTATGTACACGTCGCCGTGCTACCGGCGAGCGCCACCGCCGCACACCCGGTCACCGGGGTGCCGCCCTCGGTGAAGGCCACCGTGCCGGTCGGGGTACCCGCTCCCGGTGCCGTGGCGGCGACCGTCGCGGTCACCACTGTCGGCGCATTGACGACCACCGAGGGGAGTGCCGTCGACAGCACCGTGGTGGTGGCGGCCTGGCCGACGGCGAGCCCCAGGATCCCCGAGCTCACGGCCAGCACGTCGTCACCCCCGTAGGAGGCGACGATCGAGTGGAGCAGGGCGGCACCCGCCGTGGTGGTGCAGGTGGCGACGCCGGCGGCCAGGACCACCGCGCCGCACCCGGTGATCCCCACCCCGTCGTCGCTGAACGCCACGGTGCCGACCACGGCCAGGCCGGGTGGCCCGGTGACGGTGGCCGTGTACGTGACCGCCTGGCCGACCACGGGGGCCGCCACCGACGCCACCACCGCCGTCGAGCTGGCCGCGGGCGTCCCTTCGACGAGCGTCTGGCTGAGCGCCGGCGTGCCCGGGCTGGAGGATCCCACCGCCCACAGGACGGTCGGGGAGATCGCGACCGCTCCGCCGAGTGAGTTCGGGACCGAGGTCCCCACGTTCGGGCTGGAGGCGATCGTCCATGCCGTGCCGTCGTAGTGCTCGATGAGGGTCTGGAGGACCGGGGCTGCGGCCGTGCCCCCGACGTAGGAGCCGACCGCCCACACGTCGGTGGTCGAGTCGGCCGAGATCGAGGTGAGGATGTTGCCGGCGGTCGGACTGGTGTCCGGGCTGGTCACGATCGTCCATGCCGTGCCGTCGTAGTGCTCGAGCAGCGTCTGGTTGACCGGTGCGGCCGCGGTGCCACCGGCGTAGGAGCCGGCGGCCCACACGTCGGTCGCCGAGGTCGCGGACAGCGAGCTCAGCTGGTTGTTGACCGTCGTGGACGTGTTCGGGCTGGCCACCACCGTCCATGCGATGCCGTTGTACTGCTCGATGAGCGTCTGGTTCGCACCGGAGCTCGCCTGGTAGCCCGCGGCGTACAGGTTGCCGCTGCTGGTCGTCGTGATCGACGACAACAGGTCGGCGGTCGTGCCGGGGTCGGGAGTCGACACCCAGGTCCACGAGGTCCCGTCGAAGTGCTCGGCCAGGGTCTGCGGAGCCGACCCGTTGTTGTACCGGCCGACCGCCCACACGTTGGTGGGCGACAGTGCGTCGACGCCGAGGAACTGGTTCATTCCCGAACGGGGACCGAAGACGTCGAACGGCTGCGAGGTGGACGGCAGGAGCGACCACGCCGTCCCGTCGTAGTGCTCCACGAGCAGCTGGTTGACCGGGAAGCCGTAGACGTTGACGTCCGCGTAGTAGCCGACCGCCCACACGTCGGTCGGTGAGTCGGCGGACACGGCGAGCAGCTCGTTCTGCGTGACCGCGCCGTTGACGTTCGTCTGGTCGGGGCTCGGGACGACGGTCCAGCTGGTCCCGTCGAAGTGCTCGACGAGGGCCTGGTCCAGCGGCGCCGCCGCGGTCCCGCTGTTGTAGGAACCGACGGCCCACACCGACGTGGGCGACGCGGCGGCCACCGCCACCAGTTGGTTGCCGGTCGCGACCGGTGGGGTGCCGGCTGTTGCGTTCGGACTGGGGACGACGGCGACCATCGGCGTGGCGGCCGATGCCGGCGACGACGGCGTCAGGCCGGGGACCACGACGGCGACCAGCGCGAGCATGAGGACGAACGGCACCCACAGCGCGCGCGATGCCAGTCGCAGGGCGCGCCGCCGGGTGGAGGCCGCCGTGCGCCCGTCCTCGAGGCTCGATGGTGCGAACACGTTCGTCACCATCTGCCTCCGATGGGCATCGGCACCCGGGTGACGCCGAGCAGGGCGCGCCCCGCGCCTGCCGTCGACCGGTCGAGCAGCGGGTCGTCGCGTGTCGGCAGGCCGTCGACGACGAGCGCGGTCAGGTAGGTGCGCACCCGCTCGCGCGACAGGTCGCTCCCCTCGATCCACCACGAGCCCACCGTGTGGACCATGCCCGAGATCCCGAAGCCCCAGACCTCGCTCGGTCCGACGTCGAGCCCCGCCTCGGCCAGCACCCCGCCGAGCACCGCGGCGACGCGGGTGCCGGTCGCACGCACGTAGCGGTTGAGGATCAACTGGTCGTCGGCTGCTTCGATGGGGCCGCCGCTCACGAGGAACCGGTAGACGGCCGCGTTGCACTCGATGAATCCGAGGTAGGTGTCGATGATCGACTCGACCACGCAGCGCACCGACCCACCCGTCAGGGACACCCGTGCCAACGCGGCGTCCACGTCGGCGAGCGTCTGCTCGGCCACCGCGTCCATCAGGTCGGCACGATCGCAGAAGTAGCGGTAGAGGACCGGCTTCGACACCCCGGCCTCTGCCGCCATCTGCGCCATCGACGCACTCGGTCCTTCACGCACGATCACCCGAACGGCCGCCTCGACCAGTTCGGCGCGGCGCGCGTCGCGGGCCTGCAGTCGGTCGTGCGCGACGAGTTCGTCGTACAGCGAAGTTGCTCCTGCGATGTGGTCACCGTCTCCGTTGCCCAGAACCATCAACGCTCCCCCCTCGGAAGTCATCCGTACGCCCCTCGATGCGCCGACGCCCGCATGGCCCCCGACGTCGGGTCGACACTGCCGGCCCGACGAACGGCCCCCTCATGCGTGCCCCTGCAGCATCGTCACTCTGCGGCGGCGGTAATGGTAACCGCCGAAGTGCTCCGTGGCCATAGGGTTCTTCGTCACCATTCATGGCCATCCGACGCAGCACGGTACCGGACCGGCGACGCGTCGTGCACGCGGGTGCGGAGCACTCCGCACCGTGCCGTCGCGATCACGCGACGGACCACCACTCGGAGTGTCACCGACACCACCCAACGGACTGCTGCACCCAGCGTCCATAGGGGCTCACCATCGCCACCGCCATTTGTACAGGGGGCCTGGATATCTCGCCCGGGCCGTCCAGTTGGCCTGCACAATTCGGCCGCCTTGCGTGCTGGCCATCGGTCCGGATGCATCGGCTGGGCCCGCCGTTCCGCGCACCACTGCCGACGCGATCGAGAGCGGTCGTCCGCAGCCGCTCGCGGCCGTCCGCGGAACCGACGTAGCGGTGGTCGCGTCGATCGACGGTGCCGACGCATCGGGTCCGACCGACCCCTCGCCGGTCGTTCGCCATCCGCCATCCGGAACGGTCGGGCGCGGAGCCGGTCCGCCTCCGACCACGCCGACGGACGACGCACGGTCGAACCGATTGACGGCGGGCCATCGGCGTGCTGGAGTCTCACCCGAGGGGGTCGCTCCATGAACCGATGGAAACGAAGTGTGCCGGTGCTCGTGGTGTTCGGCGCTCTCGCGATGATCGGCGTCACCCATGCGGACGCCGCGACGGGGTTCCGGTCGGGCCAGCAGATGGACGTCGCCCTGGCCGACGGTGCCCCCGGCACGTGGACGCAGGCCGTCACCGTGGGCACGCCGTTCTCTAGCGGTCAGACCATCGCCGTGCAGGTGCCGGCGAACGGCGTGCTGCCGGCCCGCGCCGACCTGACCATCGCCGAGTGCACGGCGCCCAATGGCGTGCCGCCGAAGTCGCCTACGTCGTGCGACACGCTCACCGCGGTGCACGCGCCCAACGGCGCGAGCGCAGACGGTTCGTTCACCTACTCCGGCTACGTCGTCCACGCGCTGCCGGGCGCCGGAGCGACGGGTTCCACCGGTCCGAGCGCGGTCACGTGCGGTGCGGCCCTCGCGACCGAGTGCGTGCTCTACGTCGGCACCGGCCTCGGCGACTTCGGCCTCCCCCACTTCTGGTCGCAGGGCTTCGCCGTCACCGCCAACGCGGGAGACCTCGGCATCAACCCCGGGGACGGCACCCCCCCGCGCTCGCCCACCAGCCTCGACGCCCTCGTCGCCGCATCCCTCGCCGCTACCGCGCAGCAGCCGACCATCCACACGACCTGCTCCATCGGCGCGCAGCCGCACAGCTCGTGCGCCATCAACCAGACCATCTCCGTCACGGTGACGACGACGTGCCCCGGTGACGGAGCAACGGGACCGGACTGCGGCGGAAGTGGTGGTGGTGGCACCGGCGGCGGTGGAACCGGCGGGGGTGGCACCGGCGGTGGCGGTGGCGGAACCGAAGGTGGCGGCGGTGGCGCCGTGGGCGGTGGCGGTGGCGGTGGCGGTGAGGTCCATGGATCGTCGGCGCTCCCCTTCACCGAGGGGACGGCCGGCTCGGCGTCCTCCGGCGGTCCGGGCGGCGTGCTCGCCTTCACCGGAAGCGACCCCGGCACGCTCGTGGTGCTCGGTGCGGTGGCACTCGTCGTCGGATGGCTGCTCCAGCGTCGGCGGTCCGGCGCGCGGCGCCGCGTCGCGGACTGAGTCCTGTCGGACGTCTGGCCCCTCTGCACGAACGGGGGTGAGGACGGTGGCGCGCTCGACGGTGTCCAGTCGAACTGCACATGTCGACCGCCGCTCGGACGAGTGAAGCGACGCGCGGCACCGGGAACCCCGACGGTTCGGCCGGGCTGAGCGACCTCGTCCATGTCGTCGGCTCCTGGGTCGTCGGCATCTGACCGCTGGAGGGTCGACCGTCGGGGTGGTCGCGGCCGGGGATCCTTCCCCTCCGCACGGTCTCCCGTGTCACCAGAGGTGGCGACCAGACCATCGGCGGGCCCCTCCACCGCGCTCGCTTTGCCACGGCACCGCGGCGACTCGTGTGCGGGCCGGCCCCTATCGACGCGGCGCCCCGGATCGGGGCCCAGCACCGGCACCGGTCACGGTCACGGTCACGGTCACGGTCACGGTCACGGTCACGGGAGTTGTCGAGCACGGGTCCGGGTTCGGGGCCCGGTGCTCAGGACGGGAGGTGTCCACCACGTCCGGCTGCGCTCGTTCAACCCAGGGTGGACGGGACCGCTGACGTCGCCCCCGGGTTCGTCGTCGGCGGGCTCGACGGCGTGCGGGGCACCGCGATCCGCACCGCGGTGATCGTGGACCCGGTCAAGGTGCCCCGGACCACGATGGCGTCGCCCACCGCGAATTGGGATGCGCTGGACGGGGAGACCGCCGTCCCGAATCTGGTCGTCGGCGTCAGGGTCACCGTGACCGCCCGACCCCGTGGGGTCACGACGTTCCACGTCGACGCCGACTCGGCCGTGATCTGCCCCCGGATGCCCCGGAGCTTGTCGGCCGGGGCGACGACGGGTGTCCCGGCGACGGGAGGCGGACTCGGCGACGCCGCGGCGGGCGACGCCGGGGCAGGCGACGCCGCCGAGGAGCCGGCACCCCCGCCGTCGAAGGCGAAGCCGATCCCGGTCCCGGCCAGGAGTGCGACGACGACGGCACCGATCTCGACGGGCAGTCGATGGGACCCCGCGAAGTCCGTCAGGCGGGACCGTGCGGTGCGCCTGGGCGGCGCGCCGGGTGCCCGGGGATCCGGCGGGGGCAGGTCGACCGGGACGAAGCTGGGATACGGATCGGCCGGTCCGTAGTCGGGTCCGACGTCCCGTCCGCTACCGGGTCCTTCGGTCATGGTGGTGCTCCTTGTCGCGGTCGGGGGGCCGGTGGGTCGGCCGTCGGGCAGAGGGAGGTCGGATGGTCCCGTGTCCATGGGGGGTGGACCGGGCGTCGGGCCCGTGCCGGATCGGTCCGTGCCCCGCCGGCCCCCGGCTCACAGGAAGGGCAGGGCCGGAAAGGATCCCTGGAGGAAGGAGGACGGGTCGACGCCGACCACCTGGCCCAGCACGGTGGCATACACGGAGCGGAAGTCGGTCGTGTAGACGGCATTGCCGTCCGACAGCTTGGCGAGGTCGGGTGGCTGCCCGTACCAGCCGCCCCTGACCGGCGGGCCGGCGGCGAATACCGCGTTGGCCCACCCGTGGTCGGAACCGCCGCTGGCATTGCCTCCCACCCGTCGACCGAACTCGGTGTAGACGACCACGACGGTGCCCCGACCCTTCGGGTCGTGCGCCATCGCCTCGACGAAGGCCGACACCGCGGTGTCGAGTTCGCTCAGCAGCGCCTTCTGTGTGGGGGCCTGGTCGGTGTGGGTGTCGAACCCGCCGAGCTCGCAGCTGTAGACCTGGCTCGACGCGCCGGCCAGGATCAGGTTGGCCACCAGGCTGAGCTGGGTGGCCAGGAGTCCGGCGCCGGCCCGTCCCCCACCCCCTTGGGCGATGGCCAGACCTTGCGGCGCGCCTGGCGCCGTGCCGCCGGCCGACCGCAGGTGGAGCGGGTCGGTGGTCGCCGAGCGGTCCAGGATCGGACCCAGTTCGGTGTGGACCTGCAGCAGCTCCGACCCCGACTGCGCCGCCTGGCCGAGGAGGACGGCGTCGTTGTGGTCGCTGCCGGCCAGGGCCGCGTAGAGAGCCTGCTCCTCCGGCGCCCCGGGCAGGACCAGCCGGCCGGCCGGAACCGTCACGCCCTGGACCGTGTCCCCGGTGAGCACCACCGGAAGGGTCGGGCCGATGCCGACCGCCCGCAACGGGCTGCCCGGGGTGCGGTCCAACCAGCGTCCGATCCAGCCGGTGCTCTCCGACCCGGACGGCACGGCACTCTGCCAGACGTCCATCGACGCGAAGTGGCTGAAGTTCGGATCGGCGAACCCGACTCCTTCCACCACGGCCAGCTGCCGGGCGTCCCACAGCTTCTTGAAGCCGGGCATCGACGGATGGAGCCCGAACCCCTCCCCCAGCGGGAGCACCGTGGACGGGTCGATGGCCAGAGGGCCGCGCGCCGGTGCGTAGGCGGGGTCCTGGTAGGGGATGACGGTGTTCATGCCGTCGTTCCCGCCGTAGAGGGTGACCAGCACGAGGCGCCCGTCGGGCACCGCACCGCCCACCGGCGACGACGCCCCGAACAGCCCGTCCCAGGCCCGGGGTCCGAGGGCGGCCCCCAGCATGCCGGCGGTGGCCATGCCACCGGCCAGGGCCAGGAACCTCCGACGGCTCATGTCCGGGCGACCGGCGCCGACGGTCGGGTCGGAGTCGGTGCGGCCCCCGAGGGCCGTCGGCGAGCGCTGCGGATCGGTGCGGTGGTCAGGCATGGCACACCTCGGTTGGTGACGTACGCATCTAGTTCGTGACGTACTCGGGCGAATTGAGGGCCAGGGTCATCAGGGTCACCGGGTCGCCGGACGCCCGGGCGAGCGACGCGGCGGTGGTGCTCGACCATGTGGGGATCGACAGGAGCCCGGCCGCGGCCTCCACCCGCGAGCCGGGCGCGACGTCCGCCACCGGCGAGAGGTCGGCCACCCGGCACAGCGCTCCGGCGAACCGCCACCGGGCCAGGGCGGCCGAGGTGGACAGCCAGTACTGGTTCTGGGCCCACCCGCCGACGCTCGGCGGGTCGAAGAGGACCTGGCCCATGTCGGCCATGGTCGTCCCGAGCCGGGGCCTGCCGCCCAGTAGGTCGGCACCGGTGAATCCGAGCGCCCGCAACGCGCCCACGACGAACTCCGTCGGCTGCTTCACCAGCCCGGCGGCCGTGGTGGCGGTGGCGAACTGCGGGTGCTCGAGGACGGCCCGCAGGAGCGAGGTGATGTTGCGATCCTGGGCGTAGCCGACGCTCAGGTCATGCACCACGGGGTCGTCGGTGGTGACCGGGTAGGCCAGGTGGCTCCACAGCCGGGCCGGAACGAAGCGCGACGACGCCTCGCTCCGGGTGACCAGGTCGATGACTTGCTGGCCGGTGGTGACCCCGCTGGTGCCGAGGACGGTCTGCGGCACCGTGCTGTGGGTGCGGGCGTCGACGGTGAACGTGCCGCCCGGCCCGACCCTCCATCCGGTGAAGCAGTACGCCGCCGCCCGCACGTCGGCCTCGGAGTAGGTGCCGATCCCCATGGTGAAGCGCTCCATGAGCTCCCGGGCGAAGTTCTCGTTCGGGTCGGCCGCCTTGTCGGATCCGGCGTCCAGCCAGATCAGCATGGCCGGGTCGGTCGACACCGCCTGGGTGAGCGTGGCGAAGTCGCCGCCCCCCAGGGTCCGGAACAGCTGGTTCTGCCCGTGCATGTACAACGGGAAACGGACCTTGGACACGGCCGTCGGGAACTGGCCGTGCAGGAGGAAGGTCAGCTTCTCGCCCAGGGGCCGGGTGGTCGCCACCATTCGGGCCAGCCACCACGTGACCAGCGCCAGGCGTTCCCCCTGGAGGGTCCGGTTGAGCGCCTTGGCGGCGGCGGGGTCGCCCTTCAGCCGGCGGTAGTCGGCGGGTGGGGGCGTCAGCGCGGGCACGGGGATCGCGTCGGCTGCGGGGTCGGGTGCACCGATGCCGGCGACCAGGCTGTCGACCGTGGCGCCGTACCCCTGTGCCGCCGCCGCAGCCAGATCGGACGGCGAGGCCCCGAAGCCGGCCCGCCGGTGGAGGAGGGCGAGGGCGGCGGTCGTGCCCAGGGCGCGTGGCGTGGTGATCGACATGTCCGGCTCCCGGGTGGCGTGCAGAGGGCGGCGGTGGCGTGGGTGGGGCGCGTGGTGTGCTGCTCTGCAGTGTCGGGGCCCGCTGTGAGCCGACGGTGAGCGAAGTGTTAGCGGTGTGTGACGGCGGGCCACCCGGGGTGGCGAGCCCGCGCCACGGTAGGCGTCCGTGCCGGGCACGGTCCGCTCACGGCGTCCGGACCTCCTCCGGGTCCGGAGCCACGTCGGCCACGGGTCGGCGCGGGGACGCAGCCTCGCCTACCATCCGGTCCATGGCCGCCGGAACCCGGTCCTCCCCGAGATGGTCCCGCCACAGCGACGGTCGGTCGCGGCGGGTCCGAGCCGGGACCCGTGCACACGCCCCCGAGGAGTACACCGTGCAGGAGCACCGCCGGCAGGACCGGGGTCACCACGACGAGCTCCACCGATGAACCAGGACGTGGGTCCCGCTGGTGTCGACGTCCTCCTGGCCGACGGTACCACCGCCCAGATCCGGTCCACCACCCCCGAGGATGCTCCGGCGTTGTCGGCGTTCCACCGCGGGCTCTCGGGAGCCACGGTGCACCTGCGGTACTTCGGGGCCCATCCGAACCTGTCGGATCGCGAGCTCGAGCACCTGACGCGGGCCGACGATCCCGACCATCTGGCACTGCTCGCCGAACGCAACGGCACGCTCGTCGCGGTCGCCCAGTACGACCGCGAGGTCGGCGAGGACGAGGCGGAGGTGGCATTCGTCGTCGACGACGCCCACCAGGGCCTGGGACTCGGGACCATCCTCCTCGAGCACCTGGCCAGCGCGGCACGGCGCCACGGCATCAAGCGCTTCGTTGCCGACACCCTGGTCGTCAACCGGCGGATGCTCGACGTGTTCGCCGGCGTCGGCTTCGCCCGGCGTTCGAGCACCGACCACGAAGTGGTGAGTGTCGTGATGGACATCGCCCCGACCCAGGTGGCACTGGACGCAGCCGACCGGCGCGACGCCGTCGCCGTGGTGAAGTCGATGGAGCGCCTGCTCCGGCCGCGTTCGGTGGCCGTGATCGGGGCCTCGCGCCAGGCCGGGACCATCGGATACGAGCTGGTGCGCAATCTGGTCGGCACACGCTTCCAGGGACCGGTCTACCCGGTCAACCCCAGGACCGACCACGTCGCCAGCATCCCCTGTTGGCCGAGCCTCGAGGTGGTCCCCGGCGACGTCGACCTCGCCGTGATCGCCGTCCCGGCGGCCTCGGTGCCCGGAGCGGTCGAAGCGTGCGGACGCAAGGGGGTGGCGGCAGTGGTCGTGGTCTCCGCAGGGTTCGCCGAAGTGGGCCCCGAGGGGGAGGCCGCCCAGCGGGCCGCCTCCCGGCTGGCCCACGATCACAGCATGCGCATGGTCGGACCCAATTGCTTCGGTGTCCTCAACACCGCTCCGGCCGTGTCGATGAACGCCACGTTCGCCGCCGACGTACCGATAGCTGGACGCGTGGGCTTCGCATCCCAGTCCGGTGGGCTCGGGATCGCCATCCTCGCCGAGGCCAAGAGCAGGGACCTGGGGCTCTCGAGCTTCGTCTCGCTCGGGAACAAGGCCGACATCAGCGGCAACGACCTGCTCACCTGGTGGGAGCAGGACGACGACACCGACGTCATCCTCCTGTACCTCGAGTCGTTCGGCAACGCGCGCAAGTTCGCCCGCCTCGCCCGTCGCATCGGTCGCACCAAGCCGATCGTGGTGGTCAAGAGCGGCCGTTCCCGGGCGGGCCGCCCGGACGCGTCCTCGCACACGGCTGCCCTGGCCAGCCCCGAGCAGGCGGTGGATGCGCTGTTCCTCAAGGCAGGGGTACTCCGGGTCGACACCGTCGAGGAGCTCTTCGACACGGCCGAGACCCTCGTCCACCAGCCGCTGCCCAACGGCCGGCGGGTGGCCGTCCTCACCAATTCCGGCGGAACCGGCGTACTGGCGACCGACGCCAGCACCGGCAACGGGCTCGTGGTCGCCGAGCTGTCCCCGACCACCCAGGCCGCCCTGTGGGCCATCACCCCCACAGCCGGAGGTGTCACCAATCCCGTCGATCTCGGGGCGACCGCCGGCGCCGAGTCCTACGGACGGAGCCTCGACGTCCTCCTCGCCGACGACGACGTCGACGCGGTGGTGGTCGTGTTCACCCCGCCCCTCGTGACTGCCACCGACGACGTCGCCCGGGCCATCGTGCGCGCCGCCGACGCGGCGGACACCGACCTGCCCTGCCCCATCGTCGCCAGCCTGCTCGGCACGAGCAGCGGCCGCGACATCCTCCGCGGTGCTCGGCGGCCGATCCCCAGCTTCACCTATCCCGAGACCGCCATCCGGGCCCTCGCCCATGCCGCCGACTACGCCACCTGGAGGTCGAAGGGTCACGGTGCGGTCCCCGAGCTCGACGGTGTCCGCGCCGGGGCAGCTCGGCGACGGACCATCGGGGTGGCCGACGAGCACGGGTGGATCACCGGGGCCCCGGCCCTCGAGGTGCTGGCCGCCTACGGGATCCCCGTCCAGCCGACGGAGTCGGTGGCCGACGCCGAAGAGGCGGGCCGGGTCGCCCGACGACTGGGCTTCCCGGTGGCCGTCAAGGCGGTCGGACCCAGCATGGTGCACAAGAGCGACATCGGTGGCGTCCACCTCGGCCTCACGTCCGCCGCGGACGTGAGCGCCGCGTACCGGTCCATGCAGGACGCCATCGGTCCCCAGATGACGGGGGTCGTGCTCCAGCCCATGGCCGAGCCGGGCGTCGAGACACTCGTCGGGTTCGTCCAGGACCGGGCGTTCGGGCCTCAGGTGCTGTTCGGCATGGGGGGCGTCGCGGTGGAGCTGCTCGAGGACCACGTGATGCGGCTCGCCCCCCTGACCGACGTCGACGCACGGGAGATGGTCCTCGGGCTCAAGGGCTCGCCGTTGCTCACCGGCCACCGCGGCTCGGTCCCCGTGGACCTCGATGCGCTGGCCGACCTGCTCCTGCGGGTCGGCCTCCTCGCCGAGGACTTTCCCGAGATCGAGGAGATGGACGCCGATCCGGTCATCGCCACCGCTGACGGCGTGGTGGTGGTCGATGCCCGCCTACGCCTGTCGTCCGAGCCCCCGCCGCCGCCCGATGACACCAGGCACCTCGGGTAGCCCGGTCGGCAGGGCCGCTGGGTCCCCGCCCCCCGGCACCGTCCGATCGGGGCGCCACCGGAGTGCAGCGCCGGACTGGGCGCGACGCACCTCGGCACCCGTCACGCCTCGTCGCCGGCACCCCCGGGAGCGTTCAGCTGGTCGTTGAGCATCTCGACAACCGTCGGATCCATCAAGGTGGTCACGTCACCGAACTCACGGTGCTCGGCGACGTCGCGCAGCAGCCGGCGCATGATCTTGCCGCTGCGGGTCTTCGGCAATTCGGGCGTGAGCAGGATCTGGCGTGGTTTGGCGATCGGCCCGATGGTCACCGCCACCTGCTCTCGCAACTCGACGACCAGCGCCGCACCCTCGTCCCCCACGGCCACCACGTGTCCCTTCACCGTCACGAACGCCACGATGGCCTGGCCGGTGGTCGGGTCGGACGCCCCGACGACGGCGGCCTCGGCGACGCTCGGATGGCCGACCAGGGCGTGCTCGATCTCCGTGGTCGAGATCCGGTGTCCCGAGATGTTCATGACGTCGTCGACCCGGCCCAACAGCCACAGGTCGCCGTCTTCGTCCTTCTTGGCACCGTCGCCCGCGAAGTAGGAGCCGGGGAACCGCGACCAGTAGGTCTCCAGGTAGCGATCCGGGTCGCCCCAGATCCCCCGCAGCATCCCGGGCCACGGCCTGGTGAGGAGCAGGAACCCGGCTTCGCCGTTGCCGACCGGCGTGCCGTCGTTGTCGACCACCTCGGCACTGATCCCCGGAAGCGCTCTCATGGCCGCACCGGGCTTGGTGGCGGTGATCCCCGGCAGGGGTGAGATCAAGATGGCGCCGGTCTCGGTCTGCCACCAGGTGTCGACGATCGGGCAGCGGTCCCGGCCGATGTACTTGCGGTACCACATCCACGCCTCGGGGTTGATCGGCTCGCCGACCGAACCCAGGAGCCGGAGGCTCGAGAGGTTGTGGGCGTCGGGATACTCCTCCCCCCACTTCATGAGCGTGCGGATGGTGGTCGGCGCGGTGTAGAGGATGGACACCTTGTACTCGTCGATGATGCGCCACCAGCGGTCACGCCCTCCGGCGTCGGGCGTCCCCTCGTACATCACCGAGGTGGCGCCGTTGGCCAGGGGTCCGTAGACGATGTAGCTGTGTCCGGTCACCCACCCGATGTCCGCCGCCGTCCAGACGACGTCGGTCTCCGGCTTGAGGTCGAACACCAGGCGGTGGGTGGTCGAGGTGTGGACGAGATAGCCCCCGGTGGTGTGCAGGATCCCCTTCGGCTTGGCCGTGGTCCCGCTCGTGTACATGATGTACAGCGGCTGCTCGGCGTCGAAGGCGGCGGGGGTGTGCTCGTCCGACTGCCGTTCGACGAGGTCGTGCCACCAGACGTCGCGGCCCTCGGTCCACGACACGTCCTGGCCGGTCCGCCGCACCACCAGGACCGAGCGGACGTCGGGGCACTGCTCGAGCGCCTGGTCCACGTTGGGCTTCAGTGCCGACGCGTCACCGCGGCGGTAGCCACCGTCGGCGGTGATGACGACGCGGCAGTCCGCGTCGAGGATCCGGCCCGACAGCGCCTCGGAGGAGAACCCCCCGAAGATCACCGAGTGCGGCGCGCCCAACCGGGCACAGGCCAGCATTGCGACGACCGCCTCGGGGATCATCGGCATGTAGATGGCGACCCGGTCACCGGCCTCCACGCCGAGCTCGACGAGCCCGTTGGCCGCCTGGCACACCATCCCCTGCAGGTCGGCGTAGGTGATGGTCCTGGTATCACCCTCGGGCTCGCCGACCCAGTGGAAGGCGACTCTGTCGCCCAGGCCGTTCTCGACGTGGCGGTCGACGCAGTTGTAGGCGGCGTTCAGGCGACCGCCGACGAACCACTTGGCGTAGGGAAGGTCCCAGTCGAGCACGGTGTCCCAGTGGCGGTCCCAGGTGAGCCGCTCCGCCTGTGCCGCCCACCATGCCTCGGGGTCGGCCGCGGCCTCCTCGTAGATGCCGGGCTGGGCGTTGGCCTGCCGGGCGAACTCCTCCGGAGGCGGGAACCGGCGCGTCTCGTGCAGCAGGGCGGAGAGCGCCTCGCTCCCCCCGTTCGGTGCCGCGTCGCTCATCACATCATCCTCCTCCCCGTGGCCGCTGCGCTCCTGTCGTCGACGCGGCGTGCGTCGACGACGTGGAGGCGGGTCATTCCGGGTTGTTCGGTGCCAGCGGAAAGACGGGGACGATGGCCTTCTTGAACGTCTCGTTGATGAGGCCGGCCGCCGATGCGTACCACGCCAGCGCTGCGGTGAGCAGGCCGACCCAGCCGCCCGCATGGGTCATCGAGCTGTTGGCGTTGAACGCTCCGATGGTGAGGAGCACGAAGGTCACGGTCAGGGCGGCGAACACGGCGAAGACGGCACCGGACACCCGGATCGACGCGATCATCATGTAGAAGGTGAAGATCGTCCAACCCAGCAGGAAGACCCCCGCCGCAGTGTTGAGGTCCGCGGTCACCTTGATCGACGGGGCCAGGAAGTGGACGAACACGTAGTACGAGATCCAGAAGGCCCCGTACGAGGTGAAGGCGAGCGCACCGAACGTGTTCTTGCGCACGAACTCCCACATCCCGGCCAACAGCTGCGCGAAGCCCCCGTACACCAGCGCCAGCGCCAGCGCCGGAAAGACGGCCGCCGGCCAGATGTTTGCGTTGTACAGGCTCAGCGCAAAGGTCGTCATGGCGAAGGCCGCCAGTCCGAGCGGTGCCGGATCGGCGACCGGCTGCGCAGCCGGCGTCCGGACGTCGGACCCTTCGAGCGGATCCCCGAATTCCTGCGGTGAAACGGTCATGTCAATCCCCCGCCCCTCGTCTTGCGATCGGACCTCGACGTCTGCTCGTCGGTCCGTCGAGGTGATGCTGCCCCTGAGGACGGTCTACTACCACCGATGCCCACAAGCAATGGCGATTATCCGGGTCAGGCACGTCTGACCCTGTGGGTCGGGATGCGTCGCACCGGTCGGACCCACCGCTCAACCGAACGGGTGCAGCGAACTCCCCACGGCCCAGGTGCTGAAGTACTGGTTGTTGGCCCCGTACGCCATGCCGATGGCCACCTTCGCTCCGTCCACCTGGTGCTCACCGGCCGCGCCCCGCACCTGGTTCGCCGCCTCGGCGAACCGCAGCAGGCCCGAGGCCCCGATGGGATTGCTGGACAGGACGCCGCCGGAGGGGTTGATGGGCAGCGAACCCCTGAGCTCTGTGGTGCCGTCGTCGACCAGCTTCCACCCCTCGCCTTCATCGGCGAGGCCGAAGGCCTCGAGCCAGATGGGCTCCAGCCACGAGAACGGGACGTACAGCTCGGCGGTATCGATCTGACGGCGGGGATCGGTGATTCCGGCGGCGGTGTAGACGTCGGCTGCGCACTGGAGGGCGGCCGCGGGCCGCACCGGATCGCGGCCGGGGAAGCTCGACGGCTCGGATCGGGACGAGGACGCCAGGATCCATGCGGGGGGCCGACCGTCGGCCGCCGCCGCCTTGGCCCCCGCCTCGTCGGTGATCACCACCGCACAGGCTCCGTCCGACGACGGGCACGACTCGAGGAACCGGGTGGGCTCCCACATCATCGGCGATGCCTTGACCTTCTCGATCGAGATGTCCTCGATCCTGAGGTGTGCGTAGGGGTTCTTCAAGGCGTTGAGGCGATCCTTGACCGCCACCTTCCATCCGATGTGCTCGGGGGCACCGCTGCGCTGGATGTAGGCCCGGATGAACGGGGCGAACGCGCCACCGGCACCCAGGGAGGCACCCTTCCCGCTGCCCAGGGCGAACTGGGCGTTGCCCTCGGACTGCTTCTCGAAGGCGACGGCCAGCACCGTCCGGTGCTTGCCCGCCTGTACATGGGAGGCGGCCACGATGGCGGTGGTCCCACCCACCGAGCCGGCCGTGTGGACCCGGAACATCGGCTTGCCCACCGCACCGAGGGCGTCGGACAGGTACAGCTCCGGCTTCATGACCCCTTCGAAGAGGTCGGGCGCCTTGCCCAGCACCACGGCATCGATGTCCTCGAGGGTCATCCTCGCGTCGTCGAGGGCCCGGAAGACCGCCTCGCGCACCAGGCCGCCGAACGACACGTCGAGCCGCCGGGACTTGTGGTGGGTCTGGCCGACGCCGACTACCGCGACCGGGGGAGAGCTCACGACCGTCCCTCCAGGATGCAGATCAGGTTCTGCTGCAGGCACGGCCCCGACGTGGCGTGGGCCAGCGCCCGACTCCCGCCGCCGAAGATGTGGTCGGCGGCGTGGCCCACGCGGCACAGTCCGGTGGCCATGATGGGGTTGTCCCGTAGCGCCCCACCGGAGGCGTTCACGACCACCTCGTCGCCGAGCCCGAGCACGTCGCGCAGGAGGAGCTCCTCGTGGGTGAAGGCCGCCTGGAGCTCGGCAACTTCGACGGGGCCGTCGCCCATCCCGGCGGCAGCGGCCGCGATCCGGGTCGACGGCGAATCGTCCAGTGCCCGGAAGGACGGATTGTGGCACTCGGTCCGGTGGTCGAACCCGGTGATGTATGCCGGCCGGTCCACCAGACGACGGGCGCGGTCACCGGTGGCCAGGACCATGGCGGCCGCACCATCGGTGATCGGGGGCACGTCGTGGCGTCGGAGCGGTTGGCGGATGTACCCCTCGGCCAGCAACGACTCGACGTCGCCGGTGCGGCGGGACCGCACCGCCACCTCGGCCATCGAGCGCTCGTCGGCGATGCCGGCGGCGATCACCGCCCGGGCCTGGAGGGCGGCGAACGTGAGCGGGTCGGCTCCCAGGGGGGCCAGGAAGTACGGATCCATCTCCATCGGATAGATGAGGGCGGGATCGCCGGTCGAGGAGCGGCCGGATCCGGTGACCACGGCGATCTCGATGTCCCCCTCCTGCAGGCGGAGCCACGCCTCGTAGAGCGCCCAGGCGCCGTCCATCTCCACGTGGGAGTCGCGCTTGGGCGGCCAGGCGCCGATCGCGTCCAGGTTGGACACGAAGGAGAAGGCCTGGCCGGTGATGTAGTCGCAGCTGCCCAGGCAGGTGAAGTCGATGTCGCCGCGATCCAGTCCGAGCGGGGCGATGGCAGCGGTGATCGCCTCCATCAGGAGCTGGGTCTCCGACTTGTCCGTGTGCCGGACCATGGCGGTCTGGGCCCAGCCGATGACGGCGATGTCGTCCGAGGGTGCGCTCATGGTCAGAAGATCCGGTTGACGAGTTCGGGATCGTCGATGTCCGGCTCGCCGTTGGGGATCCATCCGAGCAGCGAGCCCCAGCTGCCTCCCATGCCGCCGCCCTCGTCGGACGCCTCGGCCGGCGAGGCCCACACGGCGTCGACGCGCAGACCCACCTTCACCCGGTCCGCGGGCAACTCGATCACCGCCGAGTACGGGACGATCACGTCTGTCCCGTCGAGGAGGACGAAGGCCCGGACGAACGGCTCGGTCTCGGTCTGGCCCGGGTACTGAACCGGGGTCACGACGGCGAAATTGGTGATGGTGCCCTTGTGGGGCAGGTCGACCTCGCAGTCCGGTCCGAGTTCGATGGCATCGACGGGGCAGAGGCCGCGACCGCCCGCGTACACCCGACCACAGGTCGGACATCGCAGACCCAGCAGCCGTTGCTCCCGGGATGCCTCGGTCGCGCGGTCGGCGGCCTCGGGGACCGGGTTTCGGTACGTGATCGAGGCCAGGTACTCCATGCGGGCCACCGGTTCGGCGGCTCCGCCGGTGTCCTCGCCCTCGGTCTCCGCCACCTCGCCGGGGACGAAGCAGATGATGTCGTCGATCCGCCCCTCCCGGGTGCCCCGCCACCGGGGTGCCACCCGCATCCCCTCGGACATGGCCTCCGGCGTGCCGGCGTCCACAGCGTGCAGCAGGGGCGTGGTGGCACCGTCCAGGCGGAGCAGTGCGAAGGCGAAGGGACGGTCGAGCGGATGCTGGACCGACGGGGTCGGCACCCATGTCCACGACTCGACCGTGCCCGCCGGCCCGACCTCCACGAACTCGTGCGGGAGCTCGGCTCCGGTCGCCGGGTCCCACTCCATGGGTGGCACCAGCACGGCGTCCTGGCATCGGATGCCGAGGATCTGCTTCTCGGTCAGGGCCGTCATGAACGCCCCGACGACAGGTCCGAGGGATCGCTTGTAGGGAAAGGTGATGGTGCTCTCGATGAATCGTGTCATCGGTCCCCTTCGGGCCTCGCCTGTAGGTCGTGCAGCACCGGAGCACGCTAGCTGCTCCGGCCGACCATCGGCTACCCACGCCGGGCCCGGTACAGCGTCCGGACGCCCGACGGTTCGTGAACGCCGACACGGCAATTGCGATGTTCCGGGGCGCACCGCGTGCCGACTCGGCCCGGCGTCGCACCGATCTCGACAGCGTCGCATCACAGGACCCCAGCCCTCGTGCCTGACGCTCCGCGGGCCCGACGCGGGGTCATCACACTTCCGTGGTCATCGACCTCGACCGATCGGAGGCAGCATTCGAGCCTCTCCCCGTCGACGGAGAGGCAGCTCGCGCCTAGGGGCGGATCCATGCGGCTCGACCGGCGTCAGGGCGCAAGGCCCGCGGCACCCGCGCAGTCGATCTCATGATCGCGGCGACGGCCCGTGCCGCGGACCTGCCGATCCACACCCGCAACCCGGAGTCCTTCCACCATCTCCAGGGGCCACTCCACGCTTCGTGGCATCCTGTAGCTCTATGCGCGAAGGTGATTGCACGGCAACGACCATCGCACAACGCCAGCTCCGGAACGACAACGCCAAGGTCATCGAGGCGGTCTCCGCTGGCGAGAGCTTCGTCGTCACTCGCAATGGCGTGCCCGTAGCGGAGCTACGTCCGATCCAGCAGACGCGCCGGACCTTCGTGCCTGCGGCTGACCTCCTGGTGCTCGCCGCCAACGGGCCACGGATCGACCGAAGACGATTCCGAGCGGATCTTGATCGGCTCGTGGACCAAGGCCTGTAGAAGCCGACGGGCCTACTCGACACCTCGGTTGTCATCGACTGGAACGACCCGACGGTTGCCGCTGCCCTTCCGGACGAGGTCGCTGTGTGCGTGATCACCCTCGCCGAGCTGGCTGCTGGGCCACACCTCGCTGCCTCCAGTTCCGAGGGCGCACCCCGTCAGGCTCGTCTCCAACAGGCAGAGGCGACCTTCGAGCCACTCCCCTTCGATGCCGCCGCGGCTCGGAGCTACGGACAGATCGTGGCCGCCGTCGCAGAGGCGGGTCGGTCACCTCGACGACGTGTGGCCGACCTGCTCATCGCCGCCACCGCACACGCCAACGGGCTCGCGCTCTACACCCGAGATCCCGACGACTTCGATGGGCCCAGCGATCTCGTCCACGTCGTCGGGATCTGACCGCTGAACGGTCACCCCTCGGGTGGCGGAGTACGCGGTTCGCGCACCGTTCCGATCGCCGGTGGGACGATGCAGATCACAGACTCCGGTGGAGGTGAACGGACTCGAACCGTCGACTTCTACATTGCGAACGTAGCGCTCTACCAGCTGAGCTACACCCCCGGGTGCGTTGGAGAGACTAGCCGCCTCCCGGCCGGCCCCGGCACGGTCGACGTCCCGTGGGCAGCGTCCGATGGCGGCCGCGCCACCAGGTCCCAGGCCCGTGTCGGGAACGGATCAGGGTGCCGTGGTCGTGACCGTCGTCGTCGTCGTGGTGGTGGTGGTCGTGGTGGTGGTCGACGTCGAGGTGGTCGTGGTGGTGGCCGGCGGTCGGGTGGTCGTGGTGGTCGACGCGGGCTGGGTGGTCGTGGTGGTCGGTGCCACCACCGCAGGCGGGGGCACGGGGAAGCTCCAGAGCCCCGCCGCACAGTCGGCGGGGGTGGTGGCCTGGACGAGCAGGACCCCGGGCAGGGTGGACACCGACAACACCTGCAGGGGCGGCCCTGACTGCAGGCAGGCCAGCGCCGGATCGGTGGTGCCGAACCCGGACAGGGTCCCCACCGGCTGCACGGTGCCACCCGGCGCCGGCGGCGCGATCGGCGTCAGCAGGAGGTTGGCGGTGCCGGCGTAGGTGGCGAACGCGAGGAAGCCGGTGCCGGGGGGAGGGCCGGTCAGGGCGTCCTTGGCCACCGGGGCGTTGCCGAGGAGCGCGGCCAGCATGGCCGGGTCGTTCCCGTCCATGCCGAGCGCCCAGATCCCGACCCCGGCGATGTGGAAGAAGTTGGCCAGCTGCGTCTTGAGGGCCAGCGACGTCGGGTCGTCGAAGTAGGTGCGGTGCCACTGAGTGCCGACCTGGTACGCCGTCCACGGGGTGTCGGTCACCGGGTCCCAGTAGGTCGGATGGCCGCCGGAGGCGATCACCGCGTCGGACAGGGGCGACTCGGGACCGGTGGCCCCCGAGGTCGGTGTGGCGTCGACGGTGGGCCAGTCGTAGCCGTAGAACGGCAGGCCGAGGATGATCTTGGACGGGGGCACCACCCTGGTGAACTGCTGGAGCGCCGTGACGTCGCTGAAGGCGGGACCGGACAACGGCGACGTGGGACTCGGCTGGGTGCGGGAGTTCATGTCGTAGGCCATCACGAAGAAGGCGTCGACGGCCGGGGCGACCGTGGCCACGTCGAAGAACCCGCCCGGGTCGCCCGCCGCGCTCGCGTAGACGGCCATCGACACCTGCCAGTGCGGGTCGGCGGCGTGCAGTGCGGCCGACACCTTGGTGACCAGGTTGCTCAATCCGGCCCGGTCCCCGCTCCCCAGGCCTTCGAAGTCGATGTTGACTCCGTCGAGGCTCTTCGCCTGGACGGCGGCGACCAGTGCCGCCGCCAGCCGCGCCGGCGCGGCCGGGTCGGACGTGACCTGGTCGAGGGTCCGCTGGTCGAAGCAGGTGATGGTGAGCACCACTCGGTCCCCGGCGGCGTGGGCCCGGGTCACCAGGTCCACCAGGTCCTGGCTCTGGTAGCCGTTCCAACCCGGCCCCGACTGGTTCAACGTCCCGTCGGCATTGACGTCGACGCTGAAGTAGGCCAGCGTCGTCAGGTTCTTCAGGTCGAATCCGGTCGACACGGGCAGCGTCCAGTAGGGGGCGTAGCCGAAGACCTCGTGCGACTGGACGGGCGGGGCGGACGCCAGCGAAGGGGGCGCAGGCGCGGGCGCGGAGGTGGCCGGTGCCAGGTGGACGGGCGGCGGCGCGCCGGCCTGGACGTGGTTGCCCCGCACATGGTCGCCCCGCACGCCGGCGGCATAGGCGCTCCCCTGGCGGCCCACCGGGTTCGAGGTCCCGACCACCGTGGTCAGGAGGCCGGACACCAGCACGACCACCGCGGCCACCGCGGCCATGGCGGCCGCCGCCAGGGCCAGGCGCCTCGGGACCGGGCGTCGGGACGTGGGCCGGGCAGCCGCGGCGGTCGCGGCAGCCTCGGCGGCCTCTGCGGCGAGGAGCTCCGCGAGGTCCGGGACGGGCAGGGGCGCAGGCGCGGCAACGCCGGTCTCGGGTGACAGGGCACGGGAGGGAGTGGTCATCAGTGGTCGGCGGTGTGGTCCGGTGGCGGGGCGGTCATGCCGGTCCCGTCAACGGGCTCCGTGTTCAGGAGGTCACTCGTGGGGTGGATCGCACACGCTCGTCGGCGGTGGGGACCGCTCCCGGACGACAGCCGTCCCGCCGAACGCACGAGCAGATCCTAGACCACCCTCCTCGCGAACGGAGTGCACCGGTTCCTCAAGATTCTGCCCCGGATACCGACAATTCCAGGGAGGACCCACCTCGGGAACGAGATCGACCCGCGCATGCCAACGACATCCAGCACCACCACCCGCGCCCTCCGGGGGGCACAGCCATGATCTTCGTCGAGGGGGTCCGGCTCATCGTCGTGCTCCTCGGCGCACTGCTGGGCTACGAGATCGGCGACCACGCCAACGCCAACAGCAGCACCCACGCCGTGGTCGGCCTGATGATCGGCGCCGCCGTCTTCTACGTCATCGGGGGCGTGGCCGGCCGCATCCTCGACAAGGGGCTCCAGCGAGGGGTGCGCCTCTTCCGGAACAGCCCTCCCGGGGAGATCTTTGCCGCCACCATCATCTCCACCTCGGGCATGATCCTCGGACTGATCGTGGGCATGGCCGTGGTGGCCGTGGTGCGCTCCGCGTACGCCCTGGTGCTGACCGCCGGCCTCGTCTGGATCCTGGCCGCATTCGGGTGGCGCCTCGGCACGCTCAAGGGACGCCAGATCGTCGCCGCATCGGGACTGTCGCGCATCCTCAGCCCGGCGACCCGCCCCCTGCCGGGACAGGCCCTCCTGGTCGACGCCTCCGCCGTGGTCGACCGGTCACTGCTGATCCTCGGCCGCAACGGACTGCTGCCGGCCGGGCTGGTCGTCCCCCAGTTCGTGGTCGACCACGTGTCGGTCATGGCCGAGTCCCCGGACCCGGTCAGCTCACGACGGGCCCGCCGCGGGCTCGAGGGCCTGGAGGCGCTCCGGGAGCTGGGCGTGTCGGTCGACATCGCCCACGACGAGGTGCCCGAGGTGGACGACCCGACCACCAAGCTCCTGACCGTCGCCCGCCGCACCGGCCTGCGCATCGGGACGTGCTCCACCGTGGTGCGGGAGTCAGCCGGGACCTGGGAGCTGCCCGTGGTCAACCTCCACGCCCTCACCACCGAGCTCTCGCCGGACCACGTACCCGGGGAGCGGATGACCGTGACCCTGGTCAAGGAGGGCCGCCAGCCGCGCCAGGCCGTGGGCTACCTGCCCGACGGGGACATGGTGGTGGTGAACGACGCCAGCCACCTCGTCGACGAGGGGCCGGTCCTGATCACCGTGCTCTCCACCCGGCCCACCAGCCAGGGCATCATGGTCTTCGCGAAGCTCGCCTCGCCCACCGAGGTGGACGAGGCGAGCCCCTTCGAGCATCAGCCCGGGTGACCCCCCGGGTCGAGCGGCACCCGCGCCCACGGCCGGCCCGGCATCAGGCGTTCTCGACAGCCTTGACCAGCTTGGACAGCGTGTCCTTGGCGTCGCCGAAGAGCAGGGTCGTCTTGTCGTCGAAGAGGAGTTCGTTGTCGATCCCGGCGAAGCCGGGGCGCATCGACCGCTTGAGGAAGACGACGTTGGCGGCCTCGTCGGCGTTGATGATCGGCATGCCGTAGATGGGGCTGCCCGGGGTGTTCTTGGCCGCCGGGTTGACGGTGTCGTTGGCCCCGACCACGAGGGCGACGTCGGCCGTGCTCATCTCGGGGTTGGCCTCGTCCATCTCCTTCAGCTCGTCGTAGGGGACGTTGGCCTCGGCCAGGAGCACGTTCATGTGACCCGGCATGCGGCCGGCCACCGGGTGGATCGCGTAGAAGACCTCGACGCCCCGCTTCATCAGCAGGTCGGCCAGCTCTCGGGCCGTGTGCTGGGCCTGGGCCACGGCCAGGCCGTAGCCGGGGATGATCACCACCTTCTGCGCGTAGGCCAGAAGCACACCGATGTCCTCGGGCGTGCCCGACTTCACCTGGCGGGTCTCGCCGGTGCCGTCGGCCCCACCGCCGGCCGTGACCACCGAGCCGAACGCGCTGAACAGCACGTTGGACAGCGACCGCCCCATCGCCTTCGACATCATGCGGGTGAGGAGGATGCCCGACGCACCGACCAGGGTGCCGGCGATGATCAGCAGGTTGTTGTTCAGGGTGAACCCCGACGCGGCCACGGCCAGGCCGGTGAAGGAGTTCAGCAGCGAGATCAGCACGGGCACGTCGGCCCCGCCGATCGGCAGCACGAAGATGACCCCGAGCACGAGGGACAGCACGGCGGTGGCCACCATCAACGGCACACTGTCCGTCAGCACGGTGGCGACGGCGAGACCGACGATGGCCACACCCACCAACCCGTTGATGACCTGCTGGCCCGGGTACGTGATGGGTCGGCCGGTGATGAGCTCCTGGAGCTTGATGAACGCGATGGCGCTGCCGCTGAACGACACACAGCCGATCAGCAGGCCGAGCATCGCCTCGACGATGGCGTAGGTCGCGGGCTTGGGGGCCCCGAGCGAGTGCAGGTTCGCGTCCGACAGGAACACCACGATCGAGATGAGCGCAGCGGCGCCGCCGCCGACGCCGTTGAAGATGGCCACCAGCTGCGGCATCGCCGTCATCTTGACCAGGCGGGCCACCGGGACCGCGATCACCGCGCCCAGCACCATGGCCACGATGGCCAGGATCAGGTTGGTGGTGTGGTGGCTGAAGTGGGCCTCGGGGTTGAAGAAGGTGGCGCCGACCGCGACCACGGCCGCGGCGGCGGCCAGGAGGTTGCCGTTGCGGGCCTGCTTGGGCGAACTCAGGCCCTTGAGGGCAACGATGAAGGCGACGGCCGCCACCAGGTAGATCAGGTTGATCCAGATGGTCAGGGTCACTTGGCACCGTCCTCGGCGTCGGTGCCCTTGACCCCGGACTTGGCGCGGCCCTGGTTCTCGCCGGGCTTGGCCTTGAACATCTCGAGCATGCGGTCGGTCACGGTGAAGCCGCCGACGATGTTGAGCGTGGCCAGCAGCACCGCCAGGAACCCGAGCACCATCTGCGCGGCGCCCGACGCCGTGCCCATGACGATCATGGCGCCGACCAGCACGATGCCGTGGATGGCGTTGGAGCCCGACATGAGGGGCGTGTGCAGGATGCTCGGCACACGGGACACGACTTCGTTGCCGACGAACACCGCCAGCACGAAGATCGTGAGGAACTCGAGGATCCCCGTGGTGTTGCTCATGACTCCCCCTGCTCGTCGTCGGCGCCGGCGGCAGCGGGCGCATCACTGGTGTCGGTGGCGGCCGGTCCCGGCGTCGGTTCCGGCGTCGGGACGCTCAGTCCGAGGGCCTCGGCCGTCGGCCCGTGGACGACGGTGCCGGCCCGCACCACGCACGTGCCGGCCACGATCTCGTCGTCGAAGTCCGGGACCAGCTCGCCCTCCTCGACCACCAGGCCGAGGAAGTTGGCGATGTTGCGGGCGTACAGGAAGCTGGCGTGGGTCGGCATGGAGGCGGGCGGGTTGGTGAGCCCGACGACGGTGACGCCGCCGACGACCACGTCCTGCCCGGCCACGGACAGCTCGCAGTTGCCGCCGGAGTCGGCGGCCATGTCCACGATGACCGCGCCCTCGGCCATCCCGTGCACCATGGACTCGGTCACCAGGATCGGGGCCTTGCGACCGGGGATCTGGGCGGTGGTGATGACCACGTCCGCCGCGGCCACCTCGGCGGCCAGCAGCTCCTGCTGCTTCGCCAGGTACTCGGCCGACTGCTCCTTGGCGTAGCCGCCGGCGCCGTCCTGGGTCTCGAGGTCGAGTTCGACGAACTTGGCGCCGAGGCTCTGCACCTCTTCCTTGGCGGCGGCGCGCACGTCGTAGGCGCGCACCACGGCCCCGAGCCGGCGCGCCGTGGCGATGGCCTGGAGGCCGGCGACACCCGCGCCCATCACCAGGACCTTGGCCGGGGGCACCGTGCCGGCGGCCGTCATGAACATGGGGAAGAACTTGGCCAGGTGCTCGGCGGCCGACAGCCCGGCGCGGTATCCGGCCACGGTGGCCTGCGACGACAGGGCGTCCATCGACTGGGCCCGGCTGATGCGGGGCAGGAGGTCGAGGCTGTACACGGTCGCGCCCCGCGCGGCCAGCGCCTGGACCACGTCGGTCGATGCCAGGGGCTGCAGGAAACTCATCACCGAGACGCCCTCGGGCAGCATCGCCACCTCGTCGACGGTCAGCGGCTGGACGTGGGCCACGAAGTCGGCGCCCTCCAGCGCCGAGGCGGCGTCGGGCACGACCGTGGCACCGGCGGCCACGAAGTCCTCGTCGGAGAACCGGGCGTCGGCCCCGGCACCGGACTGCAGGACCACGTCGACGCCGGTCTTGGCCAACTTGGCCGCCACCTCGGGGACGATCGCGACGCGATGCTCCCCCGGGCGCGACTCCTTGATGACAGCGAGTTTCACGGGCATGGGTATACCAGGCAATTGGGGGGGCACCTACCACTCCGGCCTGGCCGGGGAGCGGGGTGACGGGGGACGAGCCATGGTAGCCACCCGGGACGGCCGTGTCCCCGTGGCGCCGCGGGCGGGCCGTGACGGTCGGCCGGACGCCGATCCGCCCCGGCGGATCAGGAGTGCGGGGGTCCGCCCCGGCGGATCAGGAGTGCGGGAGGAGGTGCCGGAGGATCAGGTGCCGGGGGCGGGGCGGGGAACGACCCCGTCGGCGTGCCGCGCGTCCGGCTCCGGCTCGTGCTCGGTGAGGAAGTCGTCGAGTGGCGCCGTCGTCCCGTCGCCCAGGAGCAGCGTCTTCGCCTCGGTGCGCGAGAAGACAGGGATGTCCGGCCCCTCGGCGAAGGACCGGGCGTCGGCCCGGGGGATCGGCTTGGCGAAGAAGAATCCCTGCGCGGCATCGGCGCCGAACGAGCCGGCGATGCGCAGCTGGTTGGCGTTCTCTACCTGCTCCACGATGGCGGACATGCCGAGGGAGTGGGCCATGTGCACGACGGTCTCGACCACCAGCCGGTTGATCCCCTGGTTGGACTCGAGCCCGGCCACGAACGACCCGTCGATCTTGACGGTGCTGATGGCGTGCCGCTTGAACGGCTCGAAGGACGACCAGTTGGTGCCCACGTCGTCGACGGACAGCTGCACCCCCATGTCGGACAGCGACTGGAGGTCGGCCGCCGCCGTGGGGTCGACCACCGCGTCCTCGGTCACCTCGATGTTGAGCTGGTCGCTCGGGAACCCGGACTGCGCCAGGGCCTCGGCCACGGCAATGGAGACCTCGCCCCGCTGGAGCTGCTCGACGGTGCAGTTGACGCCGAGCTGGATGCTGCGCGACCAGTGGCAGGCCTCCTCGCAGGCCGCAGCGACGATCCACTGGGTGAGCGGGCCGATGTCGCCGCTGGCCTCGGCGGCCGGAATCAGCAGGTCCGGCGAGATACGGCCGCGGGTCGGGTGGCGCCAGCGGACCAGCGCCTCCATCCCGAGCAGCCTCCCGGTCGACACGTCGACGACCGGGAGGTACTCCAGATAGGGAGTTCCCTGCAGGGTGAACGTCGGCTCCGGATAGGTCAACATGACTCGGCACTCCTGGACAGGTCGGGCGCCGCCCCCCGCGGGGACGGTCCACGCCGGCTGGCTCTGTGCAGGTTCCATCGTCCCGGTCGGGCCCGGACTTGAGCGCTTCCCGTACACTTCCGTTGTCCCGCACCCGCGGCCGACCGGCGGGCGGCAGGGCGTTCAGGCGCCGGGCGTCACCGCGTCCTCGGCGGCGCCCAGGAACGCAGGCCGCTCGCCCCCGCCGTGGGCGACGAGGTTGGCCCCGGACACGTACGCGGCCAGGGGCGAGGCGAGGAAGAGGCAGATCCCGGCCATGTCTGCCGGGGTCCCGAAGCGCCCGAGGGGCACGGTGGCCGCCACCCGCGCCATCCCCGCCGCGCCCCCGTAGTGGCCGTCGGCCGACTCGGTGGCCACGAGGCCGGCGCTGAGGGCGTTGACCCGGACCTTGGGCGCCCACTCCACCGCCAGCGAGGTGGTCAGGCTGATGAGCCCGGCCTTGGCCGCCCCGTAGGCGGCCGTGCCCGGAGACGGGCGCAGACCGCTGACCGAGGAGATGTTGACGATCGAGCCTCCCTCCACCTGTCCCTGCATCACGGCGTTCGCCGCCTGGGCGCAGTGCAGAGGGGCGAGCAGGTTGAGCTGGACGATCGAGGTGGAGAACCGTGGGGACACGGTGGCGGCGTCGGCCGACGGCGAGCCCCCGGCGTTGTTGACGAGGACGTCGAGCCGGCCGAACCGGTCGACGGCAGCGGACACCACGGCCGCCGCCTGCTCGGCGTCGCGCAGGTCGGCGGCCACGAACCACGCCCGCCGCACGTCGCCCGTGGCGTCGACGGCCGAGGGCAGTGCCTCGTCGGCGACCGCCGTGCGGCCGCAGACGACGACGTCGGCGCCGGCGGCCAGGAATCCCTCGGCGATCCCCCGGCCGATCCCCTTGCCGCCGCCGGTGACCACGGCCACCCGCCCGGTGAAGTCGAGGGGGTCGGACCGGTCGGTGCTCCCACGTGCTGCCACTGCTGCCTCCCTGGTTCCGACTGGTACTGTCCAGACCACTATTACCTGACACTGCATCAGATCCGAAACGGGTCGGGCCCGGCACCGCGCCCGGAGCCGCCGGTGTCCGGGGCAGTTCCGCCGTACCGAGTCACCACGAAGTCACCCGCACACCGAGTGCGGGGCCGCACACCGCCCGCCCGCCCATCGGCCGGGGCTGGGTCGAGCGGCCCCGCCGCAGACCCCGGAGCACCACATGCCCATCGTCACCCATCAGGACCGGCCCGGCATCGCCGAGGTGGTCATCGACCACCCGCCGGTCAATGCGCTCGACGTCGCCGGCTGGTTCGGGCTGGCCGACGCCCTACTGGCCGCCGGTCGGGTCCCCGACAACCGGGTCGTCATCCTCCGGGCCGAAGGCAAGGGGTTCTGCGCCGGGGTCGACATCAAGGAGATCCAGGCCAAGGGTGACGCCGCCCTGATCGGCGCCAACCGGGGCTGCTTCGCCGCCTTCGCCGCCGTCTACGAGTGCGAGGTGCCGGTCATCGCCGCCGTCCAGGGCTTCTGCCTGGGCGGAGGGGTCGGGCTGGCCGGGAACGCCGACATCGTGGTCGCCTCCGAGGACGCCACCTTCGGGCTGCCCGAGGTCGACCGGGGCGCACTCGGGGCCGCCACCCACCTGTCCCGGCTGGTCCCCCAGCACCGGATGCGGTCGATGGTCTACACGGCGAAGCCGGCGACCGCAGCCGAGCTGCACCACTACGGGTCGGTGCTCCGGGTCGTCCCCCGCGACGAGCTCACCGCGGCCGCCTACGAGGTGGCCGAGGACATCGCCGCCAAGAGCCCGACCATCATCCGACGGGCCAAGGAGTCGCTCAACGGCATCGACCCGGTCGACGTCCGCCTGAGCTACCGCCTCGAACAGGGATTCACCTACGAACTCCACGTGGCCGGTGTGGCCGACGAGCAGCGGGCCGCCTTCGTCGAGAAGCGCGACGCCGACACGTCCCGATGACCACCGCCCGCACTACCCACGACGGGTCCGGCGACACCCGGGGAGGTCGCGCCCGTGGCTGACAAGCGGACCACCCTCGAGGAGTTCGTGGGCGAGCTCGAGTCCGGCATGACCCTCGGCATCGGGGGCTGGGGATCCCGCCGCAAGCCGATGGCCGCCGTGCGCGCCATCCTGCGGACCGACCTCACCGATCTCACCGTGGTGTCCTACGGCGGGCCCGACGTGGGGCTCCTGTGCGCAGCCGGCAAGGTGGCCAAGGTCGTCTACGGCTTCGTGACCCTGGACTCGATCCCCACCGACCCCCACTTCAAGGCGGCCCGCCAGTCCGGCGCCGTGGAGGCGATGGAGGTCGACGAGGGGATGTTCTACCTCGGGCTCCTGGCCGCGTCGCAGCGGATCCCCTTCCTGCCCACCCGTTCGGGCCTGGGCTCCGACGTCCTGGTCGTAAACCCCACCCTGCGGACCGTGCGCTCCCCCTACGACGACGGCGAGGAGCTGGTGGCCATGCCGGCGCTCCGCCTGGACGCCGCCGTGGTCCATGTGAACCGGGCGGACGCCGCAGGGTCGGGTCAGGTCCTCGGACCCGACCCCTTCTTCGACGAGCTCTTCCTGGGCGCCGCCGAGCGCCGTTTCGTGACCACCGAGCGCATCGTCGCCACGGAGCAGCTGGCCGAGGAGGGTCCGCTCCAGACCATGTGCATCAGCCGCCTGCTGACCGACGCCGTGATCGAGACCCCGGGTGGCGCCCACTTCACGGCGTGCGTGCCGGACTACGGCCGCGACGAGGGGTTCCAGAGGGAGTACGTGGCCGCTGCCGGCGACCCCGGGGCGTGGGCCGTGTTCCGCGAGCGCTTCCTCGCCGTGGACGAGGCCGGCTACCAGGCCGCCACCCGCGAGGCGGCCGACGAGCGCGCCGCCGCCAAGGCCGCCAAGGCCGCCAAGGAGGGCGCATGACCGATACCGTCGACACCGGCGTGACCCGGGCCGAGTACTGCGCCGTGGCGTGCGCCGAGGTGTTCCGCGGCGACGGCGAAGTCATGGCCAGTGCCTTCGGGACCGCCCCTGCGCTCGGGGCCCGGCTCGCCCGACTCACGTTCGCCCCCGACCTGGTCCTGACCGACGGCGACGCCGCGCTCGTCCTCGGGGCCCCGCCCCTGGGGGCCCGCCCGTCATCGTTGGTGCTGGAGTCGCACATGCCCTACCGCCGCGTCTTCGACGTGGTGTGGTCGGGCCGGCGCAACCTGATCATGATGGCCTCGCAGATCGACCGCACCGGCAATCAGAACATCAGCGCCATCGGACCGTGGGCCCGACCCGTCGCACAGCTGGTCGGCGTGCGCGGGGCGCCCGGGAACACGGTCAACCACACCACGAGCTACTGGGTGCCCAACCACTCGCCCCGCTCGTTCGTCGGCCAGGTCGACGTGGTGTCGGGTGTCGGCTTCGCCCGCGCCGCGGCGGCCGGTCCGTCGGCGACCCGGTTCCACGAGATCCGGTTCGTGGTGTCCAACCTCGGCGTCTTCGACTTCGCCACCGACGACCACGCGATGCGGCTGGTGTCGGTCCACCCCGGCGTGACCGTCGACGACGTCGTGGCCGCCACCGGCTTCGAGCTCGTCGTCCCCGACGACGTGCCCGACACACGGCTGCCCACCCCCGAGGAGCTCGACCTGCTGCGCAACGTGCTCGACCCGAGGTCGAGCCGCGACCGCGAGGTGCCGGCGTGACGCACCCGGCGCTGCACACACCCTTCTGCGACCTCGTCGGGGTGCGCTACCCCATCGTGCAGACCGGCATGGGGTGGGTGGCCGGGCCCCGGCTCGTGGCCGCCACGGCCGAGGCCGGCGGGCTCGGCGTGCTGGCGTCGGCGACCATGACCTTCGACGAACTGGTCGCGGCCGTTGCCGACGTGCGGGCGCGCACGGACAAGCCCTTCGGCGTCAACATGCGCACCGACGTCGCCGACGTCGGTGACCGGGTCGCGCTCATGATCGACAACGGCGTCCGGGTGGCCAGCTTCGCCCAGGCGCCCAATCCGGCCCTCGTCGACCGCTGCCGGTCGGCCGGCCTGGTGGTGATGCCGACCATCGGGGCCCGCCGCCACGCCGAGAAGGTGGCCGGGTGGGGGGTCGACGCCGTCATCGCCCAGGGCGGTGAAGGTGGGGGCCACACCGGTGCCGTCCCCACGTCGCTGCTGACCCCGGCCGTGGTGGACGCCGTGGGCGACCGGGTGGCGGTGATCGCCGCCGGCGGGTTCTTCGACGGGCGCGGCCTGGTGGCGGCGCTCGCCTACGGGGCCTCGGGCATCGCCATGGGCACCCGCTTCCTCCTCACCCAGGAAAGTCGGGTGCCCGACGAGGTGAAGCAGCTCTACCTGCGGACGCCGGTGACCGGCACCGTGGTGTCGACCAAGGTCGACGGTGCGCCCCAGCGCGTGATCCGCACCGACCTGGTCGATCACCTGGAGCGGTCGGGCTGGCTGCGGGCACTGCCCCGGGCGCTGGCCAACGCCCACGCGTTCCGCAGGGAGACCAGGACGACACTGCCGGCCCTCTGGAAGGAGGGGCGGGCGATGAAGCAGGGCAACGACCTGTCGTGGCCGCAGGTGGTCATGGCGGCCAATGCGCCGATGATGACGAAGGCGGCGCTCGTCGACGGCCGCACCGACGCCGGCGTGCTGCCCACCGGACAGGTCGTCGGGGAGATCGGCGAGCTGCCCACGGTGGCCGAGCTGATCGGCCGCGTCATGGACGAGGCCGGCCGGGTGCTCGACCGCCTCGGCGCACCCGGCACCGACTGACGCGCGTCGCCCACGACGCGCCCAGGACCTGTGCCCCGGTGCTCGTGCGCCGCAGCACTCCCCTAGCGCGTCCGGTCGATGGAGTCCAGAGGTGATCGCCTGCCCGGCGAAAGTGCCCAATTGCCCATTGTTTCCTCATTCAGGGTGGGCCATACTTTTGCCCTCGCACATGCCCCGCAGCAACGAATTCAGCAGTCAGCCGGCGACGGTCGACGATGCGGATCCCGCACAGTCAAGGACGTCGGCACTGAGCAACACCGAGCGACCTGGGAGGTCAGATGTCGGATGCAGTCGACCGGTCGTCAACTACTCGGATGGGCAAGGACAGCCCGATGCACATCGCAGGCGTGGGGGCGGTCACCGGCTACGGGTGGGGGGCCAAGCACGTGTGGGACGGCTTCCTCCTCGGGGAGAGCGCCGTCAAGCTGACCGCCGGTCTGGACGGCTACGTCGACGGCGGGTTCGCCTACCTCTCTCGGATCACCGATGAGGGCGACCGGCGCGACGGTCCGAGCCGCTTCATGCAGGCGCTCCGCTTCGCCGCCCGGGAGGCCATCTCCGACGCCCGCGAACGGGGATGGAAGCCGGGCGGGACGGTCGGGGTCGTGCACAGCCTCGTCCTCGGCGACGTCGACATGTGGAGCGAGTTCTACCAGTCGACCGAGTCGCGGGTCCGTGCACGCCGATGGGTGAACATGATGCCGTCGACCGTCATCTCGATGCTGATGAAGGAGAACGACTTCCACGGCCCCGCCATGTCGGTCTCGGCCATGTGTGCGTCCGGCAATGCCGGCGTCATCACCGCCAAGTCATGGATCGACTCGGGCATCGCCACCGACGTGATCCTGCTCGCCACCGACCTCTCGGGCCATCCGAAGAACCTGCGCGGGTTCAGTGACGTGGGCGTGGCGGTGCTCGACACACCTCCCTTCGAGGCCTGCCGTCCGTTCCAGGAGGGCAGCCGCGGCTTCGTCGGTGGTGAGGCAGCCGTGGCCATGGTGCTCTCCGGCCAGAACGCCGGCAGCCAGGCAACCGTGCTCGGCGGGGCGATGTCGATGGACGGCTACAACGCCGTGGCAATGGCGCCCGACCTCAACGAGGTCTTCCGGTGCTTCCGTGACGCCCTCGAGACGGCCGGCGTCGACGCCTCGGAGATCGCCTACGTGAACGCACACGGTCCCGGTACCGCCCAGTGCGATGCCGCCGAGGCACGCGTGCTCGACGAGCTGTTCCCCGAGGCGCACGGCATCTTCTCGGTCAAGCCGCTCACCGGACACTGCCAGGCGGCAGCATCCGCCGTGGAGATCCTGGCCACGATCTATGCCTACCAGACCGGCTTCGTACCGGCGCCCCGCACGGTCGCCCACGGCCACCCCCGGCTGCTCGACGGCCTCACGCCCCGGCTCCCCGGGCCGATGGTGAAGTCCTCCATCGGCATGGGCGGGTTCAACTCCGTGATCGTGATCGGCGAGCCATCGGTCTGAAACACCGCTCCACGGCGGGGGGTCAACCCAGCGTGCAGGGTTGACTTCCCACTCAAGATTGCCTGACCCTGAGCCGATGCTTGAGGTCTATGGCAACTGCGAAGGAGTTTGAGCGTCGACGCACCGTCTTCGATCGTGTCGAACAGACCACTTCGGTGCTCGGCGACCGGAGGTTCGAGCTCTCGCAGGAGATCGACCTCATGGGGTCCGGCCTTCCCACGGCCATCTGGATCTACGACACGGCCGTGGACGCCATCTCCTGGTCGACCCCGATCGAGGAACTGTTCGGCTTCCCCGCCGGCACGCTCGGGTTCGCAGTCCACTCGCCCGAATCCTTGTCCCGTGCCGCGGGGCCGGACCTGCCGGGTGCCGATCCCGCGGCCGCCTGCGCGGGGACGACCGGACCGATCCTCACCGACCCCGAGGAACGGGAGGCCCGCAGCGACGCCATAGGGGAGGCGCTGCTCGAGCCGGTGCTCGCCCCGCTCCGCGCCGGCGTCCCGCCGGCGGAATTCGAGCTGCACCTGGTGGTGAACTGCCCTGACGGGACCGACCACAGTGTCGTGGTCCGAGCCTCCCCCACCGAGCTCCCGATCCGGACCCGGACGATGACCGTGACGACGCCGCGGTACTACAGCGGGGTCGTCATCGACATCACGGCCCAGCAGAAGTTCGAACGCGAGCTCGGCGAACTGGTGAGCCGCTACCAGCTCCTGTCCGAGGTTTCCCCCGATGTGGTGGCGGTGCACCAGAACGGCCTGCTCGTCTACGGGAACCGCGCTGCGGCCAAGCTGATCTTCGCGGGCTCGTCGGACAAGGACTACGCGCAGATCATCGCCGAGAACTACGGACGACCGGTGACCGACATCGTCGAGGCCGGCGACATCCCCGGCATGGTCGAACGTCTGGCGCAGCTGACCGAGGACGGTCAATTCTTCGAGCACGGTGAGGCGCGCATCCGGTCCATCGACGGGTCCACCACGGTCATGGAGCTGACCAGTGTCCGCACCACCTGGAACGGCCAGCCCGCCTTCCAGGTCATCGCCAGGGACATCTCGGAGCGCCTGGCCGCCGAAGCCGCCGCCCGCTACCAGGCCAGCCTGGTCGCCCACGTGTCCGACGCCATCATCGGCATCGACACCGAGGGCCGGATCGAGAGCTGGAACGAAGCCGCCCAGACCATCTACGGCTGGTCCGAACTCGAGGTGAAGGGCCTGTCGATCGGTGCGGTCGTGACGGCGAACCGCACCGACAGCGCCGCCGTGCTCCGCCGCGGCCAGCACACCCACCACCGGAAGGACGGCTCCTCGGTCGACGTCCTGGTCTCCATCGACCCCCTGATCGACGAAGACACCCAGCCGTCCGGCTGGGTCGTCGTGTGCACCGAACAGACCGATGCCCGCCGGGCCGAGGCGGGGCGCCGTGCCGCCGAGGAGCGGTACGAGGCCGTGGTCGCCTCGCTCAGCGAGGGCATCGTCCTGTTCGACGAGCAGGGCCAGATGAGCGCCCACAACCAGGCCGCGGCCACCATCCTCGGGGACCGGCTCACCCGGTTCCAGGGCCACCGGATGTTCACCGGCGACGCCATCGCCACCTCGTCCGACGGGCAGCTCCTGACCCCGGACATGTTCCCCCACGTGCGCACCCGGGGGACGGGCGAGCCCGAGGACGAGGTCGTCATCGGTGTGACCGACGGCACGGGCGGGTTCCAGTGGCTGTCCATGAGCACCCGACTGCTCACCGGTGCCAGCCAGACCGACCCGCCGATGGTGGTGTGCTCGTTCACCGACGTGACCGATCGCAAGGAGGCCGAGTCGCAGCTCCAGTGGATGGCCTTCCACGACTCGCTCACCGGACTGGGCAACCGCCAGAAGTTCACCGAGGAGCTCGAGCGCGAGCTGATGATCTCCATGCAGCACGAGTCCAACCTGGCCGTGCTCTTCATCGACCTCGACCGGTTCAAGCTGATCAACGACTCGTACGGCCACACCAGCGGCGACGAGCTCCTGATCGAGCTGGCCCGCCGGTTCAAGACGGCGTCGCGCAAGGGTGACATGGTCAGCCGGTTCTCGGGCGACGAGTTCGTCGTCCTGTGCCCCAACGTGCGCGACCTCGACCACGCCGTCGCCCTCGCGTCGGAGTACGCCAAGGTGACCGAGGCGTCGTTCAACCTGTCGACCCACCGCTCCGTCGTGGTGACGGCCAGCGTGGGCGTGGCCTACGTGGCCAAGGGCGAGCAGAGCGCCCAGGACATCCTCCAGCAGGCCGACACCGCCATGTTCAAGGCGAAGAAGAAGGGCCGGTCCCGGGTCGAGGTGTTCGACGAGTCGCTGCGGGAGAACTCGGTCGACCGGCTCGAGATCTACAACGACCTGCGCCACTCGATCGAGAACGACGAGCTGGTCGTCCACTACCAGCCCATCGCCTCGGTGGCGGACGGCAAGATCGTCGCGCTCGAGGCCCTGGTGCGCTGGAACCACCCGACCAAGGGCCTGCTCGGGCCGATGGAGTTCATCCCCTTCGCCGAGGAGACCGACCTGATCTTCTCCCTCGGACGCTGGGTCCTGCGTGAGGCGTGCTCCACCATGGCCCGGTGGCGCGCCGAGGTGCCGGGCGCCGAGGACGCCTACATCACCGTCAACCTGTCGGTGCACCAGCTGAACGACGCCACCCTGCTCGAGTCCATCGCCGAGGCGCTGGCCGACTCCGGACTGCCGGCCGAGGGCCTCGTGCTCGAGGTCACCGAGTCGCTCCTGATGAGCGAGACGTCCGAGACGGTCGACACCCTCAAGGGCATCGAGGCCATGGGCGTGGGCCTGGCCATCGACGACTTCGGCACCGGCGAGTCGTCCCTGGCCCGCCTGAAGAAGTTCACGGTCCGGATCCTCAAGATCGACAAGTCGTTCGTCGACGGCCTCGGGATCCTCGACACCGACGAGGCGATCGTGACCGCCATCGTGGGACTTTCGAAGGCACTCAAGCTCACGGTGCTGGCCGAGGGGGTCGAGACCCCCGCACAGCTCGCGAAGGTGGCCGAGCTCGGCTGCGACCTCTACCAGGGCTACCTGATGTCGCGGCCGGTCAGCGCCGACCAGGTCGACTTCGCCAAGCAGGCGGAGACGACCTCGCAGACAGACCTCCCCGCGTAGCGGCGTGCTCCGGCGCCCGCTACGCGGGGCGGGCCCGTGGGGCCCGGGCCCGGCAGCCGCCCGCGGGGGTCAGCCGAGGCGCTCGATGATGGTGGCGTTGGCCTGGCCGCCGCCCTCGCACATCGTCTGGAGCCCGTAGCGGGCGCCGGTGCGCTCCATCTCGTTGAGCAGCGTGGCCAGCAGGCGCGCGCCCGAGCCGCCGGTCGGGTGACCGATGGCGATGGCCCCCCCGTTGACGTTGACCCGGTCCATGTCCGGGTGGTGCTCTTTCTCCCACGCCAGGACCACCGACGCGAACGCCTCGTTGATCTCGATCAGGTCGATGTCGTCGAGCGACAGCTTCGACTTCGCCAGTACGAGCGAGGTGGCCGGGATCGGCGCCGTCAACATGATGACCGGGTCGTTGGCGGCCACCGCGAACGTGTGGAACCGTGCCCGGGGGGTGAGGCCGAGCTGGCCGGCCCGCTCCTCGGACATGATCAGCACGGCGGCGGCGCCGTCGGAGATCTGCGACGACGATGCCGCCGTCACCCGGCCGTCCTCGACGAAGCACGGCGGCAGCGACGCCAACTTCTCGTAGGTCGAGCCGGCCCGGACTCCCTCGTCGAAGGTCAGCAGGCCCTCGTCGGCCGGGTCGCCCTCGTCGGTGCCGGCCACGGCCACCTTGTCCTCGATCCGGGCCCGCCGGGTGGCCAGCGGGAGGATCTCCCGGTCGAAGCGCCCCTCGGCGATGGCCTGGGCCGCCCGGTCGTGGGAGCGGAGGGCGAAGCGGTCCATGTCCTCACGGGTGACCTCCCACCGGCGGGCGATCTCCTCGGCACACAGGCCCTGGTGGATGAAGTCGAACCGGCCGTGGACCGTCGGGCCGTAGGCCTCGCCCGGGCCGTGGTCGGTGGTGGACCCGATCGGGACCCGGCTCATCGCCTCGACGCCGCCGCCGATCACGATGTCCATGGCGCCCGAGGCCACGGCCTGGGCGGCGAAGTGCACGGCCTGCTGGGCCGACCCGCACTGCCGGTCGACCGTGGTACCCGGGACCGTGTCGGGGAACCCGGCGGCCAGCGCGGCATTGCGCCCGATGTTCATGGCCTGCTCGCCCACGGTCATGGTGCACCCGAAGATCACGTCCTCCACCAGCGCGGGGTCCAGGTCGTTGCGTGCGATCAGGGCGGCCAGGGGCTGGGCGGCCAGGTCCACCGCGTGCCAGCCGGACAGGCGTCCGTTCTTCTTCCCTACCGGGGTGCGGACGACGTCGACGATCACAGCGCTGGCCATGGGGCCATTGTGGCCCAGCGGCCCCGGTTGCCGGAAATCTGGCGGTGTGTCAGATTTCCCCACGACCGCGCCGGCAAGCGGCCGAGCACCGGCCGAACGAGGGACCGCCCGATGGACCGACCCATGGACCTGCACTACTCCGACGCCCAGGAGGCGTTCCGGGCCGAGGCCCGCGCCTGGCTGGACCTCCACGCGCCGGCCCCCCGCTCCCTCCCGTCGCTCGACACCGCCGAGGGATTCGAGGCCCACCGCGCCTGGGAGGCCGAGCTGGCCGCCGACCGCTGGTCGGTGGTGTCGTGGCCCGAGCAGTACGGCGGCCGGGGAGTGGGGATCCTCGAGTGGCTGGTGTTCGAGGAGGAGTACTGGCGGGCCCAGGCCCCGCTCCGGGTCAGCCAGAACGGGGTGTTCCTCCTCGCCCCCACCATGTTCGAGTTCGGCACCGACGCCCAGAAGGCGCGGTTCCTGCCGCCGATGGCGTCCGCCCGGGAGATCTGGTGCCAGGGGTGGTCCGAGCCCGACGCCGGCTCCGACCTCGCCGGCATCCGCAGCCGGGCGCGGCGCTCGGACACCGAGGGCGGCTGGGTGCTGAGCGGGCAGAAGACCTGGGCCTCGCGCGGCGCCTTCGCCGAGTGGTGCTTCGGGCTGTTCCGGACCGACCCCGAGGCGGAGCGCCACCGCGGGCTGACCTACTTCCTGATCGACATGGCCACCCCCGGGGTGACCGTCCGGCCGATCCCCCAGATCGACGGCGAGACCGGGTTCGCCGAGCTCTTCTTCGAGGACGTCCTCGTGCCGGACGACCTCGTGCTGGGCGAGGTCGGGAAGGGCTGGAACGTGGCCATGGCCACCGCCGGGTCCGAGCGCGGCCTCAGCCTGCGCAGTCCGGCCCGGTACAGCCGCGCCGCCGACCGGCTGGTGGCGCTCTACGCGTCGCGGCTCGAGCGCGACCCCGAACGGGCCGCGCGCTGCGCCGACGCCGTGGCCCGGGCGTGGACGGCCGCCGAGGCCTACCGGCTGAACACGCTGTGGACCGCCACCCGGGTCCTCGACGGCGGGTCGGTGGGCCCCGAAGCCAGCGCCAACAAGATCCACTGGTCGGAGACGGATCTCGCCATCCACCGGGCCGCGCTCGACCTGCTCGGCCCGGAGGCCGAGCTCCACGGTGACGGGGTCGACGCCCCGTGGCTCGACGGGTTCCTGTTCGCCCTGGCCGGGCCCATCTATGCCGGCACCAACGAGATCCAGCGGAACGTGGTGGCCGAGCGCATGCTCGGGCTGCCCCGGGCCTGAGCGGGAGCGACCGACATGCACTTCGCCTTCACCGACACCCAGCTCGAGTTCCGCGACGCCGTCCGCCAGGTACTCGCCAAGGAGTGCACCACCGACGACGTGCGCGCCGCCTACGGGGCACCCGCCGCCCGGACGGTGCGCTGGACCACCCTGGCCGACCTCGGGGTGACCGGGCTGACCGTCCCCGAGGCCCACGGGGGACTCGGGCTCGGACTGGTCGACCTCGTGCTCCTGGCCGAGGAGGCTGGTCGGGTCGCCCTCCCCGAGCCGCTGGTGGCCACCACCGGCGTGGCCGCGCCGCTCCTGGCCGACCTGGAAGCCGCCGGCACGGCCGACGGCCGGATCGGGCCGTGGCTCGACGGCGTGGCCAGGGGCGGCCTGACCGCGGCGGTGGCCGACCCGCGGTGGCCGGGCGAGCCGGTGGCCGGGGCGGTCGGCGCCGACCTGCTCCTGCTGGTGGCCGCCGGACCCGACGGCCCGGCGGTGCACGGCGTGGACGCGGCGGCCGTGACGGTCACGCCCGCCCCGTCGCTCGATCCGACCCGCCGGCTCGGCACGCCGGTGTGGGCGCCCTCGCCGGAAACGGTGCTCGTGTCCGGCGCCCGGGCCGGGGCGCGGCTGCTGGCGGCCGGGGACCGGGCCGCCGTCGCCACCGGTGCCGAGCTGCTCGGCCTGGCCGACGCCATGATCGGCCTGACCGCCGCCTACGCCAAGGACCGCCAGCAGTTCGGCAAGCCGATCGGCAGCTTCCAGGCCGTCAAGCACCTGCTGGCCGGGGCCCAGGTCCTGCTCGAGTTCGCCCGGCCGGTCGTCTACGGCGCGGCGTGGGCACTCGACACCGGTGCGGCCGACGCGTCACGGGCCGCGTCGGTGGCCAAGGCCTATGCGTCCGACGCCGCCACCGAGGCGGCCCGGGTGTCGCTGCAGGTCCACGGTGCGATCGGCTACACGTGGGAGTGCGACCTGCACCTCTACCTGAAGCGCACCTGGGCACTGGCCGAGGCGTGGGGGTCGGCCGGCGACCACCGGGCCCGGCTGCTCGACTCGCTGCTCGACGGGCGCTGACCCGGGCCGGACCCGGGCCCGACTACTGGGGACGGGCGATGGCGTAGACCGGCACCCCGTTGTACTGCGCCGAGAGCGAGGGGAGGTAGGGCCCGTTGATGATGACGGCCATGCGGCCGTTGGCGGCCGGCCCGGCGTCGCCCTCGACGGTCACCACGGCGCCGTCCGGCCAGACCTGGGCCACCAGGCCGACATGGACCGATGTCGACGTGGACGACGGGCCGGTGCCGTAGAGGACGGCGTCGCCCGGCAGCGGGGGCGCCGTCGGGGGCAGCACCGCGGTGGCGGCTGCCGCCCAGCCGTAGATGTCCCCGGTGAACGCGTACGACGGGATCGGCACGCCCGCCTGCTCCCACACCCAGGTGGCGAACAGGGCGCACCAGGCCTCGCACGGACCGTACGGATTGCAGAAGTAGCCGGTGGAGGGGTCGGCGCCGACCTGACCGGCCGCCACCGCCACGATGGCCGACCGGGTGGCCGAGTCCACCGGGTCCGGTGGGTTGGCGAAGGAGTAGGCGAAGCCGTCGGGGTCGAGCAGCCAGTAGCCCGAGCCGTCGCTGTCGAGGGTGATGGCTGCCACCGGCAGCACCACGGCCGGGTTCCCGTCCAGTCCGCCGCCGAGCGAGCCCCGGAACACGGCGTCGCCCTCGGTGAACACCCCGCCGTCGGTGGCCACGAAGTAGTAGCCCCCGTCGTCGGGGGTGGCCGTCATGGCGATCACCGGGTCGTTGAGCGGCGTGCCGCCGATCGACCCGTGGAACGGGGCGCCGCCGAAGCTGAAGATCCCGCCGTCCCCGGCCACCAGCCAGTAGCCGGCACCGGTGTGGGTGGCGGCCATGCCCGTCACCGGTGACACCAGTCGTGTGCCGCCCATCGAGCCGAGGAACGTGGCGTCGCCGAAGGCGAAGACGCCGCCGTCGGACGCCACCAGCCAGTAGCCCCCGCCGTCCGGGGTCGACGCCATCCCCACGATCGGCTGGTTGAGCCGCACCGCCCCCATCGAGCCGTGGAACCCGGCGTCGCCGAAGGCGAAGACGCCGCCGTCGAGTGCGGCCAGCCAGTAGCCGCGGCCGTCCGGGGTGGCGGACATGGCCACGATGGGGCCCTCGAGCCGGAGCGCGCCCAGTGACCCGAAGTACCCGGCGTTGCCCACGGCGAAGACGCCGCCGTCGGCCGAGGCCAGCCAGTAGCCCTCGGCCGCCGGGCCGGCCGCCGGGTTGGCGGTCTGGGCCACCACCACCGAGCTGAGGGGCAGCGTGATCGGACTGCCGACGGCCGGGGCGCCGAAGCCGAGGACGCCGCCGCCGGCGTAGACGTGCGGCGTGGCCAGCGCCCGGCCCACCAGGGAGGAACCGGCCGGTGCCGCCACGGCCGGCGCCGCGCCGGCCGGTGCCGCCACGGCCGCCGGGGCGAGCGCGGCGAGCACGGCGGCGGCGGTCAGGAGCGCTCGCGCCGGGGTACTCATCAGCCCCCAATGCTAGGCACCTGCCCTGCGGGGCGAAAGGGGTGATCCCCCCTGTGGGCTGGTGTTCACACAGGGTTCACCGGAGATCGGCGGTCCGGGGCCGGCGAGGTGGCGCACCCGGCGCCCGGCGCCCGCCCACGGTGGGCTCCCCTCACCTGACACACCGTCAGAAGCGGGGATACACTCGCCCCATGGCCGAACTGCCCAAGATCATCTCCGTCGACGACCACATCGTCGAGCCCGCCACCACCTGGACGGACCGCATCCCGGCCAAGTACCACGACGTGTGCCCCCGCATCGTGCGGGCCCCCATGGGGGAGATCACGTTCGTGGGCGGCAAGCTCACCGTCAAGCCCGGCTCGGAGGGCAACCCGACCGACTGGTGGTACTACGAGGACCTGAAGCGGCCCCTGCTCCGGGTCGACTCGGCCGTGGGCGTCCCACGCGACCAGGTCACCATGAAGGGCATCACCTACGAGGACATGCGGCCCGGCTCCTACAGCCAGAAGGAGCGCCTCGAGGACATGGACGAGAACCACATCGAGGCCTCCCTGTGCTTCCCGACGTTCCCCCGGTTCTGCGGCCAGACCTTCACCGAGGCCCAGGACAAGGAGCTCGCCCTCCTGTGCGTCGAGGCCTACAACGACTACCAGGTGGAAGAGTGGTGCGCCGGGACCGACGGCCGGCTCATCCCCCTCATCATCGTGCCGCTGTGGGACCCCGAGCTGGCCGCCGCCGAGGTCCGGCGCAATGCGGCCCGCGGCGTCCGCGCCGTCTGCTTCTCGGAGATCCCGGCGTACCTGGGCCTGCCGTCCATCCACGACCCCGACAACTACTGGGACCCGTTCTTCCGGGCGTGCGACGAGACGTCGACGGTCGTCAACATGCACATCGGCTCGAGTTCGAAGATGCCGTCCACGTCGCCCGACGCACCCGCCGCCGTGGGCTCGTCGCTGACCCACATCAACGCCGAGCTGTCGATGACCGACTTCCTCCTGTCCGGCCTCTTCGAGCGGTTCTCGAACCTGAAGGTGGCCTACTCGGAGGGCCAGATCGGCTGGATCCCCCACCTCATGCACCGCATGGACGTGGTGTGGGAGGAGAACCGGGGCTGGGGCGGTGTGGGCGACAAGGTCCCCAACCCGCCGTCGAGCTACTTCAAGGACCACATCTGGGGCTGCTTCTTCGACGACCCGAACGGCCTGATGCTCATCGACCAGATCGGCGAGGACAACATCACCTACGAGTCGGACTACCCGCACTCGGACTCCACGTGGCCCCGCACCCGCGAGATCGCCGAGAAGCAGATGGCCGGGCTCACCGACGAGCAGCGCTACAAGGTCCTGCGGGGCAACGCCATCAAGCTCTTCGGCCTCGACTTCCAGTGACGCCAAGGCAGTAGACCGACGTGGACCTCCGCTACAGCGACGCCGAGCAGGCGTTCCGCGACTCGATACGCGCCTGGCTCGAGGCGACGCTCCCGACCCTGCCGCCCAAGCCGTCCCCCGACGACTGGCCGGGACGACGGGACTACGACACCCACTGGCAGCGTCTGCTGTTCGACGCCGGCTACGCCGGGATCGACTGGCCGGTCGAGGGCGGCGGGCGCGGCAGCTCGGCCGTCGAGGAGCTGATCTTCAAAGAGGAGCTGGAGCGGGCGCACGCCCCCTACGTCGGGGTGAACTTCGTGGGGCTGCTCCACGCAGGCCCGACCGTGATCGCCGAGGGGACGCCCGAGCAGCGGGCGCGCTTCCTGCCCGCCATCCTCCGGGGCGACGAGGTGTGGTGCCAGGGGTTCTCCGAGCCCAACGCCGGCTCCGACCTGGCGTCGATGCGTACCAGGGCCGTCCGCGACGGCGACGACTACGTCGTCTCCGGCCAGAAGATCTGGACGTCGCACGCCGAGGTCGCCGACTACTGCGAGCTGCTGGTGCGGACCGGTCCCGAGGACAGCCGCCACCGCGGCATCTCGTGGCTGATCCTGCCCATGGACTCCCCCGGGGTCGACATCCGGCCCCTGCACACCATCGCCGGCTCGACCGAGTTCGCCGAGCTCTTCCTCGACGAGGTGCGGGTCCCGGTGGCGAACCGGGTGGGCGAGGAGAACGACGGCTGGCGGGTCACGATGGTCACCCTCAGCTTCGAGCGGGGCACCGCCTTCGTCGGCGACCTGCTCGAAGCCGTCGAGCTGCTGACCACCACGGTGGCGCTGGCCCGACGGACCGGCGCCTGGTCCGACCCGGGCGTCCGGCGTCAGGCCGGGCACCTGAAGGCCGAGCTCGACGCGCTGTGGGCCCTGACCAAGCGCAACGTCTCCCAGGCCGCCCGCACCGGGATCCCGGGGGTCGGCGGCACGTACTTCAAGCTCGCCTACTCCGAGACCCGCCACAAGCTCGGCGAGTTCTCGTTGGCGCTCCTGGACCGGGCCGGCCTGGCCGCCCACGACCTCGACGGCACCGACGGGCTCGGGGCACTGCCGGCCGGGACCATGGTCGAGGACTGGCTGCGGGGCATATCGCTGACCATCGCCGCCGGCACGTCCCAGATCCAGCGGAACATCGTCGGTGAGCGCATCCTGGGCCTGCCCAAGGAACCGCAGGTCACGACCGGGCCGAAGGGCTGACGGCGATGGACTTCGAGGTCTCGGAATTCCAGACGGAGCTGGCCGACGGCATCCGCCGGCTGTGCGAGGGGGCCTTCCCCCTCGAGGCGATCCGACGCACCGAGTCGACCGACCGGGTCGTCGACCGTGCCGGGTGGGCGCAGCTGGGCGAGGCCGGGGTGTTCCACCTGTGCCTGGCCGAGGAGGCCGGCGGCGTAGGCCTCGGGCTGGCCGAGGCCGCCCTGGTCTTCGAGGAGCTGGGCCGGTCGCTCGTGCCCGGGCCCCTGGTCGCCTCCCACCTGGCCGCAGGGCTCGTCGACGGCGCCGACGACGGCTCGGTCGTGGTCGGCCTGGTCGAGCGCCCGGTACCGGGCGCCGTGGGCACCGGCGTGCTCCCGGTGGTGGTCGAGCACCTGGCCGACCTCGACGTCCTGCTGGTGCTGTCCGACGCCGGCGTCGAGCGCCTCGACCCCGCAGCGCTCGACGCCACGCCCCTGCCGCGCCCGATGGACCCGCTCACCCCGGTGTGGTCGCTCGCCGCCCTGCCCGCCGGCCGGCCGGTGGCCGGACCCGAGGTGGCTGCCTGGTGGCGCCGCGACGGGGCCGTGCTGACCGGCGCCCTCCAGGTGGGAATGGCGCAGTGGGCCTGCGACCTGGCCGTCGGGTACGCCAAGGGCCGGGTCCAGTTCGGCCGGCCCATCGGCGGGTTCCAGGCCGTCAAGCACCTGTGCGCCGACATGGCCGTGCGGGCCGAGGTGGCCCGCATCGCGGTGCAGGCCGCGGCCGTCACCGTGGACCAGCCCGACGTCGGCGACCCCGACGTGGCCGCGGCGGGCGCCAAGCTGTTGGCGGACGAGGCGGCCGTCACCAACGGCCGCTCGTGCATCCAGGTCCACGGGGGGATGGGGTTCACCTGGGAGGTGCCCGCCCACCTGGCCTACAAGCGGGCCCGGGTCCTCGCCACCCAGTTCGGCCGGGACGACGCCCTGGCCGAGTCCCTGGCCGATGCCCTGGCGGCCGGCTGACGATCGACGGAACGCGGACGCCCGAGCGCGCCGCGACGGACGGCACGTCCCCTGCGGGGGACCCGAGCAAGTGAGGTACTCCCCGTGACCGACTCCCCCATCGTCCCGCCCACCGACGTGGTGCCCGTGCTGCCGGACGGCGTCGTGTCGTTCGGCATGCAGCTGCCCGTCCAGTCGCAGTCCACCATCTACGTGGAGCCCTGGGAGCCGGCGGCCGGCCCGGACGAACTGGCCCGCGTGGCCCGGGCGTGCGAGGCCGCCGGCTTCTTCTACGTCGGCGTGTGCGACCACACGTTCATCCCCGAGCGGCTGGCCGGGGCGATGAGCACCACCTGGTACGACACGGTGGCCACCCTCGGCTGGCTGGCCGGCGTGACCAGCGAGATCCGCCTGCTCTCCCACATCTACGTGGCCGCGCTGCGCCACCCGCTGCGGGCGGCCAAGGAGTTCGCCACCGTCGACGTCCTGTCCTCGGGCCGGGTGATCTGCGGCGTCGGCGCCGGCCACGTCACCGAGGAGTTCGACCTCATGGGTCCGGCCTTCGAGGAGCGGGGGCCGGCCACCGACGAGGCGATCGCCGGCATCGCCCTCGGCCTGTGCGAGGAGTACCCCGAGCTGGCGGGGCCACGTTGGGTGGCCTCCGGGGTCGGGCTCCGCCCGCGGCCCGTGCAGTCGCCCCGGCCCCCCATCTGGGTCGGCGGCTCGTCGCCCGCCGCGCTGAGGCGCACGGCCCGGTTCGCCGACGGCTGGCTGCCCCAGTCGGTCGGCCCCAACGTGGACCTCCTGGCCACCCTGCACGAACTGCGTGCCGAGTACCGGGACGGCGCCCCGCTCGACATCGGCGCCATCGCCTACCCCCTGTACCTCGGCACCCCGCCCGCCGGCAACGAGCTGCCGCCGGGGACGGTCCAGGGGACGCCCGAGCAGCTGGCCGAGTACCTGCGGCCGTTCGGCGAGGCCGGCGTGGGCCAGGTCCAGGTCCGGTTCCCGGCCCACTCGCCCGGGGAGCTGTGCGACCAGATCGCCGCCTTCGGCGCCGGGGTCATCCCGCTGGTGAACGCCTGACACACCCCCGGGGCGGCGGTCCGGCCGTCCCGGTCACGGGGTGGTGGTCGTGGTGGTGTTGGCGCCCGGCACGGTGGTGGTCGTGGTGGTGGCCGTGCCCGTGGACGTCGTGGTGGACGACACGCCCGGGCGGGAGGTCGTGGTGGTGGCCGGGCTCGTCGTCGTCGACCCGGGGGCGGCGGTCGACGACGTGGTGGTGGGGGGTGGCCCCGTCGTCGTCGTGGTCGTGGGGTGGGTGGTGGTCGTCGTGGCCGGGAGCACGCCCGGGATGACGTTGGGGTTGTTGGTGGTGATGGTGGTCGTCGTCTTCGTGGCCGGTGGGTACAGCAGCATCAGCGTGCCGAAGCCGAGGAAGGCGACCAGGATGAGCACGGTCGACCTGCGCACCGGGATCGACCGCGACACGGGCTCGGCCATGAGCCCGACCAGCGCGCTGCGGGGCACCGGGGCCAGGAGGACCTCGCCGGTCGGGCGGGGCACCTCTTCGGTGTCGTCCCCCGTCGGCTCGTCGTCGCCCGCGGACCCGTCGTCGCTCACGGCGTGCGCCCCGCGGCGGGGTCGCCCGCTCCGGGCGAGGCGATGCCGGCGGCGCGCAGCGCCGTCGACGCCCGCAGCCGGATCTCGCGGGCCACCTCGAACTGGCGGCCGGGCAGGGTGCGGGCGATGAGCCGGAGCTGCACGTAGCCGACGTCGATGGTCTCCACCCCGGCCACCACCGGCTCGCCCAGGAGCAGGCCGGACCAGGTCCGGTCCGCAGACATGTCGGCCACGACCTCCTTCAGGAGGGTGGTCACCTCCACCAGGTCCTCGGTGACCGACACCGGGATGTCGATGACCGCCCGCGACCAGTCCTTGGAGAGGTTGGTCACCTGGCGGAGCGCACTGTTCGGCACCACCACCAGCTCGCCCTGCTGGGTGCGCAGCTTGGTGACCCGCAGGGTGAGCTCCTCGACGGTCCCGGTGATCCCGGTGGTCTGCCCGGGCATCGACAGGCGGATGACGTCGCCGAAGGCGAACTGGTGCTCGGCGAACAGGAAGAAGCCGGCGAGCAGGTCGCCCACCATCTGCTGGGCGCCGAACCCGAGGCCGATGCCGATGACGGTGGCCGGCGCCACCAGGGTGGTGAGCGGGATCCCGAGCAGGTCGAAGGCCAGGATGCCGGCGATGAAGTAGGTGAGGGCGACCGCCACCCACTCGACCGCCTCGGAGATCGCCCGGGAGCGCTTGAGCGCCTCGGAGGCCACGATGCCGGACTCGATCTGGCGCTTGATCTGGACATCGATCCACCGGCGGCGGCGGCCGCCCACCCAGTGGGCGAGCCGCACCAGGAGCCCGGCCCCCAGCAGGAGCACGATGACCGGCAGGAGGCTGTCACGGAAGTAGGAGATGTGGATGTCCGCACCTTACCGTCGGGTCCGGCCGTGGCCGTGGCCGTGGCCGTGGCCGTGGCCGGGGGGGCGCCGTGGCCGCCACCGCCGCACGGCCCGCCCCCGTGCCATAATCTGACGCACTGTCAGTTTCAAGGGGACGCCGGGCGGTGGTCGCACACAGCCGTCCTCGGGCCCCCGCCACATCCATGCGCACAGGGCCGCGGGCGACCGCCCGGGCCACACGGAGGGAACGCCACCATGCTCGACTACGTGATCCGCAACGGCACCGTCGTCGACGGCACCGGGGCACCGGGCTTCGCGGCCGATGTCGGCATCCGCGACGGCAGGATCGTCGCCGTCGGTGCCGTCGAGGAGGCCGGTGCCACCGAGCTGGACGCGGAGGGCCTGGTGGTCGCCCCCGGGATCATCGATCCCCACACCCACTACGACGCCCAGCTGTTCTGGGACCCGACGGCCTCGCCGTCGAACCTGCACGGCGTCACCACCGTCATCGCCGGCAACTGCGGGTTCACCCTCGCCCCCATCAGGCCCGCCGACCACGACTACATCCGGCGGATGATGGCCAAGGTCGAGGGGATGCCCCTCGTGGCCCTCGAGAACGGGATCGACTGGGACTGGGAGACGTTCGGCGAGTACCTGGCCCGGCTCGAGGGCAACCTCGGCGTCAACGCCGGCTTCCTGGTCGGGCACTGCGCCATCCGCCGCTGGGTGATGGGCCCCGACCGGGCCGACCAGGTGGCGAGCGACGACGAGCTGGCCGCCATGGTGCAGCTGCTGGCCGAGTCGATCGAGGCCGGGGGCATGGGCTTCTCGTCGTCGCAGTCGCGTACCCACTCCGACGGCGACGGCAACCCGATCTCGTCCCGGTTCGCCGACCGCCGCGAGATGCTGGCGTTCTGCGAGGTCGTCCGCGACCATCCGGGGACCACGCTCGAGTACATCACCAACGGCTGCCTGGACTCGTTCACCGACGACGAGATCGACCTGATGGTGGCCATGACCACCACGGCGCGGCGGCCCCTCAACTGGAACCTGCTCACCGTCGACTCCCGCACCCCCGACAAGACGGCGCGTCAGCTCGAGGCGTCCAGGGCGGCCGAGGCGGCCGGGGGCCGGATCATCGCCCTGACCATGCCCACCCTGGTCCCGATGAACATGAGCTTCCGCACCCACTGCGCCCTGTTCCTCATCCCCGGGTGGGGCGACGTGATGGGCCTGCCCCTCGACGAGCGCATCGAGCAGCTGCGCGACCCGGCCGTGCGCGCCGAGCTCGACGAGCTGGCCCACTCCGAGGACGCCGGCGTGTTCCGCCGCCTGTCCAGCTGGGCCAACTACATCATCGGCGACACGTTCGCCCCCGAGAACGCCGGCTACAGCTGGCGCGACGTCGGCTCGATCGCGGAGGAGCAGGGCAAGGCACCCTTCGACGCCCTGCTCGACCTGGTCATCGCCGACGGGCTGCGCACGGTGCTGTGGCCCAAGGCCTCCGACGGCGACGCCGCCTCGTGGGAGGCCCGGGTCGACGTGTGGAAGGATCCCGGCGCGCTGGTCGGCGGATCCGACGCCGGCGCCCACCTCGACCGCATGTGCGGGTCCAACTACCCGACCTCGTTCCTCGGCGACTGCCTGCGCAACCGCAAGCTCGTGCCGATGGAGCAGGCGGTCCACTGGATGACCCAGGCCCCGGCCGACCTGTTCGGGCTGCACGACCGCGGCCGGGTGGCCGAAGGACTCCGGGCCGACCTGTTCGTCTTCGACCCGGCCACGGTCGCCTCGGAGCCCGCCACCCTGGTCGACGACCTGCCCGGCGGGAGCCCCCGGCTGATCGCCGACTCGATCGGCGTCACCCGTGTGCTGGTCAACGGCATCGAGACCGTCGTCGACGGTCGACCGACCGGCAACCTGCCGGGCACCCTGTTGAAGTCGGGGCGCGACACCGTCACCGTCGACACGACCGCCTGATCACCCGGGCCCCGCCCCGGTCGGTCGACCGGAGCCGGGCCTACACTCCGACCGCACGACCTCCGACACCGCTCCGACCCTCCACACCCTTCCGACGAAAGGACCCACTCCCATGGGCGACCAGGCCACCCGAGACGAGACCCAGCTCCTGATCGGCGGGTCGTGGGTCGACGCCGGCGACGGCACCTACGACGTCGTCAACCCGGCGACCGAGGAGGTCGTGGGTCAGGCCCCCAACGCGTCGGTCGCCGACGCGGAGGCCGCCTGCGCCGCCGCCCGGGAGGCCTTCCCGTCCTGGGCCGCCACCCCCGTCGAGGAGCGCCTCGCCCTGCTCAAGGCGGCAGCGGCGGCCATCCGGTCCAAGAACGACGAGCTGGTGCCGCTGGTGATCGCCGAGACGGGCGCCACCGCCTCGGTCGGGTCGCGCATGCAGGTCCCGATCAGCGCCGACCGCTTCGACCGCTACAGCCGCGACATCCGCCACGTCCAGGAGTCGAGCCTCCCGCCGATCGCCACCGCCGCCACCCCGCTCGCACCCGGCGGCCTGATCAGCGCGCTCGCGTACCGCCAGCCGGTCGGCGTCGTGGCCGCCATCGCCAGCTACAACTTCCCCCTGACCAACATGGCCGGCAAGGTCGCCCCGGCCCTGGCCATGGGCAACACCGTGGTCATCAAGCCCGCCCCCCAGGACCCGCTGGCCGTGGTCGAGCTGGCCCGGGTGCTCGACGAGGTCGGGTTCCCGCCGGGCGTGATCAACCTGGTCAGCGCCCAGGGTCCCGAGCCGGCGTCGGTCCTCACGTCGTCGCCCGATGTCGACATGGTCTCCTTCACCGGGTCGACCGCCGTGGGCCAGAGGATCGCCGCCGCCGGGGCGCCGACCATGAAGCGCCTACTGATGGAGTTGGGCGGCAAGGGTGCCGCCGTGGTGTTCGACGACGCCGACCTCAAGGCCGCCATCATGGCCATCGGTTCCACCTGGGCCTTCCACTCCGGCCAGATCTGCACGGCCCCCACCCGCGCCGTCGTGCACCGGAGCATCTTCGACCAGGTGGTCGAGGGGCTGTCCGCCTTCGCCGGGCGCCTCACCGTGGGTGACCCGACCGACCCGGCCACCGTCGTCGGCCCGGTCATCTCCGGGGCCCAGCAGGGGCGCATCCTCGACTACATCGAGTCGGGCCGGAGCGAGGGCGAGGTCGTCGTGGGCGGCAGCCGCCCCGCCCACATGGAGCGGGGCTACTACGTCGAGCCGACCCTCATCACCGGGAGCAACGACATGCAGTCCGCCCGGGAGGAGATCTTCGGGCCGGTCGTCGTGGCCATCCCCTTCGACGACGAGGAGGAGGGCATCGCCATCGCCAACGACTCCGAGTTCGGGCTCTACGACTACGTGTTCAGCGGCGACACCGCCCGGGCCTTCCGGGTGGCCAAGCTGCTGCGCGCCGGCCACGTGGGCATCAACACGGCCCAGCGCAACATGGACGCCCCGTTCGGCGGGTTCAAGATGAGCGGGATCGGCCGGGACGGCGGCGACTACAGCCTCGAGGCGTACTCGGAGCTGCAGTCGATCATCTGGGCCGGCTGAGTCAGCCTGCGCCGGCGAACGGCGCCCCGAAGGCGAACACCCCGCCGTCGGCGGCGACCAGCCAGTAGCCCCCGGTCGGGGCGTAGCCGGCCATCCCGGTGATCGGGGCCTGCAGGGACATGCCGCCGGCGCTGCCCCGGAACGGTGCGCCGCCGAAGGCGAAGATCCCCCCGTCGGACGCGGCCAGCCAGTAGCCGTCGCCGCTGGGGGTGGCCGCCATGCCCGTGATCCGAGCGTTGAGCTGCATCGATCCGGTCGAGCCGAAGTAGCCGGCATCACCGAAGGCGAACACGCCCCCGTCGGCCGCCACCAGCCAGTAGCCGCTCCCGTCGGCCGTGGCCGCCAGGCCCACGATGGGGGCGTTGAGGCCGGTGCCGCCCATCGAGCCGTCGAAGGCGGCGTCGCCGAAGGCGAAGATGCCGCCGTCGGCGGCCACCAGCCAGTAGCCGCCGCCGTCCGGCGTCGGGGCCATGTCGACCACCGGGGCGTTGAGCGGACGGCCACCCATGGATCCGTGGAACGTGGCGTCGCCGAAGGCGAAGATGCCGCCGTCCGAGCCGACCAGCCAGTACCCGCGCCCGTCGGGCGTGGCCACGATGTGACGGACGGGTGCGGCCAGGGGCTGACCTGCCATCGAGCCGTAGTCGGCGGCGGACCCGTGGGCCGACACGGCGCCGTCGGAGTGCGCCACCCAGTAGCCGGGGCCGCCGGCCGCGGCGATCCCGACGGCCGAGTCAGGGTTCGAGGCCAGGGGCTCACCGGGGACGGGCGGGACGGGGTAGGGGTAGGCGTACTGTCCACCTGCGGCGGTGGTCTGGGCGTTCGGGCCCACGGTCTGGCCCGGGCAGTAGACGGGGACCCCGGTCTGGATCCCGGCCACCGACGGGCCCGGCGGCACCGGCGCGCCCTCGACGGCGTTCTGGGTGGCCATGCGGCTCTCGGCCGGGCCGAGGTTGCCGTAGGCGAAGCCGAACAGCTCGACCGTCCACGCCCGGCCGTCGCTGCAGGTCATGCCGGCACCCACCGTGTCGTACCCCGCGTTCAGCATGTTCTGCCGGTGGCCGGCCGACGCCATGTAGGCGGACTCCATCCCGTCCGAGCCGTCACCCGGCCAGAACCCGTTGCCGGACACCCCGGAGTTGGCCGCCAGCATGCAGATCTGGCCCGGCCCGGGGTTGGGGCCGCAGGCCGCCAGGCCCGGGTCCTGGACCTGACCGACGGCTGCGAGGTGGGCCGACCACAGCTGGGCGGCAGCAGCCAGTCCGGGGTCGACCGCCAGGGGGGGGACCGGCTGGACCGTCGAATTCCGGACGGCCCGCTCCGCATTCACCCGGGCCACCAGGTCCTGGGCGTACAGCGACTGCACCGCGCCGAGGTTCAAGGTGACGACGGCGGCCCCGGCCGGTGGCGCCGTGGCGCCCGACGGTGCCACCAGGGCGGTGGCCGTGATCGCCGAGACGGCGATCGCCCTGGTCGCCGAGGCGCGGAGGCGCCGGAGGACGGCACGGGTCGGTCGGGGGCCGCGCGCTGCTCCGGTGACGGGCGGTACGGGGGCACCCGCCCCCGGTCGATCCGTCGTAGGGATCCCGAGTCCGGCGAGGCCCGGACGGGGTCTCGTCCCGGCGCCCCCGACGCCCGGGGTCGGATCGTTCGCAGCATGCACAACCTCCTATCGGCCACTCGGCGCCAAACCTGTTGCGCGTGATGCCCGACGGCGGCGCCGGACCGCTCCCGTGCCCGTCGACGGCCGCCTCCCGACCGGAACGGTCGTGAGGGGGACCGGAGGTGCTCGTGCGCGCCCCGGGGGGCAGGCACGCCCGGATCGGCGGCTGCACGACGGGGCAGGACGGGCAGGATCGGCCCGTGCGGCGCCCAGGGCCCAGGGGCGCCCCCGGATGGCTCAGCCCGCGCCCTCGAAGGGGGCGCCGAAGGCGAACACCCCGCCGTCGGTGCCGGCCAGCCAGTAGCCGCCGGTCGACGGGTCGGCAGCGATGCCGGTGATCGGGGCCTGCAGCACGAGGGATCCGGCGCTCCCCTGGAACGGGGCGTCGCCGAAGGCGAAGATCCCGCCGTCCGAGCCGACCAGCCAGTAGCCGGCGCCGGCACCGGCGGACGCCATCCCGACGATCGGGGCGTTGAGGTGGAAGGCGCCGGTCGAGCCGTGGAAGGCCGCGTTGCCGAAGGCGAAGATCCCGCCGTCCGCCCCGACCAGCCAGTAGCCGGCGCCGGCGGACGCCATCCCGACGATCGGGGCGTTGAGGTGCAGGCCGCCGGTCGAGCCGGAGAAGGCCGCGTCGCCGAAGGCGAAGATCCCGCCGTCCGCCCCGACCTCCCAGTAGCCGCGGCCGTCGGGCGTCGGCGCCATGTCGACGATCGGGGCGTTGAGGTGCAGGCTGCCGGTCGAGCCGAAGAAGGTGGCATCGCCGAAGGAGAAGACCCCGCCGTCGGAGCCCACCAGCCAGTAGCCGCCCCCGTCCGGGGTGGACACGATCCGCACCACCGGGAAGGCGAGTGCCTGTCCGGCCATCGAGCCGAAGTCGGTGGCCGAACCGAGCGCAGTCACCGATCCGTCCGACCGGGCCACCCAGTAGCCCCGGTCGCCGGCCGCCGCCGCGATCCCCACGGTCGTGGGCACCGCCACCGGCTCGCCGGGCACGGGGGGAACCGAGAAGGGGTAGGCGTACTGCCCGCCCGTCGACGTCGTCCGGCCGTTCGGGCCGACCGTCTGGCCCGGGCAGTAGACGGGGTCGCCCGTCTGGGTGCCTGCCACGGCCGGCCCCGGCGGGACCGGGTCTCCCGCCACCGCGTGCTGGGCGGCCTGGCGGCTCTGGGCAGGTCCGATGCTCCCGTAGGCGTAGCCGAAGACCTCGACCGTCCACGCCTGGCCACCGGCGCAGGTGACGCCGATGCCGACCTCGTCGTAGCCGGCGTCCAGCATGTTCTGCCGGTGGCCCGCGGAGGACATGTAGGCGCTCTCCATCCCGTCCGATCCGTCACCGGGCCAGAGGCCGTTGCCGGAGTTGCCGGAGTTGCCGGCGAGCTCGCAGACCTGCCCCGCCGTCGGCGCCGACCCGCAGGCGGCCAGCGCCGGGTCCTGGACCACGCCGGTCGAGGCCAGGCGCGCCGACCATGACTGGGCGGCGGCGGCCAGCCCGGGGTCCACCGCGAGCGCGGGGACCGGCTGGGAAGCCGAGTTCCGGGCGGCCCGTTCGGCGTTCACGCGGGCCAGGAGGTCCTGCGCGTAGAGCGCCTGGACGGTGCCGATGGACGGTGCCGCGTTGGCGGGTCGCACCGCCCGGGGGGGACTCGACGGCACCAGGAAGAGCGCGGCCACGAGGGTGAGTGCGGCACCGGCGGCGCAGACGGCCCACGGTGTGCGGCCCGACCACGGCCGGCCCCGGCCCGTCGGGACGTGTCCGTCGGGTGCCGCGGTAGAACCTGTCCAACGTCTGTGACTCACGTCCCTGTGCCCCTCCAGGTCCCCGGTGCGTGCCACCCGGGAGCGTCGCCTGCTTCCTACCAGTCTGGCCGCCGGTGATGCCAACCGGGGTGATACTGCACGAGGTTGCCGACACCCCGGCCCGTTTCGGCTACAACAGTCCCGTGCCTGCTCCCGTGCCACCGTCGATCCCCCGCTCGTTCACCGAGATGGCCGAGCGGGTGACCAATTGGGGACGATGGGGGTCCGACGACCGGATCGGCACCCTGAACCTTATCGACACCGCCGCCCGGCTGCGGGGGGTGGCCTCGGTGGTCGACGGCGAGGCCTTCCCGCTGGGCATCCCGATGTCCGAGGCCGAGGGGATCCAGATGGGGTTCATCGAGGGCCGGGTCAACCCGTCGCACACCATGGTGGCCGTCGACCACCCGCAGTCCGACGAGCCGGGGTGGGTGGCGTTCTCCGAGGACGTCGTCACCTTCGCCATGCAGTGCGCCACCCACTGGGACGGGCTGGCCCACGCGTCGTACGGGGCGGGACCCGACGGGCGGATCCTGTACAACGGGTACCCGGCGTCGTCCGTCACCGAGGACGGCGCCTCGATCCTCGGGATCCAGCAGATCCGGTCCGTGGTCTCCCGGGGCCTGCTCCTGGACGTGGCCCGCGCCAAGGGGCTCGAGCTCCTGGAGCCCGGCTACGCCATCACGCCCGACGACCTCGACGCCGCCTGCGCCCTGGGCCGGGTCGCGGTCGAGCCGGGTGACGTCGTCCTGGTCCGGACGGGCCAGATCGCCCACCTGGCCCTGGCCGGACGGCCGGGCATCGGCGGGGCGGCGCCGAAGCGGGACCTCCTGGCCTACACGTGGCCGACGCCGGGGCTGTCGGTCGCCACGGCGGCCTGGTTCCACGACCGCGACGTGGCCGCCGTCGCCATCGACACCCTGATCCTCGAGGTCTACCCGTGCGAGTCCGAGGACCTCTTCCTCCCCGTCCACGTCCTCCACCTGGTGGAGATGGGGATGACCCAGGGCCAGAACTGGTTCCTCGACGCACTGGCCGACGCCTGTGCCGCCGACGGGCGGTACTCGTTCCTGCTGGACGCCACCCCGCTGCCCTTCACCGGCGCCCTCGGCTCACCGGTGAACCCGGTCGCCCTGCGGTAGGCCGGGGCGTCCGGTCCGGCGGGACGGGGACCGGGACCCTCAGCGGGAGGTGCGCGACACGGTGGCCGCGGTGCGGGCCGAGGCGGCCCCACCGCCGACCACCGGGCCCGTGCGGGGCGCCGCGCCCTCCGAGCCGGGCACCCGGACGCCCTCGGGCGCCGGCCGGCCGGTGACCGACCAGTGCAGCAGGCGGGCCTGGCTGTCGACCAGTGAGGCCGTGCGGATGCCCCAGAACTCGAACCCGTACCGGTGGCCGGCGACCTGGGCCAGCATGGCGATCAGCGTGCCCGCCGCTGCCATCGGGTCGCTGCCGGCGGGCGACCCCGACGTGCCCGCCTGGTTGGCGATGACCCGGGCCAGGGTGACGGTCACCGCGTTGAGTGCCCGCACCCGCAACCCCTGGAACCGCAGGTCGCCCTCGACCGTGGTCAGCTCCACCACCCGGAACACGGCCCGGTTGCGCTCCCAGTAGTCCATGAACCCCTCGACCACGCCGACGGCGGTGTCCCAGGACGCCCCCTCGGACCAGTCACCGTCGATCAGGCCCGCCGGGACCCCGGCCCCCTCGACCAGCTCCTCGGCCAGGACCGTGATGGCCGCCTCCACGTTCTCGAAGTACTGGTAGAAGGTCGCGGGCGAGGTGCCGGCCTGGCGGGCGATGTCGATCACCTTGATGGAGCGCCACGGCGTGGCCACGAGCAGCTCGGCGGTGCACGCCAGGAGCCGCTGGCGGGTGGCCAGGCCGCGGCGGCCCGGCACCCGGCCGTCGGTGGTGGCGATCTGCTCCGGGTCGTCGTCGGCCCGCTCGGAGGAGGACATGGCGGCCCATGGTACCGAGGGAGGGGGCCCGCGGGCCGGTTCTCGGCGACCAGGAGTTGCAACCGGCGGTCCGGACGGTCCGGCCAGGGCGTTCCCCGGGGACGGAAAGGGCGTCGGACTAGGGTGTGGGGATGGCGAACGGTCCGGTGCCGCGCACCCTCACGCGGGCCCAACAGGCCCGCCGCCAGCGCGTCATCGACGCCGCCATGTCCCTCGCCCTGGAGGGCGGGTACGAGGCGGTGCAGATGCGCGACGTGGCCGCCAGGGCCGATGTGGCCATGGGCACCGTCTACCGCTACTTCACCAGCAAGGACCACCTGCTGGCCGCCTCGCTCGTCCACTGGGTGGAGCAGCTCGACATCCGGCTGGCCCAGTCCCCGGCCCAGGGCGCCAGCCCCGCCGAGCGGGTCATCGACGCCCTCGACCGGGCCCTGCGGGCCATGGGCCGCCAGCCCACCCTGGTGGGCGCCGTGTTCACCGCCCTCGCCTCCCCGGACCCCGCGGCCATCGAGTGCCAGCAGCAGGTCTCGGTCCTCATGGAGGGGATCATCACGAGGGCCATCGGGGAGCCCCAGCCGTCGGACATCAGCGACCGGGCCCGCATCCTGGGCCACGTCTGGTACTCGGCACTGGTCGGCTGGGTGAACGGGTGGAGCAACATGGGCCGCGTCCACGACGAGCTGGTGGTGGCCATCGGACTGCTGCTGCCCATCGACGTCTACGCCGGCGTCTGACCGGGTCGCAGGTCCAGGGGCGCGGACCGGGCCGGGGTGAACCCTCCTGGCCTGCCACCCGGGTTACCGTCTGACATGCCCTCGGCCATCGAAGTGCGCTCCCTCTCGAAACGCTTCGGTGCGGTCCACGCCGTCGACGACCTCAGCTTCGAGGTCGCACAGGGCCGGGTCACCGGATTCCTCGGGCCGAACGGCTCGGGCAAGACCACCACGCTGCGGATGCTGCTCGGCCTGGTGTCGGTCACCGAGGGCACCGCCACCATCGGCGGAAAGCGCTACGTCGACCTCGACCACCCCATCCGCCACGTGGGCGCCGCCCTCGAGGCCACCAGCTTCCACCCGTCGCGCCGGGCCGAGGACCACCTGAAGTCCGTGGCCCTGGCCGGGGGCGTCCCCCTCCGGCGGGTCGGCGAGACCCTCGAGCTGGTCGGACTGGCCGACGTGGCCCGACGCCGGGTGGGCAAGTTCTCCCTCGGGATGCGCCAGCGGCTGCAGCTGGCGACCGCGCTGCTGGGCGACCCGGAGATCCTCATCCTCGACGAGCCGGCCAACGGCCTCGACCCCCAGGGGATCCAGTGGCTCCGGTCGTTCATCCGGAACCAGGCCGAGCTCGGCCACGCCGTCCTCGTCTCCTCCCACCTGCTGGCCGAGGTCGAGGAGACGGTCGACGACATCGTCATCATCTCCGAGGGCAAGCTCGTGCTCCAGTCCACGCTGGCCGACATGGCCTCGCGGACGGCCGCCGGCACCGGGATGCGGGTGCGCACCCCCGAGATCCACCGGCTCACCGCGGCCCTGGACGCCGTACCCGCCGGGTGGCGCCAGACCGGGTCGGACGTCCTCGTGATCGACGGGGCCACCCCCGAGTGGTTCGGGCCCTTCGCCGCCGAGCACAGGATCGTGCTCTACGAGCTGGTCCAGGAGAAGAGCAGCCTGGAGGATGTCTTCCTCGAGCTCACCACCGGGTTCGAGACCCCGGGGTTCGCCCCACCCGATGGTCGGCCGGCACCCGTACCCCAGGACGGGGGTCCGTCATGATCGGCGTCCTACGCTCCGAGTGGCTCAAGCTGCGGACCACGACCATCCCGTGGCTGCTGACGGGCATCGCCCTGATCATCACCGGCCTGCTCATCCTGGTCTACTTCCTCAACCACGGCGACGGCGGCCCCCGGCACCCCGGGGGCTTCGGCCCGCCGACCCCGGGCTATCCCCACACCGTGCAGCAGCTCCGCAATCTGGTGGGTCGGGGGGTCAACGTCTACATCTTCGCGCTGATCCTCGGGGTGCTCATCATCACCGTGGAGTTCCGGCACAAGACCGTCACCACCTCGTTCCTGACCACGCCACACCGGACCCGCTTCGTCGTGGGCAAGGTCGTCATCGCCGCGCTGTCCGGCGTCGCGCTGGCGGTCATCGTGCTCGTCGGCACGGTGGTCGGCGGCGGCATCGCCCTGTCGGCCAAGGGCGGGTCGTTCTCGGACATGGCCCACCAGATCGGCGCGGTGGCCCCGGGGATGATCCTCGTCTACGCACTGTTCGCCGTGCTCGGCGTAGGCGTCGGGTCGCTGCTCACCAACCAGGTGGCGGCGATCGTGGTGTGCCTCGGGTGGTTCCTGATCCTCGAGAACATCATCGGGGGGATATGGACCGGCACGGTCAAGTGGCTGCCGAGCGGGGCCGCTCTTGCCGCCTCCAGCGTGTCGACCGGAGGCGTCAACAGCATCGGGCTCTTCACGTGGTGGCAGGGATCGCTGCTGATCCTCCTCTACGGGCTGGCGTTCGCAGCCGTGGGGTCCTTCGTGCTCACCCGCCGCGACATCACCTGACGCGATGGCCACCCGGGCCACCCGGGCACGGGCCACCCGGGCACGGCCCACCCGGGCACGGCCCACCTAGGCTCGGTCCATGGCCGGATTCGCCGACAACCGACTGCCCGCCCACGGCATCGACGCCGACGCCGTGCTGGGGCGCCTCGACGAGTTCGGGGCGGACGACCGGGACTGGCGGGGCGGCCGGGTGTTCAGCCTCGTGTACGACGCCGGCGACGAGGTCCGGGACCTCCTGACCCGCGCCGCGGCCCGCTACGCGGCGGAGAACGCACTGAACACCATGGCCTTCCCCAGCCTGGGCTGGATGCAGCACGACATCGTCACCATCACCACCGGGCTGCTCGGCGGCGACCGACGGGCCGGCGGCAGCACCGGGGTGCGCGGCTACCTCACCTCGGGAGGGACCGAGTCCCTGCTCCAGGCCACCAAGACCGCCCGCGACTGGGGACGGGCCGAGCGGGACGTCGACCGCCCCAACATGGTGCTGGCCACCAGCGCCCACGCCGCCTTCGCCAAGGCGTCCCACTACTTCGACGTCGAGTCCCGGCGGGTACCGGTGCGGCCGGACGGCAGCGCCGACGTGGACGCGATGGCCGACGCCGTCGACGACCGTACCGTGCTGGTGGTGGGCTCGGCCCCGTCCTATCCGCAGGGGGTCATCGACCCGATCCCGGGCCTTGGGGAACTCGCCCTCGAACGGGGCATCCTGTGCCACGTCGACGCCTGCCTGGGCGGCTTCCTGCTGCCGTTCCTCGGCACCCTCGGCCACGTCACCAAGTCCTGGGACCTGTCCGTACCGGGCGTCACCTCGATCAGCGCCGACCTCCACAAGTACGGCTACGCCTCCAAGGGGGTCTCGGTGATCCTCTACGGCGATCGCGACCTCGCCCGCTTCCAGCCGTTCGTCACCACCGACTGGCTGGGCGGCCTCTACGGGTCGCCCTCCATGGCCGGCACCCGCCCGGGTGGCCCCATCGCCGCCGGGTGGGCCGTGCTGCACCACCTCGGCGAGGACGGCTACCTGCGCCTGGCCGAGGACGCCTTCCGGGCCGCCGACTCGCTGCGCGGCGTCATCGACGCCACCCCGGGGATCGCCCTGCGCGGGGCACCCGACGCCACCGTGTTCGCCTTCGGCGGCGCCGTCGGGCCCGGCGGTCTCGACACCTTCGCGCTGGGTGACGCCCTGGCCGACCGGGGCGGGTGGTTCTTCGACCGGCAGACCCCGCCGGACAGCCTGCACGCCACCGTGCACGCCGGACACCTGGCCGTGGTCGACGACCTGTGCGCCGACCTCGTGGCCGCCACCGCGGAGCTGGCCCGCACCGGTGCCCGGGCCGAGGACCGCGGCACCACCTACGGCACGGTCTGACCGGCCGCACCGTCCTGGCCCGGCCGACCGGCGACGGGCGGCGGATCGCCGCCCGCTCCGTTGCCAGTGCGCGACCCATCGTCTATACATGCCGGCACGGGCGCACCGGGCCGGATGTGGCAGAGGGCGGAGCGAGGTGGGGAGAGACAGTGGATCGTAAGTGGTGGACCCTGATCGCCGTCTGCTGCGGAACGTTCATGCTCCTGCTCGACATCACCGTCGTGAACGTGGCGCTGCCCGACATCCAGGTCGCGCTGCACTCGTCCTTCGCCGACCTGCAGTGGGTCGTCGACGCCTACGCCCTCACCCTCGCCGCGTTCCTGCTGACCGCGGGCGTCCTCGGCGACATGTACGGCCGGCGCGGCATGTTCGCCATCGGCCTGGTGCTGTTCTCCCTCGCCTCGCTCACCTGCGGGCTCGCCACCACCCCCCTGATGCTCAACCTGTCGCGGGCCGCGCAGGGCGTGGGCGGGGCGATCATGTTCGCCACCTCGCTCGCCCTCATCGCCCAGGCGTTCTCCGGCAAGGAGCGGGGCACGGCGATCGGCGTGTACGGCGCCGTGGTGGGCGGGGCCGTGGCCATCGGGCCGCTGGTCGGCGGGGCGATCACCAGCGGCATCGGGTGGAGGTGGATCTTCTTCGTCAACATCCCGATCGGCGTGGTGGCCGTGCTGATCACGCTGGCCAAGGTGGACAACGCCAACTTCTCGACCGGTCGGCACATCGACTGGCTCGGGTTCGTCACCTTCACCGGATCGCTGTTCCTCCTCGTCTACGCCCTCGTCCAGGGCAACGCCAAGGGCTGGGGCAGCACCACCATCGTGTCGATGCTGATCGGGTCGGCCGTGCTCATGGCCGTCTTCCTGATCGGCGAATGGCGCCAGTCCGACCCGATGCTCGACCTCGGACTGTTCCGGCGCCCGGCCATGGTCGGCGTGTCGCTCGGGTCGTTCACGCTGTCCGCGTCGATCTTCGCCATGTTCCTCTACCTCACCCTCTACCTGCAGACGGTGCTCGGCTACTCGCCGTTCCAGGCCGGTGTGCGCTTCCTGCCGCTGACCATGCTCGCCTTCTTCGTGGCGCCCATCGCCGGCAAGCTGACCGTCAAGGTCCAGTCCCGCTTCATGATGGGCCTCGGCCTCGGTCTCGTCGCGTTGAGCTGCGAGCTGATGTCCCACGTCCAGGCCACCTCGACGTGGCTGGTCCTCCTGCCCGGGTTCCTCATCGGGGGCGTCGGCATCGGCATCACCAACCCGGTGCTGGCCTCGGCGTCGGTGTCGGTCGTGCCGCCCGAGCGCAGCGGCATGGCGACCGGGGCGGCCAGCACCTTCCGCCAGGTCGGGATCGCCACCGGCATCGCCGGGCTCGGGGCGATCTTCGTCCACCAGATCAAGCCGGCCGTGATCAGCTCCCTCCAGACCAGCCCGGTCGGCCACTCCGTGCTGACCCATGGCGGTAGCCAGCTGGGCCAGGCCCTGGCCAGCGGCGGTGTGCGACAGGCGGCGGCGGCCATCCCCGTCGAGGCGGGCCGGCACGCACTACTGAGCGCCTACCAGAGCGGCTTCGTGGCGACGTTCGACCATCTGATGGCGATCGCCGCGGTGGTGGCGTTCATCGGCGCCTTCGGCTGCCTGTTCCTGGTGCGCCAGAAGGACTTCGTGCCGAGCATCGGCTCCGGCGACTGGTCGGCGAGCTCCGACACCGCCGACACCGATGGCGAGGCCGCGGCCGGGCCGGGCGACGGCACCGCACCGGCCACCGCCACCCACGCCGGGTGAGCGCGGCGGACCGGGCCGTCCGCCGGTGACGGGGCCCGGGCCGCTGGCCGAGCGGGGTCCCGACGAGCCGCATCCCGACCGCCTGGCGCCGGACCACCCGATGCGCGACGAGATCCTGGCCGCCCACCGGGCCGCCCGGGCGGCAGGGGCCACAGGCTATGCGGACCCCGCCACGGGCTACCTGGTCATGACCTCGTCGTACCTGGCCGGGCGCGGCACCTGCTGCCACCAGGGATGCCGGCACTGCCCCTACGTCGTCTAGGTCGCCGGACCGGGCCCGGTCCGGCGGGCACCGCTAGGGTGCGGTCGCCCGAGACCGAGCCCGAGGAGTCCGCCGTGGAGACCAGACTGACCGATCTGCTGGGCATCGAGCACCCGGTCATGCTGGCCGGCATGGGCGGGGTGTCGTACTCGGCCCTCGTGACGGCGGTGTCCGAGGCCGGTGGCTTCGGCTGCCTCGGTGCCTCGACCATGGACGACGACCGGATGGTGGAGGAGATCGCCGCCGTACGGTCGGCGACGGCCAAGCCGTTCGGCGTCGATCTCCTCACCGCCATGCCGGGCTCGATGGTGGCCCAGGTCGAGCGCATCATCGACGGCGGGGCGACCGTCTTCGTGGCCGGACTGGGCGTGCCGGCGGAGGTCGTCGAACTGTGCCACGCTCACCGCGTCCTGGTGGTCAACATGTGCGGCAAGGTCGACCACGCCCGGCGCGCCCTCGATGCCGGGTGCGACATGGTCGTGGCCCAGGGCACCGAGGCCGGCGGCCACACCGGCCTCGTCGCCACCCTTCCCCTGGTGCCCCAGGTGGTCGACGCCGTCGGGGACGCCATCCCGGTGGTGGCGGCCGGCGGGATCGTGGACGGCCGGGGCCTGGCAGCCGCCCTCGCCCTCGGTGCCGACGGCGTGTGGATCGGCACCCGGTTCATCGCGACCCCCGAGGCCCGCAGCGTCACCGGCTACAAGGACGCGCTCCTGGCCGCCCGGGAGGACTCGACCACCATCAGCCGCGCCTTCTCGGGCAAGACGATGCGGGTGCTGCGCAACGAGTACACCCAGTTCTTCGAGGACCATCCGGCCGAGCTCCGGCCGTTCCCGGGCCAGCTCGGCCGGTCGATGCGTGACGGGGCCTGGCACCTCGGGGGCGGAGCGCAGACCCCGGGCGTCGACCCGGCCAGGGAGGGCTACCCGACCGGGCAGGGCGTCGGGGCCATCGACGCCCTGGAGCCGGCGGCCGACCTGGTGCGCCGGATCGTCGCCGAGGCCGAGCAGGTCATCGCCCACATGGCCCGGTTCGCCGGCCGCTGACCGGGCCGACGGGCCGAGCGTCGGCGCCGGGCGTCGGCGCCGGGCGTCGGCGCCGGGCGTCGGCGCCGGGCGTCGGCGCCGGGCGCGCTCAGCGTGCGTCGAGGACGGTGCGGTCGCCCGCCCGGAGGCCGGCGATGAGCCGCCGGTAGGCGCCCGCCGCGTCGCGGCCCATGGCATCGGTGTCGAGCCACCGGCCGCCGTGCGACCCCCGGTCGCGGTCCACCCCGTACAGGCCGAACCGCGGCTCGTAGGAGCCCCACTCGTAGTTGTCCACCAGCGACCAGTGCCAGTAGCCCTCGACGGGCACGCCGGCGTCGATCGCGGCCACCACGGCCGCCAGGTTCTCCGCCAGGTAGCGCGGACGGTCCCACCCGTCGAGCCGGCCGAACGAGCGCCCGTCGCGGACGCGGTTGCACAGCCCGTTCTCCACCACCCACAGGGGTAGGCCGGGAGCCAGCTCGTGCTGCACGCCGAGCCACCGGGTGAGACCATCCGGGTCCGGCGGGTCGTCCCACAGCTGGCGGGCCGGGGACGGCGCACGGCCGCCGGCGGTGTGGTGGCCGGGCAGGCGGAAGTGTCGGGCGGCCTGCGGGTCGTACCAGTCGATGCCCAGGACGTCGAGCGGGCGTTCGTGCGGGCTGGCCTCGAGCGCGTCGAGCACCCGGCGGGGCAGCGCCCTCGGCCGACCCGTCGACCCGTACGGCGCGAGCCGGGCCCCGGCGCGGCGGAGCAGCTCCTCGCCCACCCCCGGCGTCGCCTGCAGTGCGTAGTGGCGGCGGCGGCGGTCGGCGACCCAGGCGTCGAGGTCCCGTCGCTCCACCCGGAGGCTCCTGGCCAGGAGCAGGTCGACCAGCAGCCGGTCGTACTCGTACACGGTGACACTGGCGTTGTTGGTGGTGACGACGGCGTCGGGTCGCTCGGCGTGGATGGCGTCGTAGGCGAACACGTGGGCGGTGAGCAGCTGGTCGAGGGCCACACCGGCGTCGCCGAACCCGGCTGTGCGGCCCGGGGGGAACGCGCCGAGTACGTAGGTCATCAGCGCCAGCACGTTGATTTCGTTCAGCGTGACCCAGTGGCGGGCGGCGGGTGCGAGCTCGGCCGCCACCAGGCGGGCGTACGCCGCGAACCGTGCCGGGGCGTCCGGGCGGAGCCACAGGTCCTCGCCCAGCCACGCCGGATGGGTGAAGTGGTGCAGGGTCACCAGCGGGGCGAGCCCGCGGTCGAGGCAGGCATCCACGATGGACCGGTACCGGGCCAGCGCGTCGGGGTCGACCACGCCGCAGTCGGGCATCACCCGGGCCCATTCGACGCTCAGGCGGAAGCTGTCGCACCCGAGCGCGGCGGCACGGTCGAGGGCCTCCTCGGGACGGTCCCAGAACCCGACGGCGTCGCCCGAGGGCGTCACCCGGCCGGTCTGCTCCCAGGCCAGCCAATTGTTGGCCGGCTGGCCCGGGCCGTTGAACCCGCCCTCGACCTGGAACCCGGCGGTGGCCACCCCGAGCAGGAACCCGGGCGGCACCAGCCCGGCGCCGACCGGCCCGTGGTCCCCCGTCCGTCCCGACTCCTCGGGTGTCGCCACCGTCGCGCCCTCTCCTCGTGCCCGGCCGGCCGCCGACAGGTCCGTCCCAGGGGGCGATGGTAGCTTGCCGCCCCGTACGGGTACCCGGGCGCCCGGCCCGGACGGGCCACCCGCGGCGCCACCCGCCCAGCCCGACCACCACCCCGAGGACACCACCGATGCCGCTGTCGCCCACCGACCCCGAACGCCTCCCCGTCGTCATCGCCTCGGGCCAGGCGCTCGAACGCGAGGCGCTGGTCAACCCGGTGGGACTGATGGCCCGGGCGTGCGAGGCGGCGCTGGCCGACGTGCCGCTGCTGCGGGACCGGATCGACCTGGTCAGCGTGGTCGACATCATGACCAAGGCGGGGCCGGCGCCGGCCACCGAGCTGGTCGAGGCACTGGGCCTCCGGCACGACGTCCGGCGCGAGGTGACCACCGTCGGGGGCAACACGCCGCAGTGGCTGGTCTCGAGGGCGGCCTCGGCCATCGCCGCCGGCGAGCTCTCGGTCACGCTGATCGCCGGGGCCGAGGCCATCCGCTCGTCGCGTGCCCGCCGGGCCCAGGGCCTCCCCCGGGACGTCGGGCGGACCGACCACGCCCCCGATCCGGTGGTGGGCGACGACAGACCGGGATTCGGCCAGGCCGAACTCGCTGTGGCCATGCTCGCCCCGGTCCACGTCTACCCGCTCTTCGAGAGCGTCCTGGCGGCACGGGCCGGCCACGACGCCGCCGGGCACCGGCGCGCCCTCGGCGGGCTCATGGCCCCGTTCACCACGGTGGCGGCGGCCAACCGGTACGCGTGGTTCCCCGTGGCGCGCACCGCCGACGAGATCGCCACGCCGTCCCCCGACAACCGCATCGTGTGCGAGCCGTACACCAAGCGCATGACCGCGTTCCTCGGCTCCGACCAGTCGGCCGCGCTGGTGGTGTGCTCGCTGGCCGCGGCACAGCGGGCAGGCGTCGCCGACCGGGCCGTGTTCGTGTGGTCCGGGGCCGAGGCCGTCGACGTCCGCTTCGTGTCGGCGCGCCCGGACCCCGGTCGCTCCCCTGCCATCGCCGCCGCCGGCGGCGCCCTGTTCACCGCGGCCTCGGCCGCCGCCGGGCACCCGGTCGGCATCGACGAGATCGCCCGCATGGACCTCTACTCGTGCTTCCCGTCGGCCGTGCAGCTGGCGGCCGCCGCCCTGGGCGTGGCCGTCGACGACGCCCGGGGGCTGACCGTCACCGGCGGGCTCCCCTACTTCGGGGGTCCGGGCAACAACTACACCACCCACTCGATCGGCACCCTGTGCGAACTGCTCCGCGCCGACGGCGGGGCGACCACCCGGCTCGGGCTCGCCACCGGGCTCGGCTGGTTCGTCACCAAGCACGCCCTCGGCGTCTACGGGACCACCCCGCCGCCGGCCGGATTCCACCGCGGGGACACGACGGCGGCGCAGGCCGCGATCGACGCCTCCGCCGTCGAGGTGGCCGACCGCCTCGACCTCCCGGAGCCGGCCACGGTGGTGGCGGCCACGGTGTGGCGGGACAACGACGGGACAGCGGCCGGCGCCCCGATCCTCGCCCGGCTGGCCGACGGGCGCCGGATGGCACTCGCCGCCGCCGACGACGAGGTGACCGCCGCCATGGGCGACCTCGACGTGCCCGGCCTGGTCGGCCGCTCCGTGGTCGTCCAGGCCGGTGAGCCGCGCTACCGTCTGGCGTAACGCCGCTACCTCTTGCCTGGGAGACCACCATGTCCGAACTGCTCCGCGAACGCCAGGGTCACATCGAGATCCTCACCATCAACCGCCCCGAGGCGCGCAACGCCATCAACCTGGCGACGGCCACGGCGCTGTCGGCCGCCCTCGACGAGATCGAGGCCGACGACGACGTCTGGGTCGTGGTGCTGACGGCCGCCGGCGACAAGGCGTTCTCGGCGGGCATGGACCTCAAGGCCTTCGCCACCGGCGAGTTCCCCATCACCGACAAGGGCTTCGGCGGCATCACCAAGCGCGACTTCCCGAAGCCCCTCATCGCCGCCTGCAACGGGTCGGCCCTGGCCGGCGGGTGCGAGATCATGCTGAGCTGCGACCTGGTGGTGGCGGCCGACCACGCCAAGTTCGGGATCCCGGAGGTGGCACGCGGCCTGGTGGCCGGCGCCGGCGGCCTCATCCGCCTGCCCAAGCGGCTCCCCCGGACCGTCGCCCTGGAGATGGCCCTCACCGGTGAGCCGATCTCGGCCGAGCGGGCCCTCCAGATCGGCCTCGTCAACCGGGTGGTGCCCGCCGACCAGCTGATGGGCGAGGCCCTGGGCCTGGCCGAGCGCATCGCCAAGAACGCGCCGCTGGCCGTCCGCCTCTCCAAGCAGGTCATGGTCCAGGCCGGCGACCTGCCCGAGGCCGAGGCCTGGGCGGTCAACGACGCCGTCTTCGGCGAGATCGGCCGCTCGGCCGACGCCATGGAGGGCGCCATCGCCTTTGCGGAGAAGCGCGAGCCCAACTGGACCGGCAAGTAGGCGACCGGCATGCACCCGCTCACCGTCCTCGCCTCCGACGTCCCCCATCTGTCGACCGGCCTCGGCGGGATCCGCCTGATCCTGCACGTGACCGCCGCCGCCGTCTGGGTGGGCGGGCAGATCACCATGGTCGGCCTGCTGCCCACCGTCCGGGGCTTCGGCGAGGATGCCCCGAAGAAGGCGGCCCGGGCCTTCGGCCGGTTGATGTGGCCGGCGTTCGCCCTGCTGGTCGTGACCGGCTTCTGGAACATCGCCGCCCTGACCACCAAGGACGCGTCCTCGGCCTGGAAGGCCGTGCTCGGGATCAAGATGGTCGTGGTGGTCGTGGCCGGCGTCGCCGTGTTCCTGCACCAGCGGGCCACCACCAAGGCCGGACTGGCCATCTGGGGCTCGGTCGGCGGCGTCGCCTCGGTCGCCGCCCTCTGCCTGGGCGTCTTCCTGGCCGGCTGAGCACCGCGGGCCGGGCCCCGCAGCGCCCCGCACCGATCGGGCGGGACCGCAGCGGGGCCGTGCTGCAGCAGCCGCCGACCACGTCTAACCTGTGGGCAGCAGGCAATTAGGGGAGATACGTCATGGCACCAGCAGAACTCTTCGGCGAGCAGGGCATCATCGTCCTGATCGTGATCGCGGTCGTCCTCTTCGGCTCCACGCAGATCCCGAAGCTGGCCCGTTCACTCGGCTCGGCCCAGAAGGAGTTCAAGAAGGGGCTCGACGAGGGCGCCAACGGCGACGGCACGTCCGATACCAAGGCCGCGGCACCGCTGACCGAGGCGGCACCGCAGGCCGTCCAGGCACCGGCGCCCGCACCGGCTCCTCCCGCCGCCGACGGCGCGGGCTCCACCTCCTGATCGTCCCTTCCCCATGTCACCGGACGCCGGAGCGGACGGGCGTGGCGCGCCCGGCGGACGGACCGGCTGGCGGATCCAGTTCTGGGCCCTGCAGGTACTCGAACTCGGCGTCGCCTTCCTCCTGGTCACCCAGTCCGTCCATGTCGGTCGAGGCGGACTCCTGGTGGCAGCCGGGGTCGTCTTCGGCCTACTGGCCCTCACCGCCGACGGCCCGCTCGGGGTGTTCCGCCTGGTCGGCCAGCGCCTGCACGTGCTCGTCGTCGCCGGAGCCGCACTCGCACTCGGCGCCGTGGCCGCGCTTCCCGCGCTGCGTCCGGACCTCGAGGGGCTCCTGGTGGTCGGCGCCGCCGTCGTCGCCCTGGTCTTCCTGGCCAGCCGCACGATGACCGACCCCGCACGGCGCGGGCGGCGCTCGACGCGGACCTCCCGCGGACCCGTCATCGACGCCACCGCCACCGTGGTCCCGACGGACGGCGGGCAGCCCGCACCGTCGCCGTCCGACGACACCGACTCGGCCCTGCGCCGCGCCGGGCGCACCACCGGCGCAGCGGCGGCGGTGGGCAAGAAGGTGGTCGACGAGCACCGCCCCCAGGTGGAGGACCAGGTCAAGCGCACCCTGCGCGGCGCCGGACGGCTCGCCGGGAAGCTCACGGGCCCCAAGGTTCCACCGCCCGACCGACCCCGCTGAGGCCCCGCGCCGACCAGCCCGGAATCCCGACCCGCTGAACAGGGGTTTCGTGGTCCCCAGGCAGCCCGGTCCTCAACTTCTCAATTGCCGGCGGACCCCACTAGTCTGACCCCCGTGAACGCCTTCACAAACGGATCTCCGACGCCACTGCCCGCTCGCGAGCCCGGGGTCGCCGACCCTGCGGGAGAGGGCGCGACCCCGCCCCGCCGCCGGCGCTGGACCCGCCCCGCCGTCGGTGTGGCCGTCGCCGCGCCCCTCCTCCTCGGAGGGTGCAACTTCTACCCGAGCTACGGCGCCAGCCGCGGAGCGACCAAGCAGGGCCAGGACACGTTCAAGCTCTACTCGGGCATGATGACGACCGGGATCATCATCGGCGTCTTCGTCGGCCTGCTCATCCTCTTCACCATCCTGCGCTACCGCCGCCGCTCGGACGACATGCCGAAGCAGTTCCACGAGAGCATCCCCATCGAGATCGTCTACACGGGCGTCCCGGTGCTCGTGGTCGCCGCCCTGTTCCTGTTCACCGTGCTCACGGAGAACAACGTGGACGCCACCGTCCCGGTCAACGCCACCGTGACATCGACCGGCACCCCGGTCGAGCACGTCACGGTCACCGCGTTCCAGTGGGGCTGGCGCTTCAGCTACCCGGACCACAACGTGTCCGTCGCCGGCGACGTCACCAACGGCCCCGGCAACCGCGGCCCGCAGATGGTGCTGCCGGCCGGCGAGACGGTCCAGGTCAAGCTGGTGTCGAACGACGTCATCCACGGGTTCTACGTGCGGGACTTCAATTTCAGCCGCTATGCGCTGCCCGGCGTCACCAACTTCTTCGATCTCGACATCCTCCACACCGGCACCTACTACGGCCAGTGCACCCAGATCTGCGGGCTCTACCACTCCGAGATGCTGTTCAGCGTCAGGGCGGTCACCCCGGCCGGCTACCAGACGTGGCTGAGCGGTGAGGTCGCCGCCGGCCACACGCTCCAGAGCGAGCCCCAGTCGTCCACCAACACGCCCCCGCCGTACACGCACGAGACCCCGTCCAACGCCTTGGCGGCGCCCTCCTCGAAGAAGGGTTCCCTGTGACCACCACCATCGAGTCCCCCGACCTGGTCGAGCCCGAGGAGCCGGGCGGCCCCGACGGCCACGGCCCCGACGCCCACGGGACGGAGCACGCCCACGAGCACCACGGGCCGAAGGGCATCCTCAACTGGCTGACGTCGACCGACCACAAGATGATCGGCAAGTCGTACATGATCACCGCGCTGGTGACGTTCTTCATCTCCGGCGCCATGGCGCTGGTCATCCGTGGCCAGCTCGCCAACCCGACCTCGTCGCTGGTCAACTTCCAGACCTACAACGAGCTGTTCACCATGCACGGCAGCCTGATGCTGTACCTGTTCGCCGGGCCCTTCGCCTTCGGCGGCCTGGCCAACTACATCGTGCCGTTGCAGGTCGGGGCACCGGACATGGCCTTCCCCCGGCTGAACGCCCTCTCGTACTGGCTGTACCTGGGCGGCACGTCCATGATGACCCTGAGCTTCGTGGTGGCGGGCGGCGCCGCCAGTTTCGGATGGGTCGCCTACGCGCCGCTGTCCAATGCCATCAACTCGCCGGGAGCCGGTACCGACATGTGGCTGATGTCGCTGGGCCTGACCGGGTTCAGCGCCATCTTCACCGGTGTCAACCTGGTGGCCACGATCTTCTACCTGCGGGCGCCCGGCATGACCATGTTCCGGGTCCCGATCTTCTCGTGGAACATGCTGGTGACCGGGATCCTGATCCTGATCGCCTTCCCGGTCCTGTTCGGTGCGGTCGTCATGCTCTTCTGCGACCGCCACTTCGGCACGCACATCTACTCGGTCCAGGGCGGTGGCGTCCCGGTGCTCTGGCAGCACCTCTTCTGGTTCTTCGGGCATCCGGAGGTCTACATCCTCGCCCTCCCCTACTTCGGCATCGTCACCGACATCATCCCGGTGTTCTCCCGCAAGCCGCTCTTCGGCTACCGCGGCATGGTGTTCGCCACCCTGTCGATCGCCGCCCTGTCCACCGGCGTGTGGGCCCACCACATGTTCACCACCGGCGTGGTGCTGCTGCCGTTCTTCTCCCTGCTGTCCTACCTCATCGCCATCCCGACCGGCATCAAGTTCTTCAACTGGATCGGCACGATGTGGGGTGGCCAGATCAGCTTCCAGACCCCGATGCTGTTCTCGATGGGCTTCCTGTTCGCCTTCCTCATGGGTGGCGTGACCGGCGTGCTCCTGGCCTCGCCCCCGGTGGACTTCATGACCCACGACACCTACTTCGTGGTCGCCCACTTCCACCAGGTCCTGATCGGCACGACGGTGTTCGCCGGGTTCGCCGGGTTCTACTTCTGGTACCCGAAGATGTTCGGCCGCATGCTCGACGAGCGCCTGGGCAAGCTCCACTTCTGGTTCCTGTTCATCGGGTTCTGGGTCACGTTCGTGCCCCAGTACCTCCTCGGCCTGCGCGGCATGCCCCGCCGCATCGCCGACTACCTGCCGACCAATGGATGGACGTTCCTCAACCAGATGTCCACGGTGGGCGCCATGATCATCGGGTTCTCGTTCCTCTTCTTCCTGGCCAACCTGGTCAAGTCGTGGCGAAGGCCGGTGCCGGCCGGGGACAACCCGTGGGACGGCGGTGCGCTCGAGTGGTTCACGTCGTCACCTCCACCCCACCACAACTTCACCCACCTGCCCCCGATCCGCTCCGAACGGCCGGTCTGGGACTACAACCACCCGGAGCACCTCAAGGACGAGAGCCACGGCGACAAGCGCCACCGCGAGCACGATGAGCAGGAGCGCGAGGCCGTGGGGGCGAAGGCATGAGGGTCAACGGAGCATTCCTCGCCGTCATCGGCATCTTCTTCGGGGTCATCGGCCTCGTCTACTGGTTCACCAGCTACGAGGACGCCGGATTCCTGATGCTCATGGGCTCGGCCCTCCTGGGGCTGCTGCCCGGTGGCTACTACCTGTGGTGGTCCAGGCGCATGAAGCCCCTCGAGGGCGACGAGCCCGAGGCCACCGTGGCCGACGGGGCCGGGGTCATCGACTCGTTCCCGGGCTCGAGCATCTGGCCCTTCCTCCTGGGCATGGCCGCACTGTTCGCCACGCTGACCTTCATCTTCGGCCTGTGGATGGCCCCGATCGCCGCCGCCCTCGGCCTGTCGGCCATCATCGGCGCCGTGGCGGAGAGCCGCCGCGGCGGCGCCGTCTGAGCCTGACCCGGACCGCCTGACCCGGACCGCCTGACCCGGACCGCCTGACCCGGCGGGCCCGGCTCCCGGACCCTCGACGCCCGCCGGCCTACTTCGCCTGCTCGGCCACCTCGACCAGCGCGCCCACCATCGACTCGGTGCGCGCCCGCGACGTGCGGTAGGTCGGGCCGGTCACCAGCCCACCGTCCACGGCGATGGCCTGGCCGTTGACGAAGCTCGAGGCGTCGCTCGCCAACCACAGGGCGGCCTCGGCGATGTCGATCGGCTGTCCCGACCGCCTCATCGGTGCCACGTCGGCCAGCACCGCCTCCATCACCCCCACCGTCGACTCCGCGTCATCAGCGTCGAGTCCGGCCCCCCGCCCGAAGATCGAGGTGGCGATGCCGCCCGGGCAGATGGCGTTCACCCGGACGTTGTCCTCGCCCAACTCGTTGGCCGCCGTCTTCGTCAGATGGGCGATCGCCGCCTTCGCGGCGCTGTAGTCGTGCCCGCCGTAGTTGGCCCGCAGGCCGGCCACGCTGGCCGTGTTGATGATGCTGCCGTGGCCCTGGGGCCGCATGACACGGGCTGCGGCCCGGATGCCCAGGAACACGCCCCGCAGGTGGATCGCCACGGTGCGGTCGAACAGCGCCATGTCGATGTCCTCGATCCGCCCCAACGATCCCGGATTGCCGGCGTTGTTGAAGATGGCGTCGAGGCCCCCGAAGGTCGTCACCGACTCCTCGATGGCCCGCTCGATGGCGCCCTCCTCCGACACATCGACAGCCACGAAGCGCGCCCGGTCGCCGAGCTCGGCGGCCAGCTTCTCCCCCCGCTCGACCTCGAGGTCGGCCAGCACCACCGAGGCGCCCTCTGCCACGAACAGGCGAGCCGTGGCCGCACCGATGCCGCTGGCTGCTCCGGTGATGACGGTACGGCGGCCTTCGAGGCGGGACATGGGGGCTCCGATCGGTGAGGTGGGGTTCGGGCGAATCGTGGCACGCCCACCCGGGGCCGTCAACGTCGGGGGGACCGGGGCCCGGGTGCGGACCCCGTGTGGTGCCGGGAGTCCGGTCGTAGCATCGGCCCATGGCCTACGACGACTTCCAGGCGATTCGGGTGGCGCTCGACGGCGGCGTGGCCCGGGTCACCCTCGACCACCCCCCGATCAACCTGTTGGACCTCCAGCTGATCATCGAGCTCGACACGGTGGGCCGGGCCCTCGAGGCCGACCGCGACGTGCGCGTGGTGATCCTCGAGTCGGCCGACCCGGAGTTCTTCAGCGCCCACGCCGACGTGACCCTGATCCAGGCCATCCCGACCGACGACACGTCGCTGCATGCCGAGCTCACCGGGTTCCAGGCCATGGTGGACCGGTTCCGGACGATGCCCAAGGCCACCATCGCGCTGATCGAGGGGATCGCCCGGGGCGGGGGCAGCGAGCTGGCCCTGTCGTGCGACATGCGGTTCGCCTCGCTCGAACGCACCGCGTTGGCCCAGCCGGAGGTCGCCCTCGGGATCATCCCGGGCGGCAGTGGCACCCAGCGGCTGCACCGGCTGGTCGGCCGGGGCCGGGCCCTCGAGGTGGTGCTCGGCTGCGACGACCTGGACGGTGCCACCGCCGAGCGGTGGGGCTACGTCAACCGGGCCCTGCCCGACGCCGAGCTGCGCCCCTTCGTCGACGAGCTGGCCCGCCGGATCGCCTCGTTCCCGCCCGAGGCGGTGGCCCGGGCCAAGACCGCCGTGGACGCCGCCCTGCCCGACCCGGTGGGCGGCCTGCTGGTCGAGGACCGGGAGTTCCGGACGTCCCTGTCCGACCCGGAGACGGCCGGCCGGATGGAAGCCGCGCTCGCGCTCGGCATCCAGACCCGCGAGGTCGAGCGGGGCAGGATCGAGCTGTAGTCCCCGCTCAGGTGGTGCCGGGGGGTAGGTAGTAGGCGTTGAAGGCCCGGTCCCGGTACTCGAGCGCCTCGTCCAGCGTCGGCGCGCGGGCAGCGCCCGCGGCCAGGGCGTCCCGGGTGGCGGTGCGGTTGTTCTCGTAGACGAGGGCCTCCTCGGTGGCGGCCGGGTTCACCCACACCGCGGCGATCAGCACCAGGTCGTCGACCAGGTCGGCATCGACGATGCCCCCGGCCACCGCCCACAGCACCCCCGAGGCCACGCCGGCCTGGGCCGGCCCCCAGGTCAACCCCGAATGGCGCTCCCCCTCGAGGGTGGCCTTGTTGACGAACAGGGTCATCGGCTTGGCCGGCACCCCGGGCCGGAGCGTGGTGACGAACGGGATGTGCCCGGCCCGGGGTGTGGCCAGGGCCGTGGTCCACGCCGTCTCGACGGGGCCGCCCTTGGCGCCCAGCACCGTGTTGAGGTGGGCCGCCTCGGCCCCCGACCCGACGAACGCCTCGCCGATCTGGGTGGTGAAGACCGTCACCTCCATGGGAATCCGCCTTTCGTGCTCATGGAACCGGCCACACCGCCGGCGGCTCCGGGAACGGCTCGGTGCGACCGTAGCGGTTCTCTCGGAGCAGCTCGCTACCCAGGGTGCCCGCCCGGGTGTCGTAGGCGAGCAGGCCGACGTGGCGGACCTTGCCACCTCCCACCGGGCTCACCCGGTGGAGCGAGTACCGTCCCTCGAACACCAGCAGGGTGCCGGGCACCATGGGCAGGGTGACGACCCCCGGGCGTGCGCCGGCCAGCGCCTCGGCCACATCCCCGTAGCGCTCGTCGTCCGCCGACCGGATCCGGGGGTGGACCTCGAAGTCGCCACCGGCGTCGGCTGTCTGGATGGCCAGCGACACCACGAAATCGGTCTGGTCGAAGTGCCACTGCAGCTCGTCGCCCTCCCCCATGACGGCCAGGTTGAGGGCGCCGAACGGGTCGGCGTAGCGGTGGAGCGGGCCCCGGTCGAGGATCGCCCCGACCAGCCCGCGCAGCGGCTCCCACTCGTAGAGCCGGCGCAGCTCGGACGTCCGGGGCATCAGGTCGTAGGGCACCGCGCCCACCGCGTAGTGGCCCCAGGTCAGCCGGGGGTGGTCCTCGGGCAGGCTGAAGTCGGGGAACTCGAGGTAGGCGGTCCCGTCGCCGGCCGAGTGGTGCGCCCGGGGGGCCAGCGCCTCGGCGTCGGCCACCAGTGCGGCCACCCCTTCCGGGTGCACGAATCCGGGCAGCTCCACCGCTCCCGTCCCCACCAGCCGGCCGCGGGCGTCGTCCACCAGTGCTGCGAACGCCGGCCCCGACGGGTCCAGCACCGGGTAGCGGTCGAGGTCCACCAGGCTCGCGACGTCCGGCTCCATGGGCGGAGAGGCTAGCGCCCGGTCGCCGACCGGATCCGGTCGGCGACCACGACGGGCGTACCGGCTAGCGGATGACGCGGCGGACGCCGGCGGCCGTGGCCAGCTCGGGGTCGGAGGTGTCGATGAAGGTCGGGACCGGGACGGCCTCGAGCTCCTCGTGCTCGTCGCCCGGCCGGACCGGGGTCTCCGTCGTCGTGTACTCGCCGGTGGCGGACCGCTCGACGACGTTGGCCCGCTTGCGCCTGCCGATCCCCTCGGCGTCCGCCATCTCCTGGCAGATCTTCACGGTGATGAAGTAGGCGACGATGGGCGCGAGCGGCACGAAGAACCGGAAGAACCACAGCACGTCGATGAGCGGCAGTTGGAAGAAGTTGGCCATGACGTCGGTCGACGAGGCGAAGAACACCGCGAAGAGCAGCGTCAGCATGGCCGCGCCCGCTCCGGTGCGCTTCGGACGGTCCCGTGGCCGGTCGAGCAGGTTGTGGTACTCGTGGTCCTTCGTCCAGATCGACTCGATGAACGGCCACACGATCAGGATGTTGAAGATGAGCCCCGGGAAGACGACCGCGGGCAGGAACACCTCGAGTGGGAGGGTGTGGCCCCAGCCGACCCATTCCCAGCTCGGCATGATCCGGAGCGCCCCGTCGAGCCAGCCCATGTACCAGTCGGGCTGGACCGCGTAGGAGATCTGGTAGGGCTCGTACTGCCCGAACTGCCAGATCGGGTTGATCTGGGCGAAGCCGCCGAGCAGGAAGGTGACGGCGGCCGACACGAACAGGAAGCCGGTCGTCTTGGCCATGAAGGTCGGGAACATCGGGGACCCGACCACGTTGTGCTCGGTCTTGCCCTTCCCCGGGAACTGCGTGTGCTTCTGCTTGACCAGCAGCCCGAGGTGGGCGGCCAGAAGGCCCACGATGATGGCCGGCACGATGAGCACGTGGATGGTGAAGAACCTCGGGATGATGATTCCCGAGCCCGGGTAGTTGCCCCCGAACAGGAGGAATCCGAGGTAGCTGCCCACCACCGGGATCGACTCGATGATCGAGAAGGCGATGCGGATACCGGTCCCGGACACCAGGTCGTCGGGCAGCGAGTAGCCCAGGAAGCCGTTGACGATGCCCAGGATGAGCATGAGCGTCCCGACGATCCAGTTGAACTCCCGGGGCTTGCGGAAGGCACCGGTGAAGAACACCCGGGCCATGTGCACGGCGATTGCGCCCAGGAAGATGTCGGCCGCCCAGTGGTGGGCCTGGCGCATGAGCAGGCCGGACCGGACGTCGAAGGACAGCCCGACGGTCGAGGCGTAGGCCTCGGACACCCGCTGGCCCCGCAGGGGCGCATAGCTGCCGTGGTACACGATCTCGTGGCCGGACGGCACGAAGTAGAGGGTCAGGAAGACCCCGGTGCCCAGCAGGATCACGAAGGAGTAGAGGGCGATCTCCCCCAGCATGAACGACCAGTGGTCGGGGAAGATCTTGTCGAGGAACGTGCGGCCGCCCTTGGCGACCCCGAGTCGGTCGTCGATCCAGTTGAGGGACTTGTCGATCATGGGCGCTCCCAGAATCCGGGGCCGACGGCCTGGTCGAAGCTGCCGTTCGCCCGCATCTGCCCGGTGGCGTCCACGGTCAGCGGCAGCATCGGCAGCGGGCGGGGGGCGGGGCCGAACTGCGGGATCGCACCGGCGTTGACGTTGAAGATCGACTGGTGGCACGGGCAGACGAGCTGCTGGGTCTTCTCCTGGTAGAGGCCGACCGGGCAGCCCAGGTGCGTGCAGAGCTTCGAGTAGGCGACGTAGCCCTGGACGCCCCACTCCGTCCTACCGGGGGGGGCGATCGGGTAGGGCGGGTCGTTCGGTCCGAGCTGGGCCAGGCGGATCAGGATGACCTGGTCGGGCGAGGAGCCCTCGTGACCCTGGGGGAAGACGGTCAGCACGCCGCCGACGTCGAGGTCGTCCACCTGGACCGGTCGCCCGCCGACCGTGACCAGTTTGGCGCCCTGCTTCCAGTTGGTGGTGAAGAGCGAGGAATCGGTCGGCCCCTGGGTGTCCTCGGACTTGGCCGGCTTGGGACCGAGCGAGCGCACCCCGGGGATCAGGAGGGCCAGGGTCATGACGCCGCCACCCAGTGCGAAGATCCCGAGCAGGGTCTTGCGCCGGGTGACCTCGAGTCCGCCGCGGCCGGTGATGGCGGCGTTGAACGCCTCGCGCTCGTCGTCGGTCGAGTGGAAGTCGTGCCGCTCCTCGACGAAGGGGCCCTGGGGCATGAGGTACTTGCCCCAGGCGATGACGCCGACGCCCAGGCCGAGCATGCCGACGCCCAGGGTGGCCGCCTCCCAGTAGTTCGAGGCGTTCACCCAGTAGGCGACGATGAAGGCCACGAAGCCGGCCAGGCCGATGAGCATGGCCAGGGCGGCAAGCGCCTCCATGCGCTTGGGGTTCTTGGCCGACGGCAGCAGGTGCGGGTCGTCGAGGGTGGCCGGGGGGCCGCCGTTGCCAGAGGTGTTGCCGCTCACGAGCGATCTCCGATCCAGAAGCAGAACAACATGAGGACGCCGACCCCGATCAGCAGGCCGACGAAGCCCTCGCCCACCGGGCCGATGCCGCCCAGCCCGACGCCACCCGCGTTGTTCGGGTGCTGGAGCACACCGGTCACGTAGGCCGCGATGTCGCGGGCCTCGGTGTTGGTGATGTTGCCGGGGCTGAAGCGGGGCATGTTCCCCGGGCCCGAGCGGATGGCCTCGACCACCTGGGTGGGCGTGGCCAGGTGCAGGCTGGGGGCGTAGGCGCCCTCGGCCAGTGCGTCACCGGCTCCCGAGATGGTGTGGCAGGCGGCGCAGTTGAGGGTGAAGAGCGTGTTGCCGTTCTCGAGGTCGGCGCCCGACGTCTTGACGATCGGCACCTGTGTGCCCTGTCCCGGGGTCAGCGACTGCACCCAGGCGGCGATCTCGAGGGTCTGGATCCGGTCGAAGCGCGGCGGCTTGCGGGCCGCCTGCACGCTGGTGTTGGCCAGCGGCATGCGTCCGGTGGACACCCAGAAGTCGACCGTGCCCGCACCCAGCCCCTGCAGGTTCGGGGCGACCCCCGCCTTGCCGTTGGCCTCGGCGCCGTGGCAGCTCGAGCAGTTGGCCGCGAACAGGGCCTGGCCCGGGGCGATGAACGACTGCGGCAGGTCGGTGTAGACGATCCCGGTCTCGCTGGCCGACACACCGGCGGCGGCGGCCGCGGTCACCGACGGCACCGCGGTGACGGCCGTGGGCGTCTGCTGCACGGTGCCCGGCTGGGCTCCGGGGACGGTGCTGCCCGTGGTGGCGGCGGCGCCGTTGCCCGACGAGCCGACCCCGTACGGGGTGGGCGTCGGGCCGGTGGTCGTGGTGGTGTCGGCAGAGGCGGGGCCCGATGAGAAGGCGACGAGGCCGAAGATGGCCACGGCGCCGACGAGTGCCGCGGGCGCGGCCAGGCGGGACGTCACGGAGCGGCGGGGGGTCTCGGCCATCACTTGAGCAGGAACAGGCAGCTGTAGAGGCCGACCCACACCACGTCGACGAAGTGCCAGTAGTAGCTGACGCCCTGGAACACCGAGGTCTCCCCGGGGTCGCCGGCCGGGCCGCGGAGCCGGACGAGGAGCAGGATCATGGCGGCCAGGCCCAGGAACACGTGGAGGCCGTGGAGCCCCGACATGATGTAGAAGAGCGAGCCGAAGGCGGTGTGGGTCGGGTTGGTGGCGGGGTTGTGGGAGAGGTCCACCCACTCGAAGAACTGGTTGGCCACGAACGCGGTGCCGAGGACCAGGGTGATCCACACCCAGAGCTTGGCGCTCTTGCGGTCCTCGCGCTCCTGGTCGAACACGGCCTTCTGCATGGTGAAGCTGGACGCCACCAGGATGACGGTGAAGATGCCGGCCCGGACCGTGTCGAGGTGGGTCCCCGGAGGCGGCCACACCGTGGCGTGGGCCCGGATCGTGAAGAACGCGGCGAACAGGGAGCTGAAGAACATCACCTCGGAACCGAGCCAGATGATGACGCCCACCGACAGCATGGGCGGTCGGTCGGGGCGGTGGCGCGCGGGACGGGTGATGGCCGGTTCGGCGGCAAGAGCCTGGGTCACGGCCATAGTTTTAGTCGACGGAGCGGGCCGGGGGCCAAATCGGCGCCGAAGGTCCCCGAACGGGTGTTGCGAGCCGTCCCGGAGCCTCAGTCGACGGCCGACAGCGCCGCCGGCGGGGCCGTCAGCGACACCACCGCGAGGCGCTGGGTCGGTCGGGTCAGCGCCACGTAGAGCGTGCGCAGCCCGCGGGCGGTCTCCCCGGCGATGACGGCCGGCTCGACCACCACGACCGAGTCGAACTCGAGCCCGTTGGTCGACTCCGCACCGAGCAGCACCAGGGGCTCGGACAGCCCGCCCTTGCGCATGTCCCGCGGATCGACGACCGGCGTGCCGGCCGCCGACAGCGCCTCGGCCAGATCGGCGCGGAGCGACTCGGGGGTGATGACGGCCACCCGGCCGGGTCGCACCGCCTCCATCTCCTCGGCCGCCGCCCGGGCCACGGCACGGGCCAGGTCGTCGGCCGTCGCCAGGGCGTCGGTCCCGGTCACCCGGATCATGCGGGGCTCGACCCCGGTGCGCCGGACCGGCTTGGGCGGGGCGAGCTCGGGGGCGGCCACGGCCAGGACCCGACCCGCCACGGCCAGGACCTCGGACGGCGTGCGGTAGCTGACGGTCAGCTCGACGGTGCGGGCCGGCCTGCGGCGCGGCAGGTGCTCCACGATGTCGGCCCACGACGTCGGCGCCCACGGGGCGGTCGCCTGGGCGATGTCGCCCACGACGGTCATCGAGCCGGCCAGCGACCGCCGGGTCAGCATGCGCAGCTGCATGGGCGACAGGTCCTGGACCTCGTCGACCACGATGTGCCCGTACTTGCGCAGGGCGTCGTCGGCCCCACCCGCACGCGGGCCGAGCAGGTGCCGGGCCTCGTCGACCAGCGCGGCGTCGGCCGGCGTCCACGCCACCTCGTCGAACGACGTGGAGCGGGGCCGCCGCAGCAGTGCCTGCTCCTCGGGGGTGAGGACGCCCTTGGACGCGGCCGCGATCAGCGGCGGGGCACCGAAGAGGTCGTGCAGCAGCTCGTGGGGCGACAGCCGGGGCCACATCCTGTCGAGGGCCCGGGCCAGCTCGGGCACCCGACGGACCTTCCGGGAGAAGTCCTCGAAGTCGAACTCGTCGTCGTCCATGCCGGCCGGGTCCTCGTAGCCCGGGAAGGCGGTCACCACCGGCGTGCCCACGCCGAGGCGCTGCTGGGTCTGGCGGGCGCGGTCGGCGAGGACCTGGGCCACCGACTCTTCGACCAGGCGTCGCCTGCCGTTGTGGGTCCCGGGTCGGCGGCGCGCGCCCTCGACGATGCGACGGGACTCGTCGGCGGTCAGGCGCAGCACGAGGGCGCCGTAGGGCACCTCGAGGTCGTCGTGGAGCGGGCGCTGGCGGGTGCGCACGGCGCGGGCCACGACCTTGGCCATCCGGACGTCGCCCTTGAGCCGGGCCACGTCGGCGGGCCCGTTCTCGCGGACCTTGATCTCGGGCACCATCCCGGACACGGTGGACAGGGTGACACCGGTCTCCCCCAGGGAGGGCAGGACCTGTTCGATGTAGCGCAGGAAGAGCGGGTTCGGCCCGACCACCAGCACGCCCTGGCGCTCGAGCGGGAACCGGTGGGTGTAGAGCAGGTAGGCGGCCCGGTGCAGCGCCACCGCCGTCTTGCCCGTGCCGGGCCCGCCCTGGACGACCAGCACGCCGCTCAGCGGCGCCCGGATGATCTCGTCCTGCTCGGCCTGGATGGTCGAGACGATGTCCGTCATCCGGCCCGAGCGGGCCCGGTCGAGGGCGGCCAGCAGCGCGGCCGGACCGCCGATGGGCAGGTCCCCGACGAGCAGCTCGCCGGAGCCGTCCGGGCCCGACTCGACGCCGTCCTCGGTGGTGAGCGTGTCGACGAGGTCGCCCGGGGTACCGAACCGCTCGTCCTCGACGCTCACCACGGTGCGGCCCTGGAGGGCCAGGTGGCGTCGGAGCACGAGCCCGAGCGGGTCCCGACCGGTCGCCCGGTAGAAGGGCTCTGCCACCGGTGCCCGCCAGTCGACGACCAGCGGCTCGTGGTCGGGGCCGTGGATGGCCAGGCGGCCGATGTGGAACGTCTCGCTCGCCGGGACGCCGTCGGGGGCGTCCTCCCCGGTCAGCCGGTCGATCCGCCCGAACGTCAGGGCCTGGTCGCCGATGTCGAGCTGCTCGAGCCTGGCCAGGCTGGTGCGGACGATGACGTCCCGCTCGGTCCGCGACTGGAACGTGCCGCCCCGGCCCAGGTCGAGCACGCCCTCGAGCATCGAATTGGCGTCGCCGCGCATGGCGTCGAGCCGTGCGTAGGCGAGGTCCACGAAGTCCTGCTCGGACTCCAGCTCCGTCTCCACGCCCCCACCTCCTGTCTGCCCGCTGCCCGCCGCGCACCCGACCCGACGGGTCCGCGCACGGCTCAGGGGAACCCTCGATTGTATGCGCCGGAGGGCGGCCGTGCGCCGGGGGCTCCCGCACTCCCGGGTCCGCTCCCCCCACCCGTAGACTCGGGGCATGTCCACCGCCGCGCCTCGAGCGCCCCGCGGGCCCGCGTCCGCGCCCGGTCGATTCGACGACGCCCCGTTCATCCGGGCGTGCCGCAGCCAGAGCGTCCCCCACGTACCCGTGTGGTTCATGCGCCAGGCCGGCCGGTCGCTGCCCGAGTACCGGGCGGCGCGCGGCCCCGGGAGCATCCTCGACGCCATCGCACGACCCGAACTGGTGGCCGAGCTGACCCGCCAGCCCGTCGACCGCTACGGCACCGACGCCGCCATCTTCTTCAGCGACATCGTGGTGCCGGCGGCCGCGGTCGGCTTCGGCGTCGACGTGGCGCCCGGCACCGGGCCCGTGGTGTCGGATCCGTTCCGCTCGGCCGCCGACCTGCAGCGCTTGCGCCCGCTCGAGCCCGAGCTCGACACCCCCTACGTGATCGAGGCGGTCCGGATCCTGGCCGACACCCTCGAGGTCCCGCTGATCGGCTTCGCCGGGGGGCCGTTCACCGTGGCCAGCTACCTGGTCGAAGGCGGGCCGTCGAAGAACTTCGCCCGGGTGAAGGCGCTCATGTTCGACGATCCCGGGCTGTGGCACGACCTGGTCGAGCGGCTGACCGACATGGCCCTGGCCTCGCTCCGCTCCCAGCTGGACGCCGGGGCGTCGGCCGTCCAGCTGTTCGACAGCTGGGCCGGCATCCTCACCCCCCGCCACTACGAGGAGCTGGTGCTGCCCGCCACCCGGCGCCTGTTCGCCGAGCTGGCCGGGTCCCACCCCGGCGTGCCGACCATCGTGTTCGGCGTCGGCACGGGCGAGCTCCTGGAGCTCATGGCGACGGCCGGCACCTCGGTGGTCGGGGTCGACTGGCGCGTCCCCCTCGACGCGGCGCGCACCCGTGTGGGCCCGGGCACCGCCGTCCAGGGCAACCTCGATCCCGCCCTGTGCCTCGGCTCGTGGGCGGTGGCCGCCGCCGAGACCCGTGAGGTCCTGGCCCGCGCCGGCGCGTCGCCGGGCCATGTGTTCAACCTGGGCCACGGCGTCCTGCCCGAGACCGATCCGGGCATTCTCGAGCAGGTGGTCGAGCTCGTCCATGCCGAGGGCCGGGCCGGCGTGGTGCCGGCGTGACCGCCCGCACCGGTGTCCTGGTGATGGCCCACGGCACGCCGGACACGCCGGAGGAGATCGAGGCCTTCTACACCCGGATCCGACGGGGGCGCCCGCCGACGCCCGAGCTGCTCGAGGAGCTCACCGGGCGCTACGAGGCCATCGGGGGTACCTCGCCCCTGACCGGCCGCACCCGCGCCCAGGTCGAGGGGCTGGCCGCCGCACTCGAGGGCGTCGACCCGGGGCGGTTCGTCGTCCGGCTGGGGACCAAGTACGTGCCGCCCACCATCGAGGAGGGCGTGGCCGAGCTGGCGGGCCTCGGCGTCGACCGGATCGTCGGCGTCGTCCTCACCCCGCACCAGTCGACGATGGGCTCCGGCGAGTACTTCGAGCGGGCCGGGGCGGCGGCGGCCGCGGTGGACCCGGCGCTGGCACTCACCGTGGTCCCGTCGTGGCACCGGGCCCCCGGATTCGTGCCCCTGCTGGCCGACCGGACCCGGGCCGTACTGGAGGCCCTCGACCCGGCGTCCCGGGCGCAGGTGGCCGTGTTCTTCACCGCCCACAGCCTCCCCCAACGGGTGGTGGCCCAGGGCGACCCCTACCCCGACCAGGTGGCCGAGACAGGGGCCGACGTCGCCCGGGCCCTCGATCTGGACGCCGACGCCTCGGTGACGTGGGGCACCGCCTGGCAGAGCGCCGGCCGCACGGCCGACCCGTGGATCGGCCCCGACCTCCTGGTGGAGATGGAGCGGGTGGCGGCCGCGGGCGCCACCGCCGTGGTCGTGTGCCCGGTGGGCTTCGTCTCCGACCACCTCGAGGTCCTCTACGACCTCGACATCGAGGCGCTCGACAAGGCCGACACCCTCGGGATCGCCTTCGCCAGGACGCCGTCGCTCAACGACGACCCGGCGTTCCTGGCCATGCTGGCCGGCGTCGTGCGGGCGGCGGCGGACGGCACCCGGTGACGACCGGGGCCGGGGTCCGGCGCCCGGTGATCGCCGTGGTCGGCGGAGGCATGGCCGGTCTGGCTGCGGCCTGGCAGCTGAGCCAGGACCTGGGTGCGGACGGTGACGGCGCGCCCCGGGTCGTGGTGCTCGAGGCCGGTGGGCGCACCGGCGGCAAGGTCCGCTCGACCGAGTTCGCCGGCCGGGCCGTCGACCTGGCCGCCGACGCCTTCCTGGCCCGCCGGCCCGAGGCCACGGGCCTGTGCGACGAGCTCGGCCTGACCGACGCGCTGGTGGCGCCGGGGGCGGCGGGGGCCGCCCTCTGGTCCCGGGGCCGGCTGCGCATGATGCCCGACGGCGTCAACCTGGGAGTGCCGACCCGTTGGTGGCCACTGGCCCGTTCGGGGATCCTCGGTCCCGTGGGTGCGGCCCGGGCCGCCCTCGACCTCGTGCGGCCCCACCGCGCCGACCCCGGTGCGACCGGCGACCGCGCCGTCGGCGGCGTCGTCACCGCCCGGCTCGGCCACGAGGTCACCGAGCGCCTGGTCGACCCGCTGATCGGCGGCATCCACGCCGGTGGGGTGGACGACCTGAGCGCCGAGTGCACGTTCCCGCCGCTCCTGGCGGCCGACCGCCGATCGGGGAGCCTGATGCGGCGCATGCGCCTTCCCGCACCTCCGCCCCCCGGCCCGGCGGCGACCGCGACCCCGGTCTTCTGGTCGCTCGAGGGCACCGCCGCCCGGCTCCCGGCCGAGCTCACGGCCGCACTGGTGGACCGTGGCGTCGCCGTCCGTACCGGGGTGGCCGTCGAGGCACTCACCCGCCGGGCCTCCGACGGCGCGGGCGGCCCGACCTGGGAGCTGGCCCTGGCCGGGGACACGGCGACCGTGCCCGGCGCCACCGGCCCGACCGGCTCGGCGCGGACCCTGGCCGTCGACGGCATCGTGCTTGCCGTGCCCGCCGGTCAGGCGTCGGGCCTGCTGCGACACCACGCGCCGGCGGCGGCGGGCGTGCTCGGCCAGATCCAGCACTCGTCGGTCACGGTGGTGACCCTGGCGGTGCCGTCGGGCGCCATCCGCGGCGAACTGGTGGGGACCGGGTTCCTCGTCCCCCGTACGTCGCCGGTCGCAGGTCGTACGGCACTGGTCACCGGGTGCACCTACCTGTCCCGCAAGTGGCCCGGACTGGCCCGTCCGGGCGACGAGCTGATCCGCCTGTCGGTCGGGCGGTTCGGCGACGACCGCCCCGATGCCATGGACGACGACGAGTTGACGGCGGCGGCCTTCGGCGAGCTGGGCCGCATCCTCGGCGTCGACGGCCGGCCCGGCGAATCGCTGGTGACCCGGTGGCACGGCGCCTTCCCGCAGTACACGCCGGGCCACCTCGACCGCACCGGACGGGTCGAGACGGCCGTCGCCGAACTGCCCGGTGTGGCCGTGGCCGGCAGCGCCTACCGGGGCGTGGGGATCCCGGCCGTGGTGGGCAGCGGACGTGCCGCCGCCCGGGCCGTGCTGGCGTCGCTCGACGGGACACGGCCGGCCGCACCGGCGTGACCACCCCCGGGTCGACCCGCCAGCAGTTCCCGGCCGGTGGTCCCGACGCCCGGCCCCCGTGGCGGCCGTCCCGCGTCACGATGGTCGCCGACCGGTCCGACACCGTCACCCCCCGGCGGGGCGGTGTGGCCCTGCCCGCCGTCGCCGCCGGCGTCGGACTGGCGCTGTCGCTCCCCCCGTGGGGCTTCTGGATCCTCGCCTTCCCGGCCGCAGGCCTCCTGTGGTGGCGGCTCGGGGGGCTGCGCCCCCGCGCCCGCCTGTGGGCCGGCTGGCTGGCTGGCCTCGGCTGCTACGTGCCCGGCCTGTGGTTCGCCCGGGCCTTCACCCTGCCCGGCGCGGCCGTCCTCATCGCGGTCGAGGCCCTGTTCACGGGCGTCGCCTGCCTGGCCGTCCCCCGCGCCCCGGTGTGGGCCCGGGCGCTCGCCTTCCCGGCCGCCCTCACCGTCGCCGAGGCGGTGCGCCAGACCTGGCCCTTCGGCGGCCTGCCGATCGGCGGTGTCTTCCTCGGGCAGGCCGGCGGCCCGCTGCTCGGCACGGCCCGGCTGGGCGGCCCACTGGCCGTCACGGCGGTCGTCTATGTGGGGGGCGTCGCGTGTGGGGCGTCCGCCACCGCAGCGGTGCGGGCGGTGCGCGACGCCCGGCGGGTGGCCGCGTTCCGGCGGGCCGACGACGGGACCGACGCACCCGCTACGTGGCGCGGCGCACTGGCCGGACTCGGCGCGCTCGGCGCGGTGGCCGCCGTGGCGGCCGCCGGCGTGCTCGGCACCGGGGTGGCGGCGGCGTTCGCCCCCGACGGCGGCCCGTCGGTCGGGACGGTGACGGCGGCGGCCGTCCAGGGCGGCGGCCGGCGGGGCTACTCCAAGTCCCAGGTCGACCCGGCCACGGTGCTGGCCGCGGCGGTGGCCGCCACCGACGGACTGGCCCGCCGGACGGCCGGCCGGCCGCTCGGCCTGGTGCTGTGGCCCGAGGACGTCGTCGCGCTCGAGGGCCCGCTCGACGGCTCGGCCGAGGAGGCGGCGCTGGCCGACCTGGCCCGCCGGCTCGGGTCGACCCTCGTCGTCGGGGTGACCGAGACGCTGTCGGACACCTCCTACCGGAACGAGGTGGTGGCCTTCGGGCCCGACGGCACCGTGGCGTCCCGGTACGAGAAGGTCCACCGGGTCCCCTTCGGCGAGTACGTCCCCTACCGTTCGTTCTTCGGCCACCTGGGCAACCTTTCCGCCGTGCCCCGGGACGCCGTGCCCGGCACGGGCACCGGCCTGCTGCCCACGCCTGTCGGGCCGCTCGGGGCCATGATCTCCTTCGAGGTCTTCTACGCCGGCCGGGGCAGAGCACCGGTGCGGGCCGGCGCGCAGCTGCTCCTGGTGCCCACCAACACCTCCTCCTACGCCACCAGCCAGATCCCCACCCAGGAGATCGCCGCCAGTGAGATCCAGGCCGTCCAGCAGGGCCGGGACCTGATCCAGGCGGCCCCCGCCGGCTTCAGCGCCTGGATCACCAACCGGGGCGTGCTGATGGCCCGCTCCACCCTTGGCGTGCGCCAGGTGGTCCCGGCGGTGCTGCACCGCAGGGTCGGGCGCACCCTGTACGTCCGCTTCGGCGACACGCCCGTGCTGGTCGCCGCCGTCGTCGGCTTGCTCGCCGCGTGGTGGCTGGCCACCCGGGCCCGGGGGCGGCGCTACTCGTAGTAGCCGGAGTGGATGTACACGCAGGGGATGCCCATGGCGTGGAACATGGCGAAGTTGTTGGGGTCGTCCTCGAAGGCGAGGCGGAGGTCGAACCCGAAGCTGCGCAGCTCGTCGACGGTGTCCCGCTTGTACCACGTCACCTGCGAGTAGTCGCCCCGGGACCGCATCACCAACAGGTCCCAGCGCAGCCCGTAGCGCTCGAGCCAGGCCAGCGTCTGGGGCCGGACCCGCACGGGGCGTCCCGTCAGCAGGATGATCTGGAGCGTCGGGTCGAGCAGCTCGAGCACCCGGGCCAGTTCGGCGATGACCTCGTCCTCGCCGCAGGCGTCGAAGAACGCGTCCCAGTCCCGCCGGCCGCGCTCGATGAAGTGCTGGCGCCCGACGGCGTCGGACAGCACGCCGTCGACGTCGAAGACCACGGCCGGGCCCGGCTGCTCGATCCGACCGTCGTGCCAGGCCCAGTTCCCCGGGTCCCCCACCCTCAGTCCTCGCCCGGCGAGGCGTCGGCCAGCCGCCGGATCTCCTCCACCACGGCCGGGTCGGCCAGCGTGGTGGTGTCGCCGAGCACCCGGCCCTCGGCCACGTCGCGCAGGAGGCGCCGCATGATCTTGCCGCTGCGGGTCTTGGGCAGCTCGTCCGTGAAGATCACCGTCTTCGGCCGGGCGATCGGCCCGATCTTGGCGGCCACGTGGGCGCGCAGCTCCTGGCCGCGCGCATCGTTGGCCTCGCCGGCGTCGGACACCAGGGTGACGAAGGCCACGATGGCCTGGCCGGTGGTGGCGTCCACGGCCCCGACGACGGCCGACTCCGCCACCAGGTGGTGGTCGACCAGGGCCGACTCCACCTCGGTGGTGGAGATGCGGTGGCCCGACACGTTCATGACGTCGTCGACCCGTCCGAGGAGCCACAGGTAGCCGTCGTCGTCGATCTTGGCCCCGTCGCCGGCGAAGTAGCGGTCGGGGAACCGGCTCCAGTAGGTGTCCCGGTAGCGCTCCGGGTCGCCGTAGATCCCGCGCAGCATCGCCGGCCAGGGGGTCGTCAACGTCAGGTACCCGCCGCCCCGTTCGATGCGGAGCCCCTCCTCGTCGACCACCTCGGCTCCGATGCCGGGCAGCGGGAAGGTGGCCGACCCGGGCTTGGTCGGGGTGATCCCGGGTAGCGGGGCGATCATGATCGCCCCGGTCTCGGTCTGCCACCACGTGTCGACCACCGGGCAGCGGCCGCCGCCGATGTGGGTCGAGTACCACATCCACGCCTCCGGGTTGATGGGCTCGCCCACCGATCCGAGCAGCCGGAGGCTGGACAGATCGTGCCTGGCCGGCTCCTCGGCCCCCCACTTCATGAACGTCCGGATGGCGGTCGGGGCGCAGTACAGGATCGTCACGCCGTAGCGCTCGATGATCGACCACCACCGGTCACGGCCCGGGTGGTCCGGGGTCCCCTCGTACATGACCGACGTCGCCCCGTTGGCCAACGGGCCGTAGACGATGTAGCTGTGCCCGGTGACCCAGCCGATGTCGGCGGCACACCAGTAGACGTCCTCGTCCGGGTGCAGGTCGAAGACGGCGCGGTGGGTGTAGGCGACCTGGGTCAGGTAGCCGCCCGTCGTGTGCATGATCCCCTTGGGCGCGGCGGTGGTCCCCGAGGTGTAGAGGATGAACAGGAGGTCCTCGGCGTCCATCTGCTCCGGCTCGCACGTGTCCGACGGGGCGCCGCCCGCCGCCGGGTCCTCACCCGTCGCCAGCTCGTGCCACCAGTGGTCGCGGCCGGCCGTCATGGTCGCCGGGCCGCCCACCGTGGCGTCGCCGGTCCGCCGGACGACCACCACGTGGTCGACGCAGGCGCACTCGGCCACGGCCGCGTCCACGTTGCCCTTGAGCCCGACGGCCTGGCCGCGTCGCCAGCCGCCGTCGGCGGTGACCACGACCCGCGCCTCGGCGTCCAGGATGCGGTCGCGCAGGGCGTCGGAGGAGAAGCCGCCGAACACGACGGAGTGGACGGCGCCGATCCGGGTGCAGGCCAGCATGGCCACGGCCAGCTCGGGGACCATCGGCATGTAGACGGCCACGCGGTCCCCCCGGGACACCCCCAGGCCCCGCAGCACGTTGGCGAACCGGGACACCTCGCCCAGGAGCTCGCCGTAGCTGATGGTCCGGGTGTCGCCCGGCTCGCCCTCCCAGTGGAACGCCACCTTGTCGCCCCGGCCGGCGGCCACGTGGCGGTCCAGGCAGTTGTACGAGACGTTCAGCGTCCCGCCGTCGAACCAGCGGGCGAAGGGGAGATCCCATTGCAGGACCGTGTCCCAGGGGCGGAACCAGTCGAGGGCCCCGGCCTGGCGGGCCCAGAACTCGGGGCCCAGCTCGGCGGCCTCGGCGTAGACCCCCGGGTCGCCGACCACGGCGTGCTCGGCGAACCCCGGCGGCGGCGGGAACACCCGTTCCTCGGTGAAGTAGTCCTCGATCGTCGGCTCGTTGCTGTCCTCGTCGGGCACCGCTCCCCCTTCATCGCCGGCCGGCACGGACCCGGACCGGAACCGCCTCAGCCTAACGCCGGCGGGCCTTTACACTGGGAGGGCTGTGAGCACGACGACCCACACCGAGGACCCGACTGACCTCGAGCCCGTCGGACCGCCCGCCGCGGCGGCGCAATTCTCCCCCGAACCCGGTGGCACCCGGGTCGACATCCCGCTCGGACGTCGGGTCATGGTGGTCAGCGACCTCCTCCTCACCCCCGAGGCCACCGCATCCACGGTGGCCGTCACCACCGAGCTGGCCCGGGCCCTCGACACGTGGGACGGCCCCGGCGTGCTGGTCATCGCCGGCAACCTCTTCGACCTGACCGGCGTCGACGACCCGCTGGCCACGGCGGGACGGGCCATCGACGCCCACCCGGCGCTCGCCCAGGCGCTCGTCCGGTTCCTCGCCGTCGACGAGCGCCGGGTGCTCCGCCAACGCGGCAGCCACGAGCCCGAGGACCTGACCCGGCGGGCCGGGACCGTCCCCCACGGGGCGTCGGACGTGGTGGCCACCCTGGCCGCCGCCGGCGTCGAGCACCTGGGGGCCGTCGACCTCCACGTGCAGACCGGGACCGGGGTACGGGTGGTGCGGGTCGACCCCGGGGCCTGCGCCCCCGACTCCGGCCACGACGACGGGCCGGTGCCCGCGCCGACCGCCGACACCAAGCCCGGTGCCGTCGCCACCTCTCCGGCCGGCCGCCACTGGCGCTCGCTGGCCCCCGAGGCCGGCGAGGACGCCCCGTGGCTCGAGGGCCTCGACCACCTGAGCGACCCGTCGGCGCTCACCCGGTTCCTGGTGTCGCGCACCCTCTACCGCCGGTTCGGACGCTACGCCTGGTGGCTGCTGGTCCCGTTCGGCGTCGCCCTGCTCCTGCGCATCGCCATCACCCCCTGGGTCCTCCAGCACCTGGGGTCGGGCCTCCCGGCCCGGGCCATCCGCCACGCCCACTTCGCCGACTTCCAGGATCAGCTGGTCGTGGCCATCGGCGCCTCGGTCGTCGTCCTCGCCGTCCTGGGCGTGGTACTGGGCCTGATCAGCCGTCGGATGTGGTCCATCCTGGGCGGCGGAGCGCTCCACGAGGTGCGGTCCGACACCGGAGCCAACGACACCGCCCGGGACGACGCCCGCCGCCTGGTGGCACAGGGCTACGCCGGCCTGGTCACCGCGGCCACGTTCAACTCCGAGCTCACCAACCTCGGGACCGGGTTCTACGCCAACGTGGGCGCCACCACCGAGGTGGTGGCCGAGCACCGGGGCCGCTTCGGCCTCCCCCCGGTCTTCCTCCACAGCCAGTGGATCAGCTGGGTGGAGCTCGAGTCCGGCGCCGAGCTCCACGTCCGGATGCTCCTCGCCCACAACGAGCTGCCGTCGCCCAACCGCCTCGAGCGCCTGGTCACCCGGGGCCGGACCGGCGGGTCGCTCCACCCCTCCCTCGTCGCCTCCTACCCGGTGGGCGCCTCATGGCCGGCCGCACCGGACCTGCGCCAGTCCCACCGCCGCACCCGACGGGTCCGCCGGTGGGCGGCCGCCGCCATCCTGGTGACCGGGATCATCGACGTGCTCGACTCGATCACCCCGCCGCTGCACGGTCGCCTCCACTTCCTCGAGCAGTACCTGCCGGTGCGGGCCAGCGTGGCCGCCGGCGCCCTGGTGGCCATGGCCGGCCTCGCCCTCATCGCCCTCGGCCGCGGCATCCTGCGCGGCCAGCGCCGCGCCTGGCGGGTGTCGGTGGTCATCCTGGCCGGCACCATCGTCCTGCACGTGGTGGCCGGCGCCGACCTCGAGGAGTCGCTGATCACCGGAGCGGTGCTGGTCTTCCTGCTGGTCAACCGGCGGGAGTTCCAGTCCGCCTCCGACGCCACGTCGCTGCGGTCTGCGCTGGTCACCCTGGGGCTCGTGGCCGTCGGCGTGGCCGTGCTGACGACGGTGTCGATCGAGCTCTTCACCCACGTCGGGCACCATCACAACCACGCACTGCCGTGGACGACGGTCTTCTGGGCGGTGACCGAGCGCTTCGCCGGCATCACCACAATCGACCTGCCCGAGCGGGCCGACCGCTTCCTCGCCCCCGCGCTCCTCACCATCGGGCTGTGCCTGGTGGCGGTGACCCTCTACCTGCTCACCCGGCCGGTCGTCGACCGCCGGCTCGGGTCGGGTCGGGCCGCAGAGTTCCGGGCCCGGGACATCGTGCGCCGCCACGGCTCCACCACGCTCGACTACTTCGCCCTGCGCTCCGACAAGCGGTGGTTCTTCCACCGCGACAGCCTGGTGGCCTACGCCGTGTACGGCGGCATCTGCCTGATCTCCCCGGACCCGATCGGCCCCGGCAACGAGCGCGAACAGGTGTGGGGCGCCTTCCGGGCGTTCGCCGACGCCCACGGCTGGACCACCGCCATCATGGGGGCGGGCGAGCAGTGGCTCCCCACCTACCGCGACTCGGGCATGCACCACATCTACCTCGGCGACGAGGCAGTGGTGAAGCTCCAGGAGTTCAGCCTCGGCGGCAAGCACATGAAGGGCCTGCGCCAGGCCCACAACCGGATCAAGAAGTACGGCTACACCGTGACCTTCCACGACCCGTCACGGATCGAGCCCGGGCTCGTCGAGGAGCTCACCTCCCTCATGCGCCTGTCACGCCAGGGCGAGCACGAGCGGGGCTTCTCGATGATGCTCGGGCGGGTCTTCGACCCCCGGGACACCGGGCTCCTGCTCACCGTGGTGCGCTCCCCCGACGGGGCGGCGGCGGCCATGTGCCAGTTCGTGCCGGCCACCGGCATCAACGGGTACTCCCTCGACCTCATGCGCCGCGACCCGGGCGACCACCCGAACGGGCTGCTCGACTTCGCCCTGTGCTCCACCATCGAGCACCTGGCCGCCCGCGGGTTCGACGGCCTCAGCCTCAACTTTGCCGCCATGCGCTCCACGCTCGCCGGGGAGAAGGGCGACGGCACCGTCCAACGGGCCGAGCGCTGGTTCCTCAAGCGCCTGTCGAACTTCGCCCAGATCGAGTCGCTGTGGAAGTTCAACGCCAAGTACGAGCCCGAGTGGCTCCCCCGCTACGTGGTGTTCGACACCGCCGAGCACCTCGTGCCGGTGATCATGGCCATCCTGCGGGCCGAGTCGCTGTGGGAGATCCCCGTGCTCGGGCGCCTGCTGGCCGCCGGGGCGGAGAAGCGCATGCTGTCCGCCCAGCGTGACACGGACGAGTTCCTGGCCTCGATCGTGCCGTGGGACGAGGACGGGGTACGGGTGGCCGGGGCCGACGCCGGCCCGGTTGCCGAGCCGGCGGCACCCGGGCCGGCGGCACCCGCAGCAGGACCGGCTCCCGACCCCGCCTGAGGCCCGGGCGCCGATGGGCGCCGCTCAGTCCGTCGTGGACCCGGAGGCGAGCGCGCCGTCGGGGCCGGGCCCCGGGGCCGCCCCGGGCGCCTGCCCGCCCGTCGGGCGCCGCCCGCCGTAGAGGCCGACGAGCATGACGACGAACAGGGTGACGAGGACGATGATCAGCGCCACCGCCACGGTGGGCTGGTTCCACAGCACCAGGATCACCAGGCCCAGGACCAGGACGCCCCACTGGAACGCCTTGCGGTGGGCGGCCACGGTGTCGTGCACGGGACCACCCGACAGCCACGCCGGCATCGTGCGCTCCTGCATCCACCGGCGCACCGGACCGAGCCCGACGACGAATGCCACGAGCGCCACGATGCCGGCCACGACCAGCGCGGTGCGCACGGTGTCGAGCAGCGCGGCGTCGACCGTGTCGATGATGGCGGCGGTGGTGGCCTTCGACTGGGTGACCTTCAGCGACGACAGGTACTGGTTGCGCCCCACGTTGGCGGCCACGAGCAGCAGGGCCATCGAGACGAACAGGCCCGAGGCGGCGTGGACGAGGCCACGTCTGCGGTCACGGGCCAGGAGCACGGCACCGGCGAACAGGAGGACCGACACGATGGGCAGCACCAGTGCCAGGTTGTTGAGGAACTTGACCCACCGCTGGATCTTGGCCAGCTGGTCGGACTGGAAGAGCACCAGCGGCGCGCCCGTGTAGTTCGGCACCTTGTCGAACACCGACAGCCCATGGGCCGACAGCTGCTCCTTGGCGGCGTTCTCCACCTGGGTCAGGTCGACGGTGACCTGGCCGTTGGTCGACTGGAAGGCGCCCACCTTGTCCCCCAGGAGGAGGTTGTCGAGCTGGGCGTGGGAGTTGCGGAGGGCCTGGTCCCACAGGTGCTGGAACTGCGAGCTCTGCACCACCTTCAGGGTGATCTGGTAGGTGGCGGTCTGGACCGCGCCGCTGATCGGGTTGGCCAGGAACCCGGCCCGGCTCGGCAGCGCATCCTTGATCCGCTGCTCGACGTCGGTCTTGGCCACCAGGCTCTCGCTCACCTTTGTGGCGACCGTGTGCTGGACGTTCGGGTCCTTGGCCAGCGGGCCCACCGTGGCGACGAACGTGTCGGTGTTGAGCAGTTCGTTGCGGGCGTAGACGACCACCACCGACAGGACGGCCAGCAGGCAGGCCAGGACGACGAGCACCCAGGAGGCGACGGTCCGCCCCCGTCGCCTCTTCGGGGGCGCCGGCTCCCCGACGTGGTGCCGGAGGGCCTCGTTCTCCTCCGCCAGTGCCTCGACCTCGTGCTTCAGCGCATCGACGTCCGGATCGTCCGCCGGGGGTTCGGTGGTCACGCGCCCACTGTACCGGCGGGTCCCCACGGCACCGGGGACGCTCCCGGGGCCGGACGCGACGGTGGCCGCCCCCGGTGCACCAGGCACGGGGGACGGCCACCCGTCGGGGACCCGGGGCAGGTCAGGCCAGGATCTTGGCCTTCTGCGCCTCGAACTCGGCGTCGGTGATCGCCCCGCTCTGCTTCAGGTCGGCGAGCTTGGCCAGCTCGTCGGTCGTGTTGCCCGACCCGGCCGCCTGCTTGACGTAGGCGTCGAACGCCTTCTGCTGCTGGGCCGCCTGCTCGGCCGCACGCTCGTGCATCTTGCCGCCACGGGCGATCAGGTAGACCAGGACGCCCAGGAACGGGAGGATGATCACGAAGAGCACCCAGACGGCCTTGAGCCCGCCGCTCAGGTCGGAGCTCCGGAAGATGTCCATGAACACGCTGATGAGCAGCCAGATCCAGAGGACGAACACGAAGAACATGAACATCATCCAGATGAGGCTCAGGATCGGGTAGCTGTAGGCAAGCATCGGTGTTGCTCCTTACGAGGGGATGGGCGTGCCGGTGCGACCGGCGGCGGATCCACCCTAACCGGCGCGTCCAGGTATTCCGTGGACTCACAGGGACCGGCACCCCGATCGCAACCTTGCGTCGGTGATCGCCTGCGTTCGCCACGTCACCTAGTCTCGTGCGACACCCCGAACGGAGGCGGACCACCTTGTTCTACATCCTGATCTTCGGGCTGCTGGCCGTGGTGCTGGTCGTGGCCTTCGCCCGCAAGTGGAGCCAGCGCAACAACTGGCCCGACGATGAGTGACGACGCGGCGGCCCCGCCCACGCCGCCGCCGGCGGCACCCGCCGCACCCGCTCCCCCGTCCGACCCGATGGAGCTGCTGAAGTCGAAGAGCTACGTCCAGCTCCTCGTCCTGGCCGCGGTGATCGGCATCCCGGTGTCGGCCGTGGCCTACTTCTACCTGGCTCTGGTCAGCCACCTCCAGCACTGGGTCTACCAGTCGCTGCCGAGCGGGCTCGGGTTCCACGGCACCCCGGTGTGGTGGCCGGTGCCGCTCCTGGTGGTGGCCGGCGTCCTGGTCTCGCTCATCATCACCTTCCTGCCCGGCACGTCCGGGCACGAGCCGGCCCTGGGCTTCCAGGCCGGCGGCGGGGCACCCACGGCCGCCGAGCTGCCCGGGGTCATCCTCGCCTCGCTCGCCACCCTGGGCCTCGGCGTGGTCCTCGGGCCCGAGGCACCCCTCATCGCCATCGGCGGCGGGCTCGGCGCGCTGGCCGTCCGGCTGGCGGCCAAGGACGCGCCGCCCATGGCCGCCACGGTGATGGCCGCGGCCGGCAGCTTCGCCGCCGTCAGCACCCTGCTCGGCTCCCCTGTCGTCGGCGCCTTCCTCCTGATGGAGGCGACCGGCCTCGGTGGCCCGGTGCTCGGCCTGGTCCTCGTGCCCGGCCTCCTGGCCGCCGGCATCGGCACCCTCATCTTCGTCGGCCTCGACAACCTGACCGGGCTCGGCACGTTCTCGCTCGCCATCCCCGGCCTGCCCACCTTCTCCCACCCCACGGTCGCCCTGCTCCTGTGGGCACTGGCCATGGGGCTGCTGACCACGTTCGTGGGCACCGCCATCCGCCTCGGCGGGCTGGCCGCCCAGTCGCTGGTGCTGAAGCACAGGCTGGCCTGGACCCCGGCGGCCGGCCTGGTGGTGGCCGGATGCGCGATCGCCTTCGCCGAGATCACCCACAAGAGCGCCCAGAACGTACTGTTCTCCGGTCAGAGCGACCTGCCGGGCCTCGTGCTCCAGGCATCGACCTGGACCGTCGGCGCGCTCGTGGTGCTTGTCGTGGCCAAGTCGATCGCCTACGCCGCGTCGCTGTCCGCGTTCCGTGGGGGTCCGATCTTTCCGGCCATGTTCATCGGGGCCGCCATCGGGGTCGCCTCCTCGCACCTGCCGGGCATGGTCCTGGTCCCCGCCGTCGCCATGGGGATCGGTGCGATGACCACGGTCATGCTCCGGCTGCCGCTGACAGCCACCCTGCTGGCCGTCCTGCTCTTCTCCAGCGACGGGTTGAGCGTGACCCCGCTGGTGATCGTGGCCGTCGTCGTCGCCTACGTGCTGACGGCCCGGATGCCCCAGACCCCGGCCGACCTGACCGCACCCGGCAGGCGCCGTGTCCCGGCCACCACCCCTGCCGGGTCGGGCTGAACGTGCTGGCCTCCGCCTCGACCGTCTCCCACCCGCTGGCCGCCCAGATCGGTGCCCTCACCCTCGGGGCCGTCCTCGTCGCCTGCGTCCTCGTCTCGGCGCTGGAGACGGTGGTGCTCCCCCGCAACTCGTTCACCCGGATCTCACGGGCGACCTTCGCGGTGGCCAACCGCGTGCTCGTCCACGACGGCCGCGACCGGCAGCGGTCGACCCATCTGCGCGGCCTGTACGCGCCGGTGGCGCTGGTCAGCCTGCCGCTGGTGTGGATGCTCTCGGTCATCGTCGGGTTCGGCATCATCTTCTGGGGTGCCGACGCAGGTACGTGGCAGCACTCGTTCGAGGTCAGCGGTTCGTCGGTGACCACGCTCGGGTTCTCGGCGCCGTCGGGCAGCCTGCGCACGTGGATCAGCTTCGTCGAGGCCATCATCGGACTCGGACTCGTCGCGCTCCTCATCAGCTACCTCCCCACCATCTACGCCGCCCACCACGACCGCGAGAAGGGCCTCCGCACCCTCAAGCCCTTCGCCGGTTCCCCTTCCTCGGGCACCGACCTGCTGGTCAACCTGAACCGGTTCCACGCCCTGGACAACGCCGACCTGTGGCGGACCGCCTCGGCGTGGCTCCTCGAGCTGGACCAGACCCACTGCTCGTTCCCCGCGCTCTGCTACTTCCCCGAGGGCGACGACACCCAGTCGTGGGTCGCCTCGGTGGGCTCGCTCCTCGACGCCGGCGCCCTGCTCCTGTCGGCCTCCCCGGTCGAGTGGACGGACCCCTCCACCATCACCCACCAGGGCCCGATGATCGTGCTGGCCTACGGGGTGCCCACCGTCATCGAGATCGGCCGGGCCGCCGGGCTGCCCATCGGTCCCCCGGTCCCGCTGGTCGACCTCCTGCCGGACGGTTCGGGCCGGGCCGCCGACATCTCCGTCACCCGCGAGGAGTACCAGGACGCGGTCGACCGCCTCACCGGCATCGTCACCATCCCGGCCGACCAGCGAGAGGCCGCGTGGCTCCGCTTCGCCGCCGTGCGCGCCTCCTACGACCGGGCACTGCGAGGCCTGGCCGGGCTGACGCTGTCGATCCCGGCGCCGTGGACCACCGACCGGCCGGCCGTGGTGGGCCGGCCGCGCCTGCTCACCAACAAGCCGATCGACGTGGACTGGAGCCTGCCGGCCGAACCGGCGGGGCCGTCCCCGACCCGGCGGTAAGGAGCAGGCCGTGGCTGAAGGACTCGGGGCCGGCGAGCTGGCGGGGGAGATCTCGCACCACAAGGAACACACCGCCGAGCACGAGAACGACGGGGACGACGTCCGCCCGCACGACCGGGCCCTCTCGATCGTCGAGGCCGTGCTGCTCGCCATCGTGGCCCTGCTGGCCGCCTACACCGGGTTCGCCTCGGCAAAGTGGGGCACCGAGTCCTCGGTGCGCTTCGCGACGGCATCGACGACCCGTGTCGAGGCCAACCGGGCCGCCCTCGACGCCCAGAACACCAAGAACTTCGACTCCACCACGTTCAACACCTGGTTCAGCGCGTACGTGGCCGGCAACGCCACCGCCGAAGCCGTGGCCGTCCGGAGGTTCCGACCGCAGTTCGCGGTCGCCTTCGACGCCTGGATGGCCACCGATCCCTTCACCAACGCGTCGGCGCCGCCCGGGCCCACCTACCTGCCCCAGTACAAGCAGCCGCAGTTGGCCGTGGCCGCCGCCCTCGACGCCGAGGCGTCGCGCAACTACGCGCTCGGCGTGCAGGCCGGGGCGAACTCGGACAGCTACGTGCGGGACACGATCTACCTGGCCACCATCCTCTTCCTCATCGGGATCAGCGGCCACTTCCGGTTCTTCCGGATCCGGCTCGGCCTGGTGCTCCTGGGCGGGCTCATGCTGGTCGTGGCCGTCGTCCAGATCGCCACGTCGCCACCCATCCCCTGATCACCGGGCCGCTCGGCTGAGCAGCGGTCCGGCGCGTCCCACCCCGAACCTGCATTACGTTGTCAGCAGGTACAACATCTTCAAGGAGAGCTCATCATGACCGCGTACACCTACCCGTTGGCCGACCTGTTCGGCACGATGCTCGGCGTCTTCGTCTTCCTCATCTGGTTCTGGCTGCTCGTCATCATCTTCGGTGACATCTTCCGCAGCCGCGACATGGGTGGCGGCGCCAAGGCCCTGTGGGTGCTCTTCGTGATCATCCTGCCGTTCCTCGGCATCCTGGTCTACCTGATCGCCCGAGGCGGCAAGATGCACGAGCGGGCCGAGCAGGCCGCCCAGCAGCAGCAGCAGGCGTTCGACTCCTACGTGAAGGAGACGGCCGGCACCGGAACCAGCGTGGACCAGCTGGCCAAGCTCGCCGACCTGAAGCAGAGCGGCGCCATCACCGACGCCGAGTTCGAGGCGCAGAAGGCCAAGATCCTCGCCTGAAGCTCCTGACGTGGCGACGGTGGCCGCCCCTGTGCCCGGCGCACGGGAGGCGGTCGCCGTCGCGTCCCACCCCGGACCCCCTCGTCGCCCGCCGCTCAGCAGGCGTTCAAGACGACGGCCCACCCGGTGGCCGGCGTGAAGCCGGCCCTGAAGTAGACGCCGTCGATCTCGCCGTCGAACGTGCGGTCGTAGTGGGGCGGGACGGTGGGCGCGTCGTAGAGGGTGACCGGTGGGGCCGCCGCGGCCAGACGGCGGGCCGCGGCGACGTCGGCGTCGGCGTCGAAGCAGACGGCCGGTGCCGCGCCGTTGCGCCGGCAGTCGATGGCGTACTGCGCGTCGTTGCGCAGCACGCCCCGGAACGCCGAGTGGCGCGACACCAGGTCGTTGTAGACGACCAGTACGGCGCGTTCGAGGTCCGGTGGGAGCCCGGCCGGTAGCTCTGCCTTCGCCACTGCGGGATCGGCCGCCGTGACAGCATCCGTGGTCGTCTGGTCGAGCGAGACCGCGGTCCCGGTCACCCTGCCGTTGACCGCGACCGCGGCGTGTCGCAGCCGGGCGTCCACGGTGGCGGCGGGGAAGAACGGGCCCAGGCCGTCGAGCGCACTGGGGGGCGGTGAGGTCGCGGACGGAGCCACCGTCGCCGGCGTCGCCGTCGGTCGCGTCGTCGGGGCGGACGTCGTGGTGGTCCCGCATCCGGCGACCACCACCGCCGGCCAGACGACCACCGTCACCACCACGAACCTGCGCAACGCCCGCCTCCCGGCAACGCTCCCCGTGTGGGACCGCGCCGGAAGGTCGGGTAGGGGACGGAGTCCCGAGGGCGGCACACCCTCGCCGGCCCACCCGCCTACAGGTGGCTGAAGCCGCCCGACTCCTCGGGGGTCATGGCCACCGACACCGGGTGCACGTCGAAGTGGGCGATGGCCTCCTTGATGTCGTTCATCAGGAGGAAGGCCAGGTCGCGGCTCACGCCCTGGCGGACCAGGATCCGCTGGACCGAGATGTCGTCCACCGACCCGGTCAGGGGGTAGGCCGGGACCTGCCAGCCCTTCACCCGCAGGCGGTCGGCCACGTCGTAGAGGGTGTACCCCGGGTCCTCCCCCTCGGTGATCCGCCACGCCACCGACGGGATCCCGGTCAGCTCGTTCCCGTCGCACAGCAGTTCGAAGGGGCCGAGCTTCACGATCTCGTCGGCCAGGAACTTGGCGGTCGCGTAGCAGGCGTCCTGGATGTCCTTGTAGCCGGCACGGCCCAGGCGCACGAAGTTGTAGTACTGCGCCACGATCTGGCCGGCGGGCCGCGAGAAGTTGATCTGGAAGACCGGCATGTCGCCGCCGAGGTAGGTGACGTGGAAGATGAGGTCGTCCGGCAGGTCGTCGGCGTGGCGCCACAGCACCCAGCCGACCCCGAGAGGGGCCAGGCCGAACTTGTGCCCCGACGTCGAGATCGACTTCACCCGTTCGATGCGGAAGTCCCACACCACGTCGGGGGCGCAGAACGGGCCGAGGAAGGCGCCGGACGCGCCGTCGACGTGGATGTCGACGTCCGGGCCACCGCCGGCGGCCAGCTTGTCGAGGGCCTGCGACAGCTCGAGCACGGGCTCGTAGGCGCCGGTGTAGGTCACCCCGAAGGTCGGCACCACCATGATGGTGTTCTCGTCGACCTGGTCCAGCATCTGCTCCACGTCCATGCAGTACCGTCCCGGCGACATCGGGATCTCACGGATCTCCACGTCCCAGTACCTGGCGAACTTGTGCCACACCACCTGGACCGGGCCGCAGACGAAGTTGGGCGATTCGGTGGGCTTGCCCTCCGCCTTGCGCTTGGCACGCCACCGCCACAGCGCGGCCATGCCGCCCAGCATGCACGCCTCCGACGAGCCGATGGCCGAACACCCGACGGCGCCGCCCTCGTCGGGGGCGTTCCACAGGTCGGCCAGCATCTGCACGCAGCGCCGCTCGATCTCGGCCGTCTGGGGGTACTCGTCCTTGTCGATCATGTTCTTGTTGATCGACAGGTCCATCAGCTGGTGGACCTCGTCCTCCTCCCACGTCTGGCAGAACGTGGCCAGGTTCTGACGGGCGTTGCCGTCGAGGAGGAGCTCGTCGGAGATGGCCTGGTAGGCGTCCTCCTTGCGCATCTCCTCCTTCGGGAACAGGTGGGACGGCAGGGTGGTCAACAGGTCCTGGCCGGCGTAGACGGAGTCGAGCAGCTCGCTCCGGATGGACTCGTGCTTGTGAAGGGGCATGACGTACTCCTGTGCTCGGATGGTTCGATCAGGGGCTGCGGCGAGTGCGGGCCGGATCGCTCAGATGTCGCTGATCGCCTGGACCTGGTTCATGGCGATGGCGTGCTTGAGCGCGGCGTGGTCCTTCTCGTTCTGGTCGGCGTAGGCCGAGGCGAACCGGCACATCGCCTCGTCGAACTTCGCGCTGGCGCCCAGGTACGAGCTGATGGCGATGGCGTCGCCCGAGCGGGCGTGTCCGAGAGCCAGGGCGTAGCCGCACATCTGCACATAGACGTCCAGGCCCTCGGGCAGCATGGTGTCGATGTCCGGCGACAGCTTCCAGTCCCACATCTGGCGGAAGTAGAAGTCGCGCACCACGCCGTCCTCGCCGGTCACCTGGTCCCACCCGAGGAAGATGTCGCTGGCGCTCTGGACCAGGCGCTGGCCCTCGACCACCCGCTGGCCCATGTTGGTGAACTCGCTCGGGCCCAGGAAGGGCTCGGCCACCGACTGCTCGGCCTGCTTCACCTGCAGCACCAGCGGATCGCCCTTGTCGCGGCCGATGAACAGTCCCACCCAGCACCGGGTGCCCACCGAGCCGACCCCGACCACCTTGCGGGCCAGGTCGACGAACTCGTACCGGGACAGCAGGTGCTGGCGGTCGCCCTGCAGCGTGGTCCGGTAGTCGGTGAGGCCCTGGACCAGGCTGGTGACCGTGTCACCGACGTTGTCGGGATCGAAGATCTGGTCGGCCGGGGTCAGCAGCGGCGGGTCGTCCCGGAACCGTAGGTTCCCGTCCACGTCCTCGGTCAGCTTGGCCACCGCCCGCAGGTGGTCCTTGCTCTTGGCCTTCTCCACCCGGTTGGTGAAGTTCTGGAGCACCTTGGGTCCGGCCGCGGCCCCCCACCGGGCGACCATGGTGTCGGCGTCGAGCCGCTGGTACCAGAGGTCGAGGTTCCGCATACCGGCAAACGTGGCCATCGCCTCGCGGTAGCCGCGGGACGACCCGGCCACCAGCGACCGGCAAAGCTTCTCGTCGAACCCGCGTGACCGTGCGGCCACCTCGACGCTGGCGGCCAGGCGCTTCAGGTCCCACTCGAACGGCCCGGGCAGCGTCTCGTCGAAGTCGTTGACGTCGAAGATCATGTCCCGCTCGGGCGAGGCGAACCCGCCGAAGTTGACCAGGTGGGCGTCGCCGCACAGCTGCACGTCGAGGTGGGAGTGCTCCTCGTGGGCGAGGTCGGCGGCCATGACGGCCGCGGCCCCGCGGTAGAAGGCGAACGGCGAGGCGGCCATCCGCCCGTAGCGGATGGGGACGAGGTCCGGCACCCGGGTCGTCGCCTGCAGGGCCAGGATCTCGAGCGGGTCGGTCCGGTCGGGCGGGGGGGACCACTCGCCGTGGCGGGACCGGGGCACGAGCTCGCGGGCCTTGCGTCCGTGGGCGGCTCGTTCCTCGGGTGTCTGCGGGGTCATGTCACCATCCTGTCACCGCCGGGTGCAGTCGACCACCGGTACCGCAGCCCACGGGCCGGCGGGCCGGCCCGGGGGCGACCGGCCCTGCTACCGCTTCGACTTGCGTCGTTTGCCCAGGGCGATGACCAGGCGGTCGATCAGCACGCCCAGCAGCGCCGCGATCAGGATCACCCAGATCAGGCTCGCCTGGTGGGAGAAGAAGACGAAGTTGACCTTGACCGAGCTCGAGTTCCCCACGATGAAGGCGATGAGGAGGATCAGGCCCAGCCCGAACACGACCAGGCGCACGACCTCGCGGGTCTCCCGCTTGCGCTCCGACGGGGGTCCGGGTGCCTTCGGTTCCTGTGCCATCTGCCGTTCCTCCGTGTGCCCGGTGCGGACCACCTCGACAGTACCCGTCGCAGGTGCACCGGGCCGGGACCGGTCCGGGGACTCAGCGGAGCAGCAGCAGGGTGGCGTCGTGGGCGAAATTCAGGATCGGGCCGGGGACGACCCCGAACACGACCGTGAAGGCCACGCACAGCCCGATGGCCGCGGCCGTCAGCGGGGGCACCGGCACCGGGCCCCGGGCGTCGACCTCGGCCGACGGCGGGGCGTCGGTGAGCACCTGCAGGTCTGCGACCGTGTCGGTGGTCGAGTCCCCCGGCCCCGGCAGGGGGGCCGCCACCTCGCCGTCGCCGAACGTCGCCTCCACGGCGTCGCCCAGGTCCCCCACCGGCGAGAACATCGTCACGGCCAGGCGCAGGTAGAAGAAGGCGGCCACCGCGGCGGACGCCATCGCCACCACGGCCAGTCCGTAGCCCTGGTCGGCCACCGAGGCCTCGATCACCCCCAGCTTGGCGAGGAACCCGGTGGTGAAGGGTGCTCCGGCCTGGCCGAGCAGCAGCACGGCGAAGGCCAGGGCCAGCAGTGGCTGGCGCTTGGCCAGGCCCCGGTAGTCGGTGATCTTCGAGCGGGTGTCCGCCGGGCCGGCCACCACCGTGATCACGGCGAACGTCCCGATGACCAGGAACATGTAGGTGAACAGGTAGTAGAGCGCGGCCGACACGCCCCGGGCGGACACCGCCTCCACGCCGAGGAGGATGAAGCCGACGTGGTTGATGGACGAGTACGCCATCATCCGCTTGACGTCACGCTGGGTCAGGGCGACGACGGCACCGAGCACCAGGCTGAGCAGGGCCAGCATCCAGATGACCGGCTGCCAGTCGGCCCGCACGGTCGGGAACGAGGTCACGAACACCCGGAGCAGTGCGGCGAAGGCACCGGCCTTGGCCACTGCCGCCATGAACCCGGCGACCGGCGACGGCGAGCCCTCGTAGACGTCGGGTGACCACAGGTGGAACGGAACCGCCGCGATCTTGAACCCGAAGCCGACCAGGAGCAGGGCGAGCCCGCCCAGGAGCACGCCGTTGTGCACGATGACGTGCCGCGACAGGTAGTCGGCGATCCCGACGAGGTTGGTGGTCCCGGTGGCGCCGTAGGTGAGGGCGATGCCGTAGAGGAAGACGGCCGAGGAGAAGCCGCCCAGGACGAAGTACTTGAGGGCGGCCTCGCCCGACTCGGCCCGGCGGTGGTTGAACGCGGCCAGCACGTAGAGGGCGATGGAGAGGATCTCCAGGCCGAGGAAGACCACGATGAGGTCGTTGGCCGCCCCCATCATCATCGCCCCCGATGCCGACACCATGGCCAGCACGTGGTACTCGGGCCCGTCGATCCCCTCGCGCTTCAGGTAGCCATCGCCGATCAGCGCCGTCAGGAGCATGGCGATCGACACCGTGACCTGGATGAACACGTCGAACCCGTCGAAGGCGATGGCCCCGGCCACGGTCACCGAGGACCCGTGGGTCGTCACGTGGTCCCACTGGAACAGCGCGGCCACGAGGGCGGCCACGGACACGGTGGCCGCCGCCCAGGTACCGGCCCGTGCGTCCATCACCCGACGGAACAACGAGGACACCACCATGAGCAGCAGTGCCCCGCCGAGCATGATCAGCATCGGCAGGATCGACAGGTAGTCGATGTGCGGCACGTGGATGGTCGGGGCGGCCGACGTGGCGAAGGAGATCACTGCCCGCCTCCCGCCTGCCTGGCCGGGGCCGCGGGCGATGCCGAGTTGCCCGACGTGCGCACGGCCACCAGCGGCCCCGGGCGCAGGCCGGCCGGGATCGGCGTGCGGGTGACGGTGTCGACGTGGACGACCAGCTGGTTGACCGAGGGGGTGATCCGGTCGAGCACCGGCTTCGGGAACACCCCGAGCAGCACGATGAGGACGACGAGCGGGGCCACGATGAGCCGCTCGTTGAGCGACAGGTCACGGGTCGTGGCGTCCTCCGCGGTGGGCTCGCCGTGGAACACCTGCTGGTAGCCCCACAGCAGGTAGACGGCGGCGATGATCACCCCGGCGGCGGCGGCCACGGCCCACCAGCGGTGGGCCACGAAGGTGCCGATCAGGATCAGGAACTCGCCCACGAAGCCGTTGAGCCCCGGCACGCCGATCGAGGCCAGCATGGCCAGGGTGAAGACGCCGGCCAGCACGGGCGCCGGGGACTGCAGTCCCTTCAGCGATCCGATCTGCCACGTCTTGCGGCGCTCGTAGATCCAGCCCACCAGGATGAACAGGGTGGCGATGACCAGGCCGTGGTTGACCATCTGCAGGACGCCGCCGCTCAGGCCCTGGCTGTTCAGGGCGAAGGTGCCGAGCGCGATGAACCCGATCTGGGCCAGCGACGAGTACGCCAGCAGGCGCTTCAGGTCGCGCTGGGCGCAGGCCACGAGGGCGCCGTAGGTGATGCCGATGACGGCCAGCGTCAGCAGCCACGGGGCCAGGGTGCGGCTGGCCTGCGGGAAGAGGTTCAGGTCGAAGCGGATGATGCCGTACGTCCCCAGCTTGGCCATGACGGCGACCAGGAGGATGGCGGCCGCCGTGGGGGCCTCCGAATAGGCGTCGGGCGACCAGGTGTGGAAGGGGAAGATCGGCGCCTTGACGGCGAACGCCGCGGTGAACGCCAGGAAGAGCAGCACGCCCTCGGTCCCCGACAGGTGGGTGTGCATCAGCGCCGGTAGGGCGAAGGTGAGCACCCCGGTCTGGGACTTGTGGATGAAGGCGATCGACACGATGCCCACCAGCAGGAAGGCCGAGCCGGCGAACGTGTACACGAAGAACTTGATGGCGGCATAGCCGCGCCGGGAGAAGCCCCAGCCGCCGATCAGGAAGTACGACGGCACCAGCGTGAGCTCGAAGAACAGGAAGAAGAGGATCAGGTCGAGCGAGACGAAGCTGCCCATGCATGCCGCCTCGAGGAGCAGCACCCAGGCGATGTACGACCGGGGGTCGCGTCGCACCCGGGCCCCCAGCATGGTGAGCGGGAAGAGCACGGCCGTCATCGCCACCAGGAAGAGCGAGATCCCGTCGACGCCGACCGACCAGTGGATGCCGAGTCCGGTGGCCCAGACGTGCGTGCTGACCATCTGGTAGGCGCCGGTGCCGGACTTGAAGACCACCAGCACGGCGGCGGCCACGGCCAGGGTGAGGACGGTGACGGCCACGCCGACCGCCTCGTGGAACCAGGCGGCGACGGCCGTGCGGGGGATGAGGGCGACCACGGCGGCGCCCACCGCGGGCAGCAGGACCAGGGTGGTCAGGTACGGGAACGAGGTGGCGACCATCAGCCCCACCACATCCTGGTCAACATGAACCCGAGCACGACGACGGTGCCGAAGGTGATGCCGAGCACGTAGTTGCGCACGTAGCCGGTCTGGGTCCGGCGCAGCAGCGTGCCCGACCCCCGGAAGGCACCGGCCACCCCGTTGACGGCGGCGTCGATCACCTTCGGCTCGATCACGTCGGCACAGAACGCCGCCAGGCGCTCGCTCGGCCGGCCGAACACGGTGTCGTAGAGCTCGTTGATGTACCAGGCCCCCCGCAGGAACGAGCCCTCGAGGGCGGGCCGGTCCGCCGCTCGCGTCCACAGGCGCAGGCCGATCAGCACGAACGCGATCGCCACCAGCGCGTCCACGATGGCCAGCACCCACAGGGCGGTCGAACTCAGGTTGTCGTGGTACAGGTTGGCCCCGAACACCGGGTCCACCCAGTTGGCCAGCGAGAAGTTGCTGCTCGAGATGGCCATCACCCCGGCGACCGCGGCGAAGAACGACAGGATCCACAGCGGTACGGTCATGATCCAGGGCGACTCGTGGGGCTCGGACACGGCCCCGTCGGCGTGGTGGGCGTGGGCGGCGTCGAGCTCGGGGTGGACGTCCCCGGACTCGGACCAGCGGTCCGTTCCGAAGAAGGCGAGTCCGGTCAGGCGGCTCATGTAGTACGCGGTCAGGGCGGCGGTGACGATGCCGACGACCCACAGGGCCGGGTGTGCGGACCACGTGTTGTCCAGCACGTCGCCCTTGGCCCAGAAGCCGGACAGCGGCGGCACGGCGGCGATGCACAGCCAGCCGATGGCGAAGGTGATGAACGTCACCGGCAGGTAGGCCCGAAGGTTGCCCATGCGCTTCAGGTCCTGCTCGTCGTGGAGCCCGTGGATGACCGAGCCGGCGCCGAGGAACAGCAGTCCCTTGAAGAAGGCGTGGGCGACCATGAGGAAGATGGCCGCCGTGTAGGCACCGACGCCGATGGCCAGGAACATGTAGCCGAGCTGGGACACCGTCGAGTAGGCGAGCACCTTCTTGATGTCCTGCTGGGCGCAGGCGATGGTGGCGGCCATGAAGGCGGTGGCCGCGCCGACGATGGCGATGGTCAGGGCGGCGTCGGGCGAGGCGTGGAGCAGTGGACTCACCCGGCACAGCAGGTACACGCCGGCCGTCACCATGGTGGCGGCGTGGATCAGCGCCGACACCGGGGTCGGGCCCTCCATGGCGTCGGCCAGCCACGGGAACAGCGGGATCTGCGCCGACTTGCCCATCACCCCGACCAGCAGGAGCAGGCAGATGGCGGTGACGTTGGCCGAGCCGATCTCGCCGATGTGGGCGAAGACGTACTGGTAGTCGAGCGAGTGGACCTTCTCGTAGACGAGGAAGATGGCCAGCAGGAAGCCGACGTCACCGATCCGGTTGTAGACGAAGGCCTTCTTCCCGGCACTGGCCGCCGAGTCCCGGGTGAACCAGAACGAGACCAGCCAGTACGAGCAGGTCCCGACGCCCTCCCACCCGACGAAGGTGACCAGCAGGTTGCTCCCGAGCACCAGGATCAGCATCGAGGCGACGAACAGGTTCATGTACAGGAAGAACTTCGGGTAGTCCTTGTCGCCCTTCATGTACCCGATGGAGTACAGGTGGATCAGGGTGCTGATCCCGGTGATGAACAGCACCATGGTCATCGACAACGGGTCGACGTACAGCGCGGCGTGGACCTGGAGCCGGTCGACCGGGATCCACGTCCACAGGTTCTGGCCGTAGTGGCGCACGGGCTGGTTCAGCTGCAGGAGTGCCAGGTACACGCCGACCGACACCACGAACGACGCCCCCACCATGACGGTGGCCACGACGCCGGCGGCCGGGTCGCCCAGCCTGCGGCCGGCGGCCAGCAGGATGCCGAAGCCGACCAGGGGAGCCAGGATGATCAGGTAGGTCACGTGGAGCATCGCCCGATCAGCCCTTCATCAGGTGGAGGTCGTCGGCGTTCGTGCTGCTCCGCCTGCGGAAGATGGCCACCACGATGCCGAGGCCGACCACGACCTCGGCGGCGGCGACCACCAGGACGAAGAAGACCAGCACCTGCCCGCCGATGTCGTGCATCTGGCGGGCGAAGGTCACGAGGGCCAGGTTGGAGGCGTTGAGCATGAGCTCGACGCACATGAACATGATCAGCACGTTGCGGCGCACCAGGACGCCGAGGGCGCCGATGGCGAACAGCACCACGCTGAGCGAGAGGTACCAGGCCGGGTTGATGCTCATGCGCCGACCTCGGCGTCCTCGGTGCCGTCGCTCGACGACGCCGCCGCGGCCCCGGCGTGGCCAGGGGCGGCGTCGGCGGGGGCGGGGGTGTCGGCGGGGGCGGGGGTGTCGGCGGGGGCGGCCACCGCAGGCGTCGTGTCGGTCCCCGGCGCCGGGGCGGCGTCGGCCTCCTCCACCGCCAGGGACGAGGTGGCCGCCGGTGGGCGGCGGGCCAGCACCACGGCGCCGACCACGGCGATGATCAGCAGCGCCGACGTGGCCTCGAAGGGGAACAGGTAGGTGGTGTAGAGCGACCTGCCGATGAGATTGACGTTGGGGGCGCCGGTGTCGGGCCCGGCCACGGAGTGCTGGCCGGTGGTCCACGTGGAGACCTGGCCGAGCAGGAGCAGACCCGTCGTGCCGAGGGCCACCAGCGCCACGGCCAGGGGCCGCTGGCCGCGCAGCGGCTCGGCGGCCACGTTCTCCTCCTTGTCGACCCCCAGGAACATGATCACGAACAGGAAGAGCACCACGATGGCGCCGGCGTACACGATGACCTGGACGGCGGCCAGGAAGCTGGCCTGCTGGAGCACGAACAGCACGGCGACGCCGAACAGGGTCATGACCAGCATGAGGGCGGAGTGGACCGGGTTGCGGGCCACCACGACGCCGATGGCGCCGGCCAGCACGATGGCGGCGGACACTGCGAACACGCCCACGTCGGGCACGGTCGGGTGGGACGACCCCGAGGTGACCAGGACGCCGAGCAGGGCGATCATGCCGCGCCACCGTCGTCGGCGGCGGTGGCGGCCGTGTCGGCGGCGTCGGCCGTGTCGTCGAACGAGAGCACCGGCAGCCGGTCGCGCTCGGAATTGCCGGCCCGCTTGGCGTCGGCGTAGGCGGCGTCGGCCTCGGCGCGGTGCTTCTTCCCGAAGCCGGGGCGGAAGCGCTCGGCCTTCTCCATGGCCCGGCCGATGGCGCCCCGGGGGCCGCGCTTGGCCGCCGGCAGGTCGGACGGGTTGAGGTGGCGCTCGAGGGTCTGACGCAGGGGCATGCTGCCCGTCGTCGCGTCGTCGCGCACACCGCTCTGGCCGGCCTCGGGGGCGCGGACACCGAAGCCGAGCTCGCCGGACCACTGGACCTGGCCCTCGAACTCGGCGGCGCCGCCGGGCGACGTGGCCCGCATCCATCCCGACGTGTGGAGGTCGTCGCCCTCGCGCCAGTCCTCCCACGGCATGTGCTTCGGTCGGCCGTCGTCGTCCACCAGCAGCTCGGACTTCGTATAGATGGCGTCGTTGCGGTTGGTGAACGAGAACTCCATCAGCTTCGACTCGGTGATGGCCTCGGTGGGACAGGCCTCCACGCACATGTCGCAGTGGATGCAGCGCAGGAAGTTGATCTCGTAGACGTAGCCGTAGCGCTCGCCCGGCGACACCGGGTGGTCCGGCGGGTTGTCCAGGCCGCGCACGTAGATGCAGTCGGCCGGGCAGACGCCGGCGCACAGCTCGCAACCGATGCACTTCTCCATGCCGTCCTCGTACCGGTTCAGGACGTGACGGCCGTGCTGGCGCGGCTGCTTCGGGCGCTTCTCCTCGGGATACTGGCGGGTGACCGCCGGGCGCCCGAGGTGTTCCAGGGTCAGCTTGAACCCGCCCAGGAAGTTCTGACGTCCGTGCGGCGGCTCGGGTGTCGCCATCAGCGGTCTCCTCCCTCGGTGGGTGCTGCGGGCGGTTGCTGCTCGGCACGGGTCCACAGTCGGACCCCCACCTGGGGGACGACGGCCTGGGTGGCCTCGCGCTCGGCGCCGACGGCGAAGGCCCGGGTGAGCAGGAAGCTGCCGGCCACCACGGCGGCGGCCATGGCAAGGCCCCACCACCCGTCGACGACGAAGCCGGCGACGATCAGGAGCCATCCCAGCGACAGCGGGATGAGGCGCTTCCAGCCCAGGTCCATGAGCTGGTCGTAGCGGAGTCGGGGCAGGGCCGCACGGAGCCAGACGAAGACGAACAGGAAGACGATGGTCTTACCCAGGAACCACAGGATCGGGAAGATCCACTGGATGTGGGGGATGTGTGGCACCGGCCCGTCCGGCCCGCCGAAGAACAGGGTCACCGTGATGGCCGACATGGTGATGGTGTTCATGAACTCGGCCAGGAAGAACAGTGCGAACCGGATCGACGAGTACTCGGTGTGGAAGCCCCCGACGAGCTCCTGGTCGGCCTCCACCAGGTCGAACGGGGGCCGGTTGGTTTCCGCCACGACGGCGATGAAGAAGATGAGGAAGGGGACGACGGCCAGGCGGATGGCGTTCCACTGCCACAGGTGGCCGGCCTGGGCGTTGACGATGTCCCGGGTGCTGAGCGACCCCGAGATGAGGACGACCATCACCACGGTCATCCCGAGGGCGGCCTCGTAGGAGATCATCTGGGCCGAGGCCCGGACCGAGCCGAGCAGCGGGTACTTGGAGCCCGACGACCAGCCGGCGAGCATGATGCCGTAGACGGCGATGCCCGACATGGCCAGCAGGAACAGGATCCCCATGGCCGGGTCGGCCAGCTGCAGCTCGAAGGTGTGGCCGAAGAGGGTCACCTCGCCGCCGATGGGGACGATGGCGAAGGCCAGGAACGCCGGGATGATCGTCAGGTACGGCGCCAGCTTGAAGACGAACCGATCGGCCTTGTCCGGGATCAGGTCCTCCTTGAAGAAGAGCTTGATCCCGTCGGCCAGGGTCTGGGCGATGCCGAAGGGTCCGGCCCGGTTGGGGCCGATCCTGCTCTGCATGTCCGAGATGACCTTGCGCTCGAACCAGATCATCAGCATGACCGACACCATGAGGGCGCCGAACACGACCAGGACCTTGACGGCCACGATGGCGAGCACGACCCAGCCCACGCCCTTGCCGTAGAGCGGGTCGGTGCCGAGGAGCGGCACGAGGTGGGTCACAACGACTCCATCCGCAGGTCCACCACGGGGAAGGCGCGGTCGATCAGGTCGCCCACCGTGCCGTCGCCCAACGGGACGTTGACGTCGGCGGCGACCACCTTGCGGGGCAGCGACCCGTCGGGCTCGACGGGCACCACCAGGGTGGCCGTGGCCGACCGGAGCCGCACCTCGCCGCCGGCACCCACGCCGAGCTCGTCCAGGTCCTGCGGATTGGCCCGCAGGGTGCCCGGAGTGACCAGGCCGGCGAGCGCCGGGACGGCCTCCACCGCGCTGCCCGAGTCGTAGAGCACCCGGGAGGCCACCAGGCGTACCGAGTAGCCGTCGGCCGGGGACACGTGGGGCACGGACAGGTCGGTCGCACCGGACACCATGGGTGGCCGGGCCGGGCTGCCGTCGGCCGGCTCCACGGGTGCGGCTCCCGTGCCGGCATTGGGCGAGGAGGCGAGGCCGGCCTGCAGGCTGGCGCCCTGCCGCTCCACCGACTCGACACCGGGGACCGCCATCGGGTCGAGGCGGGGCCGGCGGGACAGCGACACCGGGCTGGCGCCCAGCGGGGCCACCACGCCGTCGGCGCGGCCCGGGGCGTCGAGCACGGCCCGGGTGATGCCGCGGTGCGACACGGCCAGCTGCTCGATCTCGTCCCACACCGTGCCCACCGAGTCGTAGCCCAGGTCGTGACCGAGGTGCACGGCCAGCTCGCCGGCGATCATCCAGTCGGGCCACGCCTGGCCGGGGGGGACCAGCTTCTGGCCGAGGCGCGAGATCCGGCCTTCGATGTTGGTGGTCGTGCCCGGACGCTCGTGGGCCTCGGCGGCCGGCAGCACCACGTCGGCGTGCTCGAGGACGTCGCCCGGGGCGGTGGCGACGGCCACCACGAACTCGGCGGCCTCGAGCGCCCGCCGGGCGAGCCGGCGGTCGGGGAAGTCGGACAGCGGGTCGCTGCCGAGCAGGACCAGCGCGGTCACCGCGGCGCCCCCGGCGTGGTCGCCGGCGGCGGCGGCCAGGATCTCGGCCGTGCCCCGACCGCGTACCCGGGGCACCGTGCCCCACGCCGCCTCGAACCAGGCCCGTCCGTCCTCGAGGGTGACCCGGCCGGGCAGCAGGCCGGGGGCCAGTCCCATGTCGAGGGCGCCGAGGACGTTGCCGCGGCGCAGGGCGGGCAGGAACCGGGCCTCGGGCAGCGCGTCGGCCAGGGCGCGGGCGGCGTCGGCCACCAGTTCGGCGTCCTCGGCCAGCGACGGGCGGCCCACGACCACCACGACCGGGCCCTCGCCGATCAGCCGGCGGGCCTCGGCCACGGCCTCGGCGTCCTTGGTCGCGGCCGGTGCGGTCCCGCCGGCCACCAGGGCGTCGACCAGCGCACGGGCGTCGCCCGGGCCGTAGCGGAGCGACACCGCTGCGTGCTCGGTCAGCGACGTGGCCTGCGGAGAGAGCTCGACCAGCGACAGGTTGCCGTCGACGGCGGCCGACCGCAGGCGCAGGAACAGGATCGGGAGCTCCTCGCGCACGTCGCCGGTCAGGAGGATCACCGTGGTGGCCGAGGCGGCCTGGTCGATGGTGGCCCGGGGCAGGCCGAGGACGACCTCGGCCGGCAGGCCGTCGCCCAGTTGGGCGTCGACGGAGTCGGTCCCGAGCACGCCCTTGGTCACCCTGGCCCAGGCGTAGGCGCCCTCGTTGGTCAGCCGGGCGCCGCCGATGACGCCGAGCGCGTCGGGACCGTCGTCGACGGCGGACCGCAGTCCGGTGGCCACCACCTCGAGGGCCTCGTGCCAGGACACGGCGACCAGGGTGCCGTCCTTGCGGACCATCGGCTCCACCAGGCGGTCCTCGCGGTTGACGGCGTCGGCCGCGAACCGGCCCTTGTCGCACAACCAGCCGTGGTTCACCGGGTCGATGTCGATGCCGAGCAGCCGGGTGAGGCGGTTGGAGGACGACTGGACGGCCACCCGGCAGCCCACCGCGCACGTCGTGCACGTGGACTCGACCTGGTCGAGGTCCCACGGCCGGGCCGCGAACCGGTAGGGGGAGGCGGTGAGCGCGCCCACCGGGCAGATCTGCACCGTGTTCCCCGAGAAGTAGGAGGTGAAGGGCAGTTCGGGGAAGGTGCCGACCTGGATCTGCTCGCCCCGGCCGATGAAGTCGATCTGGGCCTCGCCCGCCACCTCGTCGGCGAAGCGGGTGCAACGGCTGCACTGGATGCACCGCTCACGGTCGAGCAGCACCAGCTCCGAGATCGGGACCGGCTTCTCGAAGTGCCGCTTCTCCTCGACGAACCGGGTCTCCCCGGGGCCGTAGGCGAGGGTCTGGTCCTGGAGCGGGCACTCGCCGCCCTTGTCGCAGACCGGGCAGTCGAGCGGGTGGTTGATGAGCAGGAACTCGAGGACGCCGTCCTGGGCCTTCTTGACCTTGTCGGAGTCGGAGGAGACCTCCATGCCGGGTGCCGCCTCGATGTAGCAGCTGGGCATCAGGGTGGCGCCGCGTGGGCCGCTCACCTCGACCAGGCACATGCGGCACACACCGACCGGCTGCATGCGCGGGTGGTAGCAGAAGCGCGGGATGAAGGTCCCGGCCCGCTCGGCCGCGGCGATCAGCATCTCCCCCTTGCGGGCGCGGACGGCCCGGCCGTCCAGGGTGAACTCGAACTCGTCCGACGGGGTGGCCTGGTCAGTCATAGGGACAGCCACCCTCCTTGATGTGGACCAGGAACTCGTCACGGAACATGGTGATGGCCGAGCTGATCGAGGACGGGATCGACGGGCCGAGCACGCAGATGGTGGTCTGCTGCGGCGGCCAGGTGAGCCCGGGGGCGATGTTGTCGCAGGCGTCGAGCAGGAGGTCGAGGTCCTCCTCGCGCCCGAGGCCGCGCTCGATCCGCTCCATGATGCGCTCGAGCCAGCCCGATCCCTCCCGGCAGGGGGTGCACTGGCCGCAGGACTCGCGGCTGAAGAACTTGGTGATCCGCCAGGCGGCCCGCACCGCGCACGTGTGGTCGTCCATGACGACCACCGACCCGGACCCGAGCATGGACCCGGCCTCGGCCACCTCGTCCTGGCCCAGGGGAAGGTCGATCCGGTCGGGCCCGAACCACGGCGCCGACACCCCCCCGGGGATGAACGCCTTCAGCCCGCGCCCGTGGGGGATGCCCCCGCCGAGCACCGGGGCGTTGATGAGGTCGTTGAAGGTCGTCGTGACCATCTCGAGCTCGTACACGCCCGGGTTGGAGACGTGGCCGGCCAGGGCGAAGAGCCGGGTGCCGGTCGAGCGCCCGCCACCCAGGGCGGCGAACGCAGCCCCGCCGTTGAGCATGATCCACGGGAGGTTCGACATGGTCTCGACGTTGTTGACCACGGTCGGGTCGCCGTAGAGGCCGATGGCCGCCGGAAAGAACGGCGGCTTGATCCGGGGGAAGCCGCGCTTGCCCTCCAGCGACTCGAGCAGGGCCGTCTCCTCACCGCAGATGTAGGCACCCGCACCGGGGTGGAGCACCACGTCCACCGAGAACCCGGAGCCGAAGATGTCCCGGCCCACCGCGCCGTGGGCGTAGGCGTCGTTGAGGGCGGCCTGCACCCGCTCGAGCCCGAGGGCGAACTCGCCCCGCAGGAAGATGAACACCCGGGAGACCTGCAACGCGTAGGCGGCGATCACCACGCCCTCGACCAGCTGGTGCGGGTCTCGCTCCACGAGCAGGTGGTCCTTGAAGGTGGCCGGCTCCGACTCGTCGCCGTTGACCACCAGGTAGGTGACCGGCGCCTTGCGCAGCATCGACCACTTGCGCCCGGCCGGGAACCCGGCGCCGCCGCGGCCGAGCAGGCTGGCCGCGTCGACCTCGGCCACCACCGCCTCGGGCGTCATGGTGAGCGCCTTGCGCAACCCGTCGTAGCCGCCCGTGGCCAGGTAGCGCTCCAGGGTGTGGGAGTCGTCGTGGCCGATGCGTGCGGTGACGATCTTGGGCGGGTCGGTGATGGCCATCAGGCACCTCCCCCGTCGGCCGGCGCGGCGGCCGCCTCGCGGCCGGCCTTCGCCTCGGCGGCGGCACGGCGCTCCTCGGCCACGGTGGCCGGGTCGACGGCCAGGCCGTTCGACCGGCGGACGCGGATCAGCGTGCCGTGCGGCGGGATGTCGGCGTCGCGGGAACCCGAGCGCAGGTCGGCCATGAGCTGGTCGAACGACTCGGGGGTCTGGGCGCCCACGTAGCGGTGGTTGACCTGGACGCACGGGGCACGGTCGCAGTCGGCGAGGCACTCGGCCTCCTCGAGGGTGACGGTCCCGTCCGGCGTGGTGCCGCCGCTGCCGATGCCGAGGGAGCCCTCCGCGTGCTCCAGCAGCTCGGCGGCGCCACCCAGCAGGCAGGCGATGTTGGTGCAGACGGCGACCACATAGGTGCCGACCGGCTCGGTGTGGAGCATGTCGTAGAACGAGGCCGTGCCCAGCACCTCGCCCGGGGTCACACCGACGAGTCCGGCGATGTCGACCATGGCCTCGGGCGTCAGCCAGCCGTCCTGCTCCTGGGCCAGGTGGCAGAGCGGGATGAGGGCCGAGCGCGGCTCGGGGTACAGGGCGATCAGCTGGCGGGCCCGGCCCACGATGTCGGCCGACAGATGGGTCGGCGCCGCCGGGGCCGGTGCGGCGCGGCGGGGCGGGGCCAGCGGGGTCGGCTCGGTCACCGGTCCACCTCCCCCATCACCGGGTCGACGGACGAGCAGGCCACCACCGCGTCGGCCAGCAGGCCGCCGCGCATCATCAGGGGCAGGGCCTGGAGGTTGACGAAGCTCGGCCCCCGGATGTGCATGCGGAAGGGCTTGGGGCCGCCGTCCGACACCAGGTAGCAGCCGAGCTCGCCCCGGGGCGACTCGGTGGCCACGTAGACCTCGCCCTCCGGCACGCGGAAGCCCTCGGTGAACACCTTGAAGTGGTGGATCAGGGCCTCCATCGACTCGTCGATCCGCCCCCGGGGTGGCGGCGTGACCTTCTTGTCCTGGACCCGGTAGTCGCCGGCGGGCATCTTCCCCACGATCTGGCGGATGATCCGGATCGACTCGCGTATTTCGTTGAGGCGGATCGAGTACCGGTCGAAATTGTCGCCGAACGTCCCGACGATGACGTCGAACTCGACCTCGTCGTAGCGGAGGTAGGGCATGTCGCGGCGAAGGTCCCACGGCACGCCGGTGGAGCGGAGCAGGGGCCCGGTGAGCGACAGTGCCAGCGCCTCCTCGGCCGACAGGTTGCCCACGCCCTCGGCCCGCTGGCGGAACAGGGGCTGGCCGGTGAGCAGCTCGTCGTACTCGTCGAGCCGGGGCAGGACCGTGTCGCAGATGACGGTGACGTCGTCCTCCCACCCGTCGGGCAGGTCGGCCGCCGTACCGCCGGGGCGGATGAAGTTGTGGTTCATCCGCAGCCCCGTCGTCTTCTCGAAGAAGGCCAGGATCATCTCGCGCTCGCGGAAGCCGTAGATCATCATCGACGTCGACGCGTGGTCCATGCCGTTGGTGGCCATCCACATGAGGTGCGACGAGACCCGGTTCAACTCGACCAGGAGCATGCGGATCCAGTCCGAGCGGGCCGGCATCTCGATCCCCAGCAGCTCCTCGACGGCCAGCGACAGCACCAGCTCGTTGTGGAGCGGCGACAGGTAGTCCATCCGGGTGACGTTGGTCGACCCCTGGACGTAGGTGAGCTCCTCGGCCGTCTTCTCCATGCCGGTGTGGAGGTAGCCGATGACCGGCTTGGTGCGCAGCACCGTCTCCCCGTCGAGCTCGATCATGAGCCGGAGCACACCGTGGGTCGACGGGTGCTGCGGGCCCATGTTGATGATCATGGTCTCGTCGTCAGTCTGCTCGATGTCGATGTCGTCGGCGTTGAGGACCACGCCCTCGGGCAGGCGGAGGACGGCGCCGACCTCGCGCCGGAGCTCGTCGGGCCCGGTCTGCGAGCGGGGGAAGAGCTCCTGGGCGCCTTCCGACGTCTCGATCACGAGGCCGGTCGAGGTGCCCGCGGCGGACGGCTCGTCGTAGTGCTCGCCGGACACGGGGTCGGGCAGGTCGGCGTCGGGGTGCGGCACGCCGCCGGTGGTGGGGGCAGTGTCGGTCATCGGGGCCCCGGGGCGCCCTTGAACTGCACGGGCACCCGGCCCACGCCGTAGTCCTTGCGGAGCGGATGGCCCTCCCAGTCCTCGGGGAGGAGGATCCGGGTCATGTCCGGATGGCCGGTGAACACGATGCCGAACAGGTCGTACGCCTCGCGCTCCATCGCCTCCGTCCCCGGGTACAGGTCGAAGAGGGTGGGCGCCTCGGCGTCGTCGGCCGGAACCTGGACCCGCACGCGGACCCGGCGCACCTGGCTCAGCGACAGCAGGTTGACCACGACCTCGAACCGCTCGGGCACCACACCGTCGGGCAGGGTGCGCCCGGGATGGGTGAGGTAGTCGACCCCGCACAGGTCGGCGCAGGTCTCGAAGCCCTCGTCGCGCAGGCCCGTCACCACGTCGAGGTACAGCTCGCGGGTGGGGAAGAGCACCTCGGGCACGGCACCGCGGCGCCGGCGTGCCGACGAGCCGCCCGACGCGGCGGTCACGGGCGCGTCGGAGGACGTGCCCCCGTCGGTGGCCGTGGTCACAGGGGCTCACCCACGCTGCGGGCGATGATCGGGTTGCGCTTGGGGGTGCCGAGGTGCACGGCGTCCGGTCGCTCGGGCGTCCAGCCGGAGCCGTCGCCGGGACCACGGGCGTCCGACGTGTCGCCGCCCTCGTCCGAGGCGAGCCCCGACGTGTCGGGGCGCCCGTCGAGCACCAGGGTCCGCCGACGGGTGATGTCCTCGGTCCGCACCTTCTCGTGGAGGGTGAGGATGGCGTGCATGAGCGTCTCGGGGGTCGGCGGGCACCCGGGGGCGTAGACGTCGACGGGGACGATCTGGTCCACGCCCTGCACGATGGCGTAGTTGTTGAACATGCCGCCCGTGCTGGCGCACACGCCCATCGACAGGACCCACTTGGGCTCCATCATCTGGTCGTAGACCTGGCGGAGCACCGGGGCCATCTTCTGCGACACCCGGCCGGCGACGATCATGAGGTCGGCCTGGCGGGGCGAGGCCCGGAACACCTCCATGCCGAACCGGGCGAGGTCGAAGTCGGCCGCGCCCACCGACATCATCTCGATGGCGCAGCAGGCCAGCCCGAACGTGGCCGGCCACATCGAGTAGGTGCGCGCCCACTTGACCAGGTCCTCGAGGCGGCCGGTGAGGAAGTTGTGCTGGAGGTCCTCGAGTCCCACGGCGCGCTCCGCCCCCGCTCAGGCGGCGCGGCCGGGGCCGGCCGGGGCGGTGGTGGGCGTCGTCGTCCCGTCGGCCTCCGCGGAGGTGGCGCCGATGCGGGCGATGGTCGAGTCCGAGGTGCGCGACGGCATGCCACCGACGAGGCGCTTCGACGGTCCCCAGCTGAGCGCCCCGTTGCCGACCAGGTAGAGGAACGACACGAAGACCACGACGGCGAAGACCAGCACCTCGATCAGGCCGAACGAGCGCAGCTGCCGGAAGATGACGGCCCAGGGGTAGAGGAAGACCACCTCGATGTCGAAGATGATGAAGATCATCGCCACCAGGTAGAACCGCACCGGGAACCGGGTCGGCGGGTCGATGCCGGGCACGATCCCGCACTCGTAGGGCGCCAGCTTGGCCGCCGTCGGCCGCTTCTTCGGCGCCAGCAGGGCCGACCCGACGAACGACAGGGAGGCGAAGAGGAACCCCAGGATGATCAGGATCAGGATCGGAAGGTAGTCGGCCACAGCACGTGTTTTTTACCACGCGCCCTTCCGACAAAGCACATCCGGCCGGCAGGCGCGGATCGGGTGCCGCACGCCGCCGGCTTGGCCGGCGGTGTGCCGACCCGGAGCCGTGCCACCTAGCATTGGCACGTGAGCCCAGCGTCCGAAGGCACCCCCGTCCCCACCGGCACCGGCGACCCCCGTGGGGGTGGCGGATCGGTCGGCCCTCCGGCCGACGGCCACGTCCACGACGTCCTGGTGGTCGGCGGCGGGCCGTCCGGCTCCTCGTGCGCCTACTGGCTGGCCGAGGCCGGATGGGACGTGGCCCTGGTGGAGAAGAAGGAGTTCCCCCGCGAGAAGACCTGCGGCGACGGGCTGACGCCCCGGTCGGTCCGACAGATCGCCGACATGGGCATCGAGGGCGCGCTGGCCGGAGCCCACCGGTACGGCGGGCTCCGCTGCCACGCCTTCGGCCGGACGCTCGACCTGCCCTGGCCCGAGCACCCGTCGTTCCCCGCCTACGGCTACGTCATCACCCGGCACGACCTCGATGCCCTGGTGAACGAGCGGGCGGCCAAGGCCGGTGCCACCGTGTGGCAGGGCACCGAGGCCCTCGAGCCGATCCTCGACGCCACGGCGGACGTGCCCGGAGGCGCCGGCCTGCCGTCGTGCGTGGGCGCAGTGGTGAAGGAGAAGGCCACCGGCCAGGTCCGCGAGGTCCGGGCCCGCTACGTGGTGGTGGCCGACGGGGCCAACTCCCGGTTCGGCCGGGCCCTCGGCACCAGCCGGGACCGCAGCCAACCCATGGGCATGGCGCTGCGCGGCTACTACTCCTCGCCCGGACACGACCAGCCGTTCATCGAGTCCCACCTGGACATCCGGGACGGCGACGGCGACGTGGTCCCGGGCTACGGCTGGATCTTCCCGCTGGGCGACGGCCGGGTGAACGTGGGCGTCGGCCTCCTGTCCACCGACCGCCGGTGGAAGGGCGTCAACACCGGCACCCTGATGCAGCACTTCGTGGCCTGGGCACCGAAGGAGTGGGAGCTCTCCCCGGCCACCGCCCTCGGGCCGGCCACCGGCGGCAAGCTCCCCATGGGCCTGGCGGTCGGACCGCGGGTGGGCGCCACCACCCTGGTCGTCGGCGACGCAGCCGGCGCCATCAACCCCTTCAACGGCGAGGGCATCGCCTACGGCTACGAGACGGGTCGCCTGGCCGCCGCATCACTCGGCGAGGCCCTGTCGGGCGACGGATTCGCCGCCCTGCAGCGCTACGAGGAGCGGCTCGAGGACGCCTACGGCCTCTACTACCGGGTGGCCCGGGCGTTCATCCGGGTCATCGCCAATCCGGAGCTCATGCGGCTGTGCGTCGGCACGGGCATGCACTCCGAGTCGCTCATGCAGTGGATCCTGCGGATCATGTCGAACCTCGTCCGGCCGGACGAGACCGGCCCGGCGGAGGCCACCTACCGGACGCTCGCCCTCATCGCCCGTATGGCCCCCGAAGGCATCTGACCCCGGCCGCGCCGGCCGTGCACCGACCGCGTCGGACGTGTGCCGACCGGCTACTTGGAGGCGGAGGCCGCCACCCGGCCGACCATGGCGTCGTACGCCGGGGCGAACACGTCGCTGGCGATGGCGGGGCCGTTCGTGGACGGCGTCAGTACGGCGACCACCCGCCCGCCGAGCATGTAGGCGTTGCCCACCACCTCGGTGCCCTGACCGGGCAGCGAGTAGGTGGTCACGATCCCGTACGCCTGCACCCCGGTGGGGCCGGTCAGCGTCACCGGCTGCACGGCGGCGGTGGCACCGGCGACAGCACCGGCGGCGAGGGCCGTGGCGTACTGCTGGTAGCAGGCGTCGAACTTCGGGTTGGCGAAGACGGCGTCGAGGGCCTGGACCTGACCGGCCGAGCCCAGTGTCATCGTCTTCGAGCCCATCTCGAACGAGGAGCCGGCGGCGCTCTGGAACGTCGGCGACTGCACCAGGCTGGTCTGGTTCGGAAGTGAACCGGCACCGAACAGGCCGGCGGCGACCGGATAGCTGGTGCCCAGGCACGAGGACAAGGTGTTGGTGGCGGCGGACTGGGCGGCGGCGGGGGCCGCCGGCGGGCGCACGACGGCCGCGGCCGGCGCGGCCTGGGTCCACCCGGTGGGCAGGTCGGCCAGGCGCAGGTTGACGGACGCGGCCAGCACGGTGTCGGCCGCGGCCGACACCGGCGGCGTCGCCGGGGCCGGGGCCGTGGACGTGGACGAGCTGCCCCGCTTCGACAGGGCGTACCCGACGCCGCCGGCGATCACGAGGACGAGCACGGCCGCCAGGGCGATCACCGCGGCGCGGTTGGGGCGCTTCGCGGCAGGGGCCAGCACCACCCCGGAGGTGCCGTCGTCACCGGAGGCACCGTCTGACGGGGTCCCGCCCGGGGCACCGTCACCGGTCGCGGGTTCCCCGCTCGTGCCCTGGACCGCCGGGGACCCGGTGGGAGCCGGGGGCCGGACGGCCGGCGGGACGGGGTCGGACGGGGGGGCGGGCGGTGACGGGGGGGCCGTGGTCGGCGCAGCCAGGTTCGCAGCGGGCCCCGACGGCGCGGCGCCGGCACCCACCGCAGTGGCCGCGGCGGCCCCCGCCGCTGCGGCCTCCGTCTTGGGCTTGCGCGGCGCCAACTTGTACCACGGGGTCTTCCCGTCCGCCGGGGCGGCGGGCTCGGCGGCACCGTCGACAGGCGCAGGGGGATCGGCAGCGGCCGGGGCGGCGGGAGCGGGAGGAGACGCCGGGGCCACGGCGGCAACACCCGCCACGGCGGCGCCGGCTGCGACGCCGTCGGGCTTGCGGGGGGCGAGCTTGTACCACGGGGTCTTCCCGTCGACCGGCGTGGCATCGGTGGACGCGGTGCCCGCCGACGGTGCGCCGGGTGTCGCCGGGGCGGCGGTGGGAGTGGGCGGCGCCGCCACCACGGGATCTGGCGCGAGCGCACCGACGACGGCGACGCCGGCGGCGGCCTCGGTGGCCTTGGGCTTGCGGGGGGCGAGCTTGTACCACGGGGTCTTGGCCGGGGCCTCTGCCTCGGGCAAGGCCAGTGGCGGGTCGTCCCACGCCGAGGTCGCGGCGGGCGGCGCCGTCAGGCCCCGGCCACCTGCCGGCGGGGTCGACCCGAAGGACACCGGGGGTGCCGGCGGGGCCGCCGGCCGGAACGTCGGCGCCGCCGGGGGCGGAGGGGCCGCGCCGGTGGCCGGCGCGGCCGGGGCCGGGGGCGCCGTGGCCATGTAGCCGGTGGGCGACATGCCGGGAGCGGACCCGTCACCAGGTTGGTGGCCGGCACCGTTGGGCGAGGCTGCGTCCGGTCGGGCACCGACGGCTGCGGCACCGGCGGCGGCGGCGACGCCGGCCGTCACATAGGACTGGGCGGGAGCTTCGGCGGAGGCCTCGACGGGATTCGGGGCCGCCGCCTGTGCCGTGGCCGGGGACGGGCCCGACGCAGGGAGCGTCACGCCGACCTCCGGGCCCCGGGACGGGGCCGCCGGGACCGGGCCCCTGTAGCGGGCCAGCCACGTCGGCAGGGCCTGGTCGAGGTAGGCCGCCTGCCCGGGCGAGACGGTGTCGCTGGGGAGCAGGAACCGAATGGACTGACCGCCCGAGGTCAGCTCCATGATGGCGGCCTCGCGGCCGTCGGCCAGCTGCACGACCTCGTGGCACGTGGCCGAGTCGAGCGCCGCCCACACCAGCAGCCGCTCGATCTGCGGCTGGGGTCCCTGCACGGTGATCCCCGCCGTCGTGAACAGCAGGCTGATGCCCTCCGTCGTCTTGGTCCCCCGGTCGGCGTCACCGGCCAGCGCGACACCTGGCAGCTGCATGCCTTCCGGAGGTAGCTCCGTGATCCCGACCGTCATGCGTCGCTCCTTCGTGGACTGTGATGGTTCGCGACGGGCCTGCGTGGTCCCGTCGGTCCTCGGCTCCCGAGTCGCGCCCGTCCCGGACCCGACGACTGCAGCGCGCGGGTCCCGAAGGCCCACACACCAAGGACATTGTGCCTCATGGGTGGACCGAAGCGGGGGTACCCACGTACCACCACCTCTCCATCGGCGTTTGCGGGCGCCATCTTGAACGGAGCGGGACCCGTCGGCGGGGAGGGCGCGAGGTGCTCAGCTACGTGACCGCATCGACGATCGCCTCCGACGCACAGGCCAGGGCGCGGTCGAACTCGGCGTCGCCGTGGGCCATCGAGGGAAACGCCACCTCGTAGGGGCCGGGCGCCAGTGCGACCCCACGGTCGAGCATGCCCCGGAAGAACCGGGCGTAGATCCCGGTGGCCGCCGAGGCGGCCGCGCCGGCGTAGTCGCGCACGTCCGGCCCACCCGCGGGCACGAAGGACATCCCGAGCAGCGGCCCCGCGACCGGCACCCGGGCGGTCAGCGCCCGCCCGTCGGCGTCGGCGGCCCCGGCGGTGGCCATCCCGTCGGCCAGGACCGTCTGGAGCGAGTCGCCGAACGACGCCACCCGGGCCGACAGGCCGTCGAAGGCGTCCTCGGACAGCATCCGCAGGACGGAGAGCCCGGCGGCCGTGGCCAACGGGTTCCCCGACAGCGTGCCCGCCTGGTACACGGGACCCAGCGGTGCCAGCACCGACAGGATCTCCGCCCGGCCGCCGAACGCCCCGACGGGCAGGCCCCCGCCGATCACCTTGCCGAAGCACCACAGGTCGGGCCGCACGCCGGTGAACGATGCGGCCCCGCCCCGCCCGAGCCGGAACCCCGTGATCACCTCGTCGAAGATCAGCAGCGCGCCGGCGGCGTCACAGGCGGCCCGCAGCCCTTCGAGGAACCCGTCCGCCGGTGGGACGAGCCCCATGTTGGCGGCCACCGCCTCGACGATCACGCAGGCCACCCGGTCGTCGAGCTCGGGGACCACGTTGTACGGGGCGACGACGGTGTCGGCCACCGCGGCGGCCGGAACGCCGGCCGAGTCCGGCAACCCGAGCGTGGCCACCCCGCTCCCCCCACCGGCCAGCAGACCGTCGGAGTGCCCGTGGTAGCAGCCGTCGAACTTGACCACGCGGTCGCGCCCGGTGTACCCGCGGGCCACCCGGATGGCGCTCATGGTCGCCTCGGTGCCGGACGACACCAGGCGGACCTGCTCGCACCCCGGCACCCGCTCGGCGATGGCCTCGGCCAGCAGGACCTCGCCCTCGGTCGGCGCGCCGAAGGTGGTGCCCCGTTCGGCGGCGGTCCGCACCGCCGCCACCACCTGGGGGTCGGCGTGCCCGAGGATCGACGCCCCGTACGACTGCACGAAGTCGAGGAGCCGGGTGCCGTCGGCGTCCCACACGTAGGCACCCTCGCCGCGGGTCACGAAGTACGGGTGCCCACCCACGGACCTGAAGGACCGGACCGGCGAGTTGACGCCGCCGGGGATCACCCGCACGGCGCGTTCGAACAGGTCGTCGGACCGGGCGTGGGGCGGTCGGTCAGCCATGGAGCACCTCGGCCAGCTCGCCGGCGAAGTAGGTCAGGACGAAGTCGGCGCCGGCGCGCTTGACCGCGGTCACCTGCTCGAGCGCGACGGCGGGCCCGTCGATCCAGCCCCGTTCGGCGGCCGCCTGGACCATGGCGTACTCGCCGCTCACGTGGTAGGCCGCCACCGGGACGTCGACGGCGGCCCGCACCTCGGCCACGACGTCCAGGTAGGTGAGGGCCGGCTTCACCATCACCATGTCGGCCCCTTCGGCCACGTCGAGCACCACCTCGGCCAGGGCCTCGCGTCCGTTGCGGGGGTCCTGCTGGTAGCCCGTGCGGTCACCCCCGCCGACGATGGTCACGTCGGCCGCCTCGCGGAACGGCCCGTACAGGGCCGAGGCGTACTTGGCCGCGTAGGCCAGGATCGCGGTGGCCGGGTGCCCGGCGCTGTCGAGCGCGCCCCGGATGGCCCCCACCTGGCCGTCCATCATCCCGCTGGGCGCCACCACGTCGGCGCCGGACGCCGCCTGGAGGACGGCGAGGTCGGCGTAGAGCTCGATGGTGGCGTCGTTGTCGACGTCCCCCGAGGCCGGGTCGACGATCCCGCAGTGCCCGTGGTCGGTGAACTCGTCGAGGCAGCAGTCGGCCATGACCACCAGGTCGTCGCCCACGGCGTCGCGCACCGCCTCGAGCGCCCTGCGGGTGATGCCGTCGGGATCTCGGGCGGCCGAGCCCGTGGCGTCCTTGTCCTCCGGCCGGGGCAGGGGGAACAGGATCACCCCGGGGATGCCGAGCCCGACCAGGCGCCGCACCTCGTCCACCAGGGACGCGATGGTGTGCTGCGACACGCCGGGCAGTGACCCGATGGGCCGGGGCACGTCGAGGCCGTCCGCGACGAAGAGCGGGGCCACCAGGTCGTCGGCGGTGAGGCGGGTCTGGGCCACCAGACGGCGCAGGGCCGGCGTGCGGCGCAGGCGGCGCAGGCGGCGTGCGGGGAAGCCGGGGTCGGCGGAGGGGGTGGGCACGGTACGCCAGCCTACGCCGGGGGCGGGACCCCGCCGCCGTCCGGCGGGGCGGTCACCGCCGACCGCCCACCGCGACGGCCACGGCCGCCACCAGGCCGTCGAGCGTGTGCTCGACGGCCTCGACGGTCACCACGAGCCCCACGGCGCGGGCGGTCGCCGAGGTGACGGGCCCGATGGACGCGACGACCGGCGGCATCCCGTCCACGCCCAGGAGCTCCACGGTCCGCTCCACCGTCGATGACGAGGTGAACGCCACGACATCGGCGGCCCGCGCGGCCTCGACGGCCGACGGGTCCACGGCCCCGGCCACCGTGCGGTAGGCGACCGTCTCGTCCACCCGCCACCCTTTGGCCGACAACCCGGGCACGACCACGGCGCGCACCCGTTCGGCCCGCACGAAGAGCGCCGTGCCCTCCCGGGTGCCGCGGCCCGGCGCCGCTCCGGGCGGGGTGGCGGTGGGGAACGCCTCGACCAGCGCGTCGGACACCGCGGCGGCCGGCACCAGGTCGGGGACGATCCCCCGGGTCATCAGCGCCTTGGCCGTCGACGTGCCGACCGCGGCCCACCGGGTGGCGGCCGGCACCGGGCGTGAGCCGATGGCGTCGACCAGCCGGCCCACGGCGTTGGACGACGTCAGCACGACCCACTCGTACCGGCCGTCCACCAACCGGTCGGAGGCGGCGGCCAGGGCCGCACCGCCGTCGGCCGGCCCCTCGATGGCGATCACGGGCAGCTCGACCACGGCAGCCCCCAGGTCGGTCAGGCGGTGGACCAGGCCGGACGCCTGGGCCCGGGCCCGGGTCACCACGACGCTGGTGCCGGTCAGCGACCCCGGCGCCGGAACGGGCAGCGGCTCGGGCGCCGGCCGTGGCCCGGCGTTCCCCGACCCGTGGTCCGGGCCGTGCACCGGCTCATGCCTCCCGTGCCGCGGCCGCCGCCGCGGTCACGTCGAGCCCGGCCACGGCGCCGATCACGATGGCCGCCGGTGCGCCGAGCTCCACCTCACCCAGTCGCCGGAGGGTGGTGCGGGCCACCTCCTGGCGCGTCGTCGTGCCCCAGCGCACGACCGCCACCGGGGTGTCGGGCGCCCGCCCGGCCGCCAGCAGCCGCTCGGCGATGACGGCGCGTGCACCCATCCCCATGAGCACGACCAGCGTGCCTTCGAGACGGGCCAGTGCGTCCCAGTCCACGCCGGGCAGCGTGGGGTCACCGGCGTGCCCGGTCACCACCGTCACCGATGTGGAAACCGTGCGATGGGTGACCGGGATGCCGGCAGCCGCCGGCGCCGCGAACGCGGAGCTCACCCCGGGCACGACCTCGACCTCGAGGCCGGCCCGCCGCAGGGCCTCGGCCTCCTCGCCCCCGCGCCCGAACACGAAGGGGTCGCCTCCCTTCAGGCGCACGACGCGTCGCCCGGCCCGGCCGTGGGTCACCAGCAGGTCGTTGATGTCGGCCTGGCGGCCCGACTGTCCCGGGCCCTTGCCGACGTCGATGCGGAGCGCGTCGGCCGGGGCCAGGTCCAAGAGCTCGTCGGCCACCAGTCGGTCGTAGACGACCACCTCGGCCGTCCCGAGCAGCTCGGCGCCGCGGCGGGTCAGAAGCCCCGGGTCGCCGGGACCGGCGCCCACCAGGGCGACGGTCACGAGGCCGGGCTCCACGGCCCGAGGTCGGCGCCGCCGGCGTCGTCCAGCAGGTAGCGGGCCACGGACCGGCCGAGCGTGGGCCCGTCGTCACCGGACGCCCCGTGGCGGAGCACCACGTGGCCGTCACCCCCTGCGAGCAGCCCGGTCAGGTGGAGGAGGGCGCGACCGTCCACCCCGTCGGGCCGCGGGCCACCCGGGCCGACCGCCACCGCGTGGGCCCCCACCGGCAGCGTGCAGCCGCCCCCGAGCTCGGCCAGGAACGCCCGCTCGGCCTCCACGACCGCACGCACGCCGGTGTCGTCGATCGCTGCCAGCGACCGCCGGGTGGCATGGTCGTCGGCGCGGCACTCCACGGCCAGGGCGCCCTGGGCGACCTGGGGCAGCATCACGCCGGGCTCGAGCGTCTCCACCTCCACCCCGACGGGCGCCTGCCAGCCGAGCCGGTCGAGCGCGGCCCTCGCCGCCACCACCGCGGTGATCCCGTCCTCCCCCACCCGGGACAGACGGGTGGCGAGGTTTCCCCGCAGGTCGGCGAAGGTCAGGTCGGGCCGCAGGTTCGCCAGCTGTACCCGCCGACGGGCCGACCCGGTCGCCACCGTGGCCCCCGTCGCCAGTGCCTCGAGCCGGCCGCCCACCAGCACGTCCCGGGGGTCGGCCCGCTCGGGAAATGCGGCGAGGACCAGTCCGGGCACGCCCAGCTCGACGGAGGCGGGCAGGTCCTTGGCCGAGTGCACCGCTGCGTCGGCGTCGCCCCGGACCACGGCGGCCTGGACCTCCTTCACGAACACGCCCTGGCCCCCGAGCTGCGACAACGGCACATCGGTCCGCCGGTCGCCCTCGGTGTCGACCACCACGGGCACGGCGTCGACCCCCACCGCGCCAAGCAGCGCGGCCACACGGTGCGCCTGCCACAGGGCCAGTGGCGAGCCACGGGTGGCCAGTCGGATCGGACCCGGCGTCGGGGTCACGGCGACCACCGGGTCACCGGTCAGAGGTCGAACAGGGCGCGTAGCGCCTCGACGAGGCGCTCGCCCCGCGGGGTGCCGGCAGCCTCCTTGAGGGTGACCGTCGGCTGATGGAGCAGCTTGGCCACCAGCGACCGGGTGACCGCATCGACCTGCTCCCACTGCGCCTCGTCCAGATCGGACCGCTTCGACCGCAGCCGCTCGAGCTCGGCCACCCGTGCATCCTCCACCCGGGAGCGCAGGGCCGACACGATCGGTGCGGCGTCGCGGGCCCGGGACGCCGCCCGGTACCGCTCCACCTCGTCGCTCACGATGCCCGACGCGGCGGCGACCTCCTCCTGGCGCCCGCCGATCGCCTCGGCGACGGCGGCGCGCAGGTCCTCCATGTCCAGCAGGACGAGCCCGTCCAGCGTCGACGCCTCGGGCTGCACGTTGCGGGGGACGCCGAGATCGACCACGACCACGTCGCCCCCGTCGCCCCGGGGCGTCAGCGCTGCGGCCAGCATGGCGCGGTCCACGATCGGGTGCGACGTGCCGACGGTGGTGAGGACGACGTCGGCCACGGCCAGCAGCCCGGCCACGTCGCCGAGGTCGGCGGACACGGTCGAGCCGGCGGCGCCGGGCGGCAGTGCGGCCACGACCGCCTCGGCCCGCTCCACGGTCCGGTTGGCCACCACCAGGTGGTCCACGCCGTGGCCGGCCAGGGCCTGCGCCACGCCCTCCCCCATCTCCCCCGCACCGAGCACGAGGACCCGGGCCCCGGTGAGCCCGCCTGGGCGCCTGGCCGCGGCGAGGGCCACGGCGCCGTGCGACAGCGAGGTGATCCCGCGGGCGATGGCCGTTTCGGAACGGACCCGCTTGCCCGTCTCCACGGCATGGCGGAACAGGGCCCCGAGGACCGGGCCCGAGGCGTGCTCGCCCTGGGCGCGCTCCCAGGCCCGACGCACCTGGCCGAGGACCTCGGACTCGCCGAGGACGGCCGACTCCAGGCCGGAGGCCACCGCGAACAGGTGCTCGGTGACGTCGTCGTCGAAGCGGATGGTGCAGTACTCGCCGACGGCGTCCACCGAGCTGCCGCTCCTGTCGGCCAGGAACTCCTGGATCTCGGCCACACCGTCGTGGAAGCGCTCGACCACCGCGTAGACCTCGGTGCGCAGGCAGGTCGACACCAGCACGGCCTCGGACAGGTTCGGCTGGTCCCGCAGACGGCCGAGGGCCTTGGCCGTGTCGGACTCGGTTACCGACACGCGGTCGAGCAGCTCGAGCGGAGCGTGCTGCTGCTCGAGACCGACGACGATCACCGACACGGGGCGACCGCCTCGGTGGGTGCGTGGCTCAGGGGATCGGTCACTTGGTCACAGCCTCGATGTCACAGCGTCGGTCGACTCGGTCGATGGAACGGCACGTGCCTCCCGACCACTGTACCGAGCAGCGGGAACCCGCCGGCCACCAGGCCCGACGTCACCCCGCCAGCATCGCGGCACCGGGTGCGCCACCGCCAGTCGCCGGCTGCGGCCGCTCATGGCCGGGCGGGCGGACCGGCCGGGCCGTGCCCGACCGACCGGATGACCGGCATCCGCGCATCGGCCTCGTTGTCGAGCCGTCTGGCCTGGTAGAAGCTCATGACCTGGAGTTCCATGCTGAGGTCTACGTAGCGGAGCAGGACCTCCGGCGGCACGTCCAGCACCCGCGGGGCGAAGTTGAGGAGCGAGCGGACCCCGGCGTCGACAAGGAGGTCCGCCACCCGCTGGGCCACCGGGGCGGGGGTGGTGATCACCCCGATCGACAGTGGCGAGGCGGCCACGATGGCCGGCAGGTCGTCGGGATGACGCACCTCCACGTCGTCGATGCGCTCGCCGATGATGGCCGGGTCGGTGTCGATCAGGGCGGCCACCGTGAAGTTCCGGGCGGCGAACCCCTGGCTGCGGGCGAGGGCCCGTCCGAGGTTCCCGATGCCGGCGATGACGACCGGCCACTCCCGGTCGAGCCCGAGCTGGCGGTCGATCTGCTCGACGAGGAAGGCGACGTCGTACCCGGCGCCCCGCGTCCCGAACGAGCCGAGGAGGGAAAGGTCCTTGCGCACCTTGGCCGCATTGACCTGGGCGGAGGCGCCCAGGAGCTCGGACGAGACGGTGGACGTGCCCGACCGCAGCAGTTCCTCCAGGATCCGCTGGTACACGGGCAGCCGCGCCACGGTCGCCTCGGGGATGCGCCGGCCGGCCGGCCCGGGGGCCGCCGGACGGGACCCGCTCGCGGGCGGCGGAGTATTGCTCGGCACGGCAGGATCGTAGGGCGACGGGCCGGGCCGCGTCGGATGCGGGCCGGGTGGGCGGGCCTACCGGCCGAGCTGGCGGGAGCGTTCGACGGCCGCAGCCACGGCTTCGATGAACGCGGAGCGCACCGCCTTGAACTCCAGGGTGCGGACCGCGGCGGCCGTGGTCCCGCCCGGCGACGTCACGGCGGCACGCAGTTCGGCCGGCTCCTGGCCCGTCTCGTCGAGCATGCGGGCGGAACCGAGGAGCGTGCCCACCACCAGCTGGCGGCTGACGTCGCGGGTCAGGCCGGCCGAGACCCCGGCCTCGATCATGGCCTCGGCCACGAGGAACACGTAGGCCGGCCCCGATCCCGACACGCCGGTGACGGCGTCGAGCTGGCGCTCGGGCAGCCGGACGACGGTGCCGACGGCGCCGAGGATCCCCTCGGCCCAGTCGAGGTCGACCGACGTGGCGGCCATGCCGCCGGACAGACCGGCCACGCCGGCCCCGATCAGGGCGGGTGTGTTGGGCATGGCCCGCACCACGACCGACCCCGGCGGCATGACGGCCTCGAGGCGGGCCGACGACACCCCTGCCACGATGGACAGGACCCGGCGGGCACCGTTGGCGGCCAGGGTCACCAGGACCGGCTCGGCCACGTCGGGCTTGACGGCCAGCACCACGTCGGTGGACTCGACCGGGCCGCCCACCACGGTGAGGCCCGGGTGCGCCGCCTCGAGCCGCGCCCGCTGACCGCCGTCCACCTCGGACACGACGAGCTCGCCGACGGTGGCCCATCCGGCGGCGAGCAGCCCGGCGACCAGGGCCGAGCCCATCTTTCCGCCACCGACCACGAGGAGCTTGGGTGCCATGGACGAACGCTACCAGCGACGGTTTCGGGCTCCCGGACCCGGTGCGCGGTGTTCGGCCCGGCCTCCGCCGGCCCGGCCTCCGCGGAGGGTCAGCGCTCGGACTGCGGTCGGCGGCGGTAACGGCCCTCGTAGCCGAGCGCCATGGCCGTGGGGAAGCACTCGTCGGTGTACGCAAGCGACGAGCCCACGATCCGGTCGAGCTCGTCGTCGTCGACCCGGGACACGGGCACCCGGCCCACGAGGTAGACGGCGTCCTCGGCCCCGAGCGCGAACGACAGCCCGATCAGGTCGGCGTTGCGGGTCAGCAGGTACTGCCACGTCGCCTCGACGTTGGTCTCGGGCGCCGGCATGAACTGGGCCTCGTGGCGCAGGGTCCGCTGGCGGAGCGTCAGCCACACCGTGACGAACTCCTTCTCCTCGCCGGCCAGGCGCAGGTACCAACGCGGCGCCCCGGTCACCGGATCGCCGCCGGCCTGGCGGTCCACGGCGACCAGTGCCCCACCGGTCGCCAGTTCCCGCTCGGCCCAGGCGTCGATGCGTGCGCAGACGGCGTCACGCTCGGCAGGCGTGAGAACGCCCGCCCACTCGTCGGTCACCGGCACTCCACCAGCCGCCCCACCGTGAGGTCGGCGTAGATGTCGACCAGCAGGCGTGCGGCATGGGCCCACGTGTACCTGCGGGCCCGCAGGACCGAGCCGGTGCTCAGCCGCTCGGCCAGCAGGGGCTCGGCCAGGATCTGGCGCACCCAGGCGGCGTAGGCCTCGGGGTCGGGGTCCTCCACCAGGTACCCGGTGCGGCCGTGGTCGACCAGGCTGCGCAGACCGCCGACGTCGGAGGCGACGACGGGCGTTCCGCACGCTGCCGCCTCCAGTGCCACCAGGCCGAACGACTCGGACCGGCTCGGCACCAGGCAGACGTCGGCCGCCCGGTAGAAGGTGGAGAGCAGCTCGTGGGGGCGGGGCGGCACGAACACCACGCGGTCCGCCAGGCCCAGGGCGTCGACCAGCTCCTCGATCCGGGCCACCTCCTCGTCGCCGTGTGGGCCGCTCGGGCCGCCGACGACGACCAGATGGGCGTCGGGCTGGTCCCGGGCCACCGACGCGAGCGTGGCCACGGCCACGGCTGCGCCCTTGAGCGGCTGGATGCGGCCCACGAACAGCAGGAGCGGCCCGTGGACCGGCAGGTCGAGGGCACGGCGCGCCTGGGCGCGGTCCCCGGGGCCGAAGAAGGCATGGTCGACGCCCGGGGCCACGATCCGGATCCGCGACGGGTCGGCACCGTAGAGGTCGGTGATCTGGGCCGCCTCGACCGAGCACGAGGCCAGGATCGTGTCCGAGCAGCGGATGATGGCCGCCTCGGCCTCGGCCCGCTGGTGGCTCGAGTCGGCCTCGACCTCCTCGGGACTCGCCTCGGCCTTGACCCGGTCCAGCGTGTGGAACGTCGAGACCAGCGGCAGGTCGAGCTGGTGCTTGATCGTGTGGCCGGCGATGCCGCTCAGCCAGTAGTTGGCGTGGACGGCGTCGAAGGGGAGGTCCTCCTCACCCCCGTAGGCCCCGGCGATCGACATGGACTTGAGCACGCCGTCGGCGAACTCGTCGACCACGTGCAGGAGCGCCTCCTTGGCCAGGGGGGCGGGCGGGCCGGCGGGCACGTGGTGGAGCCGGAACCCGGGCTCGATCTCGAGCACGGCGGGCAGGTCGTCACCGACGGCCCGGGTGTACACGTCGCACACCACCCCCGCCCGGGCGAGGGCCGACGACAGCTCGCGCACGTAGACGTTCATGCCGCCACCGTCCCCGGTGCCGGGCTGGGCCAGGGGGGAGGTGTGGAGGGAAAGGACGGCGAGTCGCCTCATGCCGTGACGATCCTACCGAGAGGGCGGCGTCAGCCCGCCGCTGCGGCGGGGTCGGCCACGTCGCGGGGCCCGTCGGCCCCGTCCGGCGCCGGGGCGTCGCCCAGGTCGGTGGCCGAGGGGGCCACCAGGTCCTCGTTCTCGTGGCGGAACGACAGGTAGATCCGCATGAGCGCCTGTCGCTGCTCCTCGGTGAGGTGCTGGTCGGCGAAGATGTGGCGGGACAGGTCGGTGTCGCCGGTCGGACGCTCCAGGATCCCCGCCTGCACGTACAGGGTCTCGGCGGAGATCCGGAGCGCCTTGGCGATCTGCTGGAGGATCTCGGCCGAGGGCCGGCGCAGGCCGCGCTCGATCTGGCTCAGGTACGGGTTCGAGATCCCGGCCAACTCGGACAGGCGACGGAGCGACAGACGGGCCGAGCTGCGCTGCTCGCGGATGAAGGACCCGAGTTCGTTGAAGCGCTCCGGCAGCTCCTTCACGAACCGGTCGCCGTCGTGGCCGACCGGGTCCTTCATGACAGGAGGCCGTCCACGGACGCCCGTCCCGACTTGTGCCGCTCCACCAGGTCGGCCTGGAGGGCGTCGATCCGCTCGTGCAGCCCGCGCCGCTCGCCCGACACCCGGTTCTCCAGCTCGCGCAGCCGGTCGGCCAGGTCGCGGAGCTGGGCGTCGTCGAGCTCCACCAGGTGGACGAGCTCGTCGGCGCCGAGGATGTCGTCGAGCTCGGTGGTCAGGCCGGCCATGTCCTCGGTGTCGGGGCTGTGGAGGACGGGGTTGCGGCCCGGGCCCCGCGGTCCCCGGGGCCCGGCCAGGATGCCGGCCAGGTTGTCGACGACACTCGACAGGTCGGGGGCGTCCGACCCGGCGGGCCGCTCGAGGTAGGCGTGCACGAGGTCCATGCGGCCCTGGATGAGGCGGCGCAGGTACGACAGGGAGGCCTCCGCCTCCTGGCACTCGGTGCGCATCCGCCGGATGTCGTCGAGCGACAGCGCGGCGACATCCGCCAGGTAGCTCGGGTCGAGGAGTCGGCTGAGGTCGTCCAGGGTGCTCGGCATCACCGTCGATCGTACCCCGTGGGCCAGGGGCCAGGGCCTGTTCGTCCCGGCGGGGCGTAGCGGTACACCACGCGGCCGACGACGGCCCCCAGCGGCAGGGGGCCGAAGGTGCGGCTGTCGGTGCTGGCTGCGGGGTCGTCGCCGCGCACCTCGAGCGTGCGCGCCCTGCGGTCGACGCGTGCCACCCGCTTCACGAGCGTGCGGGACGGGACCCGGGGGTCGGCAACGGCCACGACGTCGCCGACCGCGGGCCAGGCCGGGGGCCCGAGCGGGCGGGCCAGGACCACGAGACGGTCGCCGGACAGGAACGTGGGCGCCATGGAGCCGCCGGCCACCTCCACCCGACGCAGGCACCGCCCGGCCAACAGCACTGCGCCGCACAGGGCCGCCGTCACCAGTGCTGCCGCACCCGACCGACGCCCGGGCGTGGCCGGGCCCGCACTGGGTAAGGTGTCGACGTCGGGGCCCATCCCCCACTCTGTACCAGACGGGCCGGCGCCAGCCGCACCCGCCAGGGTGCCCGAGCGGCGCTCCGTCCACCGGGGCCCACCCGGTCGCAGACACACCGATCCCAGCACCAACCGAGGAAAGAGGAGCACCCATGCGCATCGCCGACCACCTGCTCGCCCTGACGGACCGCGTGTCGCCCCCGACCGTGGTCCACGCCCACTGCGACCTGCCCTGCGGCATCTACGACCCCGCCCAGGCCCGCATCGAGGCGGAGTCGGTCAAGGCCATCATGGAGAAGGCCAACGCCTCGGGGGACGAGGTGTTCCGGGTCCGCGCCGCCATCATCAAAGAGGAGCGCGCCGAGCTCGTCAAGCACCACCTGTGGGTGCTGTGGACCGACTACTTCAAGCCCGAGCACCTCGAGCGGTTCCCCGACCTCCACGACAAGTTCTGGAAGGCCACCAAGACCGCCGGTGAGGCCAAGAAGACGAACGACGTGGCCGTCGGCGAGCGCCTCCTGGCCGAGATCGCCGACATCGACACCATGTTCTGGGAGTCGAAGAAGTAGCCACGCTGCCGGGGCACGGCCCGGGCCGTGGACCACGGCAGACGGCCACGGCCCCTCCGGGCCGTGGCCGTCGCCGCGTCCGGCGGGCGGAAGGCGACGCGTCCGGGCCGCCCCTGGGCGGGTCGGCCTCCCGGATCGGTCAGGCAGTCGGGAACCAGTTGCCGTGGAATCCGACGGGTACCCGCTGGGGCAGGGCCACGGAGGCGACCGGCCCGCTGGCGAGGTCCTCGGCATCGAGCACCACCAACTCGGACCCGTCGGAGGCGGGGTCGTGGACGAAGGCCAGCAGCCACCCGCCGTCCTCGACGCCCTGCCGCTCGGGATCGGCCACGAAGACCGCCTCGGCCGAGGACCGGCACGGACCGGGCGACCACCGGGTGGTGACACCGGTCCAGTGGTCGTGCCGCACGACTGCGTTGCCGGGACCGAAGGCGGCGGCGAGGTCGCCCCGGTGGGCACCCACCGCGTAGGTGAACCGGTTGGCCCGGCCGAACGTGCCCGGGGCCACCCGGGGGAACTCCTGGGGCCGGTCGTCCAGCACGGCGCGGTCGACGGTGCCCGCCGTCGTGTCGACCGTCCACCGCTCGAGGCGGTTGGGCTCGTTGATCGGACCGCCGAGGTCGGTGGCGAACATCCGGGGGTAGGTGACCAGGTCGACGACGAGGCCGGTGGCGGTGTCGTGGGCGCCGGCGTCGTGGAACACGTACAGCGGGGGCAGGTCGATCCAGGTGACGTTCCCCGTGGTGCGGTCCAGCACCCCCAGGCGGGCCTGGTGTGTCGGGTCCCACCGGAACGGCACCGACCAGCCCTGGGCGACCAGGCGCAGGTCGAACACGACCGGCAGGTCGTAGACGAGGACGTGCAGCGGCGTCAGCGTGGCGGTGTGGATCATCACCGGGGCCGGCAGGTCGAGCGGCACGGTGCGGGTCACCCGACCCGATGCGTCGATGACCTGCCAGACCGCGTACGGGGACCCCGTCACGGCATACCCCACCTGATGGACCTCGTCGGTCACCGGATCGTGCTTGGCGTGGGCCGACAGTCCGTGGGTCAGGGCACCCCCGAGATCGGTGCGCCCGACAGTCGCCCCGTCCGTGGTCACCACATAGGGCGGAGCGCCCTCGGTGAGCGACAGCAGGGTCGGACCCAGTCGCGCCGTCGAGGTGTTGGAGAGGTCGATGCCGGTGTACGACAGCGGTCCGGCGGGCCCGGGCTCCCCCAGGGCGTGGGCCACCCGCGGCGTGCGGACCCACCGGTTGCGGTACGAACGGGCCCGGCCCCGGTCGAGCTCGACGATGTGGAGCATCCCGTCCCCGCCGAACCAGCTGTAGGGACCGGTCGGCGCCACCACCGGGTTCGGACCGTTGCGCACGAAGTGCCCGGTCAGCGCGGCGGGCAGGCGCCCACGGACGACCAGATCGGTGGCCGTAACCTCCCGGTCCACCGGCGCATAGTCGCCCGACAGGTACCGGCTTCGAACCCGGCTGCCGTCAGTCGCCGTCAGGACCGGGGTGGGCGCCGGGACGCCCGGGGGGGACGCCGCGGTCATCCCCGGGACCGGGGTCCCCGGCCCGGCCGGCCGGAGGAGGGGCGGGTTCGTAGGGGGTTCATGTGATGAATGTTCACATTATCCGGTTCCATGTGAACCCTGTCAACTTCTTCGTCGGGTGGCAACATGGTGGCGTGACCGAGACGGCAGCGCGCCCCTACCACCACGGAAACCTCAAGCCCGCGCTGATCGAGGCGGCGGTCGCCCGCGCCCGGGTCGGGGGGCCAGATGCGGTGAGCCTCCGGGACGTCGCCCACGACGTCGGCGTCTCGCCGTCCGCCGCCTACCGCCACGTGCGGGACCGCGACCACCTGATGACCCTGGTCTCCCAGGTGGCCCGGCAGGAACTGGCCCGCACCATGATCGACGGCACGGTCGCCGTCGTCCCGACCGGGGACGTCCCGGCCGATGCCGTCACCCGGTTCGAGGCGTGCGGCCGTGGCTACATCGACTTCGCCACCACATCTCCCCAGCTGTTCCGGACCGCGTTCCTGGCCACCGGCCACCCGCCGGACGAGGTCGACCACCCGGACGCGACCCTCGTCCTGGCTGCCGCCGTCGACGACCTGGTGGCCGCCGGACTACTCGACCCGTCGCGCCGGACGGACGCGGCGCTGATCGCCTGGATCGCCGTCCACGGGCTCAGCGCCCTGCTGGTCGACAACATGGTCGAGCTCGGCCTCGGGATCGGGTCCGAGCACGCCACACGTGCCGTGCTCGACTGCGTGCTCCGCGCCATCGTCACCCCGGGAGCGATGCCCCCGGGCCGCTGAGCCCCGCACGCCCGCCGTCGCCGGCCGATTCCGGGCCGCGAACGCCGTCCCGGCCCCGGTCCGGCCCCGGTCCGTAGGGGTCAGACGGTCGAAGGCCCTGGTCAGAGGCGAATTCTCGACAATTCGGAACAATTCGGAGAAAACGCTCAAGTTCCGGTGCCCGCATGCCGATGAACAGCAGAGGCGCCCCGCCGCAGCGGTGTGCCGGCGCCTCAGGCCGTGGCCGAGGCGCCGTGGCCCGTCACCTGCGAATCGCCGTCGACCCCGTCGCACCGCCCGCACGTCCGCACGATCGGCAGCTCGGCCAGTCGCTCGTCGTCGATCGGTGCACCGCACCCCTCGCACCTGCCGTAGGTGCCGTCGTCGAGCCGGGCCAGGGCGAGCTCGACCTCGTCGAGCAGCCCGTCGACCGCGTCCACGGCGGAGCGGTGCAATTCCTCCTCGGCCTCGGACGGGTTCCCGTCCACGGGAGGGGACCTGTCGACGTCGACGACGGCGACGTCGACCCGGCCCCCCTGGTCGGCGCCACCGGAAGGGGACACCCCCACCGGCGGTGTCGGCGCGGTAGGGGGCGTGTCGTGCTCGGCAGACCACTCGCTGTGCATGCCCGGGAGCGTACCTCCGCGCCGGGGTCATCTCGTAGGGTGGTCGGGTGGAGCACATCCCGACCGACCCTGCCGCCGCCCTGGCGCAGCTCGTCGGCTCCGGCCAGCCCGTCCCGTGCCTCGGAGGTGTGGAGCGACCGGCCGTCGAGCTCGACCAGGCGGCCTCCACCCAGGCGCACCCCGACGTGGCCGCACGGGTCGCCGAATTCCTGCCGTGGTACTCGAGCGTGCACCGCGGGGCCGGCTTCCGGTCCCGTCGGGCCACGGTCGCCTACGAGGAGGCCCGTCGGGCGGTGCTCGCCTTCTCCGGCCGCGACGTCGACGGCGACGACGTCGCCATACTGTGCCGGAACACCACCGAGGCCATCAACCACCTCGCCTACCGGCTCCGGCTCGAGACGCACGACGTCGTCGTCACGACCGTCGTCGAGCACCACGCCAACCTCCTCCCGTGGGGACGGCTGGCCGAGCGCCGCTATGTCGAGTGCGGGACCGACGGCATCTTTTCCGTGGACGACGTGGTGGCCGCCCTCGACGCCGGACCACGTCTGCCGGCACTGCTGGCCGTCACGGGGGCCTCGAACGTGTCCGGGTGGCTCCCGCCGCTCGACGGGATCATCGCCGCCGCCCACGAGCGCGGCGTGCCCGTGCTGGTCGACGCCGCCCAGCTGGCACCCCACCGCCCGCTGCCGGCCACCGCCGACTTCCTGGCGCTGTCGGGCCACAAGCTCTACGCGCCGTTCGGCTGCGGGGCGCTCATCGGACCACGGGCGCTCTTCGAGACCGGCGACCCGTTCCTGGCCGGAGGTGGCGCCGTCGACCTGGTCGACCTCGACGAGGTGGTCTGGACCGCCCCACCCGACCGCGAGGAGGCGGGCTCGCCCAACGTGGTCGGCGCCGTCGCGCTGCACGCCGCCGTCGACGCCCTCGGACGCATCGGCTGGGACGCGGTCGAGGCCCACGAGCACGAACTCGCCGGCCGGCTGCACCGAGGGCTCCTGGCCATCGACGGCGTCCGCCTGCTGGGCCCGATCGGCGCCGGCGTGGCCGGGGCGACCACCCTCCCGGTGGCCGCGTTCACCGTGGAGGGCACACACCACGCCCTGGTGGCCGCCCGGTTGAGCGCCGAGTACGGGATCGCGGTCCGCCACGGCTGCTTCTGCGCCCACCCCTACGTGGTCCGGCTCCTCGGCATGGACCGGGACGCCGTCGACGCCTACCGTGCCGAGGTGCTGAGGGGCGACCACCGCGGGATCCCGGGCGCGGTGCGGGCCAGCGCCGGACTCGGCTCGTCGGGCGCCGACATCGACGCGCTCCTGGCTGCAGTCCGCGACCTGGCCGCCGGCACACCTCCCCCGGTCCCCTACGTGCAGGACCCCGCCACCGGCGACTACTTCCCGGTCACCGACGAGGCGGGCTGGCGGGACGCCGCCCGGGAGCTCGGCGCCGCCTGCTCGCGCGGGTGACCCCGGGCACCCCCTACGATCACCCGGTGCCTAGGACCGACCGACGATGAGCCGCCTCGTGCCGACTCGCCACCTGTCGCTGGCCGCCGCGCTCACCTTGGGCGCGGTCGGCCTGGCCGGGTGCAGCTCCGAGTCGGTCACTCCGGCATCGACCCCCGTCGTCTACGCCGCGCTGGGCGCGGGTGTCGCCAACCCGGGAAGCACCGTCGCGGTCGTCGACGCCCGCACCGGCGCGATGGGCCGTCCGGTCACCGTCGGCACGCTTCCCTCGGCGCTCGCCGTCGTGCCGAGGACCCAGGATCTGCTGGTGGCGGTCAAGGCGCAGAACGAGCTCGTCGAGGTGGCGGCGTCGAGCGGCAAGGTCACCCACCGGGTGACGGTGGGGCTCGAGCCCGACGCCGTGGCCGTCACCCCCGACGGCCGCACGGCGTTGGTTGCCGACTTCGGCGGCAACACCGTCACCGCCGTCCGCCTGTCCGACTTCACCGTCGTCGGCACCGTGGGCGTCGGGCGCCAACCGGTGGCCGTGGCCGTGGCCGGCCACGGGTCCCTCGCCCTCGTGGCCGACTTCCAGGACGGAACGCTGACCCCGATCACCTTGCCGGCACTGACCGCCGGCGCACCCGTTCCGGTGGGACCGAGCCCGAGTGCGATGTATGTGAGCTGGGACGGCACCACCGCGCTCGTCACCGGGTTCCAGACCAGCACGGTCACGCCGGTGGCCCTCCCCTCGCTCGTGGCCGCGCCCGCCGTGGCGATCGGCGCCAACCCCACGGGGATCGACGGCCAGCCCGGGGCACCGGTCGCCTGGGTGAGCGGCGGCGACACCGTGACCCCGGTGGACGTGACCACCGGGCGACCCGGAACGCCGGTCCCCGTAGGCGCCCCGGCCCAGTGCGTCGCCAGCGCGCCCGGTGGGATCGTGTGGGTGTGCAGCGGCAACGGCACGCTGGTGGAGGTGGACACGGCAGCGGGCCGGGTCGTCCGCACGGTCTCCGTGGACGGCCTGCCGGCCGCCGCCGTGGTCGTCAGCCCCGTGGCGAGGTCGTGACCGTCGGCTGACGGTCGGCCGACCGTCGGGGCCGGGACCGCACTCAGGACCGGTGCGGGAGCGGGAGCGCCGGCTCGCCCGGCGCGGCCGGGCCCGGTGCCCGGGCGGCCACGAACCGGGTGCGGCGCCGCACGGTGAACCCCATCGCCTCGTAGAGCCGGATGGCGTCGGTGTTGTCTGCGCCGGCGTGGAGCATCGGCACCTCGCCCCGGGCGGCGATGCCCGCCGCCGCCACCCGGACCAGGAGCTCCCCCAGCCCCTGGCGTCGGTGGTCGGGGTGGGTGGCCACGGCGCTGATCTCGGCCCAACCCACCGGGTGCATGCGCTCGCCGGCCATGGCCACCAGGCGACCGGCCCGGCGGACACCGACGTAGCCGCCGAGCTCCCACGTGCGCGGGGCGAAGGGCCCGGGTCGGGTCAGTGCGACCAGCTCGAGCATGTCGGCGGCATCGTCGGCGTCCAGCGCGACCACGTCGACCCCGGCCGGCGGTGCCGGCACCGGGGCGTCCACCAGGCCCTCGCCCGTGAGCTGCACGCCCACCCCGTCGTACTCGACCCCCCACCCCTCCGGCGGCGATCCGGTGCAGCCGGTGGTGATGACGACCGCACCCGGGCCGACCAACGCGGCCAGCGCGGCCCAGTCCGACGGTCCGGGCACCTCCACGAACGCCCCGAAGGCCGAGACCTCTGGGTGGTAGCGGGCCACGGGGCCCGCGACGTCGCCGTGGGCGCGCTGGGGCCCGTTGAGCGCGGACCAGGCCGGGTTGTCGAGCACGTGCAACGGAACGGTCCCCTTCGTCGAGTGGCGGCAGGGCCACCGAACCTATCCGGGCCGGGCCGGAGAATCCGCCGTCGGTGAGCCGGTACGCTCCTCGGCGGGCCGTTAGCTCATCGGGTAGAGCAGGGGACTTTTAATCCCAAGGTGGCGAGATCGAGACTCGCACGGCCCACCAGGTCAGAGGCAGTTTTTGTTCTCGTCACACCCTGCAGTTAGCCTGAAACCCAACAGCTTGCCCAACAATTGGGAGACGGTCTGGAGGGGCGAATGCCCGGAAGCATGCGGGAGCGGCAGCCGAACGTGTGGGAACTGCGGGTGTTCCTCGGTCGCGATGCCAACGGCAAGGTGCGGCACGGCAATCAGACGTTTCGTG
>Ga0080006_1154657_pt1 | contig 185293 bp, 169 predicted proteins | sample RS3BMetagenome_FD_69209 | JGI IMG/M metagenome (GOLD analysis project Ga0080006, IMG submission 69209) | Ferric oxide microbial mat and aquatic microbial communities from Rainbow Spring, Yellowstone National Park, USA - RS3B (SPADES... ...
CAAGGTGGCGACGGTGGGTCCGGGACTTCTTCGACGGATGGGACATCCCACTGACGTGGGACGCCGCTCAAAAGCCTACCCGGTTGCAGTGGAAGGCATCGTTAACCGAAAACGCATGAAGGTGTCCCAGCCCCCACCGGAAGGGGGTTTTCCGTTGGACTTCCCCTCTCTTTCTCAGGGGAGAGGCCCCGAGACAACGGTAATAAGGTGAGGGAGGGTAATCCGAACACCTTGACGGAGAAAGTGGTCCGGTGGGAACTGCAGGCCCGTGGGAGGGTCCAACGGGTGGGCTACCGCGATTTTGTGCAAGAAACCGCCAATCTCCTTCAAGTCACCGGAAAGGTTTGGAACGACGAGAAAGATGAACAGGTAGTCCACATGATCGTGCAGGGCCCCGAGTCCAGGCTTTCGGAGTTCGTCAAGGCGGTTACTGGCCGGCACGGGTTGATTGATGCGACCGAGCTAGAGAAGGTCGGTGAGAAAGAGGCAGACCCGAGTCTGATTGGGTTTCGGCAAGAGCGGGGGGAACCCCTCGAGGAATTGGCGGAGGCTACGGTACAAGGGGCGCGAGCCCTCAACATGCTGATAGGTCTGGGAACGGAAACCCTCGCGGTGAGCAAGGAAAACCTCGTGGTGGGCAAAGAAAATCTTGCCGTGAGCAAGGAAACCCTTGCCGTGAGCAAAGAGACCCTCGCTGTGGGTAAAGAGACCCTGGCGGTGAGCAAAGAAAATCTCGCCATGAGCAAGGAGATACTTGCCGTGGGCAAGGAAACCCTCGCCGTGGGTAAAGAGACCCTCGCGGTGAGCAAAGAGACCCTGGCGGTAGGCAAGGAGACCCTCGCGGTAGGCAAGGAGACCCTCGCCGTGGGTAAAGAGACCCTGGGGGTGAGCAAAGAAAATCTTGCCGTGAGCAAGGAGACACTTGCCGTGGGCAAGGAAACCCTTGTCGTGGGCAAAGAGACCCTCGCGGTGGGCAAACAAACGTTGGTTGCTGTTCAAACTGGGAACGCAACGCTTGCTAAGAAGGTGGACAGTATCGTCGAGGCGGTACATTCCGGCAATGCGGTCCTGGGCAAGAAGGTAGATGGCGTCGCCGAGGCGGTGCGCGAGGAGACCCGGAGCAACGCGGAGTTTCAACACGAGCTTGCCGGGGCGGTCGGACTTTTGGACACCAAGTATGGGTTCATTGGCAAGACTCTGATGAAGATCGACCACGACTTGCAGGCCCAGACCAAGGCCCTCTATCGGCAGACCCAGGCTCTCGTCCAACTTGCGAAAGCCGTCACCAAGGGAAGAGAAGGACCCGGGGGGCGGTCCCGGACCCGAAAGACGACCCCCACCCGGCGGAAGAGGAAGTAGTACTGCCCGGAGAGGGGGTGTGTTGTCGGTATCCGGGCTATTCGAGATGAACACAAACCCTTACTGTTGCTCGAGCGATTCTCCCCTAAGAGGAAAGAAAAGAGACCGCTCCTATCACCCTGCGAAGTGGGAAGGCCCGGATGGGTCCGGAAGGCGAGGGATAAGACGCTCTTTCGGAGACCCGTTGGATTCTTGGGTTATATCGAGTATCGTCTCTGTTGTTAACGAGGGATGCGCCGTGGCTGGTTCTCTCCGTGTTCAGGTTCTCTAATCCGCTGAGGCCTTGAACGCTGGGGCACAACTGGAAGGAGCGAGGTCTGCAAGAAGCGATCAAAATCCGGAAGATAATCGGAAGGCGACACAACGGGAGAGGACCGCGGCGTTCGCTTGGCTGCGGAGCGGGTGGGGCCCACGGACGCCGCGCGGACAGAATCCCGCGACGAAGCTCGGCGCGGCGCGCGGTGGAGGGAGTGCACGCACGGCGTGACGCCAGGCAACGTAAGGGCGGGAGGACGCCCCGGCGCGGCCCGAGATTGAGGAATCGAGATATTTCTCTGGAAGGGCTTTATAGAATCCGCCCTCGGTCGGTCCGATGGAAGCCACTTCCCGGCGCATCCTCTACGGATTGACAGGATTGGCCCTCGCCCTCGTGGCGGCCGGGATCCTCCTGTACTACGTGGTGGCCGTTCTTCATCTGATCCCGATCTCCTACGCTCTCGCGTTCCACCTCCTCCTCGCCCTTGTCTTCGGGCTCGTCGCAGTCACTCTCGGGGCCCGGCTGATCCGGCGGTTGGGATCCCGGTTCATCGACCCCCGGCGCCTGAGCCTCCTTCTGACCACCTACGAACTGGTCGCCTACGTCGTCCTCGCGCTGATCCTCCTCGCCGTGGCGGGGGTCAACGGGTACGCACTCCTCACGGGAGGGACCTTTGCCGGCCTGGTCCTGGGCCTGGCCGGCCAGACCATTTTGTCCAATCTCATGGGCGGCGTCATGCTCCTGTTCACCCGGCCGTTGAAGCCCGGGGAGCGGGTGACGATCCTGGCCTGGCAGTACAATCTCCTGGCTCCCACGTACTCCCCGAAGTTCTATTCGGAGGATTATCTGATCCCGGGGTACACGGGCGTCGTGGAGGAGATCGGGCTTGTGTACACCCGCTTCCGCATGGATGACGGGACGCACCTGCGACTGCCCAACGGGATTCTGATCCAGGCGGGAGTCTTCAGCCACGAGGTCGATCGCCGGTGGGTCCGGACCAAGTACGAAATCCCGGCCCAGATTCCCGTCCGGGTCGCCTTGGACCGGGTGGCCAGCCGCGTTCGGGAATGCCCCTGGGTTGTGGATTCGGATTCGGTCCGGGTCCTGGTCAATCAGGCCACCCGCGATTCCTATGTCGTGAGCGTCGACGCCCTGTGCCGGGGCAATATGGACGATCCCCCTCGAAGCGCCATATTGATGATCCTGATGGAGACGGTCCAGAACCTTCGATCGGCTGGCCCTCCCGGTCCGGGAGGGACGGCGGTGGTCTCCGGGGCTCCGGGGCCCTGAGGTGATGGCCGCGCCCCCCTCCCGGCCCGGTCCCCCGAGGAGATTCCCGTCGCGATCGGTCCCGCGGCTCGCCCAAGTCGGTTTCGGGCGCGCGGCCCAAATCTATGACCGGGTTCGCCCCGATTATCCGTCACCGGTTCTGGAGAAGGCCCGAAAAATCGCTCCCCCGGGCCCTGACCGGATCGTGGTGGATGTCGGGGCCGGAACGGGAAAGTGGACCCGTCTGTTGACCCGATCCTATAAACACGTCCTCGCCCTCGAACCGAACGCCGCCATGCGGCGAGAGCTCCGAAGGAACCTTCCCGGCCTCCGGGTCCTCGCGCGAACCGCGGAGAGCACGGGATTACCAGACGCCTCCGTAGAACTTCTGACCGCGGCGCAATGCTTTCACTGGTTCCGGCGCGGCCCGACCCTGAAGGAGTTCCGCCGGATCCTGAAGCCGGGGGGGGCTCTGGTGATCCTGTACAACAATCGACGACGGAGCCGACGCTGGGAAAGGAGGGCCCAGGAGCTGATCTCCCGGTACGCCCGGCCTGAGTACCCCTCAGGCCGGCGCACCTGGCAGCGGTCTTGGCGCCGGGCGGAAGGCTTCACCCCGCTGCGATCCTGGCATTACCGCCATGTGCAGCGGCTCTCTCCCGCGCGGGTCGTCGAGCTCTACGCAAGCCGAAGCTATGTGGCCGCCCTCCCTCGCGCCCGTCGCCAGGAACTATTAGGTCAATTGCGAAGTCTCGTTCGTGAGGCCGCGCGCCGGGCCAGAGGGACCTCCCTGAACGTCGAATACTCCGGAGAGCTCTACTGGGCCTATCGGCTCCCCGGTCCTGCCCGCCGGAGGAGGCCCGGGGGACGTGGGTCACGCCATGTGGTTTCGGATCGCGGGTTTTCTTCAAGATCCTGCGGGGCCATTTTGCGCCGGGAGTTCGCGAGCGCGCGGCCAAGACCCCCTTCGGGAGGTCGCCCACGATCCCGCTTCGGGAGATGAGGGGTCGTCTTGGCTTCAAGCGCACCCAGGAACCCGATCCCCTTCCGCCGGGCGGGACCTCATGGGACTGGATCCCATCGGTCCCGGGGGAGGTCCGGAAAACCCCGGAAAACGGTCCCTCGACGCGTCGTGGACCCGGTCCGACCGACCCGACGACCGCCGAGATATCCGGCGTTTCGTCGGGGTCCAGCTCCGACGCCGGCCGGCGACGGGAGTCTACTCGAATGAATCGAGGAAATCCCGAGGGGGAACGAAGAACAGTTGGCCCGTGACGGCCTCAGAATAGTCCAGGAGGCGGTCATAATTCCCGGGTGGGGACCCCACGAACATGCGTCGCAGCATGGTTTGCAGGGGGCGGGGGGATCGGGCGTACCCGATGAATAGGGTGCCGAACTCTCCCCGGGCGGGTTGGCCGAAAGGCATGTTGTACCGGAGGATCTGGACCTCCCGGCCGCGAACCTCCAGGTGCGTCAGGGCCACGTGCGACCGCGAGGGTTTCTCCCCCTCGGGTAGCTCCACATCGGAAAGCTTGCGTCGCCCCACGATTCGTTCCTGCTCCTCCACCGGCAACCGGTCCCAGGCGCAGAGGTCATGTCGGTACTTCTGGACGAGGACGTAGCTCCCCCCGGCCCACGGGGGATCCTCCCTTCCGATCAGCGCGGCCTTCACCGCCGGTCGCCCGCTCGGGTTCTCGGTCCCGTCGACAAATCCCAAGAGGTCCCGATTATCGAAGTACTGGAACGCCGCCGTCTCGTCGAGGGACTGGCAGAGCCCTCGCCAATCGTCGCCCAGATGCCGGGCCAGTTCGAAGACCAGGTCCATCCGGTCGGCGCGAAGGTGGAACCAGAAATCTCCGGGCGTGGAGACCGCCCGGCGGGGACCGGCCCGGATCTCCTTCAGCGGGTGAAGTTCTCGGGGGCGGGGTCGCCAGCCCAACGCGTCCCAGGCCCGCGCACCGATCCCCACGATACAGGACAGGCACCCTCCAGGGTCGCGGAAGGACACAGACCTTACGAGACCGCCGAGGCGCCCCAGACCCCGTTCGATGTCCGAGCGGTCCCGCCGCGGGTCCTTCAGGACCAGGACCAAGGCGAGGGCGGTCCGGCGCAGGGGTTCGAGCACCGGTTGGGCCCGCTCCTCCCGGCGCCGCGAAGATCCGTTCGAACGGTCCGGCCTCGGCACCGGGGCTCTCAGGGGGTGAAAGGGTATCAAGCCTCGGGGCGGGAGGGGAGCACCGGGAAAGACGGAGGGTCCGACCGTCGGGAGGGGTCTGTCTCGTCGGGACGGCAGTCGCCGCGGTACTCACAGCGAGGGCACATCCAGGATGGACACAGGGGAAGCTGTTCGAACCGCCTCTGCTCCAGGGCCCCCTGGACCCGGCCGGGAAGGTCGGCGATGTAATCCCTCACCTGTTCCAAGGCCCGGGGATCGAAGGCCAGATCGAAGACCTGGAGCTTCTCAGCTCCACTTCGCAGCCGGGCGTTCCAGAGGTACAGGCGCGCTTCCGATGTTCCCAGGAGACTGGCCAGGGAGGCGAGTCTCCAAACCTCCTCCGGGGCTCCCCAGGGGCCTCCGAGCTCGGCGGGCGTAGGGCGGACGGCGCTCGCCGGCCGACGGATCTTGACCAGGAACGGCATCCCATCCAGCGTCCGCACGCGGACCTCGGCGGGACCGAAACGAACCCGCCGCCGAAAGTAACGGCCCTTGTGGGCCCTCTGGATGGTCGCCTCCAGCTCCTGGCGCAACCCGTGAAGGTTGCTCTGTTCGACCCCGGCCGAGGGGGACGGGGGCGAGCCCTGGTCCTCGTCCGGGTCCGTTCCCGCTTCCGAGGTGCCCTCGAAGAGCAACCTCCGGAAGTAGGCCTTTCGGGGCGTGAGGACCTCCTCGGGGACCAAGGGACGTCCCGAGCGGCGACGCCGGTTCTCCCGATCCCAGGCCCGCAACCGCTCTTCGATCTCCCTCGCGAACTCGGGGTCCTCCTCGGCCTGGGCCTGGCGAGCGATCAGACGGTCCAGAGGGGGTTTGTGAGCGCAGTCGCAGACCCCGGCGCGACGGAACCGGCAGCCGGCGTAATAGTACGGGCAACGGGGCAACTCGGAAGGATCCCGACGGCGAACCGCCTCCAAAAGAAGGTCCCGGCGCCGGACCATCTCCCTTCGGACCTCCCCAAGGTCCGGGAACCGGGCCCGCCAAGGCGGGAGCAACGTCGACTTGCCGGTGTCATCATGACGCTGGACCAGGATCAGGCGCCCGAACTCCACTCCGAGAAGGGCGCAGTACATGCCCAGTTGCTCCAGGTGGTCTTCGTAGGGGGTGGCCCGGGGGGCCCCGACGTTCTTGATCTCGGTGGGAGAGAGGCGACCGTCAGGGAGGGGTTCGTAGGCGTCGAGCTTTGCCGTGATCCGGTCGAGAGGAGGATCCCAGGGGAAATCTTCGCCGTGGAGCCACTGCTCGGTGTAGGCGAAGGACAGCGCCAGGCGTCTCTCCAGAAAGTCGTGCGCGCCGGTCCCGGCGAGCCGCTTCTCGTGCGCCGGGATCTCCTCGGGCACCGGGTGGACGAGGTCGTAATACGCCTGGGCCGGGTTCAGCAACCGCGTCACGGAGACGGTCCGGAGCTCATCGGGGGCGGGAAGAGACCGGTTGAGCTCCTCCTTGAGACGGAGCGCCGCGCTCAGGTTCGGGGAGACCCGGCGCAGGAGCTTCACGGGGTCGGGGAGGGTGGCCGGGGGCACATCCCCCTAAGGGGGATTGAGCTACTTGAGGGCCAGCCCCCCGAGGCTTACCCTCGGGGGGCCGGGGGGGCATTCCCGGTCCCCTCCTTTGCGTCTCGAGCTCCTAGGAGCGCCTTCCAGAGCAAGAGCGCGAGCAGGGTCATCAGGGCCCCGAGAAGGATGTCCTGGAGCGCGAGGAAGAGCTCCGGAAGTCGCTTCGTCGCGAAACCAGCTCCCAGGGCCCCCATCACCGTGACCACACCGAGGCTGGCCAAGGCAAGAGTCCAGAGATCCGGGCGGTCCCCTCGCCGCGAGAAAGTCCCGATCACCAGCGCCACCGCGTCCAACCCGACGAACGCTCCGAGCCAGGGATGCGACAGCGGCGGCCAGACCCGGGGGTCGGCCAGGCAGGAGGGGTAGGCCTGGCAGGACACTGAGGGCCAGAGCCCGAGAGCGGTGGAATAGGCCAGGAGGGCCGCCGCGCCGGCCGCGACAAGACCGGCCAGGGACAGTTGCCCGAGCCTGCGTTCCGAGACCCCCCTCATCCCGATCCGTCCCCCGCGCCTTCAGGCCGCGGAATGACAAGCCGTTTGGGAACGAACTTGGCGCCCACGAGAGCCGGCTCCTTGGGCCGAAGCCCTCCGTTTCATAAGGGACAGGGGCTACGCAGAAGGGAACATGCCGGCGCGGCGCGACCGCCTCGAGATCTCCTTGGAAGAGGATTTCCCGTCCGCGGGGGACGAGCCTCCCCGGCGCCTAACCTTGACCTGGCAATTGACCCCTCCGGAGGAAGGGACCATCCCCTGGGAGGAGATCCGAGCCACCATCGAAGAGTTGCGGAACCTCCTGAAGGCTTCCCGAGAGGTCCTCGTCCCTCCCGAGGGTGGCCCCTGGCCCACCGTCCCCCATGAGGAGAGGTCCCTGGAAGAGCTCCTGGAAACGTATCGTCCGCGTTCCAAGGAGCTGGTGGACGCCCTCCTCTGGGAGGGACAGCTCACCCCGACGGAGCACGAAAGACTGCTCCAGGCGGTGACCCAGGGCCCGGCGCGACGGGAGGGCTCCCCCCCTCGCGGTGAGGACGGCGGCTCGGAACGACCTCCTTCTCAGTCCCCTTCCTCCCGGCGGGGTGGGCGCCCTCCTCGATCCCCGCAGGAACTGGTGGCGGAGCTTCACCTCCAGGACCTCAAGGACGCGAACCGGGCCCGGTTCCAACGATTGATCAGCTACGAAGAGTGGGTTCGCCTCAAGGAATACTTTGCTTCTGGGCCCCCGTCCTCCGTTCCTCCTTGAGAGAGGGTCCCGGAACCGGGGGGACCAATCCAAGCGATCGCGATCGGGCCCACGTCGGTAAATCCGGGTTCCAGATCGAGCACGGTCCCCGATCCCGGGGGGCCCAGGGGGACCTGGGCGCTGGCGATCCCCCCCGCCGCCCCTCGAGGGGGAGGGAGGGAACCGGCCGTTCGGAACACCAGGACGGCCACCTCCCGTCGCCGGAGGTCCCGATGGATCCTTCCGAGAAAGTCGGCCAGGACCGTGAAATCCTCGGCCCCCTCGGGTCGGCCCAGGGAGAGCCCCTGGAACAGGGCGTACCCGCGAGTCCGGGAGTTGGACAGGCTGGGAGCGTACTCTTCGACAGCGGACAAGAGTCGCTCCGCCGCTCCGTCCGGGGGGGCCTCGTCGTGGAGGGAGACGAGTCGAGAGTAGCGGTCCCGATGGTTCGCTTCGGCTCCCGCTTCCTCCAGGGCGTCCGAGGGGCCGGCCACGACGACCGTGTGGGCCTCTATCGAAGCGGAGCGAGGTTTCGAGGGTTCGGTTTCGAGAGCCTCGCGAGCCCACGCGGGCCAGGAGTCCCACAGACCCGCCTCCTTTAGACGAGCGCGGACCGCATGAGCGGCAGGGGAGAAGCGGGAGATGGTGGGACCCGCCCCCACCGACTGCCCCCCGTCCCCTCGTTCAACGACCAGGGCCTCGACCGGGGTCTTTGGGGCCATCCTCAGGAGCCCACCCCCCTGCAGAGGGGATAGGCGTCCCATCACCTCGGGCAGCAATCGTTCCCCGAGGGGGCTCTGGAGGACCGGTTCCAGGATCGATCGATATTCCTCCCAGGGGACCCCCTTAGGGGGCTCGGCGAGGGCGCCCAGGGCCCCCGGGGAGATCAGGGGAACGAGGAGGTCCCTATCGGTGAGGGACCCCAGGAGCTCCCGGACCTGTTCCGCGGCCCTCTGACCCTCGCGGCAGGGCAGTGTCGGGTCCGGGACATGCACGAAGGAGAACTCCGGAGGGTCCCGAGGCCGTACCGCAGAGAGAATGAGCCCCTGGGAGATCAGATCCCCCAGCGCGGCGTCCAGGGCCGTCGCCATGGCCACGGCGGCGTTTCCCACGGCCAGGAAGGCCAGTTCCCGGATCTGATCCCGTCGGAAAAACCGGTTCCCGACGCGGACGACGCCCTCCTCGAGGTGAACGGCCCGTCGGACCGCCGCGTAGGCGTCGGCGCCGCGGATGGCCGCGGACGCGAGGGTGATGAGATCGGTGCCGGCGGAGCCCAGGAGGGCCCCGGGGGGCTCTCGCCCGGGGGCTCGAAAGAGCACGCGCCGGGGAGGCCCTCACCCCCATGACCTTTCTCCTGGCAGGCCCGCGGGAATCTTATGAGCCTGGGTTCCTCGTGGGAACGATGCTCATCCTTCCGGTTCCGGACCCTCGGGACGGTCGCTGTCCGTTACCGTCCTCCGAGGACCGAAGACGGTTCTTGTTCCTCGGAACGTGGTCCCGGGGCACGCCGGATTTTCCCCAGGTGGGCCTCCCCCCGGGCTGGTGCCCCTTCCGTTCGGAGGATGTTCACCGCCTCCTGGAGATCTACGAGGAGATCCAGTTCGACGGGGATTTCGGGGGGGTGACCCCCCGGGCGATCCTTGCCGCCGCCACCGCCTCGACGCCCGGACGGGGGGACGGGACGTGGCCGTACCTCACCCCCTTCTACTTCACAGCCCGCAATCGGGCGATCGGACAACCTTTCGGAGAGGTCGTCGGCGGGCTCTTGGCCGCCGCCGAAGAGCTGGGCCGCCTCCTGGAGGATCCCGGGCGTCGCTCGGGCCACTTCGAGCATCTGCGGGCCTGGGACGAACGGGAGCAACAGCGCCTCTCGGAACCCCCGGACCCGGCCCAGTCCTCTCCCCAGATGTGGGCGTCCCTGAAGGCCCGCGAAGGGGCCCTTCGAGCCATCCAGGATCCCACCTATGTGAGTGAGGCCCTCCGCCGGGTCCGGGAGATCGAGGAGACCTACCTATCCCTTCACCGAGGCGGGCATCCGGTGGTCTACGCGCTCGCGGTCCCGGAGGACGAGCGGACCCCTCGATCCTGGCGGAAGGCCGAAGCGGGGGGGCTCGTTCCCCTGAGAGCTCTTCCCCCCGAGGTCTTCGAGTACCGGATCGACCTCCCTCCCGAGGCCGTCGAGCTGACCGGTCCGGATCCGGAGTGGGTGGCCCAGATGCGTTCCCCCGACGCTCCGGGCCGGGACGGGCCGCCGACGCTTCTTCCTTAGACCCCGCCGCCCGGCTCTTGGGCCGACGGCGGTCCTCAGACCCGCTATCCCTCGGACACGCCGCAGGAGCTTTATAGAACTCCCCTGGTCGCGGTCGCGCCAGCCAGAACGGGACGCCTGGGCCCTTCTGGTGGAGAAAACGACAGACGGTGGTGAGCCGCATCTGATCGGGCCACGAGACAGGGGGACCGGGGTCATCGGATCCGGGGTCCTTATTGCCCTCCTGGGGATCTCTCTCCTGACCCTTGTCGCCGCCGGGCCGACCGGCGGGACGAGGGTCTCTCCGGGCGATTCTCCCGGGGCCCTGCCCCTGTCCCCCTCTTCCACGTCCGGGCCCTGTGCGACCCCCCTCGCCCCGACGACGATCTCGGGGAGCCTGGCAGTGGAGGGGGGACCCGATCCCCCCTCCCCGGGGGGGGTCCTGGTGACCTACGGAGCCTACATCCAGGAGAAAATCAGTACCGGGGGGAGCGTCACCTACTCCTGCTTCGCCGAAGACGGGGGATCGTCCTTCACCGCGTCGAGCGGGTCCAACCGCTCCTCGTACGCCGTGACCTTCACCCTCCCGCAATCCTCGTGTCAGGGCGGAACCTGCGTGACCTACACCGGACCCTACGAACCGGTCTCCCTCCAAGTCAACGAGACGCCCCCCGGGTACTTCCTGACGCAATCTCAGGACGATTTCACGTGGGTCTGGGCCCTTTCCCGGGCCACGTTCGATCCCTCCGGGAGCGACGGGCTACTTGTCGTTTCTACCGGGGCCTCCTTCAATGTGACGGCGCAGGCCTGGGCCGCGAACGGCGAAGAGAGCCCGGCGAGCTCCCTCACGTACTCCTGGGCCCTCTCCGGGGGCACCGGTTTCTCGTTCCGGGGGGCAGCGGCGCCCGCCGGAGCCCAGGCCCCGCTGGAAGCGGGGGTCGAGCCGTCCCAGGAGACGTTGACCCTTTCGATATCGGGGATCTATGGGGGGATCCGGGAGACGATCCCGCTGGTCTCCCTGGACCTGGTGTCGTACGCGACGACGGGAGGGGTTCTCTCCGCCAACCGTTCCACCCTGGATTCCGGCCAGACCGTGACCCTTTCGCTGGAAGGAACCACGGGCGCCGCGGGATACAGTTACTGGGCTCGTTTCTTTCCCAACGGGACCCTGGGGTCTTCCCAGGTCATGGCTTGTTCGGCGGTCCCGGCGGGTCCCGGAGAGGTCTCCCTGGATTGCCAGGATACCGTCACGTACTGGACCAACGGGTCCGCGGCGGAATCGCTTGTCCCGGCGGTCATCGTCAGTAATGGGGCCTCCCAAACGCCCCTCATACCCATGGCCGGGACCCTCACCATCAACTCCGCTATGGAGGTTTCTCTCACTCCCTCGGCGCCCGGGACGTACGTCAATGGGACCCTCATCTGGACCCTCGTGGTCTCCGGGGGGACCCCGGGCTATCGGTACTGCCTGAGACCCATAACGCTGGGGCCCTGGTCCTGCACACCGGTCGCCGAGGAAACGCAGACACAGCAATCGTTCGCCGTCCCCTACAATAGCCCGGGACCGGTGACGGCCACCGGGGCTGTGCGGGACGCCTCGGGGGCCAACGTGACCCGTCAGGCCTCCGTAGGCATCTGGTATCCGCCGGTCCTCTCACCGATCGGAGGGGGCCCTTGGCAGCCCGATCCGGGGGAAGCGGTTCGGCTCAACGCCACCGTCACCCACGGGGCGTTCCCTCTGGACGTGTGGTGGAACTCCTCCCAAGGGGGTTCCCTGTGCACCCTTTTGGGCCTTTCCCGCGATGGGGAGCTCACCTGCAACTTCACGCCCGGTTGGTCCGGCGCGGCCACGGTCGCGTTGACCCTGCGGGACGGTCTGGGGACCCAGCTCACCCGGACCGTCACGATCACGGTGGTCTCCCCCCTCTCCATCGGGTCCCTGGAGGCCCGGGCCGGAAACAACACAGCCGGGGCCGGGGACCTCCTGGAGGATGAGGTGGGAGCGCTCACGCAGCTCCAAGCGACTCTGGAGGGTGGTTCCGCTCCCTTCACCGTGATATGGACCTACAACCGGACGCTCATCGCCCAGGTTTCCACGACACTCACCGCCGTCAACGCGACCTTCACATGGACCCATGTCGGGGAATACCGGCTGACGGTCGAGGCCGTGGATTCCTTTGGGGAGACGGCCAACTCCTCGCTCTGGGTCCGGGTGAACCCGCGCCTCTCCGGGGTGAACATTGCAATCTCTCACGATCCGACCGATGTCAACATCAGCAACAATCTGAGTGCCCGGTACCAGGGAGGCGTCGGCCCCTACACGTTCGCCTGGGATGCGGGAGATGGTTTCCGAGTCACCACGAACGCGCCCTGGACTTCGTACGCCTGGACTCAAGCGGGAACCTTTGGCTTGTCGGTCACGGTAACGGATGGAGCCGGAGTGTCGGTCTCGACCAATCTCTCGGTGGAGGTCAATCCTCTGCCCCGCGCCTCCTGCGCCCCTTCGGCCAGCGAGGACCCCGCGGAAGCGGGGATCCCCCTGTCGCTGCGGATCGAGTGTGTCACGGGAGGCACCCCGTCCTTCACATATAGTTGGGTCTTCGGCGATGGGACAACCACGGAGAGCCACCTTCCCAGTGTTTCCCACACCTACGTCTCCGCCGGGACCTACAGTGTGTCCGTCACGATCACCGACGCCGTGGGGGGCGTCGCCGTCTCGCAAGACCTCTCCGTGACCGTCAACGCGCGATTGGCCGTGCAGATCCCCACCGGGGGGGAGGCCGGTTGCCCCCTCGGGACGGATTGGGATCCGGTGGACGCGGGGATCGAAGATCCCCTTTGTGCCGCCCTCTCCGGGGGCGTGGGCCCCGTGTCCCTCCAGTGGTTCGAGAACTCCTCCGTGTTGACCACGGCCCAGGTCCGCTTTTCGAACCCGGGGAACTACACGATCACGGTCACCGCCACGGATTCCCTCGGATCGCAGGCCACGGCCCGTCGCACCTTCTCCGTGATCCCGCCTCCCCGGGTCCACGTGATGAGCGAGCGGTCCTCGCTGGATGTGGGTCAGGTCCTCCGCCTGTCCACCTCCGTAAGTGGCGGGGCGGGGGAACCGCAGAATTGGACCTACACGTGGCTGCTCGACGACCGCTTTCTCGCCTCCGGCCGGACCCTGAACTACACCTTTTCCAACACGTCGAACCCGGGGAGCCCCGGTTCGTACAATTTTACGGTGGTGGCGACCGACCTCGAGGGAGCCACCAACAGCTCGTCGGTTCTCGTCCTTCTCCATCCCGACCCGACCGGAGCGGTTGTGATCGATCCCGGCAACGTCGACCTCGACCATCCCCTTTCGGCGTTCGCCCACGTGTTGGGAGGGACCCCTCCGTACACCCTCAACTGGTCGGTAGCCCCCGGCGGGGGGGGACCGACGACCGATCTCGGGGTCTTTGGCCTGAACGTTTCTCTTCCCACGAGCGTGCCGGGGCCGTACGTGGTAATGGCCTCCGTGACCGACGCCGCGGGTTGGCAAGTCAACCTCACGCCGGCCCTTTATACGGTGAACTCTCCGCTCGGGATCACCCTGTCCCTGAGGGGATCCAGCGGGGTTTCGGGGGCGGCCCTCGTCGGGACCCCCGTGCAGGTCTCGGTCTGTGTGAAGGGTGGGGGGACACCCCCCTATGAAGCGCTCCTCAACTTCACAGGGGCGGATAACGGAACGGCAACGCTCTCGATCCCGGCGTCCGGGATCTGCGCCGTCACCAACACCACGTTCCCTCGGGCCGGGCCCGTGGGGGCGAGCGCGACCGTCGTGGATTCCCAAGGCTTGCGATCCGCCCCGGCGCGGCAGTCCCTCTGGGTGCTCGAACCGGCCCGGCTCCCCCGGTTGTCCCCCTCCTCCCTCGTCGCGGAGTTTGAGACGCCCTTTCGCATCGTGGCTCTGGTGAACGGTTCCTTCACCGAGGTGCGTTGGGACATTCCCCCCTCCGATGACCTTTCTCCGCAGGTGGGGCCCAACGGGACGCTCTGGGTCCAGCCGGGCCTTATCGGTAACTTCTCCTTGGGTGTCACGGCCCAGGTGGTCTTCGAAGGGCAGGACCTCGGTCCCCCGGCCGAGGAGAATTTCAGTCTTCTCGTGGTCCCCGGCCCGGTGGAGACCGTCACGGCGCGGGTCTCCAATTCGAGCTACACGGCCGTCGCGGGCCAGAACTTCACCCTGATCTGGCAGGCCTTCGATCGCTGGGGGAACCCCGTGGGATCCTTCCAGGAGAATGTGACCCTGGACATCTCGGGACCGGCCCCCCTAGTCGCCGAGGCAAACCTCTCCCTTCCCGGGATCGCGAGCGCCGGGGGGGCCGACGGACACCAGTTCGATATCCCGTCCTCCGCGTGGAAAGAGGGGACCCTGGTCCTGAATCTCTCGGACACCCGGACCGGCAACCTGACCCTGAACTTCTCCGCGACGTGGGAGCCCCAGGTCTGGCCGGGGCCGCGGGACGGTCCCGCGCTCTCCCTCCAGTGGGTCCCGGACCTGTCCCACCTTCGCCTCTCCGATCCCCACGTCGCGGTCGACACGGCGCAGGAGAACGACACTCTCTGGAGGATTGGCGACGTCTACGGGAATCCCTTGACCGCCGGTTATGTGGTTATCCGGGCAACTTGGGGTTCGTACTCCCAAGTGTACCAATCCCCCATCCGGGTCAACGATACGGGGAGTTTCGTCTGGGTCAATTACACCGTCGTGGGAACTTCGGGGGGGAACGTCACCGTCTCGAGCGCCGGGGGCGAGCTTCTCCTCCCACCCCTGGAAATCCCGCCCCCCCGCGCTCCCGCTTCCGGAGAACCCTTGGGATTCTGGCCGATGACTGGCGGGGCCCTGTTAGTCCTTGGGGGTCTCGCGAGCCTCGTGGGATTCGCCCTCTTCCTCCGATCCCGGGGGTCCCTTCGGGCCCGGGAGAACCGGGTCGAGACGGGAGAGGAGGACCTGCAAAGGGATGAGGAGATCCGCGCGGCCCTCCTCGGCGCCCTGCGGCCGGGGATGCCCCGGACCCTCCCCGAGCTCACCGCGGATCTGCGCGGGTCCGGGATCTCTCGGGCCGAGATGGTCTCCCACCTCCACCGTCTCATGGTCGAGGGAGAAGTCGGTTGGCAGGACGGGCCCGAGGGGGAGTTCCCCCGACTGGTTCGCCTCCCCCGGGGGGACGGATCTGGAGGGACACCGGCCCTCGTGCTGGATGAGACCGCCCTGGAGCGGGCCCTGCGGGCCCGGCCGGAGCCGGACCCCCGGGAGGGAGGACCTTCGGGGACCGAACGGTGAAACCCCTCCCCGATCCTGTTCCATTCCCTCTCCCCTCACCCCTTGAAAAGGAGCGGTCCTCCTTTCCTGTCGATGACCACGGAGGGGTCCGTTCCCGGGCCTTCCCTTCGGGAGAGCGTCGGGACGACGGAAGGTCCCCGAGCGGACTTTTCCGTCCTCCTTCCCGAGCCGTCCTTTCGTCCGGCCCGGGAAGTGCGCGAGGAGGAGGGGGATCGGATCTTTCCTCTTCATCCTCCGTTCTTCCGCTGGCTGGAGGCGATGTTCTCTCCCGCTCGGGTCACCCTCCTGAGCGGACCCCCTTTCCTGGTGGAGGCCCTTCTCCCCCCCCTGCTCGTCGCGCCGGCGGGTCGGGGACGCTGGATCTCCCTTCGGTTGGGACCTTCCCGCTTTTCCCCGTACGCCCTGGCCTCCCTGGCGCGGGAATGGCATTACCCGGTGATGACCGTGCTCGAACACATCCGACTGGCCCGCGCCTTCACGATCCACCAGATGGTGAATCTGGTGGAGGGATGGGGTCTCACCCTCGGGCGACTTCCGCGGCACCCCGCCTTTCTCGCCCTTCTCGATCCGTTTTCCCTCTTTGCCGATCCCGAGGTCCCGGAGGAGGAGGGGCGGACCCTCCTGTCCCACGTTCTCGAGCGCGGGCAACGGTGGGCCCGCGCCTCCCACCTCCCTCTCCTTCTCACCGCCCCGTCGGAAGGTCCGACGGGGTTCCTCCGAAATCTCTGCGGGGTGACGGAGGTGCTGCGTTTGCGTTCAGGCCCCCGCGGGACGGCCCGCCTCGAGGCGGTCCATCAGGGCTCGTCGATCGAGCTGATCCTGAGACGGGATGGTGTGGCCTCCCTCGAGGAGTTTGATCCGGCCCTGGGTCCCGAGGCCCGGGCCCTCGTGGACCTCCGCCACGATCGCCCCTTCGCGGAGGGACCAGACGCCGGTTAGCCTCAAACGCGGCAGGGGAGTGCCCCCGCCCCGAGGGGTCCCCCGTGGATCGTCGCCGCCGAGCGCAGGTGGAAACGCTCCTCGCGGGAGCGTTGTGGGGACTCTCGGGAACCGCCGCGCAGGCCCTCTTCCAACGCTTCGGTTTCCCCGTGATCGCCCTGGTCTCCCTGCGGACGCTCTCGGCCGGAGGGATCCTGGCCCTCGTCCTGAGGCCCCGGTTCCCCCGGGACAGCGCCGGACGTCTTGTGCTCTTCTCCCTCTTCGGGCTCTTGGTCTCTACCCTGTCCTACCTCTACGCCATCGATTTTTCCAACGCCGCCACCGCCACCCTCCTGCAGTACCTCTTCCTTCCGATGGTGGCCGTGGTGGAGATCGTTCGCAAGCAGTTCTCGGTCACCCTGGTCAGTCTCGGCGCGGTGATGCTCGCCTTCACCGGCACGGTCCTCCTCATCTTGGGACCCGAGGATCGAGGGGCCGGTCTCCTCATCACTCCGGTCGCGGCGACCTTCGGACTGCTGTCGGCCGTGGCGGCCGCCTATTACACGCTCGCCTCCCGTTCCCTGGTGCGGGCCCACGGAGGCTGGCCGATCACTACCTACGCCATGCTCATCGCGGGCCTGGCCTCCCTTCCCTTCGGTCTTCCCGCCCTCGCCCGGTTCCCGTGGCCGACCGCGGCCCCCGAGCTCGCCCTCTTGGGGGGTCTCCTCACTGTGGTGACGATCCTGGGCACCCTGGTGGCCTACGGGCTCTTTTTGCAGGGGATCCGCGACCTCACCGGGACCGAGGCCGGGGTGGCCGCGACCCTGGAGCCCATCGTGGCCGCGGTGGCCGCCTTCGTCTTCCTGGGCGTGGTCCTTACGCCGGTCCAGTACGCGGGCGGCGCGGCGATCCTTCTGGCCGTCTTGTGGCTCTCCGGGAACCAGCCGGGCCCGAAGGCCCCCGGACCCGAAGGGGGAGGCCAGGACGGGCCCCCGCCCCGAGGACCGGGGGAGAATCCGCTCGAGGGTTCATGTCTCGCTCCAACGGAAGACCCGGACGGCCGCCACGGAAAAGATCACGGTCAGGACCGCCACGACCTCGAGGTCCTGCAGGTAGGCCGCGGCGCTGTGAAAGAGCATCGCCTGGTTGAGCCCGTCGATGAGGTAGTACAATGGCAGGACATGGGCCACCGTCTGGAGCCACGGCGGGAACAGGCTGACCGGGAAGAAGGTGCCGGCGAGGAACATCATGGGGAAGGTGATGATGTTCCCCACCACGGCCGCGCTCTCGGGGTTCCGGGAGACCGAACCGGCCAGCAGCCCGAGGGAGACGAACAACAGGGGGCCGAGCAAAAGGAACGGGACGGCCGCCAGGGTGATCCCGACGTGGGCCCCGAAGACCGCGGTCCCCACCGCGACCATGAGGAGGGCGGAGACCGCCGAGATCAGGATGTACCACCCCAGGGCGGCCGTCAGCCATTCCGCCCGGGTCAGGGGGGTGAGGGAGAGCTGGCGGAAGAGCTTCTCCCTCTTCCATTCGGAGCTGATGTTCACCATCGAGAACATCGGGCTCGTGAGGATCGTGAAGCCGATGAGTCCCGGGATCAGGTAGTCGATGTAGGTGTACACCTGGCTCCCGACCTGGCTCGTGGCGAGCCCGACGACGGGCGTCCCGCCGGCCGCCCGAAGGTTGAACCCGTTGATGACCCCCTGGACCGCGCCCTCGACGACGCCCGAGCTCGAGGGTTCCGCGGGGTCCGTGATAAGGGTCACCCGGACCGGGGTGTGATTGAGGTAGGCGGCCTGGAAGCCGGCCGGGATCACCAGACCGAGCGTCTGGTCGTTTTGCAGGAGCCACTGGGAGAGGTTCCCGGCCTGCGGGCTCACCAGGTGGACGGAGACCACACCGGTCTGGTTCAGGGCCGCTAGGAAGGCCTGGCTCGCGGGGGAGGCGTGGTCTAGGTCCTGCACGTACAGGTCGACGTGGCCGACGCCGCTGTTGGAAAAGATGGCCCCGAACAGCAGAATCAGGATCACGGGGAAGACCAGGGCGAAGAACAGGCCGATTCGGGAACGCAGGTACCCCAGGGCGAAGATCCGGAAATAGCTGCCGATGCGCCGCGGGTTCATGCCGCCTCCGGTAACCGCAGCTCGTCCCGGTGCTCCGGGCTCACCAGGCGCAGGAAAACATCCTCGAGCGTGTCCCGCCGGGTGCTCACCTCGCCCCACGGCAGCCCGCTGTCCCGGACCGCCTCCATGATCGCGAAGAGGTCCTCGCGACGGCGAAGACCCACCTCCACGTACCCGTCCTCGTATCCGACCGGTTGCTCCAGACGGGACCGGAGAGCTTGGGCCAGCTCCCGTCCGCCTTGGATCCGGAGCCGGTCCCCGGTCCCGTGCCGCTGGATGATCTCCTCCGGTGTCCCCACCACCCGGAGGCGGCCCCGATCGATGATGGCCACGCGATCGGCGAGGGTCTGGGCCTCCTCCAGATAGTGGGTGGTGAGAAAGATCGTGCGACCCTCCTTGCGCAGGGAACGGATGACCTCCCAGATCGCCCGTCGGGCCTGGGGATCGAGGCCCGTCGTCGGCTCATCCAGGAAGAGCAGTTCGGGTTCGTGGGCGAGCGCGAGGGCCAGTCCGAGCTTCTGCTTCTGTCCCCCCGAGAGGTTCTCGTAGAGGGAACGGGCCTTGTCCTCGAGTTGGACGCGGCGCAGGAGTGCCCGCACGTCCACGGGACGCCCGAACACCCCCGCCGAGAACCGGAGGGCCTCGGTGGGGGTGATCTTGGGAAAGAAATTGAAGTCTTGAGGGATGATCCCGAGCCGGGGGATCAGGCTCCGCCGGTCCGTCCACGGGTCGAGTCCCAACACCCGCACCTTTCCCGCCGTGCGCGGTCGCAGCCCCTCCAGGATCTCCACCGTGGTGGTCTTGCCCGCCCCGTTGGGTCCGAGGAACGCGAAGACCTCCCCCCGACGGACCCGGAGGTCGATCCCGTCGACGGCCTTCAACGATCCGTATTCCCGGACGAGGCCCTCCACCTCGATCGCGTCGGTCACGTCCTGGGCAGAACTCCCCCCATACATATCCTCAGACGAAGGTTCAGCGGCGGGACTTCCCATCCTCCTTGGGCAGGCTCTTCATACTCCTGGAGAAGGAGGACCCGCCGGGCGCTCTGGACCAGGTCCCTCTCCGACCAGGACATCCGGGAGAGGGACCTGCGTCCCCCGATTTTTATGTCCTTGGCGACCGTTTCCGGGCGACAGGTTGCCGCCCCGGCAGAAACGCTCCCGAGCGGGTGTTTCCGGACCTCTCCCACACCCGTTGATATAGGCACGGCGCCCACAGAGGTTTGGCAACCAACCACCCGGAAGGAGGGTCCCACCAACATCGCCTCAGAGGAGGGGAGCATCGCCCCTCCTGGCGTGCGGTCCCGATCCCCCTTCCGTTTTCCTTGAGCAGGAGAAGGATGGGTCGCACGGTTCCCACCTACCGCGAAGCCTTGGAGGCTTTCCTCCTTCGTTGGGAGAGGGAGTTCGGCCGGGCCCTCCAGGATCCCTCGGAAAGGGACGCATTCGAAAGGCTCCGGGTCCGAGCCCTCCGCCATGTGGCCCAGGGGACCCTCATGAGCACCGGGGACCTCTTGGAACGGGTCCTCCTCTCGATCCTCGTGGACATGGAGAGGGACCTCGTTCAGGAACCCCGGAGGCCGAGCCTCGAGGACGATCCTGTCGGAGGGATTCCCCCTCCCCTCCCCGAAGGAGAAGACCCTCTTCCCCCTCGAACCGGGGGAGGATCGCGTCGGAAGCCTCGGAGCGGGACCAAAGGTCCCTCCGACGAATCCGAACAACCTCCCCCGGCGGTCGCTCTTTGAGGGCCCGGCGCTGGGGGGTGCCCTTTAACCGGCCAGGGGACGCGCAGGGGGCTTTCCCTCGACCGGCCGTGGGGCGTCCCCGAGAGGCTCGCCCAGGTCCGAGCCCCGGGTCTCCGGGGCCCACCACCAGGTGATCAGGAAGGCGAGACCTCCCGCGATGGCGTACAGGGCGAAGAGGACCGGGCTGTGGCCCAGGACCGCCCCCAGCAGGATGCCCACGACCGCGCCGAGACGGCTCATGCTCAGGGCCAACCCGCTCCCGGTCGCTCGGACCGATGTGGGGAAGAGTTCGGGGGGATAGACGAACTCCAGGATCCCCGGCCCGGTTCCGACCCCCACCGTGACGGTGAGGAGCAACAACCCCAGCAAGGCCGGGGTGCTCGTGATCATCCCATGAAGGACCGCGGCCGCGGCGAGGGCGAGGGTCATGGCCCCGAAGCCCCCCAACTGGAGGGGCCTTCGTCCCCACCGATCGACACCGTAGGCCCCGAGAAGGGTTCCCCCGAGCTCGCCCGCGTAGAGCAGGCTCGACACGCCGAGGGCCGCCGCGCCCCGGATCCCGCCGAAGACGACGATGAGAATGGGCAGGAACAGGCTGACCCCATACTGGACCACATCGAAGAGGAACCAGAAGCTCAGCGCGTAGGCCGTGCGCCGGGCCTGCCAGCGGCCGGTGAGCTCGGCCCAGGGGTGGGGCCAGTTCCGGCGCTCCCGGTCCAGACGTTGCCGGGCCATTTCCCAGAGCGGGGATTCTCGAAGGCGACGCCGCAGGAGCATGACGATCCCCGCGCCCGGAACGGCACCCAGGAGGAGCACCGGGATCCCCCACGGCCCGAGGAGGTAGGCCCCCGCCCCCACGAGATAGGAGGCCAGGGCCCCCGCGGTCCAGAAGATCCCGAGCCGGGCCACCCGCGAACCCCGGTTGGCGCGATCGCTGTGCTCGGCCAAGAGCACGCTGCTGAGAGGATAGTTTCCTCCGATGCCGATCCCGAGGACAAAGCGAAGGATTCCCAGGATAAGGACGGTGGGGGCCAGAACGCACAGGACCGGCAGGAGGACGAAGAAACCGAGGTCCCACAGGAACGTCCGTCGCCGTCCGAGGAGGTCTCCCAGACGACCGAGAAGAAGGCCCCCCGCGAAATTCCCCGCGATGGCCGCGATCAGCAGGAAGCTCTGCAGGGAGGGGGACAGGGGACCTCCCCGCAACCCCTCCAGCACGACCAGGGGGGCCGCCAGGATCAGGTTGTATCCGTCCACGAAGGAGCTCGTGGCTAGGAGGGTCCAGAATTCCCGGCCCCGGAAAACGGGTTCCACGACCATGGGAACGGTCGTCTCACTTCAATCCTTGGGCCCCCCGCCTCCCCCTTCAAGAGAGCGACGGCGTCCCGTGGACCACCCCGGCTTTCGATGGCATTTTGTACTTCCCCCGAATCGCCGCCCCGTCATGGAATCCGTCGCTCTTTCCCTGACCGGTCCCTTCCCCCGGTCGGAGGAACTGGTCCAGGCCACCCGGGAATGGGACCGGGGGCTTCGGGCCGAGCCGGAGGTCCAAGCGCTCTACCAACGGGAGGCGCGGCGCATCTGCGAACTCGAGTCGGCCCTCGGGTTCGGCTGGGTAACCGGAGGTTTCCTGTCGTGGCAGGACCTCTTTCGGCCCTTTACCGGGCATGTGGCGGGACTGCGGGTGGGTCCCCTGAGCCGTTGGTTCGAGACCAACACGTTCTTCCGTCGCCCGATCGTGGAAGGTCCCCCGGCGGGGGACGGGGGCGCCCTCCTCGGAGAGCTCCCCCTGGACGTTCTTCGGGAGTTCTCGAAGCCCCGGAAGGTCATCCTGCCCGGTCCGTACACCTTCAGTGGACTGGTCGACAACCAGACGGATCTCACCCGCTGGGAGCTGGCCCGCCTCTGGAGCGAGGTCCTGGCTCGCGAGGTCGAGACCCTCAGCCGCCACGGGTACCAGTTCTTCCAGCTCCAGGAGCCCCTGCTCGTGGTCGACCCTCCCTCCCGGGAGGAGGAAGGAAACCTGCTGCAGGTCTACGCCCCGCTCGCGAGGCCCCTCGCCTCCGCCGCCAGCCTGGTCTGGACCTACTTTGGGGACGCCTCATCCCTGCTCCCTCTGCTCGTACGCCTCCCCGTGGGCGGTGTAGGCCTGGACCTGTCCGACACCGACCCGATCCGGTTGCGGGAGTTTCCCTCCGGGTTGACCCTGGGTCTCGGCTGTCTGGATCCCCGGACCAGCCTTCCGGAGGACCCGCTGGACATCGCCCGGCTGGTCCGGGAGCTCTCGGAGAGGTTACGCCCGGCTTCGATCCACCTGGGAGCGGGGGCTCCACTCGATCTCCTTCCCTGGGAACCGGCTCGCCGGAAGCTCGAGGTGCTTCGGGACGCCTCCCGGATCCTACAGAGCACGGGCCGCCGGGCCCACCGTTCCTCCCTCCGGCAGGCCCCCACACCCCAGGCTTCCCGGCGGAGCTCGTCGTTCCACCCCCGGCGCCGGAGGGGGCGACCGACCCCCCGGAGAGCGAAATGAGCGGTCGCCGCCTCTTCCCCACCCAGGAGATCGGCTCCCTCGCCAAACCCCGGTGGCTCCTGGAGGGTCTGCGGGGTCCAGCCCTGAGCGAGGCGGCGCGACGGGAACTCCAGGAATGGCGGGACCGGATCGATTTCGTGCCGGTGCATGACGCCCGCTACAAGAAGCTCCTTCGGGGGGATGTGGCGGAGGTGGGTCCCCGCGGGATCCGGGACCTGGGAGCCCTTTTCGGTCTTCGGTTCCTGGAGTCGGCGGGGCTCGATATCGTCTACGACGGGGAGGCGCGACGTATCGAGATGTACGAGTTCCCCCTCCGGCAGATGACCGGTTTCCGGTTCCTGGGGCATGTCCGGTCCTTCGACAACCGTTACTATCGAAAGGCCGCCTGCGTGGAGCAGGTCGGCCTGAAGGCCCCCTACCATACCGAGGAGTACGAGTTCGTCCGGACGCACGCCCGTCGCGAGATCAAGGTCCCGGTGACCGGCCCCTACACCCTGGCCGACTGGTCTTACAACGAGTACTACCTGGCCCGACGGCCCGGGTGGAAGGGGAGACGGGCCCGTCGGGAGGCCCAGAGGGACCTCATCCTGGACCTGGCCGAGAAGGCCCTGCGACCGACCCTAGAGGACTTGGTGAGGGCCGGGGCCGGCCTCATTCAGATCGACGAGCCGGCCGCGGGAACCCATCCTGACGAGGCGGACCTCGTGGTGGAAGGGTTCAATCGGGCGACCGAGGGGCTCTCCGCCAAATTCGTCCTGCACGTCTGCTACTCCAATTACCGGAGCCTCTTTCCCGCGTTCCTGGAGATGAAGCGTTGCCAGCAGTTCCTCTGGGAGTTCGCCAACCGAGACACCCCGGAGGAGGACGGCTATGCGGACCTCGAAATCTTCCGGGAGTACGACGACGGCCGGGAGGTGGGGGTGGGGGTCGTGGACAGCCATCGGGACGCGATCGAACCCCCCGAGCTCGTCCAGAGGCGGCTGTGGCATGCCGCCAAGATCCTCGGGGATCCCGAGCGGGTGTACGTCAACCCCGATTGTGGCCTGAGGACGCGGAGCCTCGAGGTCGCGTACGCCAAGCTGGGGAATATGGTCCGGGGCGCCCAGATGGCCCGGGACCGGGGCCGTTAGGGACCCCACGGCCCCCACGGGAGCCCCCCGGTTCAGGCGGCCGGAGCCCCCGCGAGGAAACGACGGCGGACCCGGTAACTGTCCAGGGCGGCCAGGGCGATCAGGAGGGGAAACGCGGCCATGGTGAGAAGGGTGAGGCCCCCCTGGCGGTCGGTCACGATGAAGACCCCCCACCAGGCCGTGGCGAGGCCGGCCGCGATAAGGGCCCCGGCGGCCACGAGGTCTCTCATAGCCGCCCGGCGGAACCCCGCGGGATCGTTCTTAAAGGCCTCCTGCCACTGGGCATCGAGCTGAGGGGTCCTCCGCCGCCGGGGACCCGAGGGGAATGGGGACCAGGGACCCTTAGAGGTCACGGTAAGGGCCAGAGCGGGTGTCCTCTTGAGCTTCGCGGCCCTTCGCCGGTGCCCCGGTTCGGTCCCCTCTGCCCCGGGCACGTTTATATCGAGTGCCGGGCATTCGAAGGGAGAGTTCCACCATGTCCGTCCGGGTCGGCCACGTATCGGAGGGACTCCCGGCCTCGGAGGACCCGGAATCCCCCCTGTGGGGCCCCCTCTTTCAGACGGCCCGCGGCGTCTGGGTCCAGCTCCGGCAAAGCTTGCGGCGTCGCAAGCTCTCCGTCTCCCAGTTCTGGGTCCTGCGCTGCCTTCGCAACCACCAGGGGGGGTTGCCCATGGGAAAGTTGTCCCAGTGGCTTGAGGTCACCGTCCCCACGGTGACAGGCCTCGTGGACCACCTGGCGACCCTGCGCCTCGTGGACCGCCGCGTCCAGGACGGGGACCGGCGAGTCGTTCTCGTGGAGATCACGCCCGAAGGGGAGCAGGCCTTGCGGGGGATCGAAGGAGAGCTCGAGGGATTCTTCACCAGCCTCTTGGAGATGATCCCGGCCGACGATCGCCCCACCCTGCACCGGGTCCTCCTGAGGTTCTCCCGCGCCCTGACCCCCGAGCACGGCGATTGCGCGAGCTGCGCGGGGCTCGGCGAGGTCCCCTAGGATTTCCGCCGTCAGGGAGTGAGGAGCTCCGCCCCGTCCGCCGTGATGAGAAGAGTGTGCTCGGACTGGGAGACCATCCCCCGGCCGGTCTCCAGGAAGACCGGGTAGCTTTGCAGGTGGCGCCGAAGGCGGCCCAGCCGGCGGCGCAGGTCCTCATCCTCGATCCACCGGGCGCAGAAGGGCAGGGTGGAGAACCGCCGGTAGAGCTCCCCCAGCTCGGCGGGCTCGGGAGGGGGAGGGCCCCGGAAGCGCACGATGTTGCCGAAGGGGCCGTTCTCGATGTGCCCCTCGCCGTTGGTGGCGAAGGGTTCGAGGGCCACCACCTCCCCTTCCCGGAGCACCGTGGACGGAAATCCCGAGGCGTTGGGCAGCGATTTCCCCGCGTGAAGGAGATATCTTTCGATGGTGTGTCCCGTGAGGTCCCGGACCGGTTTGAAGCCGTGCCGATGGATCTCCTGCTCGATCTCTCGGGCCAGGGAACCGGTCTCCCGACCCGGTCGCAGGAGGGCCTCAGCCCGGAGGAGGGCCTCGCGACTGGCTCGGATCAAGGGTCCGTAGCGTCCGGCGCCGATCTCCACCGTGACCGCGGTGTCCGACAGGAACCCATCCACCTGCGCGCCCAGGTCCAGCTTGACCACGTCCCCGGTCTGGAGGCGGCGGTCGTCTTCGGGGGAAGGGGTGTAGTGGGCCGCCTCCCAGTTCACGGAGATGTTCACGGGAAAAGCCGGTCGGGCCCCCTGGGAGCGGATGAACCCCTCGATCTCCTCGGCCACGTCGCGTCGGGTCGCTCCCGGACGGAGAAGACCCTCCCCCAACTGGCGGGCCTTGGACCCGATGAGGCCGGCCCGTCTCCAGCTGTCCAGGTCTGGGATCGCCACGCTGCTCCTCCTTCGTGAGGTTCCTCGGGGGATTCCTTCCCGCGCAGGAGCCCGCGTCGTTTAACTTTGCGGAGGGGAAACGACCGCCAAGGGGGAAGCTTTCCGAGTCTCCTTGCCGCCCTCGGTCGAGGGATTCCCGATCAACCCAGGCTTGGATACCCCCGACCCTCCCGCCCCGGGCCCGTCGGCTCGACAGGCTCCGATCACCCTTGTCGAATTGCGCGAGAGTAATACCGATCGTCGTGTCGAAGACCGCCAGCGGTGGGGGGGCGACCCATCGTAGGACGTCTTCGGCACTGTCGAGGAACTCATTGAGGGGGGGAGGCTTTTCGAAGATTGGGAACGGGACCCCCTCTTCGCTGGCCACGGGGGCCCGGACAGTCCCCCGGCCGTTCCTCTACCGCAACGGGGAAACATTCCGGTTTTTGGGTTGTCCGAGCTGGGTCGTTACCCGTGGGGATTCTCGGGCGCATCCGGAAGACAAAGGGGCCCTAGAAGGGGAAGTCCTGGCCAGGGGTCCGGCCGATAGATAAGATCCCCTCAGGCGGGTCGCCAGTCTCTACCGGGACATATGCCAATCCCCTCGTGAAGGGCCGCGAATTCCGTCCGAGGGACCTTGGCGTCTTCGCCCTGTCCCACCCTACCGGGAGCCCGCTCCCGGAAACCGCCGGGAACGGGCCCCGGTTCGCCCCTTACCCCAAAGGGCGATCGACCCCGATCTCGGGACGTCGCCGGATCTCAGGAGGATCGCGGGTCCAGTCCACCAAGATGGAGGGACGCCCGGACGGGCGCGGGACCGCGGGAAGGTAGACGGCCACCCCCCGCTCCAACACCCTTCGGGCCTGCGTCGCCGTGACCGCGGGGGGTTCCCCATGCCGGTTCGCGGAGGTGGCGGTGACGGGACCCGCGCGACGGGCGAGCTCCCGAGCCAGGGGGTGATCCGGGATCCGCACGCCCAAGGACCCCCGGGGCCCGAAGAGCTCCGCGGGCCATGTCCGGCGGGCCCGATCCGAAGCGGGAAGAAGCATCGTGTACGGACCCGGGAGCCTCTCGCGCAGGTCGGCGCGCCGCCGGGCGTCCAATCGGACGAAGGGTTCCACCTCTTCCCAGGAAGAGAAGGTCATCGAGACGGGGGACCCGGAAGGACGCCCCTTCAGCGCGAAGAGCCGCTCGAGGCCGCGCCGGGTTGGGCGCACCGCCAAGCCGTAGAGCGTGTCTGTGGGGTAGCCCACGACCTCGTCTCGCGCCAGGGCCCTTTGGGCCTTGTCCCAGAGTCCCGGGAGCCCCCGAGGGGAGCCCCTCATCCCCGCCCGCCTCCCTTCAAGGGGGTCGTGAGGATCACAGATAGGCCTCGTCCGTCCGCTCGTACGGATGGAAGTCCTCGGGTCGGAAGTACAGGTCGAGTTCGCGACGCGCGGTGGCGAGGGAGTCCGAGGCGTGAACCACATTGGGCGTCAAGGCGAGGGCGAAGTCCCCCCGGACGGTCCCGGGGCCGGCCTCCCACGGCTTGGTAGCGCCGTTCAGGGCCCGGACGACCGCCACGGCGTTGCGCCCCTCGATCGCCAGAGCGAGGACCGGGCCGGAGGTGACGAACCGGACGAGCTCTTCGAAGAAGGGCTTGGTCCGGTGCTCCTCGTAGTGCCGTTCGGCGAGGTCTCGGCTGACCCGGAGGAGCCGGGCGGCGACGATCTTGAGCCCTTTGCGTTCGTAGCGAGCGAGCACCTCTCCGATGAGACCCCGACGGACGCCGTCCGGTTTGACCATCACAAAGGTCCGCTCGTCCTTGCCCGATGCCGCCATCGGCATCGCGAGAGGACGCCGGCTCTAAAGTTTGCCGACCCCGAGGCGGGTCCACTGCCGGGCGACCCCGACCGCTTGAGCCCCCTCGCATCCCGCCCGCCAGCGACATCGCCGGCACTTCCGGACGGAAGGGGCGATCGGGGCCGGAGCATCTCGGCGCATCTCCCGGAGATCGTTCTCAAGGTGGACCCGGGCCGATCGGTCCCAGGGGAGAATCCACTCCCGTCCGTCCCGGTAGACCAGGATCCCAAAGGGAGGGGATCGTCCCCAGGTCTCCTCCACGAGGAGACAGTAGGCCCAGAGCTGGGCCCGATGGGAAGGCCACGGACTCCGGGGAGCCCTCGCGCTCTTGATCTCCACGGGAACGATTTCTCCTCCCGGAAGGCGCCGCAGCTCGTCGGGCCGCCCGCGCAATCCGAAGGTCTCGCTGACGAGGTCCCCATCCAGGCGCCGGGAGGGGAGGTCATCCGCGGCGAGGACCTCCCCGGACGGACGGATCCTTAACTGCCGGATCCACGCGTACAACCCCCCGAGAAAGATCGCCGCGAGGACGAGAGAACTGAGGAGCCGGACCAGGTCGAAAGCGTTCACGGCCGCACCCCGGTCTGGACCAGGAGCCAGAGGAGCAGGCCCAGGGACACCAGGGACATCAGTAACCAGACCCATCCCGAAGAGCCTCGGGACGCCTCATGCTGTCTCTCGATCCTCTCGTGGGTCTTTCGCCCCTTTCTCTGTCTTTCCAGGTCTTGGGGGGAAAGGGCGCCCGGGATTTGCTCTCCCGGGTGACGAGAGTACCAGGCGGCCCGGGGACAGTAAGCGTGCTCCGCGATCTCGCTCGCTGTGATCCAGTCCGGGCTTTCCGGAGGCCGCGCCGAGGGCATCACGGTGTGGGGGGAGTGTCCCTCTAAGCCCTTGCGATTCCAGAGGAAGAGGCCGACCTTCCTCCCCGGTCGGCCTGCCGCTCACCACCCCCACCGAACATCCCAGGTCGCGAAGAACGGCCGAGCGAACGCGGGAAGTCTCGGACCCACTCGGGGTCCGAGGGGACCTCCGACCGGTTCTCGCGGAACGATCCGATTCGGGGCTTCCGAAGCCGGGGAGGGAAGGCTGGCAATGGTTCCGGCGGAGGTCCTACGACGTCGATCGGGCCGCAGCGGGGCGCTTACGCCCCTTGGCGGGCTCCGGGGCCTTGCCCGTCTCGGACCCCTTGCTGGAATCCTCCGCCGCCGGCGGCGGAGGGCGGGTCTCCTTCCCGGAGGGGGCAGGCTTCCCCTCGGTCGTGGGGGCTTCGCTCCGGGGGCCGGATCGCGTCCGGTGCCCCGCCTCGACCTTGATGGCGTGGGCGCGCGTCCATTTCAGGCGGTGCCCCACCCGGTGGAGCTCCAGTTGATGCTTCCGGCAGGTCCCCGAGCAGAAGTAAAAGACACTCCCGTCCCGCTTGACGAACATGAGCCCGGTACCGGGCTCGATCTCCTCCGCGCAGAAGGAACAGGTCCGACGCACCACCATGGCTCTTCCCTTCTCGCCCCTAACGGACCGAGAGCTTCCGGGCCTCTCGGGCCGTCTCGCGCAGGATCAGGATGTCCCCGACGCGGACGGGGCCCATCACGTTCCGCGTGATGATCTTCCCCCGATCCCGGCCGGCCAGGACCCGGACCTTCACTTGGGTCGCCTCGCCGGCCATGCCCGTGCGACCGACGAGCTCGACCACCTCAGCGGGCGATCCCTTGTCTTCCGCCATTCTCCACCGGGCTCCTCGAGCGTCGTCGCGCGATCGCTCCTCAAGCTTTCAGAGTGGCAACGGTCGCGATCAGTTCCTCCAAGATCTTCTTGCCCTCGCCGGGCTCGACCACCGCCACGCTGGCGGCGCTCTTGGACAACCCCGCGACCTGGCCCAGGCGCTGCTTCTTCTGCACGTAGAGGTACGGGATCCGCTTCTCCTCGCACAACATGGGGATGTGAACCAGGATTTCCGCCGGATCCACGTCCTCGGCCATCACCACGAGTTTGGCCTCGGCCCGTTCGGAGCTCTTGGTCACCTCGTTGGTGCCGACCCGGATCTTCCCGCTTTCCCGGGCCACTTGGATCAATTGAAGGGCCTTCTCGGCCACCTCGGTTGGGGTCTCAAAACGCACGTAGATCGGCTTTGCCATCCTGTTCACCTCACGTCAGCGGGAGCCCCGGGGGCCCCCTCGGCTCACGGGCTCGAGCGCGTAGGGCCGTCAGTATATAACCATACCGCAGAGCAGGATCCTCTCTCCCCCGCCCCTCGGACTGGCGTGTTTGGGTCTCGACCCTCCGGCCGTCCACGGGGCCGGAGGCGCTTGGCTTCCCGGGGAAACCCCCGCCTTTTCCATCGGTCGCGGCTCTCCTTGCCCCGGGCCGCTCGGGATAGATGGGACGGCAAGAGAGGACCCCGGCCACGAGGACCTGAGGGAACTGACGGGGTCTTTGATCGGTTCCTGAAGGCTCCTCCGGCGACCCCTCAGAAGCTTTGTAGGCCCCGACAGGGGCCGAGGCCCGAGACCCCCATGACGGCCGATGGCCGCACCGAGGACGATACCCCTCCTCGCCCGTCTCTCGGGGAAGGTCGCGGCGGAAGGGGGTCTCCGCTCCCAAAAGAATCCGTGACGCCGCCGCGTGGACGCGACTCCTTGCCCCTCTGAGGGGCCTCCCCGAAGGGGCTCTCAGCCGGGGTAGCGCTCCCGTCGCCGATCCCGGAGCTTCAGTGGTCGATGGGAACGGCCAGGGTTCGAACCCCTCTGTGTCCTCTCCAGGACGCCTGCACCTCGCGCGACGGCCATCCCTTCGTACCACCCCCTCTAGGTCCTCCGGAGCCCACGATAGGATCCAGGGGTCGGTGGGGGTCTTCAGAACTTTGGCTCGGGCAGCTCCGAACCAAATTTCTTACCCGCAGTTCTCGTCGGGAGTCATCGTTACCCCCCAACGATCTCGGTCGAGGACGCGGGGTCTTGGTCCCTTCGTTCCCGGGCCGGGCGTCCCGCCAATCAGGCGGGTTCGGTCCGGATAGGAGTCCCTCCCGACGTGGAGGGGCCTTCCACGAGGTAGCGACCGTTCAGCGCATAGAGGACCGCGACAATGATCAAGAGGGGAAGAAAAACGAGGATTCCGGGGAAGTCGTCCCCGACGGCCGTTGGGTCCCCGAACTCGATCACGAACCCCCCAATCTGAACGACGAACGCGAGGCCCGCCAGAAGCAGGGGCACAGAGCTCCGCTTCGCCCAATTCCGGTCCACGAAGTACCAGATCACCGCAATCAGACCGAGCGCGGCCAAAAGCGAGTCGTCGAGTTTGTCGAAGACCTCGGCCTCTCCGAGCAGGTCACTCCCGAACGCGAGACCGGTGATCCCCAGGACGGTGGCAACGACCAAGTTGTACGCGCGATTAATCGCCTCGGAGTAGTTCGCAGGGGTGGAACCGTTGGGCGCCAATTTCTAGTTCACCCCGCAGAGCGGGGCCAAGGTATCTAGACACTCACGCTGGGGGCCCGGGGTATCTACGCAAGCGCCCGGACCTTCGGGCCTTGACCTTGCCGGCATCACCCGAATCCGATGTCGGCCGGCTTCCGTCACGGAAAGCCCCTGTTTCCTGTCGGCGACGAGATCCCCCGGGAGCGGGAGGTCTCTTCTCGGAGACGACGGGGGTCTTCTTCCGATCCGGGGATTGCGCTTTCGGTACGGAGGAGGGCACCTCGGGGAACGGGTCCAGAGCCCTAGGACTCGCCGGACCCCGGAGCGCCATCGCTCGGGGGCGGTCCGCCGGCTTTATGTCCCCCCTCTCCAGGGTGCCCCCGAGGTTCGTTCGCGGACCGTACCTTGGTCTCGACCCCTGCTTCGGGGACCCCCCGCCTCGATGGGTCGACGAAAGGAATGACCCGATTGGCCGAGGACAGCAATCGTTCGACCCGAGAGGCCTGGCAGGAGCTTTCCGCTCTCCTTGAGACCCGAGGGAATAGGGATCCTCTTTCGACACTCTGTCCTTGGGAAGGGGTCGCCCTTCGCGCAAGGGAGACCCTCCTTCGGGGGAGGGGCGGGGACCTCCGACCGAGAGAAATCTGCCGGACCTGAACGGAAGCTTCCGCCGGGTCCCACGTCGCGGCGTCCCCTCTCCGCCCCAATGTCCGTCCACCTTTATATGGTCCAAAAGTAAGGGCGCCGCCGGGATCCTGAGGAGTCCCGACAGGGAGGCGGCGGATGGCGACCCAAGAAGGTCTATTAGATCCCCGTCGACAGAGGATCGTACTGTTCCTGCTCGCGGGCATGGCTCTCATGGTGAACTATGTGGAGACCATGGTCCTGCCCGCCTTCCAGCTCTTTTACACCTTCTTTGCTCAGGCTCCCTACACCACGTTGGCCTGGATCCTGTCGGCGTATCTCCTTGTCGGCGTCGTGGTCACCCCTCTGTTCGGAAAGTTGGGGGACCTCTACGGCAAGAGGCGGGTCCTCCTCATCGTGATGTCCATCTACGCCGTGGCCGTCAGCCTCGCCGGGTTCTCCCCCAACCTGGGTGCCGCTCTCGGGTGGGACCGGATGGGCCAGCTCTACCTTTTCATCGGCCTTCGGGCGGTCCAGGGGATCGGGATCGCCATGTTCCCCCTGGCCTTCGCCATGATCGGTGAGGAGTTCCCCCCGTCCCGGGTTGGGGCCGCGCAGGGCATCGTCTCGGCCATGTTCGGGGCGGGGGCCGCGGTGGGGCTCGTGGGAGGAGGGTACCTGGCCCAGACCTTCGGTTGGCAGTTCACTTATCACACGGTGATCCCGGTGGCGGTGGCCCTCGTCCTCCTCGCGTTGTGGAAGGTCCCGGAGTCCCGAACGCGTCTGTCGCATCCTCTGGACCTCCCCGGATCGGCCCTCCTGGGAGCCGCGTTGACCTTCGTCCTTCTCGGGATCACGGAAGGGCCGACGTGGGGTTGGACCCACGTCGTGGGGATCCGTCTTTTCGGGATCCCGCTGGGGGTCCCGGAGTTTTTTGGGCTGGGGGCCCTGGCGACGGGGATCTTCCTCTATTGGGAGCCGCGAGCCCCCAGCCCGGTGGTCAGCTTCGCCCGCCTACGGGAGAGGAACATCTGGGTCTCCAATGTGGTCGGGGCGATCGTGGGGACCTCCATGATGGTCATTTTCGTCGCCATCACGGTCCTCGTGGAACTCCCCGCCGCCCCCGGCTTTGACCAGTCCGGTTTCGTCATGGGTCTCGTGGCCCTTCCCTCCACCATCGGCATGCTCGGGGCGGGTCCCTGGGTGGGACGCCAGGTGAGCCTTCACGGTCCGAAACCGGTGATCCTCGGGGGATTCGGGGCCTCGGCCCTCGGAGGACTGGCCCTCGTGTGGGGGGACAGGACCCTTTGGGAGATCTCCGGGATCACGGTGCTCCTGATGACGGGTATCGTCGCGGTCATGATTGGAATCACCAATCTCGTGGTCCTGTCTTCCGACCGGCACGAGACGGGCATCCAGACCGGTATGAACCAGACGTTCAGGAACCTGGGAGCGGCCATCGGCCCGGTCCTCGCCACCACGGTCCTCGCGAGCTATCTCGCGCCGACCTACCTCCCGAACGACCCGGTGCCGGTCCTGCTGTACTCCGCGACCGGCTTCCATGCCCTGTTCCTCCTCTCGGCAGGCCTTGCCTTGGTGGGCCTCTCCTTAAGCCTGGGACTGCGAAACTTTCGCTACCTGTCCGACGGCCGCCGGCAGGGTTCTCCCGGGGGGCTCCCCGAAAAGAAACCGGCCCCGGAGTGAGGGCGCCCGACGGGCCCCGGAGGTCAGCCGGCCTTTTCCGGGCCCTCGGCGTCGAGGGCCTGGAGCATCCGGGGTGAGTTCTCGAAGTAACGGTTCGCCGGCTCCAGGATCCTCTGGAGGGACCGGCTCACGGCCGCCTTCAGGTCCGCGGGATGGACCTCTCCCCGCTTCCAGGCGTCCTGGAACTCATCCGCCCCGGTGTAGCGCTTCGCGGGGCCCGCGGTCCGGGGGGCCTCGATCTCGAGAGCTCCCTCCCAGGGGAATACCACATGAAGGGCGAGCTCCACAACCGGGTTCCCCTCGACCTCCCGGGGGGGACAGAAAGCTCCCCGCAGGCGCTCCTCCACGAGCTCTCTGGAGGCGGGGATGGGGATCGTGCTGGCCGGATCACTCTTGGACATCTTCGCCTGGGGGATACCCCCGTCCGTGGGGTTCATCCGCCCGCCTCCTCGCAGGGACGAGATGAGAGGCGTGTGGATGGCCACGGGGACCGGCCAGTGGTGATGGTGAGCGACCTCTCGGGCCAGGACATGGGCCTTGCGCTGGTCCATTCCCGCATAGGCGAGGTCGACCGGGAGCTCGAAGATGTCCGCCACCTGCATGGCGGGGTAGAGCATCTTGGCCAGGTCCAGGTCGGCCTCCTCCTCCCGACGGCCCAGGATGGTCATGGCCCTCTTGGCTCGCGCGAGGCTCATGGACTTGGCCACCCGCACGACGCGCGTCCAGTACCCCTCCCCCCGCAGAAGGTCGGAAGCCCAACGAAACCGGACCTCCTCGGGGGTGCCCAGTGACCGGAAGACCCCCTGCATCACCTCTCCCGCCGCTCGGATCCGCTCCAGGGACCCTCCTAGCTTGTCGTTGATCAGGGCGTGCCAGTCCGCGAGGTACACCGTCACATCGAACCCGGCCTGGACCAGGTCCTGGACCTTTCGAACCGTGACGAGCTGGCCCACCGTGAGCCGGCCACTGGGCTCGTAGCCGATGTAGGCCCGGGGACGTTCAGGCCGTTTCAAGAGGGCCTCGAGCTCGGGAAGGGTCAGCACTTCCGAGGTACCCCGGAGGACACGGTCGAGGCGAGAGAGGGAGACCATTGGAAGGGGAGGAGCTCTCGGGGGCTCATAATCCCCCCTCCTCCCCCGGTTCCTCCGGAGGCGGGGACCCCCGGTCCGGGGGGAGCAACGTCCGAAGGAGGCGCTCCCGCTCCCTCTCCTCCCGACGCAGCTGGCGTCGGGCCAGCCCGATCTCCAACCCGAGGCTCCCCAGCGGGACGGCCAGGACGGTCAGAGTCGATTCCAGGAGCCCGAGGTAAGGCGTGGGAACCACGGCGCTAGGGGCGCTCAGGTCCGAATACAGAGTGAAGTTTTCGCTGCCCGGGGAAAACCCGGTCCCGTTCCCCGGGGAATAGGAAAGGTATCGCCACCCGGAGATCAGGGGATCATACACGCCGAGGAAGCGCCCCTCCCAGAGGTCGGGCCCGGAGAGAGAGACGACCGAGAGCTCGACGTCCATCGTGTAAGTCCGGCTTGTCGGACAGTCATAGAGAACGCAGTGGAACCCGCCGGAAGGGATCACCGCCTGGTACCCCCCGACGGTCGTCACTGTCACCGGTCCATTCAGGCAGTCCCCGCTCCCCAAGCCCGGGGCGCTCTCGCGGGTAGAGAACCCCGCGTCAGTGAGGGGAAAACGCAATCCGATCTCCAGGGGCGTCGTCAGATTCACGGTGGAGGATCCCCCGCCCGGACAGGCGAGGGTCAGCTCGTCCCATCCCCCGCTCCCAAACTCTTCCCCCCACGCGAGGATCGGCCAGGGCGGGGTCGATGCTCCCGTGACCATCGTCCGGAGCCCGGCCTGGATTAGCATGCCGCTCACGTTCCAAGTGACAACCTCAAGGGTCCAGGACGCCGAGTGGGTGAGGACGGGCCCCCCGAACTCGGCCGAAGGCCCATACACGAAGCGGGTGGTGCTGCTCCAGGCCGGGATCTCGTACTCCACGTGGGGATCGGGCGGTACCACGAGCGGGAGTACGAGGAGGAACACCACGGTCACCCCCACGTAGAGGAACAGGCGGTGAAGGAAGCGCACGGTCTGAGGAGGACCGACAGACCCAAAAAACTCCGGACCCCCCTTTCCGAACGAGCTCGGAGATTTTTATACGGGAGGACCGGGGGTTGTACACGGGTATCCCATGATGAGGGGAGTCCTCACCACCCTCGGCGTGGCCCTCCTCCTGCTTTCGGCGGCGCTGGGATTCTTCTCTCCCGCGTCGTCCCAGATTCAGGGGACCCTGTCCTCGGGCACCGGAGCGGTGGGAATCTCCTTGCCGGCTCCCGGGGCCTTCCTGGGTGGGCTTCCCGTGACCCTTCGCTGGAGCCAACTGCTCCCTCCCGCCACCCTCCTGGTGTACTTCTGCTCCCCGGGCATGTCCCCCTCCACCTGCGCAACGAACCGTTCCCACTGGGACTTCGCGACCTCCGCCGTCGCGGGATCGGCGACGCTCAGCGTGCCCCGCGGGGAGACCCTTGTCCTCTGGTCGAACGAGACGTCGCCGGGGGGCCTGTCCTATTGGGTGGAGCTTCCCTTCTGGGATTCCTACGCCGAAGTCGTGGTGGGCGTGGTGGTCCTGGGGGCTCTTCTCGTCCTCGTGGGTATATGGAAAGGTCCTCCCCGCCGTACCTCCGGAGGGGCGCCTCATGCGTAGGGGTTGGGTCGCCATGGGTTCGATACTTCTCGTGGTCTTTGCCCTGGTGCTCTACCTGCCACTTCCCGTCTCCACCCAAGGAACGGTTTCCAGCTCGCATCCCCTGGAGGTCTCACCGCCTGCGGTCCCTTCCTCCTCGGCGGCTCCGCTCACGGTCTCCTGGACCGGGGGAGCCAACGGCACCTGGGTCGAGGCGATTCCCTGTCAGGGCTCGACGTGCACGACCGCCGCAGCCGCCGGAGGAGGAACTCCCGATCCCGAAACCCCCCGGGCGGTCGCGGGCTACGGGGATTCGGGTTCCGTCGTGCTGTACCTCGCCCCCAATGAGAGCCTCTGGATCCTGACGAACTCCTCCGTCCCGCTCTCGCTTTCGATCAGCTACAACGAGACACCGCTGCTTTCCCTCCTGTGGGACCTTTTGGGACTTCTCGGGGCTGGGCTGGCGCTCAGCGGTCTCTTCCTTTCTCGAAGGAGGTCAGGGTCCTCCGGCCACCCCCTCCAAGAATATCCGGTCCCACAGGCCTACTCTCCCCTGGGAGTTCGATGCGCCCACTGCGGTCAGGAACGGATCCCTTACGGAGAAACCCATTGCCCCCGGTGCGGCCGGGTCCTGACCCCGGAGGTGAGGCCTCCGGGCAAGGCTCTCTTTGTATACTCCCCCCAGCCGGCCGCTGTCTGGAGGACCCTAGAGACGCTCCACCCGGACCCCACCAAGGTTCTCGCCTTCACCGGGGACGACCCCGCCTTTCTCAAATCGCAGTTCCATATGGACGGGGCCGTCATCTGTGTCTGGCGCCATCCTCCCACCCCGGCCTCGCTGGAACGGGACCCCGCGGACCGGGAAGGCCTCCTGAAGGAACTGGAGCGGCACTTCCGGGACGTGCCGGGAGGGGTCGTCGTGATCCATGGGGTGCCGGAGCTTCTCGCGCACGGGGGCTTCGAACCCTTTGAGGCGACCGTGTTCCGGGCGGCCGCCTCCGCCCGGGAGTACGGGGGGATTCTCCTCCTGGGGGTCGTCGCCGGGACTCTGGACGGTTCGCAGGTCGCCCGTCTGGAAAGGAACCTGACCCGGATCTAGAGGGGATGGATCGCCCATGCCCGAAGGCCCCCTCGGGACGGTCTCTCTCCCCTCGTCCGAGGGCTCGGGAAGGGTACTCTGGATACTCTCCCGAAGGCTCGCGACCCACGAGGAAGGCTATCGACTTCTGGAGGCGGCTCAGTGGGCCGCCTCCTTCTTTGGCGAGCTCTCGGGACGGACGGTCAGGCTGCGGTCTCTCCTCCCGAACTCCCGGGTAGACGGGCTGGCCCTTCCCTGGATGAAGCCTCCGGTGGTAGCCTTGCGGAACCAGAGGTCCCTGCCCCGGATGATGTACACCGCAGCCCACGAACTAACCCATCTGCTCCAACGGCCTTACGGTCCCCTGCCCGGAGGCGAGCGAGCCTGTGACCTCTTTACCCTGGCCCGGGTCGGTCGATGTATCCTGGCTCCCCCGCGCTATCTCCGGATCCCCCCCGAAACCCGAAGCGAGTGGCCCCAGTGCGCCGAAGTGGCCTGGGAACTTGCGGGGGAGGCGATCCGGAAGCGGCGGGAGGGAAGGCGGCAGTACATCCGCTGGTGGGAAGAGCGGTTCGGCCAGTGGGCCCGGCCATCCCCCGTCCCGGTACCCCCGGCCCGGGTCCCGAAAGGGACCCGCCCAACACCGGGGGGAACTCGCGAGCCGCCACGACCGACATAACAAGCATTTTAACACCGCCAAGGCTTGTTTCCCCACTAGAAGATGGCGGAATCCACCAGCCGCCCGGCACCGAACCCCCCTGAGAAACCTTCTCCCTCCCCGGAGTCCATGGCGGTCCTTTTCGAGAGGGAGCTAGGAGTGAGCCACGAAGAGGCCCAGCGGCTCGTGGATGCAGGTTTTACGACGGTGGCTGAGGTCCGTTCGGCAAACCGGGACAGGTTGGTCTCCCTAGGTTTTCCCGAGGCCACGGTCACCCGATTGATACAGGGAAAGCCCGGTGCTTCGGGGGGGGACGAGCTCCTGGAGAAGTGGCTCGAGAGCCGGGCCCGTCGATCCCCCTCCCCCCGGGTCCGGAAGCGACCGATCGCGTCGAACGATAGCGGTTCCCAGGACCTTGTGAAGAAGTGGATGGCCGGGGAATCCCTGGAAGTGACCCTGGAGGGAGGGACCCCCCCGGGACCGTCCTCTTCCCCTTCCGCCCCAACCGAAGCCCGGGGCGGCACCAGCGGGGCCCTCCCGTCGAATGCTGATCCGACCGCCTCCCCGTCCCCTCCTCCCCTCTCGAGTTTCGGGACTCCCGCCCCGCCGGCCCCGGACCTCGCGGCCGCCGCCCTCCAGGAGGTCCAGCAACGGGAGGAGACGGTCCTTCGGTGGCTCAGCCAGATGCTGGAACGGGCCAAGAAAGAGAACTTCGATCCGGCCCAGCTCCTCTCGGAGGCGCGAGACCTCTCCCGGGAGCTCCACCGGGAGCGGGCGCGGCGGCGGCAACTGGAGGAAGAGCTCGAGCATGTCAAGAAGGGCTCGGTCGCGGTCATCAAGTACGTCCGGAGTCGGGAGGCTCGAGCGCGGGAGGAGGCCCTCCAGGCCCGGGATGCCGAGATCCTTCAGCTTCGCCGTCAGCTGGAGAGCGCGCGGGCGGCTTTGAACAACGAGACGGCCCACTCGCTTCTCCAGACCCGGGATGCCCGGATCCAGGAGCTCGAGGCCGAGATCGAAAGGCTCCGGTCGGAGGCCGGTTCCAGCCAGGACAAGGAGACGGAGATGGCCTCCCGCTTCCAGGACGAGCTGGCCGAAAAGACCCGGCAGGCCGCCGAACGGGAGGCCGAGCTCAAGCGTCGGATCATCGAGCTGGAGGAGGCTCTGCAGCACGTCAAGGACGAACAGGACCTCGCGGCCAAACACTCGGACCTGGCCCGGATGAGCCGCAAGGAACTCACGGCGGAGCTCAAGGCCCGGGTGGAGCAGCTGGAGGCGCGGGAGAAGGCCTTGACCGCCCGGGAGACCGAGCTCAAGGTGAAGATGGACGAGCTCCTGGCGAAGGCCGATGAGATCGAGGGTAAGAGGGCCCCTCTCGCCTACAAGGAGGCGGAGCTCTCCAAGAGAGAGGAGGAGCTCCGGATCCGGGAGGAGAAGCTCCGCCTCGAGCTGCGGCAGCTGGAGCAGCAACGCCAGGCCGGGGTCGATCCGGCGGGCGCGGAGAAGCTCCAACGGTTGGAGGACATCTCCGCGGAGATTGGCCGCAAGGAGGAGGAGCTCCGGGCCCGGGAGACCTATCTCAAGCAGAGGCTCGAGGAGCTGGAGCTCAAGGAGCGGGGGCTCGCCGAGGCGGAGGTGGCCCGCGCCGAGACGGAGCGCCAGGAGGAGCTCGCCCAGAACAAGGTGCGAACCGGCATCCCGCGCCTGGACGATCTCCTCTTCGGGGGTCTCCCTCTCGGCACGAATGTCCTGGTGAACGGCCCCGCCCACACGGGCAAGGAGGTCATGGCGCGCCTCTTGGCCGCCGAAGGCCTCAAGAAGGGGGTCCCGGTCCTCTGGGTCCTCTCTGACAAGGCCACACAGACCGTCCGGGAGGAGATGCGCACGATCCTGCCGGCCTATCCGGAGTACGAGAAGAAGGACCTCGTGCGCTATGTGGATCTGTACTCCATGAGCCTCGGCATCACCCAGGCCGACCGGCTGGTGACCCTCCTGTCGGTGGACGACAAAGGACTCCTGGAGAAGGTGGCCAAGGCCGTGGACGACGCCGCCCAGGAGTTCAAGGCCCACGCCCCCTACTATCGCCTCATCTTCGAAAGCCTGAGCACGGTGACCGCCTACCTTGACGCGTCCAATACGTTCCGGTTCCTGCAACCCTTCACCGGGCGGCGGAAGCTAGACCACGCCGTGGCCTACTACCTCATCGACACGGGGATGCACGGGGAAAGCGACATCCAGACCCTCCAGCACATGATGGACGGGTCGATCAACCTGAAGATGGACCAGTTGAAGACCTACCTGTCCGTCCAGGGGATTGGGGAAGTCCAATCTCGGGCCTGGATCGCGTACACGTTCACCAAGAAGGTCTTCAACATCGGATCCTTCTCGCTGGACCATATCCGATAGGGAGCCGGGGGGTCGGTCCCCGAGGGACCGCATGTCGCATCGCGGGGAAGGGGAGGGGGGCTTCGGGACGAAGGCATGTTGGAACGGGTTGTCCGCCAGCTGGCCTGCCCCGTCTGTGGGGGAAGCCTGAGGCCCGACCTCCCCCGGCGCAAGATGGGCGGACGCCTCCGCCACGCGGACCTGGGCTGCCGGGACTGTCACCGGGTTTACGGGATCCAGGACGGGATCGGCCTTTTGGCCTGTCCCCTCGCGGATGGGCACGATTGGCGAGTAGACCCGGCAGTGGCCGAGGCCCTTCCCGACGACCGGCGTTGGCGGGAATATCTCGCGAGCCTTCCGCCGGAGGTCCCCGGCATCTACGACGAGATCGCCCGCCGCCTCCGGGCCGAACTGGAGGGTGTCGACGGGCTCGTTGCGGACCTGGCCACCTGCACCGGTCACGTCCTGCGAGGGTTGCCTCCCGAGGCCGGCGGGCGTCGTCTCGTCCTCGGCCTGGACCCGGAGGCCGCCCCCTTGTACGCCGCGCAGGGGGCCCTAAGGCGGGAACGCCGTTACACCTCGATCTCCCTAGCGCAGTTCGACCCTGCCCATTGGCCGCTGCCCCGCGCCTCCCTCGCCGCCATCGTCAGTTTCTTCGGCCCCCTCACGGTCCCGGGAGGTCCCCGATGGATGGCCGAGGCCGCTCGCACGTTGAGGGAGCGGGCCCCGCTGGCCTTCGGAACGCTGCTCTCGGAGGAAGGGACCGCGACGCTCCAGGAGGCCCGGCGGCTCCGGCTCGATGGCCTCTTGACGAAGGCGCATCTGGAGCGGGCCCTGCGGCGGACCGGGTTCCACCTGGAGACGTGGGAGGTCCTGGGGGAGGGACGCCACTGGCCCGGCAACCCCTACGATCCCCTCCCGAAGAGGGGGGATCCCTGGCGCTATGTGTACGTGCGGGCCCGACGGGGACGGACCCCGAGGACCTGATCCGCGGTCTCGCGCCGGAGCCCTTCCCGGTCGCTCTATCGCCGGGCCCGAGACGACCGCTGCGCGCACAGGACCCGGTTCTCCAGGACCTGCCACAGGGTGGTGACGTAGGGAAAGCCGGCCCGGCGAAGGCTCCGGACGTGGTCGTCCCAGGAGGGAGGGTCACGGTGCCGCGGATGCCCCGCCTCCCGACGCCGGTGCTCCTCCATCTCGTTCCGGAGGGCCGGTTCCCGGGATACCGCCCGCCACCACTCCTCCCAGGCCCCGCGCGATCGGCTCCGGCGACGCCGGGTCCCAATTTTCCCCGCCATGTCCGACAGCAGGGGGTCTTTCGGGCCGGCGCGGAAATGATCGCCGTCGAGGAAGATCCCTCCCGGCCGCAGGAGGGTGTGGACATCCCTGTAGAATCGGGCCAGGGCCCGGGCGTCCAGCCAGTGGAGGGCGGTGGTGGAGACCACGGCATCGTACCTCCGTCGCGGGAGCCGGTCGACCCAGCCGGGGAGGGTGAGATCCGCGTCCACCCAGACCAACCGGTCCGCGAACCTCTTCAGGGCCTCGCGCCCGATACGCAGGGTGACCGGATCCCGGTCCACCGCCACGCATTTCGCCCGGGGGAACCGGGCCAAGAGGCGGGCGCTCAGGGACCCGGGCCCGCACCCCGCGTCCAGGGCCACAAACCGGGGACCCACGGCCGCCCGCACGGCGTCGAGCATGACCCCGAACCGCTCCTCCCGGCGAGGATCGTAGGCCTCCTGCTGCTCGTCCCAGAGCCGTAGCCAGGTTCCCCAGGATCGGGAAGGTTTCCCCATGGGTGGCCACGCGAGAGGTGCGTCCGCTTAAGCGCTCGGGGCGCCCCTCCCCAGCGAACGGTTCAAGATACCTCTTAGACTGCGGGGCACCATATCCCTTGGGCGATCAGCGGATGACGGTCCCCGGTGCCCCCGCGGTGCCCCCGACTCGAGTGGGCTGGTACTTCGCCGTCGTGGGGGTGGGCCTCCTCTTTGCCGGCATTGCGGCGGCCACGAACTGCACCACCACCCTCCCTCCGGGGTGTGCCAACCCCTCCCCCACCTGTCTGCCATCGACCCTTTGCCCCGATTCCGAGGCCGCCTTGCCCCTGTTGCTTCCTTCGCTATTCTTCCTCACCTACGGCCTCATCCGGATCCTCGGTCCTCGATGGCGGGAACCGGAGGCCCCGGACTCGACCGGAAGCGGGCCGTCCCCCCCATCCCCTCCGTTCGGCTGAAGGGTCCCAAGGAGGGCCCGGCCCTCTCGCTATATATACGCCGAACGCGTGATTGTTCCCGCTAGGCTAGACCGGGGGGTTAGGCGTCCCCTTTTACACCAAAATCGTCTTCAGTGGGGGTGACAGTCGGAGGCGGGACCGGGAAGCGAAGGTTGCTTGTGCGATCCCGTTGAGGTTCCGTTCCGCTGGGTCACGGGTATCGCGACGGGCCTTCGGAGGAAGGCTCTAGCGGTTATCCATCATGGGAACCAGGCGAGGTCCTGACGGGAGCAGCCCTACCATGACCCGCGGACGCTGGCGGGGCGACGGGGCTGAGGGGTCGCGCGAGGTCAACAGCCTGCGTTCCCCGGCCCCCACTCCGATGGCCTAGCATCGGGACGCGGGAGGAGGTGCTCGAGAACGAATACTTTTAAACCATCCGGAGGGGTCAAAGAGAGTGCCATGCGCACGTATGTCGATGTCATCTTTCCCCTCGAGGGGGGCAAGTCCGCCCTCAAGGTTGCGGAGCTCTGCCGCCGGGAGCTGGGATTGGACTTCCTGCAGGGTCGCCACGATCTGGTCTTTGAATGGAAGGATGTGAAGGAGTTCGAGCAGTGGGTGGACCGGTTCCACCGGCTCATGAAGGGGGCGGGAATCCTCTATCGCTTGATCACTGTTCGGGACGAGGAGGAGGGCGCAACGGTCCTGGCCGGTTGGCCCCCCGTGGTCTCCCCCCTGGAGGACGGAGGTTAGACTGTGGTTCTGGGGCATCAAACGGCCCATCGAAAGAGACCCCACCCCCTCCCTTTCCCTTCCACTGGAACGGGCTCGGAGGGGGGGAGCTCCCCGGCGGGCTCAGACCAGAACATCAAACACACCTACCTCGACTTCTACTTCAATTCAGAGGGGGATTCTCCCCTGGTCGTGGCACGGGAGGTGGAAAGGCTCACGGGATTGCGCTTCATGAGGGGTCCGCACGACCTTCGAATCGAATGGTCTCGACCCGAAGAGTACTGGGCGATCCTGTCTAAGCTTCACGAAATCCTCCGAAAGTCGAAGGTGATGTACCGGTCCGAGACCCATACCCACGAGGATCCCCAGAACATTCCCATGTTCTTCTGGCCCCCTCTGAACACGGCGACATCGTCCCCCAAGGGGGACAAGGAGCACTGATCCCCCAAGGACATCAGGACATCCCCCTAAGGAGAGGCGAAATGAGCCATCCCTCGTTGGGGGTTTTAAGGGGGAGGGTGTTGCCGATGCGCCAGGGGGAACTTTCCAGTGGAAAAGGACGGGGGAGGGTCGGGCTCGTCCCCGACCCCTGAGGACATCCGTTCTGAGATGGAATCTGTGGTCCGGCGTGTCCGGGGAGCGGTCCAGGAGCATTCCCGCTACTTTGAGGAGAGCCTCCCTCTGATCGCCTCGGAGAACCTGCTCTCCCCCTACGCCAAAGAGCTCCTGATCTCGGATTTTCATTCCCGGTACGCGGAGGGCCTCCCCGGTGAGCGCTATTACGAAGGGAACCAGTGGGTCGATGAGGTCGAGACGAAGTGCCTCGAGCTCGCCCGCCGGCTCTTCCGGTGCGAGTTTGCCGATGTTCGCCCCATCAGCGGCACGGTGGCGAACCTCGCCGTGCTCAAGGCCTTCGCCGAACCCGGGGACCATGTGGGGACGTGCCGGTTGAACGAGGGGGCCCACATCTCCTCCGCCTCCTTCGGGGCCTTTGGCCTGCGCGGCGTCAAACCGGTGTACTACGCGTTCGACACCCAACGCATGAGGCTCGACCCGGACGCGACGGCCCGGATTCTGCGGAATGAACGACCCCGCCTATGCCTCTTCGGGCTCTCCCTGTTCCTGTTCCCCTTCCCCTTGCGGGAGCTTTCTCCCGTGCTCCAGGAGATCGGGGCCCGGGGCTGGTACGACGGGGCGCACGTCCTGGGGCTCATCGGAGGGGGGCAGTTCCAGGATCCGCTGCATGAAGGGTGCCAGATCCTGTCCGCCTCCACTCACAAGACCCTGCCGGGCCCCCAGCACGGCATCCTCCTGGGCGAGGGGCTCGATCCCGACAGCCGCCACCGCCTCCAGGCGGCGGCCTTCCCAGGAGTGACCAGTAACCACCACCTCAATGCCATGGCGGCCCTGGCGGTGACCCTCGCGGAGCACCTCGCTTTCGGCGAGGCCTACGCGCGACAGACGATCCGCAACGCCCGGGCGCTGGGGCAGGCCCTCCACGACCGAGGCTTCGACGTGCTCTGCGCGGACCAGGGGTTCACGGAGAGCCACACCCTGGCGGTCCGGGTGGAAAAGGAGGGTGGGGGGGAGGAGGTGGCCCGACGACTCGCCCGGGTCGGAGTCGTCACCAACAAGAACCTCCTGCCCGGGGACAAGAGCCCCCGACACCCCCAAGGGATCCGCCTCGGGACCCCGGAGGTGACCCGTCTCGGGATGAAGGAGTCCCAGATGCCCGCGATTGCGGAGATCTTCGACGACCTCCTCCACCGGGGAAAGCCCGAGGCGACGGTCGCCCAGGAGGCCCGCGAGCTCAAGAGCGGTTTCACCCGCCTCCAATACTGCTTCGGGGCCGGGGAGGCCGCGTATCGGTACTACGAGCTCGTCACCGGCGAGCGTCTTCGCTAGGGAGACGGCGGGTCCCGGGGGACGAGACTCCCCGACGGGTCCGAGAGCCCCGGGGTCGGCCCCCGCCTCGGGCGGCGCGGGAGCGGGGTTCCGCGCAAGAACGAGAAGCAGGCCGCGAGGACGAGGACCCCGGCCGCCACGTCGAGCGCCGTGCGCAGTCCCGTCAGGAAGGACGGCGAGAGGTCCAGGGCGGTCCCGGTCCCCAGGAAGGCCTGGAAGGCCACATAGCGGGGGACGCTCAAGGTGGCCACAGAGACGGTGAGGACGAAGCTCCCCAGAGTCCCTAGGTTCCCCAGAGCCCGGGCCAATCCCGAGACGGCCCCGTAGTTTTCGGCCCGGGCCCGGCCCATGATGGAGCTGTTGTTGGCGGGATAGAAGAGGGAGGTTCCCAACCCCGCCACGATGGTGATGCCGGCGACCGCGAGGAGCGGGGAGGCCGGGGTGAAGACCAGGGTCGCGTAGAGTACGACCGCGAGGAGCATCCCCACGATCCCGAGCGTCGCCGGGAGCCGGGGCCCGCTCCGGTCGCTCACCCGACCCGCCAGGGGGGCGAGGAGGCTCGCGAGGACATACCCCGGCACGAGCAGGAGGGAGGCCTCGAGGGGGGACAGGCCCCGCTCGCCCTGCAGGTACATGATCACGAGGAAGCTCACGGACAGGTATCCCAGGCTTTGCAGGAACGTGGCGAGGAGGGAGTAGCTCAGGACCCGATCTCGGAACTGCTTGAGGTCCAGGGTGGGATGGGGGATCCAGGATTCCCGCCACAGATAGAGGGCCAGGACCCCCAGACCACCCGCCACGAAGATCCCGTCCATGGCCGGGTTCGGGAGGGCCACCGCTTCCGTGGCTCCATAAGTGACGAGGCTCAGCCCGACGCCGAGAAGGAGCATCCCGGAAAGGTCGAGGTGGCTCTCCCGACGGACCGGGTCCTCCAGCGTCCTCAGGCCCAGGGGGATGGCGATGAGCCCGATCGGGACGTTGATGAGGAAGATGTAGCGCCACCCGAGCAATGTGGTGAGGATCCCCCCGAGGACGATGCCCAGGGTGGCGCCCACGCTCCAGCCGAAGGTGGTGTAGCCGAACGCCGCCCCCCGGGTCCGGGCGGGGAAGATATCGGCCACGATGGCGCCCGAATTGGCCACCATGAGGGAGCCTCCGACGGCCTGGAGGCTCCGGAAACCGATGAGGGAGTAGGCGTCCGGGGCGAGGGCGCACAGGAAGGATCCGGCCGTGAAGATCGCAAAGCCGGCGTTGTACATCCGCCCCCGTCCGTAGACATCCCCCAGGCGTCCCAGGTTGACGGTGAGCACCGAGGTGAAGAGGAGGTAGATCAGGAGTGTCCAGATGATCACATTCAGCCCCGCCCGGAGCTCCACCGACATCACGGGTAAGGCGAGCAGGACGATGGTCGTGTCGACCGCCACCATCAGGGTCCCCAGGACGATCACGAAGAGGGCCGCGCGTTCCCGAGACTCCACGGTCTGTCCAACCGGCCCCGGGCCTTAACGCTCTACCCCCGGGGAGAGGCCGGCCCCGGGGGCGGCCGCCTTCTCCCTCCGGGGGGCCCTTCCGGGACTTGGCCTAGGTCTTCCCCAGGCGCCGCAGGAGCCTTCGAGGTCCCTCCCGGAGGATTCCCACGAGCCTTTCGGGGGGGATTCCCGAGCCCCGCGCCACCCGTCGCGCGAAGGCCAGGTCCACCAGGTCCTGGGGCCGGTGGGCGTCGGAGTCGACCACCATCTCGGCGCCCGCCTGGAGGGCCCGCTGGGCCACTATCCCGTTGGTCAGGGAGTGCCCCCGCCGGGTACTGATCTCCAGGACCACCTCCTGGTCTCGCGTTCGGCGGGCGTCTTCCTCCGTGAGGAGGCCCGGGTGGGCCAGGAGGTCGACCTCTCCCGACTCGATGGCGGTCCAGTTGGTCCCCTCCGGGACCGGCTCGACGAGCGTCTCTCCATAGACGATCACAATCTCGGCCCCCGCTCGACGGGCGCGCCGGGCGACCGAGGCGATGTGGCGCGGGGGGACCATCGAGATTTCGACGCCCACGACGGGAAGCAGCGGCCCGCCTTCGAACGCCCGAGCCTCGGCGTGGAGGCGCCGGAGCAAGGGTCGCGGGTCCTCCAGTGCGATGTGGTCCGTGATGGCGAGGGCGGCGTGATCCAGGCGGTCGGCCGCGGTCCACATGTCGGTGGCGGCCGTCTCCCCATCGGACAGGAAGGTGTGGGAATGGAAATCGTAGCGCTCTCGCGGCGCTTCGCGCATGGGGATCCCACCCCGGCCCCGGGCGGCCGCTCCTCTCAAGGGTCGGAGGGACATCTAGCTTCCGAAGGTTTCGAGCTCGGGATGGCTCCCCTCTTCCAGGGATCGGGGGATGGCCCCCCCCGGGGGCCCTTCTTCCCGGTCCGGGGAGATCCCCCAGAGGGCCCGAAGGCGCTCTTCGGTGTATCCGAAAGGAGCGAAGAGGGTGGCGTAACTGCGGGCCAACAGGCCGGCGTAGGCGATCGGGTCTCCTCTCGTCGAACCGTCCAGGAGCTCCGCGACCCGGACGCGCCGGCGCCAGTCGTGGCTCCCCGCGTCGGTGATCACATAGCGGACCCATTCCCCAGGCCCCCGCTCGTAGCCGTGGGCCCGGAGCTGCCGGAGGGCGGCGACCGTGTCGGAGAAGACCCGGTAGTTGGAAAGCTCCCGGGAGAGGCGCCGGCTCAGGAGGAGCTCCTCCGGCGGGACGTCTCGTTCCCGCAGGCGCCGGAGGGCTTGAGAGCCCCGACGCAGAAGGACCGGGATCGCCCGACGGAACTCCCGACCGTTCCGGCAGCGAGCCAGCTGGGAGAGCACCTCCGTCTGGACCTCGCGCACGAAGGGACAGACGTCGTGGCGGCGCACTTCGATCCCCCGCTCCTTGAACTCCCCGTCCTCGCGCAGGCCATAGTAACGTTGGGCCACGCCGAGGCCGCTCTCCGGCGAGAGGTCCCGCCGGGGGAGGAAGACGATCCAGCGATAGCGCCCCTCGTAGCTGAGGGGCAGACCGGTGCGCCGGCTCATCTCGCGGGCCAGTCCCTCCGGATCGGCCCCGGGGGGCGGGGCCAGCCACAGGGAATCTACGATGCCATGGATCACAGACCAGCCGGCTCGGCGGACCTGCCGAGCGACCTCCACGAGAAGCTCCCGCGCGTGGGCGTTGATCGCCTCATGACACTCGATACGTCCGAACCGGGCGTTCCGGTACCCCTGGTAACCGAAGCTCGTGACCAGGACCCATTTCCAAGCGCTGACGAGGCTCTCGTACCGGGTCCTCTCCCGACCCCGGGTCTCCCGCCGTCGGCGCTTGTAATAGGCCCGTCGGTCCAGGAGGGGGCGCAGGATGCGGGGAACGAGGCCCTCCCTTACCGTGCAGGACCAGTAGGGTAGGCCGGGAACGGGACGCCCCGAGCGGGGGCAGCAGGGGCAGTTCAGGGTCTCCAAGGACAGGTTCTCCTTGACCATGAGGTTCGGGAAGAGGGACGCGAAATCGAACTCCTCCACCCCTTCGAAGAGACCCACCGCCGGGGTGAGGATGAACCCGCCCCGGTCGGCCGCGAGGAGGACCGCAGCGCTCTTCTCCTGCTCGGCGGTGTTCTTCTTCCAGGGAATGTGGAGGCCCTCGGAGAGAGCGGTCCGCATCTCGATCGCCGAGAAGGCGGTCCCCGGGGATTGCCGGACGAGCGTGGCGAGTCCCAGTCCCGAGAGGCGGGCCATGTCGATGAAGCCGTCCAATCCCACGTCCTCCACAAACCGCTCCTCGAGATCAAGGTGGATCCGTCCGGCCAGGAGCCGGGCCGGTTCCCGATGGTGGATCCGTCCGTAGCTCTGGAAAATCCGGTCCCTCTGCCGGAGTCCCCAGTCCGCCGGCTCCCGCCCGAGAAAGAAGGACTCTTCGTCCGCCCCGGAGAGCCGAGCCCGACGGTACAGGTGGGGAAGGTCAAAGGCGTCCCCTCCCCGGGTGAGGAGAAGGTCCGGGTCGCGCGCCTGGATCTCGTCGAAGAGGAGCGAAAAGGTCTCGGCCTCCGTGGCCCCCCGCCATTCCTCCCCGTCCAGCATGACACTGCGGACGGGGGTTTCCTCCCCCGGGGCCCACCGATCGGGCGTGGGGTCCGTCCTCACTTCCAGACGAACGACCCTCAGCTCAGGGAGGGTGTACTCCCGGGTCTGGGGAGGTTCGCGGGCCACCACCTCCGAACCGCTCCAGGCGACGGGGGCGAACGGATAGAGCCCGCTCGCCGCGTAGAACAGCTGGGGGACCGACAGGTCAACGTCGTAGAGGGTAAAGTCCCGGTACTTCCCGAGAGCATCAATCTCCCGGGCCAGACGGGACCTCTGGACGTGGGTCGTCACCTCCACCGCCAGGACCTCCTGACGCCAGTCGGGGGGGTCGGCGGGGTGAAGACGAATCCTCTCCTCGCGCAGGTCCCGGATCTCCTCCCGGCCCGAGAGCTCCCGGAGGAGGTCCCGTCGCCGGTCCGAGGGCCCCGCCACATAGAAGGGAGGGGCGAAAGGGATCTCCCGTCTCTGGACGGCCCCCCCCGGGTCGTTCTTCAGCCAGAGCACCACGGCGTCTCCCCGCCGGGAAGAGTGGACGTCCAGCAGCCAGCCCCGGGGCATGCGAACCCGCCCCAGGCGAATCCCCCTTTACCCAAGCTGCGGCGGGGAGCCGCAACACCCCCGGCGGACGTGTTTCATCCTTGGTTAGAGGGACCAATCGTCAATGCGCTTCGGGAAGGGGGTGGCATAGGCCACATCCGGGAACCCGCCCAGCCATCGGACGAGCCTCTCGATCCCGATGCCAAAGCCGGCCGACGGGGGGAGTCCGGCCGCGGCCGCCTCCAGGTACCAGCGGAAGTCGTTCGTGGACTGGCCCTTCGCCTCGATCCGCCGGCGGATCGCCTCGAGCTCGAACTCCCGTTCCCCGCCCGAGAGCGCTTCTCCGTAACCCTCGGGATAGATCAGGTCCATGTCCCGCAGGATCCCCGGACGCTGGGGATCCTCCCGGTCGTAGAACTCCCTCTCCAAGAGAGGGACGTCCACGATCCAGAACGGCTGTCGGCTCGCCCGGGACAACTTCATCTCGAAGTCGGGTCCCTCCCGTTCCCGGGCCTCCCGCCAGCGGACCCGGGAGAAAGGAGGATCCAGGGAGGGAAGGGTCCGGCCCAGCTCCCGGAGCACGCTTGAGGCCTGCCTTTGGACGCGGCGGACCACGTCCACCAGGAGCCTTTCGGCGAGGTCCATGACCTCCTCCCGACGGGCCTCTCGGACCTCCAGGTCAAGCTGGGTGAACTCCACCAGGTGTCGACCTGTGTCCCGTCGCTCCCGGGGTTCGAAGCGCAGGTTCGGTGAGAAGCAGAAGACCCGAGGATGGGCCAGGAGGGCCAGCTGTTTGTGGAAGATCATGGACCGCGTCAGCTGGAAGGAGTGTCCGTAGTAGTTGATCCGGGGGTCCTCCACGGGATGGTTCAAGGGGTCCGTCAGGGGCGCGACCAGCACCGGGGGGATCTCCACAAATCCTCGTCGGCGTAACGCCCCCGCGAGGGAGGCCCGGACGTGGGTGTGGAGCAGGATCCCGGCCCGGACCCGCGGATCCTTAAGATGCTTCAAGGCCCGGTCGACCCGGTCCGGGGCCAGGCTTTCCACCACGCTCGCGATCATGGAGCTCCTCAACCTTTCGAGGGACGCCACAACCCAAGGGGACAGGGAAGTTTATTCTGTCGGACATATTATCGTCATCATGACGATATATGGCAAGAAATTCCAAGAATTCCGACATAATGTCGGAAATTGACGAGAAGGATTGGAGGCTTATCCGAGAACTGCGGGAGGATGCGCGGGCCCCGCTCGCGCGCCTTTCCCACCGCCTGGGGATTCCACGGGTGACCCTGCTCGACCGTCTGCGGGCGCTCCGGGAGCGCGGGGTCATCCGCCGGTTCACGGTCCAGCTGGACCCCGGCCTCTTGGGCCTGGGGACGCTCGCCTTTGTCCTGGTCCGTTTTGAGCGGGGAGGGGGGGTCACCCAACGGCGCCTGGCCGAGCGAATCGGTCAGATGCCCGGAGTGGAGGAGGTCCACATCATCGCGGGCGAATGGGACCTCCTCCTGAAGGTCCGCGGTCCATCCCTGGAGGCCCTGGGCGAGCTCGTGGTGGACCGCCTCCGGGACTCCCCCGGGATCGCGGCCACAATGACGCTCCCCTCCTTCGTGACGGTTAAAGAGGGCTAACGGAGGATCTCGGGGATCACGTGACGGGAAGGTAGCGGACCATGAGGTCCTTGAAAACGTCGGTGACATCCTCGCAGCGGTCGGTGATGACCTCGAGCCTCTCGTAGAAGTCCTTCATCTTGAGGACCGTCAGGGCATCGAGGGAGTCGTTGAAGAGTTTCTCCAGGAGGTCGCGCAGCAGATCGTCCGCCTCGTTCTCGAGGCGGTTGACCTCGACAATGGAGGCTTGCAGACGTTGGGAACGCCCCTGAAGGAGTTCATCGAGGGCGTCCACCCCCTGGGCGACCTGTTCGACGCAGCGTTCCACAAGCTCGGCGAACCGTCGCAGACCCTCGTCCGGGTCGGTGAGGTGGTAGGTCCGTACGCGGGCGGCCACCCCCTCGATGCCATCCATGATGTCGTCGAGATATCCGGTGAGGGAGGCCACATCGGAACGGACCTCGGTGCGGAGGTAGCGGGTGCTGTTCAGATCCACAAAGACCTGGTGGACCTCCTCATCGGCCTGGTGCTCAATGGCCCGGATGCGAGGGACCCGGGTGCTCTGTTCCCCCCCGGGGTTCTCCAGCAGGCGGCGAAGCTCGGCCGCTCCCCGCCGCAGGGAGGAGGTGAGGGCGTCCAGATGGGTGGAGAACCGCTCCACCAGGAAGCGCAGGTCGTCCTCCCGGGAAACTTCCTCCAGGGTCCGTCCCGCCGGTTCGGGAGTGAAGACCGCCGTCACGAAAAGGCCCAGGAGGGCGAATGCCCCCAGGAGGCTGAAGATGAAGCCGATGTGGTACTCCAGGAGCAGGATCGGGAACAGGAAGGTCGCGATGGCGGCCCCCATCTTCCCGGAGGCGGCGGAGATGCCGTGCCCCCGGGCCCGGAACGGGGTGGGGAAGACCTCGCTCGGCAGGACGAAGGTCGTGGTGTTCGGACCGAAGTTGGTGAAGAAGAAGGTAATCCCGTAGAGACCGAGAAGGAGGGGGAAGTCGCTGGTGCCCAGCGATTGGAAGGTACCGGACAGGAGGAGGAACGAGACGCCCATCACCCCGAAGCCGATCGCCTGGAGGGCCCGGCGCCCCCACCGATCGATGAGCAAAACGGCCGCGTAGTAGCCGGGGATGCTGGCGATCAGGGTGATCAGGATCTGCCCCTCCGTCAACCGGAGCAGGTACAGGTGGATCGGGAGACCAGCGCTTGTGAACGCGAGCGCGGTGAGGATTCGGGGGTTGAAGATATTCGAGGAGTAGTAGGTGACATCGACAAGGAACCAGCAGGAGGCGGTCCCGAAGAGCACCGGCGCGTAGGCCGCGAGGAACCGGGAGAGAGGGACCCGGTCGGCCCGGACGGTCCCGGGGGCCACAGGGGCGGTCCTCTTTCCCGTGACCGTTCCCACCGCCTCGGCCGCGGCCGAGGCGTCCCCCTGAACACTGAGGGAGAAGCGAGGGGTCTCCGGCAGCCGGGTCCGAAAGTAGATCGTGGCGAGGGCCGGGACCGCCCCGAACCCGAGGATGATCCTCCAGGCGAGGGCGAGCCCCGAAGCCGGAAGGATCGACAGGGTGATCAGGGTCACGACGGCCCCGAGCAGAAGGCCCAGGCCTTGCATGGAAAAGACGAGGGCGACCTGGCGGCCCCTCCGCCGGGTGCTGGAGTACTCGCTCATCAGGGTGGCGGAGAGGGGGTACTCCCCCCCCACTCCCACCCCGAGAAGAAAGCGCCATACCGCGATCACGAGAATGGTGTCCAGCCCGAGAGCGGGCCCGGCGAGGGCGCTCCCCACGCTGGCGACGGACATTAGACTCAGGGTGACAGTGTTCACGCGTCGACGTCCCCACCGGTCCGCCAGGGAGCCGAAGAGGATCTGTCCCGCCACAGCCCCGAAGAGCGCGGCCGCGGCGACCGCGGCGGTCTCGTACTCCGGGATCCCGCTGGGGGACCCGAAGTACAAGTATCCCAGGATGGGCAGGGCCAGCGAGATGACGAACAGATCGTAGGCGTCGGACAGGAATCCCATGCCCGAGACCACGATCGTCCGCCATCGGGCCCGACCCCCTTCCACGCGGTCCAGCCCTGAGAGGATCTCCTGTCGGACCTGCTGGGAGCTCCGCAGGTCGGGGCCGGAGGCGCTGTCGAGGCTCATGTCCGACCGCGCGCAGCCTCTCCCCGGGGGATAAAGAATGTCCCTGGTGACTCCCTCGTCGGATAATGACATACATAGAGGCCGATACCCTCCCGCCCCTCGGGGCGAAAGGGTCTAGGGGAGCCTCTGGGCCCGAAGGGCCAGGTCCCAACGGTGCATCGCGAGGATCTGCGCCAGGTGACTGAAGGCCTGGGGATAGTTGCCCAGGTACGTTCCGTCCGCAGAAATCTCCTCAGGGAGGAGTTCCAGGGGAGAAGTCCACCTCTGGAGCTCGTCCAGGAGTTCCCGGGCCCGGGAGAGCTCGCCCCGAAGGATGTAGTATTCCACCCGCCAAAAGGAGCAGGGGAGAAAGTAACCCTCCCCCGGGGGAAGTCCGTCGTCGAGCCGGTATCGGGCCAGGAAGGGGCCATGCCCGAGGAGCTTCTCGACCATGGCGACCGTTCCTTCCATCAACGGGTCGTCCGCGGCGACGAATCCCAGGGCCGGCAGGCGCAAGAGGGAGGCGTCCGGTTCCGGGGCCCCATAGTACCAGGCCCAGGATTGGCCATCGGAGGTCCGGCCGTGGCGGAAGATGTCTTCGTACAGGAGGCTCTTCTCCCGACGCCAGCGGCCGTAGTCCGCGGTGAGCCCCAGGCGGCGGCCCAGCCGAAGCCCGCGGTCGAGGGCCACCCAGCACATGACCTTCGAATACACATAGTGGCGGGGAGGTCCCCGGACCTCCCAGATGCCGCGGTCCGGTTCCCGCCAGACCTCGCAGGCCCGTTCGACCAGGTGCTTGAGCTCCTTCCAGAGGCCCACGCTCACGATCCGTCCCTGGCGCTCCAGGGTCCAGGCCACCTCCAGAACGTTCCCCAGGAGGTCATGCTGTACCTGTTCGTGGGCCGCGTTCCCCACCCGGAGGGGGCGGCTCTTCAGGTATCCCGACCACCCTCTCAGCGTGCGCTCCCGGGGAGGGGAATTTCCGTCGACGGTGTAGAGGACTCTCAGCCGGTCCCGGTCCCGCTCCAGGACTGAGACCAACCAGTAGACGAAATCCTCGGCCTCGTGCGAAAAGCCGAGGGAATGGAGTGCCCGGACGGCCAGGGCCGTGTCGCGGACCCAGGAGTACCGGTAATCCCAGTTCCGCGGGCCGCCCGGTTGCTCGGGCAAGGACGTGGTGGGGGCGGCCACCATGGCTCCCGTCGGGCGGTAGAACAACAACTTCAGCACCAGGGCGGACCTCTTAAGCGGCTCCCGGTACCGGGAGGGAAAGTGTCCCTGCCGGATCCAGCGTCGCCAGTATTCCAGGGTCTGGTGAAGCCGCTCGGGGGCCTGGAACGCTTCCACGGGGGCGACTTCCTCGGGTCCATAGGCCAGGACGAACCATTCCTCCTCATCGACGCCGAGGGAGAACCGGGCCTGGGCCCGGCCCTCAGGCCCCATGAGCCGCCAGGTTCGTCGGCTGGACAGGGTGCATGTATCCAAAGCATACCGGGCCAGGACCCCGTGGGGGGAGCTCTCCAGGAGAGGCCGTCGGGCCTCGTACCCGAAGCGCGGGGCGAACTGGACCTGGAAGGCCATCCGGCCGTGGAGCACGGCCAAATGGCGGTGGATCTCCGCCAGGTGCACCCAGTCCGAGTCCACGACCGGAAAATAATCGTACAGGACGGCGAGGGCTCCCTCGGGACTCCGGAAGGTGTGGCGCAGGACGTTGGTCTGGGGTTCGTAGGAGAGACGGCTTTCGACGTTCGGGTCCTCGGGAGAGACTCGGAAATAGCCCCCCCGGGCCGGGTCCAACAGGCTAGCGAACAGGAACGGGGAATCAAACCGGGGGAAAGGGGCCCAGACGATCGCCCCCTCGGGGTCGACCAACGCCGCCGTACGTTGGTTCCCGATGATCCCTAGGTCGCGGAGGGGTGGAAATGAATCCGAGAGAGGGCCCACCAGGGTCCGCTCCCTCCTAGAGCGGATCCCGGCGGTCACGGCCAGGGGGACGGGTCCCACCTATTTGATGCCCCGGAAGACGACCCGGGCCGAAAGGTCTTCAGCCCCGCCGACGCCTTGGCGGGAACACCGACTTCTACGCCCGGCCCCGCCGGGTCGATCCCCCGCTCGGGAATCGGACCGGGTCCAGGGCCGGCTCTTCGTTCTTCCCGGACTGCAGAAGGGTCTCCCACCTAAGGATGTCCAGATGGAGTTCCGGGATCCGGTTCTCCGCCTGGTCCAAGACCGTCAACACATCTCGAAGGGTCTCCCGGGCCCGTTTCAGTTCCTCGGGGGAAGGGGTCCGAGGGGTGGGAACCACGAAAGGGAGTTCGGCGTCCTCGAGGTCTGGCTCGGATTCCGCCCACGCCATTCCCGGGTCGACGCCGGGGGCGGGCTCGTCCCCCGAGCTGGAGGGGGCCTCCACAGAAAGGGCCTCGCTTTCCCGACGAAGGGCCTCGAGCCGATCGGATCCCACCACCTCTGCCGCCGAATCCCCCAGGATTTCCAGGCATTTCCGGATCTGGGCGTAGACAAGGAGGCGCGTGGCCCGATGACGTTCCAGGCGGGCCAGAGCCTCGCGATGTCGTCGTTCGATCTCCGCCCGGGAAAAATTTCCACCGGGCACCGAGCTGGCCCGGGGGGTGGAAGCGCTCGGCATGATCGGTCTCCCGCGCCTCGCAGGCGGCGGGGGGTCTTGAAGCATCCGCTTGGCTCGAACCGGTCGCGGGGGTGGGACGCGGCGTCGGCTTCGCCGGAATGGCCGACGGCACTTGCCGACGGGGGGGAACGTTCAATTAGATGGGTGTTCGTGGAGAGATGGAATTCGTGATCTTCGTGGCCGACGCCGCGCGTCCCCGGTCCCCGTCCGAACCCCCGTCGCGAGTCCGAAAAGGGACCGCGGGGATCGAACCGACGGCCGAGGAGGAGACCGCCGAGATCTCGCAGAGGGCCGTGACCCTCGCCCGGCATTTCGCGGGGAAGATCGAGGTGATCCCCCGGGTCCCGATTCGGGGGCTCTCGGACTTCGCCTACTGGTACACGCCCGGCATCGCGGAGGTGGCGCGGCGCATCGAGAGGGACCCGGAGGAGGCCTTCTCCCTGACCGGACGCTGGAACACCATCGCGATTGTCACCGACGGCTCCCGCGTTCTCGGGTTGGGGGAGATCGGTCCTCGGGCGGCCCTGCCCGTGATGGAGGGGAAAGCGCTCCTCTTCAAGTACCTCGGCGGGGTGGACGCCGTTCCCCTCCCCCTCGAAGTCGCCTCGGCCGCGGAACTTGTGGAGACCGTCCGGCGATTGGAGCCGGCCTTCGGGGGGATCAACCTCGAGGACATCGCGAGTCCCAAGTGCTTCGAGGTCCTGGAGACCCTCTCCCGCGGTCTGGGCATCCCGGTCTGGCACGACGATCAACTGGGCACAGCGGCCGCGACCGTGGCGGGCCTGATCAACGCCCTTCGGTTGACGGGACGGGAGATTTCGCGCGCCCGCATCGTCCTGCTCGGGGCCGGTGCGGCCAACATCGCCACCGCGCGGCTCCTCGGTCATTTGGGGGCGGACCTCAAGGGCATGAAGGTGGTGGACCAGCGCGGTCTCCTCCACGCTGACCGCGAGGACATGGACGAACTGATGATCCATAACCGGTGGAAGTACGAGCTGGCCCTCGCGACGAACGAGGAGCGGCGCTCGGGGTCCCTGGCCGAGGCCCTGAAGGGCGCCGACGTGCTCCTCGCGGCCAGTCGTCCCGACCCCCACACGGTCCACCCTGCGTGGGTCCAGAGCATGGCCCCTCGGCCCATCGTCTTCGCGCTCGCGAACCCCACGCCCGAGATCTGGCCGCAGGAGGCGCGGCGGGCGGGAGCGGCCATTGTCGCGACGGGTCGCAGCGATTTTCCCAACCAGGTGAACAACTCTCTCATCTTCCCGATGGTCTTCCGGGGCGTCCTGGACGCCCGGGCCAGTTCGATCCCCGACGACCTGGTTCTCACGGCGGCCCGGGAATTGGCCCGGGGGGCGGAGCGGGAGGGCCTGACGCCCGAGCATATCCTTCCCACCATGGGGGAGACGGAGGTTTTCCCCGAGATGGCGGCCGCGGTGGCCAGCGCGGCCGTCCGGCTGGGGATCGCGCGGGTCCGGCGAACCCACGAGGAGTTCCTGGAATCGGCCCGGAGCCGGATGGCCCGGCCCCGACGCTTGGCCGAGATGCTGGCCCGCAGCGGTCTCTTACCGGAGATGCCGCCGGGGGCTGAGTCTCCCCGAGGAGGCCTTCGGGGACAGTAGGGGGCGGGGGATGGAGGAAGGGGGGGAAAGGGGTCCTTGACCGAGAACCGGAACGCAGGACCGGAGGTCTCCGCGGGAGGTCCGCGGCAGGTCCAGGGGGTCCGCACGCGACTGGCGACGGCCGCGGACGTTCCCAGCCTGGCGACCCTCCTGGTGAGGCTCAAGAGGCTTAACGCGGAGTTCGATCCGCTCCTCGCCGTGCGGCCCGACGCCGAAGAACAGGCCGTTCGGGTTCTGGAGGCGGACCTGAAGAACCCCCGGTCGGTGGTCCTCACGGCCGAGTCGGTGGAGGAAGGGAACCCCCGCATCGTGGGTGTGGTGAGGGCCACGGTGCGCGAAAGGCCGTTCTACGTCCCCGAGATGGAAGGGGTCATCCTAGACATCTACCTGTTACCCGCTCACCGTCGAGGCGGGGTCGGGGAGTTCCTTCTCGCCGAAGCCACCCGTCATCTCAAGGAGAAGGGGGCCGGTCTGGTGACGGCCGAGTTTCCATCCTTGAACGAGATCGCGACCCGTTTCTACGCGAAGCGGGGTTTTCGTCCCATCACCAGTTTGCACGCAAGGAGGATCTAGTTAGGAACGGTCCGACCGGGTCGACCCGGCGAGGGGAAGGGAAGGAAGGCCTCCCCGAGCGCGTTCGGCCCCCCGAAAATCCGGGGGCGGGTCGGAGCGCCAAGAGCCCCGCGCCTTCAGGTCGAGGACAACCCCCCGAGATCCCTGTCCGATTGACTCGGAGAGGAGGGCCCCGAGGGCTCTCCGAGGGGCATTTTCGGGCGGTCCTTCCAGGCCGAACCCGAACGAACCCCGAAGGTCTTTCGGATCTGATGAGAGAGGTTCGGGGCTGGGCCTGTTCTCCCGTTCCTCGGAAGGAAGGGGGTCGTTGAACAGAGAGCTCGTCCCTCCACCGGTTTGGACCGGTCCATCAAAATTTGTCGAAAGCCCCCCATGGGTCCAGAATCCTTGCAAGAAAGGCGGTTTATACCCCTCGAGACCTATTTTTTCCGGACCCCTGGAACATGCCTCTGGAAACCTGCCCAATTTGTCTCGTCCGCCTTCCCCGAGAGCTCCTGAGCGCCCACAAGGCGCGGGCCCACGCGCCTGAAGATATCGTCATGTCTCTGCAACCGGTCCCCGATGGACCTCCTCCCCCCGAATCCGCTTACCAAGGGGACCGAAGGGAGCCGACCGACGAGGGGGGGTCCCTAGTACCCCCGATCGATCCCGCGATGGGGATCCCGACATCCGGGCCAAACCTTGAGAGACCGGGACCCGAGGAGGGCGAAGAGCTCTCCCAATCCGAGGAGACTGGTCTTTCGACCCTTTCCGATCCGCCGGAAGCTTCCGCCCCCGGGATCCCTGAAGACCCAGAGCCGGTCGGGTCCCCGGGCAATCTGTCGGAGGGGCCCGGTGAGCGGGAAACTGAGAAGGGCCCGAGAGAGTCCGTCGGAGAACCGTCGGGGCCCTGGACCCGGGCGGCGCAGGCGCGGAGCTGGATCCGTCACCGCCGACGTCTCACGGCCCGTTCCCTGGCCGAGGCCCATCTGTTGGCCCGGAGGATGGGCGTTCCCGAGAGATCTCGCCGTTCCGGTCCCCATTCCCGTTACCATTGCTAAACCCCCCGCCGCCGGGGTCCCGGGCGCCAGGGCACTCGGTCCGGGTGCCTTTAAGTCGCGCGGTGTGTCGGCCGAGCCCAAACGGGAGGACTGGCCATGCCGCAAGCCGACATCTCGGGAAAGGATGCACCCGCACACGGGCCCCTACCGAAGGGTTCAGAGCCCTCGGAAGGGCGATTCCTGCGCCGGGGGAAGGTCAAGGAAGTCTGGGAGATCGGACCCGAGGAACTCGAGTTCCGGTTCACGGATGACATCAGCGTGTTCGATAAGATCATCCCCTCCCAGATCCCGCACAAGGGAGAGACCCTCGCACGCACCAGCGCCCACTGGTTCGAGCTCTGCAGCCGTCTGGGGATCAATCATCATTTCCGGGGTCTGCCCGACCCCCGGAGGATGCGGGTCCGGCGGGTCGAGGTGATCCCGGACGCGTCACGGTTCGGGCCGCATCCGCGACGGGTCTTCATCCCGCTGGAGTTCGTGATGCGCTACTATGTGGCCGGGAGCCTCTGGGACCGCCTTCGGGCCGGCAAGACCCGGCCCGGCGAGATCGGGTTTTCGGACGGCCATTCCGTTCAGTACGGGGAGAGGCTGCCCGAGCCGCTCTTCGAGGTCACCACCAAACTGGAGAAGGTCGACCGCTTGCTCACCCCCTCCGAGGCCCTCCAGATCGGAGGGATCACGAAGGACCAGATGGAAGAGATCCGGCGTACCATCCTGCGTGTGGACGAGGGCATGCAGAAGGAGATCGGACCCCGAGGGCTAGTCCACGTCGACGGGAAGAAGGAGTTCGCCTTCGATGATGAGGGGCGCCTCATGCTCGTGGACACGTTCGGGACGGCCGATGAGGACCGATTCTGGATGGCCGACGGGATGAAGGAAGGACGATTTGAGGAGTTTTCCAAGGAGTTTGTCCGTCAGTACTACCGGAGCACGGGCTACCACGACGAGCTGCAGGCGGCCCGGCAGGCCGGCCGCCCGGAACCCCCCATCCCCCCTCTCCCCCCCGAACTGGTGGCCCGGGTCAGTGAACTCTACACGGGGATCTTCGAGCGCCTCACCGGAGAAAGGTTCCGGAGATCCTGATCCGAGGAGCCCCCGTTCAGTTTTGGGTGTTTCGTCCCCTCTCGCCCACTTATATATCACCGGGACGGCTCGCGGCGGATATGGTCTCAAGACCTCGGGGGGGGTCCCCGGAAGGACGGGAAGAGGACACCGAGGAGGTCACCCTGGAAGAACTCCCGGGCGTGGGGCCGAGCACGGCCGAGAAGTTGCGTGAGGCCGGGTACACGGACCTCATGGAGCTGGCGGTGGCCTCGCCCGATGACGTCGCCACCGCGGCCGAGATCGGAGAGGGGGCCGCCCAGAAGATCATCCTGGAGGCCCGGAAGAGGGCCAAGGTGGGAGGCTTCGAGACCGGTGTCGAGATCTTGGAGAGACGTCGCAGACTGGGGCGGATCACCACGATGTCCAAGGCCTTGGACGAGCTCCTGGGTGGGGGGATCGAAACCCAGGCTATCACCGAGATGTACGGGCAATTCGGAGCGGGGAAGTGCGTGGCCGCCGGGACCCCCCTCCTCTACCGAGAAGGTGGCGTGCTTCGTTTCTCCCCCATCGAGAGGGCGTACGAGAACCTACGGCGCGGGCGGAGGGAACGCGAGGTCGAGGACGGCGGGGCGTTCCCCCTTTTCGGACGGGTCGAGGTCCTCGGCCTGACCGGATCCCGGTTCCAATGGGTAGGAGCGAGCCACTTCTACCGGGAATGGGTCCCGACGATCCTGCGGGTCCGAACGCTCTTGGGTCGACAGCTCGACCTCACCCCTTCCCATCGCCTTCTCGTGATCACCGGGGCGGGCCCGGTCTGGGTACCGGCCGTCCGCCTGAAGCGGGGGGATCCGATCGCGGTCCCGGGTCCGGGGGCCATGCGCGAGGTGCTCGACCCGACGCGGGAACCTCCTCGCCTCCTCGAGGGAAGAGCGAAGACCTTCGACCCCGCCTCGAGCGGGTGGGACGAGATTGTGGAGGAATGGCTCTCGGAGACGGGGGCGCGCCACGGGGTCTTCCCGGATGCGCATCGGGCGGAAGTCTTCCGGTGTCAGCTGTGGCTCTCCGGAAGGCTCCCCGTGCGATGGGGAGAGGAATCGCTTCCGGGAGAACGGGAGGTGATCATTCCGGCCACGGGCCTCGGATCGAGGGAGGCCGGGCCCGAGGGGATCGGGGGAGAGAGAGCGTTCAGCCCCCCAATCCCCGGCGGCCCGGTGCCTCCGCCGGGGGAGCTCGGGCCGAGCGGGAACATCCCCAGTTCCCTGGCTCGAACGGCATTGTTTCCTCGACCGTCTGCTGGCGAACGGGCAGAGAATCGACCCAGAGCGATGGTCGGCCGTCCTGCGGAGGGATCCGAACTCGTCTGGGACCGGGTGACCGATGTGGAGGTCCTCCCGTACGAGGGTTGGGTCTACGACCTCGTCGTGCCCCGCGGACACACCTTTGTGGGAGGGAACCTTCCCACCGTTCTGCACAACACCCAGATCGCCCTGCAGGCGGCCGTCGACGTCCAGCTGCCCGCCGATCAGGGAGGATTGGAGGGGGAGGCGATCTGGATCGACACGGAGAACACCTTCCGCTCCGAGCGGATCTCCGAGCTGGCCCGGGGACTCAACTTGGAACCGGAAAAAGTCCTGGGGCGAATCCACGTGGCCCGAGCCTTCAATTCCAATCACCAGGAGCTGCTCGTTCCCAAGGCCTTTGAACTGGCCCGGCAGCGGCCGGTCCGTCTCCTGGTCGTGGACTCCCTAACCGCCCACTTCCGGGCCGAGTATGTGGGACGGGGGACCCTGGCGGAGCGTCAGCAACATTTGAACCGCCACATGCACGAACTCCTTCGCTTCGGGGATGTCTTCAACGCGGCGATCCTGTGCACGAACCAAGTCACGGCCCGCCCCGACGTCCTGTTCGGGGACCCGACGGGACCTATCGGGGGCAATATCGTGGGTCACACGGCCACGTATCGGGTCTACCTGAGGAAGTCCAAACCCCCCAAGCGCATCGCCCGCCTGGTGGATTCCCCGAACCTTCCCGAAGGGGAGGCCGTCTTCTCTGTGACACCCGAAGGGATCCGAGATTGAACCGTTCGAGCCGGCGGGCCCGAAGAGGATGGGCCGCGAGCGATCGTTCCCCCGCCTCGGGGGGACCCCCGGGTCCTCGGGTAGAACCCCGGTCGTGAACGGACTCCGGGCTCCCGGCCGACGGGCTGGATCGAAGACCCAGAATGATACCGGCATGCCGTTCCGGGCCCGATCTGGAAGGGGAACGCCAAGCTCCGAGGGGGGGTCGTCTGCGCGGCGGACAGCCTCAGGCAGTCCCCAAACAGATATGGTCGAGGTGTCTGGGTTCGAGGACATGTCCGAGACCCCCCTGGAGATCGACGGGCATCATCTGACCCTGGAGGACCTTTGGGACGTTTCACGAGGCCACCGGCCGGTCCGTTTGGCCCCGGGGGTCCGGGAAAGGTTGAGAACCCGGCGAAGACAAGCGGAGGAGGTTCTCGCCTCCGGGGAGGCCGTCTACGGAGTCAATACGGGCTTTGGGGGCCTCTCGGACAAGGTGATCTCGCGGGCGGACGCTGAGAAGCTCCAGATCAATCTCGTCCGTTCCCACGCGAGCGGCCTCGGACCTTCCCTTCCGCGTCACCGGGTCCGGGCCCTGATGCTGATCCGGGCGAACAGCCTAAGCCAGGGGCTCTCCGGCGTGAGCCCGGAGGTGGTGGAGCAGATCCTGGCCTTTCTCAACGCGGATCTGACCCCGGTGGTCCCCTCCCAAGGTTCGGTCGGGGCCTCGGGAGACCTGGCTCCCCTGGCCCATGTGTCCCTGGCCCTGGTGGGAGAAGGCTCCGTCCTCGGGGCGGACGGGAACCCTCTCCCCTCCTCGAAGGCCATGGAACAGGCCCGCCTGACCCCACTCGTCCTTCGACCGAAGGATGGTCTGGCACTCCTTAACGGGACCTGTCTCATGGCGGCCAGTCTCGCCGAGCTCGTGATGGAAGGGGAGTCGCTCCTGAGGACCGCCGAGATCATCTCGGCCGTCTCGTTCGACGCCCTCAAGGGAGACCTCGGCGCCCTGGACCCTCGACTCCATCGCTCCCGTCGTCTGCCCGCCCAGGAAAGGGAGGCGTCGTCCCTGAGGGCCCTCCTGGAGGGCTCCGAACTCGCCCGCCAGGGAGGCTCCTATTCCGGTCAGGACCCGTACGTCCTGCGCTGTCTTCCCCAGATCCTGTCCGCGACACGACTCGCCCTGGATTGGGCCCGTCAGGTCGCGGACGGAGAGCTCAACGCCGCCTCGGACAATCCCCTGTTCCTAGACGGGGCGTTCGTTTCGGGGGGGAACTTTCACGGCCAGCCTCTGGCTTTCGCTCTTGACACCCTGGCCCTGGGGTTGAGCTACCTCGGCAGCCAATCGGAAAGGCGCAGCGCCCGCCTGGTGGACGCCCATCTGTCCCGGGGGCTCCCGCCCTTTCTGGCCCTGAGGCCCGGGCAGGAGTCGGGGTACATGCTCCCTCCGTATCTGGCCGCGGCCCTCGTCGTGGAGAACGCGAGCCTCGTTCACCCCGCGAGCGCCTACTCCCTGCCCACTTCCGCCAACCAGGAGGATCTCAACAGCTTCGGGGTGACCGCGGCCGAGAAGGGGTTTCGGGTCCTGGAGAACCTCTGGCGGATCCTCGCCGTCGAGCTCCTTCTGGCCGGGGAGGCCCTGGACCGGCGTCGGCCGGCCCGAGGCGGTCGGGGAACCGAAGCGGCCCATGCCGCCTTGCGCCGTCGTGTGGCCCCTCTGAGCGGGGACCGTCCGCCCGCCCCGGACCTGGAGCAGATCGCCGGGATGTTGAGATCCGGGGAGTTCCGCCGGGACGTGGACCGGGACCTGACCTCCCCGGGAGGGGGACCGATCTGAGGGGTTAGGGTATGTCCTCCGTGGAGCCCCAAGCGTACCGGGAACTGGAAGGGGAGTTCGGGGGCCGCATCTCCCGGGATCCGGATCGTTGTCAGGGGATGTCCCGAGACGCCTCCCCCGTGGTCGGCCGGGCCGAGGCCGTGGTCTCCCCCCGGGATACGAGGGAGGTTCAGAGGCTCGTGGAATGGGCCCGCCGGCACCGGATTCCTCTGACCCCGCGCGGGTCCGGCACCTCCCTCGATGGGGAATCGGTTCCCGTTCAGGGGGGCGTAGTCGTGGACCTCTCCCGGATGGACCGGCTTCGGCAGATCCACGTGAGCGACCGACTGGCCGACGTCGAGCCCGGCGTCATCAACGCCGACCTCCAGAGGGCGGTGAACCCCCTAGGTCTGTTCTACCCCCCCAATCCCGGGAGCTGGGAGGTCTCCACGATCGGGGGGAACGTCATGACGAACGCCTCCGGGTTTCGGTCCTTCCGTTACGGCCCGACGCGGAACTGGGTCGCGGAGCTCGAAGGGGTCTGGGGGACGGGAGAAACATTCCACGTGGGGACCCTGTCCCGCAAACGATCGGCGGGCCCCGAGATCGCCTCCCTCCTGGTGGGAAGCGAGGGGACCCTGGGGATCGTCACCGCGACCACGGTGCGCCTGGCCCCGTTGCCGGAGCGAAGGATCGGCCTGGTCGTGGGGGTCCCCGCGTCCGTCTCCCTGCAGGAGGTGGCCCTCGGTCTGCAAACCGAGGGCCCTCACGGTCTTAGCGCCCTCGAATGGATCGACGCGGAGGTGACTCGCGTTTGGAGCAGCCGGACAGGGCTGGCCCTTCCCGGCGAGAAGGGAGCCCTCTTCCTCGAGCTCGAGACGACCCGGGAGGGTGAGGAGCCGGCCCTGCGGCGCCTGGGCCGCTGTCTCGAGCAGCTCGGCCTGTCGGCCGACCCCCGGGTCTTTGCTGATTCCGAGGAGCTCTGGCGGTTGAGGGGTCGCGTGGGAGGGTGGATGGACGAACACTGGGGACCCCGGATCCGGGAGGATGTGGGGATCCCCCTGTCCCGCTGGGAAGCTCTCCTCGCCTCCTGCCGCCAGATCGCCGAGGAGGAAGGGGTGGGCTTGGCGCTTTACGCCCATTTGGGGGAGGGGAACCTCCACCCCAATTTCCTCACCGATCCGTCCGGTCCCCGGGCCGCCCGGATCCGGGAGAGACTTTACGCCCGGGTCCGGGAACTCCAGGGGACCATCAGCGCGGAGCACGGTCTGGGAGCCCTGAAGGCCCCGCAGTTCCCTTTCGAGCAGGGTCGGGGATCCCCCCGCTTGTTCCGAGCCCTCAAGGAGGCCTGCGATCCGGATCGGATCCTCAACCCGGGCAAGTGGCCGGAGGCGAAGGTCTCGGAGGGGCCGAGAGAACCTCCGTGACCCAGGGCCACATCTTTCGGGTGGCCGCGGGCAGGGGGAGCCGCCGGAGCTCTTCCCCGGTGACCCACCGCCACCGACGACGGACCCCTGAGGCCCGTCGAGCGTCTCGGACCGGAAGCGCAAAAACGTGGAGGGACACATGGAAGTGGCTGTAGTCGTGCTCCAACCGGCCCAGGAGATGGGGAGGGCACGCCGGAGCCACCCCCACCTCCTCTCGGACCTCCCGGACGACCGCCTCCTCGGGGGACTCCCCGGGTTGGACCTTCCCCCCCGGGAATTCGTAGAGCCCCCCCAAAAGGCCCGACGGGGGCCTGGGGGCGACAAGTACACGCCCCCTCCAGGGGATGATCGCGACAGAGGCCCTCACGTGAGGACGCCTCGGACGGACCCTCCGGGCCGGCAAGAGGGCCGGATCAGGGAGCTCTTGCCGGGCGAGGCAGGTCCGCGCCAAGGGGCACTCGGAGCATCGGGGCTGGTTCGGACGGCATATTCGCTGTCCCAGTTCCATCAGGGCCTCGTTGAAATCACGAGGGGAGGCTCGTCCCAGGAGGGCCGTCCCGAGGTCCCGCAGGCGGACTTCCGTGTGACGGGAGGTGAGAGGATCCCGGATCAGGAAGAGACGGGAAAGGACCCTTCGCCCGTTGGTGTCCAGGGCCACGACCCTTTCACCAAAGGCCAACGCCGCCAGGCTGCAGGACATGTAGGGTCCAAAACCCGGCAGAGTTCGGAGCTGATCGGATTGACGGGGCCAGTGGCCGGAGGCCTTCCGAAGGAGCACTCGGGCCGCGGAGCGCATGAGCCGGGCCCGCGCGTAGTAACCGGCCCCCTCCCAGGTCTTCAGGACGTCCCTCAAGGGAGCCCGGGCCAGTAGGGAAAGGGTGGGGAAGCGCCTCAGGAAACTTCGATAGTACCGGAGCGCGGTGGTCACTGGCGTCTGTTGGAGGAGGACCTCGGAGACCCAGATCCGGTACGGATCGGAGGTCTTCCGCCAGGGGAGAGGGCGTCGGTGACGACGGTACCATCTTAAGAGGGAACGGCGAGAGGCTTCCAGCGAGGCCGAGGTCGGGCCGAAAGCCCGGTCAGCCCTCCCCCGCGTCTTCCGCGGGCTCTCCCGGCCCCTCCCAATCACCCTGACCCTCCCCGTCCCCGGGGTTCGATGTTCCCCCGCAGCTCGCGCCACCGAAAGCACGGGATGATATGGTCATTCACAAGGCCGAGGGCCTGCCAGAAAGAATAGGCGATGGTGGGGCCCACGTAGGCAAAGCCCCGCTTTCGGAGGTCCCGGCAGAACTCCCGCGCCTCGGGGATGTGGGCCGGGACCTCCGAGGCGGTCCTCCAGCGGTGGTGTCGGGGCCTGCCGCCGGTCCAGCTCCACAGGTAGTGATCAAAACTGCCGAATTCTCTCTGGACCCTTCGAAAGGCGCGAGCGTTCGTGAGAGCGGCCCGGACCTTGCCCGGGTCACGGATGATACCGGGATCGGTGAGGAGACGATCCTCGTCGGCCGGGCCGAACTGGGCCACCTGTTCGGGGTCGAACCCGGCCAGAGCCTGACGGTAAGCCTCCCGGCGGTGGAGGACGGTGGTCCACCGGAGTCCGGCCGACTCCGGGACCAGGAACTCGAACAGGACCCGATCGTCAGGCCGGGGGGTCCCCCACTCCCGGTCATGGTAGTCACGGTAGAGGGGGTCGCGGTCGAGCAAGGGCCAATCGCACCGCGGATCGGTTCGTTCTCCGGTCATTCCACCGGAGGGGTCCCGAACCCCTCAAGGTTCAAGAAGTCCCGCGGGTTCGATTTCCCCGAACCCGGACGGGCGAGACGGGACGTGTCCGAGGAAAACGAACATGAACCAGGCCCACTCGTGGCCCTGGTCACCGACGACGATTTCGAGAAGGTCGTGGTCCGATCCCCCCTTCCCGTGGTCGTCGATTTCTACGCCGATTGGGCCCGGCCCTGCCACCAGGTGGAGCCGGTCCTGCAGACGCTCTCGAAGGATCTCGAGGGCCGTGTCCGTTTCGCCAAGGTCAACGTGGACGAGAGCGAGGAGACGGCGGAGACCTACGGCGTGCACGTGATCCCGACGTTCATCTTCGTGGAGAAGGGAACCGTGAAGGGTCGCCAGGTGGGAATCCTCGCGGAGATCGAGTTCCGTCGCCTTCTCAAGAAGTGCTTCGGGATCTCCTGAACGCCACCTGCGGGGGTCAGGCGAGACGATGACCTCAGGGATCGCCGGACCCATCTGGATCTCGGGAGGGGCAAGCCCCCTCGGCCAGCGCGTGGCCGCCTTCCTATCCCGGAGAGAAGCGCGGGTCGTTGCGGTGGACCTGGAAGGGACGGGGAGCGCCCCGCCGACATCTCCGAGGGAATTCCCCGTGGAGGAGGTCCGTTGGCCCTCCGACGTCGCGGAGCCCTCGGACCCGTGGCGGTCGGACTCCGGTGGCGTGCCGGCGGCTCTCGTGCACGTTCTCCCTCCCCCGCCTCCGGAGGAGGGGTCGGGATCCGTTTCTGTCGCCACCCTGAGGAGGCGGCTGGACCGGGAGCTCCTCCTTCCCGTGATCCTGGCGCATCGGGCCATGCCGAGATGGCGCGAAAGCGGAGGTCGTCTGGTGTGGCTCGGGTCCCCGGCCTCCCGGTGTCCCGAAGCCTTCGAACCGGTCCACGCGGCCTTCGCCGGGGTCCTTCGGGGGTTCGCCATCGCCCTGGACCGGGAGATGCGCCGTTCGGGCGTGGCGGCCTTCTACCTGGAGGCCCCCCTCGTTCCCGGGGCCCTCGAGGGACAAGGACGTAGCCCCGACGGGTCGTCCCCGGAGATCCTCCGTCTTTTTCGGGAGGTGCAACGATGCCTGGAGCGTCCCCCGGCCCGGCCGGACCGGGGGGGAGCCCCCCGAACGATTCCTCGAGGGACCTTTCCAAGGACCTTGAAGGAGGAACGTCCCTCCCAAGGGCTTTCCCCGTCGCTGGCCCTCGTCACGGGAGCCTCCCGGGGGATCGGTCGATCGATCGCGTTGAGTCTTGCGGAGAGGGGCTGGGACCTGTGGCTGGGGGGTCGGGATGAAGCGGCCCTGGAGGGCGTGGCCCGAGAGGTCCGCCATTTCGGCCGTCAGGCCGAGGTCCACGCGGGAGACCTCTCTCAGGAACACGACCTGAGGGAGCTGCTAGAGGCGGTCCGGGGATCCCCTCAGACTCCAGCGCTCCTGGTCCTCAACGCGGGTCTCGGTTACGCCCGCCGGTTCGAAAGGACCCCCCTTTCCCAGGTGCTGGAGCAGATCCGAGTCAACCTGTTCTCCCCCCTGACCCTGTCCCTAGGGGTCCTTCCTCGCCTTCAGAATGCGGCGGAAGGGGGCCTCGTCCTCATGGGAAGCGCTTCCGCCGGGGTCCCGGTCCCCCGCCTGGTGACCTACTCATCCACGAAGGCGGGGGTCCGAGCCCTGGGTCGTTCGCTCGCCGCCCGCGGAAGGATGGGGGGCCTGCGTGTCCTGACGGTGGAGCCGATCACCGTCCGCACGGACTTTCTTGCGCGCGCTCGCGGGGGAGCCCCGGTCTCGGGCCGCCGTCCCCTGTGGGAGAGGGTTCAGCTGACCCCCCAGCGGGTCGCGCGGGAGACCCTGCGCGCGCTGGATCAGGGCGTCGAGTGGCTCCCGATCCCCTCGTCGGTCCGTTACGTGGAGGGCGTCCTGCGGGCCCTGGGGCCCTTGGGGGAGCGGCTCCTGCGGATCCCGCCACCGCGAAGGGGTTTCCCTTCCGGATCCCCCTCCTAATGCCGAAAGGCCCTCCACCCGCAGAAGTACATTGCGAGGCCCGCCCGGTCGGCGGCCTCGATGATCTCCGCATCGCGGATGGACCCGCCCGGTTGGAGGACGGCGCAGACCCCAGCGCTGGCGGCCGCCTCCAGTCCGTCCGGGAAGGGGAAGAACGCGTCCGAGGCCAGGACCGAACCCCGGGCCCGATCTCCGGCCACGCGCAACGCCTCCTGGACGGCCCCTACCCGGCTCGTCTGGCCCGATCCGATGCCCACGGTCCGTTGGCCCTGCGCGAGGACGATGGCGTTGGACCGGGCGTGCCGAACCACCCTCCAGGCGAAGTCGAGGGAGGCGATCTGCTCGGGTGAGGCTCCCGCCCGGGTCACTTGGCGCAACTCCGTCGGTCGTAAGGGGCGACGGTCCGCCTCCTGCAAAAGGACCCGACCGGCGGCGCTCCGGAGTTCCCAGCGGGGGGCCCCGAAGGGGACCGGCCGGGCCTCGACAACCTTGACCCGGGCCCGACGGGACAACCGCTCGAGGGCGCCTGGCCCAAAGCCGGGGGCCGCGAGGAGATCGACGAAAATCCCTTTCAGGACGTCGGCGGCGGGCTCGGGGAAGGGGGTGTTGACGACCAGGGCGCACCCGAAGCGGGCCACGGGATCCGTTTCGAGGGCCTGCTGGAGGGCCTCCTCCAGGGTGGGAGCGCTCGCCACCCCACAGGGCGTGGCGTGCTTGAGCACCACGGCGGTGGGTCCCGAGAACTCGCCGGCCAGGGCGAGTCCCCGGTCCAGGTCCAGCAGGTTGTTGTAGCTGAGAGGGTCCCCCTTGCGAAGACCCAAGGGCCAGGGAGCGAAGGCCGAGGCGGGGGGGCTCGTGAGGGTCAGCACCTCGGCCCTCTGATGGGGGTTCTCCCCGTAGCGCAGGGGTTCGGAGCGGGCGGTCAGGTAGAGGGCTTCCGGCAACGGGTCGGGGGTCCGCGTCTCCCCACCTCGAAGCCATTGGGAGATGGCCACGTCGTAGGTCACGGTGCGCTCGAAGGCGCGGGCAGCCAGGCGCCGGGAGGTCTCCGCGGAGACGAAGCCGCCCGAGGTCTCCATCTCCTGGAGGACACGGGTCCCGTCCGGGGGGTCCCAGACCGGCACCACGTACCGGTGGTTCTTGGCGGCCGCCCTCAGCAGGGTGACGCCTCCGATGTCGATCTGCTCGATCCCCTCTTCGAAGGACGCCCCGCGGGCCACCACCTCCTCGAAGGGGTACAATCCGATGGCCACCAGGTCGAAGGGGAGGATCTCCCTCTGCCGGATTTCTGCTTCGCCCGATTCGTCCCGGGGGGCGAGGACCCCGCCCATGAGCCGCGGGTGCAGGGTCTTGACCCGTCCTCCGAACCATCCCTGGATCCCGGTGATCTCCTCGGTGCTCCGGGCCGGAATCCCGGCGTCCCCGAGACGCCTTTGCGTTCCCGCGGTGGCCCAGATCTCCACGCCGCGGTTCGCCAGTCCGAGGGCCAGGGGCTGGAAGGCCGCCGTGTCATGGGCGGCCAAAAGGGCGCGGCGAATTCGAATGCCACTTTCGCGACGGGACGAGCCCACGTCTCTTACCCAGAACGCACACGACCGGAGTTGCTTAAGGGTATCGAGAGCCGGAGGACCGCTCCCTTTCCGGCGCCTCCCCCCGGGGGAAGCCGCTCATTCGAGGGTGAGCGCGACCGTCACGATCCTCAGTGTGATCCCCACCACATAGAGAGGGGCCACCACGACGCTCGTGGGCTCCCCCGCTCGGGGTCCGCAGATCTGCGAGTTGGCCGGGACCGTGCAGGGGTACACATGCACGGAGGGGACGAGGTGGGGGTACTGGCCCAAAAAGCCGGCCCAGGCGTCCGGGAAGGGGGTCGTGATGTTGAGGTACTCGGGGGTGAGGATCGCCTCGTTGCCCTGCACCCCGTCCAGGAGATGGAAGGTGCTCTCGTGAAGGAGTCGCGTCGCGATCGCCACGGTTCCGTAGCCATTGAGGGCCGTGAAGTTCTGGACCACGAACTGGGTCAGGGTGATGGACAGCGTCCAGCCGGCGGGCGTGAGCTGGGGGGTGAAGGGAGGGGGGCCGACCAGCGTCGCGTTCGCCCCCTCCTCCGCCAGGATCAGGGCGCCTTGTTCGAAGTCAAACCGGACCGCGGGATAGTAGCGGTCCGCGAGCTGCACGAACAGACCTCCCACGGCGCTCTGGTTGAAGTTGCTGGCCCGGGCCTGGGTGAAGGCGCACGGAACGAACCCGGAGGTGTTCTCCCAGATGATGTTATTGTCATTGGCCGCCCCGTTGATCGGCATGGGAACGACCGTCGGTCCGCTGAAGTACCCGACGTTGTTCCAGAACACCAAGGTCTGGTTGATGTTGCGGCCGTTGCTGCCCCCCGTGGTGATGACCCCCACCTGGTTGGTGGCCGCGGCGTTGCTCGCGGGGCAGGTGCCCTGCTCGGTCCCGATGAACTGGGTCACCACATTGAACCCGATCCCCCCCGAAGCTCCACCGAAACTGGCGCTGTAGGTGTCGCCGGTCCCGCTGATCACGATCTGGATGGGGTTGGGGGAACTGCCCCCTCCCGCGGAGAAGGAGATGGTGTTGTTGTTCCCCCGGATGGCGATGAGGATGTACCCGTTGTTCTTGCCGTTGTAGGACAGGCTGATCACATCTTGGTTTCCCGTGATGTTGAGGATCACGTTGTCGTTTCCCCCCGTGATGGTGGCCGTGAGGGTGGTGTCGTTGTGGGTCCAATTGTAATAGTTGGTCTGTCCGTTGCCCGAACAGTGACCGCTTGTGCTTCCCAGGCATCCCAGGGGATTCCAGTTGATCGCGGGCTTGTGAAGCTCGGCAATGGAAAACCCAAAAGTGCTGGCCATCGAACCGTTGGCCACGAGACCCAGGGTGCCCGGGGAGGGGGACCCGAAGGGGGGGATCGAAGCGCTACCAAGGGTGAGAGGGGCGGCCAGGGTGATGGCGCGGTCCGGCTGAGCCGCCTCGGCCAGGATGTCCGCCTGCAGCTGTTCCAGCTGATCCTCGACCTGGAGCACGTGGGAGAACTCCGAGGCCTGCTGCTGGGCCGGCAGGACGTTCACCAGATAGTTGGCCAGGGAGGCTACGGCCAGGAGGAGGACGAGGGTGACCGCCACGACGCTCGCGACCCCCCGGCGCGTCGTGCGCAGGGAACGCCGCCGTCGGGACCGGCGTGGGTGGGCCCGTCCCGTGGTCGCCTTCTTCACGCCCTTCCCCGCGTTTTTCATGGCCCCGAGCCATCTAAAAGGTTGCGGCGCGTCGTTATCGAGAATTTCCGACCATCCGCACGGGTGCGGATGCCCCTGGGTCGACCCGCGCCCCTCCCGAGGAGTTCCTCCGCTCAAGGGCGAAACGAACGCCCGGTGGGCGGGCGTCCGGGCCGAGGTCCTTCCTGCCTTTCGAGCCAGATCTTCGCCCCGCGAAGGGTCCCCCAGCATCGGGACGTCCGCAAGCCCGGAGAGGACGGGCTCCCGGTGTTCCATCGCTGACGGGTCCGGCTCAAGGCCCGGTGAGGGATCTCGACGATGGCGTGGCGACCTTGCAGACGAATGACCCGGATCCGGACGGGTGGTCCGGATCCGGGAGGGGAAAGGAGCTGGCCGAGGAACTGGAGGAAGTCCCGGGCCGTACCAGCCCAATATTCCTTTAGCTCCAGGCCCAGGTATCGCGGTCGGTCCCGGGGACGGCTCCTACCGGACGAGCTCGATCCCGTCCTCGGATTCTCCGGTCGCGTAACCACCGCGGGACCCCAGGAGGTTGGCGGCCTTCACACCCGTGATGATCAGAAGCACCTTGATCGTGTTCTCCATCTCGGGAGAGGGGTCAACGGTGCATCCCCAGATGATCCGGGCCCGCTTGGAGATTTTCGAACCAACGAGGGCGGCGGCCTTCTCGGCCTCGCTGACAGTCATGCTCGGTCCGCCGACGACCCGGACCAGGGCCCCCGTGGCGTCCTTGAGGTCCACGTCACCCAACAGGGGGCTCGTGAGGGCCTCGGTGACGGCCTCGGTGACGCGATCGGTCGCCGACTCGCTCTCGCCCAAACCGATGAGCGCGACGCCCCCATCCTTCATGACCGTGAGGAGGTCGGCGTAGTCAAGGTTGACGAGCCCCGGCTTCGTGACGATCTCCGTGATCCCCTTGATCGCGGTCATGAGGACGGCGTCGGCCAGCTTGAAGGCGGCGTCCAGGGGCATCCGCGGCACCAGCTCCAGCAGCTTGTCATTCTGGATCACGATGGTCGTGTCACAGACCCGTCGCAGCCGCTCCAGGCCGTCTCGGGCCTGCTCCATACGGACCGCTCCCTCGGCCGTAAAGGGCAGGGTGGTCACTCCCATGGTCAGAGCTCCCAGCTCCTTGGCGATCCGGGCCACAAGATGGGCGGAACCCGTCCCGGTCCCACCTCCCATCCCCGCGGTGACAAAGACGATGTTCGCACCGTTCAAGAAGGCCCGGATGTCCTCTTCGTTCTCCCGGGCCGCCTCCTCGCCCACCTCCGGACGGGCCCCCGCGCCGAGCCCTTTGGTACAGCGCCGTCCGATGAGGATCTTTCGGGGGGACCGGATGGAAAGCAGGTGCTTGGCATCGGTATTGATGGCGCACATCTCGGCGCCCTGGATACCCTCGTCCACGCACCGGTTGATGGTGTTGGATCCGCCCCCCCCGCACCCCACGATCCGGATATTGACCTTGAGCTGCTCCGCCAGCTTCGCCAGTTCCTCGTCGTCGCTGCTGGTGGTGGCGTTCGGCGGCCGGCGATCCTCCAAGGCCTTGTTGTCTTGGTTCTTGACTATCGCTTCCTGGATGATGGACTTCATTAAACTCGCCCCGGTTTCCCTTCTGTTTGTCAGCCAGTTGGCAGACGTTCGGCTAACAATTGTCGGATGGGCGTATTTAATTCTTGGTTTCCAATGGTGACGGGGACCGGGATCGAGAGGAGAGAGGACCCCCCGACAGAGTACGCCTCCCGAGAATCCTTTCCCCGGCAATTCCTTTCGGGTCTTTAGGCCCTGGGGCCAGAGATGAGATGTCTCTCTCGCCGATCGACGGCTATGGGGAAAGAAGTCCCCAACCGCGAAATGTCCCGAGGGCGCGCGGAGGTGTTGCCTGTGAAGGATCGGGCTCCATGGCGTGGGGAGGACCCGCAGGTGTCCCGCCCAATCTGGTGGGAGGGGGGAAAGCCATACTTTCACCGGGGATTCGAAGGTCGGCGCATCCCTTCCCCGGAGGGGTCCGTGGTTGCGGTCTCGCGACTGCCCCCCCCAGTTCACCGGAGCCCGTACGAATCGCTGGCCCCTCTGGACGCACGCCTCAACGCTCGGGTCCGAAGCGGCCTAATTCTCGGGGCGAGGTCTTGATCCCGGATGGTTCTCGACTCCCGTGAGAGATCAGGCATCCGAGACCGATCTCGGGCCGCGTCCGGGAACCACTCCATCCCTGCCCGCCGGGCCATCGATCCCCCTTTGAGGAGAGAACAACGTCCCAAGGGCCCGGATCCGCGAGATGGCCGGCGCATCCGGAAACCGAGCGCGGGTCTCGGCGAATACGCTCCGGTCCGCAGAGGGTCGGGGTCGGCCCCCAAGCCTCTCGAAGAATTTGGACAATCGTCTCTCTCAAGGAAAGGGTAAATATCGCGTTCCCCTGACGGAGGAGCGTACCGATCGCGGGGTCTTATCATGGCCAGTTCCAGTATCGGCGGGGCCGATCGCCATCCCCGGGCGGGGGAATCGGGCCGATGAACCCCAACGGCCCGACTCCCCCGACCGGATCCCCGGCGGCCGGGTTTTCGTCGCCGCAGATGGCCATCGTCCTGGCCTCCGGAAATGCCGAAAGACTTCTCACGTTCTCCACCTTGGTCAGTGGCGCCGCGGCCCTAGGCTACGAGGTGATGATCTTCGCCAGCTATTGGGGCTTGGACGCGTTCCGGGCCGGCAAGCCCGAAGGCCATCCCCCCCTGGAACCGGGCCACGGCCCGGAGGGGGAACGTTTGAGGGAGATCCTCCGGGACCGCAAGGTCCCCAGCTGGAAGACCATCCTCCGTTCGGCCAAGGCCATCGGGAATGTGGGGATCTTTGCCTGTTCCCAATCCCTGGAGGTGCTGGGTCTGGATCGTCGCGACCTCGACCCTTTGGTGGACGATGTGATGGGCATCGCGTCCTTCGTGGATCGGACCCGCGGGGCCCAGGCCACGTATTTCATATGAGCGACGAGTCCCCCGCGCCGGGGCCGAAGACCCCTGACGAGCGACCCCCAGCGACCCGTGTGGTCGATGCCCGGGGAGCGTGGTGCCCAGGACCCCTCATGGAGCTGATCGCCGCGATCCAGGAGGAGAGCCCCGGGGCTCACATCGAAGTTCTTTCGAGCGACCAGGGGTCCCGCCAGGACATCCCGATGTGGGTCCAGAAGGCGGGACACGAGCTCGTCCGGATGGACAAAGAGAACGGGTTCGACCGGTACGTCGTTCGGAAGACGCATTGAGAGAGGGAAACCGATGAAGCGAATCGTGGTCTTGGGAGGGGGTATCGGGGGCACGACCGTGGCGAACCGAATCCAGAGGCTGTTGTCCCGGGAGGTCGAGCAGGGGCAGGTGGAGATCTCGGTGGTGGACAAGGAGGGGATCCACGCCTACCAGCCCGGGTATCTCATGGTGGTGTTCGACAAGATGCGCCCGGAGGAAACGAGGCAGGAGGAGTCCCGCCTCCTCCACCGGTCGATCCGTCTCGTGAAGGAGGAGGTGTCCAAGATCGATGCCGCGGGAAAGAAGCTCCTTTTGGCGGGAGGCCGCAGTCTCCCGTACGACATCTTGGTGATCGCCACCGGCTCCGTCCTCCACCCCGAGCTGTGCCCGGGTTTCGCGGAGGGGGCCCATTCGTTTTACGATCTCGATAACGCGGTCAAGTTGCGGGATCAGTTGCGGCAGTTCTCGGGGGGCCGCATTGTCGTCACGGTCGCCGGCATGCCCTACAAGTGCCCGGTCGCCCCTCTGGAGGTCACCTTCATGCTCGATGATTACCTGCGAAGTCGGGGCCTACGTGACAAGAGCGAGATCCATTACACGTATCCCATCCCCCGCGTCTTCGGCATCGAGACGGTGGCCCCGGTCATGCAGAGGCTCATGACGGAGAGGGGAATCCAGACCCACACCCCGTTCAACGTCCAGAAGGTGGAGGCCGCTTCCCGCCGGCTGGTCGGAGTGGAAGGGGAGAGTCTGGACTATGACCTTCTGATCGGAATCCCTCCCCACCGGGGGGCGGATGTCATCGCGGTCTCGGGCCTGGGCGACAAGGGGAACTGGGTGCCCACGGACAAGTTCACCCTTCGCGCCGAGAACCAGAACGATATCTATGTGCTGGGGGACGCCACGAACATCGCCATCTCCAAGGCGGGATCGACGGCGGATTACGAGGCCGAGACCGTGGCCCAGAGCGTCGCCGCCCAGGCCCGCGGGCTGCCCCCCTCCGCCCGCTACGAGGGCCGGGTGTACTGCTGGATCATGACCGGGCTCGCCCAGGCCACCTACATCAAGTTCGATTACCAGCATCCGCCGCACCCGCCCACCCCGTCCTTTGCCCACTACTGGAACAAGATGATCTACAACCGGGTCTACTGGGACATGACCGCTCGGGCCATGTTCTGAAAGGAGGAGGAGCCATGCCCGAGTCCTCCTCGGCGACGACGAGCGGTCTGCAGGCCCTCACCGAACGGTTGAATCGGTGGCAGGCGGACGGGACCCTGGATAACCTCTTCGGTTTGGCCGAGGGCCTTGTGGGCCTGAGCGACGCTCTGACCGACCGAATGGTCCAGTCCGCGGGCTCCGGGCTGGTCAGCGCCCTCGCCCTGTTGGACACCCTGCACCAGAACGAGAAGGCCCGGGAGGGCCTCATATGGCTCCTGGAAAAGCTCGGGGAATGGAAGGAAACCGGAACCCTCGACACCCTTCTCGGGCTCGTGGAGGGCCTGGTCGGCGTCACGCAAGCCGTCACGGACAAGATGGTCGAGGAGGCCGGATTCTCCCTGCTGGGGGCCATGCGGTTCGTCCAGAACCTTCCCGAATGGGAGGAGCTGGAACCCCTCCTGGTGGCGTACCGTCAGAACGCCCCTCTGGTTCAGACCCTGTCTCGGGAGCTCGGGACCCTGACGGACGGGGAGCGGACCCGTCAGGAGCTCCAGGGAATCCCCCACGTGAGCGGAATGATCAGCCTCGGCCGGGCGCTCTCCGAACCGGACATCCAGAAGGGCCTGCGCCTCTCCCTTCTCTTGCTCAAGCGGCTCGGTCGGGCCCTGGACACCTGAAGCGTCCCCGGTCCGGACCCCGCCCTGTCCCCTTCTCGGGCCCTACCGGAGGGGGAGAGACGGATCCGGGGCGGAGGGGGCAGATCCCCTTGGCCGGTCCCTCCGTAAGACCACACGTAATTGGGCAAACGTCCAATGATGTCCGTCGAAGAAGGGTCAGGCCCGAAAAGGCCTAAAGGTTTAGGTCCTCGCCCTCCGAGGGCGCCTCTATGGGGGACGAGCTGCGGATCGGCGTGGCGGTCAAGCACGGGATCGATGTCGGGCTCGTGAAGGCCGACCCGTCGACCGGAACGGTCGATCTCTCCTCAGCCCCCCGGAAAACGAGCGATTTCGACAAGAACGCCGTCGAGGAGGCCGTTCGGATCCGGGAGCGGCGAGGGAAGGGACAGGTCACGGCGATCTCTGTAGGGGCCCCCGCGGCCCGGGAGTCGCTGCGCGAAGCCTTGGCGATCGGGGCCGATGAGGCCATCCTCGTGAGCGATCCGGCCCTTCCTCAGCCGGATACGCGGGCGGTGGCCCGGGCGCTTGCCGCCGTCTACCGGAAAGTGGGCGGGTTCGACCTCTTCCTGTTCGGGGAGGGGAGCACCGACCATTTCTCGGGCCTCGTGGGCCCTCGGGTCGCCGGGGAGCTCGGGATTCCCAGCCTCTCCCACGTGCGCCGGCTCCAGGTCCAGGACGGAGAGATCGAGGTGGAGCGGGACCTCGAGGAGGAGGTGGAAGTGCTCCGGGCCCGGGGGCCCGTGGTCGTGACGGTTGGCCAGGAGATCAACACCCCCCGTCTCCCGACCTTCATGGCCAACCTGAAAGCCTCCAAAAGGGAGATCCGGCAATGGACCCTGACCGACCTTGGCCTCTCGGGAACGGTTCTCCAAAGCCACCTTCGGACGGACCGGGTGGCCGTCCCGCAGGTTCCCCGGAAGCGGCAGGTGCTCAGCGGGTCGTCCCCCGAAGAGGTGGCGCAACGCCTCCTGTCAGTTTTGCGGTCCGAGGGGGTTCTTCCGTGACCGCTCCTCAAGGGATCCTGTGCTATTCCGAAGAGGTCGACCGGGCCCGGGAGCTCCTACGATATTGCCGGGCCCGGGATCTCGCGGCCGGGGGGCCCGTGGCCGCGGCGATCCTGGGGGAGACTTCCCCGGACACCCCGGCCCATCTCGCGGAGGCGGGAGCCCAAACGGTCTATCGAATGAGCGCGTCCCCTCCCCCCCTTCCCGACCCTCACGTTCTGGCCCCCGCGCTGGCCTCTATCATTCGAGAGGTCCAACCGGAGTTGGTCCTGGTGAGCTCCACCAAGCGGGGACGAGAACTGGCCGGGCGCGTGGCCGGCCTCCTCGACCTCGTGGCCGAGACCGGCGTGACTGACCTACGACGGGAGGGGGACCGATGGGTCCTAGAGCGTGAGGCCCTCAGCGGAAACGCCATCGCCCAGGAATCGCTGTCCGCCCCGGTCGCGGTGATCGCCATGACCCCGGGTTTGGAGGCCCCGGCGGTCCCCCCCGCCCCCCTGGCGGTCCGGGACGTGGCCGGAAGCTTCCCCCCTCCTCTCACGGAGCTCCGGGAGCGCCGGAAGAAATCGGGGGGTGGGGTTCGCCTCGAGGACGCCGAGCGGATCGTGACGGTGGGGCGCGGCCTTCGCCAGCGTGAGGACATCCCCCTCGTGGAATCGCTCGCTCGGGCCCTGGGGGCTGCGGTCGGCTGCACCCGTCCCTTGGCCGCCGAGGCCGGTTGGTTCAGTGACGACCATTGGATCGGTCTGACGGGCCACCGGGTGAAGCCCAAGCTGTACGTCGCCGTGGGGGTCTCGGGGGCGGTGCAGCACCTGGTAGGCATGCGGGGGTCCCGCCTCGTCGTGGCCATCAACAAGGATCCCAACGCCCCGATCTTCCAGCAGGCCGACTATGGAGTCCCGGGAGATCTGTACCAATTGATCCCCGCCCTTCTCAAGGTCCTTGGGGCCTCGGTCGGGACCCCCTCTTAGGCGGCAGGGAAGGGGCGTCCTGGTCGGGAAAGGACCCCCGCGGGTCGGATCCCCCTAGAGCGTCCGCATGGCCTTCCAGAGGTCCCGCCCCAGCGTCCAGAGGGACACTTGGCCTCGGTAGGACGCGCGCAGGAGAGCGTTGAGGTGCTCCCGGTCGTTTCCGTCAACAAAGAAGGCCCGGTGGAGCAATGTGGTGAGCATCTCCGGGTACAGGGAATAGAGCCGGGGATTCTCAAAGACCCGAGCGTAGTGGCGATAGGTCGTGAGGTGCCGGAGAACGAAGCTCTGCCGCAGACGGTCGGCGTACCGGGAAAGTGTGGCGAGGGAGGTATCCTGGGCCCGGACCGCCTCGGCGGCGACCTGGCCCGCGATCCGCCCCGATTCGAGGGCAAAGTCCATGCCCCGCAACGTGAAGCCGGTGTTCAGGAACAGACCGGCCGCCGAACCCGCGAGGAGGTAGCCCGGGCCCATCAGAATGGGGATCTGGGGGAGACCCCCCTCCGACACGAAGCACCCGCTGTACTCGAGAAGGGTCCCTCCGTCAAGGAACCTCTGGATCCACGGGTGCTGCTTGAACTCCTCCAGAACCTCGTACATCCGGACATCGCGGTCCACGAGGGACTTCATGTTCAGGATGAGACCGAGGGACAGGCTGTCCCGGTTGGTGTAGAGGAAGGCCCCCCCTTCGATTCCCGGCGGAAAACCCACGGTGGTGATCTGGGCCCCCTCGAGACCCTTCAGCTGAAAGCGACGTTCCACTTCGCCCGGGGGCAGTCCGATGACCTGCTTGACACCCACACCCACCGTCCCCGGATCGGCCTCGGGTTGCTGACCCGCTTGTCGGGATGTCCACGCGTTGACCCCCTCCGCGTCGATGACCACGTCCGCCCGTAGCTCGTCCCCCCCCGATCGGATCCCCACAACCCGGCCCCCTTCGCGAAGGAGTCCGTCGACCTTCGCGCCGTACACCGGAACCGCTCCCGCCGCCTCGGCTTTGCCCGCGAGCCAGGGATCGAGCCGGCTGCGCAGGACGCTGAAGGCGTTGAAAGGGGGGGCTCCGAACGCGGCGTCATAGAAGTCCAGAGAGGCCGCCCGGGACGGGGTCAAAAGGGAAAGGACATTGCGGGTGATGGCCCGCTCCACCGGGGCCGGCTCCTCCTTCCAGAATTCCGGGAACATCGCCGAGAGAGCGTGCGTGTAGAGCAGCCCTCCCGACACAGTCTTCGTCCCCGGACGGGGACCCCGTTCGACCAGGAGGACCTGCCGTCCCGCTCGGGCCGCCTCGTACGCGGCGGCCGAACCGGCGAGACCGGCTCCGACCACGACGACGTCGAACTTCTCCACCGTCTGGCGCCCACGCCCCCCCTCTATTTTGGATTATGCCCGGGGGAAAAGGGATCCCCCGGGACTCCGCGGCATCTCAAATCTGATAAGTGCCCTCCGATATCCGGGTCCTTGTGCCGACCGAGGACGAGGCCCCCGTTCCGTCTCCGGAAGAGTTCGACCGCCTGATGAACGAAAAAATCTGGCGTCGCGCCCGCCAAGCGGATGGACCGTGCCCTCGTTGTCACGGGATCGGGTATCGGCGGGTCGCCGATTCGGAGTTCGTGGCCCTTTACGCGTGTCGCCTGTGCGGCTATCAACACCAGGAGCCCCACGAACCGGGCGTGCCGTCCGGACCCGTGTTCCGAGAGTACCGGGAAGGCCGCCCGCTCTCGGACCTCCTGGGAGACCCGGGGACCGGGGTTTCCGAGGAGCCCGCGCCATGAGGCGAGGGTCGCCACAACGGTCGAGGATCGCGACCCTGGCCCCCATTCGGCGAACCGGGCGGTTGGCCCGACGGGGACGCCCCGTGGGCAAGGCGCGATCCCTGCTGGATCCCCTGGACGAAGCGATCCTGGAGGTCCTCCAGAGGGATGGCCGGGCGTCCCTGCGCCGGGTGGCTCGGCAGGTTCGGGCGAGCGTGACGACCGTGAGCACACGGGTCCGACGGATGGGCCGGTTGGGTGTTCTCCAAGGGTTCCTGCCCCTCGTGAGCGTTCGGCGCCTCTCGGAGATCGGCCGGGGACCTCACTGCCTCTTACTCCTGGTCCGGCCCCGCGACGACCGACCCGGTGGGCGGGACCGCGTGGCCCGCTGGATGGCGCGGTGTCGTCAGATCTGCTACGTCTTCGAGCTGTCGTCCAGCCCCGAACTCCTCGCCCTCGCCTCCACCCGCTCTCCGGCCGAATCCCGGACCCTCGTGGAACGTCTCCGGGACCGGGCGGACGTGGCCCGCGTCCGTCCCCTGCCCGTTTCCAAGGTTCACAAGGAAAGGCCGCAGCATCCGCTGGGTGAGGTCCCGGGTCCGTCCGTCCCTCTCGGGACGCAGGAAGCCTCCGTGCCGGGCTGAGCCCGGTTCCCCGCCCCGATCTTTAGAATGGGTGCCGGACTGGGGGAGGTCCCGCCGGGAGGAAGAGAACCGTTCGGCGGGGGTCCGAGAGGGGTCACACAAAGACTTATCTGGGCCCCGCCCTTTGGACGATTGTCCACTCTTGAGGGGGCTGTTGGATGGGCGTGGTGGCGCACCTCCCGCATCCCGCGGCCGATGCAGACGAAGATCGGGACCCCCCAGAGATGGTTCTGACCGGCCGGCGCCCGATGACCGCCGAGGAGCGGTCGCTCGCCCGGACGATTTACGAGGAGTTCCGGGCGGACCCGCGCTATCCCGAGTTCGTTCTGGGATGCCTCAATTGTGGGGAATGCACGACCGGGTGCCCGGCGGCCCGGTTCTACGATTTTTCTCCCCGAGAGATGTTGCAGATTGCGGCGAACGGGGACGCCACGACCCTCTGGGATGCCCTCCAGGAGAAGATCTGGGCGTGCTGTCAGTGTTACACGTGCAACATGCGTTGCCGTTTTGGTAACGATATCGCCGGCATCATCAGCGTCATGCGGGAACTGTCGGTGCGGCACGGGGTGGAGTCCACCCGCCGAGCCCTGGCCCCCTTCGGGCGCTCCCTCACGTTGCTCATGACCGTAGGAACCCAGGTGTCCTCCGATATGATCCAGCCAGATTTCTTCCGGGACTGGGGCCCGTACGCCACGGGCTCCGACAAGGCTTGGGACGTCTCTCCCGAGATCATGCGTCGGGCCATCCCCCTGGATGTCCTCCAGACGACGCGGTCCGCTTGGGAGGTCTCGGTCCAGACCTCCCTTGAACTGTTCCGAATCTACGAGGAGAGCGGGGTCCTGGACATGCTGCGGGGACTGGATCCGGACCTCACCGAAATGTTGGTGGACATTATCGAGGAAAGACGGGAGGAATTTCGGGAGGCCCGGGAGACGTACCGGGACCGGCTCGCCGGCATGACCGGGCCGGTCGTGACGTTCGAAGGGTGAGGAGGACCGTGACCATGCTCAGCGCCAACGAGATCCGTCGCGTCATCCAAGAGAGGAACGAGCACCGGCCGGGGACCGGGAAGAAGGTGATTGACCTTCGGCCGGAAATGGAACGGCTGGAAGCGGAGGGGGAGATCGTGATCCACCGCATCCGTCCGGAGAATCGTCCCGTGCCGATGACCACCCTCTTCGGCTGGACCAAGCTCATCCCGACCGACCGATTGTGGCACCACAAGTCCTGCGGACAGTGCGGCAACATCCCCGGGTATCCGTCCTCCCTGCTCTGGATTATGAACCAGCTGGGTCGGACCTATCTCAACGAACCGCACCAGACCTCCTGCACGGCCTGGAACTACCACGGGACCGCCACCTCCAATCCCGTGGCCCTCGCCGCGGTCGCGGCCCGCAATTTCCATCGAGCGTACGAGACGGGGCACTTTCCTCTCATCCATTGCGGAACGAGTTTTGGGGACTACAAGGAGATGCGCAAGCTCCTCGTTGAGAACGAGAAGGTCCGCCGCAAGGTCCGGGAGATCCTCAAAGGGATGGGGCGCGAACTCGTTCTCCCCGAGGAAATCGTCCATTATTCCGAGTGGGTGCACGCGGTGATCCCGGAACTGAAGGCCCGGCAACGGTTCGATCTTCGGGAGGTGGTGACGGCGGTGCACGAACCGTGCCACTACTACAAGATGGTCCCGGAGGACGCGATCTATGATGACCGCATCTACGAGGGTCAACGCCCCGCGGTCCCCACGGGGGTTCTTTTGGCCCTGGGGGCCCAGGTGGCGGACTATTCCACCTGGTATGATTGCTGCGGGTTCGGGTTCCGGCACATCCTGAGCGAGAGGGAGTTCAGCCGCTCCTTCGCCAATCTCCGGAAGATTCGGCCGATGGTCGAGGAGGCCCACGCCGATGTGGCGATCACGAGCGACACCGGCTGCGTCACGACCCTCGACAAGAGCCAGTGGATCGGCAAGGCCCATGGGCAGTCCTACCTCCTGCCGGTCCTCGCGGACGTCCAGCTGGCGGCCCTGGCCCTGGGCGCCCACCCGTACAAGATCGCGCAGGTCCATTGGCACGCGGCCCCGGTCGAAGCGCTCTTGCGGAAGATGGGGATCGACGGGGCCACGGCCAAGACCGAATTCCTAGAGTACCTCCGGGCGCTCAAAGCCGGGGCCGCCCCGGAGCTTCTGCACCCGGCCCACGACGACATCGAACGGTACTTCGCCATCAACAAGGGCCAGGTGCTTCCCGAGGAGGGCGGTCCCCCCCGAAGTCCGGATCCCCTGGTGGGGTCCGATCGGGGGGGTTCTTTGTGAACCCGGTGTTGGTTCTCGGGGCCGGGCCGGCGGGATTGAGCGCGGCCGCGGAGCTTGCGTCCCTGGGAGCCCCCGTCCTCCTCGTCGAGAAGGAGAACTACCTCGGCGGGAACCCCCGGCGCTGGCACTATTCCCTCCTGGCCCCGGACCTCAAGCCCGCGGAGGAGATCCTCAACTTGCTCCTGGAGAGGGTGGAGGGGAATCCCCAGATCGAGATCCGTCGGGAGTCCACCATCGCTCAGGTGGAGCCTCAAGAACGGGGCTTTCGGGTCCAGCTGAAGACCCGGGAAACTTTGGAGAGCCGGGAGGTCTCGGCCTGTGTCCTCGCCACGGGTTTTGACCACTTCGATTCGCGGCGCAAGTACGAGTACGGGTACGGCCGCTACCCCGATGTCCTGGATTTCAAGGAACTGGAGGGGATGATCCACGACGACCGGATCGTGCGGCCGTCTGATGGGGCTGTCCCCCGCCGCATCGCCTGGATCCTCTGCGTCGGGTCCCGGGACGTGCAGGTCGGCAACACCTGGTGCTGCCGGATGGGATGTGTCGTGAGCATCAAGCAGGCTGTCGAGATCCGTCAGAAGCACCCGGAGATTGACACCTACATCTATTACATGGACATCCGGACCTACGGCCTCTGGGAGGACCTCTACTGGAAATCGATGCAGCAGTACGGGGTGAAGTTCATCCGGGGACGGATCGGACAGATCACCCCTGCCGACGGAGGGCGCCGGCTCCTGGCGACGGGCGAGGATACCATCTTGAGCCGGCCCACCGAGGTCCCGTTCGACATGATCATCCTGGCGAGCGGGATGGAACCGGGGACCGGTACCCAGGAGGCCGCCCGGCTGTTCCACCTCCCGGTGGGACCCGAGGGCTTCCTCGTCCCCCGGGTCGGCGACATCAATCCCGTGGATTCGGGGATCCCCGGCCTGTACCTGGCCGGGGCCGCGACCGGCCCGAAGGCCATCCCCGACGCGGTCACCGAAGGAATGGGGGCGGCGCTGCGTGCGTTCCAATACAGCCGCGCGTGAGATCCTCGTCGGATCCGGGACCGGGGGGCGGATCGTTCCGGATCGGGTGGTGCAGACCCTGCGTCGATGGGTGTGGCCCTGCGGGCCCGAGGCCCTGAACCGTCTCGAGAGCTGGGTGGAGGACCGTTATCGGAGCGTCCAGGCCCTGGTCGACGCCCCCCCGGACGACCCCGCCTGGCGGCAGTGGTTGGGCGGGATCCTTTCCACCCGTCCCCATCGGGAGACGTTGCTCTCGGAACTCCCACGGGACCGGACGCGGGAGATCCTGCGGTCCGCGCAAAGGGGGGCTTTTGGCCCCGGCGATGTGGAGTCGATCGCCTCGCAGATTCGCGGAGCCCCGCGGGAGGTGTGCCGGGACATCGCCGCCGATCTCCTGCATTGCGCGGCCCCGGATCGCCTCGCGCTGCTGGCCCGGTGGGTCTGTCATCCCGAGAGAGGCCGAGGGATCCTGACGGAACTGGCCGAACCTCCCCCCCGGACGTACGAAGAGGCGCAGGCCCGTCTGGGGGAGCTCCGATTGCAGGTGGCCCGGCTAGGATTCCCGAGCCGAACGTTTGCCGCCGTCGATGTCGTCCTGGCCCTGGCCTACGCGGGCCTCTTGTCCGACGCCGCCCAGGAGACGTTCCACAGCGGCGGTCTCGAGACTCTCCTTCCCGGTAACTACGGATTGGCGACCATGGTCCTGGGAGTTCGCCGACGGAGGTCCCGTGCCGATCGTTGAGCCGTCCCTGGTGGAGGTCCGTCGCTCCGAAAAACTGGAGATGGATGGCATCGATGTCTCGGGCGACTGGAACACCTTTCTCGAACCCCGGGTCCACGGCGATCTGGACCTCAAAGTGGTGGAATGGGTTCGGGCGCAACCCCAGGGAGACACGATCTCCCGGTGCTGGCAATGCGGGACCTGTACCGCCGGCTGCTGCGTGCACACGGACTACGGTCTGGAGGACTTCAACCCACGCTATTTCATTTATCTCGCCCAGATCGGGTACGAGGAGGAGCTCCGGCGCTATGCGGGGACGATCTGGCGCTGCGTGTCCTGCAACAAGTGCGTGGAGCGATGCCCCAAGGGGGTGAAGGTGGAGGAGGTGGTCCACACCATCGGGACGTACCTGACCGCCACCGGGCAGGCCCCGGAGTCGCCGGCCGATCGGTTCGACCGGGCCTACACCGAGAACCTCCTGCGTCGCGGAATTCTGGACGAGGCCGCCCTCTTCCGGACCTACGAACGCCTCGAAGGACGGCGCACCCCCCCGCGGGAGATCCTGCGCCTGGGGTGGAACCTTCTCGTGAGCGGGCGTCTGAGGACGGGCCCTTTGGCCCGGCGGACCCGAGGGTGGCGCCGGATGAGAGCGGTCCTGGAAAGGGTCCTTAAGGAAGACCAGCGTTCGCGCCGGTCGACCCTGGGAAGACCGAAACTCCCTCGGAACGGTGGGAGGGGACCGTGAGCGCCTCTTCGGAGTCGCGGGGACCGGAAGACGCGGTCCCCGCCTACTACCCGGGTTGCTCCCTGGACGGCCTTGGGCGGGCCTACGAGGTTTCCTGTCAGATCGTCCTCAAGAAGCTCGGCCTCTCCCTCGACCGGATCGTGGACTACAACTGCTGCGGGGCCACCGAAGTGAAGAACCTGAGCCACGATGTGTCCGTGGCGCTTCCCGCCCGGAACCTGGCTCTCGCCCGGCACATGGGCCGGCACGAGGTCGTCGCGGCCTGCAACGGGTGCGTCTACTCTCTGTCCCGGGCCAACGACGCCGTCCGGGACGAGGGGACCCGCTCCCGGATCAACTCCTATCTCGGGGCCGGGGGGAGTCCGACCTATGACGGGGGGGCGAGCGTCCAGCACGTCCTGGAATTCCTCCACCACCGGGCCGGGCCATCCCGGATCCGACAGGCCACTCGGCGACCCCTGGCGGGCCTGAAGGTGGCCCCCTACTACGGATGCCTGTACAGCCGCCCCAAACGGTACACGGGTGTGGGCCGGATTCCGGGGACGGACGATCCGGAACACCCCCACTTCCTCGACGAGCTCCTCGCGGCGGCCGGGGCGGAGGTGGTGGCGGACTATCCCGCCAAGACGATCTGCTGCGGCGGAGGGCACGCCCTGAGCGACCTGGAGGTGTCGGTGGCCTTCAGCGCCTCGGTCCTCCACGAGGCCCGGCGGGCCGGGGCCAACATCGTCGCCACGATCTGCCCGCTGGGACAGATCAACATCGAGAACAACCTCGACCGGATCCGGCAGGCCTACGGGGAGACGGTGCTTCTGCCGGTGGCCTACTTCACCCAGCTCCTGGCGGTCGCCCTCGGGGCCACGGTCCGTGAGGCGCGACTGAAGGACAACTTTTCCCGCCCCGACCTGTTCTTAAGGAACCGGGGGTTCCCGTGAGGAGGACGCGAACATGGCCATCGTGAACGGATGCGAGTTCCCGGACGACCTGCTCTATTTCGTGGAACGGACGCAAATGACGTGGGTGCGCGTGGAAGGGGAGGGGCTGCGGGTTGGCCTCACCGATCCGGCCCAGACCCGGGCCGGCAAGATCCTCCACGTCCGGATCAAGCCGGCCGGTACGGCGCGGGAGAGGGGCAAGCCGATCGCCACGGTGGAGAGCGGGAAATGGGCGGGCCCGGTCATGGCCCCCGTCTCGGGGGTGGTACTGGAGGCGAACACCGAGGTGGAGAAGGACCCCGGGCTCCTCAACACGGACCCGTACGGGCGGGGATGGATCGTCCGTCTTCGCCCGACGCAACCGCCGGAGGTCGACCAGCTCCTGAGGCGGGAGACGGCTCTGGCCCGCTTTAAGGAGATCCTGGAGCGGGACAACATCCGCTGCATGCGCTGCCAGGCCTAGGGAGGGAACCATGTCCCCGGAGGCCCCGCCGTCCGGTCCGGAGGGGAAGCGGATCCTCATGATCATGACCACGGGTCCCGAGGACCCCGACAAGACGTACGCCCCCTTCTACACCGCGGCCCTCATGGCCGCCATGGAGATCGAGACGACCATGTACTTCCTCATGCACGCCCCAGAGCTCCTGCGCAAGGGGGCGGCGGAGAAGGTGCCCCTCAAGAAAGGAGGGAACCTCAAGATGTTCATCGACATGGCCCGGGAGAACGGGGTGAAGTTCCTGGCATGCGCCGAGAGCTGCCGGGACCTCTGCGGCATCGCGGAGGAGGATCTGATCGAGGGGGTTCAGCTCGTGGGATCGGCCACGCTGGCCGACCTCGCCCTGGAGGCGGACTCCGTCATCTCGTTCTGAGGGCGCCCTCCCGAAGGGCCCTCCGGGATTGGAGGGGTTCTCCCTCCCAGTTCGGCAGGGATAAGTGCCGCGGGGGCTGGGGGTTCCCCGGAGATGACGACCTGGCGATGGGTCGACCTGGGGGCCGTCGACGGCCCCACGATGGTCAACGTCTTCGTGGCCGTGGCGGGGTCGGTCGGGTCCTCAAAGGCTCCGCCCACCGTGATCTGGCTGTATCCGGGGGCTCCCTTTGCCAACGTCGGGTTCTACCAGGACGCGGACCGGGAGATCGATCTCGAGTACTGCCGGCAGCGAGGGATCCCCGTCGTGCGTCGGGTTGTGGGAGGGGGCGCGATCCTCGACGGACCCTGGGAGCAGGACTACATGGTGATCGTCCCCGCGGGGTCCCCCGGTACCACCGGCGGGATCCCGGAATTCTACGAGCACTACCTGCGCCCCGTGCAGGGGATGCTCTCCCGCCTCGGGATCCGGGCGGAGCGGTCCGGGGTCAACGATCTCGCGGTCGGAGGGCGCAAGATCAGCGCCAACGGGGCCCTCTTCCTCGACGGAAGCTGGGTCCTCGTGGGGGATGTCTTGCTGGACCTCGACCTGGAGTCCATGAACCGAATCCTCCGGGTCCCCGACGAGAAGTTCCGGGGCAAGCTCGCCCAGAACCTGGACCGCCATCTCACCTCGGTTACGAGGGAGACGGGACGGCTCCCGGACCGGGAGGCGTTGGCGTCCATCTTCCGACAGGAGTTCCAGAGCGCACTGGGGGTCGAGCTCGTCCCGGGGCCCCTGATGAAGGAGGAGACGTCGCGCCTTGAGTCCCTAAGGGGGGAGCGCACCCAGGATTCCTGGACCTTCCAAAAGGAGGTCGCGCACCCCCGGTTGCATCCCGACCTCTCCGCCCCCGGGGGGCCCCGGACAATCAAGATCGCCCACGGGGTCCACCTCGGGCAGGTCGATCGCAAGGTCGGGAAACTCCTGCGGGTCCTGCTCCTCTCGCGCGATAATCGCGTGGAGGAGGTAGAAATTTCTGGGGATTTCTTTACCGAGCCCTTCGAAGGCCGGCTCGGGGAGCTTGAGAGAGGCCTCGCGGGATGCCCCCTGACCGAAGGGGACCTGTCGAGGGCGATATCCACCTGGCAGTCCCGGCATTCCGTGCGGTTGATTGGGATCTCGCCCGAGGACATCGTCCAGGCCCTTTTGGACGCGGCCCGTCCGTCCCCTTCTATCTCCCCGACAGGTCCCCCGGGGGCCTCGCCGGGGAACCGGGCTCCCTAGTCCCGGTAATGGGCCCTCCAGAGGCGTTGGACCACGCCCCAGCCGGCCTCCCCGTCCTTCAGAGGGATCTCCGAATCCCGGGACGGTTCGTCCGACCCCCGGTAGGCGCGGACGACGCGAGGCCCTTCGCTCGTTCCCCAGAACATCGCGGAAGGGACCTCCCCCCGCATCATCCATACATGCCAGGGCCCGGCCACGCGCACCGAACGAACGACGGGTCCGGGATCCCTCGGGACCGGAGGGATCTGGATCCACGAGGGGTCCCGGTGCCGGGGCCCCACCTCCTCGAGGAATCGCCGTTCCTCCGCCTCGAGGGGGGGGCCCTCCACACTCCGAAAGAGCCCTTCCTTCGCGAAGGCCCGGTCGATCCGATCCCGGAGCGTCTCCAAGGAGACCGGTCCCGGTAATTCGCGATCGAGGCCGGTCAGGAGGGTTTGCATCTCCCGTTCCAGAAGGGCCCGGAACCGTCGGTCGGGGCATCGGAGGATGGCCGCCATGGCTTCGGTGTCCGCGTGACCCAGGACCCCCCCCACCAGGATGTGGGCCCCCTCCCAATCCCCCCCGGCGTTTCCGGAGACCTTGCGCCCTCGGATGACGAGGTCCGCCGGCTCCCGGAACTCCGCCTCCAGGCCCAGGTCCCGAAGGGCCCGCCGAGGACCCCGCAGGAACTCGCGAAGAGCCCCGGCGCCTGACCATCGTTCCCCCCGAGGGTCCCCCTCCCTCCAGACCAGCTGATAGAACACCTGGTCGGGGTCGAGGTACGTGGTTCCCCCGCCCGTCACCCGTCGGAGGACGGGGAGATTCCTTCGGACCACCTCCTCCTCGTCCAGTTCCTCGGAGGCGGACTGGTGGAACCCCAGCGACACGTAGGGGCGGCGGGGTCGCGCGTAAAGAACGGTGTTCGGGGCCTCCCCCCGTCCCACGGAAACCGCCACACTTTCCACAAAGGTCTGGGCCCGGTACGGGTCACAGACGCCGAGATCGAGCCGACGCCAGACGGGGAGCGAAGAGCTCGTCTTTCCCTTCCGGGGGCTGGAAGGCATTCCCCGCGGGAGGAAATGCGCTCAGCAAAAGGCCTTCGAGGAGGGCCCCGGACCGATCCGGCCCTGTCCGAGCTTTCCCCGAGGCCGGAAGCGGAAGAGCCAGCCTTTCCCCCGAGGGTCCCGGCGCAATCGCTCCGGGTCCTCCATAACACTCTCGTTGACGGTTACCACCCGTCCGTCCTCGGGCATGGGGAAATGTCCAACCCACTTGTCCGATTCGATGCTGACCACGGGATCCCCCCGATGGTGTCGGGACCCGACGGCGGGGGTCCTCAGCGCGCGGATGGGCCCGAGACGGGACAACACCGACTCTTCCAGACCCACGGTACAGGTCCCGTCCTCCTCGTCCCGGACCCAGAGGAGCTCGGTCCCCAAAGGTCCCGACTGACCCACCCCAACCTTCCCGAGGTTCCGGGGGGACGGAGGGGTCTCGTCCCCCTTCGGATCGTCCGCCCGAGCCCTCGGGTCCCGTCTCTCCGGCAAGGGTCTCCCCTTCCCCATTGCCCGCTCGAGCGATCCCGCGTCCCCTCCGAGGAGGAATCGACCTGGAACAGACCGCCGGGAACCGCTCGGAGCCGAGGGAGGAATCTTAGATGAAGAGGGTGAGTGCGTCCGGCCGGGAGGCCAGTTCCAGATACGTGCTGGCTCCGATGATATCGTCCACCTCTCCGACCAAGTTCTCCTTGGTCAGGCCGAACATGTCCATCGTGGGCGAGCAAGCGTGGATGTGGACGCCCGCGGCCTTGGCCTGCTGCATGAACTGCTCCACCGTCGGGAACTTCTGGGCCAGCTTCTTTTGCAATTCGGGGGGGAAGACGTCCATGGCCTTGCGGCGACCCTCGGGCGTAAGGAGTTGCATGCCCCAGAAGGTGAAGTAGATGTGCGCGTCCATTCCGAGGGCCTTCGCCGTGGTGGCGAGGATCAGGGAGGGGTAGGCCATGTCCGCCCCACCCTTGGATAGGACGATGATGAGGGACTTCTTGCCCTCCTTCTTCGCATGTTCGATCGCGTCCGTCGACATCGGGCTTCCCATCGTCGCCGTCATGGTCCCTTCTCCTTGATCTCTCCTCTCTTGGCTCTATTTGTGCTGCAGGAGGAAGCGGTAGGTCCCGTCCCGGTGCTCGTTGGCCAGAAGCTGGTGGCCGGTCCTCTTGGCGTAGGCCACGAAGTCGGAAGGGGCCGCCGGGTCGTCGGCGAGGACCTCGAGGATCTCCCCGCTGCGCATCCCTTCCAAGGTTTGACTGGCCTTCAGGATCGGCATCGGGCAGAACAACCCCCGCGCATCCAGGTTCGCATGGGGCCGCACGTCCGTCGTCACCGCCACCCCGAAGGGGCCCTTAGGGGCGCGCGGTATTTACAACTTTTCATTTGTCCAATTTGCGTTCTCGTCCTTCGTCCGGTCGGGACCGGGTTCGGGACATGGGACGAGCGACGTCGCGTTCTCTCCCGCCTCCGAAACCCAGAAGTCCTGTCGCTGAAGGACGGAGGCCTTGGGGATGGTCAAGATGTGCCGAAAGGCCGGGAACAGGTTCCGGCCAAAGCGGGCGACATAGTCCGGGTTGTCCGGGGCGAAAGCCACCTCCCCGAGGGCGAGGAACTCGGAGTCCTCCCGCAGGAGGACCCCCGCGACGTGAAAGATCGGTCCCGGCAGGATCCCTCCCACGCCCGGGAACTCCAACGGGTCCGGAGCTCGGTAGCGGACGTAGACCACCTGAACCTTGGGGATCGTCGTGGGGGGCTCGCGCCCGACGACGGGCAACGGCACGAACGGGCCCGGGCCTTCGCTCATGGCAGCTGGAGGACCCGCGGGGCCGCAAAAAGCTCCCGGACCAGTTCGGGGGGACGGACCCAGCGGACCTTCCGGTCCGGGTGCGGTCGCAAGCCCCGCCCGCGCGCCTCTTCTTCGAGGACCCACGATTCTGTCACGGTCCCGGGGCCCGGCGGATCTTCGACCTCATAGGTGGCCGTGTCTAAAAGGACCTCGACAATCGGGACGCTCTTCTGTTGGGCCCGGCGAAGGAGAGCGGCGAGGACGAGGCGTTCTTCGGGTTCCAGTCGGGACTGCCTCACGAGGAGCCAGGGGTGTCCCTCTTCGGGCCCGCTCATAAGGGAATCACCCGATCGGCCTGCCAGAGGGCCTCGGCAACCTCCTCGTCCCCGACAAGGGAGGTGGGCAGATCCTCCAGGATCCGCGACGTCGAGAGGCCCCGGCGCCGCAGGGAAGGCTCGTGGATCAAGGCGGGACGGGAGGGGGTTACGATTCCCTGGAGCATCTTGGCCAGGGGAGGACCCAGAAGGTACGGGGCCTGGTCCCTGACCCAGGCCCGGACACCTTCCCCGATGAAGAGGCAGGTCGGTTCGAGATCCAAGGCGCTGGCCATCGCCCCCAGCCGGATCGCCTCGGCCAGGTGGTTCGTGCTATAGGGAGGATGCCGGATCCACAGGAGGATCCGCATCAGGGGAACCCCTCCTGGGCGAAGGTGAGGAAGCGATCGGTCTGTTCGAGAAGGTCGGTGAGGTCCTCCAGGGTTCCGTTGCGGGCTCGAGGAAGGAGGTCGGCGTCCTCCAGGCCCCGGAACCGGGCGCAGGTCGAACAGTTGATCATCGTCACCGAATCGGGAAGTTCGGCCAAGAGGCGCACCGGGTTTTCCGGAGAGCTCTCGGCGAGCGCCCGACTCGAATTGTACACCCCGTCCCCGAGGAGGAAGAAGGTCACGCGGTGCCCTTCCGCGGACGCCGCGCGGGCGAATATCGAGGCCAGCACCGGGGCCCGGTGTTGGATCGGAGAGACAAAGAGCAGAAGGCCAAGATGGGCCACGATCATCCCTCCGGCGTCGGGGCGACCCTCCAGCCGGCTTTGGTACAGAGGTACAGGGTCCCGTCCACGTCGACGAGACCCCCAATGTCCACCCGACTCCGATAGAAGAGCCGGTTAAGAATCGCCACGTGCTCCTCCGGGATTGGAGCGGGCCGATCTTCCGCGGCTTCGGCGTCCAAGGGGTCGCCCCAGGCCCGGAGAATCCGCACCACCGGTTCGGTCCTCGACACGCTACCCTCCGCGGGGATCCGGGGCCGCGAGGGAGCGTCCGTTTGCTCCCGAGGGGGCCGCCCGTCGGACCCGGTCCAGGAGAGTCCGGACCCTCCGGGCGAGGACCTCCGCGGCCGGATCGTGGAAGTTCTCGAGCCGTCCCTCGTCCGCGAGGACCGGGAGACCGGGATAGATCGGGAGGCTCCCGAGATAGGGTATCCCCCAGCGTTGGGCGAACTCCGCCCCACGCGACGGGCCGAAGAGTTCGATGCGCTCCTGGTGGGGACAGACCAGATAGGCCATGTTCTCGATGAGACCCAGCAGCGGAGCCCGGAAGGTCCGGGCCATGTGAGCCGATTTCTCTACGACGTCTCCGGAGAGCTGTGTCGGCGCCGTCACGAGGACCACGCCCTCCGGCGCGAGGGATTGGAAGACCGTGAGGGGGGCGTCGCTCGTCCCCGGCGGAAGATCCACCAGGAGATAATCTAACGGGGGCCATCGGGTATCCTTGAACAGTCCGCGGATCGCGCTGTTCACCATCGGCCCGCGCCAGAGGAGCGGGATCCGACTCGCCGCGGTGACCGAGGCCATGGACATGACCATAATACCCGTAGCCGTGCGCAAGGGTTCGATCGAACGGCCGTCCGAGCTGAGCTGGGGGATGCGAGCCACGCCCAGGACGCGGGCCATCGAAGGCCCGGTGATGTCCGCGTCGAGGACGCCCACAGAGGCCCCCGCCCGCCGGAACTCCGAGGCGAGGAGGGCCGTGACGAAGGTTTTCCCCACGCCTCCCTTGCCCGAGATCACCGCAAGAACGCACCCGATCCCCGAACGATCGAGAGGGGCGATGGCGAACGTCGACGCCGGGGGTCGTCCCAGTTCTCCCGAGGGGGAGATTACCGGGAGGGGATCCCCTTCGGGGTCCGGTCCGCTCATCCCCGGCTTCGGAGGGAGCCACCGTTTATAAGTGCTCGCGGGCGCAGGGCACAACTTAAGTGGCTTCTTAGCGTGAGGATAGGCCACCGGTAAGGATGGAAGGTTCGATGACAGCCTGGCGGTTCGCCTGTCGGTGGATAGGCCTCGAATGCGAATGGGAACTTCAGGCCGCCTCGCGGGAAGAGATCCTGTCGCGGTTGAAGAACCACGCCCGATGCGCCCACGCCCTCGGGGAGCTCCCGGCGGAACTCGAGGCTCGGACCACGGCGGCCCTTCGACCGGTCTAAGGAGTCGCGAATGGCCACGACCCTGAGCCTCGCGGACCGACTGGGGGCGAATTCCTATCAGACGGACAAGACACCCCACCTGAAACTCTCGGACCCGGGCCTGTGCCAGCGCTGCCGGGACCGCCCGTGCATCCGGGTTTGTCCGGCGGAGGTGTACCACTGGGACGAGGACCACCTGAGGATCAACTACGAGAACTGTCTGGAACTCGGCGCGTGCCGGGTCGCCTGCCACCGGCTGGGCAACGGAGCTCTCCAATGGGACTTCCCCCCGCCGGCGAAGGGCGTCATCTACCGGTTCGGCTAACGCGCCCCTCGAAATTTGGACAAACGTCGAAAAGGTTTTTCCCTCCGGAGGTGTCGGTCGCCGCAGCCCCGGTCCGGACCGGGGCGTCGGGATCGCGACGACGTTCTGGGAAGGTCGGAATCATGCCCACGTATGTTCTGACGAACAAGTGTCAGGGTTGTATGGAATGCGTCCGCATCTGTCCGAGCGACATCATGCACATCGACCCCCAGCAGGGCCGGGCCTACAACATCGAACCCTCGATGTGCTGGGAGTGCTTCGCGTGCGTCAAGGCCTGCCCCGAGGCCGCGATCGAGGTCCGAGGGTACGCGGACTTCGCCCCCCTCCACCACCGGGTGGTCCCGACCCGGACCGCCGACAAGATCGATTGGCGAATCGTGATGCGGGACGGATCGATCAAGGAGTTCACGTTCCCGATCCGGACCACCCCGTGGGGGTCCATCCGGGCCCCGCAAGAGGCTCCCCCCCCCGACGAGGCCCAGCGGCGCTCCGAACTGCTGTCCTTTGAGCCGGACTATCTCGCCGTGGACCAGCTGCCCACCCTGCCGCGTTCGTCCGAGCGGTTTGCCTAGGAGGGAGTTCGCGCATGGAGGACGGCCGACCGAGCTCTCGGGAGTTCGTGGATTGCGACATCCTGGTGGTGGGGGGAGGGTTTGCCGGCTGCGGGGCCGCCTTCGAGGCCCGCTATTGGGGACGCGACCTGAGGATCGTGGTGGCGGAAAAGGCCGCCATCGAAAGGAGCGGGGCGGTGGCCCAGGGTCTCTCGGCCATCAATTGTTACATGGGCATGCGGTGGGACGAGAACCGCCCCGAGGACTTCGTCCGGTACGTTCGCAACGATCTGATGGGACTGTCCCGGGAGGATCTGGTCTACGACGTGGCTCGGCATGTAGACTCCACCGTCCACATGTTTGAAGAGTGGGGGCTTCCGATCTTTACGGACCCCCAGACGGGCCGTTACGTCCGGGAGGGGCGCTGGCAGATCATGATCCACGGCGAGTCCTACAAGCCCCTTATCGCCGAAGCCACGCGGAAGGCGGCCTCGGAGATCCGGGAACGGGTGATGGTGACGCATTTGCTCCCGGACGCCCGAAATCCGAAGCGGGTGGCCGGGGCGGTGGGGATCAACGTCCGCACCGGAGCGTTCGTGGTGTTCCGGGCCAAGGCCGTCATCGTTTCCGCGGCGGGAGCCTCCCACATTTATCGACCCCGGTCCGCGGGCGAGGGATCGGGACGCACGTGGTACCCTCCGTGGGCGACGGGATCGGCCTACGCCCTCCTCATCGCGATGGGGGCGGAGATGACCCAGATGGAGAATCGTCTCGTCGTGACCCGCTTCAAGGACGGGTACGGTCCGGTGGGGGCCTGGTTCCTGCTCCTGAAGGCCGTTGCGACCAACGCGGCCGGGCAGAACTACGAGGTCAGCCGTCTGCCGGAGCTCCGGGAACGCGTGGGGAAGTACGCCGACGCCAAGCCGATGCCCACGTGTCTGCGCAACCACCTCATGCTCCAGGAAATCCTGGAGGGTCACGGTCCGATCCTCCTGCACACCGAAAGGGTCCTGGATACCCCGGAAAAGATCTCCATCGGATGGGAGGACTTCCTCAACATGACCATCGGTCAGGCGGTCACGTGGGCCTCCCAGGGGATCGAACCGACGAAGACCCCTTCGGAGCTCATCCTCTCCGAACCCTACGTGATGGGCTCCCACGCGGTCTGTGCGGGGGCCTGGGTGAGCGGTCCCTCGGACATCGCGCCGGACGGGTACCACTGGAAGTACAACCGCATGACCACCATCGAGGGCCTCTTCGGGGCCGGGGACACGGTCGGCGGCTCCGCACACAAGTTCTCTAGCGGATCGTATACCGAGGGTCGTCTGGCGGCCAAAGCGGCCGTCGCCTTTGTGAGGGACCACCCCGAACCCCCCGCCCTGGATGAGGAGACCGTCGAAGCGCTCCGCCAAAGACTGTTCGCCCCCCTGGACCGGTATGACGACCGACGCGGAATGGTCACCGCCGGGACCGTCCATCCGGAGCTGTTGTTCCCGGACCAGGGCCTGAACCGCCTGGAGAAGATCATGGACGAATACGGGGGGGGCGTCGGAGCCAATTACACGACGAACGCCCACCTGCTCCAGCGCGGCCTCGAGCATCTGGCGGCGTTGCGCCGGGACATGGAGGACATGGCGGCCCGGGACCTTCATCAGTTACAGCGGGTCTGGGAATTGTACCATCGCCTCTGGACCGCGGAAGCGGTGCTCCGGCACACGCTCTTCCGCGAGGAGACCCGTTGGCCGGGCTATTACTACCGCTCGGACTTCCCCCGGGTGGACGACGAGCGGTGGCACTGCTTTGTGAATTCCGTCTACGATCCAGGCCGGGGGGAGTGGACGCTGTTCACCCGTCCTTACCATGCGATCCTCTGAGGATGGGGGAGAGCGGGGGCCAGGCCCCGTCGGCACTCGGAAGCTCCCCGGAGCCTCCCGCGATGACCGCCCCGGGCCCTCCGGGCCTATCCTCGGGGTCCGGGCATGAGCGAGCTCCTGCATCGACTGGCCCAGGACCCCCTGGCCGTGGCGGGTGAGACCGCGCCCGTGATCGACAGGCTCCTGGAGGAGATCTCGGAAAAGTGGGAGAGATCGGCCAGGTCGGCCCTGGTGGACCTCCCGGCGGACCGGCCCGCTCAGGTCGTGGGAGACCTCCATGGCGACTACGTCTCGCTCTCGCGCGCCCTGGGGTATGCCCGGTCTCAGGACCCTCCCCATCGTCTCGTGGCCCTGGGCGACTATCTGGACCGATCGACCCAGTCCCAACCGGACCCTCAGACCCTTCCCGGCGGATCGCTCTGGACGATTCTGCACCTCGTCGCGGCGGCTCTCGAACTTCCGGGCGAGGTCATTCCCTTGATGGGCAACCATGAGGCGGCGCGGCGCCTCCCCGTGCCGGGCCCCACTTTCTTCCGGGAACTGCGGCGTCTCTTTGGACGCTCGGCCGCCCTGTCCCTCTACCAAAAGGTCATGGACCTGGCCGAGCGACTTCCCCTCGCTGCCCGGACCTCGAACGGAGTGTTCCTGGCGCACGGGGGCATCCCCCCGAAGGGGGTGGGAGGTCCGGCCCACTGGCGTCGGGACGACCTGCGCCTGCTCGAGGCCCTTCTGTGGAGCGATCCCGAGGTCGACTACCGGGATCGCGGGATCGGAGGTCCCTTCTCCGAAGAGGAGTTCGAAGGGGCGATGGCCGAGCTGGGGTGCCGGGTCATGCTCCGGGGGCACGCCCCGGACCACTCCGGCGTGGCCCTGTTCTCGGGTAAGCTCCTGACGTTGCACACCTCGGACATCTTCGCCAGCCTGGGGCTGCCGGCCCTCTTGATGGCCGAAGTCCCGGCTCGAGACCCGGTCCGATCGGTGGACCAGATCATTGTTCGTTTTGTCGAGGACGGTTCGTGGCGACCTTTCCCGATCCGTCGAAGGGGTCGAGAGTCCCCGAATCCCCCCCTGGCCGGCCGCTGATCCCGGGAACCTCCGGGGAGATGGGATCTCGCGTTCCCGAGCCGATTCCCGGCTCCCGGTGACGTTCCGGATACCGGCCCGGCCGGGCCCCGGCGTGGCATATCTCCCCCAACGGAGAACCCCCCGTTTCGGTGGCGCCGCGGGCCAGCCCGGCCCGGCGGATCGGTTTCGTCATCCGGGGATCCGGTGCCCTTTGGCCCCTCGATCCGCGGCACGGGGGGGACCTGGGGAGCCTTCCGAAGCGATCCGGGAGGGGTCCGGATCCCTCGGACCGTAGACCCGAAGCCATCTCTGGTAGGCCAGGGTGCCTTCCCGGGGAGGGGGCGGGGGGGGACGGAATCGGACCCAAGTCACCAGGGCCACGACCCCCGTGAAGAGACCGGACAGCGCGAGGACCGTCCCGGCACTCCCCAGGGCGACCAAGGCAGCCGGGATCCTCAGGAAGGTCCAATTGACCGCGGCGTTACGGGGCCCCGTGGCCGGATCCAGGATCGAAAGCTGGTAACGCCCCGCTCTCGCCGTGACGTGGAACGTTAGCGTGGACGGTTCGCGTGGGCTTCCGACGGAGGTATTCTCCAGCGGGCCTCCCGAGGTTCCGAAGAGCTGAGCGAGGAGGGGGTTCGGGAAGAGCGGGGAGGCCACCAGGGCGAACAAGGTGTCCCCCATGCCGGCCGTCAGGTTCACCGAGACCCGCTCCCCCGGTTGAAGGAGGCTTCCCGATCCCAGGTATCCCCGCCCCAGAGTACTCACGGGAGGGGTGGTGGCGTAGATCGCGATTAGGGCTAGGCCCACGATAAGGGCCACGGCGGCCGAGACCATTCCCTGGACGCCCCAGCGACGCCAGCGGTGGCGCCGAGCCGAGGGCTCTTCTGGCCACGGGTGCCCCGCCGCGAAGAGAGGAACGAGCAGGATCAGGGCGGCGAAAACTGTCGCATCCGAGGCGGGGCCCACCGACCCACCCACAAAATAGCTCCCGAGAGAGGCGGCGATCGAAACGTCCCACAGGGCGAGGGCTCCCGAACGGACTTCCCCGCGGGGACCTAGGAACAGGACGAGACCGGGAACCAGGGTGAGCGCGGCCAGGAGGGCAAGGCACCCCGCCACGGGAAGGGGGACCGACAGGGAAAGCAAGCTGGCCGCGCTGCCGAGGTCGAGGGCCAGGCTCACGGTCAAGGTGACCAGGATCACGACCCAGATCCGTCCGGGCCGGGCCCTCGGCGTCGGTGGGGATCGAGAACGTCGGGGATCCATCCCTCCTCCTCGGTCCCTCCTGACGCGTCCCCGGCACATGAGGTTAGGCAAAGATCGAGAGGGAAGCGGGGATCCTCTCCGCAGCCAGGGGCGACCTCGAGGGACCCGCCCCCAAACCACCCCCGGACCGCGGGCCGCCCGACGGGGCCAGGGGCGGCGGGAGGAATGCCGGTCTCGGCCATCCGCGCCTTTTTGAAATCCGGGGCCTTCCCCCGGAATTGTGGAGGACTACTTTTCCCTCCTCGACCGCCAGGTCTCCGAAGCCTACGCGGTGGCCGAAAGAGCGCGGGCGCGGGGGATCGATCCCGAACCCCGGGTGGAGATCCCCCGGGCCGAAGATATGGCCTCCCGGGTCGAGAAGCTCCTTGCCCGATGGCAGGTGGAGGGGATCGCGCGCCGGATCCGGGAGCTGTCGTCCCACCATCCCCGTGAGGAGGTGGCGCTCCTTCTGGCGCGGGAACTGGCGGCCGACGTGTCCCGGGGATCGGTCGAGCGTCGGGTGGAGACCGCCCTCCGGGTGGGATTGGCCATCCTGACCGAAGGGATCCTGGTCGCCCCTCTCGAAGGTCTCGCGGACGTGCGCCTCCATCCCGACCCCGCGGGGGACTACTTGGAACTGTTCTACGCGGGGCCGATTCGGGCGGCCGGGGGGACGGCCCAGGCCCTCTCCGTTCTCTTGGCCGACGTCGTCCGCCAGCAGCTCGGCATCGCCCCCTATCGCCCGACGGAGGAGGAGGTCGGTCGATACAAGGAGGAACTGCCGGTCTACAAGCATTGCCAGCACCTCCAGTACGTCCCCACCTCCGAGGAGATCGAACAGGTGGTCCGGGGCGTTGCGGTCTGCATCAACGGGGAGGCCACGGAGGCCAGAGAGGAGGTCAGCGCTTTCCGCGATCTTCCCCGGGTGGGGACCAACGGCATCCGGGGAGGCGCCTGTCTCGTCATCGCCGAGGGTCTCTGCCAGAAGGCGTCCAAGCTGCGCAAGGTCGTGGAGCGCCTGGGGCTTCCCGGCTGGGACTTCCTGGAACGCCTTGGACACGGTCCGGCGGCGGCGGAGGAGGGGTCTGCCGGGACCCCCAAGTACCTGGCCGAAGCGGTGGGGGGACGTCCCATATTGGCCCATCCCCACCGCCCCGGGGGGTTCCGTCTCGCTTACGGGCGGTGCCGGACGAGCGGCCTTGCCTCCTGTGCGATCAACCCGGCCACGATGGTCCTCTTGAGAAACTTCGTGGCCGTGGGCACCCAACTCAAGTTGGAGTTCCCGGGAAAGGCTTCGGCCATGTCCTTGTGCGATACGATCGAGGGTCCGATCGTCCTACTCGACGACGCGAGCCTCGTGCAGATCTCCGATGTCGAGGAGGCTCGTCGCCTCGTCTCCCGGGTTCGCCGGGTCGTGGACCTGGGCGAAATGCTGGTCTCCTACGGGGAGTTCCTGGAGAACAACCGTCCCCTGGTCCCGGGGGCCTACACGCTGGCCTGGCACCTCGCTCTGCTGCGCCGCCACGGGGTCCCTCTCGATCGGAGGGCCTGCGAGCCGACGTGGGAGGAGGCCCTGGAGGATTCCCAGCGTCACGGTGTCCCCCTTCACCCGTCCTACAATTTGTTCTGGCATGATCTGTCGAGGGAGGACCTCCGGACCCTCTCCATCCATGTCGAGGAACGAGGACGCTGGAGGGGATCCGAACTCGCCCTACCTCGGGGACCCGAGGTCAAGGAGATGTTGATCACGCTCGGGGTGCTGCATCGGGAAGAGGCCGGGGAGATCGTGATCCCGTCCCGGTGGGCCCTGCCTCTCGGCCTCGGGCTCGGCCTCGTCAGGGACGGTGAGGGATGGCGACGGAGGGCGGAGGTCTCCGACAGCTCCGGCCCCACGCTCGAGGAGGTCCAGAGGCTCTCGGGGATCGAAATCCGTCCGCGAGGGCCCACCCGCATCGGGGCCCGAGTCGGGCGACCCGAAAAGGCCCACGAGCGGACCATGAAACCCAACGTCCACGTGCTCTTTCCTCTGGGCGAGGCGGGCGGCGCGCAGAGGTCGTTCGTGCGGGCGATCACCGAGGATCCCGACGTCACCGTCCCCGTCACCCTCGGGGTGCGTCGATGCCCTGCGTGCCAGACCCAGACCATCTGGGCCCGATGCCCGTGCGGGGCCCACACCGAGCCGACAGGACGAACCCAGACCCAGGCCATCCCGGTCGGGACCCTCTTCCGGGCGAGCCTAGAGCGGCTCGGTCTCCCCCGGGTCCCCGGCGTCAAGGGGGTCAAGGGGCTGGTCTCGGAGTCCAAGACGCCGGAGCCCCTCGAAAAGGGGATCCTGAGGGCCACTCACGGCATCGGCGTTTATCAAGACGGGACGGCCCGCTTCGACCTCTCCGACCTCCCCCTCACCCACTTCCGCCCCCGGGAGGTGGGCCTCTCCGTGGCCCGCGCCCGGGACCTGGGGTACACGCACGACTGGCTGGGGGAGAGCTTGACCTCGGAGGAGCAGCTTCTCGAACTTCGTCCTCACGACATCATCGTGGCGGAGAGTTGCGGGGACTACCTCGTGGAGCTGTCCCGCTTCCTCGACGAGGAACTTCACCGTCTCTACGGAGAACCACCGTTCTACCGGGCCCGGCGACGGGAGGACCTGCTGGGAACCCTGGTGATTGCCCTCGCGCCCCACACGTCGGGGGGGGTGCTCGGACGACTCATCGGCTACACGCCGGCGGAGGCCTGCTTCGCCCACCCGGTCTTCCACGCGGCCAAGCGCCGGAACTGTGACGGGGACGAGGATTCCATAACCCTCCTTCTGGACGGCCTCTTGAACTTCTCCTACGCCTACCTCCCCGAGAGCCGGGGCGGGCTCATGGACAAGCCCCTCGTCCTGACCACTCGCCTGGACGTCCGGGAGGTGGACAAGGAGGCCCACAACGTGGACATCGATCTGGAATATCGCCCGGAATTCTACGAGGCGGCGGCCCGGGGGGCCCACCCCCGGGAGCTCGAGCCCCTTTTCGAGACGCTCGGGCGCCGGGCCGCCGCGGGGGCCTCCCCCTTCCAGGGCCTCGGGTTTACCCACGATACCACAGACATCGCCGGGGGACCGGTGCGCTCCGCCTACCGGGAGTCCCAGGGGATGGCGACCATGGTCGAGCAGGAGCTCGAGCTCATGGCGAGCCTGCGAGCCGTTGACCTCTCCGACGCCGTGGCCCGGACCTTGAGCCACCATTTCCTGCCCGACCTGATGGGGAACCTCAAGCGCTACGCCACGCAGAGCTTCCGATGTCGTGTCTGCAACACTTCCTATCGTCGTCCCCCCCTGGGAGGGCGATGTGGGCAGACGGTCGACGGCCACCCCTGTGGCGGAAGCCTGCTGCCGACGGTCTACGAGGCCGCCGTCGACAAGTACCTCGGGCTGTCCCGCCACCTCGCGGAGCGCTACGGCGTCTCCCCCTACCTCCGCCAGAGGCTGGAGCTCCTGGAAAGCTCTCTGGAGACGATGTTCCCCGCCGAAGGGCGCCGGGGCCGGACCCTGGACGGTTTCCTCCTCGGGAAAGAGCCCCCGCCCGCGATGGGGGATCCGAGCTCCCCCGCGAAGGCCTCCGGCGAGTGACTTAAGACATCTGTCGACGTGGGGGCGCCCGGGCTCGTGGGGTAGTCTGGACTATCCTGATGGCCTTCGGAGCCATCGACCCGGGTTCGAAAGGGGGGGGAGAATGGGCCCTCCTCGCGGAGCTCCCGGCGAGCCCGCCCCGTCAACTCAGTTCCCCATGTGGGGCTGGGGGATCGAGGGGTCCCGGAGCTCTTCGGGAGGGGCCCGTCCGAGATAACGACGCCAGGCCCGGTAGGTCGCTACGGACCGGGCGAAGACGAGGCCAGCGCTCACCCCAAAGAGGGCATCCACGATCTCCAAGACGGCCGATCCCGTGGGAGACAGGGGGGCCGGGGAAGACGAAAGGCCCAGGGCCGTCGGTACGAAGACGGCCTCCAGGCCGAGACGGACACCGTAGAGAGCCAGGTACAGGAGGCCCGCCACGATGGGGACGCGGTAGCGAAGCGTTCCCGAGGAATCCCGGAAGAACGTGGTGGTCCTCTCGGCGTAGGGGAGGAAGAGGGCCGTGGCGCCTCCCACGAGGGCGAGGTCCCCCACCCAACTATACCACGGGAGGCGCTCGAACAGGACCTCCCCCACCAACACATCGGCTAACAGCAGGCCGTAGACCCCCCATCGGAACACGTAGCGGCTTAAGAGGAAGGGGACGCCCCGCCCCTGGCGCCACGTTCGGACCAGGAGGATGACGACGAGGACGACCAGGATGATGAGGGTCTCCTGGGCCGGGGAGGAAGGTCCCGTCACCGGTCGAACCCGCCCCTCAAGGACCACCTATCCGAAGTAGACCTGGGCCGCCTCGGGGGTCCTCTTCTCCTCCTCGGGCTTGGCCGGGTTCAGGACATCCACGGAGAGGATCATCGCGGAGGGCAGGAACCGGAAGCGACCGGAGCTCCCCTCACCCGTCTCATCCGTCAATTCGATGGACAGGGCCTGATCCCCTCCCAGACTCACGTATCCGCGAAAGATCCCCGTGGTGACGAGGGGTTCCTCGGACCGATCCGCCGATCGGATCCTAAGGGTGGATCCCGGGGTGAGCATCACGCCGGGACGCTTCTTCTCTTCCGGCATGGGCGACACGTACCGACGGGAGGACATTACGGTTCCCCCTTCGGGGCGGGCCCGGGCCGGGACCTAGCGTCCCGAACGGGCCGCGGGGGCCGCCGGATCGGCGGCGCGGGGCGTCCTCTCCCGAGCCAGGAGGACCTGAAGATGATCCACCGTCTCCCGGTACCGCTTGAGGGCGTTCTGGGCATGGGCTTCGACGAAGTCCCACGCCCGCGAGAGGTCGCCGTAGCGAATCCGGTACCCCTTCCGTCCCCGCCCATCTTCCGAGGTCTCCGAAATCTCCTCCAGGAGATCGAGGGCCTTGAGCCGGTTGACATGACGGTAGAGGGTGGGTTTGGTCGTCTTCAGGACCGTGGCGAGCTCCTCCGGGTACCAGGCCCTTTCGGGCCGCCGCAGGAAGCAGTCGCGGAGGAGTCGGTAGGCCACCGAGCGGTCGGTCTCATCCGGGTCCGGCCCCTCGGGGAGGTACCCGATGAGGGTGAGGAATTCCCGCAGCACTTCGTCGGCGTCCTGGACCGGGGTCAGAGGGGTGCTGTAGCGCACCTGGATCTCGAAGGGCATGCGCCGGTGGAAAGAGCTCTTCTTCGGATGAAGCCTTCGCGCGGAGATCCTTGTCGACCCGGCCTCTCGGGGCGCAAAGTGGTTTTGTAGGGCGTTCGGCTCGTCCGGGCCCCTCGAGGGGACCATGAGCGTCACCTTTCATCGACCCACCCGTCTAGAGGAACTCTTTCAGCTCCTGCAGGAGTCCCCCCCGCCGGAAACCTCTGTGATCGCCGGGGGGACCGATCTACTGGGGGCTCTGGACCAGGGGCGGTTCCGGCCCCGTCACCTCGTGTCCTTGACCGGACTGCCCCTGGGCTACCTTCGCCCGTCCGAAGGGGAGCTGCGGATCGGAAGCACCTTGCCCTTACGGGAGATCGAGCGATGGCCCGAGATCGGGCGGTGGGCCCCCCACCTCCTCGACGCCCTGAAGGACGTGGGAAGCGTGGCCCTCCGTCATCGGGCGACCCTGGGGGGGAACCTGGTCCGGGCCTCGCCGGCCTCCGATCTCCTCCCCCCGCTGATCGCGGGGGAGGCCCGGGTGACGTTGCTCTCGTCGAACGGACGCCGGGAGCTCTCCGTGGAGGACTTCCTTAAGGGGTCCTGGGAGACGGCTCTCCACCCCGGGGAAATCGTGGAAGAGATCCGGCTTCCGGGCCCGCGAGCGGGAGCCTTCCTCTGGCAGCGCGTCAAGCCCGCGAACGACATCTCTCAGGTTGCCGTGGCGGTCACACGACAAGACCCCGGGGGTCCGGGGGGACCGTGGCGCCTGGCCGCGGGAGGGGTCGAACCCTGCCCCCGGAGGCTGTACCGGACGGAAGAGGTCCTCTCGGAGCCATGGCCTTCTCCCCGGACCCTCGAAGAAGCGGTGCAACGGGCCCGGGAGGAAGTGGTCTTCCGGACCGACCGACGGGCCACGGAGGAGTACCGCCGTCATCTCCTCGGGGTGCTCTTGGAGAGAGCGGTCCGGCGCACGCTGGAACGGGCCGGTCCCGGGACGCGGGGGGAGGGAGGGATCCGAGCATGACCCCCTGGAGGGCCCGGTTGAACGGGCGGGACGTCGAGCTCGCGGACGTGCCGGCCGAAGAACGTTTGCTGGACACCGTGCGCTGGCGATTGGAGGCCCGAGGAACCAAGGAAGGATGTCGGACCGGGGATTGCGGAGCCTGTACGATGTGGGTCGGGGGCCGCAGTGTCCTGAGCTGCCTGGTCCTTTCCCGGGACGTCGAAGGAGAGGAGATCACCACCATCGAGGGATTCGCCCCCACCGAACTCGGCCAACGGATCCAGGAGGCCTTTGAGGAGGCGGGGGCGGTCCAGTGCGGGTACTGCACCCCGGGATTCGTGATGGCCCTGGGTTCGCTTCTGAAGGAGCAGGCGGGAAAGCCGCTTTCGGACGAGGAGATTTGCCGGGAGCTCTCGGGTAACCTGTGCCGATGTACCGGCTACTTCGGTCTCCTCCGGGCCGCCCGAAGGCTCTTCGGAGGAGAGGCGTCCTCCCCTTCGGATCTGTCCACGTTCTCGGTGGCGGAGAGGGGAGGATGAGGCGTCCGGACGCTCGGGCCAAGGCGCAAGGGGCCCTGGTCTATGCGGCGGACCTTCAGGTCCGCGGCATGTTGTGGGGGGCGTTCCGAACGAGCCCCCATGCCCACGCCGCGATCCGATCGATGGACGTCCAACCCGCCCTCGAGGTCCCGGGGGTCGTCGCCGTTCTCACGGCCCGGGACGTGAGGGAGATGATCCCGTCCCGCCCGGAAGGGGAGGCCCTCCCGCTCCTCGCGGACCAGGAGGTCACCTACGCCGGTCAACCGGTCGCCGCGGTCGCCGCCGAGGACCCGGCGGCGGCCCGCGCGGGCGCGGAGGCAATCCGGGTCCAGTGGGAACCTCGACCCGCCTTCGTGGAGATCGAAAGGGAGTTCCCGGAATGGCCGGATTCCGAGAGGATGCGGGGGGATCCCCGGGTCGTGGGACATGTTCGGGCCTGTCGGGGGGATTTCGAGAAGGCGTGCCGGGAAGCCGATGTCGTGCACTCGGAGGTCTACCGGACCAGTCTCGTCGCCCACGTCGCCCTCGAGCCGCACGGCTGCCTGGCCAACGTCCGAGGGGACGACTGGTATGTGCGGACGACCACCCAGACCCCCTTCGGTGTCCGGGACGATCTCGCGGACAAACTGCACCTGCCCGCCTCGCAGATCCGCGTCGAAGGGACGTGGGTCGGGGGCGGCTTCGGGGGGCGCAACGAAGCGATCCTGGAGCCCTACGCCCTCCTGCTGTCGCGAAAGACCGGTCGGCCCGTCCGCATCCAGCTGTCCTTCCGGGAGGAGTTCCTCTGGGATCGCACGACCCTTCCCGCTGTCTTCCGGATGGACAGCGCCGTTCGGGGAGGTCAGCTCACGGCCCGTCGCACCCGATTGCTCCTGGACACCGGCGGCTCCCTGCCGGGTCGGGACTTTGCCCTGGGCTATTCGTTGGGTTTCACCCTCGGGCCGTACCGGGTCCCGGTCTGGGAGCTCGAGGGGTACGCCCTGCGCACCCATCGACCTCCCTTCGGACCCCATCGGGCCCCTCTCGCCCCCCAGTGCGCCTTCGCGTCCGAGAGCCACATCGACTCTCTGGCCCGCCGTCTGGGGGAGGACCCGACCGAGTTCCGGTTGCGCCATGTCTGGAGGGAGGGGGACGAAACGCCCTTCGGCCAACGGGTGCCCCCCTTCGCAGCCGAAGAAGGATTGCGACGGGCGCGGGATTATATCCGGTCCCGGCGACCAAATCTTCCCCCGGGACACGGACTCGGGATAGCGATCGGGTTCTGGTCCACAGGCACCTCGATGGGGGGGGAGGCCCGGGTCCGCCTCGGGCCCGAGGGGGCACGGATCATCCAGGGGGAGCGGGAGATCGGCAACGGCACGGTGGTCGCCGGGCTCTTACGCGTGGCCTCCGAGGCCTTGGGGCTTCCGGTTGAGGCCCTGCGGGTCGACTACCTCGACACCTCCCAGGCCCCCTTCGATTCGGGGGTCTTCGGGAGCCGGACGGCGGCCACCCTGGGCTATGCGGTTCGCAAAGCCTGCGACGCCATTCGGGAGGAGCTGGGTCGGCGGCTTTCCCCCCCTTCCGGCCCTCATCCTTTAGCCGCGCGGCTCCGCTGGGATTCGGGGAGGGTCCTTGTCGAAGACGGGGGGGATTGGATCCCCCTGGCGAAGGTCCTCCGCCCGGAGGAGATCGCCGCGGGAGGTCTGGAAAGGTGGGGCAAACACTACGGCCGCCCCTCGGAGGAGATCGATCCCTCCTGGGTCCTCGAAGGGAGCCTTTCCGGGTACAGCGATGTGGTCGCCAGTGTCCATGTCGCCGAGGTGTCGGTCGATCCGCAGACGGGAGCGGTCCGTCCCCGGCACTATCTCGCGATCCAAGACGCCGGCCGCGTCCTGGATCCGGATCTCTACCGCGGGCAGGTCGAAGGCGGGGTGGTCATGGGCTTGGGAACGGCTCTGACGGAGGAAGGATTGATCGGGGAGGACGGACGATGGCAGAACCCTGGGCTTTTGGACTACCGCATCCCGACGATGGGGGAGGTGCCCCCGATCGAGATCGTGGCCCTCCAGGGGCATACCGGTTCCGGGGTTTTCGGGTCCAAGGGGATCGGCGAACCCCCGATAATCCCGGTCCCGGCGGCCATCGCGAACGCGGTGGCGGACGCCACCGGTCAGCGGGTCCGGGAGATTCCTTTGACCCCCGAGCGGGTGGCGCGGGCCCTCGGTCTGTTGGGAAGGGACGGGGGGGAGGCCCGTCCATGATCGACCCGGGCCGGATGGGCGAGGTGGCCACTTCCTATGGACGCGAGGTCCGGGTGGGCGCGGTGGCGTCCCATTCGGCCTTGGACATCTTTGACGGGGCCGTGACCGAAGGTTTCCGCACCGTCGCCCTCGCGCAAAGGGGTCGCGACCTCACGTACCGGAAGTACTTTCAAGCCCACCGCGACGCGAACGGCGCCGTCCGCAAGGGGTGCGTCGACGAGGTTCGTACTTGGGACCGCTTTGACGCCCTCCTGGCGCCCGCCGTCCGGGAGGACCTTAGACGCGAGCGCGTGATCCTCGTTCCCAACCGGGCCCTGTCCTCCTACGTGGATCTCTCCGAGATCGAGGAGAACCTGGACGTCCCTCTCCTGGGGAGCCGGGCGCTTCTCCGCCTCGAGGAGCGTTCGGAGAAGGAGAACTACTACGCGCTCCTCGGACGGGCCGGGATCCCCCATCCTCCGGAGGTCCCGGACCCCGATCGCATCGACGATCTCGTGATCGTGAAGCTCCCCCACGCGGTCAAGCGCCTGGAACGGGGTTTCTTCACCTGTGCCTCCCCCGAGGAATACCGAGCGAAGGGGGCGGAGCTCCAGAGGTTGGGCGTGATCCGTCCCGAGGACCTGCGCCAGGCTCGGATCGAGCGCTACATTCTGGGTCCCGTCTTCAATTTCAACTTCTTCTATAGTCCCCTGGCTCCCCCCGGCGAGAGCCTGGAACTCCTCGGGGTGGACGAGCGACGGGAGAGCTCCCTAGACGGTCTCGTTCGCCTGCCCGCCGAGCAGCAGTTAGCCCTTCCTCTCCGCCATCGGATCCCGGAGTACACGGTCGTGGGGCACGGGACCCTCACGGTCCGCGAGTCCCTCCTGGAAGAGGCCTTCCGGCTCGGGGAGAGGTTCGTGGAGGAGGCCCGACGTAGCCATCCGCCGGGCGTCATCGGTCCGTTCTGCCTCCAAACGTGCGTGGACCGGGACGGGCGGCTCTATGTCTTTGATGTGGCGGTGCGCATCGGCGGGGGGACCAATATCCACATGTCCTTGGGCCATCCCTACGGCAATACCCTCTGGAGGGTCCCCATGTCCTCCGGACGCCGCCTGGCCCGGGAGCTCCGGGAGGCGATCGCGCAGGAACGCTTGCGCGAGGTGGTCACATGACGAGCCGGGATCTGCAGGAGGAGCTGGTGGCCGAGACGGCCCCGGAGGGCTTGTTGAGGGAGACCCCCCTGAAGGCCTGCCACGAAGAGTCCCGGGCCCATCTCGTGCCCTTCCACGGCTGGCGGATGCCCCTGTACTATGAGCCGACGGGGATCCTCGCCGAGCACGCGGCAGTCCGGCGGGGGGCCGGCATGTTCGATGTCTCCCATATGGGGATCCTCGTCCTTTCGGGGGAGGGGTCCGCGCAGCTCTTGTCCCGGCGCACCTCGGCCCGGATCGATCGGCTCGAGCCCGGCCAGTGCCGGTACACGGTCTTCTTGCGCTCCGACGGGACGATCCTGGACGACGCGATCATCTCCCGTCTCCCGGGCCCCACCGACCGGGAGACCTTTCTCGTCGTTCCCAATGCCGGGATGACCCCCCGGCTCCTGGAGGTCCTTCTCCAGCATCGCCCCCGGCATGTCCGGATCGACCGGCTCAACGGCTCGGTGGCGATCCTGGCCGTCCAGGGCCCCCGCTCCCCCGAGATCCTCAGCGCCGTCACCGGGTGGGACCTTTCGGGATTGCGGTCGTACCGGGGAGCGCTATTCCCCTTCACGGCCGGGGCGATCCCGGGGCCGGGCGGGAGCGCGGACCCTACGGGTCCGGACCTCTTCCGCGACCGGGCCTGGGTGAGCCGGACCGGGTACACGGGGGAGATGGGATTCGAGGTGTTCCTGGAGGGAACGCGGGCCGAGTTCCTCTGGCGATCGCTCCAACGGGCGGGAGTCGTCCCTTGCGGTTTGGGCGCGCGGGACACCCTGAGGATGGAGATGGGCTACCTGCTCTCGGGCGAGGATTTTCATGGTGACCGGACCCCCCTGGAGGCCGGCCTGGAAAGGTTCCTAGAGTTCGACCACCCCTTCGTGGGGCGGGAGGCTCTGGAGAAGCAGCGGGCTCAGGGCGGATATCCCCGCTTTATCGGTCTGAGGATGGAGGGGCCGGGGGCCATTCCCCGGCGAGGGGCCGGCATCTGGAGGGACGGGACGATGGTCTCCCGCGTGACCTCCGGGGGGCAATCCCCCACATTGGGGGTGGGCATCGCCCTCGCCTACCTCCCTCCTGACCTGGCGGTCCCCGGCACCCGCCTGGAGATCGAGGTGAGGGATCGTCGTGCGCCCGCCGAGGTTGTACCCCGGCCCTTTGTCCACCCGTCCTCGACGTGATCGGAGGAGAGGGAGAGGGGGCGGGCCCGGCGAAGAGGGACGGGAAGAGGTCCCGGATGTTTGCGCGGTCTCCCAGGGCCTTCGACGCACGGTCGGAGCCTCTCGCGGCGCCTCTCGCTGCCCCGGCCCTGTCCCGCGAGAGGGGCGGGGGGAGCGGAACTCTCGCGACCAAGTCTGTGACCATTGGACCTTGGGTCGGGCCGAGCAACACCGGGGGACGAGGATAATTTCCCGGGTCCTTTCGAGGACCGGGGGGGCGTCCGGAAGGGGAGCCCTCTGCGAATCCGTTACTGTCCGGGCGAACTGGTCGCGGGTCTTTGACCCGTCACCCGCACGGCGTCATGGTGTTCCGTCGTCCGTTCCCTGAGAGAAGAGGCTCAAGTGACACTTCGGACGGCCCGCCGCGGGGAGTCCGTCGGTGTCGCACTCGGCCAAGGGTCCGGTTCCCCCGCGGGGGAGGTTAAGTTGACCCGGGGAGGCCTGAAGGATTATATGGGGAGTTCTCTCGGGCGTGCTCCTACCATGCCCGCCCCGTCGGATGCGATCATCCGGACCCAGAACCTCCGGCGTGTCTACGAGAGCCGCAAGGGGTTCCTCTTCCAGGAGCACGTCCGGGTCGAGGCCCTTCGGGGAGTGGACTTGGAGGTGGACCGGGGAGAAATCTTCGGGCTCTTGGGGCCGAACGGCGCGGGAAAGACCACCCTCACCAAGATCCTCGCGACCCTGCTCCTGCCCTCCTCGGGACGGGCCTGGGTCCTGGGGCTCGACGTGACCCGGGATGTTACGCGTCTGCGGTCCCGGATTGGGCTCGTCCTCGGTGGGGAGCGGGGGCTCTACAACCGGGTCAGTGCCCGGGAGAACCTTCGGTACTTCGCGGACCTGTACGGGGTCCCGTTGGACCGACGCGATCGCCGGATCCAGGAGGTCCTCGATCTGGTGGAACTTTCGGAGGCCGCCGACCGCCGGGTCGAGGAATTCTCCCGGGGGATGAAGCAGCGGCTCCACTTGGCCCGGGGCCTCCTCCACGAACCGGAGCTTCTGTTCCTCGACGAACCGACGATCGGTCTGGACCCGAAGAGCGCGCGGCAGATGCGTCACCTGGTCCGCGGTCTTGTCGCCCAGGGCGTTTCGGTCTTCTTGACCACCCATTACATGTTCGAGGCGGAGGAGCTCTGTCACCGGATCGCCATCCTCTCCCGCGGACGCCTCGTGGCCCGGGACACGGTGGCGGGGCTCCGGAGCCTCGTCGGGGGGGACCGGACTTTCGAGGTGGAGGGGTACGGTTTTGAGGACGAAGAGGTGCGCCGTTTGAAGTCTCTGCCCAGCGTCGGGCGGATCGTCGAGGAGGACTTCGGACCCCGAGAAAGGCTCACGCTGCGCGTCCGCGGGGAGGAACTCACGGTCGACCAGGTCCGGGCGGCGCTTCCGAGCCAGAGAGACCTCTTCATCCGGGAGCGGCGCACGACCCTGGAGGACATCTACCTCGACCTCGTGGAGGAAGAACCCGCATGACGCCCCCGGGTCCGAGGCTCCTGGGCCCTCGGGTCCTCGGAGCCTCCTTCCGCCTGGCCGCGCTGACCTTCGTGGCGGATCCCCAATGGCTCGTTCCCAGCATCGTGGCCCCGGTCGTCTTCGCGTTGGCGGCCTATGTGATGTACGCGGGATCCGGCGGGGTGCTGGTCCTCTACGCCGTCCTCGGAGCCGGGATGATGAGCATGTGGGGGCAGACGCTTTACGGCAGCGGGTGGGCGGTCGGACAGGATCGCTATCTCGGGACCCTGGAACCGGTCCTCGGCGCTCCCGCCTCCTACCTGTGGGTGGTGGCCGGACGGGTCCTGTGGAACACCATCTTGGGTCTCTTGGGGGGCGGGATCGTCTATGCGGTCATTGCCACCACGTATGGCCGGGCCCTGCCGCTGCAGCACCCGGTGGAATTCGTGGGCCTGTTCGTCCTCATCATCGGGACCCTGGCCGCGGTGGGGCTCGTGCTGACCGCGACCTTCGTCTTCACCCGGTACGCCGGCTTCATCCAGAACATCGGGGAGTTCGCGTTCTACGTCGTGAGCGGATGCATGTTCCCCGTGATCCTCCTCCCGTTCTGGGTGACGCCGGTCTCCCTGATCTTCCCCGCCACCTGGGCTCTCGACGCCCTGCGCTACGCGAGCATTCCCGGGTATGGGGGGCTTCCCTGGGGGTTCACGGCGGACCTCGCGGGGGCCCTCGGGCTCACGCTGGTCTACCTGGCGATCGCCGGGACCCTCTTTCATCGGGTCGAAAGGCACGTCCTCTCGGCCGGGACCGCCGATGAATACTGAGACGGTCCGGGTCCGGGGAGCCCTTCGCCCTTCCGCCGGGCGAACGTTCTGGGTCAACGCGCTCTTTGCTCCCCGCACGAGCCTGGGGTTCATGCGGATCGATTTCATCCTGGGAGAAATCTTTGCGATCTCCTTTACCCAGATGCTCTTCTTCGCCTACGTGGCCGGTCTCGCCCATAACCCCGCGAGCAGCGTGGCCTACGTGGTGGTGGGCAACGCCGTCTCGACGATAACCTATGCGAGCGTCTTTTCCGTCTGTCAGACAAGCGACCGGGAGAAAGAGCAGGGGACCATCGAGCCCCTGCTGGTCACACCCACCAACCGGATCGCCCTGTACGCCGGCCGGGGGGTGGTCCCCGTCGCGGTGTCCATGGGCACGGTGGCGATGGGCCTGGTCTACGCCATCTGGGTCTTCCACGCCCCCGTGGCGCCCGGGGCGTTCGGCCCTGTGACGATCTCCGTGGTCCTGACCTCCCTGGCCATGGTGGGCTTCGGCCTCCTGCTCGGGGGGATCGCGCTGTACCTGCGCACGTCCATCATCCTGGGGAACCTCTTTCTGTTCCTCGGGTTGCTCCTGTCGGGAGCCAACTTCCCCCTCTCGGAGCTCCCGGCCCCCCTCGCCGACGTGGGGTACGGACTTCCCCTCACCTGGGGCATCGCCGCGGTGAGGGCGGCCATGGCCGGAGGGTCCTGGGGGGCTTTGGCGCCTCTCTGGGGAATTCTGGTCCTCGAGGGGGCCGCCTGCTACGCTCTGGCCTTCGCGCTTTGGGGGACCTTCGAGAGACGCGCGTACCGAACCGGGAGCTTGGCCCGCTTCTAGCGGAACCCTCGGGGACCCGCCGGAAAGGGGCTCGAGGGCCGCCCCACCACGGGAACCCCCAAACCAAATAGCGACACCGGCCTACCCGGGTCCGATGGTTTCGGGGCCCCGGTTTTCCTCCCGAACTCCGCCCCTCGTAGGACGGGCGGAGGTCCTCTCCGAGGCCCAGCGCCTCCTCTTCGGGGGGGAGGGGGGGGGCCCCCCTCTCCTGTTAATCGTCGCCGAAGGGGGCCTCGGGAAGACCATCTTCCTGGGAGAACTGGTGGGCCGGGCCCGGGACCGGAACATCTTCGTCCTGGAATCCCGGGCCCTCCCTTCCGAGACCCCTCAACCGTTCCTCCTCCTCCAGGAGCTCCTCCTGTCGGCTTCCCAGGAGCCTTCCCTCTCGGGTGGCCCGTCCGGTCCCCTTTCGGAGATGGGGCTCGCCGGCATCGGAGCGAGCGGCCGCGGGGTGGCCACATCGGGGGGATACCTCGGTCTTCTGCCTTTCTCCACCCCCACCGAGAGCGCGGAAGAGCGGGAGAACCGGCTCTTCGATCTTCTCGTGAGAGGGGCCCCGGAGGCCTCCGAGGGGAAGGTCCAGCTCTTCGACCGCGTGGCCTCCCACCTGGAGGACCTTCCGGCGGGTCGGACGCTCTGGCTCGTCCTGGACGACCTCCATCAGGCGGACCCGGCGTCGCTAGACTTCCTCGATTATTTCCTGCAGCGTAACCGGAATCGGGGATCGGTCCGGGTCGTGGCGAGCAGTCTGCCCGACACGAGCGCCCCGGCGCGGTTCCGGCAGCGTTGGCAGCGCTGGGGTCGGGAGGGGCTCCTGCGCACCCTCCTGTTGCGTCCCTTCACGGAGATCGAGGCGCGCACCTATCTTTCTCGCCTTTCCGACCGTCCCATTCCTGAGGCCCTCTTCACGCGCTGGTTCACGCTGAGCGAGGGGAACCCCGTGCTCCTGGAACAGCTGGCCCGCAGCGAGGGTCCGATGGGGAGTTCGGGAGGGGGGCCCGGTTCCGCTTCCGAGGGAGAGGGGTCCGGACCCTTCCCCCGAACCCGGTTCCTGGAACTCTCAGATCCCCTCAGGCGGATTCTCGCCTACGCGAGCGTCTTCGGGGGAGAGTTTGCCTTCCCCCTCCTTCTCGAGGCGACCGGCGAGGACGAAGAGGCCCTCGCGGAGGGGGTGGACGAACTCGTTCGGCAAGGGTTCTTGCGGGAACGAGGGGGGGAGGTCTACGAGTTCGCCGAAGAAGGGCTTCGGGCCGCGGTCTACACCGCGATGACCGAGATGAGGCGGCGCATCCTCCACCGCAAGGTGGCCCGGGCCCTCCAGGCCGATCCCCGCCCCGAGGAGTCAAAGCTCTCCGACCTGGCCCGTCACTTTTACCTGGCCCAGGAGGAGGCGCCCGCCCTGGACTACAGTCAACGGGCGGCGGAGCAGGCCACGGCCGCGCGAGACCACGCGAGCGCCATCGTCCACTGGAAACGCGCCCTGGAACTGGTCTCGCGAAGACATCCTCCCGCCCCGGACCTGGAAAGACGTCTGCGGATGCAACTGGCGCTCTCGCTGGAGGCCGCGGGAGAGCCCGAACAGGCCCGTCGCCTCCTCGAGGATCTCCTGGGCCCCGGTCGGGACTCCGTCCCGGGAGCCTCACTCCCAGAGACAGGTCGGACCCTCCTGGCCTTGGCCCGGGTCCTGAGTCATCTGGGGGACTGGAAGGGGGCGAAGAGGCGAGCGTCCGAGGCCCTGGACCTCCTCGGGGGTCCCGAGGAGGCCCGGGCGCGGGGGGGCGCCCTCGAGATCCTCGCGACCGCCGCGGCCTTCGTCCAGGACCACCGGCAGGCGGCGGAACTCTGGGCCCGGGCCCGCGAAGAGTTCGAAAAGGCGGGCGCCGAGGCGGAGGCCACTCGGGCCCGCCTCGAGGAGATGGAGGAACGAGGGAGTCTCTCCGAGGTCCCCCCGGAAAATATCGGAAGGGAGTACCGAGAGGTGATCGCCGAGCTCTCCCGCCGGGGAGAGGAATCGCTCGCGGCGCTCGTGGCAAACAATTACGCGGTCTGGAAGATCCGGACCGGTCGACCCGAGGGAGCCGAGGCGATCCTGAGGGAGGCTCTGGAGCACGCCCGGCGTAGCCACGACCGGTGGCGTATCGGCTGGGTCCTTCTCAACCTGACCGACCTTCTCCTGTCTCAAGGACGGGGATCGGAGGCCGAAGCGCTCTTGTCCGAGGCCACCCCGGTCCTGGAGCGCGTGGGGGACCGTCGGGCCCGGGGGGCCCGGGAACTCCTCCGGGGCCGTCTCCTGATGCAGCGGGGGGATTGGGCCCCCGCGGAAGTGGCCCTCTTGGAGGCGAGCCGCATCGCCCGGGACACGGGGCTAGAGGCGGACGAGCTCGAGTCCCTGTTCCGCCTGGCGCAGCTGTACGCGCACCGGGGAGACCTCGACCGGGCCCGAAAGATTCTCGAAGGTCTCCGGCGCCGCGACTTCCCCCGCTTCCATCCCGAGCTCGAAGGGGAGGTCCAGAACCTGGCCCGGGAGCTGTCGGTTCCCCCTCCCGCGGGTCCGGGAGGGAGTTGAAGTGGCCGGCCCCTCCCCCCGACGTCGGGCCCGGCCCGAGAGAAGATTCCCGACCCCTCTGCCCCGTCGCCGCCTGGCCCGCTCCCTTCGGGAGTTCCTCCGGGAGGACCGGGCCCATCAGGATGTCACGACCCGGACCGTGATCCCTCCTCGGACGAGGGCCGAGGCCATCCTCGAATCGCAAGCGTCCGGTGTCGTGAGCGGACTGGAGGCGGCCCAGGTCCTCGCCGAGGAGCTGGGCCTGGAGACCATCCGCCATGTCCAGGATGGCTCGACGGTCCGCCGGGGAACCCGTCTGTTAACTCTCCGGGGGGACGCCCGACGCATCCTGTCCGCCGAAAGGACCCTGGTCAACCTGGTGATGCATCTCTCCGGCGTCGCCACCGAGACCTCCCGCCTCGTCCGGGCCGTGGAGACCGTGAGCCCCGGATTGACGGTGGCCGCGACACGCAAGACTCTCCCGGGCCTTCGCGACCTGGAAAAGAGGGCGGTCTTTCACGGGGGGGGAGATCCGCACCGGCGGGACCTGGCCTCCGCCATCCTGATCAAGACGAACCATCTGACTCTGGTCCCCTTGCGTCAGGCCGTGCGTCGGGCCGTCCAGAGAGCTCGACAGAGGGGTTCCCGCCGTCTGGAGGTGATGGTCGAGGTGCGGTCCCTGGAGGAAGCGCGGGAAGCAATCGGGGCGGGAGCCGATCGCCTCCTTTTGGACAATTTTTCGCCCGCGGAGGCTCGGCGGACGATCCAGGTCTTGGAGGAAGAGGGACTCCGGGAACGGGTCACCCTGGAGGTATCGGGGGGGATCTCCCTTCGGACGATCCGCCGGTACGCCCGGACGGGGGCGGACATCGCCTCGGCGGGGTCCATCACCCACTCGGCCCGGGCCCTCCCCGTTCACCTCGTGGTCCGGCCCTGGGGCTCCCGGCGGAGAAGCCCACCTCCCTCGCCCCGCTCCACCCCCGAAGCCGGGACCTCCGCCCTCTGAGCGGTTTGTGGACCCGTGCGGAAAGGGGGGGAGCCCGGTCCCGCACTCCCGGAAGGTCTTATGGGCTCGGCCCATCCCACTCTGACGCTCAGGGGGGGGTCGGATTGGATCTCAGGGCGGAGGTCCAGGAGTGGAAGAGAAGGCGCCAGGCGATCCTTCTCGCCCACAACTATCAGCTCCCGGAGGTTCAGGATGCCGCGGACCATGTGGGGGACTCCCTCTACTTGTCCCGCCAGGCCGCCCGCTCCGACGCCCGGGTGATCGTTTTCGCGGGGGTGCGTTTCATGGCGGAGACCGCCAAAATCCTCGCCCCCGACAAGACCGTCTTGTTGCCGGACCTGGAGGCGGGTTGTTCCCTCGCGGATTCGATCACCCCTGAGCAGCTTCGGCGATGGAAGGAGGAGCACCCGGGGGCGGTCGTGGTCAGTTACGTCAACACCTCGGCCGAGGTCAAGGCCCTGAGCGACTATTGCTGCACCTCCTCCAACGCGGTGGAGATCGTGGAGCGGATCCCGCCCGATCGGGAGATCCTGTTCCTCCCGGACCTGTTCCTGGGCCACTATGTTCGGCGCCGGACGGGCCGACGGAACATGCACATCTGGGTGGGGGACTGCTTCGTTCACACCCGAATGAGACCGGAGACCGTGGCCCGGCAACGCCGGGAACATCCGGGGGCCGAGCTCATCGCCCACCCCGAGTGCGGATGCAGCACCGAGGTCCTCCCGGTCGTCGACCGGGTCTTGTCCACCGACGGCATGCTGCGCTACGCCAGCGAGACCCGTTCGCCGGAAGTGCTCGTGGCCACGGAGGTTGGGATCCTCCACCGGATGCGTCGGATCAATCCCACGACCCGCTTCGTTCCGCTGTCCGAGGAGGCGGTCTGCCCTTTCATGAAAAAAACAACGCTGGAGCGGGTTCGGGACTCCCTCGCCCGGATGGAGCACCGCATCGAGCTTTCCCCGGGCATCCTCGAGAGAGCCCGCCGTCCCCTGGAACGGATGATCGCCGGTTGACGGGTCCCTGAGATCCCTTCCCGCGGTTGGCCGGCAGACGATCGGACAGCGGTCGGAACTCCCAGCCTCCCCGGTGAAGAGCCCGTCCTTGTCGGGGTGGGCCGACTCGGGTCCTGAATAGGAAGGGACCCTTCGAGAGGGGAGCTCACCGGGGGTGATGGGGAGACACGGTTTCGACCCTCCCCTTTTCCCTCCTCTTCGAGGGCCGGAGGGCTTGAGCGGGCCGCTGGGCGAGACGTGGGAGAGATCGAGGGGGCGGGGGCCGGGAGGTTCCCGGCAGGGTCGGAGCCGAAGGTTCTTGGGACAGGAAATGGGTATTGACGACGCTTGTAGGTAAGAGCCACGCCCTCCGAGCGATGCCCACGGCCAGACGAAGGCGATCGAGTTCCTCGGGGATCCGGGGGCGCCCGGAGAGGATCCAACGGACCCCCCTATCGCCTCCGGCCCGGACCTGAGAGGCGGGGGGGATCACGTCTTTCTCGGTGACCGCGAGCTCCTGGACCCCGGTCTTCGGTCCGGCGTCCGAACCCGGGGGCGGACGAGGGGAGGCCTTTGGGTCCTCACTTGTCTCGAGATGGGAGAAGAAGGTGGGAAGGGAGAAATTTTCCCGGTCCGACGCCGGTCCTCCGGGAGGGTCGCCGGATTTTCCCGTTCTCTCCGGGACGATCACAAGGTAGTCCGCCGGGGGGTCCAGAGCCGGGAGGATCCGCTGCAGGGTCCGCGGGGACCCCTCAAGCCCCAGATACGTGGCGACCCCCTCTCGGGTCCCCCGCAACTCTTGCGATAACCCTCGCCATTCTCCGGTACCTCGGGCCAGCTCTTCCGCCCGGACCACAAACCCCAGGGTCGCCAGACCCCCGCGGCGCGCCGCCAGGACCCACTCCTGTCTTTCCGCCTCCCCGCTGGACGCCGGCAGGTGGACGTGCCACTCCTGACGTACCTGGTCCTCCGAGACGAGCCCCGGCAGCGAACCCTTCTGGGCGAGGTCGATCTCGCCCTGGTCCTCCCGGATTTCGGGAGGAATCCAGGGAAGTCCGACCGCGGCATAGACATCCTCCTCCCGGGGGGCGGGCAAGAGCTCCCCCCCCTCCCGCGTGAGCCCGTACTCGTTGATCTTGATCCCCTTCTGGATGCCTAGGGTGCGCAGGTGGATGTTGTGGTCCTTGGACCCAGTGAAGTACTGCAGGGCCGCCCCGAAGGCCGGATCCGGGACCACACGCAGGTCCACCTGGACCCCGTCGCGAAGACGGACCGTGCTGCGTGTCTCTCCGTGGAGCCGGACCTCGGCCACCGAGGGAAGGTGAACAAACGCGTCCATGACCTTCCCGGGGTCGGAGGACGAGATTACGAGATCGAGGTCCCCCACCGTCTCCTTTCGCCGCCGTAAGCTACCGGCGAAGGAGACCTGCTCCCAGGGAACCCGGGAGGCCTTGAGCTCCCCCAGGACCAGGTCAGCCAAGCGCTGGGCCTCGGCCAGCGCGAGGCGGGAGGAGGGAGTCCCGGCCGCGTTCGTCTCCCGGATCCGCCTCAGGGCCGCCCGCCACAGCTCGATCCTCCGCGCTCCGATCCCGGCTTGGCCTTCGAGACGTCCTTCGTCGAGGGCCTTCTCTAGATCGGAGAGGTTGGTGATCTGGAACTCCCGGAAGAACCGACCCGCGGTCTTGGGGCCCACCCCCTCGAGTCGCAGGAGATCAAGGATCCCCGGTGGGTAGGAGGAGCGGAGGCGATCCAGGTATGAGATCCGCCCGGTCCGCACGTATTCCCGGATCTTCTCTTCCAGGGCTTCTCCGATCCCGGGGACCTCCCGCAGCCGGCCGCGAGCCAAGAGGTCGGAGACGTCCTCCGGGAGGGATTGGAGGGTCCGGGCGGCCCGGCGGTACGCTTCGGGCTTGAACCGGACCCCTTCCAGGTCCAGGAGATCGGCGATCTCGAAGAGAAGGGCGGCCAGCTCCTCGTTGCTCACGGGGGGCGTACAGTCCCCGGGAGGCTTGACCGTTCCGAGAGGGGGGCCAGAGACGAGGGGCGAGCGCGGTTCCTCTCCCCGGATCTCAGGGAGACAGTCCCGAGCCGGCGTCCATCCAGACCCTTCGGTCGACCTCCCGGAACCCGACCTTCCGGTAGAGGTTCAGGGCCGCCGGGTTGTCCGCCCGGGCGTAAAGGGCGACCGGCACGTGCTCCCTATGGGCCCGGGATAGGATGGTCTCCAGGACCGCCCGCCCCCCACCACGGCGGCGGGCCTCCGGCCGCGTGTAGACCCCCGCCACCAGCCATCCCCACGGGGTCCGGGCCTGGACCCGAGCGACGGAGAGGATTTCCTCCGGCGGGCCCTCCACGGCGGCAAAGACAAGGTCCTTCTGCAGGTTCAATCTGGCATAGGCTTCGAGCAGACCCTCCCCGGGGTGTTCCGCCACGAGCCGGTTCAGAGCGTCCCGGTGGCGTTCCTCGAGCTGGACCGCTCGGACCGCCGGGGAGAGGTCCTCGCGTTGGGGGACGGGCCCGCTGTGAAGGAGACCGAAGAGTTCGTAGGAACGGACGGGACCCCGGACCCGGTCCACCACCGGGACCATCGGAGGGGGCCCCACCACCACGAGGGGACGGGGCGGGAGCAGCCGAACGGCCGGCTCGGGGTCGGAGAGGTCCCCGAACCAGTGCACGACAGGGACCTGAGGGTTCCCGAACCAGTAAAGGGCATACCCTTCGCGCCGGCCTGCTCGCCGGAATCGGACAAAATGGACCGGGGCCCGGGGATCGGTCCGGTCTTTCCAGGACAATAGATGGGGAACCGGATCCTCTCGGAGCCATGCCTCGAGCTCCTCGAGGGGTAAGCCCTCCACACATTCCATGACACAGGCCCCCCCGGGGTCTCGCGAATCGCCACGGAAACCCCGCGACCGAGGGCCGTCTCACGCTCCCGCCGAGCCATTCCCTACGAAGGAATGAAGCTAGCCCGGAGGTCTCTTTGAGGACAGGGTTATGCGAACCCCCGCGTAGTCCCTGACCATGGCCTCGGAAGGGTTTGCGTCCCGCTCGCCCACCCTGGGGCCACATCTGGAGGAACTGGCCCGCCGTTTCCCCTATGAGAGATCGCTCGCGTGGGATCCGGTCCGCTTCCTCCAACCCTACCGGGGACGGAAGCAGTCCGCCGAAATCCTGGGCCTGGTCGCCTCCACGGTCGCCATCGGCCACGTGAAAGCGATCAAGGCCTCTCTGGAGGCCCTCTTGGATCGGATCGGACCGGATCCGGAAGCGTTCCTGGAGAGCTTCCCCGTCCGGGATTGGAGGACCCACCTCGCTCCGTGGCGACACCGCTGGATCCGGGCAGATCAGATGGGATTTCTGTTCTTGCGGTTGCGGGAGCTTTACGCGGCCTTTCCCGGGGGTCTGGAGGAGGTCTTTCGCCAGGGGCTCGGGCCCGAGGGGGATTTCGCCCCCGGTCTCTCGGCACTCTCGCGCGCGTTGCGGGAGGGGAGCTTGGAGGGAGCGCCGGCAAGGCCGGAACCCCCGGCGGGGTATCGGGCGCTCTTCCCCGATCCGGCCGGCGCGGGCCGGCCGGCCTGCAAACGGCTGTGTCTTTTCGTCCGCTGGATGGTCCGCCGCCCTCCCCCGGACCTCGGCGTGTGGCGTTCGGTCTCGCCGGCCGTCCTGCGCATCCCCCTCGATACCCATGTCTACTGGATCGCCCGGCACCTGGGGCTCACGAAGCGCCGGACGCGCGGGTGGAGAACGGTGGAGGAGATCACCCAGGCCCTGAGGACCTTTGATCCGCAGGATCCCGTGCGTTACGATTTCGTCCTCGCCCACACCGGCATCTCCGGGGATTGCCCGAAGGCTCGGGACCCCGGGATCTGCGGATCTTGCGCGGTCCAACCCGACTGTGACCTCTGGAGAGGCCGTCCGCGGCGGGGGGCCGGGCGAGCGTCCCGGAATCTCAAGGGACCGAGGGTACGCCCCCCCGCGGAGGAGACCATTCCCTCTTCAGGGAGGTTTCCCCGGGGGTGGGGGGGACCCGAAGGCTTCGGCGAAGGTACAGGGAGTTAACCAGGACCGAGGTGCTCGACAGTCCCATGGCCAGGGCCCCGAGCATGGGGAGGACGTTGTACATGGCCAGGGTAAACAGAGGTACCAGGACCCCGGCGGCGATCGGGAGGAGAACACCGTTGTAGCCCAAGGCCCACCATAGGTTTTGACGGACCTTTCGCACGGTGGCCCGGGCCCAAAGCAGGGCGCGGGCCACATCCCGGAAGTCTCGACGGAGAAGGACCACATGGCCCGCCTCCCGGGCCACATCGGTCCCGCCGCCGATGGCGATCCCCACGTCCGCGGCCGTGAGGGCGGGAGCATCGTTGATGCCATCCCCCACGAACGCCACCGTGTAACCCTCGTTTCGCCATTGCCGGATCCGCTCGAGCTTCTGGGAGGGGGTCTGTCCCCAGAGCGCCTCCGCCAGACCGAGCCTCTCGGCCACACGTCGAACCGGACCTTCCTGGTCCCCCGAAACCAGGATCACCCGGATCCCCAAGCTCCTCAGCCAGCGGACCCCCTCCTCGCTCTCCGGAAGGAGGGAATCCTCGAAGAAGAGGGCACCCGCCACGCGGGATCCGACCTTGACGACCGAGACCGTCTGACCCCGCTCCTGGGCGCCCCGCCAGAGATCCTCCAGGCCTTCGGCCGCGAGGTCCGCCGGGTCGGCCGTTCCCAGGAAGACCTCCTTGCCTTCCCAGAATCCCGAGATGCCGAGACCGGGAAGGACCTTAACCGCCTCCACAGGGGCCGGGGCGATTCCCTCGTCGTGAGCCGCCTGAAGTACGGCTTGGGCCAAGGGGTGCTCCGAACCGCTTTCCAGGCCGGCCGCGATCGCCAGGAGATGGGATCTCTCCTCGGAGAGAGGGTGGACCTCCACGAGCCGGGGGGTCCCCGCGGTCAGGGTCCCCGTCTTGTCGGTGAGGACCACGTCGACCCGATCGAGTCGTTCCAAAGCCCCCCGCCCCTTGAACAGGATCCCATCCTCGGCCGCCCCCGTCGTTCCCACCATTAACGCGGCCGGTGTGGCCAGGCCGAAGGCGCAAGGACAGGCCGTGATGGCCACGGTAACGAAGACAAGGAGCGTCACGGCCAGGTCCGCCGAACCCAGGAAGTGCCAGGCTAGCGAGGAAGCCACCGCAAGCGCCAGGACACCGGGCACGAAGCGCTCGGCGATGCGGTCGGCGAGCTGGCTCAGGGGCATGCGGTCGGTCTCGGCGTCCTGGACCAAGCGCCCGATCTCGGCGAGGAAGGTGTCCTCCGCGACGGCCTGGGCCTCGATCTCGAGGGGTCCGGGACCGTTGATCGTTCCCGCGAGGACCCGGTCCCCCGGGGCCTTGCGGACGGGCCCCGGCTCCCCCGTCAGGAGAGCCTCTTCCACAGAGGATTCCCCCCGGATCACCAGTCCGTCGCACGGGATCGAGCCTCCGGGGAGGACCCGAAGGCGATCCCCCGGCCGGATCTCCTCCAGGGGAACCTCCTCCTCGACCCCATTGCGGATCCGCAGGGCGCGGGCCGGCAGCCGTTCCCGCAGGCGAAGCAGCGTTCCGGCGGCCCGGTCGCGGACCCCCCTCTCGATGTAATTGCCGGCGAGGATGAGGGTGATGATGAGGGACGACGCGTCGAAATAGAGGTCCCGGGGCAACCCTCCGATCCCGAGCAGGGCCACCACGCTATAGCCATAGGCCACCGAGGATCCCACGGCCACCAGGACGTCCATGTTCCAGTGGCGGGACCGGACCGCGTCCGCGAGCCCCCGATAGAAATGCCATCCGGGGTAGAACTGGACCACGCCCGCCAAGAGGGCCGCGGTCTCCGCCCCCTCGGGGACCCGAGGACCGTAGGTCAGCGCCAAGACCCCCACGGACAGGACGGCCCCTACGGCGAGCCGCGCCTTCAGGGACCGCAGTTCCCGTCGGGGCTCGGCGAAGGTCTCCAGACAGGATCGGGAGCAGAAGTAGTAGGTCCGGTTGTCCCGGACCAGGCGAAGGTCCGCGGTGGCCTCTTCCACCGTCATACCGCAAACGGGGTCGGTGGCCATGTTCCTCAGACCCGGGTCTGCCCCCCGTGAGCGCAACGTGCCGGCCTAGCGGGGGTCAGAGGGGGCCCTCAAAGGTCTCCGGGATTCCCAGGCGCGACGACAGGATTCGGCGCAGAAGTACACCGTCTGGCCCCCCGCTTCGTACCGAAAGGGAGTCTTCTCGGTGTCCACCACCATGCCGCAGACGGGATCCTTGACCTTCGCCATGCCCTCTCCCTTCCGACCGGCCCCATCCCGGAAGGGCTCATGAAGGTGAACTCCCCCCTCCGGGGGCGAAAGGCGACCTCCGTTCGTCTCTCAGGAACAGCCGCTCGTGGCCCCGCACTGGGTGCAGGCGTAACAGGTCCCGCTGCGGACCATGATCCCCCCGCAGTAGGAGCAGGAGGGGGCGTCCTCGGTGGCATCGATCGCCGCGGCCCCCTCGGGGCTGGCGTTCCCGAAGGTCTCCAGCGGCTTGACGGAGGGAGGAGGGGACAAGGGGCTGACCTGAGGGGAGGTGGTCCCTTCCTCCCCCGACTCCAATCCTATGCTCCGGCGCTCGGCGGGGGTCAGGAACGTCAGGGCCAGCCAGCGGGCCACGTAGTCGGGGATGCTCTTGGCGATCCGGATCTGCGGGTTGCTGGTCATGCCCGACGGCTCGAACCTCATATGGGCGAGCTTGCGGACCAGGTCCTTCAGGGGAACCCCGTGCTGCAACGCCATGCTCATGGAGATTCCCAGGGAATCCATCAGCCCGTTCACCGTGGACCCCTCCTTGGTCACCCGGAAGAAGACCTCCCCCGGACGGCCGTCTGGGTAGAGACCAACGGTCACGTACCCGTCATGGCCCCCAACCGAGAAGTGGTGGGTGATCGCCTGCCGATTGTCCGGGAGGCGTTCGCGGATGGGCAGTTTCGGGGTCGCCGGCGCGGCCCGGGACCCGGCGGCCTCGTACGGCTGGCTCGCCTTGCAGCCGTCCCGGTAGATGCTGACGCACTTGACCCCCAGGTGCCAGGCCTCCAAGTAGATCTTCTCGACGTCCCCAACGGTGGCTGAGTTCGGGAGGTTGATGGTCTTGGAGGCGCTGCCGCTCAGGAAGGGCTGCACCGCCGCCAGCATCCGCAGGTGGCCGCGGGGCGAGATCGTCCGGGAGGACCCGGCCGAACCGAGGGCGGTATCGAAGACCGCAAGGTGCTCCGGTCGCAGGCCGGGAGCCCCCTCGATCGTTCCCTTCTCCTCGACATGGCGGACAATCCCGTCGACGACCTCGGGAGCGTAACCGAGGGCCCGGAGCCCCTCCCGGACGGTCTGATTAACCATCCGGATGGTCCCTCCCCCGACGAGGTTCTTGACCTTGACAAGGGCGAGCTCCGGCTCGACGCCCAGGGTATCGCAGCCCATGAGGAGACCGATGGTGCCGGTAGGGGCGATGACGGAGATCTGGGCGTTGCGGTACCCCCATAGTTCCCCCTCCTGACGGCACGCCTCCCAACTTCGACGCGCTCGGTCCACGAGGGAAGAGATGCGGGGATCCGAGGAGGACAGGCGGGACGCCGCGTCCCGGTGCTTGCCGATGACCCGAAGCATGTCGGAGCGGTTGCGCTCGAAGCCGGCGAAGGGACCCAACCGGCGGGCGATGTCGGCGCTCGTTCGGTACCCCTCGGCGGAGAGCAGGGCCGTGAGGGCCGCGGCGAGGGTCCGGGCCTCCTCCGAATCGTAGGGGAGGCCGAGGCGCATCAGCAGAGAGCCCAGGTTGGCGTACCCCAGACCCAGGGGACGATAATCGTGGGAGTTCTGGGCGATGGCCGCGGTGGGATAGGAGGAGGCGTCCACCAGGATCTCCATCGAGAGGATGAATGTCCTCACGGCCCCGAGGAAGAGTTCGACGTCGAACTCCCCGTCTGGCGTGAGGAACTTCGTGAGGTTCAACGAGGCGAGGTTGCAGGCGGAGTCGTCCAGGAAGAGGTACTCGGCGCACGGGTTCGAGGCGTTGATCCGTCCGCTCTTCGGGCACGTGTGCCAGTCATTGATCGTGTCATCGTACTGCAGCCCTGGGTCCCCCGATCGCCAGGCCGCCTCAGCCATCTGGTGGAAGAGCTCATCCGCCCGGTAAGTCCGAAAGACATGGGAGGGGTCCGTGACGAAGTGGGTGGACCACGGCCCCTTCTCGACGACGGCGCGCATGAAGGTGTCCGTCACCCGGACCGAGTGGTTGGCGTTCTGGTAGGCCACCGACGCGTAGGCGCTGTCCGGATCGGTGCCGTCAAAGTTGGGGCTGTACCCTTCCCGGATGAGGGCCTGGGCCTTCTCCTCTTCGCGCACCTTGCACAGGATGAACTCCTCGATGTCGGGGTGGTCGACGTTGAGAATGACCATCTTGGCCGCCCGTCGAGTCGTGCCCCCGCTTTTGATGACCCCGGCAAAGGCGTCGAAGGCCCTCATGAACGAGACCGGCCCACTCGCGATCCCGCCCCCGGCCAGCTTCTCGTGGGAGGAGCGCAGGGGGGACAGGTTGCTGCCCGTTCCGCTCCCGCCCTTGAAGAGCATCGCCTCGCTCTTGGCCAGGTTCAGGATGGATTCCATGGAATCCTGGACGGATTGGATGAAGCAGGCCGAGCATTGAGGGGGTTCCCGGACCCCGACATTGAACCAGACGGGGGAGTTGTGGGAGCCCATCTGGTTCACGATGAGCCAGGACAAATTGTCCTCGAGGACCCTCGCCTCCTCCGGGGTGTCGAAGTACCCCAGGGCGAGCCCCCTTTCGGCGATCCAGCGGGTGACCCGCCGGATCATGGCCTCGACGCTCTTTTCCCTCTCCCCCTGAACGAGGCGAAAGTACTTCGAGGCGGCGATGTTGACCGCGGTCTCTCCCCAGGAGGCCGGCACCCGAATGCCGCGGGCCTCGAAGATGATCTCCCCCGCGGGGTTCCGGATCACCGCGTCCTGGGTCTTCCATTCCACCTGGTCGAAAGGTCCCACACCTTTCGGCAGGAGGCGCGGAAGGGGGATCGGCTCGTGGGACCGCCCCACCGGAGGGCGAGCGTGGTTATCGGTCAGATGGGAAACGCCGTTGCGACGCCGTGTGGCGGCCATTTGATTTCCTCCCCAGGATGTGCCGGTCCAGACTCGCCGATGGACGGTCCGAGCGGACGAGGTACCCCCCGAGAGGCCGGACCAGATAAAGGGACCCCCCTCCCCATGAGGCGGGCGGAGAACTCGAGGTTCCCGGCAGGCCGTCCGCTCCGATCTGAGATCCTCGACAAGTCATTTCCTTGGCGGACGGAACAAACCGAAAATCAGGTATTTGGGACCTTTGCGGCTAAATGCGTGTCATTTCTGGGAACGGGCCCCTTCCGCCCCTCCTACGCCCTTCGAAGAGCACCTTCCACCGCCCCTCGGACGCCACCCAACGCCCTTTCCGAAAGACATGCGACGGGGGTCGCAGCCCGAACCGGTAGGGGATCTCCTCGACGCGGGAGGCGGGAAAGACCACCACATCCGCCTCCCGCCCGGGGAGGACCTCCCCCGCGCGACCGCCAAGCCCTATGGCCCAGGCGGCGTTGACGGTGGCCGCCACCAGGGCTTCGCACGGAGTGAGCCGGGCCCAGGGAACGGAGAGACCCACGACCACGGGAAGCGCCTCGATCCAGGAGGTGGGAGAGAGGTCGGTCCCGAGGGCGACCGCCACCCCGGCGTCGGCCAGTTCTCGGCCCGGGGGCCGGCGCTGGCCCCCCGTGGAGAGGGCCGTTCCCGGGAGGATCACGCCCACCACACCAGCCCGTGACAGGGCCTCCATGTCGGAGGGCTCGCAGTGCAGGAGATGGTCGGCCGAGACGGCGGGCAACGCGCTGGCCAGGAGGCTCGCCCCGGTCCGACCCAGCTCCTCGGCGTGGATCTTGGGGGCCAGGCCGACCTCGATCCCCGCCCGCAGGATCCGCTTCGCCTCGGGCACGGAAAAGTACCCCTCATCGCAGAAGACATCGTTGTACCGGGCGAGGCCGCGGCGGGCCACCTGGGGGATCTGACGGTGGATGAGGTCGTGCAAGTACTCTCGCCGGGAGAGCCCGGGCGGAACGGCGTGGGCCCCGAGGAAGGTGGGGACCAGGGTGAGCCCCGTCTCCCGGGAGAGGCGAGGCACGAGCTTCAGGAGCCGGAGCTCGTGGGCCAGATCGAGGCCGTAGCCGCTCTTGATCTCGAGGGCGGTGGTTCCCCAGGCAAGACAGCGACGCAGCCGGTCTTTTGTCTCCTGTCGCAGGCGCCGATCGTCCGCCTCCCGGGTCTGTTGGACGGTCTTGAGGAGCCCTCCTCCTGACCGGGCGATCTCCGAATAGGTGAACCCGCGGGCCTTGAGCTCCTGTTCCTCCCATCGGGAGCCGGCAAAGATCGCGTGGGTATGGGCATCCACGAGCCCCGGGAGCGCGACCGCCCCCGACAGTTCGAAGCGCCGGGCCCCCGGGCGCAGACGGATCGAACGGGAGGCGAGCCGGGAGCGACCGACCCAGGTGATCACCCCCCGATCAAACGCAATCGCGGCCCTTTCGACGCGGGAGACCGTCCCGAGGGCCTCTCCGCGACGAGGTCCGGGGGGGCCGGCCATCGTCGCGACCTCCTCAAGCTCGGTGAGGAGCGTGTCCGCCGTGGGGACCGGCACGGTCATCACCTCTGACGAAGGAGATGCTCCAGGAGGTCCCGGGACGCTTCGGTGGCGGGGAAGATCTCCCGGGCCTCCGCCTCCAAAGGGCCGGTGTCCGGGTAACGGGAGGAGAAGTGCGTGAGGTACAGACGGCCGACCCGGGCGCGAAGGGCGACCTCGGCCGCCTGCCGGGCGGAGGAGTGTCCCCAGTCGTTGGCCTCGGACTCCAGTTCCCGACCGACCGTGGCCTCGTGAATCAGGACATCGGCCTCCTCGGCGAGGGCCTCGATCTCGGGGACCGGAGAGGTATCACCGGTGTATACGATCGAGCGTCCGCGCCGGGGGGGTCCCATCACCATCTCCGGGAGCACGGAGCGTCCGGCCCTTTCGACGGGCTCCCCTCGCTCGAGGCGGGCGAAGTCGGGGCCCCGGATCCCCCACTCCCGGCACTTGGCCTCGTCAAAACGCCCTCGCTTGGGTTTCTCCTCGATTCTCCAGGCCAGGGCCGGCACCGGGTGCCGGGCCCGGGCGGCCTGGACCGTGTAGCTCCCGAAGTCGAGAACCTCCCCGGGGGCCACCTCGTGGCCCTCCACGGGAAACTTCTGGGTGAAATATCCGAGGCTCAGGATCATGTCGAGGAAGTCCTTCGTCCGAAACGGACCGTAGATGTCCAAAGGTTCCTGCCGGTTGTTGAGGTTCATGCTCTGCAACAGTCCCGGCAGGCCCAGGAAATGATCCCCGTGGAAGTGGGTCAGAAAGATCCGCCGCACGCGCATGAAGGAGGTCCGCGACTGGAAAAACTGCCTCTGGGTCCCCTCCCCGCAGTCGAGGAGAAGGAGCTCCGAGTCCATGTCGAGGGCGATGGCGCTGGCGTTCCGGTCTTTGGTGGGCCAGGATCCCGCAGTCCCGAGAAAGGTGATCTGCACGGCTCGAGCGGGCAGGACAGGCGGGGGATAAAGGCCTCTCCTAAAGGGCGGCGAGCCGGGAGGACGCGGTGTGTTCCACCTCCTCGTTGGCCTCCCGGATGTGATGGACCGCTCGGGAGAACTCGGGAAGGGCGGGGCCGCGAATAGCCACGAGGAGCTTATCCTCCCCCGGCTGAGCGTAGGTGCGAAATCCGGTGCAGGCGAGGCTGAGGGCCACAGGTTCCGGGTGCGTCAGCACGTACGGGACGACGGCGCACGCCGGTCGACCGAGAAGGGGAACCTGGAACGGGTGGGCGCCCGTCGGGCTCGCGGCCTCCGCCACGAGCATCGCGGAGGCCGGTCGGACGAACAGGACGGCCACCGTGGGCGGGATGGGACGTTCACCCAGGGGCCCGTAGTACACGTACCGGGGGGGCTCCGAGAGATGAGGGATCCGGGACGGCTCCTGGGGTCGAAGATAGCCGGTCTCCTGCATCCGTCCCAGGGTGTCGGTGAGCCGTTGTCCGAGCTCCCCCTCGGGAGGGACCCCGAGGACGTAGGCCCCGATCTCGCAGGACCGATGGGAGGAAAGCTCCGCCCAGAAAGAGCGCCCTCGCCCCAAGCCCCAAAAGGTGCAGGAGGAAGGGACCGGATCGACATGGGCGGTGACCCCGGCGGGGGGGGACTCCAGGTACGAGATTTGGACCGGGGACTCCTCCAGCTCCAGGTCCTCGCGCAGGGCCTTTGCGATTTCGGCCAGGTCCATGGCGGGGCGGTCAGCGAACCGGACGGGATAACACTTTCCTATTGGAAAGCTGATATCGCATTTGAAATCGCTCGCGAGGATGGGAAACATGTGTAAGGCGAGGAGGGGGGAAGGGGTCGAGGGGGTTTCGGTGTTGGGGGCCGCCGGAGATATCATGCGCGGGGGAATCCGGCGGGTGTGATCCCCGGGAGACGACAGGGACCCCTACCCTACTTAGAACGCCATTGGTCGGCGATCCTTCGGGACCTGTCGGCCCGGGACCGGGAGCCGCGATGGTACCCGCACACATCGGAAGATATGGCCGAGGTCGGCCGGGACAGCATCGACCTGCTTGTCACTTCGCCCCCCTACCCGATGATCGCCCGGTGGGATCCTCTGTTCGCCTCCTGGTCCGGGCACTCCCTGGACGAATTCCGTCAACGGTCCGACGCCTTCGAACTGGCCCACCTCTGCCTCGACCGGGTGTGGAAGGAGTGCCGACGGGTGGTCCGGCCCGGCGGGATCGCGGCCATCAATGTGGGGGACGCTACGCGAACCTGGGACGGACGGTTCCGATGTTTCCCCAACCACGGCCGGATCCTTCAGTCCTTCCTGAGGCTCGGCTTTGAGCCTCTGGTCCCGATCCTCTGGAAGAAGCCAACCAACAAGCCGAACGCCTTCCTCGGGAGCGGTTTCCTCCCCCCGAACGCTTACGTGACCCTCGATTGCGAGTATATCCTCCTCTTCCGGGCCCCCGGTCGAAGGCGCCATCCCCCCCACGATCCCCTCCGGTACGCGAGCGCCTTTTCGCGGGCGGAGCGGGACCTGTGGTTCTCCCAGATATGGACAGTCCCGGGATCCCGTCGGGCCGGCCACGACGCCTCCTTCCCCGAGGAGATCCCTGAGCGGCTGGTGCGGATGTTCTCCTGCCTGGGGGACACGGTCCTCGATCCGTTCGCCGGCTCCGGAACGACGCTAAAGGTGGCCACGGCCTGGGGTCGCCGCGCCATCGGTTACGACATCGGTCCCGAATCGGACCCCGGAATCCATCCTAGACCCAGAGATCGGATTGCGGTCCCCTCGGCGGAATCGGTCCTCGAACGGATCCGACGCCGGTACGCGGACGCCGTCGGGGAGGGACGGGGACCTCGGGTGACGGAGGCCTTGAAGGCGAGGGATTCATAGAAGTGACTCTGTCCCCCGGAGGGGAAGGTCGGATGTTCGACATAGACCCGCGGCTCCTCCTGGGAGCGTTCCTGATCGTCGTCCTCCTCGCGGGCGCCTCCGTTCCCCTTCCTGCGGGGGGTTCTCCCCCCCTTCCCACGGCCGGAACGGGCCCGTCGGGGAAATTCACCATCGTTTGGAGCAACGAGACGACCTACGGTCCCCCGGCCCTGGCCAACGCGAGCGCCGTCTGGGAGGGTTCGTCGGGGTATGCGCTCCTGTTCGGGGGTCAGGAACCCGGGGGCCTGCTGTCCAACTCGACCTGGCTCTGGGCCGATTCGATGCAGCCGACCTGGTTCAATGACAGCGCGGGAGGGGTCGCGCCCTCGGCCCGGTCCTTAGCTTCGCTCGCGTGGGACTCGGAGAACGGATATGCCCTCCTTTTCGGAGGCCGCCAAGGGACCCGGGCGCTCGGGGACACGTGGGGGTTTCACCCTTCCACCTTCTGGCAATATCTTTTCCCCTCAGTCTCCCCCTCACCTCGGTGGGGTTCTGCCCTCGTTGACGATCCCACGCTGGGGTCGGTCCTCCTCTTCGGAGGTCAGAACTCCACTTCGTTCTTCAACGACACGTGGTCCTTTCGCCTAGGCACCTGGAAGGCCCTCACGCCCCGCCGGTCCCCCTCCCCTCGAGCTGAGGCGGCCGTCGCCTATGACCCTGAGACCGCCTCCGTTTACCTCTTCGGAGGACGGGGTCCGACGGGCCCCTTGGGAGACCTCTGGGAGTTCTCTAACGGGACCTGGTCGGAACTGTCCCCCGGCGGGGTCGGGGGGCCGACCCCCCGTTACGCCGCGGACCTCCTCGTCACCGGGGACGGGCGGCTCGTCCTCGTGGGGGGGGAGACCTCCCAGGGGCCCGTCGCCGACTTCTGGATCTGGCAGGATTCCCGCTGGTGGAACGAGAGCGCGAACGCCACCGGATTCCCGCCCACGGCGGGAGCGGCGGCAGTTCCCTCCGGGGACCTGGGAGCGAATTTCTACTGGGTCTTCGGGGGCTGGCCTTTCCGCGGGCCCGATCTGGAAACGTGGCTCCTGTATCTGCCCGACGGGGGCACCCCCGGCAACCTCGGGGTCCAGATCCGGGCGACCCCTTCGCAGGGGAGCGCTCCCCTGTCGGTGACGTTTTCCGCTCAAGTGAGCGGGGGGAACCCCCCGTACTCCTATCTCTGGAATTTTGGGGATGGGAGTTCCGGCTCGACGCTCGCCCAGCCGGTCCATGTCTTTGAGCGTCCGCAACAGTACCAAGTGAGCCTCACGGTCCGGGACTCCTTGGGTCATACCGCCACCGCGACGCTCTACGTCTCGGTCTTTGCAGCCCCGGCGGGAGGTCCGCCCCGAACGTGGGAAGAGTCCCTGGGGCTCCCCCTCCTCTTCGCCCTGATCGGGATCGGGATCGGGGGAGGGGTGGTTTGGCCCCTCCTCCAGGTCCTGGATTCGCGACGATCCGCCCGTCGGCTGTGGCGCGGAGAGCTCCGGGACATCCGGCGATCCTGGGCCCGGAATCGAAGCCCCTGGCGAGAAGCGGTCCGCATGGCTCCCCCGGGCGAACGGGTCCGGAGCCTTCTTCGCTGGTGGAAGGGTCGCCGCCCGACCGGAGAACTGCAACCCCCGTGGGGACGACGGGCGCTCGGACTGCTCCAGTACGCCGCAAGACGCGTCGTTCTGGCCATTGGCCAATTGGTCCTCGTCGTCGCGGTCATCTTCCTCCTGGGAACGGTGATCCCGGCGGAATTCTCCACGACGGCCCCTCCCCCTTCGGGTCCCCCCCTCACGATCTGGGCCAACTACCTTCACCAGTTCGCCTCCTTCGTCGTGAATCTCCTCACGGGCAACTGGGGCTTCACGAGCGCGGGAGGGGAAGGGTTACCGGGGGCTCCGATGCCCTGGACCCAGTACGTGCTCTACCATCTCCCACCCAGTTTCGAAGTGGGAGGCGTCGCCTTCCTCCTGAGTCTGGCTGTGGCCTACCCTTTGGGGCTGTGGTCAGGATGGCGCCGGGGGAGGGGTGTGGACCAGACCACCCGAGCCCTCTCCCTCGTGGGCCTCTTCCTACCCGTGTACGTCCTCATCCTGAGCCTCATCGGCCTGCTGTACCTTCCCTACTACCAAGCCCTGGGAACCCCTCCCTTCGGGAACCTTCCCCTGGATACCTGGTTCGACCAGAACATGGGAGGGGTCCCCTCCTGGATCGGGATTGGGGGGAACACCTCTCCCACCGGCTTTCCTGTGATCGACGCCGCCCTCCATGGGGCCTGGGCCCTGGACCTGGTCCTGTGGCTGGAGGTCCTCCTGCCGGCGAGCCTTCTCGCGCTCGTGTTCAGCGGGATCTTCCTTCGCTATCTGCGCCTGGCGACGGCCGAGGTTCAAGATTCCCTGCAGACCTCCTTGTTGCGCGCCCGAGGCCTCCGCGAACACGACATCCTCTGGAAGCACACCTCGCGCCGGGTCCTGCCGCTCTACGTGGCGGTCTTCGGGCAGACCTTCCCGGTGTTCGTCCTCGTGCAGGCCGTGACCGAGGTGGTGTTCAATTTCCACGGACTCGGCTACGCCCTCCTGGTCGAGGCGACCACGGGGTTCAAGGTCGGGATCGTGGTCAACGCCGCCACTCCCGTGGGGAACATCCTGCAGGTCTTCCTCGTGATCCTCGCGGGCCTTCTCATCGGGGGAACGACCGTGGCGGACATCGTTTCCAAGGCCCTGGACCCCCGCTCCTACTCGGCCCGGGGAGGGGGGGCGGAGCTTACCGGGCCCCGGGGAGGTTGGCGCGAGTCTCTTCGACGAGGCTTTCGAAAGAGGCCCCTGCCCCCCTCGATCCTCGGTCGCCCTATGTCCGAGGTTACGACGCAGCGCCTGCGGGCGGCGCGCCGACACGGATGGCTCGCGGTCCGACGCTGGTGGACCGGCCCGTCCCTGGCCGCGGGGACCCTGCTCCTCGGGCTCTTTGCCGCGTTGGCCGTGGACGCCGTCCTCCGGTTCGGCTCCTCGGTGGGAAACCTCCCCGTCGACCCGTCGGTGGCCTACGCCCTGGGGCCGCCCAGCCCTCCCACCCTCAATCTCTTCCCGTGGTACCCCGGTCCCCATCCCCTGGGGGAGACGGGTCTCCTGGGTCAAGATGTCTGGGAGGGATTGCTCAAGGGGACTCCGTGGGACCTGCTCATCGTCGTCTCGGTCCTGCTCCCCTCGCTATTCATCGGTCTCCTGGTGGGAGGTTACGCCGGCTTGAGAGGAGGACGCGTGGACGACCTCCTGATGCTCATCGGGGACACCTTCCTGTCGATACCGGCCTTTGTGATGGTGGTCCTCGTGGCCGACGGCCTGTTCTCGGGGACCATCACGGGCCTGCCGGCCACCTGGAAGCCGGTGGGGTTCGGCCTGAGCCTGGTGGCGGTCCTCTGGGCGCCCTACGCCCGATCCGTCCGGTCCCGGGCCCGGGCCGTCTCGCAGGAATCCTATGTGGAGGCCTCCCGCGCGGGGGGGGCGGGCCCTTGGCGATTGCTCTGGAGGCATGTGCTCCCCAACAGCGTCTCCCCCGCCCTCTCCGAAGTCCCAGTCACCGTCAGCACGATCCTGTTCCTCATGGCCCTCCTCCAATACGCGGCCCTCGCTCTTCCCGGGCTCTCCCTGTCGGCCGCGAGCCTCTTCTCCAATGTCAACTTCCCCGAGTGGACCTGGATTCTTGCCACCGGCGCCAGCGCTTGGCAACCCCCGCAGACCGGGGCCGACCCCTGGTGGGGGTACATCTTCCCCGCCCTGTGGATCCTGCTCTTCGGGATCGCCGTGATTCTGTTCTGCGACGGCCTGCGGGACTACCTGTCCCCCACCTCCCGGTAGGGGAAGGAGGCCTCTGGGTCCTCCCCCGCGTCTGTGGAGGGGCGAGGATACCGACCAAGGCGATAAAAGAGGGCTTTCCGGTGATCCGGTCTGCGATGGACCCGGGGGGTGGGCCGATCCCCGAGATGGCCGAAGCGCCCGCTCCGATCCCCTTGGTGGGATGGGGGAGCCTCGCGCTGGTGGCCATCCCCGTGGGGGCCCTCGTGATGGCGCTCGCCTCCCACCAATTCGTGTACCTCGATTATGTGCACGTCATGAGCGGGGGACTCTGGACGGGGATCGACCTCTTCATGGGTCTCGTGATCGGCCCCATCCTGTTCCGCCTTCCCTCCGCCGCCCGGGCCGACTTCGTCCAGCACCTGGTCCCTACCATGCTCTTTCTCATGCCCACCTTGGCCTCCGTGACGGTCACGGCGGGGATCTACCTAGCCCTCTTGGAGCACATCTTCAACCTCCACTACCTGTCGATCGATCTCGCGGGGGTCTTGGTCATCCTGCTCATGGCCCAGGGGCTCGGGATCTTTCTGCCCAACGAGGTTCGCATCGTTCTGGAGCTCCGCCGAGCCCGTCCCGATGCCCGCCGGATCGGTCGTCTGGGTCTGTTCAACGCCCGTCTTGCGGGCCTGCAGGCCGTCTTTCAGATCGCGCTGATCTTCGTGATGGCCAACCTCGCCTCGGGTCTGGTCAATCTCTAGACCCTCGGCCGGTACGATCCGGGCCGTTTTTCTCGCTCCGAGGTCCTTAGACAAAGGTTCTCGAAACCCCGGAGGGGCACCTCGGATTCCCCGGGTCTTCGCGAGAGCTGTGGCCCCAGGTTACGGATCGGACACCGAGGCTCGCTCCTCACGATTCGCTTTCGCACCCTCGAACCCGGACAGTCAGGACTTTCCCGTTGGCTGGACCAGAGACCCAACCGCCCCCCGGAGGGTCGAATGGGCATGGGCGGGCGAGCTTCCCCCGCCCCTTGGGAGTCCGACCACCCCCTCGGAGCCAGGGTCGGAAGGCTAGTCGCTCTGAGGGGGGGAAGGCGGAAGACCGCTCGTCAACGAGGCCTTTCGCTCCCGAAAGCGCAGCGTCAACCGACGGATGGCCTCTTCCGGGCTCGCCGGATTGTCCGTCTCGTCGTACACCTTCTCCCCCGCCTCGATGGCGACAGGGATGTCGTTCTCCGGGGGGGGGAAAGGGCACTCGTAGGCCGGAGTGTAGGCGCAGTAGGGATTGAAGGCCTCATTGAAATCGATCGTGTACCGCCGCCCCGTTCTCAGTTCCAGATTCAGGTAACGGCCCGGGCCGTAGGTGTCCTTGCCACTCGTCAGGTCCCGGAAGGGCAGGAACGCCACGCGACCAGCCTGGGGCCCCGCGTAGTACAGGAACAGCTGGACGGAGACGTCGCGAAGGGTCAGGGAGAGGGTCCCAAGGCGACGCATGGCGGCATGCCCGTCCCGGCTCGTTCGCAACCAGACTTCCGGGGGCTTCTCCTCCGCAGTGTACAAAGCCGGGACCCGCCAGGTCCTGTCCACCGGGTAATAACGCAATCCCCGGAAAGGGAGGTTCTCCTCGTTGAACGGGCTTTCCGGTTGAGTGGCCATGAAGCGGTCCCGCAACCGTCGTTGCTCTTCCACAGACCGAACGTACGCGTCCGGCCCGGCGGTCCGGCGGGGCATCGCGAAAGGCCGGGGAGCGTCGAAGGCCTTATCCTTTGGGGCGAGGGGGGGCCCCTCCCCTCCCTTCCAGGTATTCCTTCAGGACCGTGGCGTTACAGTGCTCGGGGTCTCGCGCCGCAAAGACCAGGGTCACCGGCCCCCGGGCCATGGCCTCCCGAAGGATTTCGATCTCCTTCGGGTGCCGGGCAATCTCCGACCGGTAGCGCTTGCGAAAGTCGGCATACTTGCGTTCGTCGTGGCCGAACCAGCGTCGCAGCTCCTCGCTGGGAGCGAGGTCCCGTAACCATCCCTGGATGCGGAGCTCGTCCTTCGAGACCCCCCGGGGCCAGAGCCGATCCACCAAGTAGCGCTCTCCATCGTCCGGCCCGGGAGGATCGTAGGCTCGACGCAAGCGGATCATCGGGACGAAAGCAGGTCCGGTCCTGTAAAGAGGTTTCCATCAGAGGGTGGGCCCCCGGAACCCGCCTTCAGGCTTAGCGGCCCTTCGATCTGGGCGTCGGGTCGAAGCAAGTCGGCGGGGTTGGGGGTCGGTCTCCTCAGGCGGGATGCGGATAGGAAGGGGCCAGGTCAGCACGGTAGCGTAGATGCGGAAGCGAAGGGGGAGGGCCGAGGGGGCGGCGCGACCCCATAGAAAGGCGGCCCGGTGCGGAGTTACGGCCGGGACAGGCGGATGGTGACTCCGTGCCAGACTCGCGGAGACCTAAGTGGGCGGAAACTCGGAGAACACCGAGGGAAAGTACCTCATGCTTCGTGACGCCTTCGAGCCCGCCGGCACTTGGGGGGTCAGTGGTTGACCTTGTCGGTGCGTCCCCGAAGCCCCGGAGCGCACCCTCGCGGGGGTCGCTCCCAGCCTGGGTCGCCCGGGGGCTCGAACGGGCCCCGATCCTTACGGGGACCGGAACGAAGGGGTCGGACCCGTACCGGTGAGGACCTCTGGTGGCTTTCCTCCGGTGGAGTTCCCCCCATCGACCGGGATGACCGCCCCGGAGACCCACCGCCCCTCCGGCGCGAGGAGATAGGCCACCATCCGAGCGACCTCCCACGAGCCGACCCCCGACGCATCTCGGAGGTCCACCGGGGAAGAAAGATCGGGAGGGTCCAAGCTGGGAAGGTCATGTTCCATGGTGCCGGCCAATACCGCGTTCACGCGCACGTTGTACCGCCGGTAATCGTGGGCCAGCTTCCGGGCGAGCTCCGCGACCCCGGCCTTCGCCACGCAATACGCGGGATGCCCGGACCGGCCGATCCGCTCGGTTGCCGAGACGAGGACGAGGGAGCCTTGGCGCTGGTCCACAAATGTCCGCAGGAGGGCCCGCCCCATCCGGAACACCGGCTCGAGGTTCTCCGCCAGGCCGTGCTCCCAATCCTCGTCGCGGGCCTCGTGGAGGAGTGGTCCTCCCGCGACCCAACGGCCCGCGAGGATTGCCCCTCCTTCGAGGCGCGGATGGTGAAGGCGAACCTCCCCCATCCACCGATCGACATCCTCCTGACGGGAAAGATCGCCCGAAAAGGTCTCGACCCGCCATCCCCGGTTCTGGGCCTCTGAAGCGAGGCGGAGAAGGGTCGAAGAGGAGCGGGCACAGGCGCAGACCGTGGCCCCTCGACTTGCCAACAACGATGTCAGGGCGCTTCCCAGGCCGGAACCCACCCCCCCGAGGAGGTAAGTGGCCTCCCTCAAGCCGCTCATGGACTGTCAGAGGGAGAGGCCCGGGCAAGGAAACACTTTGCGGGCCCCGACGACCTGTAGGCCGTTTAAGGAAGGTTCGGGGGACCACCCCCGGCCCCGGTGGGCGAAAAGGTCATGAGACATCCCCCGGAAGGGGCCCCCAGCGAAGATGGGGGCTCCTGTAGTCTAGCCCGGTCAAGGATAGCGGGCCTTCGACCCGCGGACGGGGGTTCAAATCCCCCCAGGAGCACTTCCCTCTCCCCTTTCAAGGTCCGTGGTCGCCGGGGCTCCCCCTGAGATGGAAGGGGAGGACATCAGTGGACGACAAGCCTCCTCCAAATCGAGAGGGGCGCTACCGAAGGACCGAACGGGGGCGATCCTCTGGCCGACTTCGAGCCATCGGGTCCGCGTCTCCTCCTGGCCGTCGAATTCGATCCCATATTAGGTGGTGGATACGCTTTCCACCATCGCGATACCCGGCAATCCCTCAGCGCCTCCGGCGGGATGGACCGCGGGCACTCGACCTCGAGACATGCGATCCGAAACCACTTCTCGAAGCGCTCGACGGAGTCCTGCAAAGGGATCCGTCCCCGGTCGAGGAAAATGACCTCGTCGCAGATCTCCGCGATCTCGGGCACGAGGTCGGACCTCATCGGCGTGAGCCGGTTCTGTTTCTTCCGTCGACCGAAGAAGTTCCGGGTCACCGCTTTCCCCCCCGGTTCGAGCCCGCTCGTCGGTTTGTCTAGGAGGAGGATAGGGCGGTCGACGAGAAGGGCTCCGGCGGGGACCATCCGTGACTTTGGTCCTTGAGAGATCCGCCAAGTCCTTCGGTGAAGGTCCGGGAGGTCCACTTCGGAGCCCTCCCGGATTCGATCCTAGAGCCTCTGTCGATCCAGGCTCCGGGACCTTCCGAGCATCTTTAGCGCCTCGCGTCAGCTCTGTGCCCGCTAAGGTATTGGAGACTCCATCATCGTCCCGACGTCCCAATGGGTCCGCATCGGGCCCCTCGCCACGTCGACCTCGTCAATTGAGGACCTTGTGCCGGGTCGGGCGCCACGATCCCGTGAAGAGCTTCCGCGTCGTGGTATTTCCCCCCGTGGGTCCCAGGTAGCCGGTGGCCCGCCCTCCTTCATACCGGAAGGTGGCCCCCTCCAAGGCCAAGACTTGGCCATAGCGCTTCGTGAGGTCCCGGGACTCGAGGGGGAGTCCGCTCATTTCCGGACCTCCCGGTAGCGGTAGATGAGAGAGGACAAGACAGGGAAGATGGCCCTGTCGCCGACCACGATCTCGAAGGTTTCGGGAAGGTAGGACGTCCAGGTGGAGAGGGTAAGCCGACCGATGTGGTCCACGCTCTCGTGGGTGAAGCTCGAGGAGAAGACCGGCTCCGCAAGGCCCCCTTCCGGCCCTGTGGGATCCGGGGTGGGAGGCGTCCCAAAGCCCCCTCGTCGAGGTCCCCGGGGACCCTCGACCAATCCAACACATAGTTCAAGACCCCCGCCGTCCCCCGGCGGGTCATGGTCTACTCGGCGGGAGTTCCGTCGCCGTCGCCCATCACATCCCAGAACCGTTCTGGGGTCCCCCCGACGAACCTCGCCTTAGCCCCTGTACCCCCGGAACATCTGACCCCCCACGACCTTGTCACCTACTTCCGGTGTCCCCGAGAGATGGAACTCCGCCATCGCCAGAGGGAGGCCTGGAGGACGGGTCATCCTTTGCCGGCGATTGGGTCCGTACCCCCGGAGGCCCGAACGCGGTCCCCTCTTCCTCCGCCCCCGATCGGCCACCTTCTCACCTTCCAGGGCCGGCTCGACGTGTTCCCCACGGACGTCCTGATCTATGAGGATCCGGAGGAGGACGGGCTGCCCATCCTCTTTCCCCCGGAAAGGAACCAGACCCGGGCCTTCCTCCAGCGCCATGGTCACACCCTGGTGGACCCGTCGTGGGGTCTCAGCGGACGACCGGATCTCGTCATCCGCCGTCGTGATGGCTCATTGGTTCCGGTGGAGTATAAGGAGACGCATCTGTGGGAACGGTTCCACGAGGTCCACGGGCGCCTGTTCGACCTCATCCAGGTCCTCGCCGAGTGTCGCCTCATAGAGGTGACCTGGGGCCAAAGACCTCGGGTGGGGATCGTCTACTACGGCGATGGTCCCGGCGGAGGGGAGCGGGAAGGGTGGGTGGAGCTCGCCTACGGCGACGAGGAGAGGGCGTGGCTGGAGCACGCTCTCCTGATGATCCGCCAGGATCGGGAACGCCCCCCCATCCCCTCGGAGACCCATTGCTCGGGTTGTGAGATGAACCGCGACCACCTCTGTCCTCAGGCCGCCGTTCCATTTGGTCGTCACCGGGGGGACGGCGGGGACCGGGCGGGCAGGGCTCAAGGCTATTTCGGGCGGGCCTGAAATCTCCCCGGCGTACCCGAGGACTCAGGCCGGGCTCGTGAGGAATTCGGCCAGGCGGTGGAATTCCCGTCCGGGGTGAGGGGGCTCGGGGAGGCCCAGCATGTCTGACATTAACCATTCGTACTCGTAGGTGTACAGGGAGTGGATCCCCAAGGCGTTCAGGATCCGCACGAGCCATCGGCCGGTCGAGGGACCCACCTTCCAGTAGCGAGGGGGTCGTCCCTCGCATCGGAAAAGAAGGTCGGACAGGTCCCGGTACGTGAACCGGTCCGGTCCTCCCACGAGAATGACCGGGGGGACCCGACCCTCGAGGGCCTCCCCCACAACCCATCCTACATCGTCCGCGAAGATGGGGGATACATGGTAGTGCCCATCTCCCCACATCGGCAGGAGATGGTAGGTGCGGATGATCCGTCGCATTTCCTGGATCAACCGATCCCGGGGCCCGAACACCGCCGACGGTTGGATCCGGACCAGGTCGAGGCCCGGGACCCCTTGGAGCCCCCTTTCGAGCTCCCGGCGGCGGGCCAGGTACGGGACCCTCCGCTCGAGGAACTCGGGGGCCGGGGGGAGCGAGATCTGGACGAACTTTCGGATGCCCCGCTCCCGGGCGCGGCGGGCCAGTTTCAGGATCCCCTGGGCCGTCCGTTGGAAAAGAGCGTCCGGCCCGGGGGGGCGATACCACACCACGTTGACAATCGCGTCCACGCCTTCCAGCGCCGGAAGGAGGGCCTGCTCGTCGGTGACGTCGCCGGCAATGTAGCGATGGACCTGGCCCTGCTCCTGGGGGTCCGGGCGGCGATGAAAAGACACCAGACGGTAGCGCGGGCCGATCTCCCGAAGGATCCCGCGGCCCAGGACCCCGGTGCCTCCTCCCACGAGCAGCACAGTGGTCGGCGTTTCGGACATCCTTCCGGGGGTTCTAACGACGTTCTCTTAATCCTTCCCGGGGTGGTATAAACGCATGACTCGCTTTCCCACCACCGCCGTTCGGGTGGCCTGGGCGGTCACGGGCCTCTTGCTTCTGGGCTTTGTGATCTTCTGGGTCATGATGCTCTGGACGCAGGCGGGCACCACAGTCCCTTAGGGGAGCCCTTCCCGGCCAGGGAGGGTTCCAATCGGGGCCACCCGCGAATTCCCGATCCTGGAGGAAAAAGGAGAAAGCGAGGGAAGGGGTTCATCCTGGGCGACCGGCCCCGGCCGCCCCGCGGGGGAACCTCACCAGAGGTTTCCCAGCGGGTCCTCTTCCGAACCGGGGGAGGGGGTCCGGGAGATCGGCTCGGAGCTCCTGGGCGCGGTCCCCTCCATCCCCCCAGGGGTGGTCACGAGCCCGGCCGACATCGGGGGTTGACGGCGTCGGGCGACCACAACGCCGACCACGACGGCGACCGCGGCCACCAAGCCGAGACCGAGAACGACGAGCTTCCAGGGGAACGCACCGGAAGAGGAACTACCGACGAGCGCCCCGAAGTTCCCCTGCGCCTGCGCCACCGACATGGGCTCCCCCTGGATGGTCTGGTTCATGGCCTGAGCGGGAGCGGCCAGCGCGCTGGCCCCCCCCGCGTTGTCGATCATGTCCGAGCTTTCTCCCAGGGTGCTGTCATCCCCGAAGTTGATCTGGGACGCGAGGAGGCCCACGTGGCCGAAGTCGAAGGGGGTGAAATCCACCTCACTGGTGACGGCGGTCGCCGTCCCGAATTCCATGGGACTTTCCACGATCCCGCTGCCGCTCTCGAAGATGTCGCTGCCGCTCACCGACAGGAAGATCCCGTCGTTGAAGCCGAAGGTCACGGGGGACAGCGTCTTCTCGCTGACGAGGACATGGAGGGCGGGAACGACCGCCCGAAGGCCGTCGCCCTGGAGATTCACAGTTCTCTCGTCGCTACCGGTCAGCGTGATCAGACCGTTGGAATTCAACGTCCCCCCAACGGTCCGGCTGTTGGCCGCCGATTCCCGCGGGGTCTCGATGAAGTAGCGGTTCACCCCCGAGTAGGCCCCCGACAGGTTGTAGTGGCTTGTCGAGGTCCAGGTATCACCCTCTCCCACGTTGAGGGGGACCAAGGCCAAGGGAGGGGCCAGGGCCAGCGAGGCGTTGGCGCTCCGGGAGGCCGTCAGGTAGGCCTGCCCGCGTACCATCCCGGAGGACTCCGAGACCGCCGTTTCGGTAAAGTTCCCTTGTTCGAGCCCGGAGGCGTTGATCAGGGCCATTGCCTTGGAATCCTCCGTACTCCCGTTGGAATTCTGGACCGTGACGGTGGCATTCGTGGTCAGGTTCGCGAAGGCAACGTCCTTTTCCCACTCCACCACAGTGAGGTTCAGGTAGACCCGGGGGGTCCCTTGGCAGTTCGGGGAGCAGTAGCTCACGTACAGCTCCGCCCGCTGGGCCTTCTGAGCCTCCAAAGATATGTTGCTGGCCGAGGTGTTCTTCTCAGTCAGGATGACCACCCAGGAGAAGTAAGCATGCATGATCACGTCCCCGGAGAGGGTCATGCCGTTTGAGTCGGTGTTCCATTGAAAGCTCCCGTTGTAGGACCAGCTGTTACCGTAAGCCCATTGGGTCGTCGCCGGACCCGAGGTTGGCGTCGCTCCCGCGGGAGCGGCCAGCACGGGGACCAGGGCCAGGGCGGCCAAGACCCCCAGAGCGGTCCAGATCGACGTCGTTCGCACCGGATTCCTCATCATCGTGTTTCTCCTGGGGCGGGGAGGGGCAGGCCCCTTCGCCCCATCCCCCAATGCCCCCTTTGCCTACAAGAACCCCCGTCCTTTGGACGGCCCCGGACATTGGACAGCATGAGACGCTCTCGCAACCAGGGGGCCCTGAGGGCGTGAGAGAGCTTACGGACATCGAAGCCCGCGTCGTCGCGATCCTCCTGTCCCTGGGGGAGGAACCGGAGAGGGTCCGGTTGGACCACAGCGGCATGCCCCGGTCCACATACCACGCCGCCCGGAAGAGGGCGTATACGGAGGGGTGGGTCTACGATCGCTATCTCCCCGATCCCCGAAGCGTGGGATGGACCTGGGTGTCCTTCCTCCTTGCCTCCCCCTTCGCGGACCGGTCTCCCCTTCTCTTGGAAAGATGGGTCCGGTATCCAGGGTCGACCGTACTCTGGAGGGGACCGCAATGGGATTTCGCGGTCCTCTTCCACAGGGACCAGAGCGGCCCCTCCCGCCTCCGGGAAAGACTAGCGCCACCGGACCTGGCCCCCCTGGTTCGCCACGTGAGCGTGGAGGTCGATCCTCAGACCGTCCCCGTGTACTTCGATTACGCGGGACTCTGGAGCCACATCGCGGGGGATTCCGGAGTCCTGCGCTACCCCCGGCCCTTAGCGGAAAGACCGGGACCGGTGGCCCCCCTTTCCGGTTCTCTAGCCCGAAGCCTGGCCGAACTGGTACACCTTCCGTTCGGGATCGGTCCCGTGCCCCGCGAAGGCCACCGCCTTGGACCCTTGGGCCTCCCGCGGTCGCAACGTCGTCTCCTAGCGCAGAGAGCGGTCGTTCACCGGACCCTCATCGATCCCCGCCACCTCCCCCCGTACCGGGGACGCGCCGGGGATGAGATCGTCCTGATCACGGGGGCCATCCGGGACCCCCAGATCTTCCCCAAACTCCTGCCGGATCTCTGGCGGGACTGTCGGGTCTATCCCTTCCTGTGCGCCACCGACCGATCACAGGTCCTTTTGGCCGGCCTTTCCCAGGCTGGCCGCGGTTCCACCGCGGACGGGTTTCCGAGGCGTCCGGTCCTGGCCACCCTGAGCGAAAGTCTTCAGGACATCGAGGTCCGACGCCAACCCGTATCAAGCCTCGAAGTGGTCCTGGACCACCGCTACGACCGTCTGGTGGCCTCGAGCCCCCCATAATATTCCTTAACGAACGTTCCCGAATTCAGGGGCCCTTCCCTATCGCAGGATCGCCTTCGAGGGTCCCGTGCCCTCCGAGCTCTTCCGCCCACCGCCTCAGGCCTTCCCGGAAGGTCCGAGGTCGGGCCCCCAGTTTGTGGATCTCGCTCACCCGCAACCCTCCCCGCCGGGGGCGGGGGGCGAAGCCTTCCCGAAAGAGGCCCGGGTCCCATCGCCGTGTGGGAACGTCCGGGGCGGGGATCTTCACGGTGGACAGGAGCGTCCGAGCAAACTCTGCGGGCGTGGTGACCTCGGGCGAGGCGATGTGGTAAAGGCCAGGACGCCGGGACCTCAGGATCGCCCGCAGGGCATCCGAAACATCCGGGGCCCACGTGGGGGTGAACACGGTATCCTCGAAGAGAGGGCGCAGAACGCCGTCCCGGTGTTCCCGGAGGAGACGATGTGCAAGATCGGGTCGAGGGGCGGGCCTTCCCCCGTAGACACTAGAACACCGCACGATCGCCCGAGGCCCCTCGGAGGCATAGACCGCCCTCTCCCCGAGCCCCTTGGTATACCCATACCACGAGACGAGCGGGGAGTACGCCGAGGGGGGCGTATCCTCGGGATAGGGTCCGGCGGTGCCATCAAAGACATGATCCGTGGAAAGATGGACGAGGAACGCCCCCGACCCCGGAGCTTCCTGGGCCAGGAGGCGGGGGAGCTCCACGTTGAGATCCCACGCGCTGTCCCCGAGAGAGTCCGAGGGAGGCCTCGAAGGGTCGCGGAGCCTCTCCCTTTCGCACCCGTCGACATCGGTGCGGGCGAGAAAATTTATCCAGGCGTCCGCGGCGATGTCCCGGAGCCTCTGGCGCAATAGGCTCACCGATGGGGTCCACGGGTAGAACTCGTCCACCCAGGCCCCCAAGGGCCGGGGATCCGATCGTCCGACGGCGACAATCCGAACGTTCCCGGGAACTTGTCCCAGGAAGTCCACGGCGAGACGGGACGTGGGGCCCAGGACCAGCCAGCGCTCGCCCATCATCCCCCCGCCGGAGCCTCCGATCCCCGTCGAACCCACCCTCGATCCCTATCCGTACTGGGGGAGGGTCGGGTCGACCTCCAGGGACCAGGCGTGAATCCCTCCCCGAAGGTTCGCGACCCGGGGGAATCCCAGGGCTTCTAAGTAGCCACAGACAATGGAGGAGCGCACGCCGTGGTGGCAGTAGACCACGATGGTCTTGGAACGGGGAAGCTCCCGGTGACGTCGGGGGAGCTCGTCCAGGGGGATGTGACAGGAAGGTTCGATCGCGACCAAGTCCCGCTCCCCGGGCTCCCGCACGTCGAGGAGGATGATATCGGGGTCCTGACGCCGGATTTTCTCGGCAAGTTGTCGGGGGGACCACTGCTCGGCCATGTCCCCGGAACGATTTCTCGCGCTTCAAATCTCTTTTTGGGTGTCGGACCCTTCCGCAGGCACAGGGGGTCCGTCGAGTCCCCTCGCTCGCCCGGCGGAACTCCTTCAGACCTCTTCCGGGAGGTCTTCCCGATTTCCTCCCGAGTCTGCCGGAATGTCGGAAGTCGTCCATCAGGAGCTTCCCAGACTCGGAGTCAAGGTGCTCCCTCTCCCCAACCCATCCCCGGTGGTCGGGGTTGACAATGATTTCTCCCTCCACCGCCGGCCCGTCACCCCGACGTCTCCCGACCGAGATGATCTGTCTCACCATCGATGCGAACGCGAAGGAGCCATCCTTGATCCGGGGAGGGCGTACAAAATAGGTAGCCGCCCCGGTGAGGCCCGCCGCTCCGAACGCGCCTTCTTCGACAAGAACTTCGACGACTTGGGAGATGGCACAGGGCATCTTTCCCGTCTGCGGGACCCGCCTCTCCTCCGCCGGCCACATATCGTCGGAGGGAAGGTTCACCGTGCCTTTGCCGTTCCGGAAATGTTTTCGAGGGCTTTTCCGGCACTCCTCGATCCAAGGACGAGGCACGTTCCCCCTGCCCGAGCTGCGAATCGGCGCCAGGTTCGAAGACCTCCCCGGGTTTCGGGTTGAGACCCGGGCCCCCGGCATCTCGAAGGACAGAATCTTTGGTGTCCCCCCCAGCCGCATCCATGTCGGAACCCATGGCGTCCTGGTGGCCGCGAAGATCGTGGATACGGGTGTCATTCCCCCGGCGTTAACACAGATAGGTCCGGATGAAGCCGGTCAGACTCTCTCCCGTGAAAGCGGACTTGCATGGCGCGCGGTTCCCCTCTCTAGCGGGGTCCGCTGAAGCGCGGAGGCGGCTCCTGGGGACACATCGGGAGGCCCCCGCCATCCCCAAGGACCTGGTCGAGACTCTTGAGGCTGGCAGCGCCGGATGGTCTCCCACCTGATCGTCCTGTATGGCGACGGTCTGCGGATCGCCTGCCTCCTCGGTCCCAGACCCGTGTAGCGGGTGGACACTCGAAAGGCCCGAAACCTTCTGCCCGCTCCGGGGTCCCTCGGTTTTTCGCTTTCGGCCCCCGGGATCCCCGGAGAAACGGCCCCGGGCGATATCGAGCCCGATTCGCGGCTTCGTTGGGCCCGCAGGTGCTACGACCACCTCACCGGTGTTGCCGGGTCTTCCAAACCTGATGACGCAGCGGAGTTGGCTCACGAAACAGAGAGAGAGAAGGGGGGTGAGGTCCCCCCTGACGCCTTAGCGGAAGGACACGCTGGAAGAGCGCCACAACGAAATCGAGGCGCGAGCGCGGCGAGGGTTCGCGTTCGATCGTCCGGGGGGGGACGGAGCGCCACCCTCTTGGGGAGAAATCGAAAGGACCCTCCGGAGATCCCTCACCAAGAGGGGTCTCATCGAGAAGAGGGGCTCGGGGAGGGAACTCACGCTTCGCTCCTCAGACAAGAAAGGGATCATGGGATCACTCTTCGTGTTTGGTCTCGCGGCCGCGTCGGGTCCTTTTGGGAAGAGGTCAACCGGAGGGTGGGATCGGGCCCTCCCCCCCTTCTTTCCGGACGAACGGCGCGAGAAGGACCCGAAGGAAGGAGAGGTCCCGCCCCAGGTAGTTCTCCGCGACCCGGAGCAGGTGAGCATCCTCCTGTTCCAAGCTCCGGGTGGCCGGGATGGCCAGAAGATATCCCCCGGCCAAAAGGAAGAACAGGACGACGAGCAGGACTGGACTCTCGGCCACGGGGTGAAAGATTGCCAGGATCGCGAGAGCCAGGAGGGCGGGCCCTCCGAGTGCCGCGAGAGGTCGTAGGACCGCTTCGCGGACGGGGTGGACCCGGGCCAACCGGTACGTTTGGATCGCGCACAGGACCGGGGGAAGGGCGAGGCTCGTAGAGAAGGCGACGGCCGCCCCCACCATCCCGAAGGGCGGAACGAGAGCCAGGGAAAGGACCACATCGGAAAGGGCTCCGACACCCGTGTTGATCGCAAGGTCCCGCACACGCCCCAGACCGACGAGGACGGAGGGGGACGGCCCTGCCAGGGTGGAGATGAAGGCCCCCGTGACGGTGATGTCGAGGACGATTCCCGCCTGGGCGTACGGAGGGCTTGCCACCTTGGCCGACCCGTAGACGAGAGCCAAGGAAGAGACCGGTAGGAAGGCGAAGAGGAGGAAGAAGGGGACGGAACCGAGCAAGATCCATTTCGTGATAGTGGCGTAGCTGCGGCGAAGTTCCTCCAGGTCCCCGTTCCGGTGGAGCCGAGCCGCCACCGGGAGCATGATGTAGGACAGGGACCCGACAGCCAGGGTACAGAGCTTCGCGAGGGGAAGGACCGCGCTGTAGGCGGAAACCTGGCCACTGTCAAAGATTCCGACGATGAGGGTGTCGAAGTTCCCGGTGGTGGTCGAGGCCAATGTGACGAGGGAGAGGGGGAGGGAGAAGAGAAGCAGGTCCCGGACCGAGTGGAGACGGACGTCCTGGGAGGCCCGGGGGTCCAGGGACCGCGCGCGGACCACGCGGTCCAGGTCACGGGCATGCCGGACGGAGTACGCGGACAAAAGGACCAGTGTGAGCGTGGCCGATCCCAAGTAAGCGAGCAGGGCTCCGTCGAGGCCCAGGCGACCCTGAAAGACGGCGACGAGGAAGGCCAGGGTGAGGATCGGGCTCAAGATGCTGTTGAAGAGAGTGTTCGGACGGACATCCTCCAGACCCTGAAAAAAGGAGGCCATTACCCCGGCCACGAGGCCCATTCCGAGCGTGACGGCCAGGAACTGGAGGACCACGTCCAGGTCCCCGATCCCGATCAAACGGGCGATCGGCCCGGCCCCCAGTTCGAGCCCGACGATCGTGACGGCGGCGCAGACCAGGATGATGCCCAGGGAATTCCGGACGATCCTACGTCGCTCGCGGATGTCCGTCGTATGGGCGATCTGGCGGGCGACGGCGGTGGGGATCCCGAGGCTCACCACGGTGCCGAGCAAAGTGGTGAGCGAGAGGCCGACCGTCAGAGCCCCGAACTCGGCGTTGGACAGATTGCGGACGAGAAGGACCCGGGCGCCGAAGACCGCAGCGATCGTGACGAGTTGTCCGACGAGGGCGATCACCGAGCCCTCGCCCAGGCTCTCCAGCGAGTGCTTTTCCGCCGGTTCCGGACCCGGGAGCCCCCAATCGTACGGCTCCGATGCCGGTCCGGAGGGCCCGTCCATTCTGAGGGGACGAGAATGGCCGGCGCATAAAGCTCGGGGCGGACAGGTGGGGCCCGATGGGACTTTCTCCCCGGGAAGGTGGGGTCAGGGCGATGGCGAGCCGCGGTCGGGTTCTGGTCATAGGGGGGTGCGGCTTCCTCGGGCATCATCTGGTCGCCCGGCTCCTTCGGGAGGATACGGACGTTCGGGTCCTGGACGACCTGTCCTCGAGCTCCCCGAAGCGGCTTCCCCCGGAATTACCCCCGTCCCGGTTTTTCCGGGGAGACGTGGCGGATCGGGCTCTTCTCGTGGAGGCCTTGAAGGGCGTGCAGACCGTCGTCCACCTGGCCTGGAAGGATCCGGGGTCGGCGGCCGACGCGAACGAACGCCTCATCGCCAACCTCCGGGCCGAACAGGAGCTCCTGACCCGAGCGGCCGAAGCGGGCGTGAGCCGTCTGCTCCAGGCCTCCTCCGATTCGGTCTACGGATCGTCCGGATCGCCTCCCTTCCCCGAGAACCGTCTTCCCTCCCCCCGGACCCTTCGGGGAGCCGCCAAGCTCGCGGCAGAGAACCTGGCTCGGCCGTGGGCCGAGCGGGGAGATCTGGATGTGGCGGTCTTGCGCTTCTTCGACCTCTACGGACCGGGGGACGACCGAAGCGGAGAAAGGCCCGCCATGGTGGTCTTCGCTCAGGAGATCCTGAAGGGGGGTCCTCCCACCGTCTTTGGTTCCGGGGAGCAAACCCGGGACTATCTCCATGTGGACGATGCCGTGGAGGCGATCGTCCGGGCCCTGGAACGGCGTCTGGCCGCCTGGACGGTGGTGAACGTCGGCAGTGGGGTCCCGACTCCCACGCGGGATCTGGCAGAGAAGGTCAGTGAACTTTTGGGTCGGCCGGACATCGAACCCGTGAGCGTGCCAGAGCCCCCGGGACTGCGGCCCGCCTCCTTCGCGGACGTGCGCCTAGCCCGAAATCTATTGGGATTCCAGCCCCGGGTCCCCCTGGAAGAAGGTCTGGCCCGGCGGGATTGGATCCCCGCCCTTCCCGGGAACGAAGGATGAGGGCCCGTTCCTCGCCCCGTCACCCGGTCCCTGGCGCAAAAACCGGTCACCCAGACGAGGTCTGACGAATAACAATGACTGGCGGCCAGGGTTTCCGAAAATCGTAATTTTCCAGGTGGGGTCAGCGTTCAAATAGGAGTGGAAAAGCTGGGATTCGCGGCTGCGGAGGCCATAGGGACAGGAGAGGCATGAGCGGTGCGGTGGAAACTTTCCCAGTCGAACCCTTGCCGAGTCCTGAAGAGTCCGAGGAGGGTTTGCACCGCAGTGAACCGTTCCTGCTCCCTCCCGGGCCCCACTCGGACCTGGAAGTCGATGCCAGTGTCATCCTGCCCACGTTCAATGAGCGGGAGAACGTGGAAAGGATCCTCCAGGAACTGGATGTTCACCTCATCCGACTGCCGTACAGGACCGAGATCGTGGTGGTGGACGACAACTCACCCGATGGGACCGCGCAGGTGGCCCGCACCACCTTCACCCAGGTCCGAACGCGTGTCCTCATCCGCCGCGACGGCCGGGGGCTCTCATCGGCCATCCTCTGGGGATCCCGGAGCACCCGTTCCCGGGCCTGCCTGGTCCTCGACGCCGACGGGAGTCACCCGGTGGACATGGCGGCCACCCTTCTCACCATGGTCCTGGAAGGGAAGGCCGAGATGGCGATCGCCAGTCGCTACATGCATCGGGGAGGGAGTGTCGGATGGCCCTGGTACCGCCGCTGGATCAGCCGGCTCGCGACGTGGCTCGCCCGGCCCTTGACCCCCGTGAAGGACCCTTTGAGCGGTTTCTTTGCCGTGAAAACCTCGGTTCTCCAGCGGACCCCCCTGCAGCCTCTCGGGTACAAGCTGGGGCTGGAGATCCTGGTCCGGGCCCGGCCCGACCCGGTCCTGGAGGTCCCTTTCGTGTTTCGGGAACGCTGGGCCGGGCGCAGCAAGCTCGGGAGCCGGCAGATCTGGGAATATGCCCAGCACCTCGGGAAGCTCTACATGTATCGCCTCTTCTCCCGTTCGCCCCGGGCTCGGAAACGCCCGGTCCCCCAGCCCGCCGCCCGGTGATCCCCCGCCTCCGGTTGGTCCGGTTCCGGGTGATGCGAAAGTCCCTTAAACCGGCTCCCACTGAAGAGGGTCGAATCCCATGCCGGGCGTGTCCTCCCCGGGAAAGGACCGTGCCACACCCCACGGTCTGCGCCGGTGGCTCGACCCCTTCTCGGAGAGCGTGGCGACCCAGGCCCTCCTGCTGTTTCTCATCCTGGCGGGCATGTTCGCGATCATCTTGATTTACATGCTCCTGACCGTCCCCCCCGGGGCGGGCGCCCATCCCATCGCGCCGGCCCCCGGATCGTTCCCCGGCCTCGTCCGGGCCCTCCTACTTCTCTGAGCTCCCCTCTTCGGACACCGGGATCAGACCCCGGTCCCGGCACTCCTCTTCGACCGCGTGGCGCAAGTACCTCAGCGCCGGTTCCGGGAGGTGATTGAGATGGAGGAGAAGGTAGGAAAGATAGACCTTTTCGAGCTCCCGGCGGTCCTTGCGATGGAACTTGGCGGAGCCGGGGGGGCTCGGATGGTTCGCAGTAGGGCCGGCCGAGGGCACCTCCCGACGGACCTCCTCGGGCAGCGGGCGAACGAGGGGCCAGATGGGATGCCGAGCCGAAGGAGAGGAGGTGGCCATCACCAGTCCCGGGAGAAAATCATTCAACGGAGGATCCGTCTCCGGTTCAGGCCGAGAGGTCGGACCCTTTTCCGGGGAAGGACTGGCGGGGGGGTCCTCCGATGATCTGGAGGAGGCCCCCGGATCCGATGTAGGGGTCCCGGGGGACAGGGCCCCGGGGCCTCCGATCTCGTGGAAGGGTCGGCCGGAGACCTGCTCGGCCAGTTTGCGAACAGACCAGGGATTTGACCGCCCCCGGCGCTCGGTGGAGGCACCGAACTGTTCCGGGGGTCCATCGACCATAGGTACTCCCAGAGAGAGAAGCGCCAGGAGGAGCACATAAATGCGGGGTTTCCAGAGGAAAGCTCACGGCGTCGGACCTTCGGCCCCGTCCTCTCCCGGCGGGGACTGTCCATCGGGCCATTGGGACGTGGTCAGGCGGCTCTCCAGGCTGACCAGCGGGAGGCCGAGCGGGTCTCTCAGGTCCCCCAACTGATAGACCGCGTCGACCACGATCTCGGTCCGGAGGCGGATCCGTTCGGGCCCCGACACCCTTACGAGGTACTCGTTGGTCCCCTTCCGAAAGAGGTTCACCGGGAGGGGCCGGCGGGGGGCCGCCTCCAGGTCCTCCGGCCCGGGGGCGGCGTAGGTGTCCTGAGGCCAGTTCACGTCCCGTTCGGAGTCAGGGGAAGGATGGAGGACCACGATGGTCTGCGCCACAGGGACCACCGGCCTCAGCCCGGCCGTTCCGGAAGGGGGGCCCCCTTCCTCCGCGGGGGATTCCAAGAGATAGAGCAGGACCGCCCGGACCCTCATCTGGAGGGCCGAGCCGGGCCCCAGGGTATAGACGCTCCAACCCTCCTGAACGACCTCAAAGGGAATGTCTCGCCCGTGGCGGGGACCTGGGGAGAGCTCCGGAGCCATCCGGGGACCGGAGGGTTACCCCCTCAAATGGTTGCGGGGTCGGCGGAGGGAGGCGATTCCCGGGAAAAGGCCCTTCGGATCAACCGGTCCTCCTCGTCGGAACTGATCACGGCCAGGAAGAAGCGTCGGTCCCCCAGCTGCCAGAGTCCCTCCGAGTAGCCTCGTTCCTGAGGGAGTCCCGCGTTCTCCAAAAACTCCTTCTCCTCGGGGTGAAGCTCCAGCGCGGGAGGGAGTCCCTCGGCCCCCTCCCGGACCCGGAGGTAGAGACGGCTCTCCGCGTTGAGTAGGATGGACCGGCCCACCTCCGTTTGCAGGAAATCCGGCGGGTTCTGGGTCAGGAGTTCCAAACCCGCGTGGTGATGCCGGGCATGCCGCACGAGCTGGTCCAGGAAGTCGGCGGTCGCGGGGGAGGACATGAGGTAGTGGGCCTCGTCCAGGACCACGAGTTTGGGACCGGGACGGCGGCGGAGTTCTCCCGCCACGAGGTCGAGGAGGACCACCAGTCCGAAGGCGAGCTGCTCCGGGGGGAGGCCCGAGAGATCGAAGGCCACCCAGGGTTCGGAGAGGATGTTCAAGGTCTCCTCCTTTCCCAAGAACCCCAAGGACCCTTCCCGCCACGGGGCGAGCAACGTCAGCAGACGGGGCGGGGTCCGGGGATCCTCCTCCAGATCTCGGCACAGAGCCTCGATGCGGGGAGAGGTTTTCGACGATGGACCTTCCTGGTAGAGGGACATGAGATGGCGATCGAGATGGGCTCTTTCCTCGTCCGTGAGGCTGGGGAAGAGCGCCTGGAGCATGACCCCGACCCGGGAGGCTTTGACGCGGGCCTCCCCTCCCGTGGTCCGGGGGTCCAGAGGATCAAGACCCAGGCCCCGGGAGGCGGGGATCACGACTCCCCCGAGCTCTCGAACGACTTCCCCGAGACCCCCGAGGGGGTCGAGAACGAAGACGGTGAGGTCCGGACGGGCGAGACGCAGCCGGCAGAGACCCAGGGCGCTCGCGTAGGTCTTGCCACTGCCGGTGCAACCGAGGATCACCGACGAGTGGCTGGTCCGTGAGAAGCGGTTCCACAGCAGCGGCAGCCCCTGGCGTGCTTCCAGTCCCATGAGGATCCCTCCGGGTTCCAGAAGCTGGTCCTGCCACACCGGCAGGAGCGCGGCGAGCCCCTCCTCGGGGACCCGATGCCAAATCGTGCCCAAATCTCCCGAGGCCGGACCGGTAATCCCGTCCAGGAGGGGGCGGACCCTCCAGCGGCGGCGAACCCAGCGGAACCCCTCGATGAAGAGCCCCTGCTCGAGATCCTCCACCTGTCGAGCCCCGCGGGGCCGATCCGGGACCGTGGCGATGGCTCCGGCCCAGAGCAGCCACACCCGGGATCGGCGGCCCACGAGGTCCTCCTCCAAACGTCGGAGGCCCTCCGCCTCCTGGGCGAGGGGGAGTTCCCGGGGATCCGCCCCTTCCCGGAGGGAAGCCCGCTCCGCCTCGACATGGGAAAGCTCCCGGTGGATCTCCCGCAGGGCGGAGGACGGATCCCAGGGTCGAAACTTCCAGACGCTGAGAACATCGAGGTCCGTTCGGCCCAGGGTGACCGAAGCGGGGACCCCCACGGTCCGCGGGAGTCGCGAGAAGACGAAGGGGACCCGCTGAACCCATCCCTCCTTCCAACTCTCCGGCCGTTCCAAACCCCGGGGGGGCGAGGACTCCCGTCGGGAGGATCGCTTGAGGCTCATCGGAATCTCCTCGGACGGAGGGGAGACCTCCTCGACGCCGGATCCCTCGGAGACCAGAGGAAATAGGGGACGCTCCCGGCGAGCAGGACCAGGCTCACCGAGGCCCACGGGCCCCGGCCCTCGATCTCCAACACGAGATACAGGAGAGTCCCCACAGCTACGGTCCCGAGTGCGACATACGTTCCGGAGGAGGTCCCCCACGCCAAACCCGGCGGCCGGGTGGCGACCGGAGAAGACGAGGAACGATGAAGGTAGAGCCACCAGAGGACGGCCACAAGGACGGGGGCGGGAACCGCGGGGATTCCCAGGAAGGGTCCGGGAAGCGACACGAGGGCGAGGGCCAGGACCCACGGTTCCCAGGAGCGGAGCTCGTGTCGGGAGCCTGGCCGGGGAAAAGAGAGGTCCTCCGGCCGTTCGCCGGCGGCCGGCGTCATAGCGCTCCCGGGTCCGAGGAAAAGAGACGAGAGATCCTCCGGGGCTCTCCGGGCGTCCACCCGGACCCCGGCCCTCCGGGTCCGGTTAAGGTCCCCGGCGATCCGTCGGCCACCACCAGGGCGATCCGAGCGAGACGGCGCTCGCGGCAGATCTGGGAGAGCAATCGCTCGTATCCCCGGCAGATCTGCCGGCTCCCGCATTCGTGTACCCCTCGATGGCCCGGAGCCCGCCACAGTTCCGGATCGAACCGGACCGGGACTCGGATCAACCAGACCTCGAATCTCAGGGTTGCCAGGGTCCGAAGCAATAGGAGCGTATCCTGAAGTCGCTGGGCCTCGGTCTTTCCCGTCAAGGGATACGGGTCCCGGACCCAAAGAGAGAAGGAGGAGAGTTCCGGCTCGGAGAGGCAAGGATCCCGGCGAAGGTGCTGGCGCACGGTGTAGGCCACCCGGGCGCTCATCCACGCCCAGGGAGTCTGCTCCCCCACAAGAGGCAGGTTGAGAACAATCCCCGTGACCGATCCGACAGCCGCCGGACCCCATCCTGCCCACGGGACGACCAAGAGGCTCACGCTCGTCAGGAGCAGGAATCTCAAGAGGTCCACCGGGCGGGCAAAGGGACCCAACGACAAGCGGCGTCCGAACGCTTCGGGAAGGTCGATGCGTGAGGACATGGTCGTTCTTTCGGATCACTCTCGCCATCCCCTAGGACCGGGGGGGCAGGCGGTCCCGAGATGGCAGGGCCCGAGGCATCCGGCGGAGTGACCCCCCGGTCCCGCCGCCCGAACCGGAACGTTCCCACAATCTCCGTCCGAGGTGACCGAGACCTTGGCCGGCCCTCCAAGCCAGAGACGAAGCGGAAAGGATCGGAGTCGGTCCTAACCGGGGAGGACCGGAGCTCGCAGAAAAGGATGTGGACGAGGGGGCCCGGATCCCCTGAAGGAGGCCGCCCGCCGCCGCGGCCCCTCCCCGGCGCCCCTCCGACCGAAGCCCCCGAACTCCCCCCGAGAGCTCCCCACCCCCCCAACCTCCGGCCGTGAGAAAGCCGGATCCTACCAGGGAGGCCCCCGCCCGCGAGATCAGGTGGGGCATTCCGACCGCGATGGTGAAGAGCGCGTAGACAAGAAGGATCGAGGGAGCGCCCACGGAGAGCAGGAGAGGAACGAGGAGGAGCGAGGGGAGGAAGACCATCTCTGCGAAGAGCTTCCAGACCTGCTGGGCGTAGGAGGCCAACGGGGGAAGGACCCAGATCAGGGTCAGGGGAGGCAGCAGAACCAATAGCGTCGCGACGAGGGCGTCGCGAAGGGCCACCACAAAGGCGAGGCCCAGGACCAGGATAAACATCCCGAGTGTGAGCACGAAGGCCAACGCCCCGTTCCCCCAGGAGAAGGCGAGACCCCCCTCGGGAACGATGTTGGAGAAGTGTTCCCAGGCACCGCCCTCGTAGGTCGAGAGGACCGGGTAGACGGCCGCGGCGAGGTTCCAGAGGACCTGGGCCAGGGGAAGGACAAAGTTGGACAGGAGAATCCCAATCACCGCCCGAGGGGCCAGGGCCTCGAAGCGGGCGAAGCGTTCCGGCAGGCTGGCTCGGAGCAGGTAGAGCCCCCCCAGGATGACAAGGACGAGGACGCTGAACGGGTCGACCAGCGACACGAGCAGGAAGGAGGACAATCGGGACGCGGCGGGAAAGAGCCCCCCACCCGCTCCCGTCAGAGGAGCGTAGACCTGACCGGGGGCCATTTCGGGAACAAAGAGGTTGTCGTAGATGGGGGTGAGGACGGCCGCCAAGGCGGCGGTCAGGGCGGCAAAGAGGGCAAAGAGCAGGGCGGACCAGCCGGATAGTTCCAAGGACATCGGGAGACCTCCGCAGGACGCACCGCGACCCAGGGGCCCGGGATCCGGGGACCTCAGGTCCCCGTGAGGACCCAATGAGCCAGGGCCCAGGCGAGACCGCTGACCGCCGCGAGGAGGACGAGGGAACCGATCGCCGCATCGCGGGCCCTCTCCTTGGCCGTGACCTTCTTCATCGGGTCATGGGAGAACCAAGAAACCGCGACGCGGGCCCAGGCGAGGCTGACGATCGCCCCGGCCCCCAGGGAGGCCAACAATACCAGGCGATTGAGCGCTTGGGTCAGATTCTCCGTGGCATTTCCCTCTGCGGGGGGAGCGCGAGGGAGAGCAAAATCCTCTCCCGGCAAGTAAGACGCGGATCCGGGAGAGGTCGAAGCGGAGGTCTGGGGAAGCGGAACGAGGAGGAGGAAGGCGGTCAGCCAGACCCCCACCGCCCCCGCGCTGAGCGGGAAAGCCCCCGAACGGACTGATTTCATGGTCAATCCCTCCTAGAGGTGAGATCGGAAGGGGGGGCCGACCCTCCGGGGCTACCGGCATCTTCCGGGGCCTCGGGAGCGGGAGCTAAGTGATACCGCGGGATCCCCGCCCCATCGGGTTGCTCCACGACGAGGCCCGCCGTCACAAGACGGTTCAAGGCCTCCCCCGCTTCGGCCCGGGGGATCCCTTCCTCGTCCGCCAGAAGCAGAATCCCTGTCCGGCTCTCGTCCGGCCATTGTTCGAGGATGTGGCGGACGACGGCTTCCGCCTCGGTGCCGGGGGAGGGACTCGAGGGGGGGACGGACCGCTTTGAGCGCCGCCATCCGAGATACGTGAGGCCCGCGGCCGACGCGATCCCCAGGGCCACCAGGATACCGGTCCCGAGCTCATCGCCCGCGCCGGACGAAGGGGAGGCGGGTTCCAGGCGGGCGACGGTCTGGGCTCCGTCCGGTCCCGTGAGTATCACCTCGGGGGCCCCCGCCGCTCCCGGAAGGTAGAGCGTGAGGGTCCCGTTCTCCGTCAACCCGCTTGTGGAAGGCCCGCCGGGAACCTGGGCGGTCACCGAATAGTTCTGGAGGGGATTCCCATACACATCGGAGGCTTCGATCCGGATCCAGAGGTTGGAACCCTCCCTTTGGATCCCCTCGATCGTGAGGACCGCGCGCGAGGGGTTGGCGGTCCAGACGAGGGAGATGTTTCCGAGGGCGGGAAGGGGACCCTGGACCCGGTAGCTCTGAGGTCCGGCCCGAAGGGACTCCACCTCGAGCTCAGCCTCTCCGTCGAGAAGGCTGCCGAATGTCCCGTTGGGGATCCCGGGGACCTCTTCGACGCCGGGTCCGGGAAGGATCTCCACCGGACCATCGACCGTGTTGTTGAAGTTCCCAAACGCATCCACCGCCCGGATCGACACGGTGACGTTCGTTCCGGCCGGGGCGAGGGGGACCAGGGGTCGAGCCACCAGACCGACCGGAGGACCGGGAAGGACCATCACGAAGACCGGGAGGGTGAGGTTCTCCCAGGGAACATCGAGCTCGGCCCCCGTGAGAAGGGTCACGTTGTCCTCGTAGAGACCGGCCCGGTCGCCGAGAAACAGCGCTTGCGATCCCGAAGACGTCCGGATCCCCGGCCCCCACCAGTGGACAGAGACCCATTGAGAGGAGAGATTCTGTACGGAAACGTTCCGGGCGTCGAGAAGAAGGGGCTCGCCGGCCGTGGCCCGGGCCGGGTCCGGGGAGACTACCGGAGGGGCGAGCGGCGCCAGCCCCTGGAACGTCACCTGTTGAGAGGATCGGGCTCCCCAATCATCCGTGACCGTCAGGTTGAGAATATGAGGGCCGGCAGACAGCACCGGCAAGGTCCAGTTCCCCAGATCCGACCCGGAGAGACTGCTCCCAGAGAGCGAGAGGGCCCCATCGAGATATCCCTGGATGGAGAAGGGAGGGTGCCCTCCGTCCACGATGACGGAGACCGAGGGATCGAAGGGAGCCATCCCAACCGGGGTGGGCGAGATCACGGTGAGGTTCAGCGGATCCCAACCCGCCTGAGCCGTCCAGTTGGTTTCCAACGTCGTTCCGGCCTCATCCGAAGCCTCGAGCTGGATCTCCACCGGCCCGGGTACGGGGAACGAAATGTTGGCCGAGGCCCCTTCGTCCACCACCACGCCGTTGTCGAACCACCGGAAACGGACGGGGGGAGCCCCTCCCTGCCAGACCGCTTGGAAAAGAAGGGCGTACCCGCTCGCCACGAAGGGTCCCGGGCCTTCCAAGCGCAAATTCGGGGCCGGTTCGACCGTGACATTGGCCAAGACCCCGCTGCTCGCCCCAGACCGATCCGTCGCCTCCCACTCGACCTCGTAGGTTCCCGGTGCCGAGAACAGGAGCGTTTCCGGCGAGAGGACCGTGACCTGAGGTCCCGCCTGGACTCTCCAAGTCAAACCCCCCGTTCCCCCTTCCGCTAGGACGGGTGCCGACCAGGGGGTGCCCGCGTCGACCGGAGGGATCCCGTCAACCAGAGTCAGGTGGAGCGCGGGGGCCACCTCCACATGGAGATTGTCGGTGGCCACCCCCCCGAGGGTGTCCCGCGCCACCACGGTAACCCCGGCCGGACCGCTCGTGTTAAAGAGACAGTCCACCACAGGGCCTGAGCCCAGAGGGACCGTACAGCCCGAGGGCAGGGTCCAGCTGTATTGGATGGGACCCTCGCCCCCGGAGGAGTTGGCTTCCAGGGTTTCCGGGACCCCCGCCTCGGGGGCGTTCGGTTCGAGGGCTAGGTTCACAGCCAGGGAGGGCCGGACCAGGAGATCGAACGTCGCGATCACCGTATCCCCCACGGCGTCCGAAACGTGCACCGTGCCTGCGAGAGGGCCGGAAGCTTCGGGGGTGAATTCGAGGGAGGAGAGATTGCTCCCCTCCCAGGACTGGGTGGCCAAGGTCCACAGGTCGGTATAGGGCGGTTCCCCTCCCGTGAGGGTCGCCGCGAGCCGCAGGGGAACCCCGACCTCGCCCGTACCATTACCCTCCTCCAATCCGGTGAGTCTCAGGGGAGGCGAGACGACAAGCTCGAGGGTGCCGCTCGCCTGAGCCCCCGCCGCGTCGGTGAGGACGGCGGACACGGTGTACGTCCCCGGGGAACCGAAGGCGTGGGTGACAAGGGGGCCGCTGGCCGTGTTCCCATCACCAAAGTTCCAGGTTATCGTTTGGGGGGAGGAACCCCCGGTCCCCGTCGCGACGAGCCTGACCGGGATCCCGACATCGGTCCGCGTGACATTCGCGGAGATGGACAGGGAGGGTTCCGGAGCCACTGCCACCGCGAGCAGAGGACTCGTGGCGCTCTCCCCACCGGAATCCGTGACCCCGAGGGTCACTCGGTACACCCCCGGAACCGCATAGACGTGGCTGGGGTCGGGGAGGGAGCTCTCCGCGCCGTCCCCGAAGTTCCACAGGTACGTGTAGGGAGGTGTCCCGAAGGTGACCTCCGAAAGGAAGGGCGTGGCCAGTCCGGCGTCTGCCCCGGCGACCCCTAAGAAGACCGCCGCCTGCGGGTCCGGAACCACGGTGACCAAGAGGGTCGGTGTTTCGATCCACTCCCGGGCGGCATCCTCGACAGTTCCCTGAAGGGTGTAGACTCCCGGACGGAGGTACGTGTGCTCAGTCACCGGAGCGTGGGAGAGATTGCCATCCCCAAGCTCGAGGGTGTAATTGCCTAGAGGGGCCGAACCTCCAGAGACATTGAACGAGATCGTGACCGGGGCCCCGACATCCACCGTGGCCGCGCTCGCAACAAGGGAAGCCTGAAGGTCAGGGTTCACCAGGACCCGGACCTGGGCAACCGCGACATCGCCGAGGGAATCCGTCACCCGGAACGTCGCTCCCAGGACCCCAGGTTGGGGGCAATTGAGGGGAAGGAGAGCGGTCCCGTTGTCATTGGACAGCGTCCAGTCGGAGCCCGTGGAGAGGTTCACGGAGATCTCATAGGGCGCGTCCCCGCCAAAGAGGGACAGGTGGACCCACGTTGTTCCCCCGACGTCGACCGGGTTGGGAGTCGCCTGGAGGTTTACAACGAGGGACGCGAGGATCGAAGCGGTCGCATTGACGACGCGAACCTGTCCCGAGGCGTCCGTGACCCGAATCTGGGCGAAGAGCGTTCCCTCGGGGGCGGGTGGGACCGGCAGAAGGAGGGGACCGGCCTGGGAGAGGAGGCCGGTGTCTCCCGGGCCCTCGTTCGTGGTGAAAACGTACGTGTAGGGGGCCACGCCCCCGCTCACATCCGCAAGGGCCGTCGCGGAGGTCCCCGCGTCCAGGGTGCCGGGTTGGAGGGTCAGGCTCACGGTCAGGGCCTCGCCGGACTGGGCCTGGAGGACGGAACTCGTCGTGTCCCCTAACGAGTCCCGAACAGTCCAGTCGAGACCCAGGGTGCCGGCCCCCAGCACCACGGCCGACCAGGAGAGTACTCCGGAGGTGGCCAGGGTCCCGGACTCGGGTCCCAGAGGGGACAGGGGTCCGTCAGGGACCACCTGCCAGAAGTAGGGGGCAACGCCGCCATGGACCGTCGCCGTCACGGTCCAGACGCCCCCAGCTTCCGGGCCGGGATCGGGGCCAGACAGGTTGATCGAAGGTGACGGCACGACGTGTCCCAGAACGAAGGTCTGGGAGAGGTTGGCTCCCGCCCCGTCAGAGACGGACACGTTGATCAGAAGGGGCCCCGGCTGCGAGAACACCTCCGTCAGGGTGTAGTTCCCGTCCGTGGGGTACGTCTCATGGAGGGAAACCCCTGAGTCCGGGGCGGTGAGCGCCACCTTGAAAGGGCCCGTCCCCCCGGCCAAGAGGAGGGCGAGGGGTGTCGCGAGACCCGCATCGGCGACCGGCGTCTCGAGAGTGAGACGGGCCTGCGGGAAAGGGGCCACCGTCAGGTTGAACGGGCGGCTCCGCGTCTCCCGACCTTGCTCGTCCGTTACGGAGACGGAGATCGATAAGATCCCAGGAACCCCCGGGACGAGCGTCCAGTTCTGTCCGGACACGGGACCCTGGCTGGCGGAATCGGTCCAGGAGATCTCGTACGGAGGAGAGCCGCCCTGAACGTTCGCCGAGAAAGTCCGGGGGACTCCCACGTCCGCGACCTCGGGGCCCTCGACGCTCACCGAGAGTGCCGCGACGACCTGGAGGGGTGCCGCGGATTGCTCTTCCTCCCTCGTTCCCCCCTCGTCCCAAACGGCCACCGAGGGTTGGTACGAACCGGGGGAATAGGTCTGGGTGACCGTCACCGATCCCGGGGCCGAAACCGCGACGCTCGACAGGTTCCCGTTCCCAAAGTTCCATTCGAGGGAATACGGGGGTATCCCCCCCTGGATGAGAACGGAGAGCCTCACGGTCTGTCCGGCGGCGGCCACCGAGGGTTGCATCCCCAGAGGACCGAGGGACAGGGGGTGGTAGACAGTGAGGGGAACGGTCACATTGTCCTGGAACTCCGCGTCTCCCAGGGAATAAACCAGGCCGGTCGCGATGGCTTCGATCTGAGCAGGGCTCGACGGCGCCCCGGGGGAGGCCTGGAAGTTGACAGAGCTCCCCGTGGCGGGTTGGATCGTTCCGGCGGAGGAAGCCCCGAGAAGGGACCAAGAGATGGTCACGCCCCCCAGGACGTACCACGGTTCCTGGGGGGTCACGGTGGCAGAAAGTTCCAGAGAGCCCCCGGCGGGAACGACGACGGGATCGGGTGTGATAGACACATTGGCCACCTGGAGGTATGCCGGGCCGTTCGCGGCCGACCTCTCCTGGGGGGGAGGTCCAGTTACGGGCACAGCGGCCCCCCGGCGACCGGCTCCGGGGACTCCGACCAGCAGGATTACCACGGCCAAGGTTCCAAGGACGAGGACGCGCCGATCCATCTGACCACCTCTGTCCCGGGGGAGAGCGAGGATCCTCCCCCATGAGATTTCTCATGTGGGAAAGGCTTGAAAGGTGAGGGGCCCCCGGGGAGCAGGGCGACAGGAGAATCCTTTTTCCGTTCCCTTGCGTCCGGCGGGTGGGGCGAACGGGCCCGAAAGGCCGAGAGCGACCCCCCGGGACGTTCCATGCCTACCGAGACATTCAAGGTCACCCCGTGGGAGGTCTCGGGCAAGATCGACTACGATCGTCTGAGAGAGAAGTTCGGAACGAGCGATATCGACCCCCCGCTGATCGAGCGCCTCCGCCGGCTGTGGGGGAACCCTCTTCACCCTCTCCTAGAGCGAGGGATCTACTATTCCCATCGGGACTTGTCGGCCCTCTTGGATGCCCAGGAAGCCGGTGTTCCGTTCTTCCTGTACACGGGTCGGGGGCCCTCGGGAGACATCCACCTCGCCCATCTGATCGCGTTCGAACTCGCGTCCGACCTCCAAAGGCGTCTGAGCGTGGACGTCTGGATCCAGGTCACAGACGACGAGAAGTTCCTCTTCCGGCCCGATCTGTCGCTGTCGGAGACGGCCCGGCTCGGCTACGAGAATCTCCTGGACCTGCTTTCGCCAGGCTTTGATCCCCGGAGGACCCACATTCTCTTTGATACCCTCGCCATCCGCCGCCTCTATCCCCTGGCCCTGGAGGCCGCCAAACGGATCACCTATTCGACCGCCCGGGCCGTCTTTGGGTTCACCCCCCAGAACAACATCGGCACGATCTTCTTCACGGCGCTCCAGGCCGCCCCCTGCTTCTTGCCCATGCGTCGCGGGGGAGCGTCCCGCTGCCTGGTCCTCTGCGGCATCGACCAGGACCCCCACTTCCGCCTGGCCCGGGATATCGCGGAACCCCTCGGTTTTCCCAAGCCGGCGCTCCTCCACAACCGGTTCTTGCCGGGACTCCAGGGGGAGGGCAAGATGAGCTCCTCCACCGACCGGAAGGACGACGCGATCTACCTTCGCGATCCCCCCGAAGAGGTCCGACGCAAGATCGACCGGGCCTTCACCGGAGGGCGGGCCACCGTGGAGGAGCAACGGCGTCTCGGAGCCCAACCGGAGATCTGCTCGATCTGGAGCCTCTGGAGGACCCGTTTTGCGACCTCCGCGGAGGAGTTCGCGGAGATCACCCGGACCTGCCGCAGCGGGGAGCTGCTCTGCGGGGAGTGCAAATCACGCCTCGTGCCGAGGGTTCAGAGATTCCTCGAGGAGCACCGTCAGAAACGGGAGGAGGTCCGACGGTGGTTGCCCTCATCCCTGGTCCGCGACACGGAGCCCCATCCCCTGGACCGTCTCGCGGGCGGAGCCTCCGAGGGGGGGGCAGGGCCATCCTCGATGGGTTGAAATACGCCCTCGCGCCTCTCCTCCGCCGTTCCCGGAAAGGGACGAGACGGTCCGACAGCTGCGCGCGAGAATTCTGCGACGACGGGTGACTCCGATTCGTTCTGGATCCTCTTGGGCGCGGGCGGGGTGCCCTCTCCCCCGCGGGGACACGGAGCAAAGAGGACCCAAAGGAAGGAGGGTACCATGGTGGACAAACCGTTGACAAAGGTCAAAGACCTCACGCCGAACTCCAAACAGGTGAACATCCTGGCCAAAGTGCTCAGCGTGGGCGAACCGAAAGAGGTCATGGGAAAGTTCGGGGATACACGACGGGTCTGCGAAGCCGTCGTGGGCGACGAGACCGCCGTGGTCACCCTCTCGTTGTGGAACGAGCAGATCGGCACCGTGGCGAAGGACGATACCATCTTCGTGGACAATGGCTACGTGAGCCTCGTGAGGGGTCACATGCGGCTCAACGTGGGACGCTACGGGAGCATGACCAAGTCCAACGAGGCGATCGGCGAGGTCAACACCCAGCTCGATATGAGCGCTCAAGAGTTCCAGCAGGAACGCCGGTACGGGGGCGGCTTCCGCCCGGACCGGAACCGCGAGGGTCCCCGTCGGTTCTGAACCCTCCTCTCTACCTCCCGGGTTCCCCCCGGGGGGGTCCCCATTGGATGAAAGTTTATCAGGGGGGGGCCGATGGCCCGCCCTCATGGCCAAGGAGTCCTCCACCGAGGTCCTTCTCTACGTCAAGAGCCGCCGGGTCGTCACGTCATTCTACCGGGCCAGCGCGGCGCAGTTGGAGGCGACGGACCCCGGGGCGCTTCAATCGAGCACGGCGATCGCCTCCCGTCCTTCCGAGGGGATTGCGGAGGACGAGCGGGGGTACATGCTCCCGGACGAGCAGGCCCGCTGCGTTGCCCTGGTGGAGGAGGTGGCCCTGCGCCGGGGCTACAGGCTCAAGATCATCGATGTGACCCGGGCGAACATCGTTTCCAAGCTCCTGGACACCCATCTCGCCGGTGTCGAGGAGTACCCGGTCATGGTGGTGGAGAGCACGGGCCAGCGTCTGGTGGGTCCGAAGGCCTTTACCGAGCTCTCCGTCCTCGGCCACCTGCCCGCCGAGATGCAGAACCGCCGGGCGTTCACGTACTTGAAGGTGGTCACGACGGACCTGGACGCGATCCGCTCCCAGCTCCTGACCCTGGAGGAGGTCAAGGAGGTCCATGTGATCACCGGGGATTGGGACCTTTTCCTCGTACTGGAGTTCCCCAAGTCCTCCGGCTACACCAAGCGCCAGATGCTCGATTTCATCATCAACCTCAAACGGAGGGTCCCCAGCATCTCGGACACCTCCTCCTTTATCCCCGAGGTTTCCGTCACCAAGTTCCCGTTGTAGTCAGACCGTCCGATCACCCGGGCCACCCGGGGAGGATCCTGTGCCTCGCTACGCCCTAAAGATCGCCTACTGGGGGGAGCCGTTCGAGGGGTTCGCCACTCAACCGGGCCGCCTGACGGTGGAAGGCACCATCCTTGACGGGCTCCGGCGTCGGGGCCTGGCGGGGGACCCCCCCGGTCGCCACCTGCCCGTGGCCAGCCGGACCGACCGGGGGGTCCACGCCCTCGGTAACGTGGTGGTCTGGGAATCCTCCCTTCCGGGGGAGGTCCTGGCCCGGGTCTTCAACGCCCTGGACCCCCGGATCGCTTGCGTCGCGTGGGCCGAGGTCGGGAGGGATTTCCACCCCCGCCGGGCCTCCCAGAGATGGTACCGGTACTTGGAGACAGCTCGCGATCGCGATCCGGCGCGGTGGGCCCGCTGGGCCCGCCTCTTTGTGGGCGAACATGACTTTGTCCATTTCTCGCGGCACGATCCGGGTCATCGGACCACTCGGGGGCGGATCCAGGCCTTTGAGGTCACCCGTCAGGGGGAGTTCCTGGTCTTGGACGTTCGGGCCCCGTTTTTCCTCTGGAATCAGGTGCGAAAGATGGTCGGGGCCTTGCACCAGATGCAGGAGGGTCGTTGGGACGAGGAGGACCTTCGGCAGGCCCTCCAAGGGACCCGACGCCTCGACCCCCCCGTGGCTCCCGCGGGGTCCCTGATCCTGATGGACGTGCTCTACGATCTCGCCTGGACCCCCGTCCGGCGGGGGGTCCGGGCCCAACGACGGTTCTTCGACGCCGAACTGGAGGTCTCCCGGCTCAGGACGACGCTCCTCGGCTGGATGAGGGACCGGATGTTCCCGGGGTCCTCTTCCGAGGAGGACTCCTCCGCGGTGCCGTAGAGGGGTTCCACCTGGAGCGGATGCTCGCGCAACCAGGCGAGCCCTTCCACATAGGCGGCGAAGGTCTCCAGGGACGTGAACAGGGGGATCCCGAGCTCCACGGCCCGTCGACGAAGGATGTAGTCGTCCTCGAGCATGCGCTCGAACTTCTCCTGGGTGAGGGAGGAGGGGACGTTGAGGATGAGATCTAGGTCCCCTCTTTCGAGGGCCTCCCGGACGTTGGGGGTCCGCTCCGGCTCCATGATCTTGTAGAGAGTCTCGACGGCCAGGTGGCCCTTCTGGCGGAGGAAGTCCGCGGTGTCCTCGGTCGCCCACAGCGAGAATCCCAGGACCTGCAGGCGCCGGGCGACCGGGACCAGCTGCGCCTTGAGCTGGGGACCTCCGACCGTGAGGAACGCCCGCCCACCACGGGTCACAAGGCGAACGCCGGCCGCCGCCAGGGCCTTGACCAGGGCGTCGGGGAAGGTCGGCCCGAAGCAAGCCACTTCCCCGGTGGACTGCATCTCAACCCCGAGAAGCGGATCGGCGCCCGGGACCTGGAAGAAGGAGAACTGAGGCACCTTCACCCCCCACCGGCCGAAGGGCAGGGGGGCAATCCCCTCGCGGGACAAGGGGCGACCGAGGAGAGCGCGCGCCGCCTCCCGAAGGACGGGCCACCCACAACCCTTGGCGACGAAGGGGAGGGAGCGGGAGGCCCGCAGGTTGAGCTCGATGACGTAGACCTCGTCGCCCACGCCGAGAAACTGGAGGTTGAAGGGACCCCGGATCTTCAGGGCCCGGGCCAACCCCTGGGCGATCGCCACCATCCGGGCCTGGACCGTCGGGGAGCTGTGACGGGGGGGGAGGGTGAGGATCGCGTCCCCCGAGTGGACCCCCGCCCTCTCCACGTGTTCCAGGAGCCCGGCCACCAACACCCGGCGCCCGTCACTAATCGCGTCGAGGTCCAGTTCGGTCGCCCCTTCGAGGAATTTGCTGATCACGACGGGGTGTTCCGGGCTGACCCGGACCGCCCCCTGGAGGAACCGCTCCAGGTCGGCCCGTCCCGGGATCACGCGCATGGCGGCCCCGCTGAGGACGTAGGAGGGGCGGACGAGGATCGGGTAGCCCACCTCTTCGGCGAAGCGGGCGGCCTCCTCCACGGTGGTGAACATCTGCCACGCCGGCTGGGGGATCCCGAGGTCCTCGCACAGTCGACTGAAGCGGCTGCGGTCCTCGGCGGTGTCGATGGACTCGGGAGAGGTCCCCAGGATCGGGAGGCCACAGGCGGCCAGGAGCGGAGTCAGATTCTGGGCCAGCTGGCTCCCGACGCAGGTGACGATCCCCCGAAAGCGATGCCGCTCGAAGATGTCCCGGACCCGTTCCAGCGTGATCTCCTCGAAGTAGAGCCGGTCGGACCGATCGTAGTCGGTACTCACCGTCTCCGGATTGCTGTTGAGGACCCCCACCACGGGCACCCCTTCTGCTCGAAGCCCCTCCACGAGGTTCATTGTGGACCAGTCGAATTCCACCGAACTTCCGATCCGGTACGGCCCCGCGCCGATGACGAGGACGCCCCCGTCCGGCACGGCCTCCACATCGTCGGAGTCGGCCCAGTAGGTGGCGTACAGGTAGTTGGTCCGGCTGGGCCATTCTCCGGCGAGAGTGTCCACCATCCGGAACCGGGGGACGAGGCCCGCGGACTGCCGGCGGCGTCGGACCTCCTCCTCGTCGTGGCCGCTCAAGCGGGCGATGGCCCGATCGGACAGGCCGAGACGTTTGGCCTCCCCGAGCAGGGTCGGGTCGAGCGTCCGCCCCTCGGGAGCCCGAAGACGGCGGGCCAGCTGTTGGACCTTCTGGAGCTCCCGGACAAACCACTCGTCGATCCAGCTAACCTCGGAGATTTCCGCGGGGGTCAGACCCGCCTCGAGAGCCTCCAGGACGTGATGGAGGATCTCCGGGGTGGGCTCCCGGAGATCGGCGAGGATCTCCTCTCGGGAACGGATCGACTCCGGCGGGAGGAGCTCCCGTCGGGGATCGCACATGCGCACCGCCTTCAGGAGCGCCTCCGGGAACGTCGCGCCGATGCCCATCGCCTCCCCCACCGACTTCATGCTCGGACCGAGTCGGCGGTCCGCCCGAGCGAACTTGTCCATGTCCCACCGGGGATGCTTCATCACGACGTAGTCTAAGGCCGGTTCGAAGCAGGCTGACGTGACCCCCGTGACGCGGTTGCGCAGTTCCGGGAGGGTGTAGCCAAGCGCGAGCTTCGCCGCCACGTAGGCCAACGGATATCCCGTCGCCTTGCTGGCCAGGGCGCTGGAGCGGGATAGCCGGGCGTTGATCTCGATGGCGTAGTACTCCTCGGTTTCAGGATGGAGAGCGAATTGGATGTTACACTCGCCGATGATGCCGGCCGCCTCGGCGGCCCGCAGAGCGGCGGCCCGGAGCATCTGGTATTCTGAGTCCGTCAGGGTCTGGGACGGAGCGATGACGAAATTGTCCCCCGTGTGAACGCGCATCCCGAGGACGTTCTCCATGTTACAGACGGTGAGGCCGTTGCCCAGGCGGTCCCGGACCACCTCGTACTCAATCTGCTTGAACGACCCCACGTAGCGCTCCAGGAGAATCTGGTGCGCGGGGCTCGCCCGGAGTCCGCGGCGGGCCACCTCCTCGAGCTCCTCGGGCGTTCGGGCGACGCCCCCGCCCTTTCCCCCGAGGGTGAAGGCCACCCGGGACATGACCGGGTAACCAAGGTCCCGGGCCACACGTCGGGCTTCTTCCACCGAATAGACGGCCTGGCTGCGCAGGACCGGGACCCGGGCCTTCCGCATGAGGTCGACGAACCGGGCGCGGTCCTCCGTGTCCTCGATCCCCCGAACCGGGGTACCCAGGACCTCGATCCCGAGGCGTCGCAGGACGCCCGAGCGGTGGAGGGCGACACCGCAGTTCAGCGCCGTCTGTCCGCCGAACGAGAGAAGGAGGGCCCGGGCCCTCTCCGCCTCCAGGACAGGTTCCACAAATTCGGGAAGGACCGGCAAGAAGTAGACCCGTCCCCGCCGGGGCGGATCGGTCTGCAGGGTCGCGATGTTGGGGTTGACGACCACCGCGTAGACCCCTTCCTCCTCGAGGGCCTTAAGACATTGGCTGCCGGAGTAGTCGAACTCCCCCGCCTCCCCGATTTTCAGGGCTCCGCTTCCGAGGACCACCACCTTCTCCGGGAGCTTCATGAGCCCCCCCTCCCGATCCGCACCTGGCGAACGAACTCGTCGAAGACGAATCCCGCCTCCCGGGGTCCGGGTCCCCCTTCCGGATGTCCCTGGAGAGAGAGCACCCGCCCCCGGGGGTCTCGGAGCCCTTCCAGGGTGGCGTCATCGGGGTTCCAGGCCCAGACCTCGAGGCCGGTGCCCGCCAACGTCCCCGGATCTACCGCGTAGCCGTGGTTCTCCGAGACGATGTAGGCCCTGCCGTCCGGAAAGACGACGGTCTTATTCTGACCGCGGTGTCCGAACTTCAGCTTGAAGGTCCGGGCCCCTCGGGAGAGAGCCAGGAGCTGCTGTCCGAGGCAGATTCCGAGGACGGGAACCTCCCGCGATCGGGCGTCGCGAAGGGACTCGATGACCGAGGCGAGTTGGGCCGGGTCCCCCGGCCCGTTGCCCACGAGCAGGCCCCGCAGGAGCCTCCCGTCGAAACGTTCGGGGACCGGCTCGGAGGGGGGGATCCGCAGCAGGTCGACCCCGCGGGAGAGCAGGGACCTCAAGAGGCTGGATTTGCACCCGCAATCGACCACCGCCACCGCCGGGGCCCGAGAGCGACCGGACCGGACCCACACGGGTTCCCGGGGAGCGACCTCTCCCACGTGATCCTCCTCCTCGTACCGGGGGGCCGTTCGAAGGCGGGCGGCAAGGACCTCGGGAGAGGGAACAGACTCTCCCGTCGCGAGAATCCCCCGGCGGACCCCGACCGAGCGCAAATGCTCTGTGAGACGTCGGGTGTCCAGGCCGGCAATGCCGGGGATCCCTTGGGATTGCAGCCACGAAGACAGCGGCATCCGGGAGTTCCAGTGGTGCGGGTCGGTGGTGACCCGGGCGATCATCCCGCGGACCTGGATCCCGGGGGATTCGAACCCGGCCGGCAGCCCCCAGGCGTCCCGGCCCTGAGGGTCGGGAACGCCGTAGTTTCCGAGAAGGGGGTAGGTAAAGCAGAGGATCTGCCCCCGGTAGGAGGGATCGGTCAGGGCCTCCGGGTAGCCGACCATGCCGGTGGTGAAGACCACCTCCCCCGTTACCTCGGCCTCGGCCCCAAAGGCTTCCCCTTCCCAGACGGTCCCATCGTCCAGGACCAATCGTGCCGTCCGCCGTGACCCGGGTTCCCGCGTCGGTGCTTCGGCGCCCTCTTTCAGAGAGAACCCAACCGCGCCTACGGGACGACTTTGTTTTAAGCGTTGTGTCCCGGGAGGGACCGAGCCGTCGTGCAGGACGAATCGTATTACCTCCGCGGCCCCTAGCCCTCGAGACGTGACCGAACAGTTCCGGACCATCATCGGGAGGGAGGCCGAACAGGCCCGGATAGCCGAGGGGCTTCAGTGGCTGGGACGGGGGAGCGGGGGGGTTCTGCTGTTTCACGGTCCCCGAGGGATCGGGAAGACCCACCTCCAGAGGCTAGCGATCACCGAGGGATTGCGTCGCGGGCATCGCGTTCTCTGGAGTCAGGGCGCCTGGGGGGATCCCTCCCCGTACCATCTCTGGCGCGTCATGCTGGAGATCCGGGAGGTGGGAACGCTTCTCCCCGGGAGAGAGGACGGGGGGACGGTCCCGGACGCCCCCGAGGTCGACGGGGCCTTCGTCCAGGATTCCCGCCCTGTGCACATCTTCGCCCCGGGCGAGGCCTCGGGGGGGGTCTTTACCTCTCTCCTCGCGGGGGACGACGCCGGATCGACCCGCTTTTCGGAGGATCGCCTCTCCTTGACCCTGGTCGTCGAGCAGCTGCGTCGTCTCCTGACAGAACTGTCGGCGGAGAAGCCGGTCGTGATCATTTTTGAGGACCTCCAGTGGGCGGACCGGCCCTCGTTGAAGGCCCTCGCCAGCCTCGGATCCTTCATCGAGGAACACCGGATTCTGGTCCTGGGAAACTTTAGCGATCCCGCCCCCGAAGGTCCCTCCGGGGAAGGGGCCCTTGCGGGCCGGGACCTTCTCGGATCGTTGGAGTCGGAGAGGTCCGTCCGGTCCATTTCCGTGGGGCCCCTCGGCCTCGAGGAGGCGCGTATCTTCGTGGCGGAGCGTCTCGGTGGCCCCGCTCCCCTCGAGGAGCGGCCCGGGGCCCTCCTCCTTTCCTGGGGAGCGGGGAACCCGACCCTCTTGGCTCTCCTCGTCTGGGACGCCCGCCACCACGGATGGATCCGGGAAGGAGAGGGTGGTTGGGAGTGGCAGGGACCTCCCGAAATCGAGGGCGGTTGCCCGTCCCTCGAGGAACTCTGGCGTCGCCGGATCCTCTCCCTGCCTCCCGAAGAACGAGAGATCCTCGAAGCCTGTGCCATCCTCGGAAGTCCGGTGGACTACTACCAGTTGCGCGCCCTCTGCCCCGCCCACGATCTCGATGCGCTGCTGGGTCGAATCCAGCGGAGTACGGGCTTCGTACGGCCGGCAGGGAGAACCCGCTACTGGAAGCTCGAGCACGGTTCCCTTCCCCCGGTGCTCCGATCGCTCACGGGGGAGGACCGATATCGGGAACTGCACCGCAAGGCGGGGCTCTGGTTGGCCGAGTACGCCCCCGAAAGGGCGGAGGCGGTCGCCCATCATCTCTACGAGGCCGGGGAGGCCGATCTCGCCCTCCCCTGGATCACTGAGGCGTGGGACTGCGCCCAGGCCCGGGCCGATGCCGAAGCGATGATCCGTCTGGCCCGAATGGGCCGGGACCTGGCCCTCCAGAGCGACCCGAGCCCGGAGACGCGGGCGCTTTGGATGGACCGGGAAGCCCTCGGGCTCCACGACCTGGGGCATACTTCGATGGCGATGGATCTGTGGCGAAAAGGCCTGGACGGCCTCCCGGGCGGCCCGGTGAAGGTCCGCATGTCTGGCCATTGGGCGGAGGCCCTCAGCGAGGCGGGGGACTACGAGGAGGCCGAGCGGGTCCTTAAGGGGGCCGAAACGGTCCCGCTCGATCCGGGGGAAGCCGAGCTGGCGCAAGGCTACCTGGCCGTCTCCCGGCTCCGGCTCCTCGGCGCGGTCCACAACTATCACGCGATCCTGGAAGAGGCGCCCGAACGGCTCGCTCGAGTTCGGGCGACGGCCGCGCCCCGGGATGTGGGCCTCTGCCTCCATTACCTGGCCTTCGCCCACATTTCCCTGGGAAGGTTCGAAGAGGCGGGGGCCCTCCTGGAGGAGGGGAAAGATCTCGCCGAGAAGTACGACATCCCCTCCCTGCTGGTGCAGTTCCAGCTGGACGCCGCGGTTTTGGCCTACCTTCAGGACCGATTCGGGGACGCCCTCCGCCTTCTCGAGCCGGCCGTGGAGGTGGGCCGAAGGTCCGGGAACACCCCGCAGCTGGTGCGCGCCCTGAGCATCCAGGGGGAGATCCTGGGGTTTGCGGGCCGCTACCGAGAGGCCCGGGAGAGGTTGCGGGAAGCCGTCCAGATCACCCGAGCCGCGGGATCCGTGCCGACTCTTCTCAACGCGAGGGCCCTGTGGGGGCTCTTTTTAATCCGCTCGGGCGAGGTGGATTCGGGGTTGGCGCTCGTGGAAGAGCTCCTCGCCGATCCGGGCTCGGCGCGGAACCGGGAGATCCACGACCTTATCAGGGGGATCCGGGCCTTCGGGCTGACCCTGCAGGGTTCCGGGGAGGAGGCCGAAAGAGAATTGGCGGAAGTTCCCTCCCAATACGAAGGGCAGTATGGATTCCTCGTGGAGATCCTTCGGGGATACGTCTGGGTCCGCACCCGCGGACCGGCGGCGGGGATCGAAAAGCTTCGGGAGGTTTGGGACCTAGCCCAGCGCGCGCAACGGCGCTACTACGAGGCCACGGCCTTGGCAGACATGGCGGACGCCCACGCCTTGACCGGCCAGTGGGAAGAGGCTCGTCGGGGTTACGAGACCGCCCGAGAGATCTTCCAGAGAATCGGGGCCACCGGCCGGGCCCAGGAGATGCAGCACCGGCTCGCCCATCTCGGAACGGACTGACGGGACGACGCCCTCGGGACGCTCGCCGCTCCGGAAAGCTTCTTGTCCACGGAAGGGGTCCGGGGGCGTGGCCCGAAAGCGCGGGGGGAAAGACCTCCCCGACCTTTGGAGGCGAGTGGAACGCTACCTGGAACGACTCTTGCCGCCCGACCCGGCGTTGACCCGGACCCTCCGCCGCAGCGCGCGGGCCGGCCTTCCGGAGATCCAGGTCCCGCCGCTGGAAGGGCGCCTCTTGGAGATCCTGGTCCGGCTCATGGGCGCGCGCCGGGTTCTCGAGATCGGCACTCTCGGAGGGTACAGCACCCTGTGGATGGCCCGGGCGCTTCCCCCGGGCGGTCGCCTGATCACCCTGGAACGGGACCCGTCCCATGTCCGGATCGCCCGGGACAACCTGCGCGCGGCCGGGTACGCCTCCGTGGTCGAGGTCCGTCAGGGTCCGGCCCTCTCCCTTCTGGACGAGATGCTCCGCGATCGGGGGGAGCCCTTTGACCTCATCTTCCTGGACGCCGACAAGGCCCACAACGCCGAGTACTTCGACCGGGCGGTCCATTTGGGTCGCCCGGGAGGTCTCATCGTCGTGGACAATGTGGTCTGGCATGGACAGATTGTCCAGGCGGGTCGCGCGGACCCGGATGTCCGGGGGATCCGCCGCCTCCTCGATCGGGTGCGTCGGGACCCCCGGGTGGACGCCACCGCGCTCCCCCTCGTGGGGGCGCGGGGCTACGACGGAGTCCTAATCGCGCGGCTGCGCTCTCCGGTCCGACCCGCGCGCCGGGCTCGGGCAAACGCCCTCAAGTAGTCCGGGCCTTCGGGATCGGAGATGGCGGGGTTCGTGCGTCTCCAGCCGCGGTACGACGTGGTGGTGGTGGGGGGAGGGCACGCCGGCCTGCAGGCCGGCCTGAAGGCGGCCCTTCTGCACCACACGTCCCTGACCCTCGGCCGGGGCCTGAAGTATGGCCGCTCCTACTACGCCCCCCAAATGGACAACATCCCGGGATTCCCGGAGGGCATCTCGGGGCACAAGCTCCTCGACCTTCAGGTGGCGGCCCTGCGCCGGCTCTCTCCCCGGGCGAGCTACCTGTCCCCCGCGACGGCCAGCGCGGTGCGCCGTCGGCCGGAAGGGGACTACGAGGTGGAGTTCGAGTGGCTCCGTCAGACGCATCGCGTTGGCGCGGATGTGGTGATCCTGGCGATGGGGGTGGTCGACCGCATGCCCCATGTCCAGGGTCGCATCGACCCGATCTTCCCCTGGGCGAATCTCGGAATCGTGGACTATTGTGTCCTCTGCGACGGTCATACCTTGCCGGGACGGTCCGTGGCGGTGCTGGGCTCGGACCGCTTTGCCGTCCTCACCGCTCTCGACCTGGAGCACTTCGAGCCGGCCTCGGTCACCCTCCTCACCCATGGGGATCCCCTCCTCGCCGACGTGGACGGAGAGGAGCGGGAAAGGCTCCGGGGGGAGCTGTCCCGGCGAGGGATCGAGGTCCTCACCGAGGAGATCATCGGTTTCCAGGGCATCCGGGAGAAGAGGTTCGGCGTGATGTTCCGGGACGGAAGCCGGCGGACCTTTGACAAAGGATTCTCCGCCCTGGGGTGGTACAGCATGAACGACGCCATCCCCCGCTCCCTCGGGGCCCGGTTCGACATCGAGGGGTATGTGATGACGGACGAGGACGGCCGAGTCCAGTCGGAGGAGGGACCTCCCATCCCCGGTCTGTACGCGGTGGGGGACCTGCGGAACGGGTGGAACCAGATCCCCGAGGCCTGGGCCATGGCCGAGAGGGCGGTGATCCACGCCTGGGCGGAGTATCTCCCGGAACGTCGACGCACGCCCGCGAGGTCCGTACCCGCCTAGGCCGTCCCTCGGATACGGACCTCGAGCTCCCCGAAGGTGTGCACGAGCTCCTGCGCTCCCCGGCGGCGCAGGTCCTCCTCCGATCGCGCGGCCGTCGGATGGCCGGGATGAACAAGCCCGATGAAGTTCACCCGGGCCCCCACGGCGCACTCCAGGTCGAGGGCGTTGTCCCCGACAAAGACGGCCCGGTCGGTCGTCACCGACATGGATTTTAACAGAGCCAGAAGGGCCGCCGGATCCGGTTTGGCGGGACCCGGGTCCGTTCGGGTCCTCACGGAGCGGAAGAAGTCCCGGATGCCCAGGCGGTGCAACAAGGGCTGAACGTACCGCTCCGAGCTGCGGGTCAATAGGCCCAACCGGAACCCGTCCCGGTGAAGGCGCTCCAGGGTCTCCTTGGCCCCGGGGACCAAGACGGCGGACGGGAGGCTCTTGAGTTCGAGGGCCTCGAGGGCCCGGTCGATGTCGGCTTCGAGGCGCAGGCGGATCCCCTCCGAGGCCCCCAATTGATGCAGTCGCTCCTCGGCGTAGGAGATCATCTGGGGCAGGGTCATGGTGGTGTGGAGCTCTCCGTAGGGCACCCCCGCCTTCTCGGCGAGGTTCTTGACCGCGAGGCGCATCGCGTGGTAATCGTGCCGGGTATCGGCCAAGGTCCCATCCAAGTCGAAGACGACACCCAGATAGGAAGGGTGGTACCGGGGGTTCGTGGGGCTCAGCCGGCCGGCCATAGAGAGTTTGCCGGCGGCCTCAGGGGGAGGAGGGATTTCCCTCTTCCCCTCCACGGGCAAGGAGGAAGCGCGCGCCGGGCACCTCGAGGGACACGTCCGTCCAACCGGTGTCTCCGACGCGGTGGACCCCTTCTTGGCGCCATTCTTCCCGGTCCACATCTCGTTGCCGGAAGAGCCAGGAAAATCGGCCGCCTCGGGGAACGCGGAAGGAGGCCTCCAGAAAGATGCCCAGGTCGCTGATCTCCACGTTCACCTGTGGGAACCGGACCGCCCGGGCCCAGCCCCGAAGATGGCGCCGGTCCGGGGGGAGGACCTCCGAGGCCCGATGGAGGGGCCCCAGCAAGCGGTCCTGCCGAACGAGGTACCAGAGGGGGACTCCAACCTCTCCCGGGTGACCCTCGCCGGGCGGGAGGAGATAGACCATGGCCGAGGCCACTCCGTGCGTGGCGTAGTGGGCCTCCCCCAGGCTCGCCCAGAACTGCTCGGTGGGGGCGGGCCCCCGCGCCCCGGACATCGGATCCCCGAACCCTAGGGGGCCGGGGCGTGCCCCAGGACCCCGTACCAGGCCTTCCGCCGGCCGTCGTACGTGACTCCGCACTGAAAGCAGAAGTGGAGGGTGGGGGGACCCCGGGCGGACTCCGTCTCCATCGTCATCCCGCAGACGGGGCAGTGCGGTGCGTTCAGGTTCTCGGGGAGGCCGTACCATAGGTTCCGGGTTTGATCGTAGACGAGGCCATCCGCGGTGCACACGTGCATGGGGTAGGGGGAACCCGCCCGGGCCGGATTAGCCAGGAGAGCCCCGCACACAGGACAGAACATGCCCCTCCCCCCTTGCCCACTCGCTCCCGCTTCTAAACCTTCCCTTCCTCACCCGATGGTCGAGGCGCGAGGACCGTCAGGGGCCCCTAAGGATATAGGGTCGGGATGACGTATTTCCTGCGATGGAGGGCCTAACCCGTCCCCCGATCTCCGAAGGGGTCGCCCTGGGAGATTCTTGCCCTTCGGAGCTGGCGCAGCTCCTTTCGCGTCCTCACCCCCGGACCCTCCTGGCCCGGGGGCCCCCGGGTACGGGCAAGAGTCTCCTGGCGATCAGCCTGGCCCGTCACTCGGGACGCCCGTGGGTCTATCTTGGGTGGGACCATTCGTCCCTGGGGGATCCGGAACGGGAGAGATCCCCCGCGGGGACCTCCCGTGCTCTGAAGGTGATGAGTCCCTCCGAGTTCTTCCGGGACTTTTCGGAACTCCGTCACCTCCTCGCCACCGAGCGGGAGGGAGAGGGGTTGCCCGTGGTCGTGCTCGATCCGTGGGAGGGGGTTCTGGAGAGGAGAGATCCCGGGGATGGCCCGCAGGACAGCGCTCTCCAGGTCCGTTCCTTCCTGGAGGCCCTCCAAAGCCTGTCGGCCCACGCGGTTCTGGTCTCCTCAGGCGCGATGGAGGGACCCATGGAATTTCTCTGTGATGGCCTCGTGACCCTTCACCGCGGGTTGTTGGACTCCCGGGTGGAGCGATGGTTGGAACTAGAGAAGGTCCGGGACGTCCCGATCTCCCACCCAGAGCAGCCCTTCACCCTGGACACCGGGGAACCGAGATTCCTGAGACCCCTGATCTTGTCCCCTTCGGAAGTTCGCCCCGGGGTCGCCCCCCCGCCCCAGTTCGCTCGGAGGGGACGGGTCTGGGTCGGGTCGACGGATGTGGAGACCATTTTCGGGCCCTTCCCGGAGAAGGCGGTCACGGTCATCGAGATGGAGTCCGAGACGCCCTACGATCTCTTCCGCTTGATCGCCGGCCCGGCTGTTCTGTCCGTGATCGCCCAGGGGGGTCGGGTGGGTCTCATCTCGTCCCCCGGGGTGCTCCCCGGGGACCTCTGGGAGGCCTACCGCCCGTTTTTGACCCCGGGGCAGTGGGTTCGCCAGGTCCGGGTCCTCACCGTGGCCATACCCCGAGAGCTTCCCCCGGAGATCGCCCCGTCGTTCCTCGGACCGCGACGGAACTCGAGCCGGGAGATGTACACGGCCGGCCTTTCCCCCGAGGAGTCCGAGCCCGTTATTGACAATCTTCAATCCGATTACGAGCCGCGGTCCCTGGAGTTCCTGGACTTCCTGCAGGAGAGGGTCTCGGAAGAGACCCCGAATGTCCTCCTCGCGATCCTGGCGGGAATCCAGGCCTTTGGGCAGGCGGTGGGTCGCCGGTTCACCCCGGAATCCCTGAACGCGGTGGTGGAAAGGTATGTCCGGGAGGGGGCCCTCCACGCCTTCCTGGCCTACACCCAGGGAGATCCCTTGGCGCGCGCCATCACGGACATGGCCCGGAACCGGCTGCGGTTCCGGTCCCGGGCCGCCCGCTATTATGTCTACGGGGTCCGACCTTGGACTCCTCTTTATGGCATTGTCCGCCCCCCGGTGTCCCAAGGGAGGGGTGAGCCGTACCGATTGGTCCGGATGAGATAGGGGACCCGAGGGATCCAGGAATGGAGACGTCCCAGCCTCCTCCCGGCCCGGGTCCCCTGGTCGTGCTCGGATTGGACGGGGTCCCCCCTTCTCTGCTCTTCGGAAGGTTCCGCGAGGAGACCTCCCGCATCCAAGCATTCCTTTCCCACGGGACCTTCGGACCCCTGAGAACCTGCGAGCCGCCCATCACCGTGCCCGCCTGGGCAGTCATGTTCTCCGGGTATGATCCGGGAACTCTCGGCCTCTACGGGTTCCGTCATCGCCCGTCGGGGAGCTATCGGGAATCGTACACCCCCCGCTCCGGTTCCTGGCGGCGCCCGGCCCTCTGGGAGGTCCTTTCCCGGCGGGGGCGCCGGGTGGCGGTCCTGGGGATGCCCCCCGCCTATCCTCCCCCCCGGGTCCACGGGATCTCCCTGTCCGACTTCCTGACCCCCCCCGGGGCGCGGGACGCGATGAACCCGGAACCCGTTCAACGCGAGATGGAGGGGATCCTGGGGGAACCCCTGCGTTTCGATGTGGAGTTCCGGCTGGAAGACCGTCAAACCGTCTTTGAGGGAATCCGGCATCTCACGCGCCAGCGGTTCGCGTTGGCCCGGGAGGTCTGGCGACGGGGACCTTGGGACCTCTTCGTGGTCCACGACATCGGGCCAGATCGCCTCCACCACGCCCTCTGGAAATACTTCGACGAATCGCATCCCCGCCATCCCGGGCCCCACCCCTACCAAGATCTCCCCCGACAGTACTACGAGATCCTCGACGAAGAGGTGGGGCGGTTCCTTCAGGAAGTCCCTCGGGGGACCCGCGTCCTGCTGGTCAGCGACCACGGAGCGAAGGCGATGGTGGGAGGATTCTGCCTCAACCAGTGGCTCCGGGACCAGGGCTATCTGGTCCTGCGTTCCGACCCCGCGCCGGGGACCCCGTTGGAAGAGGCCGACGTCCACTGGGAGCGGACCCGCGTGTGGGGAGCCGGGGGTTACTACGGCCGGATTTTCCTCAATCTCGCCGGACGAGAGGAGAAAGGATGCGTTCTGGCCCGGGAGTCCGAGGACCTCCTGAGCGACCTCATTCGGGAACTGGGCCGGGTCCGGCCCCCGAACGGACCCCTTTGGGGCGTCCGGGCGACGAGACCCCGGGATTGTTACGCGACGGTGGCTGGTGATGCCCCCGACCTCATGGTGTACTTCGGGGATCTGTCCTGGCGTTCCATCGGTTCGATGGGCCACCCGAGCCTCTTTGTCGAGGAGAACGACACAGGCCCGGACGAGGCCGTTCACGACTGGCAGGGCATCTACGGCCTCGCCCGGGCGGGGGGAGAAGGTTCGGGCGGGGCCGGCTCCGAGGTGGGGATCCAGGATGTCGCCCCAACCCTGTACCGCCTCCTCGGAGAAGAACCCCCCTCGCCCCTTCCGGGACGCCCAGTAGCCTCCTGGCTCCGGGTCTGATCGGGGTCGTTCCGCGAGGAGCGAGGTCCTCGGTGGGGGGGTCAACCGTGTGATGCCGGAGCCTCTCGCTCCCTTCCTGGAGACCAGCCCCCGATCCCCTGGGGGACGCTTTCCCTGACGCGGACGGAGAACCGAGGGGAGGATGGCCCCCGCGTCCTGAGGGTCCCGTCGATCCAGCTCTCAGGACCGCAAAGGAAGATCCGGGGCGCTCGATCTGAGGGTCCCTCGGGGGGACGAGGAAGTCCGGGACCTTCCCCCCGCCGTGGTCGGCGATGTTCCCTCGGGCGGGTAGGGATCCGGCCCCTAGCGAATGCCGAGGACTTTGCTACAGGAACGGCAGCTGACGACTTCCAACCGACCGTATTGGAGCCCTCCCGCGCGGGGCCAAAGGTCTTGACGTCGCACCGAAGCGAGATCGGAAAGGGGGGCCCCACAGTGGGGGCACTGCGGGATCGAATCCGAGGAGGCCACAATATATTGAATGATTCTAAGTTTAAATATATTTCCAGCCTGCGTGCCTCTTGTCGTTCGAGAGGGATAACCTTACCTAGCCCGGCTGGGTCCCTTTCATGAAGCGAAAAACCATGCGTTCAACCGCCCGCTCGCTGGCCCCGGAACGTCGGTCCCCGGAGGGAGAGGTGGTCCCTCGCCTTCTTTCGGAACTTCGACGCTCTGGCCTTCGTTTGAGCACGCAGAGGATCGAGATCATCCGGGCGCTCGTTCGTCAAGGCGCGCGGCATCCCACCGCGGAGGAAATCCACCAGACGGTCCGGGGTCAGGGCCACCGGGTCAGCCTGGCGACCGTCTACAACACCCTGGAGCGGCTCAAGAGCCTGAAGCTCCTCAACGAGCTGGGGTTCCCCGACGGCCCGGCTCGATTCGACCTGAACCTCGAGCCGCACGTCAACCTGGTCTGCCTGAGATGCGGGGGCATCGAGGACGTTCCCTCCGGACGATTGGGCCGGACGACGCTGGAGGTCTGCGCCCCCGCGGGGTTCCAGGTCCACCGGCACCGCTTCGATCTTTACGGCCTGTGCCGCCGGTGCCAGGCGTCTGGGGAGATCTCTCCTCGTCCGTAGGATCGGGGTTCGGCCGGCCCCCCGTTCTCCGGAGAGAAGACCCGAACCGTTCAGGGACCGGCCTCAGTCGGCAAAAGCCGAGCCAACCGCGAAAGGACCTGGGCCCGAAATTTCGCCATCTTCGGGGCGATCACCAGAGTGCAGTAAGGGGCCTGGGGGTTCCGACGGAAATACTGGTGGTGGTACTCCTCGGCCGGGTAGAAGGCCTCGTAGGGGACGACCTCGGTCACGATAGGCCGTCGATAGAGGTGTTGACCCTGGAGGTCCTGGATGACCTGGGCCGCCATCCGCCGCTGGTCCTCGTCATGATAGAAAATGACGGAGCGGTACTGGGAGCCCACGTCCGCGCCCTGTCGATTGGGGGTCGTGGGGTCGTGGGTGGAAAAGAAGATTTCGAGGATGTCCCGATAGGTAATGCGATCGGGATCGAATTCGAGCTGAACCACCTCGGCGTGGCCCGTATCCCCCTGGCACACCTCCTCGTAGGTGGGATGGGGGACGTGACCCCCCGCGTAGCCCGGGGTGACCCTGCGGATCCCCGGGACCTCCGAAAAGACGGCCTCTGTGCACCAGAAGCACCCGCCCCCGACCGTGGCCAAGGCCGGACCCACCCCCGTCACGCGATCCTCACCCGGCTCCCCTTCCAGAGGATGAGGGCTTTGAAGGTTGTCCTCCCAACCACGGGGGGCGACGGACGGGACCTCGGAGGGAGGTCCCCGTCGGGAATCCCGTCCTCCGGAACGGCAAAATTATGAGGGAGCCCTCCGTTGGGACACTTCTGTGAACTTCCTGGACCCCTCCCCGAGGATCCCCGGGTTCCTCCGGCCACAGACCTCCGGGGTCCAAAACCTCCCCCGGGCCGGGACTTTCCATCATGGTTGACGTCACAACCCAATTCATTGTCGACCTGTTCCTTCTCCTAGGTACCTCCGTCGTGGCCGGAGAGGTGGCCAGCCGCCTTGGACAGGCGGCCCTTGTAGGCCAGCTGTTGGCGGGCCTCGCCTTGGGACCGACGCTTCTGGGGCCCTACCTGAACCTCAATTCGGTCACCCCCGAATTGTCCTCACTCCAGCTCTTAGCCACGATCTTCATTCTGTTCATGGCCGGCCTGGACATCGTCCCGGAGCAGATCTACCGGATGGGGGCGGGGAACTTCCTCTTGGGCCTGGCCATCTTCGGCATTCCCTTTTCGGTTCTGTCCCTGCTCACCGGGGTGATCCTGCCGGGCCTTCACTATCCGACTACGCTCTACGTGGCTCTCACGCTATCCATCACGGCCCTTCCCGTCATGGGAATTCTGCTCAGAGAGTTCGGGTTGATCGGAAGCCGACTGGGGACCCTTCTCATGAACGCCTCCCTGGTCAACGAATTCACGGCCGTGACCGTCTTCGCTATCCTCTTGCGGCTGGGCCCCTCCCCCGTCTCCAACCTCATCGGCCTGGGGATCGCCGCCCTTTCCGTGGGGGTCTTCCTCGGAACCATCCTGTCCATTCACTCGATGATCCGGACCCTTCAGAGCAGCCGACTCTGGGATCGCCTTCGACAACGGTTCGCGGAATCCTGGCGGGGACGGCAGGGAAATTTCGCGGTTCTGATGGTGATGGTGATCGGGTCCACTCTCTTTGCCCAGTTCCTCGGGCTCACCTACGTGGTCGGGGCCTTTTTCGCGGGACTTCTGGTGACCCGGGAGAGCGCCGGCCAGGAGGCCCACGCCGGCATCAGCCGCATCTTCGATGCGATGACCTGGGGGTTCTTCGTCCCCCTCTTCTTTGCGCTGGTGGGCCTGTCCGCCAACGCCCGGCTCCTGCTCTCGGTGGGAGCGGCTCTGGCCTTCGGAATACTTTTGGTGCTCGGTATGGTGACGAAAATCCTGACGGGGCGGGCATTGGGGGGATGGTTGGGCTGGAAGAACGCGGACGCTTGGGCCCTGGGTCATCTGGTCAACGCCCGCGGGGCGGTGGAGCTGGCGATGGCCGTGACCCTCCTGCAACTGCACCTCATCGACACGAACCTGTTCACGATCGTGGCCCTCGTGGGCCTGATCACCACCATGGCGGCCCCTATCGGGGCTCAAAGGGCCTGGAGGAAGGACCCTCGGGCCCGGGAAGACCTGCAAAACCGGCTGCGTCAGGCCCGGCCAGCGGCCGGGCTCAAGACCGATCCCCCTATCGACTGGGAAGAGATCCAGCGGCGAGGGCGGGTCGGGTACTTCTCCTGGGAGCCCCCTCGACCGCCCTCGAACTCGCCTCTGGCGCCGGATACGCCGACCTCCGGGGGAGAATCGAGCGATCGCCCCCCCCTTCCCCGGACCCGAAGAGATCCCTGATCCCTCCCGGCCCTGTTGGACGACCGTAGGGTGGGTATCTTGGATTTGCGGATGGAGGGATCTTGGGGGCGCCAAAATCCTGGCCCATCTCTGGTCTGAATCCCCCGGCCTCACTCTGGAGCCGGGGGATCCCTCTCCGGGCCTCGGGAGGCCTCGACACGATTTGGTGGGATGGACCGGGTACGCAAGCCCTTGACCTCCCGTGGCTCGTCGGACCCAAGGGGTGGTTCATGTGTTTTCGGTTTAGCCAAACCAGCCCTGACGGAACCTCTCTCGGCTGATGTTCGGATCCCGCACCCGAACTTCCAAGCGTCCGAGTAGCTCGTCGATGGGATCCGGTATCACTTT